>JAESFO010000035.1_pt1:5000-541258 | contig 541258 bp, 517 predicted proteins | sample 9269421 | NCBI WGS metagenome assembly JAESFO01 (sample SAMN14502839, study PRJNA617101) | algae metagenome | isolation source: Nostoc desertorum CM1-VF14 and co-occurring heterotrophs from rocky... | place: USA: Clark Mountains, San Bernardino, California | collected 2000-06-05 | reverse complement strand
AGCACCGTTTTTCAAGAAATCCCCAGGACACCTGCACGTGGCCAAATCCGACCTCGGAACCAAACGCATTTGCCCAACCACGGGCAAGAAGTTCTACGACCTCAACAAGACGCCGGTGATTTCGCCTTATACCGGTGAGGTGGTGCCGATCGCTCCGATTGCGCCGACCCGCGGCCGCGCTGCAGAGCGCGCCTCGGCCGCGAATGCGACGGATGAGAACGAGACCAACGAGAACGAGGAATTGGTGTCCCTCGAGGAGGCCGATGCCGAAGAGAACACCGGCAAGAAGGCCGCCGTTCTTGAATCCGAAGACGACATCGAAGCCGACGATTCGGTCGATGATGACGACGACGATTCGACCTTCATCGCCGACGAAGACGAAGGCGACGACGACGTGACCGACATCATCGGCGATCATTCGAACGATGAAGAAGGTTAAGTGACAAGAACCTGACAACAGGACTTGTGATCTGCCCGAACATGTGGTTTGGGTTTGCCCGCGACGCCGCACCCAGTGCGTCGCAGGTTCAGGGGCCATAGCTCAGCTGGGAGAGCGCTTGCATGGCATGCAAGAGGTCGGCGGTTCGATCCCGCCTGGCTCCACCACGCTTCGCCAACTGGCTACGCGTGGCGCAGCCGCGCAGAGCCAGTTGGCGAAGCGTGGTGTCCGGCGAAGCCCGCAGGGCGAAGACGGACTGAAGTCGAGCTCTGCTTCTTTCTTTTCTGAACTTCCCTTTCCGCTCCTTTCGACGATCCCAGGCGAATGCCGTCATGTGGTACGTCTACATCCTCCGGAGCATTCCCTTTCCCGATCAGGAATATGTCGGCGCGACCGCTGATCTGAGACAGCGAATCGCCGAGCACAATGCCGGCAGATCAGCGCATACGTCGAAGTTCATGCCATGGCAGCTCGTCTGGTACTGCGCGTTCCCGGACAAGCATCGCGCACTGGCCTTCGAGAAATATCTGAAATCGCATTCCGGCCGCGCCTTCGCGCAGAAGCGCCTCTAGCCGCCGCCTACTCCCCCAGCGCCTTGTTCAGCCGGTCCCTCAGCGCGATGATGTCGTCCTTCATCGCCACAAGTTCTTCCGCCGTGCAATCCGACGCGCCGAGAATGCCCTGCGGTACGGACTTCGCCTGGTCCCGCATCGCCTCTCCCTGAACAGTGAGCGTCACGATCACCGTGCGCTCGTCCTTTTCGCCGCGCGTGCGCTTTACCAGCCCCGCCGTCTCCAGCCGCTTCAGCAGCGGCGTCAGCGTGCCCGAATCGAGGAACAGCTTTTCGCCGATCTCCTTCACCGGCAGGTGGTCGCGCTCCCACAGGACCAGCATCACCAGATATTGCGGATAGGTGAGCCCGAGCTTCTGCAGCAGCTGCTTGTAGACGCGGTTGAAGGCATGGCCTGCGGAATAGACCGCAAAGCAGATCTGGTTATCGAGGTGCAGAAGGCTCGCGAGGGCCGGTTTCTTCGCCATGATCATCTCCTGAGCCCATCTGGCCACGGGCCGCCAGCGCCGCCAAGCCGCATCACGATCTATTGAGCACAATTTAATAGCGCGACTGTCTTTTTACATTGCGCGCAATCTAATTGTGAACAATTATCGTGTCACCAACAATCGACGCGCAAGCGCCACAGCCTGAAGGAGACCACCATGTCCGTGAACGTTCTCTACAAGACCAGCGCCAAGGCAACCGGCGGCCGCGACGGCCGCTCCACCACCACCGACGGCGCGCTCGACGTCAAGCTCGTCACCCCGAAGGAACTCGGCGGCGCCGGCGGTGAAGGCAATAATCCCGAGCAGCTGTTCGCAGCCGGCTATGCCGCCTGCTTCATCGGCGCCATGAAGTTCGTCAGTTCGCAGGGCGGCCCGAAGGTGCCTGCCGACACATCCGTCACGGCTACCGTCGGTATCGGCCCGCGCTCCGAAGGCGGCTTTGGTCTCGATGTCGAACTGGCGATTTCGCTGCCCGGTGTCGATCGCGCCGAGGCGGAAGCTCTGGTGGAGAAGACGCACCAGATCTGCCCGTATTCAAATGCCACGCGCGGGAATATCGACGTGCGCTCGGTCATTCTGTGAGCTGCAACCACTCTGGTAGAATGCATCGAGGCCCGGCACCCGCCGGGCCTTTTGCATTTGCCCTGCGGTCATAACGGCTGCGCGCAGACGCCCATTGCCGCATGCGCCGAAGCCCGCTAGCTCTGACAGCCTTCACGATGCTCTCCGGCATAATAACAACGACACTAGAGAGAAGGCTGATTGAATGAGCTTACCCGTAGCCCCCGGCGCCATTGCCGGCCTGCGCGTGATCGATCTGTCGCGTGTGCTCGGCGGCCCCTACTGCACGCAGATCCTGGGCGACCACGGCGCTGACATCGTCAAGGTCGAACCGCCCGCCGGCGATGAGACCCGCGACTGGGGCCCCCCGTTCCACGACGAGGATGCGGCCTATTTCGTCGGTGCCAACCGCAACAAGCGCTCCATCGGTCTCGACCTTGCGTCCGAGGGCGGCCGTACCGTGCTGATGCGCATGCTCGCAGATGCCGATGTGATGATCGAGAACTTCAAGCCGGGCACGCTCGACAAATGGGGCATCGGCAATGACTTCCTGCGCGAAAAATTCCCGCAGCTGATCCATTGCCGCATCTCCGGCTTCGGTGCCGATGGTCCGCATGGCGGCCATCCCGGCTATGACGCCATCATCCAGTCGATGGTCGGCCTGATGGCCTCCACCGGTTCGCCGGAAAGCGGCCCGACGCGTATCGGCGTGGCGCTGGTGGATATGTGCACCGGCCTCTATGCCGCCGTCGGCATCCTGATGGCGCTGCAGGAGCGTGCGAAATCCGGCCTCGGCCAGTTCGTGGAAGCGACGCTGTATGAGACCGGTCTCGCGATCATGCATCCGCATACGTCGAACTATTTCTACAATGGCGGCAAGCCGCCTGCCCTGACCGGCAACGAGCACCCGAATCTGGTGCCCTATGCCGTGTTCAAGGCGCGCGACGGCAACATTTTCATGGGCGTCGGCAATGACGGCACCTTCCGAAAATTGTGCCGCGAACTCGGCAAGCCCGATCTCGGCACGGATGAACGTTTCGCGCGCAATCGCGACCGTGTGTTGAATCGCGATGCGTTGCGGGCCGAACTGGAAGCGATCCTGTCGCAGCACGACTCCGCACCGCTGTGCGAACGCCTGCTTGGCGCCGGCCTTCCCGCCGGCCCCGTGCAGTCGATCGACAAGGCGCTCGCCAATGCGCACACCAAGCATCGCGGCGATGTCATCGAGAAGGACTGGTACAAGGGCGTTGCGTCGCCGGTCCGTTTCGACCGCACCAAGGCGAGCCTGCGTCGCGTCCCGCCGAAATTCAACGAGCACTTCGACGAGATCCTGACCGAATTCGGCTACTCGGCCGATGAGATCAAGGACCTCGTTGCCAAGGGCACGGTGAGCGGCGCCGAGCGCAAGCGGTAACAACATTGGTGCGGGGCCAAAAGATCCACGGCCCCGCGCCATACCGTCTCAGACTTTTTGCGGCTTCCCAAGCCTGCCCATTCCCGCCTAGCATCTGCGACAAAATCGCGCGCACGTCATCTGCAGCCGCCCTGGTTGCCTCTCGATGATGACTGCTAACGGGAGACGCTGAATGAATCGTCCACATCTCGCACTTGCTGCCCTGCTTGCCTCTACGCTGGCCTTTGCTGCGCCTGCACAGGCAGTAACCGAGATCCAGTGGTGGCATGCGATGTCCGGCGGCAACAATGACATCGTCAACAAGCTTGCCGCCGACTTCAACGCCTCGCAGAGCGACTACAAGGTGGTGCCGACCTTCAAGGGCGCGTATCCCGATACGATGAATGCCGGCATCGCCGCCTTCCGCGCCGGCACCGCGCCGCATATCCTGCAGGTGTTCGAAGTCGGCACCGCGACCATGATGAGCGCCAAGGGCGCCATCAAGCCGGTCTACCAACTGATGAAGGATGCGGGCGAGCCGTTCGATCCGAACGCCTATCTGCCGGCGATCACCGGCTACTATTCGACATCGAAGGGCGAGATGCTGTCCTTCCCCTTCAACTCGTCGTCGATGGTGATGTGGGTCAATCTCGACGCGCTGAAGAAGGCAAACATCGCGGAGATCCCGAAGACATGGCCCGAGGTGTTCGATGCTGCGAAGAAGCTGAAAGGTGCGGGTTACGCGACCTGCGGCTTCTCCAATGCCTGGGCGACATGGGCCAATATCGAGCAGTTCTCCGCCTGGCATAACGTGCCGATCGGCAGCAAGGCGAACGGGCTGGACGGCTTCGACACCGTACTGCAGTTCAACACGCCGCTGCATGTAAAACACCTGCAGACGCTGACGGAGCTGGTGAAGGACAAGACCTACGACTATTCCGGCCGCGCCAATGCCAGCGAAGCGCGCTTTGGCTCCGGTGAATGTCCGCTGTTCCTGACGTCGTCGGGCTACTACGCCACCGCCAAGAGCACGGCGAAATTCGCCTTCACTTCTGCGCCGATGCCGTATTACCCGGAGGCCAAGGGCGCCCCGCAGAATTCGATCATCGGCGGCGCATCGCTGTGGGTGATGGGCGGCAAGAAGCCCGACGAATACAAGGGCGTGGCAAAATTCTTCGCCTTCCTCTCCGACACCGACCGGCAGGCCAAGCTGCATCAGGAATCCGGTTATCTGCCGATCACCAAGGCGGCTTACGAGAAGACCAAGGCATCGGGCTTCTACGAGAAGAACCCGACGCTGGAGACGCCGCTGAAGGAGCTGACCAACAAGGAGCCGACCGAGAATTCCCGCGGGCTGCGCTTCGGCAACATGGTGCAGCTCCGCGATATCTGGTCGGAGGAGATCGAGGCGGCGCTGGGTGGCCAGAAGACGGCGCAGCAGGCGTTGGATGCCGCAGTGACGCGCGGCAATGCGATGCTGCGGACGTTTGAGAAGACGGTGAGGTAAATGACCATCGCGGTGCGACACAGCAGCGAGGTTTGGCCGACATGTTCCCTTCCCCCTTGTGGGGAAGGGTCAGGGATGGGGGTGGCCACAAACGCCGGAGCCTGGAATCACCCCCATCCCCGGCCCTTCCCCGCAAGGGGGAAGGGTGCGCCGAGCCATCTCGGCACAGCGCGATAACACCACATGGAAAAAACCGCGATCTTCGGCAACAAGGCGCTTCCTTACGCGCTGTTGCTGCCGCAACTCGTCATCACGCTCGTATTCTTTTATTGGCCGGCCAGCCAGGCCGTCTGGCAATCGTTTCTGCGCGAGGATGCATTTGGGCTGAACTCAGATTTTGTCGGACTGGAAAACTATCAGGCACTGTTCGCGCAGCCGGAATATTACAAGTCGATGGTCACCACGCTGGTGTTCTCGTCGCTGGTTGCCGCGCTGTCCCTTGCCATCGCATTGCTGTTCGCGACCCAGGCTGACAAGAACCTCAAAGCCGCCCCCGTCTTCAAGGTGATGATGATCTGGCCTTATGCCGTCGCGCCTGCCGTGGCCGGCGTGCTGTGGCTGTTCATGTTTCATCCGACGCTCGGCACGCTGGCGCGGCCGATGCGCGTGCTCGGCTTCAACTGGAATCCACTGCTCGATGGCAATCACGCCATGGCGCTGATCGTGATGGCTGCGGTGTGGAAGCAGATCGCCTATAATTTCCTGTTCTTCCTCGCCGGCCTGCAATCGATTCCGCGCAGCGTGCTGGAAGCCGGCGCCATCGACGGGGCCGGGCCGCTGCGCCGCTTCTGGACCATCACCTTCCCGCTGCTGTCGCCGACCACCTTCTTCCTGCTGGTCGTCAATGTCGTCTATGTGTTCTTCGACACATTCGGCATCATCGATGCGGTCACCGGTGGTGGCCCGGCGGGTTCGACCACCACCATGGTCTACAAGGTCTATGCCGATGGTCGCCTCGGCGGCGATCTCGGCGGCTCCGCGGCACAGTCCGTCGTGCTGATGGTGATCGTAATCGCGCTCACCGCAATCCAGTTCCGTTACGTCGAGCGCAAGGTGCAATACTGATGGTCGAGCACCGCCGCTGGAACGATATCGTCGCCTATCTGATCCTGACGCTCGGCGTGCTGCTGGTCGTCTTCCCCGTCTATGTCGCGCTGATCGCCTCGACCCATGACGCGGCCACCGTGGTCAATGGCAACATGCCGATGACGCCGGGCAGCCACACATGGGACAACTATTATCGCGCCATCTTCGTCGGCGGATCGCGCGCCAGCCGCGAGCCGGTCGGGCACATGCTGATCAATTCCTTCGTGATGGCGATGGGGATCGCGCTCGGCAAGATCCTGATCTCGATCCTGTCTGCCTATGCCGTCGTCTATTTCCGCTTCCCGTTCCGCCAGACGGCGTTCTGGATCATCTTCATCACGCTGATGCTGCCGGTCGAGGTGCGCATCTATCCGACCTACAAGGTCATCGCCGACCTGAAGATGCTCGATAGCTATGCCGGCCTGATCCTGCCGCTGATCGCGTCCGCCACCGGCACGCTGCTGTTCCGACAGTTCTTCATGACCATCCCCGATGAGCTGCTGGAAGCCTCGCGCATCGATGGCGCGGGGCCGTATCGCTTCTTCAAGGATACGCTGTTGCCGCTGTCGGTGACGACCATGGCGGCACTGTTCGTGATCCAGTTCATCTACGGCTGGAACCAGTATCTGTGGCCGCTGCTGATCACCACGCAGGATTCCATGCAGACCATTGTCACCGGCATCAAGAAGATGCTGACGACGACGGACGAACTCGCGGAATGGCAGCTCGCGATGGCGACAGCGATCCTCGCGATGCTGCCACCGGTGGCGGTGGTGATCTTCATGCAGCGGCTGTTCGTGCGCGGCCTGGTCGAGACGGAGAAATAACATGGCCAGCGTGACGCTACGCGATATCAGGAAGACCTATCCCGGCGGCTTTGAAGCCATCAAGGGCATCGGCTTCGACATCCCCGACGGCCAGTTCTGCGTGCTGGTCGGCCCATCCGGCTGCGGCAAGTCCACGCTGCTGCGCATGGTGGCGGGGCTGGAGACGGTGACATCGGGCGAGATCGATATCGGCGGCCGCGTGGTCAATCAGGTGGAGCCCGCGGATCGCGACATCGCCATGGTGTTCCAGAATTACGCGCTCTATCCGCATATGACGGTCTATAACAACATGGCCTATGGGCTGCGCAATCGCGGCATGGGGGCACCCGAAATCGACACCCGCGTGCGCGAAGCGGCGCAGACGCTCGAACTCGCCACCATGCTCGACCGCAAGCCGCGCCAGCTCTCCGGCGGCCAGCGCCAGCGCGTCGCCATGGGCCGCGCCATCGTGCGGCAGCCAAAAGTGTTTCTGTTCGACGAGCCGCTCTCCAATCTCGACGCCAAATTGCGCGTGGCCATGCGCGTGGAAATTCGAAAACTGCAGCGCAGGCTCAAGACCACATCGATCTATGTGACGCATGATCAGCTCGAGGCGATGACGCTGGCGGATATCCTGGTCGTGATGAATGGCGGCGTGATCGAGCAGATCGGCAGCCCGCTCGACATCTACAGCAAGCCGAAGACCACTTTCGTCGCCTCCTTCATCGGCGCGCCGCCAATGAACCTCATCAAGCTGCGCGACGATGCGCTCGGCGCCAGTGTCGCGGCCGCGGGCGCCGGTATTCTCGGCGTCCGCCCCGAGGACCTCGTGCTCGCCGATGCCCCACCGGACGGCGGCATTGCGCTCGACCTGACCGTGGACACCATCGAGCGCGTCGGTGCCGAAACCTATGTCTATGGCTCCCGGGCAGGCCGCGAGGCGGCCGTCAGCACCACGCCGGGCGAACTGCCCGAGGGCGAGATGATCGTCCGCATCCCCGGGCTGGAGGCGCCGGCCATCGGTGCCCATATCCGCGCGGTGGCACCGCGGGCCAAGCTGCACCTGTTCTCGGCCGATGGTCGCAGCCGGATCGAAAGCTGATCCTTTTCAAGCTGTTGACACCGTTTACCCTGCAATCGCCGGGTGCTTGAACCGGACCCGGCGATCCCCATATCCTTGGCAGACCGGTTGGCACAGTGCTGATCGGCCAGGGGTGCCGTAAGGGCCCCTCAAAGTCGCTTCGAGAGGGCTTTGTACCGATGTCTCGTGTTCCTTCGTTGTCCAGTCCGTTCCTTTTGGGGTTCGACGAGATCGAGCGTGCGCTCGACCGCGTCGTCAAAGGTGCCGACGGCTATCCTCCGTACAATATCGAGCGGTGCGACCGTGAAAACGGCCAGCCCGAAAAGCTCCGCATCACGCTGGCAGTTGCCGGCTTTACCCGTGAGCAACTCGATGTCACCACCGAGGAAAACCAGCTCGTCATCCGCGGCCGCCAGCAGGACGACAAGACCCGGCAATACATCCATCGCGGCATCGCCGCGCGCCACTTCCAGCGCACCTTCGTGCTGGCGGAGGGGATGCTGGTGCTGGGTGCGGATCTGAAGAACGGGTTGTTGTCGATCGATCTCGCAAGGCCCGAGCCAGAGCGGGTGATTAAGACAATTGCCATCAATGAGCACGAATAATTGCATCATCCGGAATAGTGGGTATCCGCTTTTCCAATAGGGCGATGCAAAAGAACGGAACTAGTAGCGGACTCGACCGCTTGAATCTTTGTAAGGAGTCGAGACGATGACTGAAGTCGAAATTGCTGCCGTGAAGAATCCTTCCATCACTACCGAAGCGCTGGCGCATCTGGGCGAAGGTCTGATCGCCTATGTGAAGCCTGTTCGCTCAGAGGACGTGCCCGGCCTGTTTCCGCAGGCGCCGGAGATTGCGCCGGGATTGCAGCTGTTCGCGCTGCATGCCGCCGATGGCACCCCGATCATGCTCACCGACAGCCGCGAAACGGCGATCGCGAATGCGTGGAGCCAGGAATTGCAGGCCGTCAGCGTCCACTGACGCGAGACGACTGAACGATGATTACTGATACGCGGGCATCGCCCGCGTATCCTGCGATTGCGATCATCCGGTTTCGGCGCGGTATTTGTTTAACCAGCCTTCAATGTCGTCGTCGCATCCTTGCGGGATCGATTCGATCCGCTGGCGCCGATTGACATTCGTAAAATTTATCTCCCCATCATATCAAATCCCGATATCCGCTGCGATGCCTCGATCGCGGTTGATCGCATCGCTTTGCCGCTCGAAGCGAATGGTGACCACGCATTCACCATGACTTGAGAATGTCAGGTCATGACGAGATTCGAGGTCACCATGACTGAATCGATAGTTGGATCACCGCAGGCTCACATCGTGCAGATCGAGCGCCTGCTGCATGGCTTCAGCACGACACATGCCAACGACAATATCGCGGCAGCGCGCGGCCGCCGCTTTAACGGCCGGCCGGTCGTGGCGGCGTGTCTCGCGTTTTTCGTCTTCGCGCCTGGCTGTGCCGCAGCCGCAGCGTTCCTGCTCCGCAGCGATGGCACCGTGCCGCCACTGGTGACGCCCGATAGCAACACGCCTGTCATGACGAAATCCGACCGCCTGCCACTCGAACAATGGAGCGCGGAAGCGAGCGAACGTCTCGGCGCGCAGCACGATGTTCGCACCGCTGCCGCGATCGTCGCGGAAGACACGAAACTCCTTCAGCCCATGGTGATCCGCGGCAGTCTGGAAGACGGCACGATCACGGCCTTCGCGGAAGCGACACCGAGCGAAGTCGCCATGGCCAGCGCGCCGGCGGTCACCGAGCCGAGCGCTGCGCCCGTCAAGCCGCGCGCCAAGCGGCATGCGCGGCGCACTCCCCCGATCCGCGTGGCAGAAGCCGCGCCGATACCTGAGCCTCCAGAACCAACCTTCTTCGAAAAACTCTTCGGGACGCGTTTCAACTAACTCTGCCACATCCAAACAAGCGAGCACAAAAATGCAAAACACTGCAGCGATGAACTCGGACGTCAAAGCCCTCCTCACCCTCCTCGCCCTCAAGACCGGCACCACATCGCCGGAGATCCACCACGCGCTGCAGCTCGCTGCCGCGTCACGTGTGATGATGGCGGAAGAACATGCGAATCCCGCGCGCGGTCAGGTCGATGGCACCGCCAGCAATGTCGCCAAGCTGCGCCCCAACGCAAACATGCCGGAAACATCGGCTTCAGTTCGTCGCATGAAGCAGAGTGCCGATGCGATGAATTCCGACATCAAGGCGCTGATCACGCTGATGCTGCTGAAGAACGGCGCTGATGCGAACGAAATCCAGACTGCGCTCCGCATGGCTGCCGGCTCGCGCGCCGCAGCCGCCGCCGAGGAAGCCGAAGCGCAGCGCGTGGAGCAACAGGTGGACGGCAATCCGGAAATGGTCGCCGAACTGGCGAGCCTCGCAGGCGGTCGTCAGGCCTCGCGCGGCGAGAAGGAATTTGCGGCTTAACGCTGTCAGTTCTTGCTACTCAGTCTGTCGTCACCCGGCTTGACCGGGTGACCCAGTACACACTGGACAGACAGAGTTTACTGGATCGCCCGGTCCTGGCGCGCAATTGCGCGCAAGGCCGGACGATGACAGTTGGACCTATACTTAAGCAGCCGTCGCCGGCGGCAGTGCCAGGACCGAATAGATCGCCTGCGCATCACGCGAAGCGCGCAGCTTCTTGGCGACATCCTGGTCGCGCAGCAGACGCGCGATGCGCGCCAGGGCCTTCAGGTGATCTGCACCGGCACCTTCGGGCGCCAGCAGCAGGAAGACGAGATCGACCGGCTGGCCATCCATCGCCTCGAAATCGATCGGACGCTCCAGGCGCGCGAACAGGCCGAACAACTTGTCGAGCTTCGGCAGCTTGCCATGTGGAATTGCGACGCCGTAACCAACCGCCGTCGTGCCCAGCTTCTCGCGCTGCAGCAGCACCTCGAAGATCGTGCGCTCGTTCTGTCCGGTCAATGCCGAGGCACGCGCTGCCAGCTCCTGCAACGCCTGCTTCTTGCTATTAACTTTCAACGCCGGGAGGATCGCCTCGGGCGCTACCAGATCGGTAATTGTCATTGACCGTTCCGAGGAAAATTGACCGTCCGCGGTGAGTTTGGACCAAGACCGGCAGCGTCAAGAAAGACTGTAAGTGGACATCGTTCCCGGTAACGGATCACGTGCCCGGCGGTTATCGCCGGAACGTAGTCTAGCACCGGAAACCCCCATGCGAAATCCATCGACCGGTATAACCCGTCAAAGGCGGCGGACCATATGCATGGCCCGCCGGGGCGTCAATGGCGTCAGGACGGTTTAATCACCGGAGGATCGACCCAGCCCACATTCCCGTCGGTGCGGCGGTAGACGAGGTTCACCCGCCCGGTACTGCCGTGTTGGAACACCACCACCGCGGCACCGGTGAAATCGAGTTCCTGCACCGCCTGGCTGACCGAGAAGCGCTTCAGCGACTTGGTTGATTCCGCGATGATGACAGGCTCGTAACCGCTCGCCACTTCGTCTTCATGATCGGGCGCTTCGATGATGTAGCTCGGCGCATCCACGGTGGGCGCAGTGAGTTCAGCGAGTTGCTCGGCTTCCGCATGCGCCTTGCGCGCAGACCGATCCTTCAGCCGGCTCTTGTAGCGGCGCAGGCGCTTCTCGATCTGCAGCAGCGCCTGGTCGGCGCTCACATAGGCATCCTGCGCATTGGACTCGGCTTCGAGTGTCACTCCGGAATCGAGATGCAGAGAACAGTCGGTGCGAAAACCGAAGCCGTCCTTGCTCAGCGTGATGTGACCGGAATAGTTGCCGTCGAAATATTTGCGGAGCACTTCATCCGTGCGCTCGGACACACGGCCGCGCAGAGCGTCGCCAACACTGATACTTTTTCCCGAGATGCGAAGGGTCATGCTGATACCTCGATTCGATCCAAGTAGAACCGACAGTATCCCGTTTCCACGCGAGCGCAATCAAGCTGATGCAGTGTCGCGGGATCGGTCGGGTGACTTCTCAGAAGATGTCCTTTCGGACGGGGTGGAGGGCGCCTTGAGAGCATTGCCGAGCATGCTTTGCTTGTCACGACGGCGTTGCACCGACGACGGAATCCGCATGGCCTCGCGGTATTTCGCCACGGTACGACGCGCGATATCAATGCCGGTTTCGCGCAAGCGTTCCACGATCGTGTCATCGGACAGGATAGCTGACGGGCTTTCACCATCGATCAACTGCTTGATATGATGTCGCACCGCTTCCGCCGAATGCGCTTCGCCGCCATCGGCCGAGGCAATCGACGCGGTAAAGAAGTATTTCAGTTCGAAGATGCCGCGATTGGTCGCCATATATTTGTTGGCGGTGACGCGCGACACGGTCGATTCATGCATCTGGATGGCATCGGCAACAGCCTTCAAATTCAGGGGGCGCAGATGCGCGACACCCTGGGTGAAGAAGCCGTCCTGCTGGCGGACGATCTCTGTCGATACCTTGAGGATAGTACGCGCGCGTTGATCCAGCGCACGAACGAGCCATGTCGCATTCTGCATGCAATCGGAAAAATACGACTTGTCGCCGTCCTTGCGGATCGTCTTCGACAATTCGGAGTAATAAGTCTGATTGACAAGAACGCGGGGCAACGTGTCGCTGTTCAGCTCCACATGCCAGCCGCCGTCCGGACCCGGACGGACGTAAACATCCGGCACCACCGTCTGGGCCCGCGATACGCCGAACTTCAAACCCGGCTTCGGATCAAGCCTGCGAATTTCACCGATCATGTCGGTGAGATCCTCGTCGTCGACTCCGCACAGTTTGCGGAGTGATACGACATCGCGCTTGGCCAGCAGATCGAGATTCTCGATCAGCGCCTGCATCGCGGGATCGTAGCGATCCTGTTCGCGGAGTTGAATCGCGAGGCATTCACTGAGATTGCGCGCGCACACGCCGGGCGGATCGAATGTCTGCAAGGTGGTGAGCACGAGCGCGACATCGTCGGACGATGCGCCGAGCTTGTCACCGACATCACCGAGATCGGCGGGCAGATAGCCGGCCTCATCGACGAGATCGATCAGATACTGTCCGATCATGCGCTGCGCCTGCGACGTGAACGCCACCGCCAGCTGCTCCGCGAGATGATCGCCGAGCGTCACTTCCGCCGCAACGAAAGCCTCGAGATTGTAGTCGTCGTCGTTCGACGCACCGCCGCCCCATTCCGTATAGGCCGTGGGCGCCGCGTCCTGCGCATTGCGCGCGGCCGTCTCCGACGGCTCTTCGGAGAACACATTGTCGAGGCCGGTATCGAAGGTCTGTTCGATTTCGCTGCGCGAGCCGAGATCATTGTTGATCCAGTCCTCGGGCGCCGGCGCGTCGAACCTGCTGTCGCCGCGCTCGGCGAAGTCGGAACCGTCACCGCCGCCATCGGATGCGGAGACGTAATCGTCGGCGCGCTCATAGTCGGACCGTTCGGGGCTGGGCTCACCTGCCACCGGCGCTTCCGGCCCGTCGCTGGCGCGCTCCAGCAGCGGATTGCGCTCGAGTTCATCCTCGACAAAGGTGGAGAGGTCGAGATTCGACAGCTGCAGGAGTTTGATCGCCTGCATCAGCTGCGGCGTCATCACCAGCGACTGGGTCTGCCGAAATTCGAGTCTCTGCGTCAGCGCCATCGCGACAAAAAACCGATCCAAGAAAAACGGGACGAAAATTGGTCCGTTTCTTGCTTAGACCTTTCCCGGCCTGATGTACACGTCTTGACGAAAGGGAAATTTCGACTAGAGGCGGAATTCCTCGCCAAGGTAAAGGCGGCGCACGTCCGGATCCGCGACGATCTGTTCCGGCGTTCCTTCCGTGAGGATCTCACCGGCATAGACGATATAGGCGCGGTCCGTCAGGCCCAGTGTCTCGCGGACGTTATGGTCGGTGATCAGCACGCCGATGCCGCGATTGGTGAGATGGCGGACGAGATCCTGAATGTCGCCGACGGCGATGGGATCGATGCCGGCGAAAGGTTCGTCCAGCAACATGTAGTTCGGCCGCGTCGCCAGCGCGCGCGCAATTTCGACACGACGGCGCTCGCCGCCCGACAGCGCGATCGACGGTGACTTGCGCAGCTTGGTGACGTTGAATTCGTCCAGCAGCGCGTCGAGTTCGTATTCGCGCTTCTTGCGGCTCGGCTCGATCACTTCGAGAACGGCGCGGATGTTCTGTTCCACCGTCAGGCCGCGGAAGATCGACGCTTCCTGCGGCAGATAGCCGATGCCGAGGCGTGCGCGCTGATACATCGGCAGCTTCGTCACGTCGTGGCCGTCGAGTTCGATGGCGCCGCTGTCGGCGCCGACCAGTCCGGTGATCATGTAGAACACCGTGGTCTTGCCGGCACCGTTGGGGCCGAGCAGACCGACCGCCTCGCCGCGGCGGACATAGATGCTGACGCCGCGCACGACCTGGCGCGAACCATAGGTCTTCTTCACCCCGTGAACGGCGAGATAGCCCGATCGCGGCGCCTGGCGCTGCGCGCTGGCGCCATTGCTGCGCTGGCGCGGTGCCTGCGGTGGCGGCACGTCGGGACGGCGGGCCTGCTGCACGGGCTGCGGCGGAGCCACATCTGGCGCCCCGCGTGTCATCGGCGGCGCGTCGCGCATCGGCTGGCCGACCAGACCGCCCATGTCGTCCTGAAGCGCAGTGATATCGACCGGCTGCCGCGCAAAACCCTGCGGGCCGCGTTTCGGAGCGCGCCGACGGAACATGCCGAGGAGATCAACCATTCGCGCTACGATTTACCTTTGACGATCCGTCCAGTGACGCCGGATTGTTCACTCAAACAATGGCGATAACGGGTTAATGGTCAGGATTCAACGGTGGCGCGCAGCACGGAGAAGGCGCCGACCTGCACTATTTTTTTGCGCCGGGGATGATCGAGGTCGGCCCGCTGCCCGGCTGGCCGGAGCCTGACGACTGGAAAAGGCCCTGAACACGGCCGCCCGTCGACTCGACCCGGGAGGTACCCGTGGTCATGTCGACGATGAGCTTGTCGCCCTTCAGCACATTCTTGCCCTGGGTCAGCACCACGCCGCCCGATCCGCCCAACATGGTGACGAGATTGGTGCGGGTGTCGAACACCGCCGTCTCGCCGGTCACGACCTGGTCTTTCTGCGTCACCACCACGCTGCCGCGCGCTTCCAGCCGGCGGATCGAGGATGACCCGCCCGGGCCGGGCTGCGCCGCCTTGATCTGCCCCTTCTGCGCGCCTTTGGCGGGCGCACTGGCCGGCTGATCCGCCGATTTGGCGCCGTCATAGAATACCACCAGCGATTTCGATTTCATGGTGGTGTCGCCCTGCACGACTTTGACGTCGCCGGTGAAGGTGGCTTCCTTCTGCTTGTCACGCACTTCGAGCGACGCCGCTTCGATCTGGATCGGCTGATCGCGATTCTGCGAGAAACCCTGCATGGCATTGGGAACGCCCTGGACGGCGCTTTGGGCATACGCCTCGCCGATCGCGACGACGGCCAGCACCGATAGGCCTGCTCCCATCCAGCGATGACGCGGAAAAAATCGTTTCAAAACCATGGTCACATTCATTTCGCGTGGGCGCGCTTGCCGCCATTGGCGCGCGGCTTCTCGGTCTCCGCAGGCGCCTTCACGTCGGGCTGGGGTGCCGCATCCGGCTGCTCCGCCCCGTCCACCGGCGGCTGATCCATCACCAGATTCATCGACACGCCGCCTTCGAATCGCACCACTTCACCATTGTCCGTAATACGCATCCGCTGCCCGAGCAAAGTGCCGTTCAGCATCTTCACATCCACCGGCTGATTGGAATCCACCGTTCCCTTGGAAATATCGACAATGGCCTCGGTCAGCCGCGCTTCGTAGCCGGTGCTTGTCTGCAGGAAGATATCCTTGGTCAGATGCAGCAGCTGCGTCTTGGAGTTAAACTTGCCGGTGCGGGCATCAAGGTTCAGCGTCGATTTGTCCTCCATCACGACCTTGGCGCGCAGGATGGACAATTCGAGATTGTCGGGATCCGTGAGGTCCTGGGTCGCCGCCTTGGCCCAGAGCTCATAGGGCCGCCCGTCCGGCGAGAAACCGGCCAGATGCGGCGTCTCCATGGTGATCTTGGTACCGGACACGACGAGATTGCCGATATCGACCGGCAATTTGGTCAGGATCCGGAACGGATTGAACAGCGAGATACCGACGATAGTCGCCATCGACAGCACCACGATGGCCGGAACCGCGACCCGGAGCACACGCACGAAGCGGCTGTGGCGCGCAGCGGCTCTGAACCGCGCTTCCATGGTCGCTTCGTAACCATCAGCCTGAATCGAACTCACCGACGCTCCAACGGGCCTGCATTGGCAGGCCATCCGGGTTCAGCCGGCACTCTACGCTGAATTGTGCCCTTTTGCAGCCCCACGCACCCAGAACGACGAGTTTGGCCGAAACGCGGCAGCGCGATCGGCCAATGGCCGACCGGTGGCACAGTGCCGCAGGCGGCGTCAGGAATGGGCGAAAATGTCCTCTTCCTCCCAGCCCGACAGATCCAACCGGGCCCGGTGGGGCAGGAATTCGAAGCAGGCCCGCGCGATGTCGGTCCGCCCTTCCCGCGCCAGCATCACATCCAGCTTTTCACGCAAGGCGTGGAGATGCAGCACATCCGACGCCGCATAGGCCAGTTGCGCATCGCTGAGCGTGTCGCTGCCCCAGTCGCTGGACTGCTGCTGTTTCGACAGATCGACGCCCAGCACTTCGCGGACCAGATCCTTGAGACCGTGGCGATCCGTATAGGTGCGGCACAGGCGCGAGGCGATCTTGGTGCAATAGACCGGCGACGGCATCACGCCGAGCGCGTTGGACAGCGCGGCAAGGTCGAAGCGGGCGAAATGGAAGATCTTCGTAATGCCGGCATCCCCGAGCAGCTTCTTCAGATTCGGCGCATCGGTGTGCCCCATCGGGATCTGCACCACATCGGCGCTGCCATCGCCCGGCGACAGCTGCACCACGCAAAGCCGATCGCGATGCGGATTGAGCCCCATGGTCTCGGTGTCGATCGCCACCGACGAGGTGTAGCGGCTCAGATCCGGCAGATCGCCGCGATGCAGGCGGATGGTCATGTGTCGTCGAAATCCCTGTCAGCGCCGGCGACTCGTGGCCGGCGTGCACAGTTTAGCGCCTTCGGGCGGAGGTGACGAGAGGCGGCTCGGTGCTTCACATGCGCCGATCCGGCGTCAGCTGATTGCGATTGACGCGCAATTCGATGATCGCCGGTCCTTTCGCTGAGACGGCACGGGCAAACGCCGCGGGAAAATCCTGATGCGCCTCAATGGCCTCGCCGTGGACACCGTAGGATCGTGCCAGTGCCGCGAAATCGGGATTGAGCAGATCCGTGCCGCTGGGCCGGTTCGGGAAATGCAATTCCTGATGCATCCGGATCGAGCCATACATCGCATTGTTCACGATGATGACGATCACCGGCAATTGCTGCTGCACCAGCGTGGCGAAATCCTGCGAAGCCATCATGAAGCAGCCGTCGCCAGCCAGACAGACCACCCGCCGTTCGGGATAACGCAGCTGGGCCGCGACCGCGGCTGGCAAACCATAACCCATCGTGCCGGATTTCGGCGCGATCTGCGTCCCCAACTTGCGGTAGCGATAGTAGCGGTGCAGCCAGATCGTGTAGTTGCCGGCGCCGTTGGTGACGATCGCATCGTCCGGCAGCTCCGTATTCAGATGGTCGATCACCGTCGCCAGATCGAAAGGCGGCGCGTCGGTGCGTGGGGCCTGGTAATCAACATAGGCTTGTCGCGATTCCGCGCGCCAGCCTACCCAGGCTTTGCTGTCGAGCGGCGCCAGCTTCGCCAGCGCCTCGGCGAAGCGCGCCGCATTCGCGGGAATCCCGAGCGTCGGGACATAGACGCGACCGAGTTCTTCCGGTCCGGGAAAAACGTGGATCAGCACCTGCTGCGGCGTCGGGACGTCGAAGAGCGTGTAGTGATTGGTGGTGACATCGCCGAGCCGATCGCCGATCACCAGCAACAGATCGGCGGTCTTCACCCGCGCCATCAGAGGCCGGCTGCAGCCAAGGCTGATATCGCCGATATACTGACTGCTGCGATTATCGAGCACATCCTGCGAGCGGAAACCGGCCACGACCGGCAGATCATTGCGCTCGACGAAGGCCCTGAACTGATCGGCGGCCTCCGATGTCCAGCCGCAATTGCCGACGATCACCAGTGGACGCTGCGCCTTCTGCAGCATGGCATGGATCTCGGCCATCTGCGTCTCTGACGGCGCAGCCTGAATCACGGTGGCGGGCGCGGCATCGGGAACATCGCTGACGGCGCCGAGAACATCTTCGGGAATCGACAGCACGACCGGTCCCGGCCGCCCCTGCATGGCCACATGGAACGCACGGCTCACCATTTCCGGGATACGGTCGACCGAGTCGATTTCGACCGCCCATTTGGTCATGTCATCGAAGGTGCGAACGTAATTCATCTCCTGAAACGCCTCGCGGCCGAGATGGCTGCGCGGCACCTGCCCGATGATCAGGATCATCGGCGTCGAATCCTGCCAGGCGGTGTGCAGCCCGAGCGCCGCCTGCATGGCGCCGGGACCACGGCTGACGACGCAGATGCCCGGCCTGCCCGAAATCTTGCCGTCGGCTTCGGCCATGTGCGAGGCCGTCGTTTCGTGCCGGCAGACGATGAAGCGGATTCCGGCGTCAGGCTCGTAAAGCGCATCGAAGACTGGCAGCGCGCTCTCGCCGGGAACGCCGAACATCCGGTCGGCGCCGTTGCGACGAAGCGCGGCAATGAGGATCTGCCCGCCATTGCGTTCACCCGCTTTGGCGGCGACCGACCGGACTGGCTCGTGCTTGTTCATGGCATATCTCGTTCTGATTACATCCGCGCGATCGTCAGGTCGCCGCGATCACTCTTGAAAAACTTCCTGCCGACGCTTGCTGATGGACGGCATCACGATGGAGATCAGCAACGCTGCCGACAGCAGGAGCAGTGCGAGACTGATCGGCCGCTGCAGGAACACCATCGGATCGCCATGCGAGGTAATCAGGCTGCGGCGGAAGTTTTCCTCCACCATCGGGCCGAGCACGAAGCCCATCAGGAGCGGGGCCGGCTCGGCATCGAGCTTGCGCAGGATGTAGCCAAGCGCGGTGAAGCCGATGGTCATATAGACGTCGAAGCTCGAATTGTTCACCGAGTAGACGCCGATGGCGCAGATCACTGCGATGACCAGATAGAGGATCCGGTACGGCACATTGAGCAACCGGACCCACAGGCCGATCATCGGCAGATTGATGATGACGAGCATCGCATTGCCGATGAACATGCTGGCGATCAGCCCCCAGAACAGGTCCGGCTGACGCGAAATGATGGTAGGCCCCGGCGCGATTCCATGGAGGGTCAGCGCGCCGACCAGTAGGGCCATCGTGGCGCTGGTGGGAATGCCCATGGTGAGCAAAGGCACGAACGAGGTCTGCGCGGCCGCGTTGTTGGCCGATTCCGGACCGGCCACACCCTCGATAGCGCCATTGCCGAACCGTTCCGGAGTCTTCGACACGCGCTTTTCCAGCGCATAGGACGAGAACGACGCGATGGTCGCACCGCCGCCGGGAAGCACACCGAACAGCGTTCCCAGCACCGTGCCACGGGTCACCGCGCCCCAGGCGCCGCGCAACACCTTGAAGGACGGCCAGATGCTGTTGATCTTGGTGTGATTGACGATGCGTTGGCTGACATTCTCGAGATTGGAAATCACCTCGGCGACGCCGAAGAAGCCCATCACGAGAGCAACGAAGTTGATGCCGTCGGAGAGCTCGATCAGGCCGAACGTCATCCGCGCTTCGCCGGTGTTGATATCCATGCCGACCATGCCCAGCAGCAAGCCGAGGAAGATCATGGCAATGGCGCGGAAAGCCGAGCCATTGGCGAGAACCACGGCCGAAACGAGCCCGAGAACCATCAGCGAGAAATAGTCAGGCGAGGCGAATTTCTGCGCCATCATGGCCAGCGGCGGGCCCAGCAGCGCAATGACCACCGTGCCGAAGCAACCGGCGATGAACGACCCGATGGCGGCGATGGCCAGCGCTTCGCCTGCGCGTCCCTGCAAAGCCATCTTGTAACCGTCGATCGCGGTGACAACCGACGTAGATTCACCGGGAATGTTCACCAGGATGGCGGTGGTCGACCCGCCATACTGCGCCCCGTAATAGATGCCGGCGAGCATGATGATGGCGCCGACCGGATCGAGCGCATAGGTCGCCGGCAGCAGCAGCGAGATGGTGGCGACGGGCCCGAGTCCGGGCAGCACGCCGATCAACGTGCCGCAGATCGCGCCGATGAAGCAGAACAGAATGTTGAGCGGCGTCGCAGCGACCGAGAAGCCATGTCCAAGGGCAGAGAAGACATCCATCATGGCAGCACATTCACCGGAAGCTTGAGAAGCCAGACAAAGACGATCGACGACATGGCGGCGAGGATTACGCCCGTGATGAGGCTGACACGCCATGTGCTTTCACGGGATGCGAAATGAGCAATCGCGACCTGTGCGAGAATCGCGATCGCGAGCCCGGCGCGTTCGATCAGTAGCCCGAATGCCGCAAATGACAGCAGTATGAAGAATAGCGGCCGCAGATGCACGACGCCGGCCGGCATGCCCGCAGTGGTGAGGCCTTTGACGATGAGAACCAGACCCATGCCGAGCAGGATCAGAGCGAGACCGAGTGGAAAATAGCCGGGGCCCATGTCGAGCACGGTGCCGATCGCCAGCGTGCGGATATAGAACAGGGCGACGATGGCAATCGCCGAGAGCAGAAGCCCCGAATAGAAGTCGGTATTGCCGCGCTGGACGATGGTCTTCATCGCACTCCCCATGTCATCGATGAGTCAGGGGCGGGCGGCGAACCGATCGCCGCCCGCATGAGACCGGATCAGGTCTTCTTGTCGTTGATTTCCTTGAGCAGGGCGCGCCACTGCTCGACTTCCTTGCCGATCTGCGCCGAATACTCGGCCGGCGTCGTGAAGACGGCAGACGCGCCAGCGACCGCCATGTTCTTCTTCACTTCAGGATCGGCAGCCATCTTCTTCAGCGCATCGGAGACCTTGGCGATCACCGCATCCGGCGTCGCGGCCGGGGCCATGATGCCGTTCCACGATTCCACCGCATAGCCGGGAATCACAGTCTCGCCGATGGTCGGCAGGTTCGGCGTGAACTCGCTCCGCTTCTCGGAGGTCACCGCAAGCGCCTTCACCGTCTTGGCCTCGATCTGCGGCAGCGCGTCGGTCATATTGGTGAAGGACAGGCTCACCTCCCCGGCCACCACGGCTGCAGTGGCGGGCGAGCCGCCCTTGAACGGCACATGGGTCATCTTGGTGCCGACGCGGCTGTCGAACAGCGCCACCGAGTAATGCATCAGGCCACCGGCGCCGCTCGAACCGTAGGTGAGCTTGCCGGGATTGGCCTTGGCATACTTCACCAGTTCATCCATCGAATTGATCGACAGCGACGGATTGACGATTACCGTTTGCGGAATGGTGCTGACGACGCTGATCGGCTTGAAGCTCTTGAGCGGATCGTAGGACGTGGTCTGTGCCACCGGCGCAATGGAGATCGCGCCCGAGCTGCAGACGCATAGCGTGTAGCCATCACCCGGAGACTTCGACACGAGATCCGAGCCAACGATGCCGCCGCCGCCCGGACGATTTTCAACGACGACCGTCTGCTTCAGCTCCTTTTCGAGGAAGCGCGCGGTGATGCGACCAACAGCATCGGTGTAACCACCCGGTGCGTAGGGAACCACGAGCTTGATCGGCTTGGACGGCCATTCCTGCGCGGACGCCGGCGGGACACTCAGTCCGGTACCTACAAGCAGGGCTGCTACGAGAAGTCGCTTCATCGGTGTTTCCTGATTACGGGAGGGATCGGGAGGCTTCAGAAACTATGCAATGTTCGTTCCGACCAGGCCGAGCGCCTGCACGGCCTTGTTCTCGCCATCGGCGAAATCCTTGAGCTCGATCTCGGTCTTCGCGAATTCGACCCGCCGGAACGTCGCCTGATCCTCGAACGGCACGGTGGCATCGATGCCGAGCTTGGTGCGGATGCCTTCCTTGCTGACGCGCACATATTCGTGGCCGCGCGCGCCGGGGATGAGAATGAGATCGCTCGACGCTTCCATGCGGGTGGCGACGGCATATTCGACGTCGACGGGATCGCGGATGTCGATGTCGTGATCGACCACCGTGATGAGATCGAGATCCTTCAATGCGCCGAAAGCCGCGAGGATGGCGTTGCGTTGCAGGCCGTTGTGCTGACGGCTCTGCTTCTTGACCTGGATGATCGCGTGAAAACGGTGCAGGCCGCCGGAAGTCATCTCCACATCGGTGACGATCGGGATCGCCGACTGCAGCACCTTGAGCAGGCTGGCTTCGAGCACATATTTGCGCAGGATGATCGTCTCGCGGCCAAAGCCGTTGATGACATGATAGATCGGGCGCAGACGATGGGTGACCGCGGTGATCTTCAGCACCGGCGCATCGGCAGCAGGCGCCGCGAAGCCGACGAATTCACCAAACGGCCCTTCGGGCGCGACATCGTCCACCGAGATTTCGCCTTCCAGCACGAACTCGCATTCGGCCGGGACGATCATGTCCTGCGAGATTGCCTTCGCCACCGTCAGCGGCTTGCCCGCCAGGCCACCGGCCACGGCAAGTTCGTCCGCATGCTCGGGCATCTGCGAGCCCATGGTGGCCGCAGTGAAATGCAAAGCGAGATCGGTGCCGATGCAGACGGCGACCGGCAGCGCCTTGCCACGCGCCTTGGCGCGATCGAAAGCGAGCCGGAGATGGCGACCGAAATCCAGCTTGATGGCGACGCGATCCGGCCCCAGCAGCTGCAGCCGGTGATAGGAGGCGTTGTAGATGCCGGTTTCGGGATCCTTCACCACCACGATGCCGGCGGTAATGTATCGGCCCGCATCGCCCGGCGCATGAAACAATGCCGGCAGCATCTTTGTGATATCGAAGCCGGTCTTCAGCACGACTTCCTGCGACGGCGCATTGCTCACGATTTCCGGCGGCAGTGGACCACCCATGGCACGCTGCACCAGACCACGAATGCCATTGAAATCGAGACCGAAGGCCGCCTCGCAATTCTCCTTTGAACTGAGGAGATTTCCAACCAGCGGGACGTCGTAACCTTTGACCGTGGGAAACAGCAGCGTCTGCTTGCCGTCATGCTTCTTCAGCACAGCCGCGATTTCGAGATGCGGATCGGCCGCGTTCTCGAATGTCAGAATGCGATCATTCTTGGCAAGACGCGCCAGCGCGGAGCGGAAGCGGGTATCGAGAATTTGCGGCTGCGGCATTTTGTTCTTGTCTCGCGTGATCACGTAATTGCGAACAACGATAGCTAAGCAACAAAGGTAGTCAAGCTCGCTCGGTAGGCACCGCTGATTAATTTACGAGCGTGCACTGCATCATGGATTGGTTTTATCAGCAGCCGAGACGAGTGTATCGATGGCAGATTGCATCGCAACAACGCGGTGGGCCTGCGCTTCACCGAGAAAATGCCGCACGACAGAATGCACCACCTCGCCGACTTCATCGCGCGTCAGATCGCGATGATGCGCTGTCTTGCGCTGCAACCAGTGAGCCAGCAGGTCATTTTCGAGACGTTCGGCCGCGAGTTCACTGGCCTTGATCTGCGACCGCAGCTTTTCCGTTTCGTCGCTAGGCGCCGGCACGGGACCGGACTTCAAGACCGTACGCAACTGTCGAAGCGGATGGATCACTTGCGCACGCCAGGCGCCGCAAGCTGCGTCCATATCTCGAATGTCAGCGGGAGTGAGACGGATGCGGCGCTGTGACGCTGCAAAACTGGCGACCAGAAGCAGCATCACATCGACGCCGGCATCGGCCTGCAATTTCAGACAGGCATCGGAGACGCCAGGCGCGGAATAGAGCCGGAGCGCGAACGCCCAGCTCTCCGACGCAATATCGCGATGATCGCCCGTCATTGGCATAAAGCCAAAGATGACGGGGCCGCACTCATACGATGTCCCGCGGCTTGCCGGCGTTGAGACCTTCCCAGCGGCTCACCACATCTGTCTGGATATCGAACAGGTCGAGCACGCGACCAAGTGTCTGGTCGACCATCTGCTCGAGGCTGGCGGGTTTGGCATAAAAGGCTGGGACAGGCGGATAGACGATGGCCCCAATCTCGGTGACGGCCGCCATGGCTTTGAGATGACCGAGATGCAACGGCGCCTCGCGGGCCATCAGCACCAGCCGACGCCTCTCCTTCAGCACCACATCGGCAGCACGGGTCACCAGGGACGATGTCACGCCGGTGGCGATTTCCGCCAGACTGCGCATCGAACAAGGTGCGACGACCATGCCCAGAGTCTTGAACGATCCCGATGAGATCGTCGCCCCGATATTGTCGGCCTGATGGACGACGTCGGCGAGATCAGCGACGTCGGACACCGAGAGATCGAGTTCCTGGGTCAGCGTGATTTTCGCTGACCGACTCAGCACGAGATGCGTTTCGACATCCGTCGCCTGCAACAGCCGCAGCAGCCGGACACCATAGATGGTGCCCGACGCTCCGGTGATGGCGACGATCAGGCGTCGCGGCGCGATCTCAGGCCGGGTCGAAATAGTGGATCTCCATCAGCACGCAGCCGCCGACCGACTTGAACGGGCCATGGAAGACGCCCGGCGGACGGACCGCATAGGTGTTCGGCTGGAAGCTCTCGCCGCCATTGCCCTGCTTGTCATTGCCGACAATCAGGTCGCCGGTGAACAGGAACACTTCTTCCCAATATTCATGCACGAAAGGTTCGGTGGTGTACACGCCGGGATCGAAGCGCAGCAGGCGAGTGCGGCTGCCCTTCTTGTTCGGCTCATCGAGCGCGCCCGACAGGATCTTCTGCTGGATGCCGGCGGGATAGCCGGGCGGCGTTTCCCAGCCCGAGGACATGTCGATGGTGCGGAATTCGTCGTGGATCTTGTTGACGGCCATGGTGGTTGTCCTGACTTCGCAGATTAAGCAACGGCACGAGGAGACGCGGCGGGCTTGCCGCCGGCGGTGAGTTCGTCAGCAAGGTCATAGCTCGCCAGCATCTTGTCGAGCAATGCAGTGGACCCGGCCCAGTCATATGTGCGGAACGCATGGCCCTTGGTGACGAAGGTCGCGCCGGCGAAGAACATTTCATATTGCGAGTGGCGCGAGGCGAATTCGGAGCCGACCGCATCCCAGGCAAGCTTGTAGAATTTCACCTTGTCGACGGCGCTGGCCGCCGGCGACTGCTGGGTCTTCCCGATCAGGGCCGCCAGTTCCGGATTCTCGAAGTCCTTCACCGAGGACGGCAGCATGATCATGCCACCACCGGCGAGCTCGCGCAGCGTGTTGATGACCTTGGAATAGAGCTGCTGGGTCAGCACCTGCGCGCCGTAGAGCAGGCCGCGATCCGGCACGAAATACTGGCCGCGCTGGGCGCCCTTGGCTTCCATGCCGAGCACGAAGGCTTCCACCATCGACACTTCGGCCGCGAGTTGGCCGAGCATTTCCTTGACCTGCGGGAAGCCGATGACGCCGTTGGTCTCGGCGGTGCGATGCGCGATGCCGATCAGGAAGCGCAGCTTGACCGACAGGCGGATCATCGCCTGATAGTTCTGGTAGGAATGCGCCGGCGTCGCGTGGAACTGCTTCTGGCACATGGCGATGTCCTGATCGATGAACACGCGATTCCACGGCACCTTCACGTCGTCGAAATACAGGACGGCGTCGTTCTCGTCGAAGCGGCTGGCCAGCGGATTGTCGAACACCGAGGTCGCCGACGCCTCGTAGGACTTGCGCGACAGGATCTTCAGACCCTTGGTGTTCATCGGAATGGCGAAGGACACCGCATATTTCTCGTCGCCGGGCTGCAGCGGCTGGATGCAGGTGACGAAGACTTCATTCGCCATGATGCCGCCGGTGGCCAGCATCTTGGCGCCACGGATCACCAGGCCATCTTCATCGCGCGAAACGACGCCGGCCGACAGGAACGGATCAGCCTGCTGCGCCGCACTCTTGGAGCGGTCGGCCTGCGGATTGATGATGACGTAAGTGAGATAGAGATCGTTATCGCGGGCATAGCGGTAGTAGTCGGCCAATGCCTTGGCGCGATCGGCATTGTAGGCTTCGAACACGTCGAGGCCCATGAACATGCCGGCGATGCAGGACGCGACGTGATCCGGTGCGCGGCCCATGAAACCGGCATGCAGTTCGGTCCAGGCTTCGAGACCCTTGCGGCGCTTCACAAGCGCATCATAGCTGCCGGGCAGCTCCCAGATGCGGTTGGCGCGGGTGCCGGTCTCGGTCTCGAAGGTCATGAGATCGCGATTTTCCGGCGCGCTGTGAAAATCGAACATCTTGCCGACCGAGGCAACCGCGCCGCGATAGGCCGGATGGGTGGTGACGTCCTTGACGAGTTCGCCGTCGAGGTAGACCTCGCGGCCGTCGCGCAGGCTGGCAATATGCTGTTCACCGGTCTTGATCATGCTGTTCCTCGATACGTCCAATTTCAGTAATGCCAGTTTTTAGTAGTGCATGGGCAGCGGCCATTCCGGGCTGCGCTCGGTATCCTTGAGGCTGCGATAGGCCCCGCGAAAGAAAACCAGTGGCTCGTTGGTCGGATAGGCCGAGAACTTCACCACACGACCAACAAAGATGACGTGGTCGCCGCCGTCATATTGCGCGTAGGGCGCACATTCGAAATGCGCGAGCGCGCCGGCGAGCAACGGTGCCGCCTCATGGCCGAGCGTGTGCTCGACCGCTTCCCACTTGTCGCCCAGCGCCTTCGCGAACTTGTTCGACAAATGCTCCTGGTCGCGCCCCAGGATATTCACCGCATAACCCTTCGCCTCGGTCATCGCCGGCAGGCTGAATGCCTTGCGGTCGATGGAGAACAGGATCAGCGGCGGATCGACCGAGACCGAGTTGAAGGAACTCATGGTCAGTCCGATCGGCTGGCCGCCTGCCCCTTCCGCCGTGATGACCGCAACACCGGTTGCGAATTGTCCGAGCGCCTGGCGGAAGGCGCGGGGATCGAAATTCGCGGTGGCGCTCATGAGTCGTTCTCCCGAACGAGGCGATTAGCTTTGATACAAAGCTATATTATCGAGCGATGGAGACCTGTCAAGCATGGCTGATTTGCTATTAAAGCGCGTGCCCGAACTTGTTTGCTAGTAAGCAGCCCGCTATACGACTCTTAGGTGTGCGGGGGCCTGATGGCGACGAAGAGCAAATCCAGGAAAATTCGAGCCGAACTGACCATTTCTCGGCCACAATTGATGGTCGACGGGTCTGATCTCGCGTTTCGGCAGTTTCTACACGATACATTGGCGTTTTCAGCGCGGTTGCAAGCCGTTCGCGGCCAGCTGGGTGCAGTGATCGGCCTGTCCGGCACGCAATATACGGTGCTGATCGCCATTTCTCACCTGAGCGGCGCGGATGAGAAGATCGGCGTCAACCAGATCGCCGAGCATCTGCATTTCAGCGGCGCGTTCATCACCATCGAGATCAACAAGCTCGTCGCGGCCGGCCTGGTCGAGAAGGAAACCGATGCGGAGGATCGCCGCAGGGTCATTCTCACCATCACGCCGAAGGCACGTACCCTGCTCAACGAATTGGCGCCGGTTCAACGTCCGGTAAACGACATGCTGTTTCGCGCAATGTCCGCCACCGATTTCGAGCGGACGCGGAAATTGATGTCCGATATGGTCGACGCCGCCGACGAGGCGATCCGTCTGCTGGACTACAATGCTCCGAAAGGGCTGGGGAAGCCGGGCAAGTAACTAGTCCGGCGCCCGCAGCCGATAGCCGATCCCGGTTTCGGTCAGCACGAATTGTGGCCGCTCCGGGTCGAGCTCGATCTTCTGGCGGAGCTGGCGCACATAGACGCGCAAATATTGTGCATCGGTCAGCTCGTCCCACAGCTCCTTCAGCAGGAAGCGATGGGTGAGCACCTTGCCGGCATGCTGCACCAGCACACGCAGCAGGTCATATTCCTTCGGTGACAGTTTCACCTCGCGCTCGCCCACCTTGACGATGCGGCGCACCAGATCCACCGACAATTCGCCGGTCTTGAACACCGGTCGCTCGCCATGCACCTGCAGCTGATGCCGCAATGCAGCGCGCAGCCGCGCCAGCAACTCGTCCATCCCGAACGGTTTTGTCAGATAGTCGTCGGCCCCGAGATCGAGCGCCTGCACCTTGCCCGCTTCGTCGCCCCGGCTCGACAGCACCACGACCGGCACGCTGTCATTGCGCGCGCGAATCATCTGCAGGAGATCGTGGCCCTGGATATCGGGCAGGCCGAGATCGAGAATGATCAGCGCCGGCTCCTCCGCCAGCTTTTCCAAGGCAAGCTTGCCGTTGCTGGCCTCGATGATGTCGTAGCCCTGGGTGCTGAGCCCCATGCGCAGCAATTTGCGGATCGGCGGCTCGTCGTCGATGACCAGGACCTTGATGGCGGAAGCATTCATGCGGCGGTGTCCAGAGCGTCGAGCGCAGGCGGAATGGGCAGGTGAATGGTGAGAACCGCACCCGAACGATCGGCACGATTGGAGGCGGTGATGGTGCCCTGCATGGCCTCGACAAAACCACGCGAGATGGCGAGCCCAAGGCCGGTGCCGGCGCGAACATGATCGCCCTTGTTGGCACGGTAAAACTTGTCGAACACCTGCTCGAGGTCGGCGGCCGGGATGCCGGCGCCTTCATCCATGACCTGCAGGATCACGGCATCGTCCTCGCGCACGGCCCGGATGGTGATGGTCGTATCCGGCGGCGCATATTTGGCGGCGTTGTCGAGCAGATTGAACAGCACCTGCTCGAACAGGACGGCATCGAGCTTGAGCATGGGCAGATGCGGTGCCAGATCGAGCACCACACGATGACCGCCTAGGATCTTGCCCGCACGACGCAGCGCGCTGCCGACGATCTCGCCGGGATCGAGCAGGACGGCGTTCGGCACCACGGCACCGGATTCGAGCCTGGTCATATCGAGCAGATTGGCAATGAAGCGATTGAGCCGCTCGGATTCGTCGATCACGGTGGCGAGCAGATCGGCGCGCTCGGCCTCGCCAAGCTTTGGCGAGAGATCGCGCAGGGTCGACGCAGCGCCCAGCACGGAGGCCAGCGGCGTTTTCAGGTCATGCGAGATCGAGGTGAGCAGCGCCGCGCGCAGGCGATCCGATTCGATATTGCGCTGGGCACGGTCCATGTCCTCGACCAGCTGCACGCGCTCGATGGCCAGCGCGCTCTGGTCCACCAGCGCATCGAGCAGCCGCCGCTGGTCGGGCGTCAGCAGCGGGCCGGTGCGATCGTCATCGATGCCGATGACGCCGATCGGCCCGCGCCCGGTGCGCATCGGCAGGAACAGGCGCTTGGCCCCCGGCAACGTGTCCGAACCGCGGCCGGCCGGGCGATCATTGCCCCAGGCCCAGTTGGCGGCGGCGAGATCGGCCTGGTCGAGCTGGTCTTCCGGCGGATAGCCGGCCTTCACGGTGATGATGCCGTCATCCGGCAGCAGCAGCACGACACGCACCCGCAGCATCAGCGCGATCTGATAGGCCGAGGCCCACAGCACGTCATCCAGCGTCGCGGTACCGGCGAGCTTGCGGCTGAAGGCATAGAGCGATTCGGTGGTGCGGACGCGACCGAAGGCAGAAACCGCCTGGCTGCGCACCCGCGCCGCGAGGTTCGACACCAGCACCGCCACCAGCATGAAGAAGAAGAACGCCGCGATATTGGTCGGGTCGGTGATGGTGAACGTATAGACCGGCGGCAGGAAGAAGAAGTTATAGGCCAGCGAGCCGATCAGACTCGCCAGCAGCGACGGACCGAGCCCGAAGCGCACCGCAACGCCGACCACCGCCGTCATGAAGATGAGATCGACATTCTCCACGCCGAAGACGGGATACAGCAGCATGCCAAGGCCGAGCGCTGCGGCAATGATCGCGAACGAGAAGCCGTAGGGCCTGACGTCGAACGGCTCCATCCGGTCCGTCATCTGCGCGCGTTTGGCCGCAGGCTCTGCAGGCAGTGCATCCCCGGCAATGACATGCACGCTGATATTGCCAGCACGGCGAACGAGATCATGCACCACCGAGCCGCGCAGCAGCTCGAACCACCATGACCGCGACGCCTTGCCGATCACGATCTGGGTGACGTTGTTGGCGCGGGCATAGTTCAGCAGATCATCGGCGATACGACGCGCCGCGGCCGGGATCGTCAGCACATCAGCGCCGAGCGCCTCGGCAAGACGCAGCGTATCGGCAAGACGATCACGCTGTTCTTCGGAGAATTGCAGGCTGCGCCGTGTTTCGATGCTCACCGCCGTCCATGGCGCATGCAGGCGATCGGCCAGCCGCTTGGTGTAGCGCACGAGGCCAGCCGATCGCGGGTCCTCACTGATGCAAACGAGAATGCGCTCCCCCGCCGCCCAGGGGCCGGCAATCGCATTGGCCTGCATATGGGTGAGCAACTGCTCATCGACGCGATCCGCCGTTCGGCGCAGGGCAAGCTCGCGCAATGCCGTGAGATTGCCGGGCGAGAAATAGTGTTCGAGCGCGCGTTCGGCCTGTTTCGGAACGTAGATCTTGCCTTCCTTCAGGCGCTGGATCAGGTCATCCGGCGTGAGGTCGATCAGTTCGATGGCATCGGCGCGATCGAACACCGTATCCGGCACGGTCTCGCGCACCCGCACATGGGTGATCTGTGCGACCACGTCATTCAGGCTCTCGATGTGCTGGATATTGACGGCAGTATAGACATCGATACCCGCCGCGAGCAGCTCGGCAACATCGAGATGACGCTTCGGATGCCGCGAGCCCGGCGCATTGGTATGCGCGAGTTCATCGACCAGCACGAGTTTTGGACGACGCGCCAGGATGGCATCGAGATCCATCTCGTCGAGCGTCTGGCCCTTATGCGCGATCACCCGCCGCTGGATGACTTCGAGCCCGACCAGCAGGGCCTCGGTCTCGGCCCGGCCATGGGTCTCGACCACGCCGACCACCACATCCACGCCCGCCTTCTTTCTGGCATGGGCGCTTTGCAGCATCTCAAACGTCTTGCCGACGCCAGGGGCGGCGCCGACAAAGATTTTCAGCCGCCCGGCCGCACCTTCCTCGCGCCGTGCTGTCTCCAGCAAGGCTTCCGGCGAAGGGCGTTGGTCGGGGTCGCGGCTTGGATGTGCCATGGAGCGATATATAGTCTCCGTCTCAAGACCGGCCTAGATGGCTACTTCGTACCAGTCGCATCCAGCGCCAGATTCAACGCGAGGACGTTAACGCGCGGTTCGCCCAGCACGCCGAGCAGCCGGCCTTCGGTCTTCTCATTCACCAGCGCCCGCACGCGATCTTCCGGCAGCCCCCGCGCCTTGGCGACGCGCGGCACCTGGAACAGCGCGCCTTCCGGCGAGATGTTCGGATCGAGGCCGCTGCCCGAGGTGGTGACGAGATCGACCGGCACCGGCATCGACAGATTCTCCGCCTTCAGCTTGTCGACATCCTCCTTGATGCGATCGCTCAACGCCTTGCTGGTCGGGCCGAGATTGGAGCCCATGGAGTTCGCGGCATTATAGGGTTGCGGCACCGTCTTGGTGGCATCCTGCGGATCGGCCCCCGTGGTCGCGGAGGGGCGACCATGGAAGTAGGTGTCGCCCTTGAATTCCTGGCCGATCAGCGAGGAGCCGATCACCTTGCCATCCCGCTCGATCAGGCTGCCTTCCGCCTGTGCAGGGAAGATCGCGCCGGCGATGCCGGTCATCGCGAGGGGATAGGCAAGGCCGGTGATCGCGGTGAGCAGCACCAGTACGCTGATGGCGGGGCGAAGTTCTTTCAACATAACAAATGTCCTTTGTGATCGTCATTGCGAGGAGCGAAGCGACGAAGCAATCCAGTTCTTTCTTCACTTGGCCTTCTGGATTGCTTCGCTGCGCTCGCAATGACGGTTGAGGGGTTCAGACCAGACCGAGCGCGGAGACCGCGAGGTCGATGAGTTTGATGCCGATGAACGGGACGATGAGGCCGCCGACGCCATAGATCAGCAGGTTGCGGCCGAGCAGCGCGCCGGCGCCGATGGGCTTGTAGGACACGCCTTTCAGCGCCAGCGGGATCAGCGCGATGATGACGATCGCATTGAAGATGATGGCGGACAGGATCGCGCTCTGCGGGCTGGCAAGGCCCATGATGTTGAGCGCGCCAAGCTGCGGATAGAAGGCGATGAACAGCGCCGGGATGATGGCGAAATATTTTGCCACGTCGTTGGCGATGGAGAAGGTGGTTAGCGCGCCGCGTGTCATCAGCAGCTGCTTGCCGATCTCCACCACCTCGATCAGCTTGGTCGGATTGCTGTCGAGATCCACCATGTTGCCAGCCTCGCGCGCCGCCTGGGTGCCGGTATTCATGGCGACGCCGACATCCGCCTGTGCCAGCGCTGGCGCGTCATTGGTGCCGTCGCCGCACATGGCCACCAGTTTTCCTTTGGCCTGCTCGTCGCGGATCAGCTTTAGCTTGTCCTCCGGCGTTGCCTGCGCCAAGAAATCATCCACCCCGGCTTCGGCCGCGATAGCCGCAGCCGTCATCGGATTGTCGCCGGTGATCATGATGGTGCGAATGCCCATCTGACGCAGCTCCGCAAAACGCTCGCGGATGCCGCCCTTGACGATGTCCTTCAGATAGATGACGCCGAGCAGCTTGCCGTCGCGCACAACGCCGAGCGGCGTGCCGCCGGCCTTCGCCACCTCATCGGCAATCGCCTGCAACTCACGCGCGGCCGTCGACGTCGCAGGCTGGATCGCCCGCGCGGTATTGCCGACTGCAGTGGTCATTTCACCACCGCTGACATAAGCGAGGATCGAATCCACCGCACCCTTGCGCACCGACATGCCGGCCGCATCGATGCCGCTCATGCGCGTCTGCGCGGTGAACGGCACGAAAGTGGCGCCGAGCTCCGCCATGTCGCGGCCGCGGATGCCATACTTCTCCTTCGCCAGCACGACGATGGAACGGCCTTCCGGCGTCTCGTCGGCGAGCGAGGCGAGCTGCGCCGCATCGGCCAGCTCCTGCTCGGTAACGCCGCGCAGCGGACGGAACGCCGTCGCCTGGCGATTGCCGAGCGTGATGGTGCCGGTCTTGTCCAGCAGCAGCGTATCGACGTCGCCGGCCGCTTCCACCGCACGGCCGGACATCGCCAGCACATTGAAGCGCACCAGCCGATCCATGCCGGCAATGCCGATGGCCGAGAGCAGCGCGCCGATGGTGGTGGGGATCAGCGTCACGAACAGCGCCACCAGCACCACCACCGAAATCGTGCCGCCGGCATAGGCGGCATAGCTCGGGATCGTCACCGTCGCGAACACGAAGATGATGGTGAGGCCGAGCAACAGGATGTTAAGCGCGATCTCGTTCGGCGTCTTGGCGCGCTCGGCGCCTTCCACGAGCTTGATCATGCGATCGATGAAGGTCGAGCCTTGGGCCGCGGTGATGCGGACGCGGATCCAGTCCGACAGCACCTGCGTGCCACCGGTGACGGCCGAGCGATCACCGCCGGATTCGCGGATGACCGGAGCGGATTCACCGGTGATCGCCGCTTCATTCACCGAAGCCACGCCTTCGATCACCTCGCCATCGGACGGGATGAGATCGCCGGCCTCGACCAGCACGATATCGCCGACCTTCAGCGTGGTGCTCGCCACCATGCGATAGCTGCGATCGGCGGCGTCGCTGCTGGTCAGCAGCTTGGCCTGGCTTTCGGTGCGGGTCTTCTTCAGCGTCTCCGCCTGCGCCTTGCCGCGGCCCTCGGCAACGGCTTCGGCGAAATTGGCAAACAGCACCGTGAACCAGAGCCACAGGATGATCTGGAACGTGAAGGACAGGTCTTCACCGCCGGTCATCACATTCTTGATGAAGATGACGGTGGTGAGTGCGGCGACGACCTCCACCACGAACATCACCGGATTTTTCACCATCACCCGCGGATCGAGCTTGGTGAAGGAGGCTGATATGGCCGGCAGCACGATCCTGGGATCGAGCAAGGCCGATGTCGCAGCGCGCTTTTGCAGTTTGAGGGTTTCCATGGGATGGCTCCGATCAGAACAGGTTGCCGGAGATCATGGCGAGGTGCTCGACGATCGGCCCCAGCGCCAGCGCGGGGAAGAAGGTGAGACCGCCGATGATCAGGATGACGCCGATGACGAGACCGACAAACAGGCCGCCGGTGGTCGGCAGCGTGCCGGCCGAAGCCGCAATCGATTTCTTCGAGGCGAGCGAACCCGCCATCGCCATGGCCGGCACGATCATGAAGAAGCGGCCGACCAGCATCGAGCAGGCGAGCGTCAGATTGTAGAAGAACGTATTGCCGGTGAGACCGCCAAACGCCGAACCGTTATTGCCGGTGGCCGAGGTGAAGGCATAGAGCACCTCGGTGAAGCCATGCGGCCCGCTATTGGCCATCGACGCCACCGCCGAAGGCAGCACCACGGCCACCGCCGTCCAGCCGAGATACATCAGCGGCAGGACGAGAATGGCGAGCATCGCCATCTTCACCTCGCGCGCCTCGATCTTTTTGCCGACATATTCCGGCGTGCGGCCGACCATCAGGCCGGCCACGAAGATCGCCAGCACGACGAACAGCAGCATGCCATAGAGACCGGCGCCGACACCGCCGACAATGATCTCGCCGAGCTGCATGTTGATCAGCGGGATCATGCCGCCAAGCGCGGTGAAGGAGTCATGCATCGCATTGACCGCGCCGCAGGAAGCCGCGGTGGTGATGACGGCGAACAGCGCCGAGGCGACGATGCCGAAGCGTGTCTCCTTGCCCTCCATATTGCCGCCGGTGAGACCGAGGGCCTGCAGCGTGCTGGTACCGGACGCTTCCGCCCAGTAGGTGACGGCGACGCCGACGATGAACAGCACGCCCATCACAGCCAGGATCGCCCAGCCTTGCTTGGGATTGCCGACCATGCGGCCGAACACATTGGTCATGGCTGCGCCGATGGCGAAGATCGCCAGCATCTGGATGAAGTTGGACAGCGCCGTGGGATTCTCGAACGGATGCGCGGCATTGGCATTGAGGAAGCCGCCGCCATTGGTGCCGAGCATCTTGATCGCCACCTGCGAAGCAACCGGCCCGACCGCAATGGTCTGCTTCGCGCCTTCCAGCGTGGTTGCATCCACATAGGCGCCAAGAGTCTGCGGCATGCCCTGCCCGATCAGGATCAGCGACAACACCACGCAGATCGGCAGCAGCACGTAAAGCGTGGCGCGGGTGAGATCGACCCAGAAATTGCCGATGGTGCGCATCGACGACCGCGCGAAACCGCGGATCAGCGCGACGGCAATCGCAATGCCCGTCGCGGCCGAGACAAAATTCTGCACCGTGAGGCCCATCATCTGGGTCAGGTAGGACATGGTGCTTTCGCCGCCGTAGTTCTGCCAATTGGTATTAGTGACGAAACTGGCGACGGTGTTGAAAGCGAGATCCGGCGCGACGGCCGACTGGCCCTGCGGATTGAACGGCAGCACATCCTGCAGCCGCAGCAGCGCATAGAGCAGCGCGAAGCCAGCTACATGGAATAGCACCATGCCGACTGTATAAGTGAGCCAATGCTGCTCGCGCTTTTCGTCCACGCCGGACAGCCAGTAGATGCCGGCCTCGACCGGCCGCAACACCGGCGACAGCAGCGTCCGCTCGCCATTGAAAACGCGCGTCATGTAGCCGCCGAGTGGCTTTGTGAGCGCCAGGATCATCGCGCAGAACAGCGCGATCTGTATCCATCCGATGAGTGTCATTGTGTTCGACCTTGTGGCGCGATCAGAACCGCTCGGGGCGGAGCAGCGCATAAGTGAGATAGACGAGGAGAGCCGCCGAGACCGTGCCGGCGAGCACATAGTCAAAGATCATGACCCATCTCCTCACAGCCGCTCGCAGGCATAGGCGTAGCCCAGCGTGAGAAGGAAGAAGCCGAGCCCGAGGCCCAGCATGAGAATGTCCAGCATGGAAAGCTCCTGATGCACTGGCACAGGACGCAGGGACTGCGCCCGATGCTGGATCAGGTGCCATTCCGGCCGTAGGTTTTCGAGATGGAGGGAGCGGCGAGTTTATAGGAATCCCATAAAGACGCGGCGATCCGCTGTCCCTCATCCTGAGGAGCCGCGCAGCGGCGTCTCGAAGGATGGCGGAGAGCTCGGGAGCCAGGCCCACTCATGGTTCGAGACGGCGCTTCGCGCCTCCTCACCATGAGGGACTGAGTGTGCTGCGCTCTATCCGGGCGACAGCGCCTACACTGCGGCTATATCTTTGGCTTGCCAAACGCCTCGTATTCAAACGGCACCCCACGCAAATCTCAGGCTGCGGTCGCCCGACGATCGCGCTGATCATGGAGTTTTGCGATGTCGCACCTCTCGCTTATTCCCATCACGATCCCGCAGGCAACATCAGGTATCGACGCTGCGACTTTCACGACGATCTGCCTCTCGGCCTGCAAGCGCCTGCCGGCAATGCGGCGCACCGTTGAGGCCAGGCACCTCGATCGACTCGTCGAATCCGGCGCCTGGATCGACGCCGCCCTCGCTTTGATCGCCATCGAACTGCCGGACTGGCAGCTCCGCCGCCTCATCTTCGACGAAGGGGAATGGCACTGCGCCCTTTCCACCGAGCGCAACATGCCGGACTGGCTCGACGATGCCGTGGAGGCGCATCATGCCGATCTGGCGACGGCGATCCTCGACGCATTTCGCAGCGCAGTTGCGCGCAACGGCACGTCGCATCTCACCGCCGTACCGACTGCCGCCACACCGCGCAGCGATTTCACGCCAATGCTGTGCGAGAACTACTGCTAAGCACCGCGCTTTCGGCTAAGCTTGGCGCCTATTCGTGCCAGTAGAGCCGGAGAACAATGTGACTGTGAGGAAGCCGGCTTTTGTCGCCGTCGATTGGGGCACCAGCAGCTTTCGCGGCTGGTTGATGACCGCGAACGGCGATGCTCTCGCAGAGACGCGCGGGCCTGAAGGCATGCTGCATTGTGCGACAGCCGGCTTTGCCCCGGTGCTCACGGATCATCTTGCAAGACTTGGCGCGCCCCCGGACCTGCCCGTGCTGATCTGCGGCATGGCCGGCGCCAGGCAAGGCTGGATCGAAGCTCCCTATCTCCGCACACCGACCCGCCTCGACGCCCTGCATGACGGCGCGCAACGTGTCGCGGCACAAGGCGACATACGCATCCTGCCCGGCATCGCCCAGGCCGATGCCACCGCGCCCGACGTGATGCGCGGCGAGGAAACGCAGCTGCTCGGCGTCACCGAATCCGATTTCACCGGCCTCGTCTGCATTCCCGGCACCCACAGCAAATGGATCCGGATCGACAAGGGCAGCGTGGTAGCGTTCACGACCTATATGACCGGCGAGCTATTTTCGGTCATCGCCCGGCACAGCATCCTGAAACACGCCATCGATCCCGATGCGGGATCGCCTGCCGCGAATGATGCTTTCCGCGACGGCCTGCAGCGCGCCATCGATACACCGTCTGCATTGCCTGCCTCGCTGTTCAGCCTGCGCGCAGCGCAGCTGCTCGGCTTCGAGAAACAGGCGGATGGCGCGGCGCGTTTGTCGGGCCTGCTGATCGGCACCGAGATCGCCGATGCGCGTTCGCGCTATGGCAGACATCCGGTGCGCCTGATCGGCGCCGGCGCGCTGAAGGATCTCTATGCCGCGGTGCTGGCTGCAGCCGGCTTCGAAACAAACATCGTCGATGCCGAACGCGCGTCGCAACAGGGCCTCACCAAGGCCGCCATCCGTCTGTGGGGAGCCCAGTTCACATGAACCAGCCCATGCGTTGGCCGGACGTGAAGCGCCCGCTCGTCGCCATCCTGCGCGGCGTGAAGCCCGATGAGGTCGAAGCCATCGTCGAGACCTTGATCGACGCCGGCTTCGAGATGATCGAGGTGCCGCTGAACTCGCCCGATCCGTTCGAGTCCATCGCCCGTATCTGCAAACGATTCGGCCGCGACACCCTGATCGGTGCGGGCACCGTCCTCACCGCCGCTGACTGCGCCCGCGTGGCGGATGTCGGCGGGCGGCTGATGGTGAGCCCGAATGTGGATGTCGATGTGCTGGCGATGGCAGCCAGCCGCGGCATGATCACCATGCCCGGCGTATTTTCGCCCACCGAAGCTTTCCTCGCGCTCCGCGCCGGTGCTTCGGCGCTCAAATTCTTCCCGGCCTCGATCCTCGGCCCCTCCGGCATTGCCGCCATCCGTGCGGTTCTGCCGAAGGATGCGGTGATCGGCGCCGTCGGCGGCGTGTCTGACAGGAATTTCGCTGAATATGTCGCGGCCGGCATCCAGGCCTTCGGCCTCGGCAGCAGCCTCTACAAGCCCGGCATGAGCGCGACGGAGGTCAAGGCGACCGCGCAGGCCTCCGTGGCCGCCTACGACCAGGCGATCGCACGCTAGGCTGGCTCGACCGTCAGCGGCTGCAGCTTGCGCAGCTTCTTCGCGGCGTGGTCCAGCAGTGTCTTCGATGCTGCATGTTCCTGGCCGACCATCACGCCCGACGCAAAGGCCTGTGCCCGGCGATTCGCACGCGGCGCCTTCATTGCCGCCTCCGCCGCGATTGCACGATGCGCGACGAGATCGTTCAGCGATCCCAGTGCCGACTGGATCGCCTTGAGCAGGGCGGATCTCTTCGCGAGCTGGCCACGATCATCCTTCGAATAGAGGCTCTCGAAAAAATCCAGGCCATAACGGATTTTCTTGATCTTGATGCGCAGCTTGTGCCTCATGAGGGGCTCCATATCATGGAGCGCCCTGCCCTGCTTGCGGGCTTTCCTGATGCGCCGTGCCAGCAATGCAGAAGCATAAGGGCCGATCGCGTAGTCGGACGCCGGTGCCTTCATCGTGACGATCCATTCGAACAGATCGATCAGCAGCGTGCGATATCGCGGCGAAGAGACGGCCGTCCTGGCGCGATCGAAACAGGCCTTGCGTTGCTCGGCAAAGCGACGCGCGATGGCGCGCGCACCGCGTGCAGGCACGCTATTGCGCGGAATGGCGCCGATCCGCTCGGTGAGAAACACGTCGATTTCGCGCGCCGGCGCGAGTTCGCCCGTCAGCCATTTCAGCTCGGATTTCACACGCGCCAGATTTCGCCGCGGCAGCACATCATTGAACAATGAGATGGCAGCCCGCAGCCGACGCAGGCCGACGCGCATCTGGTGCACGGCCTCGCCCGCGCCGGCGCGTACGCCATCCGCATTGCTCGCGAAATGCCGGAGCGTGGAGGCAGCGATCGTCCGAAAGGCATGGACCGGCGGGGCTTGCGGATCGAGGGTGATCGTTTCGGCAAGAAACGCGCCTTCATGGCCCGCCAGCAATTCAAAACCCTTGTCCGCCTTGCCGCGCAGGTCGAGCTCGGCACCGACGCCGCGCTCGAGCGTGCGGGCCAGCGCGAAGAGATCGGCTTCGCGGCCACTTTTCAGCTCGAGTTCGAATTCCGAGATGGGCAGCGTCCGCCGGCCGGCGGCGATGGTGCCGCGGTCGATGGCGAATTCGATTTCGCTGCGACGTGTGTGCAGCATCTGCGTCCGCCGTCGCACCGATGTCTTGAACAGCGGCTTCAGCTTGCGCTGCAATTTTTTCGGCTTGAACGCATCCAGCGGCGAGCCATCCGCCTTGGCCAGTACCGGCTTGCGGCCATCGATCTCGCTCTCCCATTCGCCACGCGAGGCCGGGCCGACGGCGCCAGCCTTGATGGTCTGGATGAATTGATCGTCGCTCTGCCGCACCCGCAGCGTCAGTCCGCGGCGCTTCAGCTTGCCTTTCGGCGTATCGAAATAGGTGGAGACGAGGGCCTTGTCGGTGCGATCGCCACGCTGTGCGCCCTTGATGCGCCGGCGCGCGATCATCGCCAGCTCTGCTGGCGCTACGCGAAATTTCAACTCGGTCTCGATACCCATCATCAGCTCCGGCAAACAGCGGGCTAAGCGAAGGGAGCTTAGCAATGTTCCGGAAAACGACGATTGAGTGACATCAAGCCGCGCCAGCGGCGCACGAAAGCGCGTCCAGCGCGCTACCGAAGACGAAATCGCTTTGATTTCAAAGATTTGCGAGCACCAATGGTGCCCAGGAAAGGACTCGAACCTTCACGGCCGTTAAGCCACTGGCACCTGAAGCCAGCGCGTCTACCAATTCCGCCACCTGGGCACATGCGGTGAGGCATGTGGCGCGGTGTGTAGGGGGCCGTTACGCACTTGTCAAATTGCTTTGTGCAATTCCTTTCCGCTGTACAGGCCAAGCGCGTTGGCGTATCGCGAAACGGTCTAAACTGCCGCCTCTCCCGCCGGCTTTTGCAAGGAATCGACCCCATGGCTGCCCCCCTCGACACCCTCGTGACGGTTTTCGGCGGATCCGGCTTCGTGGGGCGGCATGTGGTCCGCGCGCTGGCCAAGCGCGATTACCGGATTCGCGTCGCCGTGCGCCGCCCGGAGCTCGCCGGCCATCTGCAGCCGCTCGGCCGCGTCGGCCAGATCCATGCCGTGCAGGCCAATATCCGTAACCCCGCCTCCATCAAGGCCGCTATGCGCGATGCCTCGATCGTCGTGAACCTGGTCGGTATCCTCGCCGAAGGCGGCAAGCAGAGTTTTGACAGCGTGCAGGCCGAAGGCGCCGGCGCCATCGCGCAGGCCGCGGCCGAGATCGGCGCCCGTCTGGTGCATGTCTCCGCCATCGGCGCCGATGCGAACAGCGAATCGGCCTATGCCCGCGCCAAGGCGGCTGGCGAAGCCAATGTGCTGGCCGCCGTACCGCAGGCCACGATCCTGCGTCCGTCGCTGGTGTTCGGCCCGGAAGACAGCCTCACCAATCGTTTTGCGTCGCTGGCCCGCATGGCGCCCGTGATGCCGGTATTCGGCGCCGAGACCAAGATGCAGCCGGTGTTCGTCGGCGATGTCGCGCAGGCCGTGGCCGAAGCGGCCGATGGCAAGACCAAGCAGGGCGCCGTCTATGAGCTCGGCGGGCCGGAAGTGCTGACCATGCAGGAGATCGTGGAAATCGTGCTCAAGACCATCGAGCGCGAGCGCATGATCCTGCCGGTGCCGATGGGCATCGCCAAGCTGAAGTCATATGTCCTGCAATTCGCCCCCGGCGACTTCAAGCTGACGCCGGACCAGGTCGCCATGCTGAAGGTCGACAATGTCGTCTCCGACGCCGCCAAGGCGGCCGGGCTGACGCTGGAAGGGCTCGGCATCGCCCCGGATTCGATGGAAGCGGTGGCGCCGCAATATCTCTGGCGCTTCCGCGCCACCGGCCAGTTCGCCCATAACGGCGCGAACTGAGCGGCTCGCTCAACGAAAAACAAAGGCCCGCAACTGATGTTGCGGGCCTTTCGCGTTTCTGCCCTGCCTCTTTGTTGCCGCAAGAATTGCCGCAACAAAGACACAAGAAATCACGCCAGATCGAGCTTCTCGGCGACCGTCGCGTCGGCATTCAGCCTGTAGATGATCGGTGCGCCGGTGCCGAGTTCGCGGGCGAGAATCCCTTCCGGCGACAGCTTTTCCAGCACCATGATCAGCGCGCGCAGCGAATTGCCATGGGCGGCCACCAGCGTGCGCTCGCCGCGCAGCACGCCGGGCAGGATTTCCTGCACATAGTAAGGCAGCGTGCGCGCCAGCGTGTCCTTCAGGCTTTCACCACCGGGCGGCGGCACGTCATAGGAGCGGCGCCAGATATGCACCTGCTCCTCGCCCCACTTTTCGCGGGCATCGTCCTTGTTCAGGCCGGAGAGATCGCCGTAATCGCGCTCGTTCAGCGCGAGATGCTTGGTCACCGGAATGCCGGTCTGGTCCATTTCTTCCAGCGCCAGCTTCAGCGTGTGCTGGGCGCGGGTCAGGTCCGAGGTGAAGGCGCGGTCGAAAGTGAGGCCCTGCGCCTTGAGCTTGCGGCCGGCTTCCTTGGCTTCCGTAATACCCTTCTCGGTGAGGTCCGGGTCTTTCCAGCCAGTGAACAGGTTCTTCAGATTCCAGTCGCTCTGGCCGTGGCGGACGAGCACGAGAAGGCGGTCAGTCATCACAGATTCCAATTCTGGTCGTTTTTATTTTTCACCAAGGCCGAGCACATCGGCCATCGAATAGTGTCCAGGCTTCTTGCCATGCGCCCACAGGGCCGCTTTCAGCGCGCCATGGGCGAAGATCATGCGATCCTCGGCCTTGTGCGTGAGTTCGATACGTTCACGCGGGCCGGCAAAGATTACGGTGTGCTCGCCGGCGACGGTGCCGCCGCGAAGTGAGGCGAAGCCGATATCGCCGGTCTTGCGCGCGCCGGTGATGCCATCGCGGCCACGGGCGGAATGCGTGTCGAGCGAGACCCCGCGGCCGTCGGCAGCGGCCTGGCCGAGCATGAAGGCGGTGCCCGACGGTGCATCGATCTTGGCCTTGTGGTGCATCTCCAGCACTTCGATGTCGAAACCGTCATCGAGCGACTGCGCCACGCGCTTGACCAGCGCGGCCAGAAGATTGACGCCGAGGCTCATATTGCCGGACTGCACCACGATCGCCTGCTTGGTGACGCTCTTGATTACGGCGTCGTCGGAAGCCGACAGGCCGGTGGTGCCGATCACATGCACGATGCCGCGCTGGGCGGCGATGGCGACATTGGCGATGGTGGCGGCGGGCACGGTGAAATCGAGGATGCCGTCGGCTTCCTTCGACAGGGTCCACAGATCGGCCGAGAGTTTGATGCCGTTTTCCGGCAGGCCGGCAAGAATGCCGGCATCCTGGCCAAGCAGTTCCGAGGTCGGCGCTTCCAGTGCGCCGGCGAGCACGGCGCCCGGGGTTTCGGCGATGGTGCGGATCAGCGCGCGGCCCATACGGCCGCCGGCGCCGGCAACGATCAATCTCATATCGGACATCTGGCGTTCCTTCGTATCCAAGGCGGTATAGCGGCGCGATGTCGCCACGGCAACACGCGCGCGCCTCCCGAAATCCTCAGATACCAATCAGATCAAGGAGATGCTTAAGGCTACTCGCCGGGCTGCGGCCCGTCATAGCCTTCGATGATCACAAGGTCGCTCTCGCCATGGGGCTTCCGCATCTCGACGAGACGCTGATATTCCGGCGAGTTGTAGCAGGCGAGCGCGGTCGCATAATCCTTGAATTCGAGCACCACATTGCGCGTGCGCGAAGTGCCTTCCTTGGCCTCGAACTGGCCACCGCGGACGATGAACTTTGCGCCGTATTTCGCGAAGACGGGGCCGTTCTCGGCGACATACTGCTTGTAGCCGTCCATGTTGTGAACATCGACCCGTGCGATCCAGTAGGCCTTCGGCATTTGTTTTCTCCCTGTTTAACTCAGTCCCTCATGGTGAGGAGGCGCGAAGCGCCGTCTCGAACCATGAGCTAGCGAAAACTCCGGCGCCCGCAGCCATCCTTCGAGACGCCGCTGCGCGGCTCCTCAGGATGAGGGGCGGAGCGAGGTTGCGATCTCTGCAACGATTGCCTCGGCCGCCGCTTTCGGATCATCCGCCGCAAGGATCGGTCGACCGACCACGAGGTAATCCGACCCTGCCGCAATCGCCTTGGCCGGCGTCATCACGCGTTTCTGGTCACCGATGTCGGCGCCGGCAGGACGCACACCCGGCGTCACGAGCATCATTTCCGGCTTGATCAGCTTGCGCAGATTGCCTGCCTCTTCCGGCGAGCAGACCAGGCCATCGATGCCGAGCGCCTGCGCCTGCTGCGCGCGCGTGGTGACGAGATCGGTGACACCCAGCTGATAGCCGGCGGCCTTGAGGTCTTCGTTGTCGTAGGAGGTCAGCACGGTCACGGCGAGAATGCGCAGATCGGAGCCCTTGCTGGCATTGGCCGCGGCCTGCATGGTCTGCGGATAGGCGTGCACCGTGAGGAAAGTCGCGCCAAGCTTGGCAACACTCTCGACACCACGCGCCACCGTGTTGCCGATGTCGTGCATCTTCAGATCGGCAAACACCTTCTTGCCGGCATCCGCGAGCTTGCGCACCAGCGGCAAGCCGCCGGCATAACCGAGCTGATAGCCGATCTTGTAGAAGCTCACGCTGTCGCCGAGCCGTTCGATCATCGCTTCAGCCGAAGCGACGTCGGGCACGTCGAGCGCGACAATGAGACGATCGCGGGGATCGATGATGGTGGTCATGTCTGGCTCACTTCATCTGCTGGGCGACATCGATCAATTGCCGCACCATGGATTGCATCGCCGCGATATCGGCGGGGTGTTTGAGACGATCCATCTCGTCATATGCGTCGTCGGCATGCGACAGCGCGAGCTGGCTCGGGATCACCAGCGCCCGGCAGGCGGACAGCACGAGCCGCAGCGCTTCGAGACAGCGCGTCCCGCCAAGACGACCGTTGGATGCGGCGGCGATGGCGAAGGCCCGGCCGCGAAATACATGGCCCCTGCCCTCCTGTCCGTCGGTCACGCGCGACACCCAGTCGATGGTGTTCTTCACCAGCGGCGGCAGCGAGGAATTGTATTCGGGCGTCACGATGAGCACGCCGTCATGGGCAGCCATCATGCGCTTCAGATTGAGCGCCTCTTTCGGCACGCCGGATGACGCTTCGAGATCACCGTCATAGATCGGCAGCGGGAAGTCGCCGAGCGAGATGCGGGTCACCTCCGCATCGGCACGCACCAACTCATCGACAGCCGCAGCCGCCAGCTTTGCATTCAGCGAGCCGGTGCGCAGGGAGCCGGGAATGACGAGGATCTTTGATGCAGCCATGTGTCCGATCGCGTTGGTGGCGGAGCCGCCGCGCGATCGCGAACGGCCTCAGCCCTTGCGATACACCCAGACGCGGGCGGGCGGAAGGTTCATCCAGATCCGCTCGGAGGCCTCGGTGGATACACCGGGGAGCGACTTTGGAATCGGAGGCGCCACTGAGTAGGTGAACTGCACGAAAGGCGCATTCGGCGCCAGCGCCGCGAAGGCATCGCGGATCAGCTTCAGGCGCGTCAGCATCGGTTTTGTTACGAGCGGCAGGCCGGAGACCACGGCAGACGCCGGCTCCTTCAGCACGTCCCAGAGCGTATCGCGGAGTGTGTAGGCATCGCCCTGCACCACGGTCGCCTGCGGATAGCGCTCACGCAGCAGGGCACAGAAGGTGGGATTGAATTCGACGAGCACCAGACGCTTCTGATCGATACCATGCGCCACAAGCGCAGTGGTGATCGCGCCGGTGCCGGGGCCAAGTTCGATGACCGGACCGGTCCCTTGCGGATCGACATACTGCGCCATGGTACGCGCCAGCGCTTTGCCTGACGGCATCACGGCGCCCATATGCAGCGGCTTGTCGATCCATGAACGGATAAAGCGAACTTCGTCATCAAGACGGAGTGGCTTTTTCAGCGTACGCGCGGACGATTGCAGAGGCATTGTGCTTCCAAGCAGACCGCGGAACGTGCGGGAAGTCAGAATTTCGTCATAAAGAGGTATCGTCAACCGCGGAGACGGTCAAGCATTGTAACGTCAGGACGCGCTTCGTGTTCCGAAGAAGTCCTTGACCTTGGTGAAGAATCCCGCTGCTTCTGGTTGCGTTGCACCAGAAGAAAGCTTCTCGAATTCGCTAAGAAGTTCTTGCTGTTTCTTGGTCAGGTTCTGCGGTGTTTCCACCACAACCTGGACATACATGTCGCCGGACTGGCGCGAACGCAGCACAGGCATGCCCTTGCCGCCAACGCGGAAACGACGGCCGGACTGCGTGCCCGAAGGCACCTTCACCTTGTTGCGGCCACCTTCGATGGTTGGCACTTCGAATTCACCGCCCAGCGCAGCCGTGACCATGGAGATCGGCACGCGGCAATGAAGATCGGCGCCATCGCGCTGGAAGAAGTCGTGCGAGGCGAGCGAGAGGAAAATGTAGAGGTCACCGGCGGGACCGCCACGCGTACCGGCCTCACCTTCATTGGCAAGACGGATGCGGGTGCCATCCTCGACGCCGGCGGGAATGTTCACCGACAGCGAGCGTTCGCGTTCGACACGGCCAGCGCCGGAGCAGCTCGGGCACGGGTCCTCGATCATCTGGCCACGGCCATGACAGCTCGGGCAAGTGCGTTCGAGCGTGAAGAAGCCCTGGGCCTGACGCACGCGGCCCTGGCCAGCGCAGGTCGAACAGGTCTTTGGCTTGGTGCCGGCCTTGGCACCGGTGCCGGAGCAGGCTTCGCAGGTGACCGCGACCGGGATCTCGATCTGTGCGGTCTTGCCGGAAAAGGCTTCCTCCAGCGTGATTTCCATATTGTAGCGCAGGTCGGCGCCGCGCTCGCGACCACCGCTGCCACGGCCACCGCGCTGCCCGGCCATGCCGAACAGGTCTTCGAAAATATCGGAGAAGGATGAGGCGAAGCCGGAGCCGAAGCCCGGGCCACCGCCGCCGCCATGACCCTGCTCGAATGCGGCATGGCCGAAACGATCATAGGCCGCGCGCTTGTCGCCGTCCTTGAGGACGTCATAAGCCTCGGCAATTTCCTTGAACTTCACTTCGGCGGCAGCATCGCCCGGGTTCTTGTCCGGATGCCACTTCATCGCAAGCTTGCGGAACGACGACTTCAGAGTCGCATCATTGGCGGTGCGCTCGACTTCCAGCGTCTCGTAATAACATTGCTTGGTGGACATTCGTCAGATCCGCCCGAAATCCCAGGTCGCCGCATCGTCATGATGCGATATATGCCGATGCAGCCGCCATGCCAGCCGCGCCGGTTTCACAAAAAATGACCCCCATCCATCGTCAGCTGCATCGCGCTGCTGTGGATGAGGGTCATCGTTTTGCTCGTGATCAGGCCGACTTCTTCGGCTTGTCGTCGTCGACTTCCGTGAATTCGGCGTCGACGATGTCATCCTTGGCTGCGTCGCGCTTGGCGTCGGCTTCGGCCTGCTGAGTGTACATCGCCTCGCCGAGCTTCATGGAAGCCTGGGCCAGCGTGTTGGTCTTGGTCTTGATCGCCTCGGCGTCGTCGCCCTTCAGCGCTTCCTTGAGGTCGCTCATGGCGTCTTCGATGGCGCGGCGCTCGTCCTCGCCGACCTTGTCACCATGTTCGGACAAGGCCTTCTCGGTCGAGTGGACCAGCGCATCGCCGTGGTTCTTGGCATCCACTGCCTCACGACGCTTCTTGTCGTCGGCGGCATTGGCTTCGGCGTCCTTGACCATCTTCTCGATGTCGGCTTCCGACAGACCACCAGATGCCTGGATGCGGATCTGCTGTTCCTTGTTGGTCGCCTTGTCCTTCGCCGACACGTTAACGATGCCGTTGGCGTCGATGTCGAAGGTCACCTCGACCTGCGGCATGCCGCGCGGCGCCGGCGGAATGCCCATCAGGTCGAACTGGCCGAGCGGCTTGTTGTCCGCGGCCATTTCGCGCTCGCCCTGGAAGACCCGGATGGTGACCGCGTTCTGATTGTCTTCGGCGGTCGAGAACACCTGGCTCTTCTTGGTCGGGATCGTGGTGTTGCGATCGATGATGCGGGTGAACACGCCACCCAGCGTCTCGATGCCCAGCGACAGTGGGGTCACGTCGAGCAGCAGCACATCCTTGACGTCGCCCTGCAGAACGCCGGCCTGAATGGCGGCGCCGATAGCCACGACTTCGTCCGGATTGACGCCCTTGTGGGGCTCCTTGCCGAAGAACTGCTTCACGACTTCCTGGATCTTCGGCATGCGGATCATGCCGCCGACCAGCACCACTTCGCCGATTTCACCGGCGGTGAGGCCGGCATCCTTCAGCGCCTTGCGGCAGGGCTCGATGGTCTTCTGCACGAGATCGTCGACCAGCGCTTCGAACTTGGCGCGGGTCAGCTTCAGGGTCAGATGCTTCGGACCGGAAGCGTCTGCCGTGATGAAGGGCAGGTTGATTTCGGTCTGGGTCGTAGACGACAGCTCGATCTTGGCCTTTTCAGCGGCTTCCTTCAGGCGCTGCAGTGCCAGCTTGTCGTTGCGCAGGTCGATGCCCTGCTCTTTCTTGAACTCGTCGGCGAGATAGCCGACCAGACGCATGTCGAAGTCTTCACCACCGAGGAAGGTGTCGCCGTTCGTCGACTTCACTTCGAACACGCCGTCGCCGATCTCGAGGATCGAGACGTCGAAGGTGCCGCCGCCGAGGTCGTACACGGCGATGGTGCCGGACTTCGACTTGTCGAGGCCATAGGCCAGCGCGGCCGCAGTCGGCTCATTGATGATGCGCAGCACTTCAAGACCAGCGATCTTGCCGGCGTCCTTGGTGGCCTGACGCTGGGCGTCGTTGAAGTATGCGGGAACCGTGATGACAGCCTGATCGACCGACTGGCCGAGATGGGCTTCCGCGGTTTCCTTCATCTTCTGCAGGGTGAAGGCGGAGATCTGCGAGGGCGAATAGGTCTTGCCGTCGACTTCGACCCAGGCGTCGCCATTGCCACCCTTGGCAATCTTGTACGGGACGAGCTTCTTGTCCTTTTCGACGGTCGGATCTTCGTAGCGGCGGCCGATCAGGCGCTTCACTGCGAAAATCGTGCGCTCGGGATTGGTCACCGCCTGGCGCTTGGCCGGCTGGCCGACGAGGCGCTCGCCATCATCGGTAAAGGCGACGATGGACGGGGTCGTCCGCATGCCTTCTGCGTTCTCGATGACCTTCGGCGTTTTGCCATCCATGACGGCGACGCAGGAGTTCGTCGTACCGAGGTCGATACCGATGACCTTTCCCATGCTCATACTTCCTTTTTCTGCGGCAGGTTGGCCGGGCCCAACGGGCACCCCGCTCAAACCCCCAAATCAATCACATGCTCGCGATATTGCGACGCTGAGCGTCATATAGGAGGGGGCTAGGTTGCCGCAAGGCATCCCAGAGGGGCTTAGGCGCGGAAATCATAGGGTATTCGGGAAATTAATTAACTCTGAATGCGCGGTCCGAAACAGGCAACGCGGCGGATCGGCGCGGGACCTTGCGGGAACGGATTTGTGCCTTGATCTGTTGCTGGAACAGGGCAACCTAAGCCCCTTTCGGCAGACTGGCCGCTCTGGCCGCCGCCTCAAAGACCCGCCGCAACACCGAACCATGTAAGAGCCTGATGAGACACCTCGCGCCCCTGTTCGCCCTGACCGTGTTGCTGGCCGCCTCTACCACGGTCCATGCGGCCGATCCCATCTATCCCGCGGGGGTCCGGATCGGGATCACCCCATCGGTGGGGCTGGAGCCGTCCAAGACCTTCACCGGCTTCCAGACCTCGGACCAGGGCGTGAAAATGCTGATGACCGAATTGCCGGCATCCGCCTTCACCGAGGTCGACACTGCCTTCAAGACCAATCCGGCCAGCATGGCGCTGAAACCGGAGACCATCGAGACCGGAGCCGGCCAAGCCTTCTACACCGTCGAGCCGACCAAGGACGCTGCGGGCGTTCCGGTGCGGCGCTATTCGATGATCGTCAATGGCGGCACCTTCTCAGGCTATGTCGCCGTCCAAGTCCCGGAAAACGCGCAGAAAATTTATACCGACGATGCCGTCCGCCAGATGTTCGCCAGCGTCACCGTCCGCAAGGAAGTGCCGCTGGACGAGCAGCTCGGCATGATGCCGTTCAAGATCGCCGAACTCAGCGCGTTCAAGACGGTCCGCATGCTGGCGCCGGGCGCAGCGATCCTGCTGGCGGACTCCGCCGACGAGGCTGGCATCGAGCAGAGCCCGTTCATGATCCTCGGCAGCGTCGGCTCGGCGCCGGAGCGCGCCGACGACCGCGGTCGCTTCGCCCAGCAGGCCGCCGCCCAGATCCCCGGCCTGCGCGAGGCCCGCATCACCCTGTCCGAACCGCAGCGCATCGACGGCATGCCGGGCTATGAGACCCGCATCGACGCCATCAGCGGCAAGGGCAACACCCCGGTCACGGTGGTGCAGTGGCTGCGTTTCGGCACCGGCAAGACCGCCATGCGCATCATCGCCAGCGCGCCCCGCGATGACTGGTCGAAAGCCTTCCCGCGCTTCCGCGCCGTCCGCGACGGTATCGAGCCGAAGTGATCTTTTTACCTCTCCCCGCAAGAGCGGGGCGAGGGAGCGAGAGGCCGAAGCACACCTCTTTACGTCCATCTCCCGGCCTGATTTGCTGATGCCATTCCGGCGGGAGATGTTGCGATGGTCGACCGACGTCAGCTTCTTGTGGGATTTGGTGCGATGGCAGCGACCGGCATGATGCCGAAAGCACTCGAGGCCGCCGGCAAAGTGACGGTCGACCGCAATTCGGTGCTGCTCGTGGTGGACGTGCAGAACTGCTTCCTGCCCGGTGGCAGCCTCGCGGTGAAAGATGGCGACAAGGTCATCCCTGTCATCAACAGCCTCGCGAAACAATTCACCCATGTGGTACTGACCCAGGACTGGCACACGCCTGGCCATATCTCATTTGCCTCCAGCCACAGCGGCAAGAAGCCGTTTGAGACCACCGACCTTGCCTATGGCAAGCAGGTGCTGTGGCCCGATCATTGCGTGCAGGGCACCGAAGGTGCGGCGCTGTCCAAGGACCTCGCCATCCCGCATGCCCAGCTCGTTCTGCGCAAAGGCTACGACAAGGCCGTCGACAGCTATTCGGCCTTCACCGAAGCCGATGGCAAGACGACCACTGGCCTTGCCGGCTATCTGAAATCACGGAAACTGCAGCGTGTTTTCCTGGTCGGACTGGCCACGGATTTCTGCGTGGCATGGTCGGCACTGGATGCGCGCAAGGCGGGCCTCGAAACCTATGTGATCGAGGATGCCTGTCGCGGCATCGACACCCAGGGGTCGCTGGCGAAGGCTTGGGCTGACATGGCCAAGGCAGGCGTGAAGCGCATCACGTCGGGCGACCTAGCCGCCTGACGCCCGCCGCGTAAAGATTCCGACTTTGTCCACCGTATCGACCAGCTCGAAATCGCTCAGCAGGCCGGCGACATCGGGATGCGCTTTCAACCAATCGCCGCCGCTGCCGGTGGGATCATCGACGATCAGTATCGTCGGCGGCAGGCGGAGGATGTCCTCGATCAATCGCTTCCGTTCGCGCTCCGCATGCGCTTCGGATGCCGCGGCGCGGACATTGTCCAACATGCCCGTGCGGAGCATGAAAGTGTAATAATTATCGATCCATAGGCCCTGCTGGCGCGACACCCAGCTGCCGCCAACCATGCGGGTGAGCGGATGACCGATGGCCGGCTCGGCCGTGATCGCAAGAATGGCCGGATGTTTCTGGCCGAGTTGCGCAACGCGCTCTTGCAGTGGTCGCGCATCGAAGGCCAGGTAGAACCACAGCATCGACCGTATGAAGAGCGCGAGCAGCAACACGCCCGCGCCAAGCAACCAGCCGCGGGAGGCGCCGTTGCCCCGTGTCAGCGTGAAGCCGAGGGCAAACAGGGCCAGCGCGATGGCCGGGTATGATTGATAGGGCCAGCCCTTGCCTTGAAGCACAAACGCTGCGGCGAAGCTTGCCGATGTTGCCATCAGCAGGATCAGAGCAGGCGACAGGCGCTGTTTTCGATGCAAGGCAAAGATCGCGAGCAGAGCGACGGCCCAAAGCGCTGTGGCCGGGGCTTCAAGCAGCGCCGTCATCGGCAGCTTGACCGGGACATAGACGTCTCGCAGCAGCGGCAGGACTTCCGTGAAGAATTGCGGCCACACGATTGCGGTGACCGCGACATAGAAAATGCCACCAGCGGCAGCGACGAGGTGCTCTGGCAACCACAGCACCCGCCATGACGAGCGCGTCACGCTGGCCAGCACGAAGAGCGGCACATAGACGGCCAGCGCGAAATGCGGCTTGAAGGCCAATGTCACGGCCGCGCCAAGGCCCGCGACGATTGCGAACCATCGCGGCGGCTGGCCGCCCGTAATGCGATCGATCAAGGCCGCCAGGAAAGGCAGCAAGGCGATCAGGGCGATGTGCTCGCGCTGGCCAAAAACCTGGGTTGGCAGGATGGCGAGCACGGCGAAGGCGAGCAGCGTCAGCGGCCAGCCTCGCGCCTCGGTGAAATCAGCATTTCGCCGGAGCAGAAACGCGCAACAGGCCAGCGATGCGAAAATTCCGAGAAAGACCAGCGCATCGACGACGACTTCCGCCATCACCCCGGTCAGACGCGAGAGCGTGATGGCCGGCAGATAAGCGAGCACCGACATCGGCGGGTTGGTTTCGAGGACATCGACGTAAAGCCGCGCACCGTCGAGCACGCGTTCGCCCGCAGTGAGCAGCCAGCTCACGTCAGTGTTCGTACCGAACACATGTCGCAGCCCGATCGCGATTCCGAAAAGGCCCGCCAATGCGAGCCAACCGGCGAAAGATCGATAGTCATCAGATATCGCCGGCGCCGCAGGCCTGCCGACTTCGAGATTGATGGTCATTGCGATCGTCCGCTGATCGCGGCGACCCTAGACGGCAGGCTTTAACAAGTTGTTTACCGACCCGGTCGTTACGCGCCGAGCGCGAGCGCGATCAGGCCAAGCGTGCCAACGATCACACGCCACCAGGCAAACAGCGCAAAGCCGTGGCGGGTGACGTAATTCAGCAGCGTCTTCACGACGAACAGCGCTGTGATGAATGACACGGCGAAGCCGATGGCGATGATCACCGCCCCATCCGACGTAATGTCGTTGCGGCTCTTGAACAGATCATAGGCAAAGGCGCCGACCATGGTGGGAATCGCCAGGAAGAACGAGAACTCCGCCGCGGCGCGCTTGTCGGCGCCCATCAGCATGGCGCCGACAATGGTTGCGCCCGAGCGTGACACGCCGGGAATCATCGCCACGCACTGGCAGCACCCGATCTTCAGATAGGTCATCAGCGGAAATTCGGTGGCATCGTGATGCACCGGCCGCAGATCGAGCTGATCGACCCAGAGCAGAATCGCGCCGCCCACGATCAACGTGAAACACACGACCCACGGATTGAACAGGTAACCTTTGATGAAGCCGCCAAAGGCCGCCCCGAGCACGGCAGCGGGCAGGAAGGCGACGAGCACGCCGATCACGAAACGGCGAGCAGCGGCATCGCCCTTGAACATGTCGAGCGCGATTCGCCACAGCTTACCGAAATAGATCGAGAGAATGGCGAGAATGGCGCCGAGCTGGATCAGGATCGCGAAGCTCTTCCAGAGACCGACTTCGTCGACTCCCAGGATACGCTGGACGAGAAGAACATGGCCCGTGGAGGAAACCGGGAGGAATTCGGTGGCGCCCTCGACGATACCGAGAATTACCGCCCTCAACGTATCAGACATCATTGACTTGTCGTCCCCACTGGCGGCCTCAAAAAGCCGGGTTCTTCTCGCCTATTCGTTGCACTGCTGCAATCGCAAAAAGCCTGCAATCGCGCCTTGCCTCTCATGCGCGCTTCGCTAGTTTGACGCGCTTCGCGCGCCAGTTATACCGCCGCCGCCGAGACGCTTTGTTAACGTCGATTTACTAACCAAGGCCCGTATGTACACGCTCTATCATCACGCCTTCTGTCCGCAATCGCGCTTCGTGCGTCTTGTTCTCGGCGAATATGGCCTTGACTTGACGCTGGTCGACGAGCGTCCGTGGGATCGGCGTGAGGATTTCCTGAAGCTCAATCCGGCGGGAACCACTCCGGTGCTTGTCGCCGAGGACACGCCGCCGATCCCCGGCGCCAGCATCATCGCCGAATATCTCGACGAGATGCATGGACATGAGGCGAAGGATCGACGCCTGCTGCCGACCTCCATGGCTGAGCGCATCGAAGTGCGCCGCCTGATGGCCTGGTTCAACGAGAAATTTTTTGAAGAGGCCTCTGGTCCTCTGGTCACCGAACGCATCTATAAGCGTTTCATGAGCGAGGATATCGGCGGCGGCGCGCCATCGATGGATGTGATTCGCGCAGCCAATGCCAATGTGCGCTATCATCTGGCCTATATCGGCTGGCTGGCGCGGACGCGAAATTTTCTGGCCGGCGATCGGCTGAGCTATGCGGATCTGGTCGCGGCGGCGCATCTGTCGGCGATCGATTACCTGGGCGATGTGCCATGGAGCGAGGACGACGCAGCGAAGGCGTGGTACGCACGGATCAAGTCGCGTCCGTCGTTCCGACCGCTGCTGAGCGAATGGCTGGCGGGCGTGCCGGCCTCGCGGACCTATGTGGATCTCGATTTCTGAGCGCTGACGGCGCAACGCCTCTCCCTGCCGATCTGAAGGACAGGCTTGCGCGTGAAGCGCAGCTGCTCGGTTTCGATTCCATCGGTATCACCGATCCTGCCGCCATCGACGGCGTGCAAGAAAAGCTCGAAGCTTTCCTGCAAGCCGGCGCCCATGGCGAGATGGAATGGCTTGCCGACAATCCCGGCCGCCGCGCCGATCCGAAAGTGATGTGGCAGGACGTCCGCTCCGTGATCATGCTCGGCATGAATTACGGACCGGATGAGAATCCGATGGCTATCCTGGCCGAACGATCGCGTGCCGCGATCTCGGTCTATGCCCGCGGCGACGATTATCATGATCTGATCAAGAAGCGCCTGAAGCAGCTCGCCCGCTGGCTGATTGCCGAGGCCGGCGGCGAGGTGAAAGTCTTCGTCGATACGGCCGCCGTGATGGAAAAGCCGCTGGCGTCGGCGGCCGGTCTCGGCTGGCAGGGCAAGCACACCAATATGGTGTCGCGCGAGTTCGGCTCATGGCTGTTTCTCGGCGCCATCTTCACGACGCTGGAGCTGCCGCGCGACGAGCCAATCACCGATCGCTGCGGCTCGTGTCGCGCGTGCCTCGACAGCTGCCCCACATCGGCTTTCATCGCGCCCTATCGCCTCGATGCGCGGCGCTGCATTTCCTATCTCACCATTGAGCACAAGGGCCCGATCCCGCACGAATTCCGCAAGGCTATGGGCAACCGCATCTATGGATGCGACGATTGCCTCGCAGCCTGCCCGTGGAACAAGTTCGCGCAGGAAGGCCGCGAGGCGAAGCTTGCGGCACGCGACGAACTGCGCGCGCCGACGCTCACCGAATTGTCGAAGCTCGATGACGCTGCGTTTCGCGCGCTATTCACGAAGTCGCCGGTCAAGCGCATCGGCCGCAACCGTTTTTTGCGAAACGTGCTGATCGCGATCGGGAATTCAGGCGATGCGACGCTGATCGATGATGCGAAGCGGTTGTTGAGCGACGAGAGCGCATTGGTGCGTGGGGCGGCGGTTTGGGCGCTGGGACAATTGATGGCAGGCGATGCGTTTGCGCAGCTCGCGATCACCAACGATGAAGATGAAACTGTGCGCGCCGAATGGCGAGACGCACGCGCATCGTAGGATGGGCAAAGCGACTTGTCCGCCATAGCGCGAAGCGCGACGACAGAAGCGTGCCCACCTTCACCAGCCGTGCATTTGAAGGTGGGCACGGCACAATGGCGCCTTGCCCACCCTACAGATGCCGCTTCATCTCTTCCCGCACCTTCAACGCTGCGCCCTGCTTTCCGACGATCTTCGCGATCCGCTCCGGTGCGAAATTCAGATCGACGAAGGCCGGCGCCGTGTTTGCGACTTCCTGATAGCTCGCGATCAATCCGTCGCGCAGCGTCATGATCGCAACGCCCTCGAACATCGCGCGCTTGCTGCCCGCTTCCGGCAGTTTTGAGCGATAGCTGAACGTGTAGCGCGCATAGAGCGTGCGCCCATTGCTGACGGGATCATGCATGTCCCAGCGAAATTCCTTGGCGGTCTCGTAGAAATGATGATCGATCATGTCGGCGATTTTCGCCCGCCCTGCGAAGGCGCCGTAGAACACGTCGTGATAGACGCCGTCTTCGGTGAAGAGGTCGGCAAAGCTCTTGCCATCGCGCGTCTCGACGGATGTGCAGAACGTCCGCAGCAGGGCGGTCGTATTCATGGCGTTGCTCCCTGATTTTATCGTTTGTGTTTTTGTAGCCCGGATGGAGCGCAGCGCAATCCGGGGACCGGCGTTTCAGCAGATTGCAGGTCCCCGGGTTACGCTGCGCTCCACCCGGGCTACGCCCCATCAAAACTCCGCCACCGTTGCCAGCAGCCGCCCGATATCCTGCGGCCGCGACAGGCGGTGATCGCCGTCCTGGATCATGGTCAGCACCACATCCTCAGCGGGCAGTCGCTCGGCCAGCCGGAACGCGTGCTGCCATGGCACATCGGGGTCCTGCCGGCCCTGCAGGATCCGGACGGGGCAGCCGACATCAATGGAGCCGCCGAGCAGCAGATGATTGCGCCCCTCCTCGATCAGCCGCTTGGTGATCGGATAGGGCTCGCCATAGTCCGACGGCCGCAGCCATTGCCCGGTGGTCTCGATCTCCGCGCGAATCTCCGGCGAAAACTGCTTCCACATCAGCGCCTCGGTAAAATCCGGCGCCGGCGCGATCAGCACCAGCGCTCGCAGCGAGGCGCGGCCCGTCTGGCCGCGCCTGGCAATCGCACGCGCCAGCAGCAGCGCCATCCAGCCGCCCATGGAGGAACCGACCACGATCTGCGGTCCTTGGCAGGCCGCATCAAATGCGGCGAGACCGTCCGCGAGCCAATCGCCGATGGTGCCATCCTCGAACTTGCCGCCGGATTCGCCGTGGCCCGAATAATCGAAGCGCACACAGGCGCGGCCGTGTTGCGCAGCCCATTCGTCCAGCGCGACGGCCTTGCCGCCCTGCATGTCGGATTTGAAGCCGCTCATCCAGAACACGCCCGGCGTCGCGCCTTCGCGGACGCGCATGGCGATCTGTCGGGAGGCCGCGCCGCTGCCGACGGTGATGAAACTGGGATCGGGCGCCGCCGCCGTGCTCATGGACGATCTCCATCCTGCTGGAACTGCGTGGTGTTTGCTGGACCGAGGCTGGAACGTCAACGCCGGTGCGGCGTTTCCGAATGGAACTGGCGCTTGCGGAACAGGCCGCGGCGCTCTATGTGGGCTGCGTCCGGTTGGCGGACGATTGTCGGGTCCGGCGTGGCGCAAATGCCGCTGACTTGAGCGATCTGGCGCCGCGTTGCGTGAGTTTGCTTGCTCGAAACGCCTTATTCCGACAAAATGCCGCCTTCCATCACAACCTTGGAGAATATCCCATTCGCCGTCCGAACAGAGCCCCGCCCACTGCAGCCAAAGATGGGCCGCGCACCAACGATGAAATCCGGAACGCCCAGATCCAGCTGATCGATCAGGAAGGTATCAATCACGGTACCATCGAGACGATGGTTGCGATCAAGATGGCTGCCGAAGCCGGCATGGATCTCGTCGAGATTTCGCCGAATGTGAGCCCGCCGGTCTGCAAGATCATGGACTACGGCAAGTTCAAATATTCGGCGCAGAAGAAGGCTGCCGAAGCGCGCAAGCGTCAGAAGACCGTCGAAATCAAGGAGATCAAGCTCCGCCCGATGATCGACGATCATGACTACGGCGTGAAGATGAAGGCGATGCAGCGGTTCTTCGAGGAAGGCGACAAGGTCAAGATCACCTTGCGCTATCGTGGCCGCGAAATGGCCCACCAGGAGATCGGCACCAAGCTGCTCGACAAGGTGAAGGCGGATGTCGCCGAATTCGCCAAGGTGGAGCAGGACGCGAAGTTCGAAGGCCGCCAGGTGGTGATGGTTCTGGCCCCGCGGTAACGCGATCAGACCTATCAAGAGTTTCGGCCCGTCAATTTGGCGGGCCTTTTCTTTTGGCAATCAGCGGAAGGCTGGCCGGGCGGCTCAGCCCAGAACGAACGAAAGCGCCCCGGCCAGTGCTGTCACGGCGGCGAGGCCAGCAGCCACGAACAGCCAGCCTGCGGCAGCTTGTGCGGCGGATTCTTGCTGGATAGCGACCGCGCGGGCGGCGGTGCGTCGATTGCGGACCATTATTGGTGTCCTTTCAATGAGCGAGTGCTTGGCAGCAGATAGGCATGCATAGCCGAGTCGGCCAGACCAGAACCATCTTTTCGGCTAAAAGTTGCGACGGGTTAAACGTTGCCAAGCTGTCGCATCTCTGCCATAAGCCCGGCTTCGTCGACCGGCTGATCAAGGGCTGCCGTGGCGACGACCGTGCAGGCTTCATTTCATTTCGGAAATTAGCTGAGCACAATCAACGCTCTAACGAGCATTTTCGGCCGATGCAGCGCCCTCCGGGGCGTTTTCTGCGTGGCTAGAGGAGAGCAAAATGCCCAAGTTGAAGACCAAGTCGGGCGCTAAAAAGCGCTTCAAAGTCACCGGCACCGGCAAAGTTGTGTCGGCCCATGCCGGTAAGCGCCACGGTATGATCAAGCGGACGAAGAAGCAGATTCGTCAGCTCCGCGGTACCCGCGTGCTGTTCAAGACCGACGGCGACAATATCAAGCAGTACTTCCTGCCAAACGCCTGATCCCCTGCCACTGCGCGAACAGCGCGGTGCATTCACCCCTTTTGTTATTTCAGATGAAGGAGATCAGTCATGGCTCGCGTTAAACGCGGTGTGACGGCTCATGCCAAGCACAAGAAAGTCTACAAGGCCGCCAAGGGTTTCCGCGGTCGTCGCAAGAACACCATCCGCGCCGCAAAGGCTGCCGTCGACAAGGCTGGCCAATATGCGTTCCGCGATCGCAAGCGCAAGAAGCGTACGTTCCGCGCCCTCTGGATCCAGCGCCTCAACGCTGCCGTCCGTCCGCTCGGCATGACCTACAGCGTGTTTATCAACGGTCTTGCCAAGTCCGGCATCACTGTCGACCGCAAGGTTCTGTCTGATCTCGCGATCAACGAACCGGCGGCGTTCAACGCGATCGCTGAGAAGGCCAAGGCTGCTCTCGCAGCCTAAACCTCTCCGCTCCCGCGGGTCTATCGACATTGTCATGGCCGGGCAGAAGCGCTCTTAGGAGCGCTCCTGTTCCGGCCATTGGCGTCTTAAATCCCTGCAAAACCGTGCTGTAGAACGGCGCACCCGAACTGTTTCGGGGACGACGACAGCAAGAGGCGCCCGCCTCTTCAATCGAGGTTGCCGATGTCCGACCTGACGACGCTCCAACAACAGATTCTTGCCGATATCGCCGGTGCCAGCGATGAAGCCGCACTGGAAGCCGTGCGCGTCGCAGCACTCGGCAAGAAGGGCTCGATCTCCGCGCTGCTCGCCACCCTCGGCAAGATGACGCCGGACGAACGCAAGACCGAAGGCGCCGCGATCAATCTCGCGAAGGATGCCGTCTCGCAGGCGCTGACCGCGCGCCGCGACGTGCTGAAGAGCGCCGCGCTTGATGCGCGCCTCGCGTCGGAGACCATCGACGTGACGTTGCCGCTGCGTGAGAATCCGGCCGAGCTTGGCCGCGTGCATCCGCTGAGCCAGACCTGGGACGAGTTGACCACGATCTTCGCCGATATGGGTTTCGCCGTCGCCGAAGGCCCGGATATCGAAACCGACGACTACAACTTCACCAAGCTGAATTTCCCCGAGGGCCATCCGGCCCGCGAGATGCACGACACCTTCTACTTCAATCCGAAGGAAGACGGCTCGCGCCTGCTGCTGCGTACGCATACGTCGCCGGTGCAGGTGCGCACCATGCTGAGCCAGAAGCCGCCGATCCGCGTGATCTGTCCGGGCCGCACCTATCGCAGCGACTCGGACCAGACACACACGCCGATGTTCCATCAGGTCGAAGGCCTCGTCATCGACAAGACCTCGCATCTCGGCCACCTCAAATGGATCCTGCAGGAATTCTGCAAGGCGTTCTTCGAGGTCGATCACGTCAATATGCGTTTCCGCCCGTCCTTCTTCCCGTTCACCGAGCCGTCGCTGGAAGTCGATATCCAGTGCCGCCGCGACAAGAACGAGATCCGCTTCGGCGAAGGCGAGGATTGGCTGGAAATTCTCGGCTGCGGCATGGTGCATCCGAATGTGCTGCGCGCCTGCGACATCGATCCCGATGTGTATCAGGGCTTTGCCTGGGGCATGGGCATCGATCGCATCGCGATGCTGAAATACGGCATGGCCGACCTGCGCCAGCTGTTCGAAGGCGATGTGCGCTGGCTGAATCACTACGGCTTCAAGCCGCTTGAAATGCCGACTCTGGCCGGAGGACTGAGCACGTGAAATTCTCCCTCTCCTGGCTGAAGGACCATCTCGACACCGACGCGACGCTGGATCAACTGAGCGAAAAGCTCACCATGATCGGGCTTGAGGTCGAGCATATCGAGGACAAGGCAAAGCTGCTGGCGCCGTTCACAATCGCGGAGATCGTCGAGGCTGTGCAGCATCCCAATGCCGATCGCCTGCGCGTCTGCACCGTCAATGCCGGCGAAGCAAAACCCCTGCAGATCGTCTGCGGTGCGCCGAATGCACGCGCCGGACTGAAGACCGTACTGGCGCGGCCCGGCACCTATATTCCGGGCAAGGATTTCACCATCGGCCTCGGCAATATCCGCGGCGTCGAGAGCCAGGGTATGCTGTGCTCGGCCGGTGAACTCGGCCTGCCCGATGCTATCGACGGCATCATCGAGCTGCCCGCTGACGCGCCGGTCGGCGCTGTGTATCCGGACTGGGCCAAGCTCGGCGATCCCGTCATCGAGATCAACCTGACGCCGAACCGCCAGGACTGCACTGGCGTCGCCGGCATCGCGCGCGATCTTGCGGCTGCCGATATGGGCACCTTTAAGAATCCCGGCATCAAGCCGATCAAGGGCGAATTCCCGTGCCCGGTGAAGGTGACGGTGGAGGACGCGAAACTGTGTCCGGGCTTCGCTCTGCGCCTCGTGCGCGGCGTCAAGAACGGCCCGTCGCCGGAATGGCTGCAGAAGAAGCTGACCTCTATCGGCCTGCGCCCCATCAACGCGCTGGTGGACATCACCAACTACCTGACCTTCGACCGTGCGCGGCCGCTGCATGTGTTCGACGCTGCCAAGGTGAAGGGCGATCTCGTCGTCCGTCGCGCCAGGGATGGCGAGACGCTGCTGGCGCTCGACGGCAAGACCTACAAGCTCGACGACAAGATCTGCGTCATCGCCGATGAGCACGGCGTCGAGTCGCTGGCCGGCATCATGGGCGGCGAAGCATCGGGCTGCTCGGACGACACCACCGATGTGCTGATCGAATCCGCGCTGTGGAACGAGATCAACATCGCCCAAACCGGCCGCAAGCTGGGTATCAATTCGGACGCACGCTATCGCTTCGAGCGCGGCGTCGATCCGGTCTTCATGGTGCCCGGCCTCGAACTCGCCACCAAGCTGGTGATGGAGCTCTGTGGCGGCACGCCGTCGGAAAGCATCGTGGTCGGCAAGACCTATGGCGACGATCGCCTGATCGATTTCCCGATCGCGGAAGTGAAGCGCCTCGCGGCCATCGACGTCCCATTCCCGGAAATGCGGATGATCCTCAACCGGCTCGGCTTCTCCGTCGCCGGCAACGGTCCCGTGGTGAAGGTCGCGGTTCCGTCATGGCGCATGGACGTCACCGGAAAGGCCGACATCGTCGAGGAAATCATGCGCATTGTCGGCGTCGACAAGGTGCCGCTGACGCCTTTCCCGCGCGGCGATGCGCAGCGCAAGCCTGTGCTCACGCAGATCCAGCAGCGGACCCGTCGCGCCAAGCGCGGCCTGGCCGCGCGCGGCCTCGTCGAGGCTGTCACCTGGTCGTTCATCTCCAAGCCGCACGCCGAAGTGTTCGGCGGCGGCAAGCCCGAACTCGCGCTCGCCAATCCGATCGCAGCCGATCTCTCCGACATGCGGCCAAGCCTGCTGCCGGGCCTGATCGCGGTGGCGCAGGCCAATGCGCATCGCGGCTCGTCCGATATCGCGCTGTTCGAAGTCGGCCAGATCTTCAAGGGTGATCGCCCACAGGATCAGTTCATGGCAGCTGCCGGCGTGCGTCGTGGCCTCGCTTCTTCAAATGGCACTGGCCGTCACTGGACGGGTGCCAGCGCCGCCAACGCGCTCGATGCCAAGGCCGATGCCTTCGCCGTGCTCGCAGCCGCCGGCGCGCCGATGCAGGCGCTGCAGATTGTTCCCGGCGGCGCCGACTGGCTGCATCCGGGCCGCTCGGGCACCATCCAGATCGGGCCGCAGAACATTCTTGGCTACTTTGGTGAACTGCATCCGCGCGCGCTTGAAGCACTCGGGGCCGATGGTCCGCTGCTGGCCTTCGAGGTCATCCTCGATCGCATCCCCGATGCCAAGCAGAAGGCAACGCGCGCAAAACCGCTGCTGGAGCTCTCGGCGTTCCAGCCGGTGTCGCGCGATTTCGCCTTCATCGTGGATCGCAAGGTGAAGTCCGGCGATATCGTCAAGGCTGCGGCCGGCGTCGACAAGAAGCTGGTTACATCAGTGACCGTGTTCGACGTCTATGAAGGCAAGGGCATCGATGACGACAAGAAGTCGGTGGCCATCGCCGTGACCATCCAGCCGCGCGAAAAGACGCTCACCGATCAGGAGATCGAGGCGGTGGCGGCGAAGATCGTGGCCGAAGTGACCAAGAAGACGGGCGGCACGTTGCGCGCATGATCGAGACTCTCGGTCTCGCGCAATATTCCACGACCTCGCTCGTCATTCTCATCGTCACTGCTTTCATCGCCGGCCTCGCACGCGGATTTTCCGGGTTCGGGTCGGCGCTGATCTTCATGCCGCTGGCTTCCAGCGTGATCGGCGCACAACTGGCTTCACCCTTATTGTTGCTGATCGACTTTCTGACCACGCTGACCCTGATCCCCAACGCGGCGAAACGCGCCGACAAGCGCGATGTGAGCATCATCTCCATCGGCGCACTGATCGGGATTCCGCTCGGCACCATGGTGCTTGCGCTCGCCGATCCGCTTCTCGTGCGGTGGATCATCGCATTGCTGATCATCTCGCTGCTGGTGCTGCTGATGTCCGGCTGGCGTTTTCACGGCCAGCCAACGGTACCGCTCACCATCTCCGTTGGCTTCACCGGCGGTTTCTTCGGCGGCCTTGCGCAGGCCGGCGGACCGCCTGTCGTCCTGTACTGGCTGCGCGAAGCCGCGGTCGCTGCCGTCACGCGCGCCAACATCATCCTCTATTTCGCCATCGGTGATGTGCTGATCGTGATCAGCTACTTCTTCGGCGGCCTCTGGACGACGACGGTCGTCGGCCTCGCCGTCATCACCGGGCCGCTATTCGGGCTTGGCCTGTGGATCGGCTCGAAACTGTTCGGCATCGCGAGCGACGAGACATTCCGGCGGATCTGTTATGCGTTGATCGCCGTTTCGGCGGTGGTCGGCTTGCCGTTGTTCGACGGCCTGTTCCGCTAATTCGCGCCAAACCCGCTTGCATTGCTCGATTGTGGAGCCGTGCGGCGCTTTTGCTTCTTCACCGGCTTCGGTTCCGTTTCAGGCTCCTTGACCGCGCCGATCTTCTTCAGCGCGGCGTCCGCAGCGCGCTCACCGGTTTCCCAGGCGCCATCGACGGTGCCCCACAGCGTCTCATGCGTCGCTTCGCCGGCCATGAAGAGACTGCCCATGGGCTCGGCCAGCACGCGGCGCGAAGCCTGTCCGCCGGGAGCTGCCGCCGACATCGCGCCGAGGATGAAGGGCGATGTATCCCAGCGCGTCACCTTGCTGCGCTGGATCGCATTTTTCACGTCGCTGCCGAACAGCTTTGTCAGCCACTCCGTCGCGAAGCCCGTCATTGCGGCTTCGCCCTGGGCTGCAAGGCTGCGGCCGAACGAGCCCGCCACATCGGTCGTGCAGAGCGAGGAACCGCCGATATTGGCGAACAATGCGCCGGTGCGCGTCGTCGTGCTCTGCTCGATAATCAATTCATCACGGCCAAGCCCGAGCGGATTGCCCTTCAGCTCGAGCGCGATGCGGTCGTAGCTGCCAAGCGTGAGTTTGGCCGCCGCATCGAGCTGTCGCTTCGGCAGTTCCGGCGTGAACTTGATTGCTCCCGAATTCAGCACATTGCTCGACACCGTCACGATCACCGCACGCGCCGCCACGCGACCTGCAGGCGTCTCGACGCCGATATCACGGCCGCTCCATGTCACGCGCGTTGCCGGTGTCGACAGCACGACCGGCACGCCTTCACCAAGCTTGCCCATCAATGCGCCGAGGCCTTGCCGGGTTGCGACCGAAATCGCGCGATCCTCCGCGCGTGACTGATCGAGCGCCGAGAGATCCTTCAAATCCTTGCCGGTCGCGTAGGCGCCGAGCGCGAAATCGACCGTGCCGGACCAGTCGCCGAGGTCCTTCGGCAGAACGGACGCACAGGACATATCGCCGCGGCGCGCAGCCTCATCGATGGCGCGGGTGGCGCGCACAAAAGTGGCGAGTAGCTCTTCGGTTTCCGCAGCGCGCGCATTGCGGCGGCCGATGCGCAATTTCTGGCTCGGTGAGGGTGCGACATCGATGCCGGCGCCGCGCGCGAGCTTGACCAGCACATTGGACTCGGGCGTATGCAGCCAGCGCGCACCGAGATCGAGCGGCACATCGAATGTTGCGCTATCCGTCGCACAGCGACCGCCGATCTGCGCCGACGCCTCCAGCACGATGACCCTGCGTCCCGCAGCCTGAACGCGCCGCGCCGCTGCGATACCGGCAGCACCCGCGCCAATCACCACCACATCGGCATCGCGCGGCAATGCCGCAGCCCGCGCCCTTGCGCCGGGCCATGAAGCAAACGTGAATGGCACAAGCGTCAATCCAGCCGACGCCGATAGAAATGCGCGGCGTGAGAAAGTCATGGCATGGTTTCCGAAAGTGTACTGAGCATGAGAACGTCCCGCGAACCTTGCAGCATTCGCCTGCCTGCAGCAACCCTCATGGTGAATCGCGCGTTTATGCCGAAGCTCACCCATGAACCAAATTGCAATGGCTGGCGTCCATGATGGAGACAGGGACGAAGCGGTCGATACGAACCGCAACCGGGGTCAACGTCATGGGCATCATGCTCGATACGGTCGGGAAACTGATCGCAAAATATCTGCAGAAGGAAGTGCCGGGCTACGAGCCGTTCACGCCCAGTGACCCCGAACGCCTGCATGACATTATCCGGGAAGGCGATGTGCTGCTGGTCGAAGGCAACAACCGCGTGTCCGGCATCATCAAATATCTTACCCAGTCCACCTGGTCGCATGCCGCGCTCTATGTCGGGCCGATCGATGGCGCGGTGGAGCCGAATGGCGAACCGCATGTATTGATCGAGGCCAATATCGGCGAGGGCGTCACCACCGCACCGCTGTCAAAGTATTTCTCGTTTCATACGCGGCTTTGTCGACCGGTCGGCCTTTCCTATGAAGATCGCACCACGGTGTGCCGCTATGCGATCAATCGCGTCGGCTTCGGCTACGACACCAAGAACATCATCGACCTGATGCGCTTTCTCATTCCGCTGCCGATTCCGCAGCGCTGGCGCCGGCGCATGATCGCGATTGGCTCCGGCGATCCGACAAAAATCATCTGCTCCGCGCTGATCGCGCAGGCCTTCGAGGCGGTGCGCTATCCGATCCTTCCGAAGATCACGCGCGCCGGCAGTCGGCAAGCACGGCGCGAGATCCTGCATATCCGGCATTCGTCGCTCTACATGCCGCGTGACTTCGATATCTCGCCCTATTTCGAGGTGGTGAAACCGACCATCGAGCTCGGCTTCGACTACACCTCATTGCATTGGGCCGACAAGCCGAAGCCGCTCCGGGAGGTGGCGGGCTCTGTCGATCCATTTCCAGGGCGGGTCGATTTTCCCGGACAAACCGCGCCCGCGCAGTTCGCGGCTGAAACCGCTGGGCAAGCGGCGACGCTGGATCAGGAAGGGTTGAGGGCGGTTGCGTAGCTATTCCTACGACTTCACCGCTCCCGCCGTCAGTCCACCCACCATGTAACGCCGGAAGGCGTAGTAAACCGCGGCCGGCGGCAGCGCATAGATGAAGCCGGTGGTCATCAGCAATTCCCATGGCGAGTCGTCAGCGGCGAGGAAGTTGCCGAGCGCGACCGGCAGCGTGATCTCGGTGTCCTTCGACAGCAGCAGGAAGGCATAGAGATATTCGTTCCACGCCAGCAGCAGTGCATAGGTTCCGACGGCTACCAGTGACGGCAGCATCAGCGGCACATAGACCATGCGAAACAGCTGCACTGGCGTGGCACCATCCATGATCGCGGCTTCATCCAGCTCGACCGGCAGTTTGTCCGACGCCTGTTTCAACACCCAGATGGCGTAAGGCGAGGCGATGGTGACCATCGCCAGGATCAGCGACCAGTGATTGTTGAGCAGACCGTAATTGCCCATGGTGCGATACATCGGCACCGCGAGGAATGCGGCCGGAATGAAATAGGTGAACAGCGCCAGATTCATCACCGTGCGGCCGCCGCGGATGCGCAAGCGGGAGATCGCAAAAGCGGCGAGAGTCGCGATGATCAGCGTGATCACGCCGGCAGCGATGGCGATCACCACCGAATTGCCGAACTGCACCCAGAAATCACGCAGGAAATAGTGCTGCTGATTGAAGACGATGCGGAAATTCTGCAGCGTCGGATGATCGGGCCACAGCTTGCCGGCAAAGGCATCCTGCTTCGGCGAGATGGCGAACAGGAACATGTGGTAGATCGGGATCAGCGTCCAGATCAGCACGGGAATGCCAATCAGCAGGAGCTTTGCTTCATTGCCGATCTCGCGCAGCGTGGGCATGCGCAGGGTCGAGGCTTTGACCGCTTCGGCCTTCATCGCGACAGCCTCTTCATCATGAAATAGACCAGCGGCAGCACCAGCGGCATCGCACAGACAATGGAGGCCATGGCCAGATCGAGCTGATCGAGGCGCAGATAGCGGATGCCGAGCGTCGACAGCACATGGGTGAGATCGGCCGGGCCGCCACCGGTGAGCAGATAGACGCTGTTGAAATCGCCGAGCGTCCAGATCATCGAGAGCAGGGTGCAGGTGAGATACAGCGTCTGCATCGACGGCCAGGTGATGAAGCGGAATTTCTGCCACCAGCTGGCGCCGTCCACATCGGCAGCCTCGAACATGTCGTTCGATATCGCAAGACGGCCGGTCATCAGGATCAGCGTCCAGAACGGCAGCGACTTCCAGATATGGACCAGTATCGCCAGCGTCAGGCCCATGGCGGGATCGTTGAGCCAGTTTGGCCCATCCTCGGCCGTGAACTTGAAGATCAGATTATTGATCACGCCCCATTCGGGATTGAACATGAAGCGGACCGACAGGATGGTCGGGATCGACGGCACCGCCCAGGGCAGGATGAACAACACCGACAGCCAGCGAATCCAGGCGCGCGTCTGCACAAAGAAGCCGGACAGGAAGAGGGCGATCAGCATCTTCACATTGATGCCGATGATCAGGAAGATCAGCGTGTTGACGACGGCGCGGGCGAAGACGGGATCGTTGTAGAGCGCAACATAGCTGGCGGGATGCCGTGCCAGCCAGAGGCCATAGCTGATCGGATAGACGACGAAAGCGAGGAAGACGAGGAAATAGGGAGCGAGCATCACGATGCCCCAGACCTGCGGCGTGGAGAGCCGCGCGGAAAGGGGGCGGGAGGTGGTGGAGGGTGAGGGGTAGGTGATCGCCGTCATGCAGCATATCCGATCGAAGTGAAATTTCGCTTCGTGATTTGAAGCGACGGTCTTTCGCTCCCTCGCCCCGCTTGCGGGGAGAGGGCGGGGTGAGGGGGAGCCTCCGCGGGTTCCGAGCGTGTGGAGAGCCCCCTCACCCGCCGCTACGCGGCGACCTCTCCCCGCAAGCGGGGCGAGGTAAGAAAGATCAGCCCGCGATCTCCTTGATGCGCGCGATCAGCTCGTCCACTGCCTTCTCCACCGGCACCTTCTCGCTGACCACGCGGTTCATCGCCTTGGCCCAGACATTCTCGTTGTTGAGAATGGTGAACTTGTAGTTCTTGGTGAAATCGAACGGCGTCGTGCCGCCCATGAACTGGGTGTAGACCGCCTTACGATGCTTGTCGGCCTGCCAGAAGGCAGAGGCCTGGCCCGCTTTGGTCACCGGGAACCAGCGGCCCAGCGCGCCTTCCACATAAGGCTGGAGGTTTTCCTCCTCGAGCAGGAACTTGACGAATTCCCGCGCGCCCGCCTTGTTCTTCGATTGCGAGAAGATCATGCCGGTCTTCACATCCGAGCGATATTTGATCGGCGTGCCGTCGGGCTTGTTCGGGAAGGACGCGGTGATGATCGTGTCTTCATACGCCTTCTTGCCGGCGGCGCGCTGCTCCGGCGTCAGTGTCTGGTTCTGCGAATCCTCATACCATTTCGCCGCGATCGAGATCGTGAAGTTGTGGGTCATGATGATCGACCGGTTGTGGAAGGCGACATTGTTGTCGGGATCCTTCCACGTCGTCGAGGAGGGTGGCGTGCAGCCCTTGATGTAAGTGTCCGTGTAGTCTTTCAGAGCGCCGACCAGGCCTTCCTTGACCTTGGGATCGTCCAGCGTGAGCTTGCCGTCGTCATCCACCAGCTTGACGTTATAGGCATCGATGAAGGTGTAGAACGACTGCAGCGAATCCGTGGATTCCACGCCCATCGGCTGGCCCACGCCATAGGCACGGCTGCCCGACGCCTTGCGATAGGCCGGCTGTACCTTGTCGCACCAGAACGACCAATAGCCCTTCCAGTCCTTCGGAATGTCCTCGACCTTGAAGCCGGCCTGCTGGAGCATGTCGCTCCAGATCTCCACATGCATGGACTGCTGCTTCAGCGGGAAGCCGTAATAGCCCTTCTTCTTGGTCTGGCCGTTCATCAGAAAAGCCGTCTCGACCGTGTTGGGCGCGAACTTGTCCATCATCGGCTTGAGGATGTCGGTGATGTCCTCGAGCTTGCCTTCAAACGCCCATTTGCCGGAGGCCTGCACGTCATAGGTGTCGGCATAGGCGACATCCGGCGGCGTGCCGGAATCCAGCGCGGCCACGGTCTTCGGGATCATGTCCTGAATGGCATATTGCGAGAGCTCGACCTTGATCTTGGTCTTGTCCTCGAACTTCTTGATCGCCGCCAGCAGCGACTCGTCTTCGGATTTATAGAAACCCTTGCTGAACCAGACGGTGATGCTCTGCTGGGCGAAGGCAGGCGCCGCGCTCAGAAACAGACCGGAAGCGGCAGTGGCAATCAAAAGCGCACGGGTACCCTTGCTGATCAAGACGTCGTCCTCCCTGATGATTGTTTTTTGGGGAGACTAGCGCTTTCTATTTATCCGTCCAGTGAAGAAGTCGATGCTGCGCTGCACTTGTCTGACAACTTTCGACTTGTTACGTGTTCGTGATCGCAAGGAGAGAACGGGAATGCTCGCTGCTGCCGCCAAGGCGCTTTCGCAAATTCTGTCGCCACCGATGCGCAGCATCCTCTGGAAGTCGATCGGCATGGCGCTGGTGTTCATCATCGTGCTGGCGATCGGCATGCAGCGCTTCCTGAACTGGGCGGCGACGGCCGGCGGCATCTGGGCCGAAGGCATGGTCGGCTCGGACTATCACAGCATGGTCACGGTGCTGACATGGATCCTGTCCATCGCGGCAGGCCTCAGCGTCGTCGCCGGCGCGATCTTCCTGATGCCGGCGATCACGTCGCTGGTGGCAAGCTTCTTTGTCGACGATGTCGCTGATATCGTCGAGCGCGAACATTATCCGGCGGAGCGTCCGGGCACGGCATTGCCGCTCGGGCAGGCGGTGTGGGAGGGCAGCAAGACGGCGCTGCTGACCATCGCGGTCTATCTGATCGCACTGCCTTTCGTGTTCTTTGCCGGTATCGGCTTCGTCATCTTCTTCATTGCGACGGCATGGCTGCTCGGGCGTGAATATTTCGAGCTCGCGGCGATGCGTTTCCGATCACCCGCAGAGGCCAAGGCGATGCGGCGACAGCACGCGCCCACCGTTTTCATGGCGGGCCTGTTCATCGCGGCTTTCGTGTCGATCCCGATCGTCAATCTCGCGACGCCGCTGTTCGGCATGGCCTTCATGGTCCACATGCACAAACGGCTCAGCGGGCCGCGGCCGGAGCTGATCGAGCCGGGGCGCGTGAAGGCGCCGGTGGTTTGACTGTAGGGTGGGCAAAGGCGCTCTTGCGCCGTGCCAACCGTAAAATGCACGGCTGGTACAGGTGACTACTGCTTCGCCGCCACAAAGTAGAAATCCTGCCGCCCCGAGATCGAGCCATAGCTGAACGGTTTCTGCTTGCGTTTCGTCAGATCCATCACATCGTCGCGCACATAGTCGAACAGCCGCCGCACCTCGAGGCCGGGCGTCGGCAGGTTCTTCACCAGGGCCGTTGCGAACGGACTGTTACCACCGACGCCGTCCAGCGCCACTTCGCCGTCCTTGGCGGCATAGACGACCATGGTGCCGGCCTCCGGCTCGACGGCCGCCAGTCCCTGCGCTGTGGAGCGCGAGGCCACCTCCAGCGTACGCTTCATCTTGTTGGCGAACGGATTGTTGCGGCAGGCATCGAGAATGACGAGACGCAGTTTCCTGGCGCGCTCGGCGGCGTTGAGGATCTGCCCGAGCGGCACCGCCTCGAATTCGATGTCACGATCGACCGCGATGCGCGCATCCACCGGGATCAGGTAATTGACGCCGCCGACCTCCATCCCGTGGCCGGCATAATAGACCACCGCCCAATCGGCCGTTTCCGCCTGCGCCGCGAATTCGCGCAGCGCCGTCATCAGCGCATCCTTGCGCAGATCAGTGAGCACGATGACGGTCGAGAAGCCGGTCTTCTTCAGCGTCTCGGCCACCAGCGCGGCATCGCGCCGGGGATTGGTGAGCGCCGAGACAGTCGTATAGGCGGAGTTGCCGATCACCAGCGCGATCCGTCGATCACCCGTCGTGATCGGCGCCGGGGTGAGCGCCGCCGTGGCCACGGGCGGCTTCGGCGGCGGAGGCGGCGCGGCGACAACCGCCGGCGCGCTGATCGAAGGGATCGCGATATCCGCGGGCTTCGTGGCGGGCGCCGGAGACGGCATGGCAGGCTTGGCTGCGGAGGCGCTCGCGCCTTCCAGCGCCGCGAGCCGTTCGCGCGCCTTCTCATAAGGCCATTTGCCACTGCCGAGCTTTTCCGGCAGCGAAAGTGCCTTGTTGTAGTCCGCGCGTGCCGCGGCGACGTCGCCAGCCTTCTCCCACGCGAGGCCGCGATTGGTGAAAGCGAGAGGAAATTGCGGATCGCGCCGGATCGATTCATCGAATTCGCCGATGGCCCGTTCGATCAGATTGCGGCCGAGAAAGATCGTGCCGCGATTATTGTAGGCGACGACATCATTGGCATCGAGACGCAGCGCCTCGTTATATTCGACAAGCGCACGGCCGGGATCGCCCTTCTGGCTGTAGGCGAAACCGCGATTGCGAAAGGCGGGGCCGTTCTTCGGATCGATCCGGATGGCCTCGGAGAAATCCGCGATGGCCCGGTCATGCTCGCCTTTCTCGCGATAGGCATTACCGCGATCGATATAGGCGGCGGCCGAACGCGGATTGGCGCGGATCGCGTCGCTGAAATCGGCGATGGCGCGGTCGAACTCGCCCTTGCTGCGATAGAGATCGCCGCGGTTCTGGAACGCCTGTCCGTAATTTGAATCGATCCGAACCGCTTCGCTGAGATCCGCAAGCGCGCGATCGTTATCGCCTTTTGCACGATAGATCAGCGCGCGGTTGTTATAGGCGAATGCATAGTGCGGATCGACACGAATGGCCTCACTGTAATCGGCGATCGCCCGGTCGTCATCCTTCTTGGCACGCCAGGTGATGCCGCGATTGTTGAGCGCCATCGTGTTGCGGGGATCGACGCGCAGCGCCTCGTTATAGTCGGCGATCGCGCGATCCAGCTCGTTCTTGTTGCGCAACACGATGCCGCGGCTGACATAGGCCTCCGCGGATTTCGGATCGATGCGGATGGCTTCGTTGAGATCGGCCAGCGCGAGATCGCTGTCGCCCTTGGCGCCGTGGGCCTTGCCACGGCTGACATATGCGTCGGCGTAACGTGGATTCATCTCCAGCGCGCGGGTGAAATCGGCGAGGGCCGACGCGATATCGGCGGGCTGCGCCGTGTTGGCCCAGCGATTCATCAGCTTGATGCCGCGGTTGCGATAGACGATGGCGCGGTTGACGCCGCTGTAGCGGCCGGAGGCGAGCTGGCGATCGCAGGCGCGGATCTCCTCGTCGAAATCCATGCCGGGCTTCACGCAGGTGCGCTTGTCACTGTCGAAATCGGCATGAGCGGGGGTGATGGTCGGTTCGATCACAACGAGCGAAGCCACCAGCAGCAGAATTGCCTTGAGCATCAATGTCTCCCAATCCCTCACATTTGTGGCCGGCAATGTGATGAAAATGGGCCGAAATCAGGCGAGGTGGGTTCCATTGGTTGCGCCAAACTCAGCCCCTCATGGTGAGGAGGCGCAGAGCGCTGTCTCGAACCATGAACTGGCCTGGCTCGGAGCGTGCGATCATCCTTCGATACGCGCGCTCCTCACGATGAGGGACAGCGTGTGTTGCAGGAGATCAGACGACCGTCTTTTCCGGCCAGCGACAAAGATCGCTGATCAAACACACCTCACAGCGCGGTTTTCGCGCGAGGCAGGTGTAGCGGCCGTGCAGGATCAGCCAGTGATGGGCATGCAGCATAAATTCCGAAGGAATCACGCGCTCGAGTTCGAGCTCGACATCGAGCACCGTTTTCCCGGGCGCGAGATTGGTGCGGTTGCCGACGCGGAACACATGGGTGTCCACCGCCATCGTGTGTTCGCCAAAAGCCATATTCAGTACGACATTGGCGGTCTTGCGCCCGGCACCCGGCAGCGATTCGAGTTCAGCGCGAGTGCGCGGCACCACCCCGCCGAAATCGCGGATCAGTTTTTCCGACAGCGCGAGGACGTTCTTCGCCTTGGTGCGATAGAGGCCGATGGTCTTGATATAATCGCGGACCGTCTCCTCGCCGAGATCGATCATCTTCTGCGGCGTATCGGCGATGGGAAACAGCGCCCGCGTCGCCTTGTTGACGCCGGCATCGGTGGCCTGCGCGGACAACACCACAGCCACCAGCAGCGTATAGGGGTTGAGATGTTCGAGCTCACCCTTGGGCTCGGGATTGGCCTTCTGGAAGCGCGAGAAGGCCTCATGCACCTCGGCCGCGGTCCAGCGCTTCAGTTTTGTGGTCTTCGGTTTGACCGCCTTCTTGACCACTTTGGCCTTGGCCGGCGCCTTTTTCGCCACGGCGGCTTTTGCAACGGAGGTCTTCGCGCGGGCGGTTGGCTGGCGGGTGATTTTCGGCATCAGGGGGATATAGTGGGCAGCGATGACACAGGGCAACGACTTTGAAGATGCTGGCGAGCCCAAGCTGTTCACCGCGTTGCTGCGTCCGCATCGCGCGCTGAGCCGCAAGGGCTTTCTCGTGCTGATGGCCTGCTTCAGCGTCATCTCGTTCGGCGCCGGCATGGTGTTTCTCTGGATGGGCGCCTGGCCGGTGTTCGGCTTTTTCGGCCTCGACGTGCTCGTGATCTATGCGGCGTTCAGGATCTACGACCGCCACGCCAAGGCCACGGAGGAGATCACCGTCACGGCTTCGGAAATCCGTGTCCGGCGCGTCAGCCCGCGCGGCGACGTGGTCGAATGGGCGTTCAATCCGCTCTGGGTGCAGGTCGATCGGGTCGAGCATGCCGAATTCGGCATCGAGCAGCTATTCCTAGTCTCGCGCGGCCGCCGGGTGTCGATTGCCCGGTTCCTCGGCGCGGAGGAAAAAGCGAGTTTCCTCAGTGCCTTGCTCGAAGCGCTGCAGGATGCCAAGCGCGGCCCGACCTATAATCCGGTGACATGATGGCTGATCTGGAATCGGGTGGTTTGCCGAGGCTGCCGGGCCTAGATCGGCAGCACGATGAATCTTGCACGAGACATAGCGATGAATGACCATCGCCCCATCAAGCCGGGCCTGCGAGATGCGGCCCTGCGCGATTATGACAGCGTCCGCCGCGCCATCGGCTTCATGCATGGACAGTGGAAGGACCAGCCGAGCATCGAGGATGTCGCCGATGCGGCCAGCGTAACGCCGGACGAGCTGCATCACCTGTTCCGCCGCTGGGCCGGCCTCACGCCAAAGGCCTTCATGCAGGCGCTGACGCTGGACCACGCCAAAATGCTGCTGCGCGATTCCGCCAGTGTGCTGGATGCGGCACTCGACTCAGGACTTTCAGGTCCGGGCCGGCTGCACGACCTGTTCGTCACCCATGAAGCGATGTCGCCGGGCGAATGGAAGACCGGCGGCGCCGGCATGGAGCTGCGTTACGGCTTTCATCCCTCGCCCTTCGGCACCGCTATCGTGATCGCCAGCGACCGCGGCCTTGCCGGGCTGGCCTTTTCCGATCCAGGTGAAGAGAAAGCTGGCTTTGCCGACATGGCCCGCCGTTGGCCGGCAGCCACGCTCATCGAGGACATGGAAGCGACGGCGCCGCTAGCACGGCGCATCTTCGATACGAAACTCTGGCGACCGGACCAGCCGCTGCGCGTGGTGTTGATCGGCACGGATTTCGAAGTGCGTGTCTGGGAAACGCTGCTGAAGATTCCGATGGGCCGCGCCGTCAGCTATTCGGACATCGCCTGCAAGATCGAGAAGCCGAAAGCCTCGCGTGCCGTCGGCGGCGCGATCGGGCGCAATCCGATCTCCTTCGTGGTGCCTTGCCACCGCGCCATGGGCAAATCCGGCGCGATCACGGGCTATCACTGGGGCATCACACGGAAACAGGCGATGATCGGCTGGGAAGCCGGGCAGGTGGGCTCGAGTAGCTAAACTCTAACTGTCGTCACCCGACTTGATCGGGTGACCTAGTAGACACTGTAAGGACTGAGTTTACTGGATCGCCCGGCCGAGCCGGGCGATGACAGATTGATTATTGTTCCGAAACCGGCGCGACCTTCGCGCCACCTTTCGACACGCCGACCAGCGCCGGACGCAGCACGCGTTCGCCGATGGTGTAGCCGGCCTGCACGACCTGAACCACAGTGCCCGACGACACCGACGCATCCGGCACCTCGTACATGGCCTGATGGAAGTTCGGATCGAACTTCTCGCCGGTCGGATCGACCTTCTTCACGCCATGCTTTTCCAGCGCGTTGAGCAGCGAGCGCTCGGTGAGCTCGACTCCCTCGATCAGCGCCTTGAGGCCGGGATCGGCCGATGCCTTCGCATCCGCCGGAACGGCATCGAGCGCACGCTGCAGATTGTCGGCGATATCGACGATGTCACCGGCAAATTTCGACACGCCATAGACCCGCGCATCGGCGACTTCCTTCTGGGTGCGCTTGCGGAGATTTTCCATCTCGGCCAGCGTCCGCAGCATGCGATCGCGCGAGTCCGCAACTTCCTTCTGCAGCGCCTCGACGGAATTCGGCTCCGGATCATCGGGCATGACATAGGGCTTCGAGACCACCGGCTCGGCGGCCTCTGCCGTCTTGTCGTGGTTATCGTTCTGCCCGTTGGACTCAGTCATGACACTGCCTTCTCGAAACACGCTAAATTGGTGGGATTGCTGACCCCGCATATGTTGGTTTGCAGCCGAAAAATCAAGCCAATCCAAGCCTTTTCGGTTGTCTGCGCATGACCTTGCCCGAAAACCGGTCCCCCCTTTTCGAGGTCATGCGCGTTCAGCCGCCCAGCATGCGGCTGACGATACGGGCTGCGTAATCCACCATGGGGATCACGCGGGCATAATTCAGCCGCGTCGGCCCGATCACGCCAAGAACACCGACGATATGGCCGGCGCCGTCGCTATAGGGCGCGATGATGGTGGAGGAACCGGACAGCGAGAACAGCTTGTTCTCCGAGCCGATGAAGATCCGCACGCCCTCCGCGCTTTCGGCGCGGCCGAGCAGATCGACCACCTCGCGCTTGCTCTCCAGATCCTCGAACAGCAGGCGGACGCGTTCGAGGTCCTCCAGCGCATGCAGGTCTTCCAGCAGGTTGGCCTGTCCGCGCACGATGAGCTGGCGATCATCGCCATTACCGCCGGACCAGCTGGCGAGGCCTGCCGCGATCACCTTTTGCGTGAGCTGATCAAGCTCGGCCTGATTCTGCTTCAGCGTGGTTTCGAGTTCGAGCCGTGCCTCGGCCAGGGTACGGCCACGGATGCGCGCATTGAGGAAATTCGAGGCCTCGGTGAGCGCAGACGAGGGCACGCCCGGCTGCAGCGTCAGCACGCGGTTCTCGACCTGGCCGTCTTCGGCGACCAGCACCACCAGTGCCTTTTCCGGCTCCAGCCGGACGAATTCGATATGTTTCAGCCGCGCGTTGGATTTGGCGGTGAGCACCACCGCAGCGGCGCGGCTCAGGCCGGAGAGATGCGTCAGCGCCTCGCCGATGGCGGCCTCGACCGATTGCGAACGGCCGACGGATGAGAGCTGCTGCTGGATCGACTGCCGCTCCGGCTCGGTGAGATCACCGACCTGCATCAGGGCATCGACGAAGAAGCGCAAGCCGAGTTCGGTCGGCAAACGTCCGGCCGAGGTATGCGGGGCATAGATCAGGCCGAGCTGCTCCAGATCCGACATCACATTGCGGACCGAGGCCGGGGACAGCGGCACGGTGATCAGGCGGGAAATGTTGCGCGAGCCCACCGGCTCACCAGTGGCCAGATAGGATTCGACGATCTGCCGGAAAATCTCGCGCGACCGCTCATTGAGCTGGGCCAGCCCGGCTCGCGGCGAAATCAGGCCAATCGGATCGTGATGCGCCACTCGGACACTCCTTGTCGGGCCTAATCTGTCGTCGCGGGCCGCCGGATACAAGCACCTTCGCAACGGTGGAACCGGGCCGCCCTTGCCGCTGCCGCCGTGCGCCCCTAAAAGGCGCGCAAACACACTCTATCGGACCATTTGGAAGGATTTTTCTCATGCGGCCAAGCCGTCGTGCGCCCGATGAATTGCGCGCTGTCTCGCTGGAACGCGGCGTCGTCAAATATGCCGAAGGCTCCTGCATGGTGAAGTTCGGCGACACCCATGTGCTGGTCACCGCCACATTGGAAGAGCGCCTGCCGCCGTGGCTGAAGGGCCAGGGCCGCGGATGGGTCACCGCCGAATACGGCATGCTGCCGCGCGCCACGCTGGAACGCACCCGCCGCGAGGCCGCCGCCGGCAAGCAGGGCGGCCGCACGGTCGAGATCCAGCGCCTGATCGGCCGCTCGCTGCGCGCCGCCGTGGACCTCGAAGCACTCGGCGAACGCCAGATCACTATCGATTGCGACGTGATCCAGGCCGATGGTGGCACCCGCACGGCCTCGATCACCGGTGCCTGGGTGGCGCTGGCCGACTGCATCGCCTGGATGAAGAGCCGCAACATGTTCAAGAAGGACGTGGCGGACAAGGTGCTGCGCACCAATATCGCGGCGATCTCCTGCGGTATCTATCAGGGCACCCCGGTGCTCGATCTCGATTATGCCGAGGATTCCGAGGCGGATACCGACGCCAATTTCGTCATGACCGGCGACGGCCGCATCATCGAGATCCAGGGAACCGCGGAAAAGGAGCCGTTCACCCAGGACGAGCTGATGAAGCTGATGGCGCTGGCACAGCAGGGCGTCGGCAAGCTGGTCGAATTGCAGAGGATGGCGGTGGCGTAAGCCACACACGCGTCGTTCCGGGGCGCGCAAGGCGCGAACCCGGAATCTCCTGATGAGACTCACTACTTCAAGATTCCGGGTTCGCGCCTTGCGCGCCCCGGAATGACGGTTTCTGGGCTATAAGACTCCATGACTCAACATCGTCGAATCACCGGCAAGCTCGTGATCGCTACCCACAATCCCGGCAAGCTCGCCGAGATGCGCGACCTGCTGGCGCCCTATGGCATCGAGGCGGTATCGGCCGGCGAACTCGGCCTCGCCGAGCCCGACGAAACCGGCGACACCTTCAAGGCCAATGCCGCGATCAAGGCGATCGCCGCGGCCAATGTCGCGCAGCTTCCCGCTTTCGCGGACGACTCCGGCCTCGTCGTCGATGCGCTCGACGGCGCGCCCGGCATCTATTCGGCGCGCTGGGCCGGCGAGTCGAAGGATTTCAACGCTGCGATGACGCGCATCGAGCGTCTGCTGCAGGAACGCGGCGCGACCACGCCGGACAAGCGCACGGCGCATTTCGTCTCGGCGCTCTGCGTTGCCTGGCCCGATGGCCATCTCGAGGAAGTCGAGGCGCATGCCCATGGCACGCTGGTCTGGCCACCGCGCGGCACCGCCGGCTTCGGCTATGACCCCACCTTCCTGCCCGACGGTCATGAGCGCACCTATGGCGAGATGACCGCGGTGGAGAAGCACGGCCTGCCGCCGCTCGGCCAGGGCCTGTCGCATCGTGCAAGGGCCTTCGTCAAACTCGCGGAGATCTGCCTTGAGCAACGCTAACGCACAACAGGACGCGTTCGGCGTCTATGTGCATTGGCCATTCTGCCTGTCGAAGTGCCCATATTGCGACTTCAACAGCCATGTGCGGCATCAGCAGATCGACGAAGAGCGCTTCGCCCGCGCCTTTGCGCGCGAGATCGAAACCACCGCAGCACGGATTCCCGGTCGCACGGTGACGTCGATCTTTCTCGGCGGTGGCACGCCATCTTTGATGCAGCCGCAGACGGTTGGCTCGATCCTCGATTCGATCGCAAAATACTGGAATGTCGATTCCGCCGTCGAAGTCTCGATGGAAGCCAATCCAACGTCGGTGGATGCCACACGCTTTCACGGCTATCGCGCCGCCGGCGTCAATCGCGTCTCGCTCGGCGTCCAGGCGCTCGACGATGCCTCGCTGAAATCACTCGGACGTTTGCATTCGGCGCGCGAAGCGCTGGATGCCGTGGCGATCGCGCGCAGCGCCTTCGATCGCTACTCGTTCGATCTGATCTACGCACGGCCGGATCAGACGCCGGAAATGTGGACCAGCGAACTGAAACTCGCCATCTCCGAAGCCGCCGAACACCTGTCGCTGTATCAGCTGACGATCGAGGAAGGCACGCCGTTCTTCGGCCTGCATGCCGCCGGCAAGCTGAAGACGCCGGAAGAAGGCCTCTCGCGGATACTCTACGACGTGACGCAGGAGGTCTGCGCGCAACAGGGCCTGCCGACCTACGAAATCTCAAATCACGCGCGACCCGGCGCCGAGTGCAAACACAATCTCGTTTATTGGCGCGGTCAGGAATATGCTGGCATCGGGCCGGGCGCCCATGGCCGCATCGATATCGACGGCATCCGTCATGCCACCTCGACCGAGAAGCGTCCGGAGACCTGGCTGATGCGGGTCGAGGCCAATGGTCATGGCGTCACGCTGGATGAGAGCCTCAACAGCGAAGAGCGCGCCGACGAATATCTCTTGATGGGACTGCGTCTGGTCGAAGGGATCGATCCCGCGCGCTATGAGGCGCTGTCCGGCCGCCCGTTCGATCCGGTGCGCGTGCAGAATCTCTGTGAGGAAGGCGCCATCGTCATCGAAAACGGCCGCCTGCGCGTCACGCAGGAAGGCTTTCCCGTGCTCGATGCTGTCGTCGCTGACCTGGCAGCCTGACGCTAAGTCCCAAAACTCTTCGGCGAGCCTGCCACCGGCTGGCCGCCGCCCGACGCCACCTTCATCACGGCGAGTCCGCGGTCATTGCCGCCGTCCTGACGGAAGCGGAACAGGCCGTCGATGCCAGCGAAGCCGGACTGATTGGTGAGCACTTCCGGCGTGAAACGCTGGCCGCCTTGCGTGCGCGCGAGCGCAGCGACGAGGGCGACGGCATCATAGGCGAGCGTCGCCGTGCGCACGGGATCGTTGCCGAACTTGGTGCGATAGCGGCCGGAAAAGGCGCGGAAGCCCGCGGGATCGGGGGCGGCATAGAGGCCACCCTGCATCGACGCACTGCCGAAGACCCGTGGATTGTCCCACAGGCCGGTGCCGAGCAGCTGAACATTGCGGAGATTGGCGCCCGCCGTGGTCAAGGCATCGGCCGTCGCCACTACCGCCTCACCATCGTCGGCAAGCAGCAAGGCATCAGCGCCCGTGAGCTGGGCCGCAATGTTCTTCGCTGCGGTCGATCGATCGGCGCCATAGCGTTCGAAGGCGACCACCCGGCCACCCTTGCGCGCCACCGCCTGCTTGAAGGCGACCTCGACCACATTGCCATAAGCATTTTGCGGCAGCAGCGCCGCGAAGGAGCGCTTGCCGGTGCCATAGGCGTAATCGATGATGCGATTGACGTCGGACTCCGGCAGGAAGCTGAGCAGATAGACACCGCGACCCGCCACGCTCGAATCCGTCGAGAAGGCGATCACCGGAATATTGCGCGCCCGCGTGAGCTGCGCCACCGCAGGCACTGACACGGCGAACAGGGGTCCGATGATGATCTCCGCGCCTTCGTTCAACGCCTGTTGCGCCGCCTGCTGCGCGCCGGCAGCGCTGCCGGCATCATCCTTCACCAGCAGCTGGATGTTCGGGTTCTGGAATTCGGAATAGGCCATCTCGGCCGCATTCTTCATCGACTGCGCGGCGAGGCCGGCATTACCCGATGCCGATTGCGGCAGGATGAGACCGACCTTCACGGCACCGGAGCCGATCGCCTGCGGCGACTGCGCCGGACCGGCCGGACCTGGCGGCTGTTCGTTGGCGGGGCCGGTGCTGTAATTATTGGTCAGCGTCTGCTGGATGCCGGAACAGGCCGACAGCAGGGGCGCTCCGAGTAGGAGGCCCAACGCCGTTCGCCGGGTGGCGCCCGGAGATGTCATTTTCGGATCGAACGGATCGGCCATTGCTTCTCTTCTTCTCGGCCGGCAAGCCGGCGCCCTCCCAGTGTATAGCGGGAGGATGGACTCAGACATACTGTTCGGGATTAGTTAACCGAAACAAAAGGTTTATATTTGGCGGCGCCGCCAGCCACGCTCTCCGGTAACGGGGAACGACGGCCGAAAAACGACTGTCCCTCTTTGGTGTGATTCCCTCTAGATTGCCCCCATGCGTGCGAACCCGATGTCTTCCGAAACAAATGTCCCGAAGCGGACCTTCACGGTGTCCGGCCATGTGCTGACGGCGCCGAAAGCCGCGCCTGGCCTGCATCTGGTGGCGACGCCGATCGGCAATCTCGGCGACATCACGCTGCGCGCGCTGGAAGTGCTCGCCGGAGCCGATGTGGTGGCCTGCGAGGATACGCGGATCAGCCGCCGGCTGATGGAACGTTACGGCATATCCGCCGATCTCAAGCAATATCACGAGCACAACGCCGAGGCCGCGCGGCCGAAAATTCTCGCCAAGCTTGCGGAAGGCGGATCGATCGCCCTGGTGTCGGATGCCGGCACACCGCTGATCTCCGATCCGGGCTTCAAGCTGGTGCGCGAGGTGACGGCGGCCGGCTTCGATGTGTTCGCGCTGCCGGGGCCATCCTCGGTGCTGACCGCACTCGCCGTGTCGGCGCTGCCGACCGATCGCTTCTTCTTCGAGGGTTTTCTCCCCTCCAAACAGGTGGCGCGCCGCAGCCGGATCGAGGAATTGTCGCGCGTCGATGCCACGATCGTGATGTTCGAATCCGGCAATCGCGTGCAGGAAATGCTCGGCGATCTCGCGGACATCATGGGCCAGCGCGATGTGGCGATCTGCCGCGAACTCACCAAGCTGCATGAAGAGATTTCGCGCGGCCCTGTCGCTGAACTGGCGAAGACCGCCGATGAACTGGAAACCCGTGGTGAATTCGTCGTCGTGGTCGGCCCGCCCGCAGCGGATGCTGAGGCGATGACCGATGACGATCTCGACGCATTGCTGCGCGCATCGCTACAGCGCGACAGCGTCAAGGATGCCGTCGCGCATGCGGTCGAGCTGTCCGGCCGGCAGCGCCGCGCCGTCTATGCCCGCGCGCTCGAACTCGCGAGGGAAACCGGCGATGGTTAAGCCCAGGGAGGTTTCGGCGCCCGGCCGCAGCAAGGCACCATCGCCGCAGCGCGTCGCCGCCTTTGCCACCGGCCTGTCCGCGGAAAGCCGCGCCAGTGCCATGCTGCTCGCAAAAGGCTATCGCATCCTCGCCCGCCGCTTCCGCACGCCCCATGGCGAGATCGACATTGTGGCGCGCAAGCGCAACCTGATCGCCTTTGTCGAGGTGAAGGCGCGCGAGACGCTCGACGATGCCGCCTATGCCGTCACCCCGCAGCAGCAGGTGCGCATCAGCAATGCCGCGCAGGGCTGGCTGATGGCACATCCCGAACATGCGGATTTCGACATGCGCTTCGACGTCATTCTCATTGCGCCGAAACATCTGCCACGCCATCTGTTAGCAGCATTCGACGCCGCCTCCTGACGCTTCACTTCGGAATGATCTCATGACCCTGAACATCGCCGTCCAGATGGACCCCATCGCCCGCATCAATCACAAGGGCGATTCCACCTTCGCGATGCTGCTCGAAGCGCAGAAGCGCGGCCATCGGCTGTCCTATTACACCCCGGACAAGCTCTCGCTGCGCGGCAATGACGTGGTGGCGCCGGTGCAGCCGCTGGATGTTCGCGATATCGAGGGCGACTACTTCACATTGGGCGAGCCCGAGCGCGTCAATATGGAGAGCTTTGATGTGGTGCTGCTGCGGCAGGACCCGCCGTTCGATCTTGCCTACATCACCTCGACGCATCTGCTGGAGCGCATCCATCCGAAGACGCTGGTGGTGAACGATCCGGCCTCGGTGCGCAACGCGCCGGAAAAAATCTTCGTGATGGGCTTCAACGACCTGATGCCGCCAACGCTGATCTCGCGCGACAAGGACGAGATCAACGCCTTTCGCGCGGAGCATGGTGCGGTGGTGATGAAGCCGCTGCATGGCCATGGCGGCGCCGCCGTCTTCCGCGTGCTGCCGCAGGACATGAATTTCGGCTCACTCTACGATCTGTTCTCCGTGACCTTCAAGGAACAATGGGTGATCCAGCGCTTCCTTCCCGAGGTGAAGCATGGCGACAAGCGCATTATCCTGGTGGACGGCGAATTCGCCGGCGCCGTGAACCGCGTGCCCGCGGACGACGACCTGCGCTCCAACATGGTGCGGGGAGGGGCTGCGAAATCGACCGAGCTTTCGCCGCGCGAGCGCGAGATCTGCGAACGCGTTGGCCCGGAGCTGCGCAAGCGCGGATTGCTGTTTGTCGGCATCGACGTGATCGACGGCAATCTCACCGAGATCAATGTGACCTCACCCACGGGCATCCGCGCCATTTCTAAGCTTGGCGGGCCGGATGTGGCGGCGCGGATTTGGGATGTGATCGAGGCGAAGCGGAAGTAGCCGGCGCTTCGTTGCGCTGCATTGCATCGCAACAGATTGAATAATTCTACGGCGCTTCTCTCACGTGCTTTCGCTTGCCAGTTCGTATCGGCAGGCGCAGCATGATGCTGCACGCTCACTCAATCGAGCGGCCCGCTGTTTGGCGGCTAACAAAAGCACAGTGTTGGAGGAACGCATGACTTCAAACGTCTCGCGACGTTCGCTGCTCGCTCTCGGTGCCGGATTGGGCGCAGGGCTCGGCGCAAACCTCATCGCTCCCGGCCTGATCGGCAGTGCATCGGCGAAAGCGCCGAAGCTCGGCACACAGGCACCCTACTTCCATCGCTTTACCTTTGGCGACGCTGAAGTCTCCGTGGTCTCCGATGGACCGCTACCGCTTGGCGATCCTTCCGGCACCTTTGTCGGCGTGCCCAAGGAAGACGTGCAAAAAATGCTGACGGACAATTTCCTGTCCCCCAGCAATGTCATCCTCGAACAGAACGTGCCGATCATCAACATGAACGACAAGCTCATCATGTTCGACACCGGCATGGGTACGTCGAAGCTGTTTGGTCCCACCACCGGCCGGTTGATGAAGAGCATCTCGGAGGCGGGCATCAAGCCCGAGCAGATCGATGCCATCGTCTGCTCGCATGCGCATATCGATCATATCGGCGGCATCGTCGGCGCCGACGACAAGCCTCTCTTCCCGAATGCGCAGGTCTATATCAGCGAGGAAGACTTCAAGTTCTGGACCGACGAAGGCAAGATGGGCTCGCCGCTGAAGGATTTCATCGTCCATGCGCGCAAGAACCTGATGCCGGTGAAGGATCGCCTGGTCTTCTTCAAGGACAATCAGGAATTCCTGCCCGGCGTGACCGCCATGCATGCGCCCGGCCACACCTTCGGCCACCACATGTTCATGATCACCTCGGCCGGGAAGTCGTTCGCCTTTCTCGGCGATCTCACGCATCATCAGGTGCTTCTGCTCGAGAAGCCACGGATGGAATTCTCCTACGATTCCGATCCGAAAATGGCAGCGGCTTCGCGGGTCAAGATGCTGGACATGCTGGCAGCGAACAAGATCGCCGTGATGTCCTATCACTTTGCGTGGCCGGGCTATGGTCATGTGGTGAAGGCCGGCGATGGCTTCCGCTATATCGCCGAGCCGATGATCATGAACCTGTAAGAGCCCGGAAGGCCGGCGACAGTCCTGCGGCAGAGGATGCCGCAGGATGCGCATCGCCCGACCGATCCGTGCTCGCGAGCGAACCATTGGTCAATGCGGAGAGGCCGGCCTTGTGGATGCGGAAGGTGTTGCGGCCGGCCTTTTTGGCTGCATAGAGCGCCGCGTCTGCCATTACATTGAGCTGGACGGACGGCGTGTGGCTGTCCGCCAGTGCGATGCCCACCGACGCGCCGATCTTCAGCTGATGGCCGCGATACTCCATGGGATAGCCGAGCTGGGCGATGATCGCGCGGGCCGTATCGGACGCTTCCGCGAGCCTGGCGTCGGAGCCGAGCAGCACAGCAAATTCGTCACCGCCAATACGCGCGACCAGATCGGAACCGGCGCAGACATCGCGGATTCGCTCGGCCGCCTGTTTCAGGCACTCGTCGCCAGCGGCGTGACCGAGACTGTCATTGACCGGCTTGAATTCGTCGAGATCGATCAGCAGCAGCGCGCCGAACGGCTTTGCTGTCTGCGATGACGAAAGATCGAGCGCCGAGAGCCTCGTCTGAAACTGGCTGCGATTGGCGAGACCGGTCAGAACGTCGAATTCGGCGAGATAGCGGGTGCGGTCGGAGAGAATCTTTTCTTCCGTGATGTCCTGCTTGATGCCGAAGATGCGAACGGCCACGCCGTCAACGGACTCCACCGTGGCCGTGATCCTGATCCAGCGCCTGTTGCCCTTGAAGCTGATGATTTCCGCATCGAGCGTGAAGCCGGTACAGTCCTCGATCGCCTTGCTGCGCCGCTTGGTCAGCTCTCTGGCGGACTCTTCGGGATAACATCTGAAGGTGGCGCCGCGGTCCAGCGCGGAGCCCCGCGGCAGATCGAAGATGTCATAGACCACGTCGGTCCAGGTCAGCGCTTCGCTCGGCAATTCACATTCCCAAACGCCGATGCGTGCAGCCGCCGACGCGCGATCGAAAATCTTCTGGCTATGGGCGAGCCTGGTCGCCTGGTGTTCGAGTTCGGCCTGCTGTGCGGCGACCTGCGCCTGCAAGGCGGCTATCAGTTCGGCGTCGTCGGAAACAACGGTTTGCCTGGATGGGCAATCTGACATGCGGCGTGGGCCCGGACTTCGTCGTCACCTCGATGATCGTCGTTCTTCGCATGGCTGAGTTTATGATTTGCTGCAAGCGGATCGATGTCGGTCGCGACGATCTGCACCATGCCGCGCTAACGTTCTTGTCGACATCAAAATACACTGCTACCTTTGATTGAATGTCAGAGGTTGCCTGATGCAGCATGTCGCGACGGTCGCATTCGAGGGGATCGAGGCCCGCGCGGTGGACGTGCAGGTGCAGGTTGTGCCGGGCCTTCCGAATTTCATCATTGTCGGTCTGCCTGACAAGGCGGTTTCGGAAGCGCGCGAACGCGTTCGCGCGGCGCTCACGGCCTCCGGTCTCGCACTGCCGGCGCGGCGGATCATCGTCAATCTGGCGCCGGCCGATTTGCCCAAGGAAGGTAGCCACTACGATCTCCCCATCGCCCTCGGCCTGATGGCGACTATCGGCGCGATCCCCCATGACGCGCTAGCGGGCTTTACCGTGCTCGGCGAACTCGGCCTCGATGGTTCGCTGGCGCCGGTGATTGGTGTGCTGCCCGCAGCCATCGGTGCCAATGCGCGCGACGAAGGACTGATCTGCCCGGCAGGCTGCGGCGCGGAAGCGGCGTGGGCGAGCCCGGACATCCAGATCATCGCGGCACAATCGCTGATCCAGATCGCCAATCATTTCAAGGGCACACAGGTACTGTCGCGACCGCAGCCGAAGGTACAGACCAGGGAAGACAGCCCGCTCGACCTCCGCGACATCAAGGGGCAGGAGAGCGCCAAGCGTGCATTGGAGATCGCTGCGGCGGGAGGTCATCATCTGCTGATGATGGGGGCGCCCGGGTCGGGCAAATCCATGCTCGCCGCCCGGCTGCCATCCATCCTGCCGCCGCTGGCGCCGGCCGAATTGCTGGAGGTCTCGATGATCGCCTCGGTCGCCGGCAACATCCGCGATGGCGCGCTGACGGCGCAGCGCCCGTTCCGCGCGCCGCATCATTCCGCCAGCATGGCGGCACTCACCGGCGGTGGCCTGCGGGCGCGTCCGGGGGAGATTTCGCTGGCGCATCAGGGCGTGCTGTTTCTCGACGAGCTGCCGGAATTCGATCCGCGCGTCCTCGATTCACTCCGCGCGCCACTTGAGAATGGCGAGGTCGCCGTATCCCGTGCCAATCACCGCGTCACTTATCCCGCACGCTTCATGCTGGTGGCGGCGATGAATCCCTGCCGCTGTGGCCACGCCTTCGAACCCGGCTTTGCCTGCAAGCGCGGACGGATCGACCGCTGCACCTCGGACTACCAGACGCGAATCTCCGGCCCGCTGATGGACCGTATCGACCTGCGCATCGAGGTGCCGGCCGTGACCGCCGCCGACCTGATCCTGCCGCCGCCGTCGGAAGGATCCGCCGAAGTCGCCGCGCGGGTCGCCGCGGCGCGGAGCCTGCAGACCGCACGTTACGCCACCGCAGGGCTCGCCGGAACGCATACCAATGCATCAGCGCCAGCCGCCATACTCGAAACCGTCGCACAACCGGACAAGCAGGGCCTCGCTTTGCTGAAGGATGCTGCCGAGACCATGCGGCTCAGCGCCCGCGGATATCACCGCGTACTCCGCGTGGCCCGCACACTGGCCGATCTCGACGGTGCCGCACAGATCGGCCGCCTGCATCTGGCGGAAGCGCTGTCCTATCGTGCATTGGCCGATGAGGTGCGGAGCGCAGCGTGACAACACAACGAATGCGCGTATCGTCAACCCGGCAGTAACCAGTCTCGTTTACGCTTCACTCACCATAGCCTGCATGATGCGGGTGAAGGGGCGAGTGCGTATCATGTTGCGTTTCAAGATTCTGGCGACGACGATTCCATTGGCGATTGCCGCCTTTCTTGCGCGCGGCGATCTGTTTGCCTCGACACACCCCTGCATCGCCACAAGCGATGGCGCCGTGCAGATCGCTGCATTCCCCTGGCAGGCGCAAAACCATGTGAGCTTTACCGACGACCCTGCCCGCGCGACGGTGCGGGTCCAGATCGTCGACAGCGCCGAGGGGGCCGATTTCGCCGTGATCGACGACGAGCAGGAGAGCACCGACGAGCCCGGCGCCTGCTCTGCGAGCGCCGCCACGCGCTTCATCGGTGTGACCACCTCCACCGCCAGCACCGATCCGGTGATCTATCTGTCGGACAGCGGCGAGGCGGAGTACCGCATTTTCGTTCGCTCACGCAGTTTTACCGCGCAGGACGCAGCAGCGCTGATCGTCGGTGCGCGACACGTGCCGCCAGCGCGGATGGCCGCCGCGAGCCTCTGAGGTGCATTAACCCCGCGTCAACCATAACGATACCACGTCGGTATCATCAGTGCTGGCGCAACGCCTTTTGCAATCCCTTGGCAATCTGATCCGGACATCATCGCCGCATCCCGCATCGAGCCGGAGTGGCGCCATGACCAAACCCATCTTCCGGATCAAGGTCATGGCCCGACGCTTTGCGCGTCGGTTTCCGTGGCTGGCATTTGCCATCCGCTCGTTCCTGATGTTCTCGGCTGCATTCGGCGGCGCCTATGGCTTCATCTCGGCGGCCGCTTCGCCGACATCAGGCTACGATCCCCACGCCTTTGCCATCGGCGCGAGCTTTCTGTTTGCCGTTGCCTGCGTTGCGCTCGTCACCATGAGCATGCGCATGCGTTTCCTGCAGAAGCGGATGCGCAAGATCAGTGCGCTGAACGATGCGCTGGTGGATCGCAACTGGGAACTCAAGGAGGCCGAGGAACGCGCCCGCCATCTGTTCGAGGCGCAGGACGACCTCATCGTCATCCGCGATCAGGACGGTCATATCACTTACGTCAACGATGCCTATTGCACGCTGGCGGAAACGCCGCGCGAGGCGCTGGTTGGCAGCAGCTTTGAACTCACGGTGCTGGAGCAGGGCGACAGCGCCCATGAGCCGAACGGCACTAGCATTCACGACCAGTGCATCGCCACCGCCACCGGCCCGCGCTGGATCGCATGGCGCGAAGGCATGGTGCGCATCGATGCCAACCGCCCGGCCGAATTGCAGAGCGTCGGCCGTGATGTCACCGACCGGACCGAGACCGAGCGCGCGCTCTCCGATGCCCGCGACCACGCCAACGCCGCCAATCGCGCCAAGTCGCGTTTCCTGGCGATGGCTTCGCATGAAATCCGCACACCGCTGAACGGCATTCTGGGCATGAGCGGACTTCTGCTCGATACTCCGTTGTCGCCGGAGCAGACGACCTATGCCCGCGCCGTACGAACCTCTGGGGAGTCCCTGCTGTCGCTGATCGAGGAATTGCTCGACTATTCCAAGATCGAAGCGGGCAAGATCGATCTCGATTGCCGACCCTTCGCGCTGTCGTCGCTGATCGAGGACATCACCGAACTGCTGGCACCGCGAGCGCAGGCGCGCGATCTGGAAATCGCGGCCTATATCGATGAGCGGCTGCCGCTGGAAGTGATCGGCGATGCCGCGCGCCTGCGGCAGGTGCTGCTCAATCTTGCCGGCAACGCCATCAAGTTCACCTCCACCGGCGGCGTGGCAATGATCGTCGAGCCCGGCATCTGGCCGAATGAAGTCTCCTTCATCGTGCGCGACACCGGAATCGGTATCGCGCCCGATGCACAACAACGTATTTTTCGCGAGTTCGAACAGGCAGACGAGCGCACCGCGCGCCATTTCGGCGGTACCGGGCTCGGGCTCTCCATCAGCGAACGCATCGTCAAGCGCATGAATGGCCGGATCACGCTGCAGAGCACGCCCGGCGTCGGCTCCACATTCGAAGTCTCGATTCCGCTGGTCGCGTCCAATGACCGCGCCGAGGCCTTCGTGCCGCCGGACCTCACAGGCCAGTCCGTAATGCTGGTCGCCCCGCAGAGCATCGAAGCTTCGCTCATCGCGCGTCGGCTCGAGCGCTGGGGCGCGCAGACATGCATGCTATCCGATCCCGATGTCGCGCATGCGCTGCTGCCGGAGCGGCCATGGCGTGCGGTGCTGATCGACCGCGCCCTCGACGCCAGTGCTTTCGAACGACTCGCGGAACGCGCTGTTCCCCACGCGCATCAGCGCATCGGCCTGTTCACTCCGGCCATGCGGCATGAATTGCAGCCGATCGCGACCGCGGGTCTCACCGGCTATCTCATCAAGCCGTTGCGCGCGGCATCGCTGGCCAGGCTACTGGGAATGCAGGCGGCTGATCAGCTCCCCGAATTTGAAGAGCCCACAGACGCTGCGGCCGAAGCCCTGCCGCTCGCAGGACTCTCGGTCCTTGTCGCAGAAGACAACGAGATCAATGCATTGCTGATGCGCTCGCTGCTGACGCGTCTCGGGCATCGCACCGTCGTCACCACCAATGGCGAGCAGGCGCTGGAATCCTGGATGGCCTCCGATGCGGCCGGCACGCCGTTCGATCTGGTGCTGATGGACATCCAGATGCCCAAGCTCGACGGCATCGCCGCCGCCAAGCGCATCCGCGCGTTGGAAGCCGGCCAGCGCGTCCGCCGCACGCCGATCCTGGCGCTGACGGCCAACACGCTGGTGGAAGACCGCTATGCCTGTTTCGAAGCCGGCATGGATGGCTTCCTGCTCAAGCCGCTGGACCGGGAAAAGCTCCAAGAAGCGCTGAGGCATCTGGCCGCGGGCCGGCACATCGCGGCGTAACTCAAGCTTTAATGCTCTGCTGTCATTGCCCGGCTTGACCGGGCGATCCAGTAAACTCGGTCCTTACAATATGTACTGGGTCACCCGGTCGAGCCGGGCGACGGCAGATCGAGTGAGGCTGCTTCGGACGACCTTTCCCAAACCTTCCCTGTCACAGCCCCGCAACACACCCGTCACACCTCTGTCGACCACCCGTGATGTCTGATGCGGATAGGCCGCGTCGATTCGCGTGGGGCTAACCGCGGCCGGGGTACAGTCGGGGATTGGCTATGCACGGCAACGAAATCGTTCGACCGACGCCGAATGTCTTGAAACCAGGCATCATCAAGCCGGGAGTCATGCAGATGTTGCGTCCACAGAACATGGCGCTGGCGGCACAGACGGCCATCACCTGGTTCAAGCCGCCCTTCAATTTCGACCCCGCCAATTTCAATCCCAACGGCGCGCCATCGCTCGGCCGCATGGGGCCGCTGGAAGTGCGCCTCGCCCAGGACAAACGCGACGTGAAGCGCGCGCAGCGGCTGCGCTACAAGGTGTTCTACAAGAACGGCACCGCCATCGCCGACGCCGCCACCATGCTGGCACGGCGCGACAAGGATGCCTTCGACAAGATCTGCGATCACCTCCTGGTGGTCGATCACGCTGCCAAACCGACGCTGTCAGGTCGTCAGCCCGTCGTTGGCACCTATCGCCTGCTGCGCCATGAAAGCGCAATGAAGCATGGCGGCTTCTACACCCAGAACGAGTTCGATCTCGACGGCATGCTGAACAGCCATCCCGGCCTGCGTTTCCTCGAACTCGGCCGCTCCTGCGTGCTCGAACGCTATCGCACCAAGCGCACCGTCGAACTGCTGTGGCAGGGCATCTGGAGCTATGTGAAGCAGAACCGCTTTGACGTGATGATCGGCTGCGCCAGTTTTGAAGGCACCGATCCTGATGCGCTGGCGCTGCCGCTGTCCTTCCTGCATCACCATGCCCGCGCACCGGAAGAATGGCGCGCCCGCGCTCATGGTTCGCGCTACGTCGAAATGAACCGGATGCCGAAGGAAGCCATCGATCAGAAGGCTGCGCTGCGCGCGCTGCCGCCGCTGATCAAGGGCTATCTGCGCATCGGCGCGATGATCGGCGATGGCGCCGTGATCGATCATCAGTTCGGCACCACGGATGTGCTGATCGTGATGCCGGTGTCGGCGATCGGCGCGCGGTATATCGAGCATTTTGGCGGGGAAGCGAAGGCGGCGTAGTTCTTAACCTTTCCCCGCAAGAGCGGGGCGAGGGAGCGAGAGGTCGGAGCTACAGCCGCCGCAGCGCCACGTTCTCGATCACGTGGTCCGCGCCCTTCTTCAAAATCAGCGTCGCCCGCGGTCGTGTCGGCAAAATATTGTCTTCGAGATTGGCGAGATTGGTCCGTTCCCAGATCGCCAGCGCCGTGGCGGTCGCTTCCTCGTCCGACAACAGCGCGTAGCGATTGAAATATGACCGCGGATCGTGGAACGCGGTGTCGCGCAGCGCGAGGAAGCGCTTCACATACCATTCGCGCAGCACCGGCTCATCCGCATCGATATAGACCGAGAAGTCAAAGAAATCGGAAACGACAGGCACCGCCTTGCCGTCGCGGGGCAGGCGGCCAGCCTGCAGTACGTTGACACCCTCGACGATCAGGATGTCGGGCTGATCCACCTCGATGAACTTCTCCGGCACGATGTCGTAAGTGAGATGCGAATAGACGGGCGCGCGGACATTGCGCCGGCCGGCCTTGATGTCGCTGAGGAACTGGAGAAGCAGCGGGAGATCGTAGCTCTCCGGAAAGCCCTTCTTCTGCATGATGCCGTTACGTTCGAGCACCGCATTCGGAAACAGGAAACCGTCCGTGGTGACGAGATCGACCTTCGGCTTCGGCGACCAGCGTGCCAGCAGCGCCTGCAGCACGCGGGCGGTGGTGGATTTACCCACGGCCACCGAACCGGCGACGCCGATGATGTAGGGCATCTTGCGATCTTCGATGCCGAGAAACTTGCGCTGCGCCACATAGAGCCGCTGATGCGCAACGACATACATCGAAAGCAGACGCGACAGCGGGAGATAGATTTCCTCGACCTCGCGCAGGTCGAGGCGATCATGCATCGAGCGCAGTGCCGCGATTTCCTCGGCATTCAGCGCCATCGGCATGTCGTCGCGCAGCTTCGCCCATTTCTCGCGCGAATAGCTGCGATACGGATCGTATTTCTGCTCGGGGGTCCGCACGTCCATCAGAGTTTCCTACTTGAGAGGCCGAGTTCTTCAGACTCGCACCTTGAAACGTCAGTCGCTCTTGCGTGACGCCTTTTCCTGCAATCCGGATTGATGCGTGCGCGCGCCGAGCGCCGCCTCCACGTCCTGAATCGTAATGCCGCGCGACTTCAGCAACACCAGAAGGTGAAACAGCACGTCGGCGCTTTCATTGATGAGATCGGTGCGATCATCATCGACCGCGGCGATGACGGCCTCGACCGCCTCTTCGCCAAACTTCTTGGCACAATGCACCGCGCCCTTGTCGAGTAGCTTCTTCGTATAGGACGACTCGCCATCCGCCGCGGTAGCGCGGGCGTCGATGGTGGCAGCGAGATCATGGAGCGTAAAGGACATCGATCAACCTCGTTACGGGTCAGGGCCCCTTAGGGATCAAGCCGCATCGGCAGCCCGGCACGCGTCATGTGGTCCTTGGCCTGGCGGATGGTAAATTCACCGAAGTGAAAAATCGAGGCGGCCAGCACGGCAGTGGCGTGGCCGGACCTGATTCCTTCGACCAGATGATCGAGATTACCGACGCCGCCGGAGGCGATTACCGGTACGGCGACACTGTCGGCGATGGCCCGGGTCAGTTCGATGTCGAAGCCGGTGCGGGTGCCGTCGCGGTCCATTGAGGTCAGCAGGATTTCACCGGCGCCGAGCGAAACCACTTCCTGAGCAAACTCGATGGCATCGATGCCGGTGGACTTGCGGCCGCCATGGGTGAAGATCTCCCAGCGCGAGCCGGCGCGTTTGGCATCGATGGCAACGACGATGCACTGGTCGCCGAACTTTTCCGCAGCTTCCTTGACGAATTGGCGATTGGCGACCGCAGCCGAATTGATCGATACCTTGTCGGCCCCGGCACGCAGCAGCGCCTTGATGTCGTCCACGGTGCGCACGCCACCGCCGACGGTCAGCGGCATGAAGCAGGCTTCCGCCGTGCGGCGGACTACATCCATCATGGTGCCGCGGTTTTCATGCGTGGCATTGATGTCGAGAAAGGTCAGCTCGTCCGCGCCGGCGGCGTCATAGGCGATCGCGGCTTCGACGGGATCGCCGGCGTCGCGCAGATCGACGAAATTGACGCCCTTCACTACGCGACCGTCCTTGACGTCGAGGCAGGGGATGACGCGGACCTTGAACATGGTTTTGTCCTATGCGGCCTTGATCAGCTTCAGCGCTTCAGCGGGATCGATGCGGCCGTCATAGAGCGCACGGCCGGAAATGGCGCCTTCGAGCTTTTTCGCCCGCGGCTCCAGCATCGCCTTGATGTCGTCGATGGAGGCGAGGCCGCCCGAGGCGATCACGGGAATCGAGATCGCATCGGCGAGCGCGATGGTGGCGTCCCAGTTGATGCCCTTAAGCATGCCGTCGCGGGCGATGTCCGTGAAGATGATGGCTGCGACGCCGGCATCTTCAAATCGCTGCGCAATGTCCAGCGCGGTGACGGTGGACACATCCGCCCAGCCTTCCACCGCGACCTTCCCATCGCGCGCATCAAGACCGACGGCGACTCGGCCCGGAAATTTCTTCGCGGCCTCTTTCACCAGCGCTGGATCGCGGACGGCGGCCGTGCCGATGATGACGCGCGTGATACCCTTCGACAGCCACGCTTCGATGGTCGCGAGGTCGCGAATGCCACCGCCGAGCTGCACGGGGAATTTCACCCGCTGCAGCATGGCTTCGACAGCCTGCGCATTCACCGGCTTGCCGGCAAAGGCGCCGTCGAGATCGACCACGTGGAGATATTCGAAGCCCTGATCCTCGAACGATTTTGCCTGCGCGGCAGGGTCGAGATTGAACACGGTGGCGCGCGCCATGTCGCCTTGTTCGAGGCGGACGCACTGGCCGTTTTTCAGGTCGATGGCAGGAAAGAGGATCACGGCTTCCATTTCAGAAAGTTGGAGATCAGAGCCAGACCAAAACGCTGGCTCTTTTCGGGATGAAACTGCGTGCCGATGGCGGTGTCGCGGCCGACGATGGCGGTGATTGGCCCGCCATAGTCGGCGCGCGCGAGCACTTCGTTCTCGTTCACGGCATTGAGCTGGTAGGAGTGCACGAAATAAGCGTGGCGGCCCTTCGGACCGAGCGGCAAGCCGTCGAGCACGGGATGCTCGCGCAGAACTTCCAGCGTGTTCCAACCCATATGCGGGATCTTCAGCTGTTCATCGCGCGGCGCGATCTTCTCGACATCGCCGGCGATCCAGTTGAGACCGTCTGTCGTGACATGCTCCTTGCCGCGCGTCGCCATCAGCTGCATGCCGACGCAGATGCCGAAGAACGGCCGTGCCTTGTCGCGCACGGCTTCGGTCATGGCGTCGACCATACCGTCGAGTTCGTTGAGGCCGCGGCGACAATCGGCGAAGGCGCCGACGCCGGGCAACACGATGCGATCGGCGCGAAACACCTGATCGGGATCGCGGGTGACGACGATCTTCGGCGGCACGTCCATGCCGCGGGTGGCACGCTCGAAGGCTTTTGCAGCAGAGTGCAGGTTGCCGGAGCCGTAATCGATAATGGCGACGGTCACCGTGTCACTCCCGGTTGCGGAAACAGGCCGATCACATCCTCGGGCCCGCGTGAAAACGGCTGGGCCGGGACGCGGCGGGTCGGCGGCGGCGCGCCACGATCGGTCGAATAGGAATCATCGCGCTGGCTGCTGGCCCAACGATCGAAAAAGCGACGCTCGGCCGCCTCGGGATTATCGGCGACGACGACATCGAGCTGCCGCCACTTGCCGCGCGAATAGGACCAGCGACGCAGGCTGGATGCTTCAAAACCCATCAGCAGCGCGATGAAGAACATCGCCAGCATCCGCGGCCCAGCCGGCACGCCGAGCTTCGACAGCGCGATCTCGCCGACAAAAGACAGGACGAGATAGCCGATCAAACCCAGCCAAAGCCGGTGAAACAAGAGCCAGAACGGCCCGGCGATAAACGCCCAGACGTGAAAGCCATCGCGCACGAAGACGAACTTGTCCGTCGCCGCCAATGGCGATGTCTCGGCGCTTTTGGGCGCATGAACTGTATAGACCGGCATGCAAACTCCGCCGCTACCAGGCAGGGATCACGAACAGGGATCAGCCGCCGAGCTGCCCCTTGGTGGAAGGCACTTCGCCGGCATTGCGCGGATCGATGGCAACCGCCGTCCGCAATGCCCGCGCCAGACCCTTGAAGCAGGATTCGGCGATGTGATGGCTATTGTCGCCATATAGGGTTTCGACGTGCAAAGTCACGCCCGCCTGCACGGCAAAGGCGGTGAACCACTCGCGCACCAGCTCGGTGTCGAATTCGCCGATCTTGTGGGTCGGGAAGGCGGACTTGAAGACCAGGAACGGGCGGCCGGAAATATCCAGCGCCACCCGGGTCAGGGTCTCGTCCATGGGCATATAGACCGAGGCGTAGCGGGTGATGCCGGCCATGTCGCCCAGCGCCTGCTTCACGGCCTGGCCGAGGGCGATGCCCACGTCTTCCGTGGTGTGGTGGAAATCGACATGGAGATCACCCACCGCCTTGACGGTGATGTCGATGCGGGAATGGCGGGCGAGCAGGTCAAGCATATGGTCGAAGAACCCGATGCCGGTGGTCGAATTGGACGCACCGGTGCCATCGAGATTCACGGAAACCTCGATCTGGGTCTCCTTGGTGGCGCGCTTGATCGTCGCCTTGCGCATCGAATGGGCCTCTTGCTGGCTGAAAACGCGGTCTTTTAACAGGGGGATGACAGGGACGCTACGGCCAGGACGCGGGATTCGGAGCCTATGGTGAGCGGAAATTCATGGCTCGGCGGAAAGGGGCGTCGGTGTTTTGGCCGCATTTGCATCCGACCTCACCCGTGCCTAGATCAGACCCTCACGAGGATACCCATGAGCACCCATTCTTCCGCGTCCGGCGACGCATCGTCCCTGATCTGGCACGGCACCACCATTCTGACCGTCCGCAAGAACGGCAAGGTCGTGGTCGGCGGCGACGGCCAGGTCTCGATCGGCCAGACCGTGATCAAGTCCAACGCCAAAAAGGTCCGCAAACTGGGCAAAGGCGACGTCATCGGCGGCTTTGCCGGCGCCACCGCCGATGCCTTCACTTTGTTCGAGCGGCTGGAAGCCAAGCTGGAGCAGTATCCCGGCCAGCTCACCCGCGCCGCCGTAGAGCTCGCCAAGGACTGGCGCACCGACCGTTACCTCCGCCGGCTGGAAGCCATGATGATCGTGGCCGACAAATCGGTCTCGCTGGTCCTCACCGGCACCGGCGACGTGCTGGAGCCCGAGGCGGGCGTGATGGCGATCGGTTCCGGCGGCAATTATGCGCTGGCCGCGGCTCGTGCATTGGCCGACACCACCGACCAGGATGCCGAAAGCATCGTCCGCAAGTCGCTGGATATCGCTGCCGACATCTGCGTCTACACCAACCGCAATCTGACGATCGAGACCCTGAGCGAATGACCGACTTCTCACCCCGCGAAATTGTTTCCGAGCTCGACCGTTTCATCGTCGGCCAGCACGACGCCAAGCGCGCCGTCTCGATCGCGCTGCGCAATCGCTGGCGCCGGCTGCAACTGACCGGGCTGTTGCGTGAAGAGGTGCTGCCGAAAAACATCCTGATGATCGGGCCCACCGGCGTCGGCAAGACCGAGATCGCGCGAAGGCTGGCGAAGCTCGCCGGCGCGCCGTTCCTGAAAGTCGAAGCGACAAAATTCACCGAGGTCGGCTATGTCGGCCGCGATGTCGAGCAGATCATCCGTGACCTCCTGGAGGTCGGCATCGCGCAAACCCGCGAGCGCAAGCGCAAGGATGTACAGGCGCGCGCGCAGCTTGCCGCCGAGGATCGCGTGGTGGATGCGCTGGTCGGCGCCAATGCGAGCGCTGCGACCAAGGAATCGTTCCGCAAGAAGCTGCGCAACGGCGAACTCAACGACAAGGAAATCGAGATCGAGGTGTCATCGTCATCCGGCGGTCCGTCGATGTTCGAGATCCCCGGCATGCCCGGCGCGCAGATGGGCGCGATCTCGCTCGGCGACATCTTTGGCAAGATGGGCAAGGGCACAAAGACACGTCGCCTCAGGGTCGAGGATGCCCATGAACCGCTGGTGAGCGAGGAAGCCGACAAGCTGCTCGACAACGACCAGGTGGTGCAGGAAGCGATTTCCGTGGTCGAGAACAACGGCATCGTGTTTCTCGACGAGATCGACAAGATCTGCGTGCGCGATGGCCGCAGCGGCGGCGAAGTCTCGCGCGAAGGCGTTCAGCGCGATCTGCTGCCGCTGATCGAAGGCACCACGGTTTCGACCAAGCATGGCGCCGTCAAGACCGAGCACATCCTGTTCATCGCCTCCGGTGCCTTTCACATCGCCAAGCCGAGCGACCTGCTGCCGGAATTGCAGGGCCGCCTGCCGATCCGCGTCGAGCTGGATGCACTGACGCGTGACAACATGCGGCGCATTCTCACGGAGCCGGAAGCATCGCTCATCAAGCAGTATGTGGCGCTGCTTCAGACCGAAGGCGTGACGCTGGAATTTTCCGACGACGCCATCGACGCGCTGGCGGATGTGGCCGTCGCGGTGAATTCAACCGTCGAGAATATCGGCGCGCGGCGACTGCAGACGGTGATGGAGCGCGCGCTCGACGAAATCTCCTTCACCGCGCCGGACAAGCATGGCGAAACGATCCGCATCGATGCGGACTATGTGCAGAAGCATGTGGGGGATCTGGCGAAGAACACGGATCTGAGCCGGTTTATTTTGTAACTACACACGCGCACTGTCATCGCCCGGCTTGACCGGGCGATCCAGTAGGCTCGATCTCACGACTTAAACACTGTCGGTGTTTACTGGATCACCCGCTTTCGCGGGTGATGACAGTCAGGGCATTTACCTCGCCCTTCTCACCCTTACATAAAGCGCCCCGGCACCACCGTGCCCAATATGCGCTTCCTCGAATCCCACCACCAGCGCACGAAATTCCGGCAGTCCCAGCCAGATCGGCACCTGGCGCCGCAAGATACCGCGCTCGGATTCCAGGCTGCCGGTGCGGCCCTTGCCGGTAATGATCAGCACGAAGGACATGCCATCATAACTCGCACGCTGCAGGAACGTGGCGAGTGCACGATGCGCGCGCTCCTGCGTCATGCCGTGCAGGTCGAGCCGCGCGTCGATCTCCTTGCGACCGCGTGACAGCTGCGAACGCTCGCGGCGACCGAGCAGCGTCAATGGCGGCATCGGCGGAGCAACGTGCTTCACCGGCTTGGCCGACGGCACATCCATCACCTTGCGGGACATCGGCAGAGCAGGAGGCGGCGACGCCTCGATCACCACCGGATCCGGCTTGATGATCCGCGTCCGCTTGCGCAGCGGCTTTACCTGTTTGGCGACGCCTTCCCACAATACGCGCTCGTCCTCGCTGAGAGGACGATGACGACGGCGGGGCGGATCGATGATCTGTGGCGGACGCGAGCGTTTCATTGCCAGGGGAAACGGAAGAATGACGACGGCGACTGCGCCGGCGCGCGGCGATGGACACGACGCTTATACTTGGCCCGCTGCGGCTTGGCTTCCTGTTTCGTTTCAGATGGAGCGTTCTTTGCGAGTTGCGGCGCCGATGGCGGCCGCGCCTCCGGCATCGGGATGGCGGCAGCGGCAGCAGCGGCGGCAGCCGCCGGCACAGCAATCGCTGCAATCTCGGCCGGCTTCGGCGCTGGCAGCGGCACGGTGGTCGCTGCCGGTTTGGCCTCTGATACAGGCTCGGTCTTGGCGGCAGCAGGCTTATCAGGCGTCACCGCAGGTGCCTTCGCGGCGTCAGGTTTCGCGATCTCCGCTTTCGGCGGCTCGGGCTTCACGGCCTCCGTCTTCGGCGGCTCGGCCTTTGCGACTTCGGTCCTTGCCGGCTCGACCTTTGCCGGCTCGCTTGCCGGCGTCTGCGGAAACAGTTTTGCGATTTTCGCCGAGGGCCTTGCATCGGGCAGCGGCATGTTGTGTCCGCGCACAGAAGGATCGAGGCTCTTCGGCACCAGCATCACGAATTTCGCAGGGTGCTTGATGCGGCCGGCAATCCGCCCCATCTCGGTGCCGGCGCCGAAATAGAGATCGGCGCGGGCGGGGCCGATGATCGCCGATCCCGTATCCTGCGCCACCATCAGGCGGCGGAACGGCGTTTTCGAAATCTCGGTCTCGATCGGCAACTCGCCTTCGACAAAGAACGGCGTGCCATAGACATGCAGCCCCTTGTCGACGGCGATGGACCGCCCCGGCGTCAGCGGCACGCCCTGCGCACCCACCGCCTCGTCCTTCTCCGAGAGTTGCACTTCGCGGAAGAACACAAAGGCCTTGTTCTGCCGGCGCACCTCATTGGCCGCTTCCGGATTCTCCTCGAAATACTGCCGGATGCGCTGCATCGACATCTGCTCGCGCGGAATGATGCCGCGATCGATCAGCACGCGGCCGACCGGCGTATAGCGGTAGCCATTGTGGGAATCGTAGTTGATGCGGATGAAGCTGCCATCTTCCATCCGCACGCGCGCCGACCCCTGGATCTGCGAGAACAACAGATCCGTTTGGTTCTTCAGCCAGGCGATCTCCAGCCCGCGGCCGGCAATGGCGCCGTCCTCGATCTGCGCGCGATCGTAATAGGGCACCAGCTTGCGGCGGCCGATCTTGCGAAACACATCGCCGCTATTGGGCAGGCTGGGCGAAGCCTGATTGTAGCCGCGCACGAACAGGTTCGACGGCCGGCGATAGACGGGCACCGTGTAGACATCGGTCTTCGTCTTCGAACCGTCGACGATGGGCTCATAGTAGCCGGTGACGAAACCTTCGGGCTCGCCGAGCCGAGAGATGCGCAGCGGCCGGAAATTCGCTTCGAAGAAGGCGCGCGTCTTCGCGGCGTCGCTTACATCGGCAGACTTGGCAGCCGCACAGGCATCGCGCAGGGAATCGCCGAGTATCTTGGAATCCGTGGATGGCTTGCGCTGGGCTGCGATCGGACGGCAGCTCGCCTGGAATGCTGCAAAGGCCTCGCGCGGATCATCCTCGCGCCAGCCCGCGATTTCCGACCACGGCACCGGCATATACTGGCTGCCGGGAAACTCGAACGGAAATTCGCGCACCGGATTGTAGCGCGGGACATAAGCCTCGGAATGTCCGCGGCTCTTGTATTTATGATTCAAGCCACGCGCATCGGCAGTGCCCGCCAGCAAAGTGACGACGCACGCCGTGGCACACGCGGCGAGCGCCGCGTGTCGCCGGGACTTACTGGCCGGCGCCGGTGCCAACCAGCTTCCAGTTCGGATCGCGCGAGGAGGTGTCGCGGGCAAAGGTCCAGACGTCGGTGATGTCGGACACGCTCTCGGCATTGCCATCGACCACATTGCCGGCCTTGTCGCGCGTCGCTGAAATCATCTGCGACACGAAACGGATGGTGAGTTGCGCGGCACGGTCACGCACCTCGGCGCCGACCAACTCTGCCTTGTCGATGGAGACGAAGCGGGTCTCGGTCTTCAGGTCGTTCTTCTCGCGCTCGCTGATGGCGGCGTCGAAGCTGTCATAGACTTCCGTGGACAGCAGATCCTTCAGGGCCCGGCGATCGCCATTGGCAAAAGCCAGCACGATCATCTCGTAAGCGCTCTTGGCACCGTTGACGAAATGACGGGCGTCGAAGGAGGAGTCGGTTTCCAGCACGGCATCAAGGCCGGCAGCCAGCGGCGTGCCCGGCTCGGCGATGCCCTTCCAGCGCTCGGCCGGCGAGAGTTCCGCAGCCGGGGCGGGCTGGGTCTGGTCGATCGGGCTGCCCGGCATGGATACGACATTGCCATTGCTGTCCTGCTGCATGGCCTCGCGCGCGGCGGCGCGGTCAAAGGGCGGACGTTCCTCACCGGTTCGCTGTCCGAGCACATTGCGCAGGCGCAGGAAGATAAAGACCGCCAGTGCCAGGAAGATGATGGTGTAAATGTCCACGTCTGTCGCTTTCTGATCGGTGCCGGGTCTTGGAGCCCGGAATGAAGGTGCCGCGAACCACGATACATCATTGGCGGCACAATCTCATCTAGACATGAAACCTAGTCGAGCCAATGGCATGCGTCCCGTGGGGACCTGCGGCAAAGCGGCCCCGCTCCGGACGGCGATAACGCGGGACTCGCCCACAAGTTCGCCGGTGCCGACGGTAAGCAGCCGCGGAAGCCGCGGCATATCAGCCAGTTAGCGCGGATTGGCAGCGATTTCCGCCGCTCGTATCGGCCATTGAACCAGTCCAGTCGGACGTTGCCCTCCTTGTCGACTACCGCGGCCTTATGATAGCCACTCGCCCGCACAGAGGGGCCGCCTGACGCGGCTTTTCGCGGCGAATCGGTAATGCCGCCCGGCGGCGCTCCAGGAGATTTTCGACATGGCAAATGGCAACGGCAACGCTCCCGAGGCGGCTCCCCCCCAGCTCAACGTGCTGGCGCAATACACCAAGGATCTCTCCTTCGAGAACCCGAATGCCCCGGCCTCGCTGGCTCCGCAGGCCCAGCAGCCGAACATCAATATCCAGATCAATGTCGGCGCCAACAATCTGTCGGACACCGAATATGAAGTGACCCTGTCCATCGAGGGCAAGGCCGACGCCAATGGCTCGGTGCTGTTCTCGTTCGAACTGGCCTATGCCGGCGTGTTCCGCATCGTCAACGTGCCGCAGGAGAACCTGCACCCGCTGATCATGATCGAGTGCCCGCGCCTGCTATTCCCGTTCGCCCGTGAAATCGTCGCCACCGCAGTCCGCGACGGCGGCTTCCCGCCCCTGATGCTGGACCCGGTGGATTTCGTCGGCCTGTATCGCCAGAACCTGGAACGCCAGCAGGCCGAAGCCGGGCAGGCGAATTAACGCCAATACTGTCGTCGCCCGGCTTGACCGGGCGACCCAATAGACATTGGCCTTCGTCGCCAACCGCTGGCAGCGGCGTTTACTAGATCGCCCGGTCAAGCCGGGCGATGACACTGTGACTGACGACGCCTCAACTATCCAGCCGCCTTGTCCGGCTCGCCCCAGAATTCCGACCAGATCTGCTTGTCACCCAGCGTCGCCACGAAGGCGCGATGCGTGGTGCGGTCCTCGTCCGTGACGCGGGGCGCCAGAGCCACCTCGCGCTGTCGACGCGGGGTGTCGTTGAGACCACCACGAACCAGGATCGGCGCTTCATCCGCCAGAATCAGCGACGACTGCCGCGCACCGACGAGGTCGATATAGACCTCGGCTAGCAGCTCGGAGTCGAGCAGCGCGCCGTGCTTGGTGCGGCGGGAACTGTCGATGGAATAGCGGGCGCAGAGATCATCCAGCTTGTTCGACACGCCGGGATGCTTGCGGCGGGCGATCAGCAGCGTATCGACCAGACGATCGCGCGGCACCGCCGGACGCTTGATGCGATCGAGCTCCATATTGATGAAGCCAAGATCGAACGAGCCGTTATGCATCACCAGCGGCGAATCGCCGATGAAGGCGATGAAATCATCGGCCACTTCATGGAATAGCGGCTTGGTGGAGAGAAACTCCGCTGACAGGCCGTGAACGTTGAATGCCTCCTGCGGCATGTCGCGCTCGGGATTGATATAGACGTGAAAGGTCTGGCCGGTCGGCAGCCGGTTGAAGATTTCGAGGCAGCCGATTTCCACCAGCCGATCGCCGCGCAGCGGATCGAGGCCGGTGGTTTCCGTATCCATGACGATTTCGCGCATCGGTGTCTCGGCTCAAATCAGGCAGGAGTCTTAAGGTCGTCGTCGTGGCAGTTTAGCAGCCTCGACGAGGATTTCAGCGATTCGGGCACGCACGGGCTCGATGCCATGGGATGTATCCACCACGAAGTCGGCGCGCTTGCGCTTTTCGGCATCGGGGAGCTGCCGCGCGAGAATGGCGTCGAGCTTTTCCTCGGTCATGCCCTCGCGGGCGAGGATGCGTTCGCGTTGCGTCTTCGCATCGGTAGAGACGACAACGATGCCATCAACGCGCTTGTCGCCGCCGGTCTCGAACAGCAGCGGGACATCGACGACGGCGATCGGCGCTCCGGAGGCTTCGGCATCGTCGAGGAATTTCTTGTGATGCCGGGCGAGCAGGGGATGCACGATGCTTTCCAGTCGTTTCATCGCATCGGCATCATGCACGACCATCGGCGAAAGCTTCGTGCGATCGACCTTGCCATTCGCAGTGGTGCCGGGAAACGCAGCCTCGATCAGCGGCACGGCCTCGTTTTCGTAGACCATGTGCACGGTGGCATCGGCGTCATAGACGGGCACACCGGCTTCCACGAACAATTTTGCAGTGGTCGATTTCCCCATACCGATCGAGCCGGTCAGCCCCAACACGCGCATCCACGTCCCTTTATTCTTGTTGTTCAGATCCCGATCATGCCTTCGCCGCGCAAAAATTTCAAAAGCGGCAGCAGCGGCAGGCCGAGAATGGTGAAGTGATCGCCCTCGATCAGTTCGAACAGATGCACGCCCAGCCCTTCGAGCTGATAGGCGCCGACGCTGGTCGTCACCTTCTCGCCGGCGGCATCGAGATAAACGTCGATGGCGGTATCGTCGAGCTGGCGCATGGTCATATGTGCCACTGACACATGCGAAAAGAGGGTCGCACCATCGCAGGCCACCGCAATCGCCGAATGCAGTTCATGGGTCCGGCCGGACAGATCGCGCAATTGCTGCGCTGCCTGGTCACGACCGGCGGGCTTGTTGAACAGCCGGTCTCCCACCGACAGCGTCTGGTCGGCACCGATCACATAACGGCCGGGATGTCGCAGCGAAACGAAGGCCGCCTTCTGCTCGGCCAGCAGTGCCGCGATATCACCGGGTGCCGTCAGATTGGAGCGCTGCTGGATGCCGCGCTCATCGATATCCGCCGGGGCGGCGTCGAAGGTAATGCCGGCACCAGCCAGCAGCATGCGTCGCGCCGCGCTTTGCGACGCCAGAATCAGCGGCTCTTCGCCGCGCCAGATGGTCATTCCTGCATCCGTTGCCGCTGGCGATCCGCCAGCAATTTCATGATCGCCGCAGCCGTCTCCTCAATGGATCGGCGCGTCACTTCCAGCAAAGCCCAGCCATATTTGGCGGACAGCTTGCGCGCATAGGTCACCTCATCGGTCACCGACTGCCGGTCGATATAATCGTCATTGGTGGTATCGCTACCCATGCTCAGCAGCCGGTTCTGCCGGATCTGGATCAGCCGTTCCGGCGTCGCATGCAGGCTGACCACCAGTGGCTTCTTCAGCGTCTCGAGCTGTTTCGGAATCGGGATACCGGGGACGAGCGGAACATTGGCGGTGCGCACGCCGCGATTTGCCAGATAGATGGATGTCGGGGTCTTCGACGTGCGCGACACACCGACCAGAACCACGTCTGCCTCTTCCAGTCCGTCGGTATGCTGACCATCATCATGCATCATCGAGTAATTCAGCGCGTCGATCCGCTTGAAATATTCCGCGTTGAGAACGTGCTGCGCGCCGACGCGGCCGGACGTCGATGCACCCAAGTAATTCTGGAACAGCTGCATCACCGGGCCGATGATCGACAGGCTCGGCGAATTGATCTCCTGGCACTTGGCTTCCAGCCGCTCGACCAGATCCTTTTCCAGCAGCGTGAACAGCACGATGCCCGGCGCTTCCTCTATCTCGGTCAAAACCCGGTCGAGCTGCTTCTGGCTGCGCACGAGCGGATAGACATGCTCCACGGGCGTGACATTGGAATATTGCGCGGCCACCGCACGGGCCACGGTGATCAGCGTCTCGCCGGTGGAATCGGACACCATGTGAAGGTGAAAAAAGCTGCCGGTCGTATGCACCTTGACCCTGTGTGTTCTGTGAATCGCTGTGGAGCTTTTGGGCGGAATCGGCGGCGATGGCGAGGCGGCCGGGATAACCCGGTTTCTTCTTCACAGGCCTGCCTGCGGGGACACCGTTTGGTGACGCTCGGAATGATAATGGGGTTATGTGGATTTGTCTCTCCGGAATCCCCTGGCAACAGTCATCAAGTGCCGACGCCGCCTGCCTTTATGAATCGCAAGAGGACTCGCGGAAGATTCAGATAGCGGTGTGCACAAGCTTGGGATGGCGCGTGGACGGAATCTTGTCCGCCAAATCCACGGTCAAACAAACTCAAACCTTAAGAATCTAATAATAGATTGAGGGAAGGAGTTCGTGCGGATAGAGCACGGATAACCGCATCGATCGCGCTTGCGGACCAACAGCGATGCGCGGCAGATGTTCCCGACCGGGACCGCGTCACATCCTGATAGAGGCTAAGGCTTAGCAATGTATGAATGGGCGAAAGCTCTGCACATCATCGCCGTCATCTCTTGGATGGCGGGCATGCTCTATCTGCCTCGACTGTTCGTCTATCACTGCGATGCGGAGATCGGCTCGAAACAGTCCGAGACCTTCAAGGTGATGGAGCGGCGGCTGCTCAAGGCGATCATCAATCCGGCGATGATCGCGACCTGGATTCTCGGCCTCTACCTGATGTGGTCGGCGGGCTGGTACACGTCCGGCTGGTTTCACGCCAAACTGCTGCTGGTGCTGCTGATGTCCGGCGTTCATGGCTTCCTGACCGCGCGGGTGCGCGATTTCGCCCTCGACCGCAACACGCGGAGCGCTAAATTCTACAAGATTATCAATGAGGTACCCACCGTCTTGATGATCCTGATCGTGATCCTGGTGGTGGTGAAGCCGTTCTGACCATCGCTATGACCGAGCAAGCGTCATGCGCATGACAATTTTGGCAACGCTGGCACTTCCGTCGATCTTGCGCGTTGAGCGGATGTCTCATATGTTCTTGGTCTCCCACCCGACGCAGGCGATGCGGTTCGACCCGGCTTTTCAATCCCGCCGGCCGACGTATCAGGCTTGAAGTCTCTTCAGCACCTTCATTGCTCAAGACTTCGTTGCCGGAGACCTGCGGACTTTCGTGACACTTTTGAGCGTCCGCACCTTCTCCAGCAGCTTGCACACCCCCTCCGATCTTCCACAGGACCACCCCCAATGCGGGAAATGAAACTTCAAGACCTTAAGGCCAAGACGCCAGCCGAGCTCGTCTCGTTTGCGGAAGAGCTGGGGGTCGAAAATGCCAGCACCATGCGCAAGCAGGAGCTGATGTTCGCCTGCCTCAAGCAGCTGGCGCTGCAGGAAACCGACATCATCGGCGAAGGCGTCGTCGAGGTTCTCTCCGACGGCTTCGGCTTCCTCCGCTCGTCGGACGCCAATTACCTCCCCGGCCCGGACGACATTTACGTCTCGCCCTCGCAGATCCGCCGTTTTGGCCTGCGCACCGGCGATACCGTCGAAGGCCATATCCGCAGCCCGAAGGAAGGCGAACGCTATTTCGCGCTGCTCAAGGTCAACACGCTGAACTTCGAGGATCCCGAGAAGTCCAAGCACAAGGTCAATTTCGACAACCTGACCCCGCTCTTCCCGAACGAGCGCTTCCGCCTCGAACTGGAAGACCCGACCCGCAAGGATCTGTCGCCGCGTGTCATCGATATCGTGGCCCCGATCGGCAAAGGCCAGCGCGCGCTGATCGTGGCGCCGCCGCGTACGGGTAAAACCGTGCTGATGCAGAACATCGCGCATTCGATCACCGCCAATCATCCGGAATGCTACCTGATCGTTCTTCTGATCGACGAACGTCCGGAAGAAGTCACCGACATGCAGCGTTCGGTGAAGGGCGAGGTCGTGTCCTCGACCTTCGATGAGCCGGCCACCCGCCACGTCCAGGTTGCCGAAATGGTGATCGAAAAGGCGAAGCGCCTGGTCGAGCACGGCCGCGACGTGGTGATCCTGTTGGATTCGATCACCCGCCTCGGCCGCGCCTACAACACCGTCGTTCCGTCGTCGGGCAAGGTGCTGACCGGCGGTGTCGACGCCAATGCGCTACAGCGTCCGAAGCGCTTCTTCGGCGCCGCGCGTAACGTCGAGGAAGGTGGCTCGCTCACCATCATCGCGACAGCGCTGGTCGATACCGGCAGCCGCATGGACGAAGTGATCTTCGAAGAATTCAAGGGCACCGGTAACTCGGAACTCATCCTGGATCGCAAGGTCTCGGACAAGCGAACCTTCCCGGCGATCGACATTTCGCGCTCGGGTACGCGCAAGGAAGAGCTCATCACCGATCCGCAGGTGCTCAAGAAGATGTATGTCCTCCGCCGCATCCTCAATCCGATGGGCACCATGGACGCCATCGACTTCCTGCTCGACAAGCTCCGCAACACGAAGAGCAATTCGGAGTTCTTCGATTCGATGAACACGTAAGGGCGAGAAGCTCTGACAATCAAAGGCGTCGCAGGAAGCAGCGGCGCCTTTTTTGTTTTTGGCCACACCCTTCTATTGTCATCGCCCGCGAAAGCGGGCGATCCAGTAAACGCCGGCCCTCGCTTTGATCACTGACGCTGGTGTCTACTGGATCGCCCGGTCAAGCCGGGCGATGACAATGGACGGGTAGCGAAACGAGAATCCCGTTGCGCCGTCCCGCCACCATCGTCAAATAGGCGATGCATCCGCGCGACCAGACCATCTACGCACTCTCCTCAGGCCGGCCCCCGACCGCGATTGCCATCGTGCGTGTTTCCGGTTCGCATGCCGGCGAAGCGCTCGAACGCCTTGCCAAGAAGATCCCGACCCCGCGCATGGCCACCCATGTCCTGCTCGCGGACGACAAACTCGGTCCCATCGATGACGCCGTGGTGCTGTGGTTTCCTGCACCGGCCAGCGCGACCGGCGAGGACACCGCCGAATTCCACATTCACGGCGGGCGCGCCGTTCTCGCCTCGCTGTTCGAGGCACTTGCCTCCATCGACGGCCTGCGCCCGGCCGAGCCCGGCGAATTCACCCGCCGCGCATTCGAGAACGGCAAACTCGATCTCACTGAAGCCGAAGGCCTCGACGATCTCATCCATGCCGACACCGACCGCCAGCGCAGACAAGCCCTGCGGCAGCTCAAGGGACTGCTGGGCGACAAGGCGCGTAACTGGCGCCAGCAGATCATCGAAGCCCTGGCATTGGTTGAAGTCGGCATCGATTTTTCCGACGAGGGCGATGTCTCGGCCGAACTGATGGCGCCGGCGCTGGAAAAGGCCGAAGCGCTTCGTCGCGAGATCGAGCAAGTGCTATCCGCGCAGGGCCGCAGCGAACGCCTGCGCGATGGACTGGTCGTCGCCATCGCCGGTCAGCCTAATGTCGGTAAATCCACTTTGATGAATCAACTTGCGCGCCGAGATGTCGCGATCGTCTCGCCGCATGCGGGGACGACGCGCGATGTCATCGAAGTGCAGCTCGATCTCGATGGCTATCCAGTCACCGTCATCGACACCGCCGGCATTCGCGAAACGTTGGACCCGGTGGAAGAAGAGGGCGTCCGCCGTGCCCGTGCCCGCGCCGGCGAAGCGGATCTCGTTTTGTGGCTGGTGGACTCGACCGATGCCGCGCGGCCGGAAGGCTGGCTGACGGACAGCGATGCGCCGGTCTGGATCGTCAGCACGAAGATCGATGTAAGTACTGTTGCGTCGCGCGATGCCCGGGTGACGATTTCGGCCGAGCGCGGCGATGGCATGAGTGAGTTAATGTCGGCGCTGGTTGAATTCGCATCCCGGTATTTCGGACAGGGCGAAGCCGGCTTCATCACCCGCGATCGCCAGCGCGACCTTCTTCGTCGCAGCGCCGAATTCCTGCGGCATGCTGCAATATCAGCGCAGCAAGGTGACGAACTCGTCGCAGAGGATCTGCGCGCCGCGGCGTATCAGCTTGGCCGCCTGCTCGGGCGTGTCGATGTGGAGGACGTGCTCGATAGCATTTTTAGGGATTTTTGCATAGGAAAGTAATTATTCCTATTATTCAAACTCAGTCCCGTAGGATGGGTTAGCGCAGGCGCGAAGCGCCGGAGCGTAACCCATCGGCCGAGCCAGCCTCACCAAAGGACGCGGATTGTTTCACGTGAAACATGTACACGGCCGGGAGCTTGTATTGATGGGTTTCGCTCCGCTCAACCCATCCTAGGGCACCTGCGCTCCTGGCCCGTTTCACGTGAAACAAAGCCCTCTCAGAATCTTCTTCAATCTTGTCCACAGGCGCGCTAGAAGCTGCGGCCATGCAAGACAAGTTTGATGTCATCGTCATCGGTGGTGGACACGCCGGCTGCGAGGCTGCGGCCGTCGCTGCGCGCATGGGCGCGCGCGCGGCGCTGGTCACGCACCGCTTCGCCACCATCGGCGCCATGTCGTGCAACCCCGCCATCGGCGGTCTTGGCAAGGGCCACCTCGTTCGCGAGGTCGACGCGCTGGACGGGTTGATGGGCCGGGTTGCCGATGCCGGCGGCATCCAGTTCCGCATGCTCAATCGCAAAAAGGGGCCAGCCGTTCGCGGACCGCGCACCCAGGCGGACCGCAAGCTCTACGCCGCCGCCATGCAGGCCGCGATCACGGCCACCGACAATCTCATTGTCATCGAAGGAGAAGCGGACGATCTCCTGACAGCCAATGACCGAGTGACCGGCATCCGTCTGACCGATGGTCGCGAGCTCCGCGCTGGTGCCGTTGTCATCACGACCGGCACCTTCCTCCGCGGCCTGATCCATCTCGGTGAGAAGAACTGGCCCGCCGGCCGCATTGACGAAGCGCCTACGCTCGGCCTGTCAAAAGCCTTCGAGCGCATCGGCTTCACCCTCGGTCGCCTCAAGACCGGAACCCCGCCGCGCCTCGATGGCAAGACCATCGACTGGTCGGCCGTAGAGATGCAGTCGGCGGACGATCCGCCGGAGCCGTTCTCGGTGATGACCGACCGCATCACCACGCCCCAGATCCAGTGCGGCATCACCCGCACTACGCCGGCCACTCATGAGGTGATCCGCGCCAATGTGCATCGCTCGCCGATGTATTCCGGCCAGATCAAGAGCTCGGGCCCGCGCTATTGCCCGTCCATCGAGGACAAGATTGTCCGCTTCGGCGATCGCGACGGCCATCAGATCTTCCTGGAGCCCGAAGGCCTCGACGACGACACCGTCTATCCCAACGGCATTTCCACCTCGCTCCCGGAGGAAGTCCAGGCTGCGATCCTGGCCTCGATCCCCGGTCTCGAGCGGGTCCGGATGATCAAGCCGGGCTATGCCATCGAATACGACCATGTTGATCCCCGCGAACTCGAACCGACCCTGCAGGCCAAGCGGATGCCGGGCCTTTTCATGGCCGGGCAGATCAATGGCACGACGGGTTATGAAGAAGCCGCGGCCCAGGGTCTGGTGGCCGGTCTGAATGCTGCGCTCGCCGCGTCCGGCTCCGCGCCCGCCGTGTTTGACCGTGCAGACGGATATCTCGGTGTGATGATCGATGATCTTGTCACCCGTGGCATCTCCGAGCCTTATCGGATGTTCACGTCGCGGGCGGAATATCGCCTGACCCTTCGTGCCGACAATGCCGATCAGCGTCTGACTGACAAGGGCATTGCGCTTGGCTGTGTCGGCAGTGATCGTATCGTGCGACATACCGCGAAGATGGATGCGCTGTCGGCCGGCAAGAGCCTGGCGAAGTCGCTCTCGATCACCCCGAACGGGGCGGCGAAGCACGGTCTGTCCCTCAATCACGATGGCCAGCGGCGCACAGCTTTCGATCTTCTCTCTTACCCAGAGAGCGAATGGGCCACGGTGACCCGGATCTGGCCCGAACTCTCGGCCATTGACCCAGCAATCGGCACCCATATCGAAATCGACGCCAAGTACGACGTCTATCTCAAGCGCCAGACCGCCGATGTGGAGGCGTTCCGGCGTGATGAGGGGCTTTCGCTGACCGATATCGACTATGATGTCGTCCCCGGACTCTCCAATGAGGTCCGTGCCAAGCTGACCGCTGCTTCCCCGCGTACAGTGGGGCAGGCGGGTCGTCTGGATGGTGTCACACCCGCCGCTTTGGCAATCCTGATTGCTTATCTGCGCCGTGAAGCACGCAAGACAGCATCTGTTGGCGCTGCCTGACCTGTTTCACGTGAAACAGGCGGCTCAGCTCTCGGTATTTCCTGAATGACGCCGTGGCCAGAATGCCAGGGCCGCGACCAGCATCACGAATAATACCACCGCCACCATCATCTGAACGACACTGAAATTCAGCGCGTCGCGGGACACGAAGAGCGCCGTGATCGGCGCTGCCAGTACCAGGAGTATCCGTACGATCAGGCCCATCGTCTCATCCTCCAAGGATGGCATGATGGTGATGGTATATTGATGCGATTTCATTGATGCGGCGCAAACCTGAGCCAGATAATGGGTTCCTAGATGGGTTTCACGTGAAACATGGGAGCAAGATGTGCCGGCGATCACGCGACGGGCCGCCTATCGCGATCTCGAAGGGCTCCTGGTTCTTTATCGGCTTCTCACTCCGGACATGCCGAGGCTCGGAGACGATCTGGCGGAAACCAGATGGCGAGATACTGGCAGCGAATCATGTCGCGGTCTTTGTAACCGAAGCTGACAGGGTCCTGGTCGCCACGACGACCCTGATGACCGCGCCAAACCTGATGCGTGGCGGGACGCCTCATGGCATTCTCGAGAATGTCGTGACCCATGCCGATCATCGGCGTCGAGGACACGGCCGTGAAGCCGTCGAGGCTGGCCTATCCGAAGCCTGGGCGAGGGGATGCGAACGGGCTCTTCTGGTAACTGGGCGGATGCATCTCAATCCGCACGTGGCAGACTTTTACGAGGGCTGTGGGTTCAGGTCAGGAAGGGCGGGATTGATGGCCCAACGACCGAGCGCGTGAGCGTGGTTTGTTTCATGTGAAACAGGTCTATGGCTTTCGCTTCCGTGGTGCAGGCTGCGCATGTTGCCACGCCATCTCAAGAGCAGCGGCCAGTTCGGTCTTGTCGAGCTTCGCCAGAACACCAACCGTCCAGCCCTGCTGACCCCAGGCATTCGGCACCGGTGTAAAGGCGTCCGGCATGACAGTGCATTTCAATGCCTGTTCGTCCGGCAGGAATTTGAAATTCGCAGTGAGCCCATCAGCGGCAAGGGTGACGAAGATCCGCTTCGCCTTGAAGGCGGTTCGATCGAAATGGGGGGCGGCCGTGACACCATCCAGGGCGAGCGCCAGTTCGCGAAGCATGGATGCATTGGCCATGAGGTCACCCTAAAGGTCCGGTGTCGCGGTGATGATCTCCAACAGGTCCTGATCGGACCTGCCATAGAGCGCGCCGAGCGCAGTATAGGGGTCGCCAGTCAGCCCGAGCACGGTCGCAAATGCGGGCTCGGTTTTCATGCCCTGCATTCGCAATGTCATGACCTGATCCCGGAGCGCGAATCCGCCGAGGTCGAGCAGCTGCCGTTCGACCACGAAATGCTGCCAGCCAGCCTGATCGGCCACTGGCTCAGGACTCACGAAGATCTCGAACGGCCAACCGTCCGCTTCGAACGTCGCGATCAACGGTCGGCCTCTGGCCGACCATCGATAGAGTGCAAAGCCATCGGTCGGACAGAACGCCGTCCAGATCAGCTCAGCCGCCGCGTCAGGGTCTTGGGCGTGGCAGACGATATCGATATCGCTATCGGGGAGGGCGATGCCGAGCGGAATGGTGCCGACGACATGCGGATCGAAGGCGGCAAGCAGATCGAGAATGCCGGTGCGATGGATGGCGTCTTGATAGGTTGGACAACTCATGTGCCGACTCTCTGGACCTCGACGACGCCATTTCGATAGCCGCCGTCATGGACTCGGAGTAAGGATAATCACTCCCTTCATGATGCATTGATACCCGATCCATGGCGCAACGTTCCCAGCCATCCGCTCCTGCTCCTCTCCTTGATAGCGATAAAGCCGCAGCGCTCCGCCTCACGCCTGTTTCACATGAAACAGAAGCGCGGCTCGATCGCTATGTGGCGTTGCTGCTGCAGTGGCAGGCCAAGACCAACCTCATCTCGCCGGCGACATTGCCGCATCTCTGGACGCGCCATATCTCTGACTCGCTGCAGCTGTTGAAGCTCGCGCCCGATGCACGCACGTGGCTCGACTTCGGCAGCGGCGGCGGTTTTCCCGGCGTGGTGCTGGCCTGTGCCATGGGCGATGTCGGCGGTCACGTGCATCTGGTCGAGCGTAACGCCAAGAAGGCGGCGTTCCTGCGCGAAGCGCTGCGGGTAACGCAAGCCCCGGGTTCGGTGCACCTCGCTGACATCGGGGATAATGTGGATAGTTTTCCAAAGCGCGTCGATTGCATCACCGCACGCGCCGTGGCGTCGCTAGATATCATTCTCGGTTTCGCGGCTCCCCTGATGAACGGCAGCACCAAGGCGCTGTTCTTGAAGGGTCAAGATGTAGATGCGGAATTGACCGAAGCTACTAAATATTGGAATATAAGCCCACGCCTGCATGCGAGCCTCACCGGCGGACAAGGCTGGATCGTCGAACTGGACAAGATCGAGCGGCGCGACCCGTCGCAGATACCATGATGGCCCACGCAAATGACCGTAATTGATCAGGAATATCAAGAGGATAGCACGAAGGCGACCCCCGGCCACCCGCGCATCCTGGCGCTGGCCAATCAGAAGGGCGGCGTCGGCAAGACCACCACGGCGATCAATCTCGGCACCGCACTCGCCGCCATCGGCGAGCGCGTGCTGATCGTCGATCTGGATCCGCAGGGCAATGCCTCCACCGGTCTCGGTATCGATCGCCGGGATCGCGCCTGCTCGACTTATGACGTTCTGACCGGTGACGCGCCGCTGCGCGATGCCGTCGTCGTCACCGCGGTGCCGCGTCTGCATATCGCGTCGTCGACCATGGATCTGTCCGGCCTCGAGCTGGAAATCGGCGGCGCCCGCGATCGCGCCTTCCGTCTGCGCGACGCCATCGGCGAATTGAACAACAATGTCTCGCCGGGCTCGGACTACACTTATGTGCTGATCGATTGCCCGCCGTCGCTCAACCTTCTCACCGTCAATGCGATGGCCGCGTCCGATGCGATCCTCGTTCCCCTGCAGTGCGAATTCTTCGCGCTCGAAGGTCTGTCGCAATTGCTGCAGACGGTGGAGCAGGTGCGCTCGGCGCTGAACCCGACGCTCTCCATCCACGGTATCGTCATGACCATGTTCGATGCGCGCAACAATTTGTCGAACCAGGTTGTCGCCGACGTCCGCGAATTCATGGGCAACAAGGTCTATGACACCATGATCCCGCGCAATGTCCGCATTTCGGAAGCGCCGTCCCACGGCAAGCCGGTGCTGGTCTACGATTTGAAGTGCGCGGGCAGTGACGCCTATCTGCGCCTCGCCACCGAAGTGATCCAGCGCGAGCGCGAGATTCGCACGGCACAGGGCGACGCGGCGTAAGTGAGTAGGATGGGTTGAGCGTAGCGATACCCATCACCACAAGCGCCCGGCCGTGATGGGTATCGCTACGCTCAACCCATCCTACGAATACTGAGTTTAGTTCTGGAGTGACCCATGAGTTCAAGGGGATTGGCGATGGCCGATGAAGCGCGTTCGCGGTTGGGCCGCGGTCTGGCAAGTCTGATCGGTGACGTCGGCGGCGAAGCCGCGCAGACCGAGCGGCCGAACCGTGCGCAGCGCAAGGTGCCGATCGAATTCATCAAGCCGAATCCGCGCAATCCGCGCCGCACCTTTGCGGATGCGGAATTGGCCGAGCTCGCGTCCTCGATCAAGCAGCATGGCGTGATCCAGCCGATCGTGGTGCGCGCCGTGAAGGGCAGCACTGATCGTTTCGAGATCATCGCGGGCGAGCGCCGCTGGCGTGCGTCGCAGCTGGCCGGCCTGCATGAAGTGCCGGTGGTGCCGGTGGATGTCACCGATGCCGCGGCGATGGAAATCGCCATCATCGAAAACATCCAGCGCGAAGACCTCAATGCGATGGAAGAAGCGCAGGGCTATCACGCGCTCGCCGAGACCTACAAACACAGCCAGGACGAGATCGCGAAAATCGTCGGCAAGAGCCGCAGCCATGTCGCCAACATGATGCGTCTGACCAAACTGCCGGAAGACGTGCAGGCGCTGATCGCTTCGAACCAGCTCTCGAACGGCCACGCCCGTGCGCTGATCTCGCTGCCGGATCCGTCCGCTGCCGCGAAGCGCGTCATTGCCGAGGGGCTCAACGTCCGCCAGACCGAGGCGCTTGCGCATGAGGAAGGTGTGCCGGAACGCGCGCCGCAAAAGCCGCGCGCAGGTTCGGCGCCGAAGGTCGCGAAGGATGCGGATACACTCGCACTGGAGAAGCGGGTAAGTGACGTGCTCGGGCTGAAGGTGAGCGTCGATCACCGCGACCCCGGCGGCACCGTGGTGATCAAGTACAGCGACCTCGATCAGCTCGACGAGATTTTGAAGCGGCTGGATAAGTAAGCCCGCGCCCCGTCATGGCCAGGCTTGACCCGGCCATCCAACTTTCTTTGGTGTTTGCGGCAAAGATGGATGCCCGGGTCAGGCCCGGGCATGACAGCAGAGGACTTATCCCCGCCGCCTTGCATTCACGGCAATCGACATCAACGCCCTCTGCGCGATCACTGCGCCGAGGGCGTTCTGCTTTCTGACATCCAGTGCAGCCACCGCGAGCTGATCGATGATCGCTGCCAGCCGTCGTGTCGTGAAATTGCGCAGTGCCGCCTCCACCGCGCCCTTGCGCGAAAAATGCAGACGCGGAAATCCACTCTCCGCTGCGGCCGAGGCCGGTGTGCCGGCTTCCACCAGCAGGCTGGCTTTATGCAGCGCGGCGGCCTGGCGCTGCGCCGCCATCATGATCATGCCGGGATAGGTGCCAGCGATCATCGCCTTGTTGAACTCGGTTTCCACCAGCGTCGGATTGCCGGCGAAGGCGCCGTCCACGATCGGATCGATCTTCAGCTCGGAGGCGTCGGCCACGCAGGCCATCACGTCGTCGAGCGTCACCTCGCCGGTGCCATGCGCATAGAGCATCAGTTTTCGTAATTCGTTGCGCGACGCCTGGCGATCGCCGCCGAGCAGCGACATCAGCGTGGCCCGCGCATCACCCGCCATGCGCAGGTTCGCGAGTTGCAGCTCGTCATTGATCAGCTTGGTCAGATCGCGCTCGGTGTCCGGATAGCAGGCGATGGCGACAGCGGTCTTCGCTTTCTCGCACACTTTACGCAGTGGCGATTCCGGCCTGAGCTCGCCGGCCTCGATGATGATGCGGCAATCGCGGATCGCCATCTCGCTCAGCGTATCGACGCCGCTGGAGAAATTCTTCGATCCGGCGCGGACGCGAATGGCGCGGCGTCCGCCGAACATCGGGATGGTCATCGCTTCCTCGACCAGACGCGACGGTTCGGCGGCGAGATCGTCGCCATCCATGCGCACCAGCGAGAACGGATCGTTGACGTCATCGACGGCGGATTTCACCAGCGCCTCGGCGCGTTCGCGCACGAGGCCGGCATCGGGGCCGTAAAGCAGGATGATCGGCCGGGTCGCGTCCGGCCGGCTCAGGAAGATGTCGATGTCTTTTCCGCGAAGGGCGACCAAGGTGATTCCCGACTCAGGCGTGAGCGTGGAAGCGTCGACATCCCCACGTCATTGCGAGCACAACGAAGCAATCCAGAAAGCCAAAAGCTGGATTGCTTCGTCGCTGCGCTCCTCGCAATGACGGCAGAGATATCAGCTGCCGCTGTAGAAGAACGACGCGAGGCGCGTATTGATGTTGTCCGCGATTTCGGCGGAGGCACGGTTCTCGGCATCACGTGCGGCGCGGGTGCGGGCAAAGCGCTGCTGGCCACCCGGGATGTCATAGGTGACGCGGGAGAAGGTCGAGCCGGTCATCACCTGCTTGCCGGTGGCGATCTCGATCAGGCCATAGGTGGCATCGATGCCGTAATTTTCCGAAGTCGGCAGTGCGGTGGCGGAATCGATCATCAGCGAGCTGCGGCTCGGATTGACGCGAATCTTCAGCGTATAGAGTGGCGGCGCCCCGGTGGCGGCGCCATACATCTTGAACATCAGCGCGTTGCGGATCTCGATCCCGAGGCGGGCCTGGGGCGACGCGTTCGGATAATCGAGCGGCGGCACTTCGACGCTCGCGAGTTTCTCGCGCAGCGCCGACGAGCCGTCCGCCGTCTTGGCCGCATACATCGGCTGGAAGCAGCCGGCCGTGAGGGCGCCGAGGGCGACGACAGCCGTCAACCGGGCGGCGATACGGAACTTAGCCGACAACATTCACGATCCTCTGCGGCACCACGATGATCTTCTTGGGCGGCTTGCCGTCCAGCACCTGTTTTACAGCATCGAGGGCCAGAGCGGCAGCCTCAATTTCCGAATTGGACGCTTCGCGCGGAACTGTGACTTCTCCGCGCTTCTTGCCATTGACCTGAACGGGCAGGGTGATCTGGTCCTCGACCAGCAGATCGGCCTGCACCTGCGGCCAGGTCGCCTCGGACACCAGGCCGGTCTGGCCCAGCACCGTCCAGCATTCTTCCGCGAGATGCGGCATCATCGGGGCAAACAGCTGCACCAGGATCACAGCCGCCTCGTTCAGCGCCCAGCACATGTCCGGCGCCGGTGTGCCCGGCCTTGCCAGCGCCTCGCCAAAGGCATTGGCGAATTCGCGGATATAGGCGAGGCAGACATTGAACTGCAGCTTCTCGACGCCGGTCGAGACCTTGTCGAGCGCACCATGGGCGGCCTTCCGGACCGCCAATGCTTCCGGGCTGAAGGCTGCCGGCCTGGCCGACGGAGCATTGTTCCCATGCGCCGCGGCCTCGTTGACCATGCGCCACAGGCGCTGGACGAAGCGTGAGGCGCCCTTGACGCCTTCCTCGCTCCAGATCACGTCGCGATCCGGCGGCGAGTCCGACAGCATGAACCAGCGCGCGGTATCGGCGCCATAGGTGCCGATGATATCGTCGGGGTCGACGGTGTTGCGCTTCGACTTCGACATCTTCTCGATGGAGCCGATCTCCACCGGTGAATTGTCGGTCAGCAGCGTCGCCGAACGTGTCGTGCCATCGCCGGTGATGTTGATCTCGGCGGGCGAAGCAAACGTGCCGTCCTGCTTCTTGTAGGTCTCGTGGACCACCATGCCTTGCGTGAACATGCCGGCAAACGGCTCGTCCAGGCTCACATGTCCCGTCGCCTTCATGGCGCGGGTGAAGAAGCGGCTATAGAGCAGATGCAAAATCGCATGCTCGACGCCGCCGATATACTGATCCACCGGCATCATGCGATCGGCCACCGCGCGCGTGGTCGGCGCGTCCGCATTCCACGGATCGGTGAAGCGCGCAAAATACCACGACGAGTCCACGAACGTGTCCATCGTGTCGGTCTCGCGCCGCGCCTTGCCGCCGCATTGCGGACAGGTCACGTGCTTCCAGGTCGGGTGATGGTCGAGCGCGTTGCCCGGCTTGTCGAAGGTCACATCCTCCGGCAGCACCACGGGCAGATCCTTCGCCGGCACCGGCACCACATCGCATTTTTCGCAATGGATAATCGGGATCGGGCAGCCCCAATAGCGCTGGCGCGAGATCCCCCAGTCGCGCAGGCGGAAGTTTACTTCGCGCTTGCCCCAGCCATCCTTCTCGAAAATCGCCAGCGACTTCTTCATCGCTTCTTCGCAGGTCATCACGCCTGGCTCGCCGACCCAGCGGATATATTGCACGGTGTCGGTCTTGGCCGGCACGAATGCGGTGTTGCCCACGCGCTCGTCGCTGCCGACCGGCACGAAGACGTCGAGTACGTCGATGCCGTATTTGCGCGCGAAATCGAGGTCGCGCTGGTCATGGGCGGGACAGCCGATCACCGCGCCGGTGCCGTAATCCATCAGCACGAAGTTTGCGATGTAGAGCGGCAGGTGCCAGTTGGCATCGGCCGGATGCGCGGCCTTGATGCCGGTGTCGAAGCCAAGTTTCTCTGCGGTGTCGATCTCGGCCTGCGAGGTACCGAGCTTGTGGCACTCGTCGATGAAGGCCGCGATTTTCGGATCTAATTCAGCCAGCTTCTTCGCCAGTGGATGATCCGGCGAGATGGCCGCGAAGGTCGGGCCATACATGGTGTCCGGCCGCGTCGTGAACACCGGCAGCTTCTCGAAGCCTTTGGGCGCGCCGACCAGTCCGAATTCGAAATGCAGGCCTTCCGAACGACCGATCCAGTTGTGCTGCATCAGGCGGACCTTGTCCGGCCAGCGATCCAGCTTCTCCAGTGCGTCGAGCAGGTCCTGCGAATACTTTGTGATCTTGAAGAACCACTGGGTCAGCTCGCGCTGCTCGACGACAGCGCCCGAGCGCCAGCCGCGGCCGTCGATCACCTGCTCATTGGCGAGCACGGTGTGATCAACCGGGTCCCAGTTCACCTTCGACTTCTTGCGCTCGACCAGGCCGGCGGCGAGGAAGTCGGTGAACATCTTCTGCTGATGCTTGTAATAGCTGGGGTCGCAGGTCGCGAATTCCCGCGCCCAGTCCAGCGACAGACCCATGGTCTGCAGCTGCTTCTTCATCGAGGCGATGTTCTCGTAGGTCCACGCCTTCGGCGCCACCTTGCGCTCGATGGCGGCGTTTTCGGCGGGCAGGCCGAAAGCGTCCCAGCCCATCGGATGGAGGACGTTGAAACCCTTGGCGCGCTTCAGCCGCGCCAGCACGTCGCCCATGGTGTAGTTGCGGACATGGCCCATATGGATGCGCCCCGATGGATAGGGGAACATCTCGAGCACGTAATATTTCGGCCGGGGATCGTCATTCTTGGTGGCGAAGATCGCCTTGTCGTCCCACACGCGCTGCCAGCGCGGTTCGGTCTCGCGGGCGTTGTAGCGTTCGTTCGTCATCGATTCGGCAGTCTGTTCCGGGGCCTCTAAGGGCCGGGACTAGGCCACAAAAGACCGCGGTGGGTCAATGGGTTAAGCTGGGAAGCGGTGACCTGTAGGGTGGGCAAAGCGCAGCGTGCCCACCATCGCCCTTCGTGCACTCTAAGGTGGGCACGCTTTGCTTTGTCCACCCTACAGGCACCCATCACGCGCTGAGCGACACCGCGGTGTCGAAATTCCGCACAAACCCATGTTCGACCACCGCATTCCGGCCCCGCCGTTTCGCGACATACAGCGCGGCGTCGGCGGCCTCGATCAGATCGCGGGCGGTGTCGAGATGGGCCGGGGCCGCGGCGGCGACGCCGACGCTGACCGTGACGCGCTGATAGGTGCTGGTGGCATGCGGCACCATCAGGTTCCAGATCGCCAGACGGACCATTTCCCCGATCTGCATGCCGGCGGCGGTGTCGATACCCGGCAGCAGCAGGCAGAATTCCTCGCCACCATAGCGCCCGGCAAATCCGGAAACGCGATCGGCCAGTTCTGAAAGCTCGGCGCCGACGCGCGCCAGGCAGGCATCGCCCTGGGGATGGCCATAGCTGTCATTGAACAGCTTGAAGTGATCGACATCGATCATCAGCAGCGCCAGGTCGTCGCCGGATTGCTGGGCGCGCAGCCATTCGAAATCGAGCCGGCTCTGGAAGCCGCGGCGGTTGGCGAGACCGGACAACATGTCCACCGAGGCCAGCACCGTCAGCTGCTCGTTGCTCGCGCGCAATTCACGCTCGCGACCGCGCAGCTGTGCCGCCATGCCATAGAAGGCGCGGGCAAGCGGCACGAATTCCGCCGGCAGCGAACTGCGCGGCATGCGTGCGGACCAGTCGCCGCGGCCGAAGCGCTTGGCCATGGTCGAGATCGCCTGGATCGGCTTGATGATCATGCGCTCGGCCACCACCAGTGCGCCGAGCAGCACGAACAGGCAGACGATGGCGAGCTGGATATAGGCGTTGCGGATCTCGTGATCGGCGACGGCCGATACGCGCGCCTCGTCGATGCTGACGATCAGTTGCGCGCTGGTGCCGGGAATGGTGGCGAAGGATGCTGCGCGCTGGGTGCCGTCATCGGCGGTGAAGGACAGCGAGCCCGACTGCCGCTGGGAATTGCGCAGGTCCGCGGCAATCAAGGGCAGAAGCGACAGGTCGTCCATTGGCCGACCGACGGCCTCGGCATTGTTCGGTGGCGCCGCCAGTACGGTGCCGGCGTGATCGACCAGCAAGGCGGTGACGCCCGGACGTTCGCCGAGATTGCTCATCAGCTTCGACATCCAGTCGAGATTCACGGCCGCGAGAATCACGGCGTCGTCGGCGCGGGTTTCGCCGGGCGCGATATAGGCCGCCATCACCGTCGGCAGATTGGAGAGCCGGCTGAACACATAGTCGCTGACGGTGAACTCGCCGCTCGCGATCGCGTCTTTGAAATAGGGCCGGTCGCTGAAGTTGAACTGGTTGTCGACGACCTCGGGCCAGGTCGAACAGCGCGCGATGCCGTCGACACCTGCGACGGTGAGGCTGCGCAGCCACGGCATGTTGCCGCGCAGGCTGGCGCGCATGATGGCGCAGCTGCGATTCACCTGCGCCGCGGTCGAATAGATATAGGCCGAGGATTTCAGCACCGCCTCGATGGATGCGAACACTTCACGCTGCGCATCGGCGCTGTGCCGCGCGATGCCGGCGAAATCCTGCGAGGCGGCGGCGATCTGCTGGGCGCGGATATTGTGCAGCGAGCGGATGCGCTCGGCCATCAACGGCCCCACCAGAATTAGCGCGAACAGCACCAAACGGGCGCGGATGCCAAGAGCTCCCCTGAGCCTGGCTTTATTGCGGTTGATACCGATGCGTGACATCTTCGGATCCCTGAGCCCCGCAGGACATAGGTACCTCAAAGCCTTCACAAATCCTTTCGCGGAACGCTTAAATTGACGCTGACCACATGAAAGCTCGCGTCTTGGTTGAAAATAATTCAGTGCACGGTTCCATGACGTTAACATCTTCTTCACCAGCCAGCCGGCTCGCCGCCGTCGAGACCGAGATTCGCCGCGCTTGCAAAGAAGCCCGTCGCGAGCGGACTTCTGTCAATTTGATCGCGGTATCGAAGACGTTCGAGGCCGATGCAATCCAGCCCGTGATCGATGCCGGGCAGCGCGTCTTCGGTGAAAACCGCGTCCAGGAGGCCAAGGGCAAATGGCCGGCGCTGGTGGCGGCTCAACCCGCGATTGCGCTGCACCTGATCGGTCCGCTGCAGTCCAACAAGGCGAAGGAAGCGGTGGCCCTGTTCGACGCAATTCACTCCGTCGACCGCCCCTCGCTCTGTGATGCGCTGGCGAAGGAGATCGCGGCGCAGGGCAAGAGCCCGCAGCTCTTCGTCCAGATCAACACCGGCGAGGAGCCGCAGAAAGCCGGCATCGCGCCCGCCGAGGCCGATGATTTCCTCGCCCGCTGCCGCGATCACTGGGGGCTGCAGATCAGTGGCCTGATGTGCATTCCGCCGGTGGACGAGGCAGTGGCGCCGCATTTCGCGCTGACGGCGAAGATCGCGGCGCGAAATGGGCTGAAGGAATTGTCGATGGGCATGAGCGCCGATTTCGCCACGGCGATCCAGTTCGGCGCGACCTATGTGCGCGTGGGATCGGCGATTTTCGGGCATCGCTGATCTGTAGGGTGGGCAAAGCGCAGCGTGCCCACCTTCAAATGCACGGCTGGTGATGGTGGGCACGGCGCAAGGGCGCCTTTGCCCACCCTACATTCACCGACAATCTCACCCGATCACAATCTCCGTCTCCGGCCCGAGCCTTTCCAGCAGGCGCAGCATCGCGCCCTTGCGCATAGCGACGCATCCGGCCGTCGGGCCCCAGTTGTCCCGCGCCAGATGCAGAAACACGGCACTTCCGCGCCCTGCGATCCGCGGCTTCGTGTTCTGATCGATCTCGATGATGAAATCATAGAGGTGATCTTCCCGCGCAAGCCGGTCGCCGCCGACGCCGCGATCGAGCCGGACCGGCTGGTTGTAGTGCCGGTCCCGCGGGTCCTCGCACCAGCCGTCATTCGGTGTGATCAGCCGGATCGGCAGATGCGTGCGCGGGCGCACATGACGATCGCCACGCCACCACAGCCGGATCGGATGAAACACGCCCTGCGGCGTTGCGCCGTCGCCCTCGCGTTTGTTCGCCTTGATTCCGCCGCGGCCCAGCGCGACGGGTATTGTTGTGTGATCGACACTCAGCCAGCCGCGTTGCGGATTTCCCGCTGCAGCGCGTATCAGCACCCGCTTCACCGGGCGATCACGCAAGCTTGTTCGATAAGTACCTGAATTAACGACGTTTCCCATCAAATCCCGCCGCTTCGCCTTGGCTGTTTACCGCAAATGTTCTATTTCGCGCTGCAAAACCACATTCACTGAGAATGCTTGGTTTTTTGCGCTAGACTATGCGGATCGCGAAACCGTGATGATCTCCACTTCATCGCGTTTCAAAGCGCCGAAGCCGCAGCAGCCGTCCAAAGGATTGTCGCAATGCCGAATGCCCGCAAGATCTTGATCGTGGATGACGACACTGATTTGCGCGAGGCGCTGGTCGAGCAATTGTCGCTGCACGAGGAATTCGAGGCCTCCGCCGTCGATACCGGCGCCAAGGGCGCGAGCGCGGCCAAGGCCAATTCTCCCGATCTGGTGCTGATGGATGTCGGCCTGCCCGACACGGATGGCCGCGAAGTGGTGCGCAGCCTGCGCAAGGGCGGCTTCAAGGCGCCGATCATCATGCTCACCGGCCACGATACCGACAGCGATACCATTCTCGGCCTCGAATCCGGCGCTAACGACTATGTCGCAAAACCGTTCCGGTTCGCCGTGCTGCTCGCGCGCATCCGCGCCCAGCTGCGCCAGCACGAAGCTTCCGAGGACGCCGTCTTCACCGTCGGTCCCTACAGCTTCCGTCCGGGCTCGAAGATGCTCACCGGCGCCAATGCCAAGAAGGTGCGGCTGACCGAGAAGGAAACCGCGATCCTGCGCTTCCTCTATCGTGCCGGCCAGATGGCGGTGTCGCGCGAGACGCTGCTGCAGGAAGTGTGGGGCTACAATTCCGGCGTCACCACGCACACGCTCGAAACGCACATCTATCGCCTGCGCCAGAAGATCGAGAAGGACGCGGCCAATCCTGAAATCCTGGTGACGGAAGCCGGTGGCTACAAGTTGGTGCCGTGATACGAATAGTGGACCGATTCGCCATTAGCCCGTTGTTGCCTGCTGCGTCTCCGGTTCACGCGGTTTTGCTGTTCGATTTCTTCTATGTCGATTGAGGATGACGTCTCATTGCTCGAGCGCGTGCCGACCCTGCGTCTGCTGGGGCGTGACGCGTTGCGCGTGATCGCCATCGGCTCCGAACAGCAGGAATTTTCCCGCGGCTCGGTGTTGTTTCGCGAGGACGAGCAGGCGGATTGCGGTTACGTCGTGCAGTCCGGCGCGTTTCGCATCAGCATCGATGACGGCAGCGATCATGAAGTGATGGCAGATCGCGGCACGCTGCTCGGCGAACTGTCCTTGCTGGTCTCGATGCCGCGTCGCTCGACGGCGATAGCCGCGGAATTCTCGAGTGTGATCCGGATCACGCGCAGCCTGTTCCAGCGCGTGCTCGATAGCGATCCCGATGCAGCCGTCCGCCTGCGCAACGACATGGCGACACGGGTGAACGAACTGGCGAGTGATTTCGCGCAGGTTAGGTCGAAGCTGGGGTGATCTCACGCGGCCGTAGGGCGGATTAGCCGTAGGCGTAATCCGCCGTTCTTTGTCACACGAGCTCGGCCGGCGGATTACGCTACGCTTATCCGCCCTACGGCTTTGCGACTACACATCCATCACCACCGTCACCGGTACGTGATCCGACGGCCGCTCCCAGCCGCGGGCATCGCGCAGCACCTGATAGTCGCTCACAGAATCCTTCAGCGCGCTCGATACCCAGATGTGATCCAGCCGCCGGCCGCGATTCGATGCGGCCCAGTCGGCGGCGCGGTAGCTCCACCACGTATAGATCTTCTCCGACAGCGGAATGCGCTCGCGCGCGACGTCGATCCAGTTGCCTTCGCTCTGTACGGCCAGCAATTTCTCGCATTCGATCGGCGTGTGCGAGACGATCTTCAGCATCTGCTTGTGCGACCACACATCGTTTTCATGCGGCGCCACGTTGAGATCGCCGACCAGGATGTGCCGCGCATCGCCGCGCGGATGCAGACCATCGCAGGTCTTCATCTCGTCGAGAAACGAAAGCTTGTGCGCGAACTTGGGATTGACCTCGGGATCGGGAATGTCGCCACCCGCCGGCACGTAGAAATCATGCACGATCAGCGGTGCCGACAAACCGGCCTGCTCGCCGAAGGCCACCGAGATGTGGCGCGAATCCAGCTTGTCGCAGAACACGCGGATGTCGGTGGCGTCGAACGGCAGTTTCGAGACGATGGCAACGCCGTGATAGCCCTTCTGCCCGTTCAGCGCGATGTGGTTGTAGCCGAGCTGCTTGAAGCGCTTCAGCGGAAACGCGTCGTCGGGGCATTTGGTCTCCTGCAGGCACAGCACGTCGGGCTGCACGGACTGCAGGAAGTCAGCGACGAGTTCGATACGCAGGCGGACGGAATTGATGTTCCAGGTGGTGAGGGTGAGGTGCATGGCGCCCTTGTAGCCCGGATGGAGCGAAGCGCAATCCGGGATTCAGAGCTTCCACATCTCGCCGGTTCCCGGATGACGCTTACGCTTTATCCGGGCTACAGGTCCGAGCCTAATTCGCGCCGCCGCTGGGATATCTCGCAAAGTCGATCTTGAACAAACCCGGATCCGGCTTCTTCACCGTATCCAGGTTGTAGATCGCCACCGTGGTGTCGTAGCCCTGCGGATCGGTGATGGTCCACTGCTTGAGCTGGCCGTCCTTGGTGCCGATCATCAGCATCAGGCGCGAGGTGCCGACCACGGCATTGCGCTCCTCGATGATGACGGACGTGTAGAGCTCGTCCGAGGTCACCGCGACGACATTGGTGTCCTTCATCAGATCGATGCGATCCGACAGGAGATAGCGCAGCGGCGTCTGTGACAGCGGGTAGATGTCCTGGGTCGCCAGCTTGGTATCGCGCACCGCCAGCGACTGGCCGTCCGCCACCATCGCGATCGGCGTCGGCGCATCGTATTCGAAGCGCACCTTGCCCGGCTTCTGGATGTAGAAATCGCCCGTGGTGCGGCTGCCGTCGGGGCCGACCTGGACGAAATTGCCCGACAGCGTCGAGAGGTTCGACAGATAGGCGCTGACCTTCGCCGCCGATGCCTTCTGGTTGGCATCGAAGGTCATGAAGATGCTGGCCGGCTTGTTGCGGCGCGGATCGGGGATCACCGGCTCCGGCGGCTTGGTCTGCCGCGGCGCCTGGGCCTGCTGCACGGGCGTGACAATCGCCGGCTGCCGGTTTGGCTGCGTTTCGGATGCCGCCACCTGGAAGCTCGCGGCATTACGCGCCTTCGGTGCCGGGCGCGGCAATGGTGTGGTCTGCGCCTGCGCTGATGACATCATGATGCCGACAGCAAAAGTCGCGGCAATGCCCGCAGCGCTGGTGCGCAGGAGGGGCTGCTGTGCGGCGTATCGGGTGTCGCGTTTCATCAAAACGTCGTCCTGCTCGGCGATGTCGTCCGCGGCGCATTCTAGCGAATGATCCGATGGCTTGAAATCGTGGGATTCAACACGGTCCGACGTCACGTCCGCCGCATGCGTTGGCCGTAGCCCCGCGCTGTGGCGATTTCGCGACCCCATCTGCGCCCCTTGCGCGTGCTTGTTCCAAGGTACCGTCACGCGCTCAGAAACCGCTCTCTTCTTCCGCAATCAGGATCTCGCGCTTACCGGCATGGTTCGGCTGGCCCACGACCCCTTCATTTTCCATTCGTTCGATCAGCGAAGCTGCGCGGTTGTAGCCGATCTGCAGGCGGCGCTGGATGTAGCTGGTAGACGCCTTGCGGTCGCGCTTCACGATGGCAACGGCCTGCTGATAGAGGTCGCCGCCACCATCGCTGCCCATGCCGGTATTGTCGAACACTGCGCCGTCTTCGCCTTCTTCCGGCTCCTCGGCGGTGACCGCCTCGAGATATTCCGGCTCGCCCTGGGTCTTGAGGTGTTTGACGACCTTCTCGACTTCCTCGTCCGACACGAACGGACCGTGCACGCGCGAGATGCGGCCGCCGCCGGCCATGTAAAGCATGTCGCCGCGACCGAGCAGCTGTTCGGCACCCATTTCACCGAGGATGGTGCGGCTGTCGATCTTCGACGTCACCTGGAAGGAGATGCGCGTCGGGAAGTTCGCCTTGATGGTGCCGGTGATGACGTCCACCGACGGACGCTGCGTGGCGAGCACGACGTGAAGACCGGCAGCACGCGCCATCTGCGCGAGGCGCTGCACCAGGCCTTCGATGTCCTTGCCGGCCACCATCATCAGGTCGGCCATTTCGTCGACGATGATGACGATATAGGGCAGCGGCGAGAGGTCGAGCTTCTCTTCCTCGTAGATCGCCTTGCCCGTTTCCTTGTCGAAGCCGGTGTGGACCGTGCGGGTTAGCTCCTCGCCCTTCTTACCGGCCTCAATCAGGCGCGCATTGTAGCCGTCGATATTGCGGACGCCGAGCTTGGCCATGCGCTTGTAGCGCTCTTCCATCTCGCGCACCGCCCATTTCAGCGCGACGACGGCCTTCTTCGGATCGGTCACGACCGGCGTGAGAAGATGCGGGATGCCGTCATAGACGGACAGTTCGAGCATCTTTGGATCGACCATGATCAGGCGGCACTGATCGGGCCGCAGCCGATAGACCAGGCTGAGGATCATGGTGTTGATGGCCACCGATTTACCCGAACCGGTGGTACCGGCGATCAGCATATGCGGCGTGCGCGCGAGATCGATGATGATGCTTTCGCCGCCGATATTCTTGCCGAGGCAGAGCGGCAGCTTGATGCCTTCATTCGTGTCCTGCACCTGCAGGAGTTCGCGCAAGTAAACGTTTTCGCGATGCTGGTTCGGCAGTTCGATGCCGATGGCATTGCGGCCGGGAACGACGGCGACGCGTGCCGAGAGGGCGCTCATCGAGCGCGCGATATCGTCGGCGAGACCGATCACGCGCGACGACTTGATGCCCGGTGCAGGCTCGAGTTCGTACAGCGTGACGACGGGGCCGGGATTGGCTTTGACGATTTCGCCGCGCACGCCAAAGTCCTGCAGCACGCCTTCCAGCGCCCGCGAATTGGCTTCGAGTTCAGCCTTGCTGAGCGGCTTGCGATCGGCGGCCTTCGGCGCCGTGAGCATGCCGACGGACGGCAGTTCAAACTTGCCGCTGTTGTTCTTGCGGACCGTTTCTTTTGCGGACGATTTCTTGCGCGCCTTGGGAGCGGGCTGTTCCTCGACCTCTTCTTCCTCTTCCTCGTATTCCTCTTCTTCCTCCTCCTCCTCCTCGTGCTGGTCGTCTTCATACTCATCATGCGGAGCGATCGACGGGCTCGGGCGACGGCCGCCGAGATTCGGCTCCTGACGCTCGAAGGCAGCTGCGCGCGGTTCGCCGCCGGATGTGACGAATTTGGCGTAGAGGAAAGACAGAACGCGGCCGATGCGCGCCTTGGTGCTCATCACGCCGTGGAAGAACCAGCCGAGCGACACCGAGAAGGAGCGGCGATCCTTCTCCTCGTCGACGTCCTCGAACGGCTCGTCATCGATGTCCTCGATTTCCGGGAATTCTTCCTTCGCCTTGGCGCCATAGCCGCAGGCGAAGATGAACGTCACCGCCATCAGTGCGCAGAAGATGGCACCGAGTACGAAGCGATAGATGAAGCCGACAGGGCCGAACACGACGGCCGGCGCGCGGAACAGCGCATCGCCCACCACGCCGCCGACACCGGTCGGCAGCGGCCACGAGCCGCCATGCTGCCAGCAGCTGGCGAAGCCCGACGCGAAGACGGTGCAGAGCAGCCAGCAGGTGAAGCGCAGTGCTTCACGATCGAAGTGCCGATGCGTCATCATCCGCCAGCCCCAGACGGCGACGGTGAGGATCATCATGATGGCGCCGAGGCCGAGGATCTGCATCAGCAGATCCGCGCCGATCGCGCCGGGATAGCCGACGACATTCCGGATCGCGCGTGATGTCGCGTGCGACAGGCTCGGGTCCTGTACGGACCACGTCATCATCGCAGCCGCAGCCACGCCGGCAATGCCGACAAGGGCAAAGCCCATCAGCTCGCGCAGCCGCCGCCCCAGCGCCTCGCGGAGCGAGGCGGGCAGGTGCCCAACCAGAGGAATGACACGTTCGATCGTGGTGCTCATGCTTGCTGCGCGCCCCTGCGATCAGCCGAGAATCTTGACGATGCGATGTAGCGCCTCGGCGGTGGTATCGCTGTCCTGAACCATGGCGATCCGGATGTAGCCGGCGCCGGGATTGCTGCCATCGGGCTGCGTCCGGGCGAGGTAACTGCCGGGGACGACGCGGACTCCGCCGTCTCTGTAAAGCCGCACTGTCGCCTCTTCGTCGCCTCCACATTTCGAGACATCGAGCCACAGACAGAAGCCTCCGGCGGGTCGTTTGTAGCCGTAACGATTGCCAAGGATCTGGTCCGCGAGGTCGAATTTTAGCCCGTAAAGCCTGCGGTTTTCCTCCACATGGCTCTCGTCGCTATAGGCGGCGACGGCGACCTGCTGCAGCGGAATCGGCACCTGGGGGGCGGCGACGTTGCGCAACTCATGGAATGCGCTGAGGAATTTCCGGTCGCCCGCGACGAAGCCGACGCGCATGCCGGGCAGGTTCGAGCGCTTCGACAGCGACTGGAAGGCGATGACGTTCTGGAAGTCGGGGCCTGCATGCGCCAGCATGCTGCCGGGCGCCTCGCGGGTATAGATCTCGGAATAGCACTCGTCCGACAGCACGATGAAGCCGTGCTTGAGGCTCAGCGCATGCAGCTGCCTGAAATATTCCGGTATCGCCACAGCACCTTGCGGGTTGGCCGGCGAGGCGATGTAGATCGCCACAGTTCGCCGCAAGAGTGCCTCATCCATCTTCGTGAGGTCAGGAAGAAACCCGTTTTCGAGGGTGGTGGGCAGGAAAACCGGCTCGCACCCCGCGGCCCGGGCCCCCGCGCCATAGGCCGGGTAGAACGGATTCGGCAGCAAAATCGCAGGCTTACCCTCGCGCGGCCCGACATAACGCGCCGCCGCGATGCCGGCGAAGAACAGTCCCTCACGGCTGCCATTCAGCACCAGGACTTCCGTCTCCGCATCCACCGCACGCGGCAGCTTGAAGCGCTTTTCCATCCAGCGCGCCGCAGCCTCGCGAAACGGCGCGATGCCCTTGGCGATCGGATAGCGTCCGAAATCATTGATATGCTTGGCCAAAATCGGCCCGACAAAGTCCGGCACCGGATGTTGCGGTTCGCCCAGCGACAGCGTGATCAGCGGCAAACCGGGCTGATACGGCGCCAGCAACTCCGTCAGCCGCGCAAATGGCGAGCGCTCGCCATCCGGTCCCGCCGAAGTCCGGGACGCACCATGCTGCTGTGAAGAAGTCGTGGAAGTCATCTGAAAAACGCCAGTACTTTCAACGCCGCCGATCGCCCGATGGCATCGGCAGGAATGGGATCAGACCACCATAGATGGGGCGAGGTTAAGGCCCGATTAACCATGGACGGGTGACGTAACGCTGGCCTAGTATTACTTCCATTCTTACGAGTAATACCGCGGGAGATTTCGATGACAAAAACACTCACCAGTAAGGGTCAGGTGACCATTCCCAAGGCGGTGCGAGATCATCTCGGCATTGCGCCGGGAAGCGAGGTGCATTTCAGGCTCGCTGATAATGGCGACGTGGTGATCGAGAAAGCCGACGGTCAGAAGCCATCAGGTCGTTTCGCGAGTTTACGGGGCAGCGCTGGTCCCGGCATGAGTACGGATGAATTGATGGCTCTAATGCGAGGTGAGCCGGAATGACCTTGGTCGACTCCAATGTTTTGCTCGACGTCGTTACGGCGGGCCAACATTGGGCCGCCTGGTCGGAACATCAGCTCGAACGGGCTGCGCTGAGCGGACCACTGATGATCAACGATGTCATCTACGCCGAGGTCTCCGCGCGTTATGAAGCTTTTGAGACCCTCGACCAGCTACTGGAAGAAAACGGGATCATCGTAACGCCGATACCGCGTGCAGCTCTTTTTCTCGCGGGCAAAACATTCATCCGCTATCGCCGTGCCGGTGGTGTTCGCACCGGCGTTCTTCCAGACTTTTTCATCGGTGCTCATGCGGCCGTCGAGCGTATCCCTCTGCTGACGCGCGACACGCAACGTTACCGGTCCTACTTCCCAACGGTCATGTTGATTGCGCCGGACGACCCGAGCGTCTGATCAGACCCTCTCAAAAAGTGAAGGGCCCGCAGCTTGCGCTGGGGCCCTTCGACGGGTGGAGCATTGCCGGGTATTGCGCCACCCGATCCCTGAAGCTCCGGCGCCGTAGCGCCGGAGCGGAGCGCTTACATGTTGTAGGCGCGTTCGGTGTGCTCGGTGACGTCGAGGCCTTCGCGCTCGACTTCGACCGTGACGCGCAGGCCTACGATCACATCGACGACCTTGAAGATGATCGCCGAACCGATGCCCGAGAGCACGATGGTCAGCAGGACGCCCTTGCTCTGTGCCAGCATCTGGGTGACGAAGTCGTAGTCGCCGATCTTGCCAGCGACATAGTCCATCACGCCGGTGCCGCCGAGGGCCGGGTTGACCAGGATGCCGGTGCCGAGCGCGCCGATGATGCCGCCGACACAGTGGACGCCGAACACATCGAGGGAGTCGTCATAGCCGAGCGCGTTCTTCACGGTGGTGCAGAAGAACAGGCAGACGAAGCCGGCGACGAGACCGAGCACCAGGGCGCCCATCGGACCGGAGAAACCGGCGGCCGGGGTGACGGCCACGAGGCCGGCAACCGCGCCCGAGGCAGCACCCAGCAGCGACGGATGACCCTTGGTCAGCCATTCCGCGAACAGCCAGGCCAGAGCGGCCGCAGCAGTGGCGAGGAAGGTGTTGACCATCGCGAGGCCTGCGCCGCCCGATGCTTCGAGGTTCGAACCGACGTTGAAGCCGAACCAGCCAACCCAGAGCAGCGAAGCGCCGATCATGGTCATGGTCAGCGAGTGCGGAGCCATCAGCTCCTTGCCGTAGCCGGTGCGCTTGCCGATGATCAGGCAGCCGACGAGGCCCGCGATACCGGCATTGATGTGCACCACGGTGCCGCCGGCGAAGTCGAGCGCGCCCCACAGGAAGATCTGGCCGCCATCGGCCATCACTTCATCAAGCTTGGCCTGCGCCGCAGCCTTCGCGTCGGGAGCCGCAGCGGCAACAGCCTTGGCAGCTGCAACGATCGCGTCCGGACCGGCCCAGTACCAGACCATGTGGGCCATCGGGAAGTAGATCAGCGTGACCCAGAGCGGCACGAACAGCGCGACGGCCGCGAACTTGGTGCGTTCCGCGAAGGCGCCGACGATCAGCGACGGGGTGATCGCTGCGAAGGTCATCTGGAAGCAGAAATAGACCATTTCCTGCACGGCAACGTCAGCCGAGAAGGTGCCCGCCATGGATTCCGGCGTGATACCGGCCATGAAGGCCTTGGAGAAGCCGCCGATGAAAGCGGAGCCGCCGGTGAAGGTGATGCTGTAGCCGTAGACGGCCCAGATGATCATGACGATACAGACGGTGTAGAGGATCTGCATCAGCACCGAGAGCATGTTCTTCGAGCGGACGAGGCCGCCATAGAACAGCGCGAGGCCGGGAATGGTCATCAGCAGCACGAGGACCGTCGAGGTCATCAGCCAAGCATTGTCGCCCTTGTTGATCGTCGGTTCGGCGTGAGCCGCGGTTGCGGCAAGTAGACCGACGGCAAGTGCCGCCAATCCCGCGCCAGATGGACGCTTGAACGTCATTTTGTGAGACTCCTGATTGAAGAAACTGGATTGATTGCGAGAGGGAAAGACTTGGCGGGGATGCGGGCGCTCAGAGCGCCGTGGCATCGGCCTCGCCGGTGCGGATACGAACGGCGTGTTCGAGGCTGATGACGAAGATCTTGCCATCGCCGATCTGGCCGGTTTTGGCCGCCGAGGAGATCGCGTCGATGGTCTTGTCCACCTGGTCGGAGGCGACAGCGACTTCGATCTTGATCTTCGGGAGGAAGCTCACCGCATATTCGGCGCCGCGATAGATTTCGGTGTGGCCCTTCTGGCGGCCGTAGCCTTTGACTTCCGTCACCGTCAAACCGTGAACGCCAATGGCGGTCAGGGCATCACGGACTTCCTCAAGCTTGAATGGCTTGATGATCGCCATAACAATTTTCATGGGTCCTATCCCCGCTAGGCCCGACGAATGGTCGGGCGATCTCGACTGAGGTTCCCACGCGGAGAAATTCACAACGCGGTCGCAGCCTGACCTGATAGAATCAAATGCCGTGCCAACTCGTTGAACATGCCTAACGGCTTGTGAAGTCGCGGCTTTTCCCGCCTTGCACCATTGGTCACCGAGTGCGCTATTCGGTCGCGCTCAAAGTCTAGCCAATCCTGCCTAAAACAAAAGCATGACAGGCTGTCGACACAATCCTGCTTAGGCGGAAGGCAAGAAACCGGTATTCCGCCACGCAGATTTTCGGCAGATGCTCGGGAAATGTCTATTTTGGAGGCCGGTTCAGCTCCTGCGAGCAGGACCAGCTATGCTCAATCGAATCGACGTTGAGCCGATAAGCGCTCAGAGTGCGTCGCTGTCGGTCTCACCGGTCCGGATGCGGAGGGCGCGGTCGATGGGGGTGACGAAGATCTTGCCGTCGCCGATCTGGCCGGTGCGGGCACTGGACGACAGGACCTCGACGGTCTGGTCGGCGAGGTTGGAATCCACGGCGATCTCGATGCGCAGCTTGGGCAGGAAATTCACGATATATTCGGCGCCGCGATACATTTCGGTATGGCCCTTCTGTCGGCCATAGCCCTTCACCTCGGTCACGGTCATGCCATGCACGCCGATGGCGGTCAGGGCCTGACGCACCTCATCGAGCTTGAACGGTTTGATGATCGCGACCACGAGCTTCATGACAGGTATCCTGTTTGGGGCAATCCCGAGCCTTTGCTTACGCAATCATGCGACACATGGCCATAGGGGCGGACCTCTACAGAAGGCAGACACCGCCCACATAGGCCCGGCGCTGGCGGACGATGCTCACGCGTTCGAACAATTCGGCCTTGGTGAAGGGATCGGCAGCGATGAAGGCTTCGGCCTCGGCACGCTCTTCGGTGTCGAGCACATAGATGCCACCGCCGAGATCGCTGCCGTCGTCATGCAGCTTGGCCCCGCAGGCGAGCAGCTTCCTGGCGTGCTCGGCGAGAAAGGCCAGATGCGCAGGGCGATGTTCGGCGCGGATGGCCTGGCTGCCGGGCTTGTCCCAGGTCTCGATCACATAGGGCATTGGTACTCGTCCTTAGCTCTTCGGCTTCTCGCGGCGCTCGCGCACGGAGCCTTCCTGCGCGACGGATGCCACCAGCGTGCCATCGGGCTTGAAAATCATGCCGCGGGCGAGACCGCGGCCGTTCTGGGCGCTCGGCGAATCCTGACTGTAGAGCAGCCATTCGTCGGCGCGGAACGGGCGGTGAAACCACATGGCGTGGTCGAGGCTCGCGGCCATGGCCTGGCCGTCGAACAGCGTGCGGCCATAGCGCGACATGATGGAATCGAGCAGCGAGAAATCAGACGCATAAGCCAGCGCGCACATATGCAGCGCCTGATCGTCGGGAAGCTTGGCGGCGGTGCGGATCCAGAAATTGATGCGGCCGTCGGGAATCTTCTCGCCGGCATAGCGCTGGAATTCCACCGGGCGCAGCTCGATGGGGCGGTCGCTTTCGTAATAGCGGCGGATGTAGTCCGGCATCTTCTCGATGATCGGATCCTTCGCCAGTTCTTCAGCGGACAGGCGATCCGGCGGTGGCACGTCCGGCATCGGATCGAAGTGATTGAAGCTGTCTTCCTCCTCGGCATGGAAGGAGACCATCATCGAGAAGATCGCCTGGCCGTGCTGGATCGCAGTGACGCGGCGGGTCGAATAGCTCTTGCCGTCGCGCAGCCGCTCGACCTCGTAGATGATCGGAATCTGCGGATCGCCGGGCAGGATGAAATAGCAATGCAGCGAATGCGGCATGCGGCCTTCCACCGTGCGGACGGACGCCACGAGGGCCTGGCCGATCACCTGGCCGCCGAATACGCGCTGCCAGCGCGTCTTCGGGCTGCGGCCGCGGAACATGTTCACCTCGAGGGTCTCGAGATCGAGGATGTCGATCAGATCGATCAGGCTCTTGGACATGTCGGCGTCTTTCGTGAGGCGGCTGCGTGACGGTCGATTAACCAGGGCCGATGAACCGGGTCATGGTTCCCATGCCTTGATCGATCGGCATTGATTGATCTGCCTTGTTTCGCATTCCTGTTTCGCCCAGCTATAAGCGCGTGGCAACAGCAGGAACGGGTATCATGGCGGCACAAAAAGGCATTGTCATCGGCGGCGGCGCGTTCGCCGGACTGGCGCTGGCTTTGGCATTGCGCCAGGGGCTGGGGCCGGATGTGCCGGTGATCGTTGCCGATCCCGCGCTGGCGACGCGGCCGAGCCGCGATCCGCGCGCATCGGCCATCGTCGCGGCCTGCCGGCGCATGTTCGATGCCATCGGCGTCTGGGAGGCCGTGGCTGCGGAGGCGCAGCCGATCCTCGACATGGTGGTAACGGATTCCAGGGTCGACGACGCCACGCGGCCAACCTTTTTGACCTTTGCGGGTGAAGTCGAGCCGGGCGAGCCGTTCGCGCATATGGTCGAGAATCGCCGCCTGATCGATGAGCTGGTCCAGCGGACCGAAGCCGCAGGCGTCGATCTGCGCGCGATGCCGGTGACCACGTTCAATTCACGCCCGGATGGCGTCAGCGTCACGCTTGGCGATGGCAGCGTGATCGAGGCCGCGCTGCTGGTCGCGGCCGATGGCGCGCGCTCGAAACTGCGTGAGCGGGCAGGGATTGCGACCCATGGCTGGGACTACGATCAGTCCGGCATCGTCGTCACCGTCGGCCATGAACGCGATCATGCAGGCCGGGCGGAAGAGCACTTCCTACCTGCCGGTCCGTTCGCGATCCTGCCGCTCAGGGGCAATCGCTCATCGCTGGTGTGGACCGAGAAGCGGAAGGATGCAGAACGCATCGTTGCACTGCCGGAGGATGAATTCCATACGGAGCTGGAACGCCGTTTCGGGCTGCATCTCGGCGAGGTGAAAGCGCTAGACAAGCCGCGTGCGTTTCCGCTCGGCTATTTTGTGGCGCGCTCCTTCATCGGCGAACGCCTCGCACTGATCGGCGATGCTGCCCATGTGATTCATCCGATCGCAGGGCAGGGGCTCAATATGGGCCTGAAGGATGTGGCCGCGCTGGCGGAGAGCATCGTCGATGCGGCGCGGCTCGGCATGGATTTCGGCCAGGCCGACGTGCTGGAGCGCTATCAGCGCTGGCGCCGCTTCGACACCATGAGCATGGGACTCGCGACGAATGTGCTGAACTTCATGTTCTCGAACGATCTGCCGTTCGTGCGCAGCATTCGCGACATCGGGCTTGGGATCGTCGATCGTCTGCCGCCGCTGAAGGGGACGTTTATCAAGCAGGCAGCGGGATTGTCGGGGGAAGTGCCGAGATTGTTGAAGGGCGAGGCGATCTAGCTCGGCCGTAGGGCGGATTAGCCGAAGGCGTAATCCGCCGGTCGCGTTCTAAGCTGAAACTCCGCGGCGGATTACGCTTCGCTAATCCGCCCTACGGTCGCGTTTCAATCGATCTTCCTTGCTTCTTCCGGCAGCATGATCGGGATGCCGTCGCGGATCGGGTAGGCGAGCTTCGCCGAGCGCGAGATCAGCTCCTGACGCGCGGCGTCGAATTCGAGTTGTCCCTTGGTCACCGGGCACACCAGAATTTCGAGCAGCTTCGGATCGGTGCCGTCCTGGGATTGTTCGGTTGCGGTGGTCATTCAAAGCTCCGGATTATTGCAGCGGCGGGTCGCCGCTGGTGCGTTTCTTGGCGAGATCCATCTCGGTGATGGCGATCAGGATTTCTGCGCGGGTTTTCAGGTTCGGCGCTTCCAGCATCGCCTGTTTCTCCGGCGGGCCGTAGGGCGACATCATCGCCAGCGCATTCACAAGCGCCTCGTTGGGTGCCTTGTGGATGCCGTCCCAGTCGACCTTGAGATTGTTCGCCTTGAGGAAATCGCCAAGCACCGCGACCAATGCGTCGCGATCGACGTCGTCCTCGCCCTTGCGTGCGGTGAAGTCATCGACGAAGGGAAAGTAGTCGACCTTGCACTGGCGATATTGCGTCAGCACCGACAGTTCCTCGACAACCTCGAAGCGCGAGACGCCGGTGAGTTCGAGGATGTAGCGGCCGTCGCCGGATTCGGCGAGCTGGGTGATGCGGCCAACGCAGCCGACCTTGAACAGCGACGGCTTCTCTTCATCGTCCGAATGCACGGCATCGGGCTGGATCATGCCGATCAGCCGGTGACCGTCGCGAAACGCGTCGTCCACCATCGCGAGGTAACGCTGCTCGAAGATGTTGAGCGGCATCTGGCCGCGCGGCAGCAGCAGCGCGCCGGGCAGGGGGAAGACCGGAATCACTTCCGGCAGTTCGGCCGGGCCGCGATAGTCGGCATTGATGGGCATGTCCGGTCTCGCTTCGCAAGTTCTATGGAGGTGCGGATTATGCGAACAGGATCGTGGACAAACGGCGACGGCCGTCAACGGTCGCCTCATCGGTCGGGCCCCAAGCCTCGAAGAATTGCAGCAGCTGCTTGCGGGCGCCGTCGTCATTCCACTTGCGGTCGCGTTTCACGATTTCGAGCAGATGCGTGACGGCCTGCTCGCGCTGGCCGGCGCCGTTCAGCGCCACGGCGAGATCGAAGCGGGCCTGATGATCGAGCGGATCGGCGGCGACCTTCTGTTCGAGTTCGGTGACCGGACCGAGCGCACTGGCCTGTTCGACCAGATCGATCTTGGCCTGCACGGCTTTGACGGCGGCGTCCTCGCGCTTGGCGGCGGGGACCAGTTCCAGCGTCTGCTTGGCCTGTTCGATGGCATCGGTGGCCACATAGCAGGCCGCGAGGCCGGCGATGGCGGCAATGTTGGTGGCGTCGCCGGCGATGATCTCGCCATAGATCGACGCCGCGGTGGCTGGATCGCCCTCGGCGAGAATGCCTTCAGCCTCTTCCAGCAATTCGGCGGTGGTCGGCTCGGCGCCGGGGCGGCCGGCGGTGAGCTTGTTGATGAAATCGTTGATCTGGCTCTCGGGCACGGCACCCATGAAGCCGTCGGCCGGGCGGCCATCGACGAAGGCGATCACGGCCGGGATCGACTGGATGCCCATCTGGCCGGGAATTTCCGGATTCTCGTCGATATTCATCTTCACCAGCTTGACCCGCCCCTTGGCAGCGGTCACGGCCTTCTCGATGATCGGGGTCAGCTGGCGGCACGGGCCGCACCACGGCGCCCAGAAGTCGATCAGCACCGGCTGGTGCTTCGATTCCTCGATCACGTCCTGCATGAAGGTGCGGGTGGTGGTGTCCTTGATGAGGGCGGACCCTGCCTGCGGCATCGGTTCGCCGCCCTGTTCCATGATGGTCACGTCAACCTCACCTGTATCGGGAAATTTCTGCGCGCTTCTAGCACGCCCGAAGCCCATAAATGGCTCTCGTGACAGCAATTTGCAATCGGATCGAGCCCGCCGCATTGCCGCGGAACGGCGTAGGTGGCTGCAAATGGCGTAATTTCGGCTGAATAAGGCGGGTTGGCGCGCCAAAACCGCCAAAAAATTCCATTTACGGAACTTGGCATATTCCTTCGTCTTTCTGTTGCAATCGCCGCCGGCATTTGGCATATGTCCGCGCGTCGGCGGCGCACCATCGTTGCCGCTTCTAGGATGCGGGTGTAGCTCAGTGGTAGAGCACGACCTTGCCAAGGTCGGGGTCGAGGGTTCGAGCCCCTTCGCCCGCTCCAGAAACTTCCCGCTCCTAAATCATTAAGCTTATCGCATCTCCCCGCGAGCCACCGCCGCCTTGCGGCCGTATTGTCGCGCACTGATCGAGCTCGCTTGAAATCGGGTGAGGTTGCGCAGACAATCAGCCTATTGCGGGTGTGAGACGAAAATGCCGTCGACAACGGATTCCAATCAGGAAATCGCCAGGCGCGCCAATGACGAGGCGCGGGCCGACTTTGCGACCTGGCTGATGATGTCGAAACTCAACAGCGTCGACGCCCTGCCCCAGGAAGCGCAGACCTTCTTCGCCGGCTATCTTGCCCTGGCCGCGCGTGGCAAACAGGCCGAATCCGCGGCGGCCGAAGCGACCATCCAGACCGTCTATCGCAATTACTATGCCCGCATGGGCGGTACCGGCACCGCGCCGGTCATCAAGCCGGCTCCGAAACCGAAACTCATGTCCGACAACAACCAGAACAACCGCGACAACGTCACCCCCTTCCGCCGCATCAAGCCGGAAGCGCCGCCGCCGCGCGAAAAGAAGAAAATGCCGGTGGCACTGATCTTCATCGGGCTCATCGTGCTGGCCGTCGCATGGCGCTATCTGAGCAAGGGCAGCCTCTGAGGCCGTTCATGCGTGTCTAAACGCGCATTTGAGTTGAATGCAATTTTTAATTGTAAATCGGATGCAGGCAGACGATCCTTGATTCCGTCGCTGGGCGATCGCCTCCCGGCGTCGGACTCGGGGGACGTCTGCAATGGCACGAAATATCGTTCTGCTCTCGGATGGCACCGGCAATTCGTCGGCAAAGGTCTGGCGCACCAATGTCTGGCGCACCTTCGAGGCGCTGGATCTCTCGGGCTCTGATCAGATCGCATTCTATGACGATGGCGTCGGGACATCGTCGTTCAAGCCATGGGCCATGCTCGGCGGCGCGTTCGGTTTCGGGCTGAAGCGCAATGTCATCGACATCTACAAATTCGCCTGCCGCAACTATCGGGGCGACGAGGACAATATCTTCGGCTTTGGCTTCAGCCGCGGTGCCTTCACCATTCGCGTGGTGATGGGCCTGATCCTGCATGAAGGCCTGGTGTCAGCCGACAGCGAAACCGAACTCGATGAGAAGGCCCGCGCCGCCTATCGTGCCTATCGGCGCAAGCGCTATCACACCGTATGGCCGTTCCGCCCCGAGGACTGGCTCCGCAATCTCCGCGATTGGCTCCGGCCACTGCCCTATGATCACGGCGAGAACCGGCAGGTTGCCAGGATCCGCTTCATCGGTGTGTGGGACACGGTGTCAGCCTATGGCATGCCCGTCGATGAAATGACGCGCGGCATCAGCAAGTATATCTACCCGCTCGAACTGCCCGATCACCAATTGGTACGCGCCCGCGTGACGCGGGCCTGCCAGGCGCTGGCGCTTGATGAAGAGCGCACCACCTTTCATCCCGAGCTCTGGGACGAGAAAATCGTGCCACCCTCTCAGTTCAATCCGGAGACACCGCGCGCCATCGTCGATGAGCAACTCAGCCAGGTCTGGTTTGCCGGCGTGCATTCGAATGTCGGCGGTGGTTATCCCGATGATTCGCTCGCGCATATTCCGCTGCTCTGGATGATCACCGAAGCGCGGCATTGCGGCCTGAAATTCAAATCCGATTACTCGAATCCCCCGCAGCCTCCCCCGCCTGGCGCCGTCATCGCCGATCCCGATACGTTCAAGAGCGTCACCTCGAAGCGCGACAAGGACGGGCGCATCTACAATCCGCGTCAGGGGCTGGGCGGCTACTACCGCTATGGGCCGCGCAAGCTGGTGCAACTGTGCAACATCAAATATTCGAAGCGGGAAGACGACGAAGTCCTGATCGAGCGACCCAAGATCCACGAAAGCGTCTTCAGGCGTCTCAGCAACCGCGCCCATGCCTATGCGCCGATCGGACTACCGCCCCTCTATGATGTGGTGACCGACGACGGACGCATCCTGACCTCCGATCAATACGGGATCGAAACCGCTGCGCAGGCGAGAGCGCGCGCCGATGCGCAGGAGCATGTCTGGAACGAGGTGTGGAAGCGCCGCATCGTCTACTTCCTCACCGTTGCGGCTACGACCGCATTGGTGATCTTCCCATTGGTCAGCGGCGCCCAGAAGTCCGACGAGTTTACCAGCCCGATCCGCTGGGTGTCCGACATCCTGCGAACCCTGCAAGGATTTCTGCCCGGCTTCGCGAAGACATGGATCGATGGCTATGCGCGGGCGCCGATCTCATTCGTGGTGATGGTCGCCATCCTCGTGGCGCTGCTGCTATGGGGCACGCGCATCGCCCATCGCAGCCAGGACCTGATGGGCGCGATCTGGCGTCGGCGGCCGGCCGCGCCGGGTGGATTGCCGACCAACTGGATCTATCGCCTGCGCAGCGACAGCAATTACATCGTGTTTCATGAAAGCATGAAGCGGCGGATCGGGCCGAGCTTCTTCGCACTGGTCTTCGTCTATGTCGGCCTCGCAACGCTCAGCCACATCGCCTTCAACATTCAGGATGTCGCCGGGATGACCTGCAAGGAAAGCCCGTCGCCGCGCCGGCTGATGCCCGGCCAGATCAGCGGTCCCATCGAATTCAGAACATCCGATCTCTGCCGCGCCACCGGCATCGAGGTCGATGACAACCGGGCGCGCTATGTCATCACGGTCACGCCGGGCGAGCAATGGACGCATTTCGGGACGCCGGTTCCGGTCGGTGGCTTTACATCGGTGGAGCCACCGCGCTGGTATCACCGCATCCTGCTCAGTCTCGCGCTGCCGCTGCGCCGCGCATTGTTCGAAGACTGGTTCCGGATCACGCTGCGTTACGGCAGGGTCGGTGGCGAGGAGGCCTTCTACGTGCCGGACCTGCGCGATGACACGATCCAATTCCCGATCGTGCCGACGCGTTCGGGCGAGCTGTTTGTCTTCATCAATGATGCCGTGATCGGCGTGCCCGGTCTTTACGGTGTTCTGTCCCACTGGAATGGCGGCACCGCGCAACTGACGATCAAGCGAACGCGATAACGAGCAGATCGGCTCATCGTGCAGCGCACTCATGCTTGGCACAACTTCCACATGTGCTAGCATCCCCTCGTCTAGGCTTCTCGGTAGACCAATAAAGTTCGTCTCGAACGATCAATAAACATAGCAGCCCTAGTTCTCATCCCGGAGAACCTGCTGCACAGGGAGTGAACGCGATGAAATCGATTCCAAATCGATCTGCCTTTGCGCGATCCGTTCTTGCATGCGCCGTTCTTGGATGCGTGAGCGCCGTCAGTCTGGCTGGCATCACGCATGTCAGCGCGCAGCAAAAGCTCAAGAGCTACAAATCCGACACCAAGGATTTCTGGACCAATCCACCCGATGACTGGTTCCTCGGCGACGAGACCGAAGCGCAGAAAGGTCTCGCTCCGCCGTCCGGCCCGCCGACTGGCGCGTCCGACAAAGAACTCGCCGACATGATGAAGAAGATCAAACTGCCGGCCGGCTTCAAGATCGAGGTCTATGCCTCCGGCGTACTCGCCGCGCGGCAGATGGCCTGGGGCGACAAGGGCACGCTGTTCGTCGGCTCGTTCGGCATCGGCAATGTCTATGCAATCACCGACAAGGGCGGCAAGAAGGAGGTCAAGACGATCCTCAAGGGCATGAAGATGCCCACCGGCCTCGCCTTCCAGGATGGCGCGCTCTATGTGATCGATATCGACAAGCTGATCCGCTACGACAATGCGGAAGCCAATCTCGACAATCTCGGCACCGGCAAGGTCGTCTATGACGACATGCCGTCTTATGCCGCGCATGGCTGGAAGTATCTCGCGCCGGACAAGGAGGGCTGGTTCTATGTGCCCTTCGGCCCGCCCTTCAATATCGGCATTCCGCCCACATCGCTGTCGCAGATCCGTCGCGTCGATCCGAAGACCGGCAATGCGGAGATCGTGGCACTCGGCGTGCGTAACAGCGTCGGCGGCGACGTCGATCCGCGCAGCGGCAAATACTGGTTCACCGAGAATGCACGCGACTGGATCAGTGATGACATGCCGAGCGACAAGCTCAACATGATCACGAAACTCGGCGAGCATTTCGGCTATCCGCATTGCCATCAGGGTGACATGGAAGATCCGAAATTCGCCATGGGTCACAAATGTTCGGAGTTCACCCCACCGGTGCTCAATCTCGGTGCGCATGTCGCGCCGCTCGGCATGAAGTTCTACACCGGCGACATGTTTCCGGCGGAGTACAAGAACAACATCTTCATCGCCGAGCATGGCTCGTGGAATCGTCACAAGTATCAGGGCGCGCGCATCAAGCGCGTGATCGCCGATCCCGATGGCAAGAACGCCAAGCAGGAGGACTTTGCCACCGGCTGGATCGAGGGTGACCAGGGTTATCTCGGCCGCCCGGCCGATGTGGTGCTGGCGAAGGATGGCTCGCTGCTGATCGCGGATGATTGGGCCGGTGCGGTGTACCGGATCTCTTACGCGAAGTGATCGAGCGCGAATGATGTCGCGAGGGGCCGGGCCACTGGCCCCTCCACGTCATTGCGAGCGCAGCGAAGCAATCCAGAGCCGGAGGAAGGACTGGATTGCTTCGTCGCTTCGCTCCTCGCAATGACGCGCATGCACACGAGCGAGTTGGAATGCGGAAATGCAGTCCCGATCCATGGTTGCCTCTCTCTGCTTGATCGCCATCACTTCGCTTCCGACATCCGCCGCCGACATCGCCGCGGGCAAGGAAAAGGCCGAACTCTGCATCGGCTGCCATGGCGAGAACGGCATCTCGCAGATGGAGAACATGCCCTCCCTCGCCGCGCAGCCCGATCAGTTCACCCAGTGGCAACTCATCTTCTTCCGCGCGGGGACGCGCAAGAGCGAGGAGATGAAGCCGATCGTCGAGCAGCTCGACAACAGCGACATCCGCAATCTCGGCGCCTATTTCGCCTCGCTGCAGCCGCCGGAGAAGAAACAGGACGACAATCCGGACCTGTCGGCGAAGGGCAAGCAGGCCGCGGCCGGCCGCCGCTGCGCGTCATGTCATCTGGACAGTTATGCCGGCACCAAGGCGGTGTCGCGGCTCGCCGGGCAGCGCGAGGATTATCTCCTGAAGGCGCTGCGCGACTACAAGTCCGGCGCCCGTGCCGGCGGCGGCATGGCGGCGATGGCGGAAGTGGCCTATTCGCTGAGCGAGGAAGAGATCGAGGCGCTGGCGCATTATCTCGCGCATTTGTGAGTGGGGCCGTAGCCAGGATGGAGCGTAGCGCAATCCGGGACCGGCGTTTCAACAAGTTCGCTGGTCCCTGCATTACGCTTCGCTCCATGCAGGCTACAGGTTAGGCGCCCCGCTGGTTCTCATACGTCTTCAGATGCGTATAGATCATCCGCATCCGTGGCACCGCGACCTTGGCCGCGTCGGCGCGGGCGATCATGTCGCCGACGATCTGGTCGGCCTCGATGGCAGACTTTCCGAGAATGTCGCGATACATCGAGGCCGTTGCCTTCGAGCCTTCCGCCGTGAGCATGGCCTCGGTGCGCTCGATGAAGGCAGGGCGCGGCGTGAAGCCATTGGCGACGGCCACGGCCGCGCATTCGTCGCGCACGCCGAGAATGAAATCGCGGCCGCCCGGTGCTGCGAGAATATCGCCGATGGCGCCGCGCATGGATGAGGTCGCGCCGGCGATGCTGGCGAGGAAAACCCACTTCTCCCACATGTCGTGGATGATGGTCTCGGACGAGGTGCCGCCGAAATTGCCGGACTTCATCACCGCGTCGATGGCCTTTGCACGCTCGGAACTGCCACCCTTGCGCTCGCCGAAGCTCAGCACCTGCAGCGGCGTCATCTGCACCACTTCGCGCGCCTCGTTGAGCGTGGCGGCGATCTGGCACTGGCCGCCCATCACCGCGTCGGCGCCAAAGATCTGCTCCAGCGTGTCGAGATGCTTCATGCCGTTGAGCAGCGGAATGATGGCCGTCTTCGGCCCCACGGCCGGTGCAAAGGACTTGATCGCATCGTCAAGATCGAACGCCTTGCAGCTCAGCAGCACCACGTCGAATGTTTCGGTGAGCTGGTCGGCCTGCACCGTGGGCGGGTTCTTCAGCGTCACGTCGCCATGCGGGCTCTTGATGACGAGGCCGGCGCTGGCCAGCTCACCGGCGCGCTTCGGGCGGACCAGGAAGGTGATGTCGTTTCCGGCCTGCAACAGCCTGCCGCCAAAGTAGCCGCCGATGGCGCCGGCGCCGACCACAAGAATACGCATTTCGAAGTCCTTATGAATTCATCCCGATCGTCATGGCCGGGCTCGTCCCGCCTGCGCGGCTGAAGCCCGGCCATCCGTCATCGTCCGCATCATCAAAAGCTGGATGCGCGGGTCAAGCCCGGGCATGACGTCAGGAGCGAGGGGCAGCTCTGCGCCTACCACTTCTCCCCAAACGGCCGGATTTCCATCTCGAAGGTCCAGGCACTGCGGGGCTGGCTGTAGAGCTGCCAATAGGACTCCGCCACCGAGGCCGGTGGCATCAGCAGGTCCGGGTTGTCGAGCGCATTTGACCCCAGCGCTTCCAGCCGGCGCTGCCGCACCCATTCGGTATCGACCCCGCTGTCGATGATCAGATGCGCCACATGGATGTTCTTCGGGCCGAGTTCGCGCGCCATGGCCTGGGCCACCGCACGCAGGCCGAATTTGGCCGAGGCGAATGCAGCAAAGCCGGAGCCGCCACGCAGGCTGGCCGTGGCGCCGGTGAAGAAGATGTTGCCCTGCCCGCGCGGCAGCATCAGCCGTGCCGCCTCGCGGCCGGCGAGGAAGCCGGAATAGCAGGCCATCTCCCAGACCTTGCGAAACACCCGCTCGGTGGTGTCGAGGATCGGGAAGTTCACATTGGCGCCGACATTGAAGATGCAGACCTCGAGCGGCGCATGGGCGTCGGCGTCGTTGAGGAAGGCAGTGATCTCCTCCTCCTTGCGCGCATCCAGCGAGCGCGGATGAATGCTGCCGCCCTTGGCCTCGATGTCCTTCACCAGCGGTGCCAGCTTGTCGCCATTGCGGCGACCGGCGAACACGGTGAAGCCTTCGGCGGCAAATTTCTTCGCGATCTCGGCGCCGATAAAATCGCCGGCGCCGATCACGGCCACGGTGGCGTTGCGGCTGGTCATGATGCAATCATCTCCTCGACTTCGCGGAGTTGCTCCTTGCCGAAAAACATCTCCTTGCCGACGAAGAAGGTCGGCGACCCGAACGCCCCGCGTTCCACGGCGTCCTGCGTATTGGCCACGAGCTTTGCCTTCACGTCGGGCTCCTGCCCGCGTGCCAGCAACCCGACGCCGTCGAGACCGGACGAATTCAGCGCGGCGATGGCGACTTCCAGGTCGTCCATCTTTTTCGGCTCCACCCACATGTGATGGAATGCCGCCTCGACATATTTCTCGAACACGCCTTCGAGCTGCGCCGCCACAGCGACGCGCATCAGGTTCAGTGTGTTGACGGGAAAGTTCGGATTCCACGCATAGGGCTTCACCTTGAAGCGCTTGACGAAACGCTCGGTCTCGAGCTGGTGGAATTCGCGCTTGTTCTTCACGCCGGCATAGGTTTCGGCCGGTGACCGATTGTTGGTCGCCTTGAAGATGCCGCCGAGCAGCACCGGGACATAGTCGAACTTGGCCCCGGTCCGTGCCTCGATGGCGGGGATCGCCTCATGGCTCAAAAAGGCGTTGGGGCTGCCGAAATCGAACAGGAACTGAACTGTCTGTGCCAAGTGGCCCTCCCGGATGTCATGATCTTTCCGACCATCATTGCTCACGAGTGTGGCGCGGCATGGCTGCCGCGTCCACTCTTTTCATGATGGTCATCATATCGTGATGGCGGGCGGGCGCAATCAGATCAGGCGCGTGATGGTCTTCTTGCGCCAGACGAAACGGTAATAGCTCGCCTGCAGCAGGAACATGGCGCAGAAGGTGATCGGCCATGCGTACCAGACGCCGGTGACGCCGAAATGCCGGCTCAGCACGATGGCGCTCGGCACCTCGATCAGTGCAATGGCCAGCACCGACAGCAGGGTCGGCATGAACACCGTGCCCGATGCCCGCATGGTGCCCGAGAAAATGCCGGACATGCCGAACACGATGCTGCTCCACAGCGTGATGTGGAGCAGGTGCTGCGACAGGTCGAGCACGGCCGCTTCGGTGATGAAGAAGCCCATCACCGTTCGCGAGAACAGGTAGATCAGCGCCACCAGTCCGCCGGTCAGCACGATGTTCAGCACCAGCGCGGTGCGCACAATGGAGCCGAGCCGCGCGACGTCACCACGGCCGATGGCCTGCGCGCCGAACACCGACGCCGAGATCGCAATCGACATCGCCGGAAACTGCGCATAGCTGATCACCTGATTGACGGCGCCGTAGGCCGCGGTGGCATCGGAGCCGAAACCGTTGACGATGCCGAGCAATGCAAGTTCGGCCACCGACATGGTGACGATCTGGATCGCGGTGGGAATACCGAGCCGCAGGATGCGGCCGAGCAGCGATAGATCCACATGCAGGTGCCGCAGCATGTCGAAGTCCGGCGCCAGTGGATGGTTGCGACGGATCAGATGGATCGACAGCCATGTCATACCGACAGCGGTGGAGATGACGGAAGCGATCGCCGCACTGGCGACACCGAGCGGTGGCAGGCCAAGCCAGCCAAGGATCAGCGCCGGCGTGATGATCAGGCCGAGCACGGTCGAGATCGCCAGCCCGACCAGCGGCGTCATGGTGTCGCCGACGCCGCGCATCAATGACGTCGAGAGCAGGAAATAGAAGGTCAGCGGCATGCCCAGCATCATGATGCGTGCATAGTCCGTGGCCTGATCGAGAATATTGGCCGGCGTCGCCAGCGCGATCATCAGCTCGCGCGCGAACAGCCCGCCGAAGACAGAAATCGAAAACCCGATCACCAGCGTCGCGAGCAATGCCGCGGCGGCGATTTCCTTCACCTTGTCGCGCTGCCCTGCCCCCCATGCCTGGCCGATCAGGATGCCGGCGCCGGTGCCGAGCCCGATGACGAAGGCGACGAAGAAGAACATCAGCGGAAACACCGACGATGCCGCCGCCAGCGCGTTCACGCCGATCATCTGGCCGAGATAGACATTGTTGATGGTGCCGAACAGCGATTGCAGGATGTTGCTCGCCATCATCGGTCCGACGAAGACGAGAAAGTCCTGCCACAGAGGTTTTTCCGCGGGCATTGAAACAGTCCTGAATGCGAGCTGGCGGCGCGCCTGTTGCGCGCCACCATGAGGTGTCAGCTGTGATCGGCGAAAGCGAGCCGCACGATGTGGTCGCGGATATCCACCGGCCATCCCGCGATCAGCTCGCCGAACTTCCGCCGGTCGGCTGCGAACAAGGCGCGTGAGGCTTCCTCGAAATCCGGCAGATTGCCCGCCATGGTGGACATGAAGTGATAGGCCGCATCGCGGGCGGCGCGCGCACGGTCGCGGTCGCCATGGGCGCGGCGGGCGTCTTCCACCAGTTTTCGCAGGGCCACCGAGGCGCCGCCGGGCTGGGCGGCGAGCCAGTCCCAATGCCGCGGCAACAGCGTGATCTCGCGGGCTACGACACCGAGCTTCGGCCGGCCGCGGCCGCGCGGCTCGGCCGGAACCTCGCTCGCGGGTACCGGTTGCGGCAGGCGGGCGATGATCTCGCGATGGCTGCCGCGCAGGTCGATGTCGATGGACTTGCCGGTGGCGTTGTCGAAAATGATGATCGGGTCGGCGATCGGCCCTGTCGCGATCTTCACGGCCACCGCCACCTCGGCCAATGGCCCACTGGCCAGCAGCTTGGAGCCAGCGAAGGCTGTGTAGGGAGAAACAGTGCTATCGGTCATGGCCGCCCCCGTTCTGTCATCGGAACGGTCGCTAATTACACCCGGATGATATTCGCGTCAATATTACCCGGATAAATAAAATCCGTTCCGGACGCCGCAAGGACCAGCATGCTCATCGTTCACCACCTCAATAATTCCCGCTCGCAGCGGGTTCTCTGGCTGCTGGAAGAGTTGGGCGTGCCGTATGAGGTCAAACGCTATCAGCGCCAACCGAACATGCTAGCGCCGAAGGAGCTGCGGGCCATCCATCCGCTCGGCAAGTCACCGGTCATCACCGACAACGACAACACCGTTGCCGAGTCCGGCGCCATCATCGAATACGTCCTGAAGACCTGTGGCCAGGGCCGGCTGATCCCCGCCGACAATACGCCCGAACGGCTGCGCTACACATACTGGCTGCACTACGCCGAAGGTTCGGCGATGACGCCGCTGTTGCTGAAGCTGATCTTCGGACTGTTGCCGAAACGCGCGCCGCTTCTGATCCGGCCGATCGTGAATGCAGTGGCGACCAAAGCGCTGGCGACATTGGTGACGCCGCAGCTCAGGCAGCATATGGCGTTCTGGGAAAGCGAACTTGGCAGGAGCGACTGGTTCGCCGGCGATGATTTCACCGCAGCCGATATCCAGATGAGCTTCCCGCTCGAAGCTGCAAGCGCGCGGGGCGGGCTGGAGCAAGGCCATCCGAAAGCGATGGCGTGGCTTGCGAATATCCACGCCCGTCCAGCCTATCAGCGTGCGCTGGAAGTAGGCGGACCCTATGAGATCGGAAAGTAGTTGGGGGCAGAGCGGCGACGGTCCCCCTCGACGCCGCTCCGCGCCCCTCAGTTGCCTCCGGTGATCTTCACCGCTGCGATGTCGAAGGGCTTCGTCTTTGCTTCCGCATCGACGGCCTTCGCGATCTCCAGATTCACTGAGTCCTGTACCTTCGGCACGCGCGGCAGCAGCTTCTCGCCATGACCCCACTCGCCCATGCGCTGCATGCTGGCAAGGCCGGTCGGCGAGACCGCGGTGGTGATGTCGGCAAAATTCTTCACGCTCCAGTTCGGATCGAAGGTCGAAGCGCGCTCGATCACTTCGGTTGGGATGCTCTTGGCCGGTTCAAGTGACTGGAACCACTTGTTGGTGCGCTCGTGATTCTGGCTGGCATAGAACAGCGCTTCCGCATGAGCGCGCAGAAAGCGCTTCAGCACATCCGGTCGCTTGCTGACGAACTCGTCGCGCGCCTGCAGCACCATGGCCGGCGCGGTGTTCTGCGAAATCACCTTGGCGAGGCCGGCCTGCTCGAACAGCGTCACCCAGGGATCCCACATGAAGAAAGCGTCGATCTTCTGCGCGCGCACGGAGTCGGCGAGCTCCGGCGTGCCGAGATTGACGAAGTTCATGTCGCTGCCGACCTTGAGTCCGGCGCCCCGCACGGCTTCCTGCGCATTCAGATAGGCCGTGATCCCGAACAGCCCGAACACCTGCTTGCCCTTGAGGCCTGCCAGTGAATCGATGCCCGACTTGGTCGTTGCCAGCACAGCCGAACGGAAGCTCGATTGATGCGCCACGACCTTGATCGGCGCGCCCGCCGACATCAGCATCACCGCACTGAAATCGGCGACACTGCCAATGTCGGCTGCGCCGGACACCAGCGCCTCATTGATCGGCGGCCCGCCGACGAACTGGATCATATCCAGCTGCAATCCGTGTTTCGCGGCGATGTCCGTGTTCTTCAGCGTGTGCTGCAGCTGTGCAGACACAGTCACGGTATTGGTCCAGCAGAACCGCACCTTGTCGAGCGGCTGCGCCCGCGCGACATAAGGGGCCGCGAGCGCCGAGCAGACACTGCCTGCGAACAATGCATTGAAATGACGGCGCGTGAAATGTGTCATGCGTATCTTCCTTCCGCCTTTGACTTTCGAGCGATGTCCGCACGTCGTGTGTCGACGCGAACATGCGCCATCACGCATCCCGGCGCGCGCGGACATGACGATCTCGAATGGGTGATGTTGCGCATGCGGCCGTTGGTCAGAATGCCCGGCCGTCTCTATCCCTGCGTCGGCGCCAAGTGTGGTCGGCGGGACGGCTTGCTGTCAAAGCCATATGTTTTGCAGCGCAGGCGCGATTTTTGAGCACGCAACGATGAGACGCCTGCATTCAACGGCGCAAATTCCATGACTGGTCGCCATTGCGAGCGATACTCGATCCGACGTTGCTGGATGCTCTGTCGCTCGCACCGGGAAAAGCCATCGGCTTCTCCCGGTCTCGCAATAACGGAGTTCAGTGAGTCAGATACGGACAACCGCCTTCTGCCATCGGCCTGAACGCATCGTCACCCGCGATCGTCGTCACGGTCTCATACAGATCCCATGGCTGCTTCGATTCGGTCGGCTTCTTGATGCGCATCAGATACATGTCATGCACCATGCGGCCGTCCTCTCGGACTTTGCCATTCTGCGCGAAGAAGTCGTTGACCGGATTGGCGCGCATCCAGGCCATCACCTTCTCGGTGTCGGTGCTCTTCGTCGCCGCGACCGCCTTGAAGTAGTGACGCAGCGATGAGTTCACGCCGGCCTGATAGGCGGTCGGCATCGCGCCATGGCGCTTGTAGAATTCCTGACTGAAGGCGCGGGTCTCCGGCGTGCGGTCCCAGTAGAACGAGTCGGTGAACATCAGGTCATGGGCATTGGCGAGGCCCATGGCATGCACGTCGGTCAGCGTCACCTGCAGCGCGACGATCTGCATGCTGCTCTGGATGTTGAATTCGCCCGCCTGGTTCACGGCCGTGGAGAAATCCGCGCCGGCATTGGCGAGGCCCAGCACCTTCGCGCCCGACGACTGCGCCTGCAGCAGGAAGGACGAGAAATCTGCGGTGCTGAACGGATGCCGGACCGAGCCGACCACCTTGCCGCCGCTGGCCGTCACAGCCCGCGATGCATCGCGCTCCAGCGCCTGGCCGAAGGCATAGTCGGCGGTGAGGAAGAACCAGGAATCGCCGCCGCGCTTGACGATGGCCTTGGCGGTGCCGTTCGACGCCGCATAGGTGTCATAGGTCCACTGCACCGATGTCGGCGAGCACTGCTTGCCGGTGATATCAGACGAGCCGGCGCCGGAGATCAGAAAGATCTTCTTGCGCTCGCGGGTGAGGTTCTGCACCGCCAGCGCCACGGCAGAGTTCACGCCCTCGGCCACCACATCGATCTTCTTGTTGTCGATCCAGTCGCGCACGATGCCGGTGGCGACGTCCGGCTTGTTCTGGTGATCGCCGGAAATGATCTCGATCTTGCGGCCATCGACACTGCCGCCGATTTCCTCGGCCGCCATCTGCGCCGCGATCACCGACCCCTTGCCGTTGCCGTCGGCATATTGCCCGCTCATGTCGGTGATGATGCCGACGCGCAGTGTGCCATCCTCGGCATGAAGCGCAGCAGTCGAACACATCAGCAGCACGCCGGCCGCAACGGCTTTTACGAAATTCAAAGTCACGAAAGTCCTCCCTTGGCCGCCTCTGTTGTGAGGCTCGGCACGGCGCGTGAACGCGCCGCTGCAGGGAAGGTTGCCCGATGCTGCGACATTTTGGCAATGCGCTAAGCTACCCGTGAGAGCCTCGCTGCCATGCGGACAAATGCGCTGTGTCGCCCTTTAGTTGCCGATGGCGGCAGCGCCACGCGTGCGTGGGTCCGGCGCGCCGAGCAGTCCATCTTTCGTGATCATGATGGAGTTGGCCGAAGTCTGCCCCATCGGCTTCACGATCTTGTGTCCCATCGTTCTCAGCCCGTCGAGTGCCGCGTCCGACAAGCCGTTCTCGATCCGCACTTCATCGGGCAACCATTGATGATGCAGGCGCGGTGCCGACACGACGGACATCACGTCCATGTTGTAGTCGAGCGCGTTGACGATGACCTGCAGCGTCGTGGAGATGATACGGCTGCCGCCGGGTGAGCCTGTCACCAGCACCGGCTTGCCGTCCTTCACCACGATGGTCGGTGTCATTGACGAGAGCGGGCGTTTGCCGGGGCCTGGCAGATTGGCCTCATAGCCGACGAGACCATACGCGTTGGATGCGCCGGGCGATGCGGTGAAATCGTCAAGCTCGTTATTGAGCAGCACCCCGGTCCCTTCGGGCACGAGGCCGACGCCGTAGCTGAAGTTCAGCGTGTAGGTATTGCTCACTGCATTACCGGCGCTGTCGACGACGGAGTAATGCGTCGTGTTCTGGCCCTCGCGCGGCGGCTTCGGTGTCAGTGCATCGCTCCACGGCGTTGCGCGCTGGCGATCGATGGTGGCGCGCTGCTTATCCGCATAGTCCTTCGAGATCAGCGTCGCGATCGGCGCATTCACGAAAGCGGGATCGCCGAGATAGCGCGCGCGATCGGCATAGGCGCGCTTCATTGCCTCGACCAGCAGATGCAGCGATGGCGCCGACCCCTGCTGCATTTCGGCAAGCGGAAAACCTTCCAGGATGTTGAGCGTTTCCAGCAGCACCGTGCCGCCGGACGATGGCAACGGCATGGAGACGATGTCATAGCCACGATAGTTGCCGCGCACGGGCTCGCGGATCACCGGCTGATAGGTCCTGAGATCGTCGAGCGTGAAGATGCCGCCGGCCTCGTTGATGCCTTTGACAAGCTTTTCAGCCACAGGCCCTTCGTAGAATCCGCGCGGTCCTTGCTGCGCGATGGCCGTCAGCGTCTGCGCCAGGTCGGCCTGCAGAAGCTTGTCGCCTTCGCGCAGCGACGTGCCATCGGGTCGTGAAAAGATCGGTTTGCTCGATGGCCAGCGCGCCAGCCGGCGATGCCAGTCCGGCAACGTATCGGCACCGTCATCGGCGAGCACGAATCCGTCGCGCGCCAGCGCGATGGCAGGCTGCAGCAGGTCCGACAGCGTGAACTTGCCCGAGCCGTATTTCTCCAGCGCGAGCGCGAGGCCCGCCACCGTGCCGGGAATGCCGATACCAAGCGCACTATCACGCGATTTCGCGATATCCGGCTTGCCGTCGCTGCCAAGAAACATGTCGCGGGTCGCCTTGCCGGGCGCCGTCTCGCGATAGTCGATAGCGGTGCTCTCACCCTTAGCGGTGTGGATCACCATGAAGCCGCCGCCGCCGATATTGCCGGCGCGGGGATAGGTTACGGCCATGGCGAAGCCGGTGGCCACGGCGGCGTCGATGGCATTGCCGCCGCGCGCCATCACATCGGCGCCGACCTGCGCGGACAGCCGTTCCTGCGCAACGACCATGCCATGCTTGGCGGCAACCGGCTTCAACGTGCCCAGCGGTGCGGGAGTATAGTTGTCGCGCGATTGTTGCGCGTTTGTCGGCCCGGCCGATACCAATATTACTGCGAGTGCTGCAACGCATGCACAACGCAGGAAAGCAAAACGGTTCATCGATGGCTCCGGCTGGGCGGCGGTCACGATCGTTTAACCGCCTTGCATGCTATATGGATTGAGAATCGTCATCCACAACACGCGGTTCTTTGAGGAGAACACTCCATGGCGGTCGTCGCCGCATCTTCTCCTGTCGCGGCTAATCCGACGCGCTATCCGCCGCGCCGCGCGGTGGTCAGCTGGATGTTCTTCGATTGGGCCGCGCAGCCCTATTTCAGCCTGATCACGACATTTGTCTTCGCGCCCTATTTCGCCACCCGTGTCGCGGCCGATCCGGCGACGGGACAATCGCTGTGGGGATTCGCGACGGCATGTGCCGGCCTGATCATTGCGCTGATGTCGCCGGTGCTGGGCGCCATCGCGGATGCGAGCGGACGCCGCAAGCCGTGGATCGCCGGTTTCGGGACCATCTTCGTGATCGGCGCCTGCCTGATGTGGATCGGCAAACCCGGCGATCCCGCGCTGATCCTGCCGCTGCTGCTCGCTTATGGCTTCGCCACCATCGGCGTCGAATTCGCCACGGTGTTCAACAATGCGATGATGCCGACCCTGGTGCCGCCGGATCAAATCGGGCGGCTGTCGGGCTCGGGCTGGGCGCTCGGCTATGTCGGCGGCATTCTCAGCCTGGTCGTGGTGCTGGGTTTCATGGCCGCCAATCCATCGAGCGGCAAGACGCTGTTCGGCCTGACGCCGATCCTCGGCCTCGATCCCGCGACATTCGAGGGCGATCGCATTTCCGGGCCATTGTCGGGCCTGTGGTTCGTCGTTTTCGTGCTGCCGATGTTCCTGTTCACGCCGGATTTTCCGGCGCGGGTAAAAGCGAGCAATGCCGTTCGTGCGGGCTTGACCGATCTCGGCCACACGCTGCGCGAATTGCCGAAGCACAAATCGATGATGGCGTTCCTGATCGCCAACATGATCTATACCGACGGCCTCGTCTCGCTGTTCGCCTTCGGCGGCATCTATGCGGCCGGCACGTTTGGTTGGAACACGATCCAGATCGGCACGTTCGGCATCATTCTCGCCATTGCCGGCACCTTCGGCGCCTTCATGGGCGGCAAGCTCGATGACGCATTCGGGCCGAAGCGGGTGATCGCCGGATCGCTGCAGCTGCTGCTGCTGGCGATCGTGTCGATCCTTCTGATCGACAAGGAAACCATCCTGTTCATGAAAGTGACGCCGCCGCAGCCGAATGGCGGTTTGTTCGCAGCACCGGCGGAGAAAGCCTATCTGCTGCTCGGCTGCCTGATCGGCATGGCTGGTGGCCCGTTGCAGGCAGCCTCGCGCACATTGCTGATCCGGCTGGCGCCGCAGGATCGCATCGGCCAGTTCTTCGGGCTGTTTGCACTGACCGGAAAAGTCACGTCCTTCATCGGCCCGCTGCTGATCGGCGTCGTCACCGCGGTGACGGCGAGCCAGAAGGCGGGGATGGCGGTGCTGGTGCTGTTCTTCGTCGCGGGATTGGCGCTGCTGGCACGGGTGCGGCAGGCGTAACTCTTGCTGTCGCCACCCGGCTTGACCGGGTGGCCCAGTAAACGCAGCAGCTTGCGTTTTTACATCGATGTCAGTGTCTACTGGATCGCCCGGCCCTAGCGCGCAATTGCGCGCCGGCCGGGCGATGACAGCAGAGCTTAGTGCTTGAAGTGCCGTGTCCCGGTGAAGACCATGGCGATGCCGGCATCGTCGGCGGCCTTGATCACTTCATCGTCGCGTACCGAACCGCCCGGCTGGATCACCGCCGTGGCACCGGCCTCGATGGCCACCAGCAGACCATCCGCGAACGGGAAGAAGGCGTCGGAGGCGACCACCGAGCCCTTGGTCATCGGCTCGGCGAGCTTCATCTCGGCTGCTGCATCCTGCGCCTTGCGGGCCGCGATGCGCGCGCTGTCGATACGGCTCATCTGGCCAGCGCCAACGCCAACCGTGGCGAGGTCCTTCGCGTAGACAATCGTGTTCGACTTGATGTGCTTGGCGACACGGAACGCGAATTTCAGATCGCGCAGTTCGGCCTCGGTCGGCTGACGCTTGGTCACGACCTTCAGGGTCATGTCGTCGACAACCGCATTGTCACGGCTCTGCACCAGCAGACCGCCGGCCACCGTCTTTGCAGTAAAGCCGGCCGCGCGCGGATCGGGCAGGCTGCCCGCCAGCAGCAGGCGCAGGTTCTTCTTCGCCGCGACGATGGCGATCGCTTCATCACTCGCATCCGGCGCCACGATCACTTCGGTGAAGATTTCGGTGATCACCTTCGCCGTCTCGGCATCCAGCGTGCGGTTCAGCGCCACGATGCCGCCGAAAGCCGAGGTGGAATCGCAGGCCAGCGCCTTGCGATAGGCCTCGACCAGATTGCTGCCTTCGGCCACGCCGCAGGGATTGGCGTGCTTGACGATGACGCAGGCCGCGGTGCGCTTCGGATCGAACTCGGCGATGGCCTCATAGGCCGCGTCGGTGTCGTTGATATTGTTATAGGAGAGCTGCTTGCCCTGCACCTGGCGTGCCGAGGCAACGCCGGGGCGCAGTTCGGGCGTGCGATAGAAGGCGGCGGTCTGGTGCGGGTTCTCGCCGTAGCGCAGAGCCTCGACCAGCTTGCCACCGACGGCGCGGAAATCCGGCGCTTCGGTGTTGAGCTGTTCGGCAAACCAGTTGGAGATCGCTGCATCGTAGGCGGCGGTGCGCGCATAGGCCTTGGCGGCCAGGCGGCGGCGCAGCGTGCGGGTGGTCGCGCCGTTATTGGTCGCGAGTTCGTCGAGCACCGATTGATAGTCCGAGGGCTCGACCACGACGGTGACGTCGTCATGGTTCTTCGAGGCGGCGCGGATCATGGCGGGGCCACCGATATCGATATTCTCGATGCAGTCTTCCCAGGAGGCGTTCTTCGCCACCGTCTCTTCGAACGGATAGAGATTCACCACCAGGAGATCGATCTGCGCGATGCCGTGATCGGCCATGGCCTTCTTGTGCTCGGGATTGTCGCGGATCGCCAGCAGGCCGCCATGCACCTTCGGATGCAGCGTCTTGACGCGGCCATCCATCATTTCCGGGAAGCCGGTGAGATCGGAGACGTCGGACACTTTCAGGCCCGCCGCAGCGATCGCCTTGGCGGTGCCGCCAGTGGAGACGAGATCGACGCCATGCGCGGACAGCGCGCGGGCGAATTCGATCAGTCCGGACTTGTCGGAAACGGACAAAAGAGCGCGAGTTACCTTGCGCGGATGGTCGGTCATGATGGTGTATCCCGTGGGAGAAGGCAGCCGCGTAGCATGGTTTGGCGGGGCGTGAAACCGGGCCGGTTGGCATGCCAGCAATTTGCACGGCCGCCCTCAAACTCCGCCTCCTCATGGTGAGGAGGCGCGTAGCGCCGTCTCGAACCATGAGCGGTCAGGCTCCGGGGCCTAGCGACCATCCTTCGAGACGCGGCCTGCGGCCGCTCCTCAGGATGAGGGGCAGAGTGTATTGATCTACAACGGTAATTCCGGCTCGCGCCGCGCGTTCCGCCGCGCACTCGTCTGCGACGGCGACGAATTCGATCGGGCAAAGCTCCAGCGCACGCTGCCGGTCTGGCGGGCGTCCTGGTGGATCACGATCTGGGCGGTGCGGCGCGGGCCGTCATTGCCGGCCAGGAACACACTGTCCTCGAGATCGACCTTGTCGTCGAGGGCCTCGAAGGTCCAGACGTCGCGGTTCGGCAGCACCAGCATGACGCCGCGGGCGTCGCTCAGCCGGCTCGCTTTCACCGAAGGATGCAGGTGGAAGCGGACCGCATAATCGGTGTTGTTGCCCTTCAGCCGCGATCCCGGCGCGGGCGTGACGATGTCCTCGCCATCCAGCCGGTTGCCGTCGGCGGCGATGGTCAGGATGCGGCGATGCTCGATGCCGAAGCGCGACTTGTAGCCGTCATGGGCGGTGGTCAGCATGGTGCCGTCGGTCATCACCTCGCGATAGTTCTCGACATTGTGCGGGCCGTTGGTGATCGGCGAGCCGCGCAAGAACTTCTTCATGGCGCCGGCCTCGACGAACTGGCTCGACGAGGTGTTGTGATAGCTCACGGTCGAATGCGCAGCGGTGGAGCGGGCGAAGACGCGCCAGTTGTCGCGCGCCGTCGAGGGCATGCCGCAATTGACGACGATGCGGCTGGCGCCGGAGGACAGCTCGAAAGCCAGCGTGCCGGCATGCGCCTCGTGGCTGACATCAGGTGGCGGCGGTGAGCCGGTGTCGATCACCACGGTCATGTTGCCGGCTTCCAGGCGCTGGAAGCCCGTATGCGGCATATGGGCCATCGGCACGCCATGGGTGTCGTCATAGGCCAGCAGCGTGGCGACCAGATGCGAGGGCGTGGAGCTCATGCCGTTGAACAGCGCGAAATTGCCGTCGCCATGGCGGAAGAAGCGCAGCATCGGCATCATGCGGTCGATCGCATTCAGCAGCGCCGGCGGCGGCGCGATGTTTCGTGCGGCAAAGGTCTGGCGCAGTGGCAAGAGATCGATCAGCAATTCGATCAGCGCGTTTGGATTGCGCGAGACATGGCCGCCATCGGGCAGGATCTGCTTCTGCAATTCATCGGACAGCCGCTTCGCCGCAGCGCGGATATTGTTGGCCTGGTTGGCGAGGCAGAGCGAGGCGTAGCACAGCGCGATCAACACCTGCATTTTCGGCAAGCCGTCGGCGGCGCTCGGCAGCGCATAGCGCAGGGTGCGGATTTCGCGCGCCAGCATGCGCAGATAGCGGCGATAGAATTTGCCGTCGGTGTCGCCGAGCACCAGCGGCGCCTGCGACAGCAGCGAGATCACGCGGCGCGCGATCACCTCGGGGCGGCGACCATTCGGCCGCTTGCGCGAGGTATTCGACATCCAGTCGTCGATCAGCGAGCGTGCATTGGCACGGGTGATGGCGGTGTCGGCGGCGCGCAGGTGACGCAGCCAGCCGAAGCCGAGCAGCGAGACTTCCCAGTCTTCCGATGGCGGTTCCAGATCGAAGATGGAGCGGCCGTGGCAGGTGACGATCTTGCCGGCGAAGACGAAGCGGCCGGCATAGATCTCGGCTGCGCGCGTGGCATCGGTGGTGCGCAGGTCATGCGGCGCAATCAGCAGGCGATCGGTTCGGCCGGGCCACAGACGCGAGACCGCCGCCGAGCCGCCGGACATGCGCGCCAGCGCACTCCGCGCGAAGCGGCCGAGGATCAGCCTCGAAATACGTCTGCGGTGAGCGACCACGTGTGCCTTGGTCCGGAATCAGGGTGGGATGGAAACAGAGAAATACCGTTGCGAATCCTTCTTAGCCGGAAACGCCGCCCGCACACAGTACAAGGAGACGCCCTGTGGACGCCCGCCGAATCAAAGGAATAGTCCAGTAAATATCAGGATTTAATCAGTCGCGCTGCATAGAAGCCGTCGAGTCCGCCAAGCCGGGGATCGGCATGTGGCAAATGGCTTGGCAGCGTACGCAAATCGCCATCCGGCGTGATGATCTCGGTGAGGCCGGCAACCTCGCTGGCAGTCGCGGGTACACGGCGCATGCTGCTGTCATGCGCCAGCAGATCGGCGATGGCGTGTTCACCCTCGTCGGGTTCCATCGAGCAGGTGCAATAGACCAGCACGCCGCCGGGCTTCAGCATGGTCACTGCCTTGGCCAGCAAACGGCGTTGCAGGGCCGTCAGCATGGTGATGTCGGCTTCCTGTTTCAGCCAGGCGACATCGGGATGACGGCGGATGGTGCCGGTGGAGGAACACGGTGCATCCAGCAGAACGCCGTCAAAGCCTTCGCCGGGATATTCGGCGCCGTCGGAAACGATGGTCTCCGCCTGCAACAGCAACCGCGCGAGATTTTCGCGCAAGCGCGCCACGCGGTTCGGTGAGCGATCCACGGCGACGACATGCGCGCCGCCCTGGGCGAGCTGCGCGGTCTTGCCGCCCGGCGCGGCGCAGAGATCGACGATGCGCTTGCCCTTGAGATCGCCGAACAGCCGTGCCGGCAATGCTGCCGCGGCGTCCTGCACCCACCACTGGCCGTCGTTGAAACCGGGCAGCATGGTCACCGAGCCCTGCAGCAGCGTGCGCACGGTGCCGGTCGGCAGCACTTCGCCATGCAGGCGTGTGGCCCAGGCTTCGGCGTCGGATTTCACGGTGAGATCGAGCGAGGGCTCGTGGCTGAGTGCGGCGGCGATATCGTGTGCGGTCGCCTCGCCATAATGCGCGGACCAGCGGGCGAACAGCCATGGCGGCACGTCCAGGCTCTGGCCGGCCGTTTCCGCGATCAGTTCCTGCCCCTCGCGCGCGCAGCGACGCAACACGGCATTGACGAGGCCGGCATATTTCGCAGCACGACGATCCGATTGCACCATCCGGACGGACAGATCGACGGCGGCATGATCCGGCACGTCCATCCAGAGAATCTGCGCAGCGCCGATCAGCAACGCGCTCTGCGCACGCGGCGCATCGGTGGGGATGCCGCGATCGAGCAAACGGGAGAGAATCTGGCCCAGCGTGCCGAGGCGACGAAGAATCGTCGCGACAAGCCGACGCATCAGCGCACGGTCGCGGTCCGACAGTGTCTTCAGGCCGGGATGGGCGGCAGAGCCTTCGAGCTGGTCATCCAGCGTGCGGTGTTTCTGCAGCACGCCATCAAGAATGTCGGCTGCGATGCGTCGCGCGGCGAGGCCAGGGACCTCGGGTGGCGGGGCGTATTTCACTTGCGGCATGCAGCAATATCACAATGGAAGATCGGGAATGGCGAGAATTTCGGCCGCAGCGGGCGGGACCGATTCTGTCGCACGCGAATATGCCAAATGTAAGAATCGCCTTTATATGGTCAGTGTCGCACATTAGTTCTGCGATACGAAATTGGTAACGCGTGCGGGCCCTTGCCGGTTCACAGGGATCATCGAGATGAACGACAAACCAGCAGATCACTCCATCGTGCCTGATGCTGCGCCGGAAAAGGTGCTGTCGCCGGCTGCGAAGCGCGCTTTGGCCGAGGCCGAGGAGCGCCGCGCCGCAGCCGCCGCGCCCTCGCCCCATGCCAAGGAGTTGCAGGGGCCGGATGGCCCCGAGCCGACCCGCTTCGGCGACTGGGAACGCAAAGGCATCGCGTCGGATTTTTGACGCCATTCCATTTCCGGATTTCCGATCGCCTGTAGCGCCATCCCATGCCGCCAGCATCACGCATCCATCATGCGTCGCCATGGCGGGCGCGCCTGTCGCGCCTGTGGCCGTGGATCTTTGTGCTTGGTATGGCGGCGGGCTCGGCGCTGCCGCTGAAGCGCTGGCTGTCGACCGTCTTCCATGACGAGACCCAGGCCGAGCGCGACGCCAATGCGATCGTGCAGCGAAGCGGCAGCCGCGACGAGCGCCATGTGGTCGATGTGCTCTACACCATTGATGGCGATACCTTTGGTGCCCGCGTGCATATCGCACCTGGCGACGATCTCACCGCGCGCATCCGCCTGCGCGGCATCGATGCGCCCGAGCTGAAAGGCCAGTGCACCACTGAGATCCGCCTCGCCGAGGATGCCACCGCTGCCTTGAAGCGGCTGCTCAAGGAAGGTGGCGTGACGATCTACAATATCGGGGCCGACAAATATCCTGGCCGCGTGGTTGCCGATGTCGCCACGCGCCGCACGCCGAACGTCTCGGCTGCCCTGCTCGCCGGCGGCTTTGCGCGCAGCTATGGCGGCGGCCATCGCGGCGGCTGGTGCGACAAATGACAAAGCCGCGCTGTGGGCGCGGCTTTGTCAGAGCGAAGGCGACAATACTCAGCGCTGCGTGACGACCACTTGGGTGCCGACATTGACGCGCGAGAACAGGTCGGTGATGTCCTCGTTATACATGCGCACGCAGCCATAGGAGACATAGCCGCCGATCGACTTCGGCACATTGGTGCCGTGGATCGCATATTCGCCACCGGCGAGCGTCATGGCGGCGACGCCCATCGGGTTGGCGGGCGAGCCGCCCGGGATCACGTCCGGAATACGCGGATTGTCGCGCTTCACATCGGCAGGGGGCGACCAGGCGGGCTGGCGATACTTGCCGTCGATCTTGGTGACGCCTGCCCACTGCTTGCCGGGCTTGCCGACACCGACCGGATAGCGCACGGCGACGCCGGGCTCGACCACGAGATAGAGTTTGCGCTCGCCGGTTTTCACCACGATGGTGCCGGGGGCATATTCGCCGCGGAAGTTGACGAGGCTGGGGGCCGCCTGCACGGACGTGGCGGCCAGGGTGCTAGCCACAAGGGTTGCGGCCAATGCACCTGCAATTTTCGAAGACATCGATCTCTCCAAATTCGACCATCCGGTATCGGCCGGGCGAGGTCGTCCCGCCCCTGCGGGCGAGCACATCATTGCAATATCGGGAAGCATCGACCGGCCGCGTAAACAGCCGGTCTCCAACGGCGCGTGAGCCGCACCGAGGCGCCGTTTAATGAGGGGAACTCGGAAATAAAGTAAATGATCGGGAAACAACACTCGCTCTAAATTGGACGGGAGCGGGCGGGGACGGCCTGACAACTGCGTGAGCGGTGCGTGATTTTCCGCGTTTGTCGTCGCCCGGCTTGACCGGGCGATCCAGTAAACACCGGTAGTAGCGATAGAGCCGAGGCACCGCCGTTTACTGGATCACCCGCTTTCGCGGGTGATGACAGTCCGAGGCGCGCGTCACCCCAGCGTAAACGCCTCATGGATCGCCGATTGCACGGCGCCACCGGTCACGGCGCCGCCGCCGGCCACATAGATCCAGTCGCCGATCACCGTGGCGCCCACCGCATGGCGCGGGGTCAGCATCGGGGCGTGGCTCTGCCAGCTGTCGGTCCTGGGATCGTAGCTCTCCATCTGGCCGAACACCTTTTCCTGCGTGATCTTGCCGTCGCGGATCACGCCGGACTCGCCGCCCATGGCGAACAGCCGGTCGCGATAGATCACGAGGCCATGGCCGGAGCGCGCCACCGGCAGCGGTTTGCGCAATTCCCAGGTGTCGCGTTCGGGCAGATACACGTGATGCAGGTCGGTATTGTATTCGAAGGTGTTGAAGCGCCCGCCGATGACATGGATGACGCCGCCAAAAGCGACACAGCCGACATGGTCACGCGCGCCGGGCAGCGCCTTTCGCGTCTCCCATTTGTCGGTCTTGGGGTCGTAGACCTCGTGCCAGCCGACGCTGGCGCGTTCGGCCGCAGGCTCTGATGCGCCACCAATCAGGTGGATCTTGCCGTTCAGCGCCACGGCCGCGCCGGCACCGCGCGGACGCGGCAATGGCGCGATGGTGTCCCAGCGATCGGCCGCGACGTCATAGGCGTATGTGTTCTGATCGGAGCCGCGGTTCTGCTGCATGAAGCCGCCCAGCGCATAGACGCGACCGGCATCGGCGGCCACGGACACATGGTTGGCGCCGCGCGGCAGCGGCGCGGCGTTGAACCACTGATCCTTCGCGGCGTCGTAGACATGATGATACGGCCGATCGACCCGGCCTTCGCCATAGCCGCCGACGATGTGCATGCGATCGGCCCAGGCCGTCGCCCATGCCATCTCGCTGCGCGGCAGCGGCAAGGCTGCGCGTGACTGCCATTTGCCGGGCGAGCCTTTCGGCGCCGGGCTGTCGGTGACGCGCTGCGCCTCCTGCTCCGGCGTCATGTGATGCGGCACGCCGCCCTGCAGCTTGGCGTAGGGCTCGGTGGAGGATGGCGCGGCGGGGAGTGTGGGGTGATGGCCGGCGTGCTGGGCATGGGCTGCAGCAGCGCCGGTGAGCAGCGCGGCGCCACCGAGAACAAAGGAACGGCGATCCATGGGCGTCTCTCCCCTCACTCTTTGTGTCATCGCCCGCGAAAGCGGGCGATCCAGTATACACAGACAGTAGTGAAAGTACCGAGACGCCGACGTCTACTGGATCACCCGCTTTCGCGGGTGATGACAGTTGGCATATTGGAGGGCTTTACGCCCCCTTCTTCTTGTTCTGCCGCTTCTCAACGAGATCATCCACGACCGCCGGATCCGCCAGCGTCGAGGTATCGCCCAGCGATGACGGCTCGTCTTCCGCGATCTTGCGCAGGATGCGCCGCATGATCTTGCCCGAGCGGGTCTTCGGCAGGCCCGGTGCGAACTGAATCAGGTCGGGCGAGGCGATCGGGCCGATATCCTTGCGGACCCAGGCCACCAGCTCCTTGCGCAGCTCTTCGGTCGGCTCGACGCCATTCATCAGGGTCACATAGGCATAGATGCCCTGGCCCTTGATGTCGTGGGGATAGCCGACGACAGCAGCTTCCGACACCTTGTCATGCGCCACCAGCGACGACTCCACTTCCGCGGTGCCCATGCGATGGCCGGACACGTTGATCACGTCATCGACGCGGCCGGTGATCCAGTAATAGCCGTCGGCATCGCGCCGGCAGCCGTCGCCCGTAAAGTACTTGTTCTTGTAGGTCGAGAAGTAGGTCTGCTCGAAGCGCTCGTGATCGCCATAGACCGTGCGCATCTGGCCCGGCCATGATTTCGCGATGCAGAGATTGCCGGAAGTCTCGCCCTCCAGCACCTTGCCATCGGCATCGACGATCTCCGGCACCACGCCGAAGAACGGCCGCGTCGCCGAGCCGGGCTTGAGCTTGGTGGCACCCGGCAGCGGCGTGATCAGGATGCCGCCGGTCTCGGTCTGCCACCAGGTATCGACAATCGGGCAGCGGCCGTCGCCGACGACATGGTAGTACCATTCCCACGCTTCCGGATTGATCGGCTCGCCCACCGAGCCCATCAGGCGCAGGCTTGCCCGCGAGGTCTTCTTCACCGGTTCGTCGCCGGCCTGCATCAGCGCGCGGATCGCGGTCGGCGCGGTGTAGAAGATGTTGACCTTGTGCTTGTCGATCACCTGCCAGAAGCGCGAATTGTCCGGATAGTTCGGCACGCCTTCGAACATCAGCGTGGTCGCGCCATTGGCCAGCGGCCCGTACAGAATGTAGCTGTGGCCGGTGACCCAGCCGACATCGGCCGTGCACCAGTAGATGTCGCCCTCGTGATAGTCGAACACATATTGATGCGTCATCGACGCGAACAGGAGATAGCCGCCGGTGGTGTGCAGCACGCCCTTCGGGGTGCCGGTGGAGCCGGACGTGTAGAGAATGAACAGCGGATCTTCCGCATTCATGTCCTCGCAGGGACATTCGGTGGTCACCATCTCCGCGGCTTCGCGGTACCAGAAGTCGCGCGCCGGATCCATGTCGACCGGCGTGCCGGTGTGCTTCACCACCACGACCCAGTCGACACCGCCGGCCTTGGCCACGGCCGCATCGACATTCTTCTTCAGCGGCACCTTCTTGCCGCCGCGCAGGCCTTCGTCCGCGGTGATGATGATCTTCGACTGGCAGTCGGTGATGCGCTGCGCCAGCGAATCCGGCGAGAAGCCGGCGAACACGACGGAATGGATCGCGCCGATACGCGCGCAGGCCAGCATCGCATAGGCGGCTTCGGGGATCATCGGCAGATAGATGGTGACGCGGTCGCCCTTGCCGACATTACGGTTGCGCAGGACGTTGGCCATCCTGGCCACTTCGTCATGCAGCTCCTGATAGGTGATGTGCTTCGACTTCGACGGGTCGTCACCTTCCCAGATGATCGCGGTCTGGTTGGCGCGCTTCGGCAGGTGACGGTCGATGCAGTTATAGGCGGCATTGAGCACGCCATCCTCGAACCATTTGATCGAGATATTGCCCGGCGCATAGGAGGTGTTCTCGATCTTCGTGGGCGCGTGACTCCAGTCGAGGCGCTTGGCCTGTTCGGCCCAGAAGCCGTTGCTGTCGCTGATCGAGCGCGCATACATCTCCTTGTATTTCGCGTCATCGAGATAGGCCCGCGAGGTCCATTCGCTCGGTACGTCGTAAATCTTGTCGGACATCGTCCCCTCCACTCACTCTCGCAGCCACAGAAACAGTCCTGCGCCGCAAGCCGTTTCTCGTTCGATGTTCCAATTATGCGTCGGGGCGGGTGGACCAAACAAGGTCGCCGCTTCTCACCCTTTCGTCGGTTGCAATACCTATCCGGCCAACGCGACGCAGGAACGAAAATCCGCTGATTCGCATTATCGCGACGGAAGGTGAGGACGAGAAAGTACCTAAAGCCATGATGGAGCAACAGAATTTCACGGCGACCCGCGGTGCGACAACGCGCTCGGCGCTGGCAGCGGCCAAGTTGCTGGCGGGCAAGCTGGCAGCGCAGCAACCGAAACTGCGGGGCAAGAGCACGGTCAAGGCGCTGGCGCGTGAACTCGGCCTCACCATCGGCGATCAGTCCGAGCTGACCATCCGCCGCCGCAAGAGCGGCAAGGCTTACAGTTTCATTCGCGAGAACGGGACGCGCATCCGTCATGCGGGCACCATCCGCCGGTTGAACGCGATGGCGGTGCCTCCCGCTTATGTGGATGTGCGCTATGCCGTCGATCCTAACCTGCATCTCCAGGCCGTCGGCCGCGACGCCGCGGGGCGGCTGCAATATCGCTATCATGCCGATTGGGAGAAGGTGCGGGAGCATCGCAAGGCGAATCGCCTGGCGCGGCTGGTGAACGCCCTGCCGAAAATCCGCCGCAGCGTCTCGCAACATCTTGCCGGCGACGAGCCGACCCGCGAATTCGCGCTGGCGGCCGTGATCGAACTCGTCACCCGCACCGCGATCCGCGCCGGCAATGAGAGCTACATGAAGCTCTCCGGCACCCGCGGCGCCACCACGCTGATGAAGTCGAATGTGCAGATCGACGGCAAATGCGTGGTGCTGTCGTTCAAGGCCAAGGGCGGCAAGGCCGTGCGCAAGGAATGCGATGCGACGAAGCTCGTGCGCGCCATCGGCATCCTGCACGAAGTGCCGGGTCGCCGCCTGTTCCAGTACACCGACAAGGTCGGCCGCATTCACAAAGTGAATACGGCTGCGGTGAACGCGTTTCTGCGCGATATCGCAGGTATCAAAATCTCGCTGAAGGATTTTCGCACGCTGATGGCTTCGGCGACGGTGGTCGAGACGCTGGCGCATATCGAACCGGCGGAGTCGGCGCGCGGCCGCAAGAAACAGGTTCTGGACGCGGTGCGTTCAGCTGCCGATGAGCTGTCGAACACAGCCACGATCTGCCGCAAGAGCTATGTTCACGGCACCATCGTGACGGCGTTCGAGAACGGCGCGCTGGCGCGGATCGCCGCGAAGCAGAGCGGCTATCGCTCGCAATCGAAGCGCGAGCAGCTCTTGGCGCAGGTGGTGGCGGAGGCTGGGTAGCGCTAAGCCAGCGTCCACACCGCCGTATTCTTGATCTCCGCATCCTCGAGATCCCGCGTCACCGGCACCTTGTATTCCGCCAGTTTCCGCAGTTTGTCCTTTGGCAGGTAACTCCGCCCGGGATCACCGATCAGCACGGTGGTGCCGCGCGCAGCCTGGCCTGAGAGATACGCGTAAGCCCGTTCCGCCGTATCGCGCTCATAGAAGATATCACCCGCGAGAATCGTCTGTGCCTCTGGTGCAATGGCAGCGCCAAGCAGATCATCGCTACGAGCTTCGACAACAACACCATTGTCTGTCGCATTGATCCCGATCGCCACGCGCGCGAAGGCATCGATATCGTAACCGATCACGCGCGTTGCGCCCGCTTTCATTGCCGCGATCGCCACCAGTCCCGATCCGGAAGCGAGATCGAGGACGGTTTGCCCGGCAACGTGCTCCCGATGATCGAGCACATAGCGCGCCAGCGCCTGTCCGCCGGCCCAGGCAAAGGCCCAGAACGGCGGCGGCAGGCCGGCTTCGCCGAGCTCTTCCTCGGTCTTGCTCCACAGCGGCACGGCTTCATCCGCCACATGCAGCGAGATTTCCGGTACGAGCGGCACGGGGAGCAAGCGCGTATTGGCGCGGATGAATCCGGCGGGATCGATGATCGCAGGCTTGATGCCCGCGCTCACAGCCCGCCCATCTTGCAGAGCAGCTTCCATTCCTCGGCCGTGATCGGCGGCACCGACAGGCGGGACTGCTTGATGATCGCCACATTGGCGAGCTTCGGCTCGGCCTTGATCGCGGCCAGCGACACCGGCTTCGGCAGGTCCTGCACGGCCTTGACGTCGACACAGACCCATGGCGTGCCCGGCTCGGCGGTAGGGTCGGGGTGATACTCCTTGACGATCTCGGCGATCCCGACGATCTCCTTGCCGATATTGGAATGATAGAAGAAGGCGCGGTCGCCCTTCTTCATCTTCATCATGTTCAGCTTGGCGGTGTGATTGCGGATACCGGTCCATTCGGTGCCCTTGGCACCCGCTGCCTTCTGCTCGTCCCACGACCAGGCGTCGGGCTCCGATTTGATCAGCCAGTATTGCATCTCGTCACTATCTCCACGTCATGGCCGGGCTTGACCCGGCCATCCAACTTAATTTCGCGCCTGAGACCAAGATGGATGCCCGGCTCAAGGCCGGGCACGACGTCTGAGGTCTAACCTTCTGCCTTGAACGGCCGCGTCAGCAGGCCCTCGATCACCTGATCGACGCTCAAACTGCCATCGAGAATCATCGCCACCGCTTTCGCCACCGGCATATCGATATTGCTGGCCTCGGCCAGCTCGATCAGCACCGGCGCGGTGAAGGCGCCTTCGGCGAGCTTGCCCGTCGGCGGCGCTTCGCCGCGGCCGAGCGCGACACCCAGCGAAAAGTTTCGCGATTGCGCGCTGGAGCAGCTGAGAATGAGATCGCCGAGGCCGGAGAGGCCGGAAATCGTTTCGGCCCGCGCACCGCAGGCCACGCCGAGGCGCAGCAATTCGCTGAAACCGCGCGTCGTCAGCGCCGCCAGCGCCGATGCGCCGAGTTCGCGGCCCACGACGATGCCGGCCGCAATCGCCAGCACATTCTTCGCCGCGCCACCGATCTCGACGCCGCGCACATCGGTCGTGTGATAGGGCCGGAACGTTGCCGAGCCCAGCGCCTGCACGAGGGCGATGGCAACATCTTCATCGGCGCAGGCCAGCGTCACCGCCGTCGGCAGTCCCGCGGCGACATCGTCGGCAAAGTTCGGTCCCGAGAGAATCGCCGGCAAAACATCCGGCGCGACCTCGGCGATCACCTCGGTCATGAATTTGTGCGAGCCTTGCTCGATGCCCTTGGCGCAGGCGACCACGGGCTTGCCCGCGGCCAGCAGCGGCGCGATCGCAGTGAGCGCCGCGCGCAATTGTTGCGACGGCACCGCGAGCAGGATGATGTCTGCCCGCGCGGCCAGCGTGAGATCCGATGTCACGAAGACGGCGTCATCGATGCTGGCGCTCGGCAGCCGCGGATTGCTGCGCGAGGTCTGCATCATCTCCGCCGCTGCAGCGGAGCGCGCATAGAGCACCACGTCGCGGCCGGCCCGCGCGGCGACATCGGCAAGCGCGGTGCCATAGGCCCCGGCGCCGATCACTGCGATGGATTGAAATGCACTCATGGCATCAATAGCCCGCCCGGCTGTTCTTGTGTCCCGCTGGCGCCTTCGCATCGGCATCGAGCAGCCAGCGTGCGCGGGGCGCTGCGTCCATGCCATCGGAGATGCCGAGCGCAAGGCGTTCGGCGCCCGCCCAGGCGATCATCGCGCCATTGTCGGTGCATAGCGCCGGTGGCGGCAGCAGCAGCACGGTGCCGGCTTTCTTTGCGATCTGCTCCAGCGCGCCGCGAATGGCCTGGTTGGACGCTACGCCGCCAGCAGCAACCAGCGCCTGCGGCGGACCAAAACGTTCGGTGAAAACGCGCAGGCCCACCTTCAGCCGATCCGCGGTCGAGGCCAGCACGGCGGCCTGGAAACTCGCGCAGAGATCGGCGATGTCCTGCTCCTCCAGCGGCAACAGGCGCGAGGCCTCATTGCGCACCGCCGTCTTCAGCCCCGAGAGCGAAAAATTCGGCTCCGGCCGTCCCACCATCGGGCGCGGAAACTCGAACCGCGTGGCATCGCCATTGGCCGCCGCGCGCTCCACCTGCGGTCCGCCGGGATAAGGCAGCCCCAGCATCTTCGCCACCTTGTCGAAGGCTTCGCCCATGGCGTCATCGACGGTGGTGCCGAGCCGCACATACTCGCCGACGCCGAGCACGGCGACGATCTGGGTATGCCCGCCGGAGACCAGGAAGAGGCAGTACGGGAACTGCAGCGGCTCGGTCAGCCGCGGCGTCAGCGCATGGGCTTCGAGATGGTTCACCGCGATCAGCGGCGTGTCATGCACCATGGCGATGGCTTTGGCCGTGGTGAGCCCCACGATCACCCCGCCGATCAGCCCCGGCCCGGCCGCTGCCGCAACACCGGAAAGCTCGGCATAGCCGACACCGGCTTCGGTCATGGCGCGGTCGATCAGCCCGTCGAGCAGGTCCACATGGGCGCGCGCGGCGATTTCCGGCACCACGCCGCCATAGGGCGCGTGGTCGCCGATCTGCGAATGCACGATATTGGACAGGATACGGCCGCTGCCATCCGGCTGCCGTTCGATCACCGCGGCTGCGGTTTCGTCGCAGGTCGTCTCGATCCCCAGCACCAGCATCGGGCCGTTATCGGTCAAACTTGCGGTCACGCTTGGTCCTTGCATTGTCTCGGAAATATGGGCTCTTGCTGCCCTTCGCCTAGCACTCTGGGGTCGCAAGGTGCAATCACCCCTGCTCCGGGAGCCCTTTCATGGCCATTCTCGTCACCCGCCCGCAGCCGGACAATGCCCGCACCACCGCCGCCTTGCGCGATCAGGGCTATGTGGCTCTCTCGGCGCCGATGCTGCGGTTCGAAAAGGTGCTGTTTTCGCTCGATGCGGACGCCGATTTCGGTGCCGTGATCGTGACCTCGGCCAATGCCCTGCGTGGCCTCGCCGATCAGCCGGCCGCCGCAAGGCTGTTCCGCCTGCCTGTCTTCGCCGTCGGCGACCGCACCGCGCAGGCGGCACAGGATGCGGGTTTTCGCGATGTCATCTCCGCCGGGGGCGACGCCCATGATCTGCGCGCGCTGCTGACGGCGCGGGCGCAGGCCGTGAAACCGCTGCTCTATCTCGCGGGCGCCGATCTCTCCCGCGATCTGGCCGCCGAGCTCGGCACACGCGGTTTTGAAGTGGTTACCCACACGACCTATCGCATGGCGCCGGTGGCAGACCTCCCCGATGACGTAACCACCGCCGTCGCTGCCGGCGAGATCGCGGCTGTGCTGCATTATTCCCGCCGGAGTGCCCGTGCCTTCTTCAAGGCCGCGGGCTTGGCCGGTGTCGAGATTTCCGCTCTGGCGATCCCGCATCTCGGCCTGTCCGACGCGGTGGCGAAAATCGCCCATGACGCCGGTGCGACAAAAGTCATGGCCGCGGCCACGCCGGACGAGGACGCCTTATTCGCGGCGCTGGCCCGTGTCATCCCGCCAAATGCACGCTAAGAACCGGTGAGTGCCCGTTGTCCCGGGCGCGATGCAGCGCCCTTGCGCTGCTTCGCAGAACCGGGACCGTGCCGAGCGCCGGAGTTTGATACGGTCCCGGCTCTGCGAAGCGGCATGGAGAATGCCGCATCGCGTCCGGGACAAGGTTGAACGACAAACTTGCTCTAAAAACCGATGTTAACAGAGAGGCCACCGAATCCCTGTTAAGGGGGCAGCGTAACTTCAGAGGGACTGCATCATGGCCGATGACAACGAGACAGGATCGGTTCCCAATGCCGGCCGGCCCAGGCGCCAGCCGCCGACCCTCGAACTCGCCGCCACCAATGTGACGGAACGGCCGAAAGCGAGCGACGAGCCCGCCACGCCCGCGCCGGATGCGCCATCTCCGGACGTGTCGCGGCCGGACACGTCCGATCAGGATACATCGCCCTCCGACATGCCGCCTTTTGCAGCCGCGGAGCCTGCTGTCGAGGAACCTGCCGCATCGCCGCCGCGCGAAAAGTCCGCGCTGGTGCTGCCTATTGCGGCGGGTGCCGTGGCTGGTGCCGTCGTGGCCGGTGCCGCATGGATCGCGCTCACCAGCATGACGCCGGCAGACACCTCCGCGCGCGATGAACTGGCAACGCGCGTCGCCCAGCTCGAAGCCCGCCCGCTGCCGAAGCCGGATACCAGCCTCGCCACCCGCATCGAGGGGCTGGAAAAATCCATCGCCGCCCTGCGCAGCGATCTCGCTGCGGCGAAGACGCAATCGGATCGTGCCGCGGCCGAGATCAACACGCTGAAATCCGCACCGCGGCCTGCAGCCGCAGCGGTGGTCGATCTCGCGCCGATCACCGAGCGTCTGAATGCGATCGAACGCACGGCCGGTGACCTGAAAACCTCGGCCGATCAGCAGAGCGCAAAGCCCTTCGATGATCCCGCCTTGCGCCGGACCGTCGCCGCCTCGCTGCTCGATACGTCCGTGCGGCAGAGCGAGCCCTATGCGGCTGCCCTCGCAGCGGTCAAACCGCTCGCCGCCGATCCCGCCTTGCTCAAGCCGCTCGATGCCTTCGCCGCCGCCGGCGTGCCGAGCGATGCCGTGCTGAGCCGCGAATTACTCGCGTTGCTGCCAAAACTGACGCCGGCGCAAGCCGAAACGGCCTCGTCGAACACCGGCTTCCTCGATCGCCTGCAGGCCGGTGCCGCAAAGCTCGTGCGCATCGAGCGCACCGATACTGCCGGCCGCGGCAGTCACGGCGCCATCGCACGCGCCACCGCCGCGGCCCGCAGCAACGATGTCGCCGCCGCGAAGCGCGAATTGCTGACCCTCACGGCGATTGATCGCGCCGCCGTGCAGCCCTGGCTCGACAGACTCGCCGCGCGCGATGCGGCGTTGGCCGCTTCCCGTCAATTCGCAGCCGACGCCATGGCGGCGCTCTCCAAACCAGCGCCGTGAGTGCCCGATGATCCGTATCGTTGCCTTCCTCATCCTGATCGCGCTTCTGGCCTTCGGCGCCGCCTGGGTCGCCGACCAGACCGGCGATGTCGTCCTCTCCTGGGGCGGCTGGACGCTGTCGACCTCGCTCCCGGTCTTCGTGCTGGCGCTCGGTCTCGTCATCCTCGCCGGCATGCTGCTGGTGTGGCTGGTCTTCAGCGTCTGGCGGGCACCAGCGCGCTATCGCCTCCACCGCCGCAACAAGCGCCAGGCACGCGGGCGCCATGCCATCACGCAGGGCCTGCTCGCCATCGGCCAAGGCGATAGCGCAGTGGCCAAACGCCATGCCGGTGTCGCAAAACGTTTGTCGTCGGATGATCCGCTGGCGCTGCTGCTGCATGCGCAATCCGCCCAGCTCGACGGCGACCGCGCCGGCGCGCATCGCGCATTTCAGGCGATGGCGGAGCGGCAGGATACGCGCCTGCTCGGCCTGCGCGGCCTGTTCATCGAGGCCCAGCGCAGCGACGATCCGCACAGCGCCGTGGCGCTGGCCGAAGAAGCATTGAAGCTCGCGCCGAATTCGACTTGGGCCTCGCAGGCCGTGCTCGGTTTCCGCTGCGCCCAGTCGGACTGGACCGGCGCGCTGAAAATCCTCGATGCCAATCTGTCCTCCGGACTGATCGATCGCGTCGCCTATCGCCGCCAGCGTGGCGTACTGCTCACCGCCCGTGCGCTCGATGCCGAAACGAAGGATCGCGATCTCTCGCGGGACAGCGCCATGGAAGCGATTCGTCTCGCGCCGACCTTAATCCCCGCCGCCGTGCTGGCTGCGCGTTTCCAGAGCGAGGCACATCAGATCCGCCGCGCCATGAAGATCATCGAGGCCGCCTGGCTGGCGCAGCCGCATCCCGATCTCGCCGACGCCTATGCCCATGTGAAACTCGGCGATTCCGCGCGTCAGCGCCTGGTGCGCGTCGAGACATTGGCCGCGAAAGTGCCCGGTCACGTGGAAGGCGCGCTGGCCATCGCCCGCGCCGCCATCGACGCCGCGGAATTCGGCAAGGCCCGCGACGCCCTCGCCCCCTTCATCGCCGAGCCGACCCAGCGCACCGCCATGCTGATGGCGGAGCTGGAACGCACCGAACATGGCGACAGCGGCCGCGCCCGCGCCTGGACCCTGCGCGCCGTCCGCGCCCGCCATGATCCGGTCTGGACGGCGGATGGCTATGTGTCTGAGCGCTGGCGCCCGGTCTCCCCGGTCACCGGCCGCATCGATGCCTTCCAGTGGCAGGAACCGCTGGCCGCTTTGCCATCGAGCGATGCCGACCCTTTGGCCTCGCTGGAAGCCGAAATCCTGCGCGAAACCGTGCTGGCGCCGCCGATGCCGCACCCGGTGGTTCAGCCATTGGCCGACCCCGTTCCGGCCACGCCCATCACCGAAAAACCGCCCGAGCCGATCCTGACGCCCGCCGCGCCGGCCGAGCCAGATCCGGAACCGGTGACCGAGGCCCCGCCCGCCGACGTCCCGCCACCGCCCAAATCCGAGCCTGCCCCGGTCCCGCTGTTCCGCGAACGCGCGGACCTTGCCAAGAGTGCCAAGCCGGCAGTGCCTATTCCAGCCGTCATTCCCATCACCCGTGCCCCGGACGATCCGGGCGTCGACGAGGAAGACCCCTATCGCGATGAATTCGCCGAGCTGAATGGCGGCCAGCAACAGGGCGGCTGGCGCGGTTTCATGCGCCGCTGGGGCGGCTGAGGGGCCAGACTCTGCGCGTCATGTCCCCTCTCCCGCGCGCGGGAGAGGGCCAGGGAGAGGGTGCTTTCGCAAGCGCCGTGCTTGCGGCAGCTCGGCGCCAGTCTCACCTTGCAAAACCGGGGTGCGGGCGATATCAGAGGCCCCAGCGCGACCGGCTTAGCCGCCGAATCGCGAATCTGGTTCGCCGCAATAGCTCAGTTGGTAGAGCACGTCATTCGTAATGACGGGGTCACAGGTTCGAGTCCTGTTTGCGGCACCAGCCAAGCCCTCGATGCGCCGCTCAGGGCCCTTGGACTTAACTCCACCTGCCCGCAAATCGCGCCGCACAGCACCGGTCATGGATCGATCTGGCGTTTGCATTCCTGAATGAAATTGCGGACGGTCGCTGCGCTTTCGCCTCGCCGGAGCGAAACGGCCAGCCGGGCGATCGGGCTTTTTCCAGCCAATGTACGGAATACGATGCCGGGCACCTGCATGCAGCGCATGCATTCGGGAACCAGCGAAACGCCGAGCCCGGTCGCGACAAGGTTGATCACCGAACCGATCTGCGGGGCCATCTGGCCGAGGCTGGGTTCAAATCCGGCGCTGCGGCAGGCCGCATAGATCTCGTCGTGCAAAATCGGGCCGGCTGCGGGCGGCAGCAGGATGAAGGGCTCCTCCTTCAGGACGGCAAGTTTGATCGTTTCGGATTTCGACAGCGGATGATCGGCCGGCAGGACGGCGACCATCGCCTCCGACACCAGCAGGCGCTCCTGCAGGTCGGCGCTGCCGGATGCGCCGGGGCGCAGGAACACCACGTCGTACGAGCCGTCCTTGACGCCCTCGATCAGCCGCGGCGTGTTGGCTTCCTCAAGACTGAGATCGACCTCGGGATAGGTGCGGCGAAACGAGCGGATGGTCGCGGCCACCACCGGGTTGAACGCCGCAGAGCCGGTATAGCCCACCCGCAACGAGCCGACCTCGCCGCGGGCCGCCCGCTGCGCATCACGTGCCGCCCGCTGGATCTGCCCCGGCACATTCTGGACCGCCGCCAGGAAGGCCAAGCCGGCTTCGGTCAGGAAAGTGCCGTTCGGCGCACGCGAGAACAGCCGCGCTCCGACCATCTCTTCGAGATCGCGGATCTGCCGGCTGAATGGCGGCTGCTGGATGCCGCTCCGCTCGGCGGCGCGGGTGAAATGCTTCTCCTCCGCCAGAGCCAGGAAGTAGTTCACATGTCGCAGCTCGATCATCATGCCTGAAAGGTATCAAGAATGCGTTTTCCATATATTGGACCTCTGACAAATGTCATGTCAACTTTCTGACAGGCGCAAAGAGGCGCCGCCATCGCATCCCTCGGACATCCCTTGAGCGTCCTTTGGGCCTGCCACCGTGCTGGAGCTTTGATGTCGGAACGATTGATCAGTGATCTCGGTGGAAAGCCGGCCGGCGATATCCCGCGTGACGAGCGCCGCCAGCTGTTCTGGGAAAAGCAGCTCATCGCCGTCGTCAATCTGCTGTCCGCAAAACTGGACATCACGCTCGATGAATTCCGTCGTGCTGTCGAAGAGATGGCACCCGAAGACTACGCCAAATCCTATCTCTACGGTCGCCGCCTCGATGGTTGGCTGCGCCTGTTGATCGAACGCGGGACCATCGATGCGGAGGAGCATCGCGCCCGTACGCAGCAGATTCTCGCCAGCGGTTCGCGTGATCATGTCTTTTGATCCACCACTTTATGCGCCGGGCGCCCGCGTGCGGATCGTCGATCTCGCCAAAACCGGCCATGTGCGCGTCCCTCACTACGCGCGCGAGAAAGTCGGCGTCGTCGAGCGCTATGGCGGCACCTATGAAAATCCCGAAGACCGCGCCTATGGCCGTGGTCGCGGCACGGCGGTGCGCCTCTATCGCGTCCGGCTCAGGCAGCAGGATCTCTGGCCGGATTACGCGGGCGACCCGACCGACACGCTGGAGCTCGAAGTCTATGACCACTGGCTGCGGCCGGAGCGCGAGCAGGAGATGAACGATGCCTGATCATTCGCACGACCACGACCACGACCACGATCATGACCATGAGCACCACCACGATCATCCCCATGATGCTCACGCCGCCAACGAGGATGACGATCTCGAACTGACCGAGCATGAAGCGAAGTTTCTCGCGCTCAAGGGCATGCTGATTGAGCAGGGCATCCTAACCGCCGACGAGATTCGCGCGCGCCTCGAAAGCAATGAGCTGCGTACGCCGCATCAGGCAGCACGGATGGTCGCAAAGGCGTGGGTCGATCCGGATTACCGCGCGCGGATGATGGCGGATGCGAAGAAGGCCGCGATCGAGCTCGGCATTCCCGTTACGGAAGCGGCCCTGGTTGCGCTGGAGAATACGCCTGACATGCACAATGTCGTGGTCTGCACGCTGTGCTCCTGCTACCCGCGCTCGCTGCTCGGCGAGCCACCCGCCTTCTATGTCAGCAAGGCCTACCGGTCGCGTACGGTGCGCGAGCCGCGCAAGGTGCTGCGCGAATTCGGTCTCGATTTTCCCGACAGCACCGAAATCCGCGTTCACGACAGCAACGCCGACCTGCGTTACGTCGTCATCCCGCGCCGGCCTGACGGCAGCGAAGGAATGAGCGAAGAGCAGCTTGCCTCGCTCGTCTGCCGGGATTCGTTGATCGGCTGCGCCCTCGCGCTCGATCCCGGCCGCGTCGCGGCGGCCGATCTGGAATCACCCCACCATCAGTGATGTTCACGCCAGCAAAGGATCATGACCATGTCGGATACGACCAATCTCGTGAAACCAAGTGAACGCAATTACGGTCTCGAACATGTCGCGATCGGCGTCGATGTGCGGGTGTCGGCGCAGACCTTCGAGGGCGACCAGTGTGTGCCCTGGCATCGGCATACGGAAATCACCGACACATTCTTCTGCCTCGAAGGCGTCGGTCGCATCCAGATCAAAGGTCGGAGCGAAGACGCTTTGGTCGCCGTCGGCGAGCGCTTCGACGTGACGCCGGGTCTCGAACATCGGGTGTCGTCAGCCGACGGCAAGCGATGCCGCATGATCCTGGTCCAGGGCGTCGGCAAGGCCGATTTCATTCGCGGATCCCAGTCGTAACCCATCGCGCTCCCGCGCGAGGGAGACATCGATCACAGCACGAGAATGACATTTCATGAAATATATTGGTGCCCTCTCCGCCCTGCTGCTCACCGTCTCTGCATCCGCTGCGATGGCGCAGCAGCCCTATCCCAACAAGCCCGTCCGGGTGATCGTGCCTTATGCGGCGGGCGGTTCGAGCAGCATCTTCACGCGCGCCGTCACCGACAAGCTCGCTGAAAGGCTCGGTCAGTCATTCGTCATCGACAATCGCGGCGGCGCCGGCGGCAATATCGGTGTCGATGTGATCGCGAAGGCGCCGCCTGATGGCTATACGATCGGGCTGGGTGTGATCGCGACACAGGCCATCAATCCGCACATCTATCCGCGCATGCCCTACAATCCGCTGACGGATTTCGAGCCGATCGCCTATCTGGCGGGGACGCCGAATGTCATGGCTGTGAACCCGACGACGGTGAAGGCCAAAACGGTTGCGGAATTCATCGTGGAAGCGAAAGCGTCCAAGCGCCAGTTCGCCATGGCGTCGTCAGGCGTCGGCACGTCGATCCATCTCGCGGGCGAAATGTTCAAGCTCGCCACCGGCGCGCCGATGACGCATGTGCCTTATCGCGGCTCCGCGCAAGCCATCACGGATCTGGTCGCGGGGCAGGTGGATATCGATTTCGATAATTTCCCCTCCTGCATCGAGCAGGTGAAGGCGGGCAATCTGCGCGCACTCGCCGTGACATCCGCGACGCGCGCTCCGCAACTCCCCGACGTGCCGACACTGCAGGAGAGCGGCCTCAAAGGTTTCGATGTCACCGGATGGTTCGCGCTATTCGCGCCGAAAGGCACCCCGCGTGAAATCGTCATGAAGCTGAATACCGAGATCAACCAGATCCTTCAGACGAAGGAAGTGCAGGACCAGTTCGCTGTGTTCGGTGGCGACATTCGTCTCATGACGCCGGAGCAACTGGGCGAGTTCGTCAAGACCGAGCACGAGAAATGGGGGCGCGTGGTCAAAGAAGCGGGTGTGAAGATCGAATGAGCCGACGCGCGACGCTCATCGGTCATCAGCCAGAGTCGGACGGACGACAAATGCCTCATGAATGGGACGCCTATATCGACGCAATGGCATCGGCTCTCGACCTTCGGATCGAACCTGACTGGCTACCGGCGATCAGGGCCAATGTCGACGTGACGATGGCGATGGCTCGTCTTGTCGATGACTTCAAGCTTCCCGATGTCTCCGAACCGGCGAGTATCTATGTCGCTTGATGCTGTTTTCACGGCCGACGGAGAATGGCGTCAGGCCTCCGATATCTCTCGTGCCGTGGCCTCCGGGCACACAACGGCACTCGAGGTCGTTGATGCCGCGTTGGCGCGCATTGAGCGCCACAATCCGGTGCTCAACGCCTTCACCGACATCACGGCGGATCGTGCACGCGCCAAAGCGCGTGCACTTGATGGTGCGATCGCGAAAGGCGAGAGCGTCGGCCCGCTGGCCGGCGTCCCCTTTGCCGTCAAGAACCTGTTCGATATCGCAGGTGTCGTGACGCGGGCGGGGTCGAAGATCAATCGCGACGGCCCGCCGGCCGGGCGCGACGCCACCCTGGTGCAACGGATGGAAGCGGCGGGCGCCGTGCTCGTCGGCGCGCTGAACATGGGCGAATACGCCTATGACTTCACCGGCGAGAATATCCACGACGGCTCCTCGCGGAATCCGCACGACGTCGCACGGATGACCGGCGGTTCGTCGGGCGGCTCGGGTGGTGCCGTCGGCGGTTCGCTTGTGCCGATTGCGCTTGGGTCGGACACCAATGGATCAATCCGGGTCCCTGCGTCCTTCTGTGGCATCTTTGGTTTGAAGCCCACTTACGGGCGGCTGTCGCGCGCACGCACATTTCCGTTCGTGCCGAGCCTCGATCATCTTGGTCCCTTCGCCCGCCGCGTCGAAGATCTCGCCTGCGCCTACGATGCCATGCAGGGGTCGGATCTCGACGACGCAGCCTGCGCTGCGCGCCCTGTCGAACACGTGTCGTCGCTGATCGCAAAGGGCATCGACGGATTGCGGATCGCCACGGCCGGCGGATATTTCCAGACCAACCTGACCCCCGAGGCGAAGGAGGCCGTTGCCGCCATCGCAGACGCGCTCGGCGCAACCGCTGTTGCGGAATTTCCCGAGACCGATCGTGCGAGAGCCGCAGCATTCTTGATCTCCACAGTGGAGGGGGCTTCGCTGCATCTCGATCGCTTGCGCAGTTGCGCCGCGGATTTCGATCCCGCTGTGCGTGACCGGTTGTTCGCGGGCGCCATGGTGCCGGCTGCACTGGTGGACCGGGCCCAGAAATTCCGGCGCTGGTATCGCGACAGGGTCCTGGACGTTTTCCGCGATGTCGATGTGATCGTTGCGCCGGCGACGCCGTTTACTGCGCCGACGCTGGGTCAGGCGACATGCGAACTCGACGGGGTCGAGCGGCCGGTGCGAACCAGTATCGGCCTCCACACGCAGCCGATCTCCTTCATCGGCTTGCCCGTCGTCGTCGTTCCGGTACCGCGCGCGCCGATGCCCATCGGCGTGCAGATCATCACGGCACCCTGGCGCGAAGATATCGGCCTGCGCGTCGCCTGGAACCTGCAGCAGGCGGGCGCGATCGCAGCGCCACGCGCAAGGGGATTCTAAAATGGATATCGATCTGCCCGAGGTCGTCGCTGAGGTGAGCGCAGCCTTCCAGCGATATGAGCAGGCTTTGACGTCGAACGACGTCGCGGTTCTGGGAGAGCTGTTTCGCGTCGATCCGCGAACGATCCGGTACGGGATCGGGGAAAACCTCTATGGACATGCGGAAATCCAGGCCTTTCGCGGCGCCCGTTCGCCGGTCGGCCTGATGCGCCGTCTCGAGCGGACGGTGATCACTGCTTATGGGCACGATACGGCCGTGGCATCGACGCTGTTCTATCGCGACACCGTTCCCGGCAAAGTGGGGCGCCAGATGCAGACCTGGATCCGCTTTGCCGAGGGCTGGCGCATCGTGGCGGCCTCCGTCAGCCTGATCGACGAGGCCTGACTGCCGTTAGAGCGGGATGATGTCTCGGGGCGGCCGCGTTTCGCATAATCGGGCGGCGGATTTGGGCGATGCTTTGACCTTGCGGGCCTTAGCCCCTATTTTGGGGTACAAATTCCGTATCTTAGCCCCTGAGCCTCCCATGACCGCCTCGCTGAAAGCCATCGACGGATCGGCCGATCTGCCGGTTCTGATGAACGACCTCGCCGCCCGCGCCCGCGTGGCGGCCCGGGCGCTCGCGGTGGCGCCAACGGAGCAGAAAAATCGCGCTCTGGCGGCCATGGAAGCGGCGATCCGTGCGGGTTCGGCGGCGATCCTGGCGGCCAATGCCGAGGATGTGGCCGAAGTCCGCGCCAATGGCGCGACATCGGCTTTCATCGACCGGCTGACACTGACCGACGCGCGGGTGCAGGCGATGGCGGATGGCATTCGTGTCATCCATGACATCACCGATCCCGTCGGCCATGTCTCCGAACGCTGGCAGCGCCCGAATGGCATGACCATCGAACGCGTGCGGGTGCCCCTCGGCGTCGTCGGCGTGATCTTCGAGAGCCGGCCGAATGTGGCCGCCGATGCCGGCGTGCTGTGCCTGAAGTCGGGCAATGCGGTGATTTTGCGCGGCGGCTCGGACAGCTTCCGCTCCTGCCGCGCCATCCATGAATGCCTCGTGCAGGGCCTGCGCGAAGCGGGCCTGCCGGAAGCGGCGATCTCGCTGGTGCCGACCCGCGATCGCGCGGCGGTAGGGCTGATGCTCACCGGCCTGAACGGTGGCATCGACGTGATCGTGCCGCGCGGCGGCAAGAGCCTGGTGGCGCGCGTCGAGGCGGAAGCGCGGGTGCCGGTGTTCGCGCATCTCGAAGGCGTCAATCACGTCTATGTGGACCGTGGCGCCAAACTCGATATGGCGAAGGCGATCGTGCTGAATGCAAAAATGCGCCGGCCTGGCGTCTGCGGCGCGACGGAAACGCTGCTGGTGGACAAGGCGGTGGCCGGCACGCATCTAAAGCCGCTGGTCGACATGCTGATCGAGGCCGGCTGCGAAGTGCGCGGCGACGAGACCGTGCAGAAGACGGATGCGCGCGTGAAGGCCGCAACGGCCGAGGATTGGGACACCGAATACGAGGACGCGATCATTTCCGCGCGCGTGGTCGATGGTCTCGACGATGCGCTGACGCATATCCATGCGCATTCCTCGCATCACACCGATGCGGTGGTGACCGAGGATGATGCGGTGGCGATGCGCTTCCTTAACGAGGTCGATTCGGCCATCGTGCTGCATAACGCCTCGACGCAATTCGCCGATGGCGGCGAGTTCGGCTTTGGCGCCGAGATCGGCATCGCCACCGGCAAATTCCACGCCCGCGGCCCCGTCGGCGCAGAGCAGCTCACGAGCTTCAAATATCGCGTCCACGGCACCGGGCAGACGCGGCCGTGAGTGATCGCCTGCGGGCGCCGCGATCACCGGTCTTCATGCACGGCTTTCCGCCGGTCGCGCCCGGTTTGCGAATCGGGCTGCTCGGCGGATCGTTCAATCCGCCCCATGCCGCCCATCGCGCCGCCACCCTGTTCGCCATGAAGCGGCTGGAGCTGGATTTCGTCTGGTGGCTGGTGTCCCCCGGCAATCCGCTCAAGGATCGCAGCAACCTCCATGACCTGTCCGAGCGCGCCGAGGCGGCGGCGAGGGTAGCCGACCACCCGCGGATCGTGGTGAGCTGTCTCGAAAGCGTCATTGGCACGCGCTATACCGTCGACACCGTCACTTTTCTGCACCGGCGATGCTCGCAAGCACGATTCGTCTGGATCATGGGAGCCGACAATCTCGCCCAGTTTCACCGCTGGGGACGCTGGCGGCAGATTGCCGGGCTCGTCCCGATTGCCGCCATCGACCGCGCCTCGTCCAATCCGGCATCGCAAGGATGCCGCGCTTTGGCCGCAAGGGCACCGCACGCTCTGGCGCGTTTTCGTCGTCCGGAGCGCGATTCCAGATCATTGGCCGAGCAGAATCCGCCCGCCTGGACCTTCCTGACTGGCCTGAAGCTGACCATGTCGTCCACCCGGCTGCGGAACCCGGACGGAAGCTGGAAAAGCTGAGTCCCCCTGCAACCACGAGACGTGCTAGTATGGTCGCGTGCTGGACGACTGAGTCCGGCGAACCCATATGCGTATTCGATTCACCGGGCGCCGGATTGGCGGTCCCTCACTGAAAGGAATGGTCACCTGGCCACCTCATCGTCCAAGACTTCAATGTCTAAGACGGGCGCTTCCAAAAAGGCGTCGTCAAAAGCCGCCGCTTCCACCGATAAGAAGGCTTCGGTGAAGTCCGCTTCCGCCAAGAAGGCTCCGGCTGAAAAAGCTGCGGCCGACAAGGCTCCGAAGAAGGCACCAGCCAAAAAGGCTGCTGTGCCGAAAAAGGCCGCCGCTCCGAAAGCTGCCAAGGCGAAGTCCGAAAAGTCCACCGTCGCCAAGGCCGTGATCGCCAAGAAGGCCGCGCCGAAGAAGGCTGCTGCCGCCGAGGCCGTGCGTGACAGCGCCGCGGAGACTCTGAAGCTGGTGCTGGGCCGCCTCGAGGACATGAAGGCGGAAGAGACCGTCACCATCGATCTGCGCGGCAAGTCGGCATTTTCGGACTACCTGGTGGTGACGACGGGGCGGTCGAACCGCCATGTCTCCTCGATCGCGGAGAATGTCACGAAGGGCCTGAAGGAAGCCGGGCAGAAGAAGCTGCATGTGGAAGGCATGACTAATGCCGACTGGGTGCTGGTCGACACAGGCGAAGTGATTTTGCATGTGTTCAGGCCGGAAGTCCGCGAATTCTACAACATCGAACGTCTGTGGGCGCAGAACACCCAGGACGAACAGCGGGTGAGTTTGAAGGCCGTGTGATGCCGTAGGGTGGGCAAAGGCGCGTAGCGCGGTGCCCACCTTCGAGTGCACGGCTGGTTGAGGTGGGCACACTACGCTTTGCCCACCCTACATAAGACGGCTGTGCTATCCTCTCCCGATGCATCTCCTTGTCATTTCCATCGGCAAGCTCAAGCAAGGTCCCGAGCGCGAGCTGGCCGAGCGCTACCGTGAACGGTTCGACGATATCGGCCGCAAGCTCGGTTTCCGCAGCCTGAGTGTTCATGAAATTCCGGAAAGCCGGGCGCGCGACACGGCGACCCGGATGGCCGAGGAGGGGGCGGCCATCGCCGCCCTGATCCCGGAAAAAGCGATCCTCGTCACCATGGACGAGCGCGGCTCCAGCATTGATAGCGCCAGCTTCGCGCGCCATCTTGGCAGGGCACGGGACGAATCGGTGTCACATTATGTTTTTGTCATCGGCGGCGCGGACGGACTTTCGCCCGAATTGCGGCGCAAAGCCAAACTCAGCATTGCCTTCGGCTCGGCGACATGGCCGCACCAGATGGTTCGCGTCATGCTTTTGGAACAGATCTACCGGGCTGCCACGATTCTCGCTGGCCACCCCTATCATCGCGTGTAAAGGCGCTTTCGAAACTTTGATGCTGTCGCTGCGGCCCTCTCACCGTGACTTCGGACGACGTGCCACGTCGTTTCCGGCCCTGCTGCTGTCGGCGGGTCTGGCCGGCATCGGCGTGGAATCGGCCAAAGCGCAAACGGCGCCACCAGCTCCGCCACAGCAGGAAGCGGCGGCACCGTCGACCGATCTCATTCGCCAGCGTGAGCAGGAATTGCAGGCCGCACGCGAGCAGCAGCAGAAGGCTGCAGAATTGCAGGCCAAGCTGAAGGCCGACATCGCGGCGATCGGTCAGGATCGCGGCAAGCTCAATCAGCAACTGATCGATATCGCGGCGCGTGTGCGCGGCGTCGAAACCAAGATCGACGATGCCGAGGGACGGTTGCGCCCCCTCGATGCGCGCGAACGCGAAATCCGCACCTCGCTGGATTCGCGGCGCGGTGAAATTGCGGAAGTCCTGGCTGCGCTTCAGCGCGCCGGCCGCCGCGCACCGCCGGCGCTTCTGGTGCGGCCCGAAGATGCGTTGCAATCGCTGCGCACCGCGATGCTGCTTGGCTCTGTCGTGCCGGACATGCGCGCGCGTGCTGAAAAGCTCGTTGCCGATCTCGGCGAGCTGGTGAATCTGCGCAAGGCGATTTCGACCGAGCGCGATCAGCTCGCGCTTGACCGCGACAAGCTCAGGGAAGAACAGACCCGTCTGACCTCCTTCACCGGCGAGCGGCAGCGCCAGCTCGCTGCGGTTGAGAAGGACATCGATGCGGAGAATGCGCGGGCGATCGCGCTGGCGCGCCAGGTCGACAGCCTGCAGGGGCTCGTCGCCAAGATGGAGCAGGAATCCAAGGCGGCGGCCAAGGCGACCCAGACCGCCAACCTGCAAGGTGCGCCGGCCGATCTCGCCAATGGCAAGCCGAATGTCGAAGCGCTGAAGAATGCCGGTCGCATGGCACCGGCGATCGCCTTCGCCTCGGCCAAGGGCATGCTGGCGATGCCAGTGAACGGCATCCGGCTGCGGAACTATGGCGTCGCAGACGGTGTTGGTGGCGCGGAAAAAGGCATCTCGGTGGCCGCGCGTGCGGGTGCACAGGTCACAACCCCGTGTGATGGCTGGGTGGTCTATTCAGGACCCTTCCGCAGCTATGGACAACTCTTGATCCTCAATGCCGGGGGCGGATATCATGTCCTGATCGCCGGGATGGAGCGTATTTCGGTGAACATTGGTCAGTTCGTGCTGGCCGGGGAACCCATCGCAGTGATGGGATCGACATCCCGGATGGCCTCGGTATTCGCGACCAATGCCAGCCAGCCGGTTCTGTATATTGAGTTCCGTAAAGACGGCACTCCAATTGATCCTGGCCCCTGGTGGGCCGCTAACGAAGGCGAGAAGGTTCGCGGATGATGCGCAAGACTTCCATAATTCTGCTGAGTGCTGCGACCGGTGCCGCCCTGACGCTGTTCGTCACGCAGCCTCGCGCCGTGTTCATGGGCACGAGCGCCCGCGCCGCCACCTCCGACACCTATCGCCAGCTGAATCTGTTCGGCGATGTGTTCGAGCGCGTCCGCAGCGACTATGTCGAGAAGCCGGACGACAGCAAGATGATCGAATCCGCGATCTCCGGCATGCTCACCGGCCTCGATCCGCATTCCAGCTACATGGACGCCAAGAGCTTCCGTGACATGCAGGTGCAGACCCGCGGTGAATTCGGCGGTCTCGGCATCGAGGTCACCATGGAAGACGGCCTGATCAAGGTGGTGTCGCCGATCGACGATACTCCGGCATCCAAGGCCGGCATCATGGCCAATGACATCATCAGCAATCTCGACGACGAAGCGGTGCAGGGCCTGACCCTGAACCAGGCCGTCGAAAAGATGCGCGGTCCGGTCAACACCAAGATCAAGCTGAAGATCATCCGCAAGGGCTCCGATGCGCCGCTCGACGTCACGCTGGTGCGCGACAATATCCGCGTCCGCTCGGTTCGTGCGCGCGTGGAGTCGGATGACATCGCCTATATCCGCGTCACCACTTTCAACGAGCAGACCACGGAAGGCCTGAAGCGCGAGATCGCGGCGCAGACCGCGGCGATCGGCGCCGACAAGGTGAAGGGCTACATCATCGACCTCCGCAACAATCCGGGCGGCCTGCTGGAAGAAGCGGTCACCGTGTCGGATGCGTTCCTCGATCGCGGCGAAATCGTCTCGACCCGCGGCCGCAATGCCGAGGAAACCCAGCGCCGCACGGCGCATACGGGCGACCTCACCAAGGGCAAGCCGGTGGTGGTGCTGATCAATGGCGGCTCGGCCTCGGCGTCGGAAATCGTCGCCGGCGCGCTGCAGGACCACAAGCGCGCGACCATTCTCGGCACGCGCTCGTTCGGCAAGGGCTCAGTGCAGACCATCATCCCGCTCGGTTCGGGCAATGGCGCGCTGCGTCTGACCACGGCGCGCTATTACACGCCGTCGGGCAAGTCGATCCAGGCCAAGGGCATCGTGCCGGACATCGAGATCGTGCAGGACGTGCCGGATGAGCTGAAGTCGCGCACCGACACCAAGGGCGAGGCCTCGCTCCGTGGCCATCTGAAGAACGATGGCGACGAGAAGACCGGTTCGCAGTCCTACGTGCCGCCGGATGCCAAGAACGACAAGGCGCTGAAGGCTGCTGCGGATCTGCTCCACGGCATCAAGGTGACCTCGAATGCCGCGGTCACCCAGCCGGAAGTGAAGGCTGCGCAGGGCGAGAAGCCGGCTGGTGACAAGCCTGCCAATGAGAACAAGGCTGGCGACAAGCCCGCCGAGACCTCGGGCAACAAGCCGGCGGCGAAGTAAAGCTGATAGGATAAGAAGAAGGGCGGCCTCTGGGGCCGCCCTTTTTGTTTGAGGAACTGTGCCGTAGGGCGGATTAGCGAAGCGTAATCCGCCGGCCGAGTTAGCAGCTGAAACTCCGCGGCGGATTACGGCTTCGCCTAATCCGCCCTACGGTCGGGACCTACTTGAACGCGACCGAGCCTGCGACCTTCTCGATCGCCGGGCGCAGTTCAGTGTTGCGATCCGCCGCGAAGAACGACACCAGCCGCACGAAATGTCCCTTCGGGCCGGTCGCAAAATACTGCACGAACCGTTTGTTCTCGCCGGCCTTGCCTTCCAGCAACACGCCGTCGCTGCTGCCGCCGAACGAGACTTTCTTTTCGGTGTCGATCTCAGCGGATTCCATTTCCCGCGTCTGCTTCAGCAGCGTCTTCGCAACGACGGCGGGATCGATGCCGGTCACCGGTCCGCCACTCACCTGTGACGAGACGATCAGAAGCGGCTGCTCGCCTTTGGGATCGACATTCTTCTCGCCCACGGTCATGGCCACGCCGGTGCCGCCCATCGTGTCGAGCACACGGAACGGCTCCGACGGAGCGACCTTGAACGGCAGGCTTGCCAGCTTGTCGCTTTCCGACGGTGGCGCACCGAGCGACACCGTCTTCAGCATCGCCTTGATGGCGGCATCGTAGAGTTTTGCGGCCGGCATGGCCTGCACCGTGATCATCACCGTGCGGCTGCCCTGCGCCAGTGCGACCCATTTGGCGAGTTTGGTGCCGGCAGCCGTCTGCGTGCCGCTGGCGAGGAAAGCCTCGCCCGATGCGGTCGGCACCTTGTCCAGCGTCGCGACATCGATGGCCTTCTGCTTGAAGCCGGCGCGCACCGTGTCGAGATTGCCGAACAGCGCGGAGAGTTGTGGCCAGGCTTCCGGTGGCAGTTCGGCGATCAGGATACTGGATTTGGTTTTCTCGTCGGCAAAGCCGGCAAAATCCTTGGCGGGCGTAAAGCCGGCTGGCGGCGTCATGGTCACCGTGGTGCCGTTCACGCGCTGTGGTGTCTGTGCGGCTGCATCAAGCGGCATCAGGCCGCAGGCGGCGAGGCAGGACAGAACGACAACGGTTCGGCGGATGGCATTTGCGCTCATCATCTTTCCTTCGTTTCAAATGTCAGTGCGTGGTTGTCGCCCTGAACACCGATGCGGTTCTGTTGTCATACAAAAAAGCCTGCCGTCATTTGATGACGACAGGCTCTTTTACTCTACGCTTACTCAACGCTACTCGAACGCAACGCTACTGAACCTGGAAGATCAGAGACGCGATACGCTGTTCTTATTACATCACCTCGGCGACGACCTTGCCGACGCCGCGGCTGGTCAGCCCGATGGCGCTGGCTGCGCCCTTGGACAGATCGAGCACGCGGCCTTTGATGAACGGGCCACGGTCATTGACGGTGACGACGACGCTGCGGCCGCCATGGGTCACGCGCAGCTTGGTGCCGAATGGCAGCGAACGATGCGCGGCAGTCATGGCATTCTGGTTGAAGCGTGCGCCGGAAGCGGTCTTGTTGCCGGCTTCGTTGCCATAGAACGATGCCACGCCGGAGAAGCTGCGACCGCCGGTGCGGACGGGAGCGGCAACCTGCGGCAGGAACGGGCCGATCGACGCATTGGCTTCGAATGGGTTGGTCTCCGCCGCAGACTTCTTGGCGACGTGATGATGGTGATGCTTGTGGTGATGGCGGTGCTTGGACTTGGCCGAAGCTTCCGAAACCGTTCCCCCAAGAGCGACACTGGCGGCAATCAGAGCGACCGCCATGCGCGGCTGGGCAACCAGACCCAGCGCCGACTTTCCGTAACGCAGCATAAATCTTAGTCCTCAGACAGTATTGCCACAAATGTGGCAAGTGGACCCCCGTCCCAATTCGACTGGAGCTGCGTTTGACGACGTATTGAGGCGTAAACTAGGCAAACAATTCGTTCCGTTTCACGTTGAAATATCTTGTGATGGAACAGATCATGGCTAACGATAGCCGTTAATGATTTTTTAACTGAAGCGATTACGTTCAATTACTTGGCTATACTGTATATCCAAGTGATAATTGGGCCAAAGAAGAATTTGTTAAGTAATTGTGAACGCGCTGTCATGCAGCCGGACGGATGCGAGGTGTCCTGGCCTTGGGCGGACTGGGCGACCGGCAGGCCCGTTGCTGCACACCGCCATGTGAATTGCCATGGCCGCAAAAATCGACTCACCTGCCGCAATGCGGAATTCAGATCCCGCAATTTTCAGGTGCGCCGAAACATGCCACATCGACCCCTGAAATTTCGTCGCGCGGTTCTCTGAAACGATTCTTCGCTGTTGCCTGCGACAAGGCATCATCAAACGCTTTCGTCGCGTTGCATGGCCGTGCGCGCCATGCTAGCAAAGCCGCGATTTGAACGGGCGGGGGCGCTCTGCCGCTGCCTGAAGAATCGAAGTCCCGCTTGAATTCCAAGGACTTGGACCGCCAGGCGCCACCTTTTCGGCGATGGTTTTCCCCTTGCGAATTTGACAGCCTGAAGAGCACAATTCGTGGCAGCAGAAGATCCGTCGGTTTCGGGAGTGTCCGGTCGTTACGCAACAGCCCTGTTCGAGCTGGCGCGCGACGAAAAATCCGTCGATGCGGTGAAGGCCGATCTCGACAAGTTTGCAGCACTGCTCAACGAGAGCGCGGATCTCGCCCGCCTCGTTCGCAGTCCGGTGTTCACCGCCGATGACCAGCGCAAGGCGCTGGGCGCGGTGCTCGCCAAGGCCGGTATTTCCGGCGTGACAGCCAATCTCCTCAAGGTCCTGGTCGCGAACCGTCGCCTGTTCGCCGTCTCGGACGTGATCCGCGCTTTCAATGCGCTGGTCGCGAAGTTCAAGGGTGAAGCCACCGCCGACGTCACCGTCGCCGAGCCGCTCTCGGACAAGAATCTCGACACCTTGAAGGCCGCACTGAAGTCAGTGACCGGCAAGGATGTCGCGCTCAACGTGAAGGTCGATCCGTCCATCATCGGCGGGCTTGTCGTTAAACTCGGCAGCCGCATGGTCGATAGCTCGCTTCGCACCAAACTCAACTCGATCAAGCACGCGATGAAAGAGGCAGGCTGATGGACATCCGCGCCGCAGAAATTTCCGCAATCCTCAAGGATCAGATCAAGAATTTCGGCCAGGAAGCCGAGGTTTCTGAAGTCGGTCAGGTGCTGTCCGTCGGTGACGGTATCGCCCGCGTTTACGGTCTCGACAATGTTCAGGCCGGTGAAATGGTCGAGTTCGAGAACGGCACGCGCGGCATGGCGCTGAACCTCGAAACCGACAATGTCGGTGTCGTTATTTTCGGTGCCGACCGTGAAATCAAGGAAGGCCAGACCGTCAAGCGCACCCGCGCCATCGTGGACGCGCCGGTCGGCAAGGGTCTGCTCGGCCGCGTGGTCGACGGCCTCGGCAATCCGATCGACGGCAAAGGCCCGATCCAGGCCGACAAGCGCATGCGCGTCGACGTCAAGGCGCCCGGCATCATTCCGCGCAAGTCGGTGCATGAGCCGATGGCGACTGGCCTGAAGTCGATCGACGCCCTGATCCCGGTCGGCCGTGGCCAGCGCGAGCTGATCATCGGTGACCGTCAGACCGGCAAGACCGCGATCGCGCTCGACACCATCCTGAACCAGAAGTCGCTGAACGGCGCCGGCGCTCCCGAGAGCCAGAAGCTGTATTGCGTCTATGTCGCCGTCGGTCAGAAGCGTTCGACCGTCGCCCAGTTCGTGAAGGTGCTCGAAGAGCAGGGCGCGCTGGAATATTCGGTCGTCGTCGCCGCCACCGCGTCGGACCCGGCTCCGATGCAGTACATCGCGCCGTTCACCGGCTGCACCATCGGCGAGTTCTTCCGCGACAACGGCATGCATGCCGTGATCGTGTATGACGACTTGTCGAAGCAGGCCGTGGCCTACCGCCAGATGTCGCTGCTGCTGCGTCGTCCGCCGGGCCGCGAAGCTTATCCGGGCGACGTGTTCTATCTCCACTCGCGTCTCCTCGAGCGCGCTGCGAAGCTGAACGACGAGCAGGGCAATGGCTCGCTGACCGCTCTGCCGGTCATCGAAACCCAGGCCAACGACGTGTCGGCCTACATCCCGACCAACGTGATTTCGATCACCGACGGTCAGATCTTCCTCGAAACCGACCTGTTCTTCCAGGGCATCCGTCCTGCCGTGAACGTCGGTCTGTCGGTGTCGCGCGTCGGTTCGTCGGCGCAGACCAAGGCGATGAAGAAGGTCGCCGGCAAGATCAAGGGTGAGCTCGCGCAGTACCGCGAAATGGCGGCCTTCGCGCAGTTCGGCTCGGACCTCGATGCTTCGACCCAGCGCCTCCTGAACCGCGGTTCGCGCCTGACCGAACTCCTGAAGCAGCCGCAGTTCTCGCCGCTGAAGATGGAAGAGCAGGTCGCCGTGATCTGGGCCGGCACCAACGGCTATCTCGACGCGCTCCCGGTTTCCAAGGTTCGCGCCTTCGAGGACGGCCTGCTGTCGCTGCTGCGCGGCAAGAATGCCGACATCCTCGACTCGATCCGCGATACCCGCGACCTCAACGACGAAACTGCCGCCAAGCTCAAGGCAGCCGTCGAAGGCTTCGCGAAGACCTTCGCGTAACATCGACTGTCATGGCCGGGTTCGCCCGGCCATCGACGTGTTGATGCGACATCAAATTGTAGCTGCCCGGCACACGGCCGGGCATGACGATCCAGAGGTTCGCGATCCACCCGATGGTGTGATCGCCGGGGTGGACTGAGAATGGCCTCACTGAAAGACATGCGCGTCCGCATCGCCTCGACGAAGGCGACGCAGAAGATCACCAAGGCCATGCAGATGGTCGCGGCGTCGAAGCTGCGCCGTGCGCAGAGCGCCGCCGAAGCTGCACGCCCTTATGCCGAGAAGATGGATGCGGTGATCGCGTCGATCGCCGGCGCCTCCACCGGTGGCGGTGGCCCGCAGCTGCTGGTCGGCAACGGCAAGGACCAGACGCATCTGCTGCTGGTCTGCACGGGCGAGCGCGGCCTGTCCGGCGCGTTCAACTCGTCGATCGTGCGTCTCGCCCGCGAGCGCGCCCAGGCGCTGCTGGCGCAGGGCAAGACGGTCAAGATCTTCTGTGTCGGCCGCAAGGGCTATGAGCAGCTGCGCCGCCAGTTCGACAAGTACATCATCGAGCACATCGAACTGCGCTCGGTGCGTCAGCTCGGCTTCGTCAATGCGGAAGACATTGCCAAGAAGGTGATCGCCCGCTTCGAGGCCGGCGAGTTCGATGTCGCCACGCTGTTCTATTCGCGCTTCAAGTCGGTCATCTCCCAGATCCCGACCGCCCAGCAGATCATTCCGCTGGAAGTCACCGCGCCGGCCGAGACCAAGAGCGGTCCGACCCCGGTTTACGATTATGAGCCGGCGGAAGACGAGATCCTCGACGGTCTGCTGCCGCGCAATCTCGCGGTTCAGATCTTCCGCGCGCTGCTGGAAAACAACGCCTCGTTCTACGGCGCGCAGATGAGCGCGATGGACAATGCGACCCGCAATGCCGGCGACATGATCCGCAAGCAGACCCTCGTTTACAACCGGACCCGTCAGGCCCAGATCACGAAAGAACTCATCGAGATCATTTCGGGCGCCGAGGCCGTCTAACAACAACTCAACAATTCCGGCCTGCCGCAGGCCGATCCGCACTTCAAGGAGATAGTTTCCATGGCTGCTGCCAATCAAACCGGACGCATCACCCAGGTCATCGGCGCCGTCGTCGACGTGCAGTTCGAAGGCCATCTGCCCGCCATTCTGAACTCGCTCGAGACCAAGAACGGCAACAACCGTCTGGTGCTCGAAGTCGCTCAGCATCTCGGTGAATCGACCGTCCGCGCCATCGCGATGGACACCACCGAAGGTCTGGTTCGTGGCCAGGAAGTCACCGACACCAATGCCCCGATCACCGTCCCGGTCGGTGAAGGCACCCTCGGCCGCATCATCAACGTCATCGGCGAGCCGATCGACGAAGCCGGTCCGGTGAAGTCGGAAGCCCGTCGCCCGATCCACGCGAATGCACCGGAATACACCGAGCAGTCGACCGAAGCTGAAATTCTCGTCACCGGCATCAAGGTCGTCGACCTGCTGGCTCCTTACGCCAAGGGCGGCAAGATCGGCCTGTTCGGCGGCGCCGGCGTGGGCAAGACCGTTCTCATTCAGGAACTGATCAACAACGTCGCCAAGGCGCACGGTGGTTACTCGGTGTTCGCCGGCGTTGGCGAGCGTACCCGCGAAGGTAACGACCTCTATCACGAGTTCATCGAATCCAACGTGAACAAGAAGGGCGGCGGCGAAGGCTCGAAGTGCGCTCTTGTGTTCGGCCAGATGAACGAACCCCCGGGCGCTCGCGCCCGCGTCGCGCTCACCGGTCTGACCATCGCGGAAGACTTCCGCGACAAGGGCCAGGACGTGCTGTTCTTCGTCGACAACATCTTCCGCTTCACCCAGGCGGGTTCGGAAGTGTCGGCGCTGCTCGGCCGTATTCCTTCGGCCGTGGGTTATCAGCCGACGCTCGCGACCGACATGGGCGCGCTGCAGGAGCGCATCACCACCACCACCAAGGGTTCGATCACCTCGGTGCAGGCCATTTACGTGCCCGCCGACGACTTGACCGACCCGGCGCCGGCCGCTTCGTTCGCGCATCTTGACGCGACCACCACGCTGTCGCGCTCGATCGCTGAAAAGGGCATCTATCCGGCGGTTGACCCGCTCGACTCGACCTCGCGCATGCTCTCCCCGCTGGTTGTCGGTGAAGAGCACTACGCCGTCGCCCGTCAGGTTCAGCAGGTTCTCCAGCGCTACAAGGCGCTGCAGGACATCATCGCCATTCTCGGCATGGACGAACTGTCCGAAGAGGACAAGCTGGCCGTGGCCCGCGCCCGCAAGATCGAGCGCTTCATGTCGCAGCCGTTCCACGTCGCTGAAATCTTCACCGGCTCGCCGGGCAAGTTCGTCGACCTCGCCGACACCATCAAGGGCTTCAAGGGCCTGGTGGAAGGCAAGTACGATCACCTGCCGGAAGCGGCCTTCTACATGGTCGGCACGATCGAAGAAGCCGTCGAAAAGGGCAAGAAGCTGGCTGCTGAAGCCGCTTAACTCTCAACTAACCCACCCCCACGCGACGCGCGGGGGGGTGGGTCGGCGCTGTTGCGCCGGGGTGGGGTAGCCGCAAGCTCCTTCGCCCGCGGCTACCCCCACCCCGGCCCTCCCCACAAGGGGGAGGGAGAAGTAAGCGGATCAAACCATGGCCACCTTCCACTTCGATCTCGTCTCGCCGGAACAGCTGGCCTTCTCGGGCCAAGTTGAGCAGGTCGATATTCCCGGCGCCGAAGGCGATGTCGGCATCATGGCTGGCCATTCGCCGGCGGTGATCGCGCTTCGCCCGGGAATCATGACCGTCACGACCGGCGGCAAGCAGGAAAAGATCATCGTACTCGGCGGCATTGCCGAGGTCTCGGAGAAGGGCCTGACCGTGCTGGCAGATACCGCCACTTCGGTTTCCGAACTCGATCGCGAAGCCTTCGCGAAGGACATCGAGGAAATGGAAGAGAAGCTGTCCGGCAAGGAGGGCAACGCCCTCGACCGCGCCATCGAGCGTCTCGACCAGTTCAAGGTCATCCAGCAGAACATCACCTCGACGGCCATGCACTAAGCGCTGGACGCAGAGAGATACAAAAAGCCCCGGCATCACTGCCGGGGCTTTTTTGTTGGAATGGCGCGGCTGTAGCCCGGGTGGAGCGAAGCGTAACCCGGGGAACGGCGTTTCAACTATCTCTGCTGTCCCCGGATTGCGCTGCGCTCCATCCGGGCTACGAAACTAAGCGTTTTGCTGCACCGGCACGGTCGCGCCTTCCACCGTCGCATGAAGATGCGCGACGAGCCCGTCCTCGAGCCGCAGCTTCGACGCCAGCTGCGCCAGATAGGCCCGCTCCGCGGGATGATCGAGGTCGATCGCGAGCAGCGACACCGTGTAGATCTCGGCAGCCTCTTCCGGCGTCCGTGCGGCGCCGGCGACGGCGTCGACGTTCAACGGCGCGCGCAGTTCGTCCATGACGAAGGCCTTGTCGTCGGCCGAGAGCGACATCCGGTCCATCTGCGTGAAGATGTTGGTTTGCTCGGTCGCATCGATATGACCATCGGCCTTGGCCGCGGCGATCATCGCGCGCAGCAGATTGCGGCTGAGCGATTGCTGGTCGGCCGGCTGCGACGGATTGAATGGCGTGTCGCTCGGCGGCGGCAACAACGGCGTCTCGGTCGCCACCGCGGGCGTCGCCTGCTTGCCGGCCTGATAGTTCTGGTAGGCGCGATAAGCGAGCGCGCCGGCAACCGCCATGCCGCCATAGGTCAGCGCACTGCCGGCAATCTTGCGGCCCTTCTTGGAGCCGAGCAGCAGACCGGCAATGCCGCCGGTGACGGCACCGCCGCCAAAGTCGCCGAGGAGGCCGCCTGCCTTCTGCAGCAGGTCACTGCCGCCGGCGCCGCCGAACTGGCCGAACGGCCCGCCGGGCTGCTGGCCTTGGTCGCGCTGATTGGGATTGCCCTGATTCAGCCCGCCGATGAACTGGTCCAGCAGGCTCTTGGGGTCGAACATCGTGTCATTCCTCGTTTGTTACGAGAGACGACGTAGGCGGCGATCACGACGATGAAAGGACGGGGCGCTGCGGCCAGATGTCCTGCGACCGGATGGACCAATTCATGCCGGGAATCGCAAAAATTCGCGTTATCAAGAGCTTACCGCGCCGCTGTTGCAGCTCATACCGCAGCAAATCGCGCAAACTCCGTCGCGACGGCGCAATACACGTCCCGCCGGAACGGCACCACGAGGTCGGCAACGCGATCCAGCCGCTCCCAGCGCCAGGCGTCAAACTCCGCCGGCTGCCCGTTGCGCGGGGTCAGCGGATCCACCTCGGCATCGTCGCCGGTAAACTTCACGGCGAACCATTTCTGCCGCTGGCCGCGAAATGCCGCGAAGCGATGGGTGGGATCGTCATGCGGGATGAAGTCATAGGTCATCCAGCCGGTCTCGCCGAGATAGTCGGCATGGGTGACGCCGGTCTCCTCCCAGAGTTCGCGCATCATGGCGACACGCGGATCTTCCTCGGGATCGACGCCGCCTTGCGGCATCTGCCATTCGAGGCCGGGCAGGATGATCTCCGGCCCGTCATCCTTGAAACGGCGGCCGATCAGCACCTTGCCTTCATGATTGAACAGCGCGATGCCCACATTGGGGCGATAGGGGCGGGTGTCCTCTGTCACCGCGTCACGCGCCTGCGAGGTTCGAAAATTCCTTCACCACGCGCTCATAGACCGGGCGCTTGAACGGCACGATCAGCTCGGGGAGATTCTTCATCGGCTCCCAGCGCCAGCTGACGAATTCAGCCTTGTGGCCCTGCGGCGGATGCTGGACGTTGATTTCCTTCTCGTCACCGGTGAAGCGGATCGCGAACCAGCGTTGCCGCTGACCGCGATAGCGGCCCTTCCAGGTGCGTCCGGCCACCGTGCGGGGAATGTCGTAGATCAGCCATTCCGGCACTTCGCCGAGTTTCTCGACGGATTTGACGCTGGTCTCTTCGTAGAGCTCGCGCTTGGCGGCTTCCCAGGTGTCTTCGCCCGGATCGACGCCGCCCTGCGGCATCTGCCAGACATGGGTTTCGTCAACATGCTCGATGCCGCCGGCGCGCCGGCCGATGAAGACGTGTCCCTGCTGATTGAGCAGCATGATGCCAACGCAGGTTCGGTAGGGCAGGTCTTCGTAACGCGTCATTCCATGCTTTCTTGGCCCTGCTGGCCTTCTTGCGTCCCCCTGAGGCCGTGCATGCGCTCCGATGAATCCGAACCGCAGGCCTCCCGACGCTAGCTCGATTTTGATTTCAGGATCGCGGTTGTCAATGGCACCAGCATGATCCCGCGCGATTCCAGCGATTTCGCCCAAGCCGCTATTTTCTCGATGGAAATCGGCAGCGCCGACGCCGTACCGACAGCAAAGCCGCGCTCTTTTGCGAGGCCTTCCAGCCTGCCCAGCGCCTTGTCGATCTCGGCCGAACTCGGCGCAGCATCCACGGTCACGTCGGCCCGCGCGAACGGCATGCCCAGCGCCTCGGCCGCCGCCGGTGCCACGCTGCGCGAGGACGAGCCGTCGTCGAACAGCGCCAGGCCGCGCTTGTTGGTTTCCTTCGCGATGGCCTGCATCGCCGTATCCGTGGCGATGAAACGCGCGCCCATGAAGTTGCCGACGCCGACATAGCCCTGGAAACGGCTCAGGTGCCACATCATGCGGTCGATGTTCTGCTCGGGCGTGGCGGAGGACAGCAGTGTCTGCGGGCCGGGATCGTTGTCGGGATAGTCGAACGGCTCCATCGGCAGCTGCAACAGCACCTCATGGCGTCCCGCACGGGCGCGCTCGACGAGCTTGCCGGGGTCGGAGCCATAGGGCGTGAAGGCCAGCGTCACCGCCGGCGGCAGTTTGGTGATGGATTCGATGGTCTTGGCCGCGCCGACCCCGAGGCCGCCGATCACGATGGCGATGCTTGGCGTCTTCATTGCCTTGGCGCGCTCGGCATCCGAGCCGGCGGCATAGACATTGACCGGCTTCAGGCCACCGGCGGCGATCGGCACCATGCCGTAGCGGGACTGTTCGAGCAGCTTCTGGTCGATGCCCGCCATCATGGCCGGTGCGTCGGGCGATCCACTCTCCGCACCATTTGTGGCGACGACCACGTTCTGGCGGGCGCCGCTGGAGCCATCGATGATGGTGATGGTCTTCTGGCCCGGCGCGTCGGCAGCCTTGGCGGTGTCCGCTGTGCCGTGCTTGACCTCGACCTGCGCCATGGCGGGAGGCTTCGCCGCTGTGGCTGTCTCGGGGGGCGTGATGGCGACGCGCGCGACGGGCTCGCCGCCCATCGGATCCTTGTGGAAGATGGCAACGCCGGCAAAGCCGAGCAGCGGCACCGCAAGCGCGCCAGCGGCAAGCTGCGTTCCGGTCAAGGGCAGCCGGAACCGGCGCTTGCGCACCGATTTCTGTCCAAGCGGGGCGCTCAGATCGTCCGCCGACACGGCCATGGGTCTCCCGAATCAATCGGCAGACCATAGCATGGTGCTCCCTACAAAAAGCTCTGCGGATCGACGTCGACTTCCAGCTTCAGATTGCCGGTCGCCTTCGGCGCATGGGCCAGCCAGTCGCGCAGATAGGCGGACAGGTCGACATTGCGGGCGGATTTCACCAGCAGGCGGAACCGGTAGCGCCCCTTGATCACCGCCAGCGGCGCCTCGGCGGGGCCGAGCACCAGGATGCGCTCGTCGATCGGCGCCGTCGCCGCGATTTTTCGCGCAAAGCCTTCCGTCATCGGGCGGTTGCCGCCCGAGACGATCAGGGCGACCAGCCGCCCGAATGGCGGATACATCGCGCGTTCGCGGGATTCGATCTCGTTGTCGTAGAACGCCTCGCGGTCATTGGCGACCAGCGCCTTCATGACCGGATGCTCGGGCTGATGCGTCTGCAGATAGCCGACGCCGCGGCCCTGTTCACGGCCAGCGCGGCCGATCACCTGGTTGAGCATCTGGAACGTGCGCTCCGCCGCGCGCGGATCACCATTGCCGAGGCCGAGATCGGCATCGATGACGCCGACGAGATTGAGCCGCGGGAAGTTGTGCCCCTTGGCGACGAGCTGCGTGCCGATGATGACATCGACACGGCCTTCCGCGATCTCGTTGAGCTCGGCGCGCATCGATTCCACCGAGGTGATGAGATCGCTCGACAGCACCATGGTGCGCGCGCCCGGAAACAGGTCCGCCGCCTCTTCCTGCAGGCGTTCGACGCCGGGACCGATGGCGGCCAGCGATTCCTCGGCACCGCAATGCGGGCATTTGTGCGGGCGTGGCTCCGAGAAGCCGCAGTGATGGCAGACGAGGCGTTGGCGAAAGCGATGATCGACCAGCCACGCATCGCAGATGGTGCAGGCAAAGCGATGGCCGCAGCCGCGGCACAGCGTCAGTGGGGCATAGCCCCGGCGGTTGAGAAACAGCAGCGCCTGTTCCTCGCGCTGGATCGCCTGCACGATCTTCTCGGCCAGGCGTGGCGCGATGAAGCGCCCGCGCGACGGGCCCTCGCGGCGCAGATCGATCGCCTCGATATGCGGCATGTGCTGGCCACCGAAGCGCGACGGCAGCGCGATGCGTTGATAGCGCCCCTTTCGCGCATTCACTTCGGATTCGACCGAGGGCGTGCCCGACGCCAGCACCACGGGAATTTTCGCGATGGATGCGCGCACCACCGCCATGTCACGCGCGTGATAATGCGCGCCTTCGTCCTGCTTGTAGGCCTGGTCGTGTTCTTCATCGACGATGATGAGGCCGAGCTTTGCGTAAGGCAGGAACAGCGCCGAGCGCGCGCCGACCACCACATGCGCGGTGCCATTGGCGATCGCCGCCCAGTTGCGCGCGCGGGTGCGCGGCGTCAGTTCGGAATGCCACTCCATCGGCCGCACGCCGAAGCGTTTGGCGAAGCGTTCGAGAAACTGCCCGGTGAGGGCGATTTCCGGCATCAGGATCAGCACCTGTTCGCCACGCCGGATGATCTCGGAGACCGCCTCGAAATACACTTCGGTCTTGCCGGAGCCGGTGACGCCGTCGAGCAGCGCAGCCTGAAACGCACCGGCTGAAGCGAGCTTGCGCATGGCCGCGGCTGCAACAGCCTGATCCGGTGAAAAGTCCGGCTCGACGAAGGCGGGATCGGGCGGCGGAGGCGGCAAAGGCGGCGGCATCACCTCGATGGCCAGCGTGCCTTCATCGACAAGTCCATCGACCACCCCGCCACTGACGCCGGCTTCCTTCGCTGCATCCGACTTGGCGCGCAAGAGGCCGTCCGAGAGCAGTTCGACCAGCCGCGCCCGCGCCGGTGTCATCCGCTTCGGCACCTCGCCGACCAAGCGCACGCCGAGACGCACGCGTTCCGGGCCGAGATGTTCACCCATGCGCAGCGTCATGCGCATCACCATGCCGCGCGGCGACAGCGTGTAGTTGGCGACCCAGTCGACGAGCTGGCGCAGCTCCGGTTTTAGCGACGGCACGTCGAGCTTCTCGCTGACTTCCTTCAGCCGGTTATGCAGGCGCGGATCGGGATTGGCGTTTTCCGCCCAGACCACGCCGATGACCTGGCGCGGACCCAGCGGCACGGTGACGACGTCGCCGGGCGCAAGCTCCACCCCGCGGGGGACCTTGTAGGAATAGGCGTGATCCAGCGCCACCGGCACCAGCACATCGACGATCCCCGACGAGGATGGGGTGCGTGGGGCTGAACTCATGGGCGGAATCGGAACTCGCGGGACAAGAATCTGGGAGCAAGGGAATGCCCAATTTAGGCGTCATGCTGCCCTGAGGCCAGCGGTTCACCAATGCGAAACCGGCACCCGTGATAATCGCGGCTCATTCTGCAGGATCGCCCGATGGCCAAAGTCGCAAAAACCGCCCCCGTGGAGGCCAGACAGCCCGCCGTCGAGTTGATCTGCGCGGACGCTGACCTCTCGCATCAGATGACACGCTGGCTGTCGCATCTGCGCGCCGAACGCCGGCTGTCGCCAAAGACGCTGGAAGCCTATGCGCGCGATGTGCGTCAATTCATGCTGTTTCTCGCCGATCACTGGGGTGGGCTGGTGAGCCTGTCGCGGTTCGGCAAGCTCGCGGCGAATGATGTCCGCGCCTTCATGGCCGCGCGCCGTGGGGATGACATCGCCGGCCGCTCGCTGATGCGTGCGCTGGCGGGGCTGAGGTCCTTTGCGCGCTTCCTCGAACGCGAAGGGCTCGGTTCAGTCGGCGCGCTGTCCTCGATCCGCGCGCCGAAGATCGGCAAGAGCCTGCCAAAACCGCTGCAGATGGCCTCCGCCAAGCGTCTCGCCGATGCCGATGAGCGCGCCGGCGAGAATCGTGACCCGTGGATCTGGGCGCGCGATGCCGCCGTGATGGCGCTGCTCTATGGCTCCGGCCTGCGTATTTCCGAAGCGCTCGGCCTGAAGCGCCGGGACGTGCCGGCGCCGGGCAACGGTGATGTGCTGATCGTCAATGGCAAGGGCAACAAAACCCGCATGGTGCCGGTGCTGCACAATGTGCTGGAGCTGATTGCGGAATACGCCACCATGTGTCCGCATCCGCTACCGGCGGAGGGGCCGATGTTCGTCGGTGCCCGTGGTGGTCCGCTGTCGCCCAGAATCATCCAGCTCACCATGGAGCGGATGCGCGGGGCGCTCGGTCTGCCCGACAGCGCCACCCCGCATGCCTTGCGGCATTCCTTTGCCACCCATCTGTTAACCCGCGGCGGCGACCTGCGTGCGATCCAGGAATTGCTGGGTCATGCCTCGCTATCGACCACGCAGATCTACACCGGGATCGATACCGAACGCCTGTTCGAGGTCTACAAGACGGCTCATCCGCGGGCGTAGGGCGGATAAGCCGAAGGCGTCATCCGCCGGCCGAGGTCGTGTGGTGAAGAATGGCGGATAACGCTCCGCTCATCCGCCCTACGGCAGCTTCGTCATCGCCACATTGTCCTTGCATGCGACAATCTGTTCGGCCAATGCTCGGCCGCTTTTGCCATGGGGGACCAAATGGGCGCGCATGAAAGTATGGAGCACGCGGAGCATGCCGAGCATGCATCGGGCTCTAACAAGAAGATCGCATTGCTGATTTCGCTGCTGGCGCTGTTCCTGGCGTTCTCGGAAACGCTCGGCAAGGGCGCGCAGACCGAATCGATCAGCAAGAACGTCGAAGCCTCGAATCTGTGGGCCTTCTTCCAGGCCAAGAGCGTCCGCCGTACCGTGGTGCAGGCGACCGCCGAACATGCCAGGCTCAGCATGGGCACCGTTGGCGACGATGCGGCGAAGGCCGCGCTCGCCAAGCAGATTGACGACTGGAACAAGACGGCCCAGCGCTATCGCAACGAGCCGGAAACGGGCGAAGGCTCCGAACAGCTCGCCGCCCGCGCCAAGGAAGCCGAGCACAAGCGCGATCTCGCGCTGGCCCGCTATCATCACTACGAGGTTGCGTCGGCGGCCTTCCAGATCGGCATCGTGATGGCGTCGGCGACGATCATCACCGGCATGCTCGTGCTGTCCTGGGTCGCCGGCGTGCTCGGTCTTGCCGGCATCGCCTTCATGGCGATCGGCCTGTTCGCACCGCATGCGGTGCATTTGATGTAGTCTCTGCCGTCATTGCGAGAGCAAAGCGACGAAGCAATCCAGAAAACCGCAAGCAAGACTGGATTGCTTCGCCGAAGCAAAATCAGCAAATCTGATTTTGCAGGGCTCGCAATGACGACGGAGCCTTAGTCACTTTTGCACAACGCAAGTACCGCATCGGCAAACTCCCGCGGCTTTTCCTGCGGGACATTGTGCCCGGCATCGGCGATTACGCGGCGCTCATAGGGGCCGGTGAAGTAGCGGCCGTGATTTTCCGAGCTGCTCACCAGCCCGACCCCGTCGTCGGCGCCATGCAGCACGATGGTCGGCACGCTGATCGTCGGCTGCGCCGACAATCTTTCCTCCACAGAATCATAGCGGGGATCGCCGGCCACGCTGGCGGTGCGGTGCATGTAGGAGTGCACGACCACATCGACGAAATCCTCGTTGTCGAATGACGGCGCCGTGCGGGCGAAGGTCTCGTCGTCAAAATCCCATGGCGGCGACCACATCTTCCAGAGCAATTTGCTGATAGCAGCCCGGTTCTGCGCCAGCCCGTTCCGGCCGCGTTCGGTGTGGAAATAATATTGATACCACTGCCGCGCTTCCTGCTCCGCCGACACCGGCGTCGTGGCCTTGGTCAGATCCTGGATGTTGTAGCCGGTGCAGCTCACCAGCCCATGCATCCGCTCCGGCCACAATGCCGAGACGACACAGGCCGCGCGCCCGCCCCAGTCATAGCCGGCGACGACGGCTTTCCCGATCCGCAATGCGTCCATGAAATCGAGCAGGTCCTGCCCGAGCGCGCCCTGTTGGCCGGAGCGGATCATGTCCTTCGACAGAAACCGTGTCGGGCCATAGCCGCGCAGATAGGGCACAATTGTGCGGAAACCGGCGGCATTGATGAGCGCGGCTGCATCGTCATAGCCGCGGATGTCGTAGGGGAAGCCGTGCAGCAGGATCACCGGGATGCCGTCGCCGGGGCCGCTCTGTTCATAGGCGATATCGAGCAGGGGAGTGCGGATATGTGCAAGCTCAGCCAAGTCCGATCTCCCTGTTGCCTAGCGAGGCGCATGCGCCCGGTGTCGAAGGCGTTGAACGAGGCGCATCCAGCGTGAGGATGGCCCACGCAGAGATGCGACCATCGCCTTGATGCGCGACATGACCGGTGAAACGAAGTCATGCGCGCGTTGGCGGATATCGATCAGGAATGTGTAGAGCGCACGAAACCAGCCGATCTGCAACAGCTTGTCGCGTGTCACGTCGAACGAAAAAGCCAGCACGCCCATGCCGACGAATTTCGACGCGACGATCAGGATGATCGCGCTGATCCAGAGATGATGGGCGAGCAGATAGACTTCGGCGAATTTCAGCGGCACCAGCAGCAGAGCCACCGGCACGATGAAAACGAGCAGCGAGGGATAGGGCGAGAGTCCCGCCACCTTCGCTGCGCACCATGCCTTGAAGGCACGCAGCGGAATGAGGGCGACGACGCGTGCAACGACCGGTTCGAGATGATCCCACAGCCACGCTTCGATCAGGAAGATCAAGGCGAGCAGGAACCAGAACGGCTGCAACACGCGTCGCATCATCAGCAAAGGTCTCCGTGCCGGCTTAACAAAAAGCCGGCCGAAGCTCACATATGGATGGCGCGCTTGCCGGCCGCAAGCGCGGCTTCCTTCACGGCTTCCGAACGGGTCGGATGCGCGTGGCAGGTGCGGGCCAGATCCTCGGCGGAACCACCGAACTCCATCAGCACGCAGCACTCATGGATCATTTCGCCGGCTTCGCGGCCGACGATGTGCACGCCGAGCACGCGATCGGTCTTGGCGTCGGCCAGGATCTTCACGAAGCCATCGGTGGTCTGGTTGACCTTGGAGCGGCCATTGGCGGTGAAGGGGAACTTGCCGACGGTGTAGTTGACGCCCGCGGCCTTGAGTTCTTCCTCGGTCTTGCCGACCGCCGCGACTTCCGGCGTGGTGTAGACGACGCCCGGGATCACATCATAGTTCACATGACCCGCCTGGCCGGCGAGGATTTCAGCGCAAGCCACGCCTTCGTCTTCCGCCTTGTGCGCGAGCATCGGACCGGCGACCACGTCGCCGATGGCGTAGACGCCCTTCACATTGGTCGCGAAGTGATGGTCGATCTTGACGCGGCCACGCTCATCCAGCTCGACGCCGGCTTCCTTCAGGCCGAGGCCGGCGGTGTAGGGGGTGCGGCCGATGGCGACGAGGATGACGTCGGCTTCGAGCGCTTCGGCAGCGCCGCCAGCGGCAGGTTCGATATTCGCCTTCAGCACCTTGCCCGACGAATCAACGCCGGTGACCTTGGCGCCGAGCTTGAAGGTCATGCCCTGCTTCTCCAGCATGCGCTGGAACTGTTTGGCGACTTCGCCATCCATGCCGGGAAGGATGCGATCGAGGAACTCGACCACGGTCACCTGTGCGCCGAGGCGGCGCCACACCGAGCCGAGCTCGAGGCCGATCACGCCGGCGCCGACCACGATCAGCTTTTCCGGCACCTTCTCCAGCGACAGCGCGCCGGTGGACGACACGATGCGCTTCTCGTCGATCTCGATGCCCTTCAGGTTGGCGACAGCCGAACCCGAAGCGATGACGATGTTCTTGGTCTCCAGCGTCTGCGCCTTGCCGTCAGCGCCTGATACTTCGACCTTGCCGGTGCCGAGCACCTTGCCGGTGCCGGCGACGACATCGATCTTGTTCTTCTTCATCAGGAATTCGACGCCCTTGACGTTGCCGTCAATGCCCTGCTGCTTGAAGTTCATCAGCGCGGGGAGGTCGAGCTCAGGCTTGGGCACCTTGATGCCCATCTTGCCGAAGGAGTGGCCGGCTTCCTCGAACAGTTCGGACGAATAGAGCAGCGCCTTGGACGGCATGCAGCCGACATTCAGACAGGTGCCACCCAGCGTGCTGTTCTTCTCGACGACGGCGACCTTCATGCCGAGCTGTGCAGCGCGAATCGCGCAAACATAGCCTCCGGGGCCGGTGCCGATGACGACGAGATCGTAAGTAGCCATGATGAAGTCCTGTGGTGCTTGGAAGTAAAGGTGATGTTGGTGCGGGAGGGCTAACGCCCGCCCGACACGTCGAGAATGGATGACGTAACGTAAGACGCGTCGTCGGACAGCAGCCAGACGATCGCATTGGCGATTTCATCGGCGGTGCCGACGCGCTTCATCGGCACATGGACGGCGAGACGATGCGCGCGGTCGGGCTCTCCGCCGGACGCGTGAATTTCGGTATCGATCAGGCCCGGACGCAGGCCGACGACACGAATGCCTTCGGTGGCGACTTCCTGGCTGAGGCCGATCGTGAATGTATCGATCGCGCCCTTTGATGCCGCGTAATCGACGTAAGTATTGGCCGAGCCGAGCTTCGCAGCGACCGATGACAGGTTGACGATGACGCCACCCTTGCCGCCATGCTTGGTGGACATGCGTTTCACCGCCTCGCGGGCGCAGAGGAAGCTGCCGGTGACATTGACCGCCATCATGCGGTTGATGCGCTCGGCGGTCATGTCCTCGACGCGGATGCTGGGGCCGACGATGCCGGCATTGTTGACCAGCGCACCGAGCGGGCCGAACGCATCGGCTGCCTTGAACATCGCGAGGATATCGGCTTCCGAGCCGACATCGCACTTTACGGCGATAGCCTTGCCGTTGCCGGCTTCGATCTGCGCGACGACTTCGTCAGCTGCAGCCTTGTTGCTGGCATAGGCGACCACGACCCTGAACCCCTGTGCCGCTGCCTTGAGCGCCGTCGCGCGGCCGATGCCGCGGCTGCCGCCGGTGATGATGACAACGCTATCGGTCATGCGGATCTCCCGGTGAGTGCGGCGTTGAAGGACCAGATGTGTCCGAACGGATCGCGGATCGTGCCGTAACGGGCGCCCCAGAAAACATCCTGCGGTGCCATCACGATGTCCGCTCCGGCAGTCGCGGCACGCGCGATGGCGGCATCGACATCGTTCGGCGTGGGCAGATTGATATTGATCGTCATGCCAGCGCCGCCGCGGGTCTGCGGCGACAGGACATGGCCGCCAAACTCGGGAAACTCGTCATGCAGCATCACTTCGCTGCCGAACATCTCGAGATTGGCGTGCATCACGCGCTGGCCGTCGTCGGCCATGGCGTGGAACGAACACTTCGCTGCGAAAGCCTTCTCGTAGAAGGCAATCGCTTCAAGCCCACCCTTGACGCAAAGGTGGGCCTGAATGGGCGGAGGGTTCGGTCCGAACGCCATCAGGGCCTCTCGATCAGAGATCCAGAACGAGACGTGCCGGATCTTCCAGGCTTTCCTTGACGCGGACCAGGAAGGTCACCGCTTCCTTGCCATCGATCACGCGGTGATCGTAGGAGAGCGCCAGATACATCATCGGGCGGATCTCGATCTTGCCGCCGACCACGACCGGACGTTCCTGGATCTTGTGCATCCCGAGAATGCCGGCCTGCGGCGCGTTCAGGATCGGGGTCGACATCAGCGAGCCGTAGATGCCGCCATTGGTGATGGTGAAGGTGCCGCCCTGCATTTCGTCGATCTTGAGCTGGCCGTCACGGGCACGACGACCGAAGTCGGCGATGTCCTTCTCGATCTGCGAGATCGACTTGGTGTCGCATTCGCGCACGACCGGGACCACGAGGCCCTTGTCGGTGCCGACGGCGACGCCGACGTGGTAGTAGTTCTTGTAGATGATGTCGCTGCCATCGATCTCGGCATTGACCGCCGGGATGTCCTTCAGCGCCTGCACGCAGGCCTTGGTGAAGAAGCCCATGAAGCCGAGCTTGTTGCCGTGCTTCTTCTCGAACACGTCCTTGTACTGCGAACGCAGCGCCATCACCGCGGTCATGTCGACCTCGTTGAAGGTGGTGAGCATCGCAGCGGTGTTCTGCACGTCCTTGAGGCGGCGGGCGATGGTCTGACGCAGGCGCGTCATCTTCACGCGCTCTTCGCGGGCCGCATCATCGGCCGGCGACGCGGCGCGCACCTGCACGGCGGCGGCCGGCTGGTTGACCGGGGTCGGCGACGAGGCGGCCTTCTCGATCGCGGCAAGCATGTCGCCCTTGGTCACGCGGCCATCCTTGCCGGTGCCGGCAACGCCGGCGGCATCGACGCCGCTCTCGGCCGAGAGCTTGCGCACCGACGGCGCCTGCGGGGTGTCGGCAGCGAGGGTCTTCGACGGTGCAGCGGCGGCAGCGGCCGGTGCAGCAGCAGCGGGTGCCGGAGCAGCTTCGGCCTTCGGCGCGGCAGCGGCCGGCTTGGCGCCACCAGCACCATCGGTGATCTGGCCGAGCAGCGCGCCGACGGCGACAGTCTCGCCATCCTTGGCCACGATTTCGCTCAGCGTGCCGGCCGAGGGAGCCGGGACTTCGATGGTGACCTTGTCGGTCTCGAGTTCAACCAACGGCTCGTCGACGGCAACCGCATCACCGGCCTTCTTGAACCAGCGGCCGATGGTGGCTTCGGTTACGGATTCACCGAGCGTGGGAACGCGAATTTCAGTCATGGTCTGCTTCCTGTTGCGGCCGGATGATCCGATCCGATGGCTTTCTGGATCGATCTGGCCTGAAGAAATCGAAATCTAGATTTCAAATAAGACGGGTGTGCGAATGCCCCGCGTGTCGCGGGGCACCGCAGTGATCGTGAATGCTTAGCCGAGCGCCTCGTCGAGGAACGCCTTGAGCTGGGCGAGATGCTTGGACATCAAACCGGTTGCGGTCGCAGCCGAGGCGGCACGGCCGGCGTAACGCGGACGCTTGTGGGTGGCGTTGATCTGGTTGAGCACCCATTCGAGATACGGCTCGATGAAGTGCCAGCCGCCCATGTTGCGGGGCTCTTCCTGGCACCATACGAATTCCGCACCCTTGAAGCGGGTGAGCTCCTGCACCAGCGTCTTAAGCGGCACCGGATAGAGCTGCTCGATGCGCAGCAGATAGACGTCGTCGATGCCGCGCTTCTCGCGCTCCTCGAACAGGTCATAATAGACCTTGCCCGAGCAGAGCACGACGCGACGGATCTTGTTGTCCGGCTGCAGCTTGTCTGCATCGTCGAACAGCACGCGATGGAACGTGGAGCCTGCACCGAGTTCGTCGAGCTTCGACACGGCGCGCTTGTGGCGCAGCAGCGACTTCGGCGTCATCACGATCAGCGGCTTGCGAATCTCGCGCTTCAGCTGGCGGCGCAGCATGTGGAAGTAGTTCGCCGGGGTCGTCGGATTGACCACCTGCATATTGTCTTCCGCGCACATCTGCAGGAAGCGCTCGAGGCGGGCCGAGGAATGCTCCGGACCCTGGCCTTCATAGCCATGCGGCAGCAGGCAGACGAGGCCCGACATACGCAGCCACTTGCGTTCGCCCGAGGAGATGAACTGGTCGAACACCACCTGCGCGCCGTTGGCGAAGTCGCCGAACTGGGCTTCCCACAGGCCGAGCGTGTTCGGCTCGGCAAGCGAGTAGCCATATTCGAAGCCGAGCACGGCTTCTTCCGACAGCAGCGAGTTGATGACCTCGTAGCGGCCCTGCTTCTCGCCGAGATGGTTGAACGGCGTGTAGCGGCTCTCGTCTTCCTGGTCGAACCAGACGGAGTGACGCTGCGAGAAGGTGCCGCGCTCGGAGTCCTGGCCGGACAGGCGTATGGCGTGGCCTTCTTCCATCAGCGAGCAGAACGCCAGCGCTTCGCCGGTCGCCCAGTCGATGCCTTCGCCCGACGAGATCGCCTTGGCGCGGGCGTCGAGGAAACGCTGCACCGTGCGGTGGATGCGGAAACCATCAGGCACCGCGGTGATCTTGGTGCCGATTTCCTTCAGCGTTGCGACATCGACGCCGGTGACGCCGCGACGCGGCTCTTCGTCTTCACCCGCGATCTTCAGGCCGGACCACTTGCCGTCCATCCAGTCGGCCTTGTTCGGCTTGTAGCTGGTGCCGGCTTCGAGCTCGGTATCGAGCTTCGAACGCCAGTCGGCCTTCGCCTTGTCGAAATCTTCTTGGCTGATCACGTTCTCGGAAATCAGGCGCTTGGAATAGAGATCCAGCGTGGTCTGATGCGCGCCGATCTTCTTGTACATCACCGGCTGGGTGAATGCCGGCTCGTCGCCTTCGTTATGGCCGTGGCGGCGATAGCAGAACATGTCGATGACGACAGGCTTGCGGAACTTCTGGCGGAATTCGATCGCGATCTTGGCCGCGAACACGACGGCTTCCGGATCGTCGCCGTTCACGTGGAAGATCGGCGCATCGATCATCTTCGCCACATCCGACGGATAGGGCGACGAGCGCGAATAGCGCGGATAGGTCGTGAAGCCGATCTGGTTGTTGACGATGAAGTGGATCGAACCGCCGGTGCGGTAACCCTTCAGGTCCGACAGTGCGAAGCATTCAGCAACGACGCCTTGGCCCGCGAAGGCCGCGTCGCCATGCATCAGAACCGGCAGCACCGAGATGCGCTCTTCCGGCGGATCGCCCCACTGGTCCTGCTTGGCGCGGACCTTGCCGAGCACGACGGGATCGACGATTTCGAGATGCGACGGGTTGGCCGTCAGCGACAGATGGATCTTGTTGTTGTCGAATTCGCGGTCCGACGAAGCACCGAGGTGATACTTCACGTCGCCCGAACCTTCGACTTCGTCGGGATTGGCCGAACCGCCCTTGAATTCGTGGAACAGCGCGCGATGCGGCTTGCCCATCACCTGGGTCAGCACGTTGAGGCGGCCACGATGCGGCATGCCGACAACGATTTCCTTCACGCCGAGGCTGCCGCCACGCTTGATGATCTGTTCGAGCGCCGGGATCAGCGATTCACCGCCGTCCAGGCCGAAGCGCTTGGTGCCGGTGAACTTGACGTCGCAGAACTTCTCAAAACCGTCGGCTTCGATCAGCTTCATCAGGATGGCGCGGCGGCCTTCCGGCGTGAACGAGATTTCCTTGTCCGGCCCTTCGATGCGTTCCTGGATCCAGGCCTTCTGGGCCGGGTTCGAGATGTGCATGAATTCGACGCCCAGTGTCTGGCAATAAGTGCGCTGGAGGATCGCGACGATCTCGCGCAGCGTGCCGTATTCGAGGCCGATGACGTTATCGATGAAGATCTTGCGGTCGAGATCGGCATCCGTAAAGCCATAGGACTTCGGATCGAGCTCTTCGTGATCCTTGACGCCTTCGATGCCGAGCGGGTCGAGATTGGCGTGGAAGTGACCGCGCATGCGGTAGGCGCGGATCAGCATCAAGGCGCGAACCGAATCGCGCGTGGCCTGGATCAGGTCGCCGACCGGAACCTTGTCGCCCTTCTCGGCCTTGGCGGCGAGCTTGGCGCCAACGGCCTTCTCGACCTTGGCCCAGTTGCCATCCAGTGCGTGGGTGAGATCGTCATTCGGCGAGACCGGCCAGTTGGCCTTCTCCCAGGACGGGCCGGCGGCATTTTGTTGCACGTCGGCGGGGGTGTCCTTCAGGCTCTTGAAGAACTCCTGCCACTCGGCATCGACCGAGGAGGGGTCCTTTTCGAACTGGGCGTAGAGATCGTCGATGTAGGTGGCATTGGCGCCCTGGAGGAAGGAAGAGAGGGCAAAGGCGGCGTTCGCGTCCTGGCGAGACATTATGGCGTCCTGAATTTTTCTAGTCGCGCGGCATTTCGGGCGAGGATTTGGTCCTTATACGGACCGAACCTTATGCGGCGACCTTCTAACCTATCTAGTTTCAAAGATCGCGTTAAAAACACGAAGAACTGAACATTTCGTCAATTCTATGTGCCTCGTGATTTAGCTGAGTAAAGCCCAACTATTCGACGACACTAAGGTCTTCCTTCGCCAATGCAGCAGCGCCGCCTTGGAGAACGACCGTTCTCTTGCGCTTCGGCTTGGCAGGGCCGCAGGCGCCGTCCAGAAGGGCGGTGGCGGCCTGACCGGCGGCATCCGCCACCTCGGGATCGCGCGTGACCATGGCGGCGACGATGGCGCCGTCCATGAGCAGGCCGATCTGATGCGCGAGGGCATCCGGCCGGGCCGCGCCCGCAGCGCCGGCCAGCTCGCCTATGTGCTTGAGAACAAACGACTTGTGTTGAATCGTGAGATCCCGTAGCCGGGTCTCGTCCTTCGGATGTTCTCCGACGGCGTTGATGAAAACACAGCCGGTATAGCTCTCCTCGCCGAACCACTTTTTCAGCGCCGGGAAGATGGCGTCGAGTTTTTCGCGCGGCGTCGCCGGCGTTTCGATGGCGGCAAGAAACCAGGCGCGCCAGCTCCTGCCCTCGGTCTCGAGCACGGCTTCGACCAGATCTCCCTTTGATTTGAAGATCTTGTAGAGCGTCGTCTTGGCCGTTCCTGCCTCGGCCACGATGGCGTCGATGCCGGTGGCGTTGATGCCGTTCTTGCAGAACAGCCGCGTCGCCGCGTCCATCAATCGGTCGCGCGGCGTGGTTTTCTCGGCATCCTGGGGCATCGGATCGGTCATTGCCGCGTCAATATGACATGCGCCAACGCCCGTGCAAGCGAGCCCCGGCGATCTGACCAAGATTCGAGCGTTTGGCTGGCGAATCGGCAGGGGTGATCGCCATTTGGGCGCTCCAGCAATCAGCCGTCTCCGCGTAACTGTCTGAAATCATTGATGGCGACCTTCCTCGTCCGTCTGGCACGCGCCCTGCATAGATACAGACCGTTCTGTATCTTTTCTGAAGGGAGACGTCCATGACCGCTGTTGCCGCCAAGACCGCTCTGACCGGCTGCCTGGCACCGATCGACAAAGGGGGCCTCGAACAGCTGATCGCCAACGGCAAGGCCAATCCGAACGTCGTCAAGACGCTCAAGTGCAAGACCGTCGCCGAAGGCAAGTTCCGCCACGCCAACTACATCCGCAGCCTGCCGCCCTACATCGTCGATGAGCCGCCGGCGCTGCTCGGCGATGACACCGCGCCAAATCCGTCGGAGGCCTCATTGGCCGCGCTCGGCTCCTGCCTCGCCGTCGGCCTGCATGCCAATGCCGTGCATCGCGGCTGGACCGTCAACAAGCTCGAACTGCAGCTCGAAGGCGATCTCAACATCACGGCAGTCTGGGGCACCGGCGATATCAGCGAGAAGCCCGTCGGCTTCACCGATGTCCGCGTCAAGGTCGACATGGAATGCGAAGGCGTTCCGCAGTCGGACGTCGACGCACTCATCGACCATGTGAAGAAGTGGTCGCCCGTCGCCAACACGTTCACGCGCCCGGTCAATCTCGAAGTCACTGCGTGATTTCTCAATCGTCATTGCGAGCGTAACGAAGCAATCCAGACTTTCTGGAAGCAAGCGCTGGATTGCTTCGTCGCACCGGCTCTTCGGAAACAAAGAGCCAAGCTCCTCGCAATGACGAATTTGATCGCTTCCGCGTGGAGAGATCGAGATGACTGCATCTGCAGTGCTGCTGAAGGAAGCTATCGTCGAAGACGCTGCCCCGCTCGTTGATCGCATCAATGCCGTCGCCCGGCGCGAACTCACGCCGATCGCATTGGAGATCGACGAGGGCACGATCTATCCCGATCAGGCGCTGCGCCATCTCGGCGACATCGGCGCGTGGTCCGCACACGCCGACCTGCGCGACACCATCGCTGGCATCTCCGCCATCGGCGAGACCTGCGGCTCCACCGCCTTCATGGCGTGGTGCCAGAACACGCTGGTCTGGTACATCCTCAATTCCGACAACGCGGCGCTGAAGGCGAAATATCTGAGTGCCACGGCAAGCGGAAAGACGCTCGGCGGCACCGGCCTCTCCAACCCGATGAAGAGCTTCTTCGGCATTGAGAAGCTGAAGCTGAAAGGCAAACGCGTCGATGGTGGCTATATCGTGCGCGGCGCATTGCCCTGGGTCTCCAATCTCGGACCCGATCACCTGTTCGGCACGATCTTCGAGCTCGACGACACCGGCGAGAAGGTGATGTTCATCGCCGATTGCGCCGATGAAAATCTCTCGCTCACACCTTGCAAGCCGTTCCTCGCCATGGATGGCACCGGCACCTATGCCGTGCAGTTTCGCGACGTTTTTATCCCGGATGACCAAGTCCTCGCTTCACCAGCGATGCCGCTGGTGAAGAAGATTCGCGCGGGCTTCATCCTGATGCAGATGGGCATGGGGCTCGGCCTGATCCGCGACTGCGTCGCCATCATGGACAGCGTCAAACCGTCGCTTGCCCACGTCAATCGCTTCCTGCCGCAGCAGCCCGAGGACTTTGCGGGCCTGCTGGCGAAGATGGAAGCCGAGACGATGATGCTGGCTGCAACACCTTACGAGACCAGCAACGATTACTGGCGTGCCGTTGTCGATCTGCGCCTGCGCGCAGGCGATGCGGCGGTCGCAGCAGCCCATGCCGCGATGCTGCATTGTGGCGCACGCGGCTATCTCAAATCCCATCGCGCGCAGCGGCGCCTGCGCGAGGCGTATTTCGTGGCGATCGTCACTCCCGCCACAAAACAGCTCCGCAAGATGCTCGCGGACAATGCAAGCGAGCAGAAGGGAGGCAGCGCCCATTGATCCAGGTCAGGGCGCAGCGACAGACGGCTCTTCTACATCAGGTTCAACAACGGTGTTCAACTCAGTGGAGGCTTGCAATGGCAGATGTTCTCATTTCCGCAGACGACCTCGCGACGTTCATGAAGTCGGAACCTTGTGTCATCATCGACACGCGCAATCCCGATGCCTATGCGGCCGGGCACATTCCCGGCGCCGTCAATCTCCATGAGATTTTCACGTTTCTCGCGACATCCACGCCGGAAGGCATGGACGAGCTCAAGAAAAAATTTGCCGAGGCCTTCGGCGGCGCGGGCCTCTCCGGCGCCGAGACCGCGGTGATCTACGAACAGTCGATGAATTCCGGCTTCGGCCAATCCTGCCGCGGCTACTTCCTGCTCGAATTCCTCGGCTATCCCAGGATCAAGGTGCTGCATGGCGGTTTCGACGCCTGGACCATGAAGGGCCTGCCGACCACCACGGATGTGCCGACGCTCACATCAGCCTCCTTCGCCATCAAGCCGGAAGCCGGCTCGATCCTGATCGATGCCGCCACCATGCAGGCCGCGCTGGGCAATCCCGCCATCGCCATTCTCGATGTGCGCGACGTCGATGAATGGATCGGCGAAAGCTCGTCGCCGTATGGCAAGGATTTTTGCCCGCGGATGGGCCGCATCCCCGGCGCGGTCTGGATCGAATGGTACCGCATGATGAAGCCGACCGGTGAAGGCCCGCGCTTCAAGTCGAAGAACGAGATTCTCGCCGAATGCGCGACGGTGGGCATCACGCCGTCGACCACGGTCTATCTCTATTGCTTCAAGGGCGCCCGCGCCTCGAACACGTTCCTCGCGCTGAAGAATGCCGGCGTGATGGATGTGCGGATGTATTTCGGTTCCTGGAACGAATGGAGCCGCGACGTGAAATATCCGATCGAGGAGGGCTTGCCGCTGGTCGGAGAGAAGCAGGCGGTGGCGGCGTAGAGTTGATTGGCGGTCATTCCGGGGCGCGCTGATGCGCGCACCCGGAAGCCCGTCATGTCACGCTGCTACAGGATCAGGCCGCCATCCACGATGATGCTCTGGCCGACGATGTAGGACGACAATGGCGATGCGAGAAACAGCGCGGCGCCGGCCATGTCCGCCGGTGTGCCCAGTCGCTTGATCGGGATTCGTTCGAGCGCGCCTTCCAGCCGTTTGGGATTGCTCGTCGTCACCTTGGTGAGCTTGGTATCGACCAGGCCCGGCGCGATTCCGTTCACGCGTATTCCATCCTCCGCCCAGGCGACGCCCAGCGTTCGCACGAGCCCGACGGCGCCGGTCTTCGAGGCGTTATAGGAGGGATTACCCTTGGTGGCATGGAAGGCGGCCGTCGAGGACACGATGATGACATTGCCGCCGCTGGCCTTCAGTAGCGGATGGAATTTCGCGCTGCAGGCCATCAGGCTCATCAGGTTCACTTCCATGACCTTGCGAAAGCCGTCCATCGCGAATTCTGCGCGCTTGTAGAGCACGGTGCCCTGCGCCAGCACGAGCACGTCGAGCTTGCTGAAAGCGGGTTTGATCGCTTCGATTTCGGCGGCATTGCTCACATCGAGCTTCGCATAGTGCAGGCCGGTGAGGTCGGAGCCTTCTTCGCCCTTGTAGTCAGCAGCACTCGCGCGCGTGCCGTAGACATGAACCTCGGCGCCTTTCGCGCGAAAAGCATGCGCAATCCCGTTGCCGATGCCGCTCGATCCTCCAACGACGAGGACGGTCTTGCCGGTGAAATCCAGCTCGTTCATGGCGTTCTCCCTGTGCATCGCGGATTTGAACACCCGCTTGAAGCAATGTTTGTCCGTCCAGACAGAGGGAGGTGGGCCGTTATGTCAAGCGCAGGGCCTGCATGGCCAGGTCCCGAACGCAAAAGGCCCGCTCCTGCGAGCGGGCCTTTCTCATTCAGTCATAGTCTGCGGCTTACTTGCCGGCGAGCACGTCCACCAGCGTGGTGCCGAGGCGGGCCGGCGATGGCGAGACGCGGATGCCGGCGGCTTCCGTTGCTGCGATCTTCGACTACGCATCGCCCTTTGCCGCTAGCATTGCTAGTTCCGGCAGCCGGCAGGTGCAGTGACGCCGTCGATGAAGCCGACCATTGGTGTCTTGCAGCCGCCCTTGAAGAGTCATGACATCCTGCCTAGGATACACATGTTGGCTCGGGATATCATGAGGCGATCATGCAGGTTTCTAAATGGGGCAATAGTCTCGCCGTGCGCCTGCCCAAGAAGCTGGTCGATGAGATGAAGTTATCGCCAGGCGACGAACTCGAAGTCGTCGAGGCATCGAAGGACAAAATTGCCGTCGAGAAAATTGACCGCAAGGCGCGGTTCCTGAAGGACATGGAGAGGTTCGACTGGTCCATGCCCGAGGGGTGGAAGTTTGACCGCGATGAAGCGAACGAACGTTGAGTGCCTCGTTCGACACTAATATCATCATCTATGCGTTTACCGCCGGGCCGAAGCAGGCCGCCGCGAGAGACGCGATGGCGGACGGCGGCGTCATCAGCGCTCAGGTTTTGAACGAATTCGTCAATGTCATGCGCAAGAAACGAAATGCGGCGTGGTCGGATATCGTTGACGCGCTTCAGGTATTGATGACGCATTTTCCGAACGTCGTCCCGATCACGAAAGAAACCAATGCGGCTGCGGTCACGTTGGCTCGGGATCACAGCTTTTCCTTTTATGATGCGCTCATTGTCGCCGCTGCGATCGAGGCCGGGTGCGACAAAGTCTATTCCGAGGACATGCAGCACGGGCGCCGCGTTGGCGGCCTCGTCATCGTCAACCCGTTCGTATGAGCCGGATCGATCGAGAGGTCTGGTCTGTCTGCCGCTCAAAGCAAAAGGCCCGCTCTCACGAGCGGGCCTTTCTCATTCAATCCAATGCTTCGCGGCTTATTTGCCGGCGAGCACGTCCACCAGCGTCGTGCCGAGGCGGGCAGGCGACGGCGAGACGCGGATGCCGGCGGCTTCCATCGCTGCGATCTTCGACTGGGCATCGCCCTTGCCGCCCGAGACGATGGCGCCGGCATGGCCCATGCGGCGGCCGGGAGGTGCGGTGACGCCGCCGATGAAGCCGACCATCGGCTTCTTGCGGCCGCGCTTGGCTTCGTCCTTGATGAACTGCGCCGCGTCTTCTTCCGCCGAACCACCGATCTCGCCGATCATGATGATTGACTCGGTCTTGTCGTCGGCGAGGAACATCTCGAGCACGTCGATGAATTCGGTGCCCTTGACCGGGTCGCCGCCGATGCCGACTGCCGAGGTCTGGCCGAGGCCGGCCTGGGTGGTCTGGAACACGGCTTCATAGGTCAGCGTGCCGGAGCGCGACAGGATGCCGACCTTGCCGGGCTTGAAGATGTTGGCCGGCATGATGCCGATCTTCGATTCACCGGCGGTGACGACGCCCGGGCAGTTCGGCCCGATCAGGCGCGACTTGGAGCCGATCAGCGACCGCTTCACGCGCACCATGTCGAGCACCGGAATGCCCTCGGTGATGCAGACGATCAGCGGGATTTCCGCATCGATGGCTTCGCAGATCGCGTCGGCTGCGCCCGGCGGCGGCACGTAGATGACCGATGCATCGGCACCGGTCTTGTCACGCGCTTCCGCAACAGTGTCGAACACGGGCAGGCCGATATGGGTCGAGCCGCCCTTGCCCGGCGAGGTGCCGCCGACAACCTTGGTCCCGTAGGCGATCGCCTGTTCGGAATGGAAGGTGCCGTTCTTGCCGGTGAAGCCCTGGGTGATGACCTTGGTGTTCTTGTCGATCAAGACTGACATGAGCTTACTTTCCCTTCACCGCGTTGACGATTTTTTGCGCGGCGTCGTCGAGATCGTCCGCAGGCAGAACGTTCAAGCCGCTCTCGCGGATGATCTTCTTGCCTTCCTCGACATTGGTGCCTTCGAGGCGAACCACCAGTGGCACCTTGAGACCGACGGCCTTCACCGCGCCGACAACGCCGGCGGCGATGACGTCGCACTTCATGATGCCGCCGAAGATGTTGACCAGGATGCCCTTCACGTTCGGATCGGCGGTGATGATCTTGAACGCAGCGGTCACCTTCTCCTCCGAAGCGCCGCCACCGACGTCCAGGAAGTTGGCCGGGCTTTCGCCATAGAGCTTGATGATGTCGAGCGTGGCCATCGCGAGGCCGGCGCCGTTGACCATGCAGCCGATGGTGCCGTCGAGCGCGATATAAGCGAGGTCATACTTCGACGCCTCGATTTCCTTCTCGTCTTCTTCCGTGGTGTCGCGCAGGGCGACGATGTCCGGATGACGATAGAGCGAGTTCGAGTCGAACGACATCTTGGCGTCGAGGCACTTGAGCTGGCCCTGCTTGGAGATGATCAGCGGATTGATCTCCAGCATGTCCATGTCCTTGGCGATGAACGCCGTGTAGAGCTGCTCGACCAGCTTACCAGCCTGCTTGGCCAGGTCGCCGGTAAGGCCGAGCGCCTGCGCCACGGTGCGGCCGTGATGCGGCATGACGCCGGTCGCCGGATCCACCGAAAAGGTGATGATCTTCTCAGGGGTGTCGTGGGCGACGTCCTCGATGCTCATGCCGCCTTCGGTCGAAACGACGAACGCCACGCGCGAGGTTTCACGGTCGACGAGGAGGGAGAGGTAGAACTCCTTCTCGATGTCCGAACCGTCTTCGATGTAGAGGCGGTTGACCTGCTTGCCGGCGTCGCCGGTCTGCACTGTGACGAGGGTCGCGCCGAGCATCTGCTTGGCGAATTCCTTCACCTCTTCCACCGACTTGGCGAGGCGGACACCGCCCTTGTCGCCAGCCGAGGCTTCCTTGAACTTGCCCTTGCCGCGACCGCCGGCATGGATCTGGCTCTTCACGACCCAGAGCGGACCGCCGAGCTGCTTCGCTGCGGCTTCGGCTTCGTCGGCCTTGAGGACCGGCACGCCTTTGGAGACGGGCACGCCGAACTCCTTCAGGACGGCTTTCGCCTGATATTCATGGATATTCATAAGATGCTCCCGAACCCCCGATGGTGAAATTGGAATTCACGCCGTTTTCTCTGAATTGGCATACCGTATACCACGAATGCCGGATGTCAAAGTGAGCGGTAATTCCGTGTAGCGGACGAAGTTGGCTGGGTGGGTTCGTCGCAGTGATTGCCAACCACGTCAAATGCAAAACCGGCACCCCAGGGGTGCCGGTTCATGTCATCGAAGTTTTAGCCGAGCAGGTCGGGCGCGATCTTCTTGCAGGCGTCCATCAGGCCGACGACCGAAGCCACCGACTTGTCAAAACCTTCCTTGTCCTTGCCGACCAGTTCGATCTCGACGATGCGCTCAACACCCTTGGCGCCGATCACGACGGGAACGCCGACATACATGTCCTTGACGCCATATTCACCGTTGAGGTGAACGGCGCAGGGCAGCACGCGCTTCTTGTCCTTGAGATAGCTCTCGGCCATCGCGATCGCCGAAGCAGCCGGAGCGTAGAAGGCCGAACCGGTCTTGAGCAGGTTGACGATCTCGGCGCCGCCGTTGCGGGTGCGGTCGACGATCTCGTCGATGCGGGCCTGCGAGGTCCAGCCCATCTTGACGAGGTCGGGCAGCGGGATGCCGGCAACGGTGGAATACTTGACCAGCGGCACCATGGTGTCGCCGTGGCCGCCGAGCACGAAGGCGGTGACGTCTTCGACCGAAACGTTGAATTCATCGGCCAGGAAGTAGCGGAAACGCGCGGAGTCCAGCACGCCGGCCATGCCGACCACCTTGTTCGCCGGAAGACCCGAGGCCTTCTGCAGCGCCCAGACCATGGCGTCGAGCGGGTTGGTGATGCAGATCACGAAGGCGTTCGGGGCATACTTCTTGATGCCTGCGCCCACCTGCTCCATCACCTTGAGGTTGATCGAGAGCAGGTCGTCGCGGCTCATGCCAGGCTTACGCGGCACGCCGGCGGTGACGATGATGACGTCGGAGCCTTCGATCGCTTCGTAGGAATTGGCGCCGGAAAGCTTCGAGTCGAAGCCGTCGACCGGCGACGACTGCGCGATATCCAGCGATTTGCCCTGCGGGATGCCTTCGGCGATGTCGAACATCACCACGTCGCCGAGTTCCTTGAGGCCAACCAGGTGAGCCAGCGTTCCGCCGATCTGACCCGAGCCAATCAGTGCGATCTTATTACGCGCCATGAGAAAATATCCTTTGAACCCACAGGGGTGGAGGAGGGAGCAGTGAATGCCGACAGGGTGGTTATCGCTTTCGCCGAATGCGTTCAAGTCAGCCCCTGCCCATTTGTCGGGCGGGAGGGCAGCGTTGCGGAATTGGCGGCGGTGAGATTGGAGGAAGACTAAACTTCGTTCGTCGTCCCGGCGTATGCCGGGACCCACGTCCTCCGACATCAGTGGTGGCATACAAGCGGTGCCTGTTCGTTGCCTCACAAGCTCGGAGGCTATGGATCCCGGCTTTCGCCGGGATGACAGGCTAGGTCTCCACCAGCCCCGTCGTCGCCCCGCTCGCCGTTGAATCGCTGCGCCCATGAGGCAGCGCGAGATAGGTCTCCGAACCCATCTCGAAAAGGCGCGATGCTGTGCGGACGAATTCGAACTTCTCGGTGCCCTGATCGGCCGAATAAAGATCCGGCGGTTCGGCAGCCGCGGTGGCCATCAGCTTCACGCCGTTGTCATAGAGGGTGTCGATCAGCGAGATGAAGCGCTTGGCCGCGTTGCGGTTGGCCTCGGTCATCGCCGGCACATGCTCGATGAACAGTGTGTGATATTCATGCGCGAGCTTGAGATAGTCGGATGCGCCGAGCGGTTTTTCACAGAGATCGTTGAAGGTGAAACGCGCGACGCCCTGCGCCTCGAACGGCACATGCAGCTTGCGGCCCTTCACCGCGAGCTCGCGCGACTTGCCCTGCGCGCCGCCGGTGAGTTTTGTGAAAGCCGCATCGAGCGCAGCTTTCGCGGCGGCATCGTCCGGCACCAGCCAGCTCTTCACGCCGACCAGTTTTTCCATGCGGAAATCAGTGCGCGAGTCGAGCTTGCGCACGTCCATGTGGTCTTCGATCTGCTTGATGAAGGGCAGAAACAGCGCGCGGTTGAGGCCGCCTCTGTAGAGATTCACCGGCTCGACATTCGAGGTCGCAAACACGACGGTGCCGAGTTCGAACAGCCGCGCGAACAGGCGGCCGAGGATCATCGCGTCCGCAATGTCGGTGACGTGAAACTCGTCGAAGCACAGTAACCAGGCCTCCTCGAAGATCGAGTTGGCGGTCAGCGTGATGACGTCGCTGTTGTCGGGGATCGCACCGCTCGCCATCTTCTGGCGGAAATCATAGATGCGCTCATGGGCGTCGGCCATGAATTCATGGAAATGCGCGCGGCGCTTGTGCTGGACGGAACTGCTCTCGAAGAACAGGTCCATCAGCATGGTCTTGCCGCGGCCGACTTCGCCATGGACGTAAAGCCCCTTCGGCGGCTGCGCATCCTTGTCACCACCGAACAGGCGTCCGAAGAACCCTTTTTTGCGCGGCGGCTCGTAGGTCGAAAGCGCAGCGTCGAGCGCAGCGATGGCCTCGACGGCCTGCGCCTGCGCCGGATCGGCCTCTATGGTACCGGCGGCGACGAGAGACTTGTACTGTTCGCGGAAGGATGTTGGGGCGGGCATGGGCGCCTAACGGCCCCATGCGCCGCGAAAATGCAAGATAGGATTTGGGGAGGCTGCGATGCAGCCGGCCGCGACGCGCCACTTCTCCCTCCCCCAAGCGGCGAAGCCGCGCAGCGGGGAGGGTGGCGCGATCGCGAGCGTTCAGCGAGCGTCGTGACGGGTGGGGTGCTTCCACACACTCGACGTCACGTGGGGCACCCCCACCCGACCGGCCCAAGAGGGCCGGCCACCCTCCCCACAAGGGGGAGGGATGTCAGAGCGTCGCTGCTAGCTACGCCGCCCTCACCCTCTCGCGCAGCTCGTACGAATTCTCCACCAGATACGGCCCACCACCGGTGGATGCGCGCGATGAGAACAGCACGAACTGCTCAGCCGTGAATGTCTGCGTCGGAAAATACCCGCGCACCGACAGATAGTCCGCCACATCCCAGCTCGACGCATCGCGCAGCCGGGCCAGCGTCACATGCGGCGTGAACTTGCGCGGATCGGGTCCGATGCCACAGCGGCGGATCAGCCGCTCCAGCTCGGCCTGCAATTCCATCAGCGGCTTGCTCGGCTCCACATGCGCCACGATCGCGCGTGGCTTGTTGCCGCCGAAGCTGGTGAGGCCGCGGATCTCGACCTTGAACGGCCTGCGTTCAATGCGCGACATCAGATAGGCGATCTCGTTGGCGGAGACGCCGTCGATATCGCCGATGAAGCGGAGGGTGACGTGATAATTTTCTGGATCGATCCAGCGCGCGCCTGGCAGGCCGCCACGTAAATTGGCCAATCGCTGGCCGATCTCGACTGGGATTTCCAGTCCGGCGAATAGACGCGGCATAGGCAGCTCCTTTTTGTCGGGGCGCGATTTTCGCCGAAAGGTGCGGGCGCTTTAGCAACGCACCGCTCGGCGAAAATCATGCCCGACAAACGAGCCGGTGAGTTGTCGCGAACGACGAATCACCGATGTCCAAAATCTATCCGAGTTATGTGACTCTGCGAAGCAAAGCGTGTCATCGCAGCGTCAGGTTCCGAATAACTCGGCAGCGTCGCGCAAGGCGTGATTGCGCCGATGGCAATTGCTCAGTTCTTCGGCGGCAGCGCTGCCACGAAAGCTTCCACCGTCGGTAAGATCTTGTTCACCACGACATCGACGCCTTCCGCGGTCGGATGCATGCCGTCCGGCAGATTGAGTTTGTTCTCGCCGGCCACGCCGTCGAGGAAGAACGGATACAGGGGAACGTCGAACTGCCTGGCGAGGTCCGGATAGATCGCATTGAACTTGTCCGCATAGTCCTTGCCGTAATTCGGCGGTGCCAGCATGCCGCAGAGCAGGACCTTGATGCCGCGCGCCTGCAGCCGCTTGATGATCTCCGTGAGCGCTTCGCGCGGGATCTTCGGGTCGACGCCGCGGAGTGCGTCATTGGCACCAAGCTCGAGGATGACGCCCTGGGTGCCGTCGGGCACCGACCAGTCGAGCCGGCCGAGCCCGCCCGAGGTGGTATCGCCGGATACGCCGGCATTGGCGATCTCGACCTTGATGCCCTTGTCGGTCAGTGCCTTCTGCAGCCGGACAGGAAATGCGGCAGTCGCTGGCAGATTGTAGCCGGCGCTCAGGGAATCCCCGAGGACGACCAGTTTGACCGGCGCCTGCGCAAACGCCGGTGCCTGCGTCAACATGACGAGCCATCCAGCAACAAACAGGCACACAAACCTGCGAAACCACCCCTCGACCGCGGCAGATGAAGGACCATATGACACCGACATGGACACGCGCATCGACACCTCATCATCGGCCGGCACTGCGCCGGACACCATTTCCATCTCAAACATCAACCTGTCGCTCGGCACCGGCGCCGCGCGCGTGCATATCCTCAAGGATATCAGCCTGCGCGTGGGTTCGGGCGAGGCGATCGGACTGATCGGCCCGTCGGGCTCCGGGAAATCCACGCTGCTGATGGTGATGGCGGGGTTGGAGCGGCCTGACTCAGGTCAGGTGGTGGTCAATGGCACTGCTTTCAATGATCTCGACGAGGACGGATTGGCGCGCTTCCGCGGCCGCCATGTCGGCATCGTGTTCCAGTCCTTCCATCTGATCCCGACCATGACGGCGCTGGAAAACGTCGCCGTGCCGCTGGAGCTTGCGGGCCATCCCGATCCGGAAGCGCGCGCGGCGAAGGAACTCGAGGCCGTCGGTCTCGGCGCCCGCCTGCACCACTATCCGCGCCAGCTCTCCGGTGGCGAACAGCAGCGAGTCGCTCTGGCGCGCGCGCTGGCGCCCGATCCCGCGATCCTGGTGGCCGACGAGCCCACCGGCAATCTCGACGAGAACACCGGCAGCCAGATCGTCGACCTCCTGTTCGCGCAGCATGCCGAGCGCGGCATGACGCTGGTGCTGGTGACCCATGACAATGCGCTGGCCGAGCGCTGCGATCGCGTGGTGCGCCTGCGCTCCGGCCATATCGAGCAAGCCTGATGGCCGTCGTCACGGACAATACGGCGCCGACGCGCGGTCCCTCGCTCGCCCTCCGCTACGCACTGCGCGAGATGCGCAGCGGTCTTCGCGGCTTCTACGTTTTCATCGCCTGTATCGCGCTCGGTGTGCTGGCGATTGCCGGCGTCGGATCGGTGGCGGCGAGCCTGAGCGATGGGCTCGCCCGCGAGGGCCGCACGCTGCTGGGTGGCGATGCCGCCTTCTCCCTGATGCAGCGTGAGGCGAAGCCGGACGAACTGGCATTCCTGCGCCAGCGCGGCGATGTCTCGGTGGCCGCCACCTTGCGCGGGATGGTCCGCGCATCCGACGGGAACCTGGCTCTGGTCGAGATGAAGGCCGTCGATGGCGCCTATCCGATGCTCGGCCGGTTGAAGCTCGCGCCCGAAATGGCAATGGGCGATCTGCTCGCCGAGCGTGACGGCGCGTTCGGTGCGGCGACGGATACGACACTGCTGGCGCGGCTCGGCCTCAAGCTCGGCGATCGTGTCACGGTCGGCAATGCCACGTTCCAGATCCGCAGTGTCGTCGATGCCGAGCCTGACAAACTGGCGGGCGGCGTCGGCTTCGCGCCGCGTTTCCTCGTCAGCGAGGACGCCCTGCGTGCCACCGCCTTGCTGCAGCCCGGCAGCCTGGTGCGCTGGATCTATCGGGTCAAACTTGCCGACAGCAGCGAAGGCGCGACCAAGGCACTGACCGACGACGTGCGCAGCCAGCTGCCGCAGGCCGGCTGGGAAATCCGCTCGCGCGACAACGCTTCGCCGCAGCTTGAACGCAACATCACGCGCTTCACCCAGTTCCTGACATTGGTCGGTCTTGCCGCCTTGCTGGTCGGGGGTGTCGGCGTTGCCAATGCGGTGAAGAGCCATATCGATCGGCGCCGCGAGGTGATCGCTGCGCTCAAGGCGCTCGGTGCCACCGGCCGCGACGTGTTCGCGATGTATCTGACCCAGGTGATGGTGCTCGCCGTCATCGGTTCGCTGATTGGCCTCGCGCTTGGTGCGGCTTTGCCTTTCGCCATTGTCGGCTTGCTCGGCAACCTGCTGCCGCTCCCCGTGGTGCCCGCACTGCATCCGGGCGCCCTGGCGCTGTCGTTGCTCTACGGTCTGCTCACTGCACTGGCTTTCGGCCTGTGGCCGCTGGCCCGCGTGCATGATGTTCCCGTGGCCGCGCTGTTCCGCGATGCGGCACATGCCGAATCAAACCGGCCGCAGACTCGCTATCTCGCCTGGATGGCGGTGGTGGTGGCCGTCCTGATCGCCGTCGTCATCGGGCTCGCTTATGACAAGCGCGTCGCGGCGATCTTCGTCGTGTCGTCGGTGGTGGTGTTCGCATTGCTGCGCGGGATTGCCAGCGTGCTGATGTCCATCGCGCGAAAACTGCCACGCCCGCGCATGACCATGCTGCGGCTCGCCATCGCCAACATCCACCGGCCGGGCGCGCTGACGCCATCGGTGGTGATGTCGCTCGGCCTCGGCCTCACGGTGCTGGTCACCATCACGCAAATTGACGGCAATCTGCGCCGGCAGTTCATGGCCTCGCTGCCGGAAAAGGCGCCGTCCTTCTATTTCATCGATATTCCCTCCACCGACGCGGAGCGCTTCGGCGCCTTCCTGAAAGAGAAACAGCCGCAATCCACGGTGGAAGAGGTGCCGATGCTGCGCGGACGCATTGTCGGCGCGCGCGGCGTCAAGGCTGAGGACCTGAAGCCTTCCACCGATGCCGAATGGGTGCTGCAGAGCGATCGCGGCATCAGCTACACCGACGAGGTGCCGCGCGGCTCCAAGGTGGTCGAGGGCGAGTGGTGGCCGAAGGGCTATAGTGGTCCGCCGCTGGTCTCGTTCGAAAAGAAGCTGGCGGACGGTCTTGGCCTCAAGCTCGGCGACGAGGTCGTGGTCAACGTGCTCGGCCGCGATCTGACGGCAAAGATTGGCAGCCTGCGCAGTGTCGACTGGCAGAGCCTCGGCATCAATTTCGTTCTCGTCTTTTCGCCCAATGCGTTCCGCGGTGCGCCGCATACCCATATCGCCACGCTGACCGAGCCTCAGTCTGATCCGGCGCAGGATGCGGCTCTGGTCAAGGCGGTGGCGGATGCCTTTCCGATGGTGACGACGGTGCGGGTGCGCGAGGCGCTGGAAACAGTCGGCTCCGTGGTCACCAACCTGACGCTGGCGATTCGCGGGGCCAGCGCTGTCACGCTGCTGTCGGCGATCCTCGTGCTGGGTGGCGCACTCGCGGCCGGTCATCGTCACCGTGTCTATGACGCGGTCATCCTGAAGACCCTCGGCGCCACCCGCGCGCGGCTGCTCGGCGCCTATGCGCTCGAATATCTGATGATCGGGCTCGCCACCGCGGTGTTCGGCGTCATCGCCGGCTCGGTCTCCGCGTGGCTGATCGTCACGCGCCTGATGAATCTCGGTTTCGCCTGGCAGAGCGGCAGCGCGGCCGGGGTGGTGCTGGCGGCGCTTATTGTCACAGTGGGTCTGGGTTTGCTGGGTACGCTGGTAGCCCTGACCCAGAAGCCGGCCACCGTGTTGCGGAATTTGTGACCCGTTTCGGTACGATGCGGTCACAGCGGCGGTTGATTCGGACGAAAACACTGCAGAATCCGCAAGCCGTTGCGGGCATGGCCATTTACCAGTTTCGGCTGTGTGACATGCGGAGCGACATTCCGCCACGCGTGGAAGCTTGCAGGGAATGTGTTAGTTTACCACATACCCTTTGGGTCAGGCCTTCAGCGTTTGTGTCGAGATATTCATCCCGTACGGCGCTGAATCTGGGATATAATTCGGACCAGCGACGCACACCCTTTGCGGGCGCCTGGACAACTTATCGAGGTTTCGACCATGTCGGATCTAGACCGTAACTACGCTTCCCCCTTCGGCCAGGCCGGCACCCGCGACGCCGCCGCCGTCGATGCGGGTCTGCGCTCCTATATGCTGCGCATCTACAACTACATGACCATCGGCCTGGCCATCACCGGCTTTGCTGCTCTGGGCGTGTATATGGGCGCCGTCACCGACGCCTCGAACGCCGTGGCCCGGGTCGGTTCGACCCATCTGTCGGCGTTCGGCTATTACATGTTCGCCAGCCCGCTGAAGTGGGTCTTCATCGCCGCTCCGCTGGTGATGGTGTTCGCCATTTCGTTCGGCATCAACCGCCTGAAGCCGGCGACCGCCCAGCTCCTGTTCTGGGTGTTCGCAGCGCTGATGGGCATCTCGCTGTCGTCGATCTTCCTGGTGTACACGCACACCTCGATCGTGCGCGTGTTCTTCATCACCGCGGCCTCGTTCGGTGCGCTGAGCCTCTACGGCTACACCACCAAGCGTGACATGACGGGCATGGGCTCGTTCCTGATGATGGGCCTGTTCGGCATCATCATCGCGAGCATCGTGAACATCTTCGTCGCCTCGTCGATGCTGCAGTTCATCGTCTCGGTGGTCGGTGTGCTGATCTTCGCAGGCCTCACCGCCTACGACACGCAGCGTCTGAAGAACGACTACATCTACGGCTACGCCTCCCAGGGCGGCGACATCGCAGAGCGTGCAGCCATCACCGGCGCCCTGTCGCTCTACCTGAACTTCATCAACCTGTTCACGCTGCTGCTGCAGCTGCTCGGACAGAAAGAGTAAGTTCGGCGAACAGCCGCACGAGATCGAAGCCCCGGCCAAGAGCCGGGGCTTTTCTTTTGCGGGAACCGGTCCTACGGTTCCGCCATGCCCGAGCTCACCATCCGCGCGGCGGTTGCCGCGGACCTTTCCGCCATCACCGCCATCTATGAAGAGGCGGTCCTGCATGGCACCGCGACCTTCGAAATCGAGCCGCCGAATCTCGCTGAAATGACCCGTCGCTATGAGGCGCTGGCCAGCGCGGGCTTCCCCTATTTCGTGGCCGTCGATGGCGATCAGGTGCTCGGCTATGCCTATGCCGGTTCCTATCGGCCCCGGATCGCCTATCGCTTCACCGTCGAGAATTCGATCTATCTGGCGCCTGCCGCGCAGCGCCGGGGCATCGGCAGCCGGCTTCTTGCCACCCTGATCGAATCATGCGCGGCCAAGGGCTTTCGGCAGATGGTGGCGGTGATCGGCGACAGCGCCAATGCGGGCTCCATCGCCGTCCATCGCAATGCCGGCTTCGCAATGGTCGGCACCAACCCGAATGTCGGATTCAAATTCGGCCGCTGGCTGGATACCGTCTCGATGCAGAAGGCGCTGGGGGACGGCGGCGAGACGCTGCCGTAGCTGCCGTAGCCGAATTCATGGTGGAAACTCCGCGGCGGATTACGCTTCGCTCATCCGCCCTACGGGAGCCAAAGCCTCACACCACCGCCAGTTTGCGATCGATCGCCAGCAGCACCCGGTCCAGTTCATGGCCGCGGCGCAGGATCATGCCGGTGGCGGAGATCACGCTGTACATGCCCTGTTTGCGCGCCAGCCGCGGGTCTTTCTCGATCCGGTAGATCGGCATCTCCGACGCGCGCCGGAACACCGAAAACACCGCCCGGTCGCGCAGGAAGTCGATGGCGTAGTCGCGCCACTCACCGTCCGAGACCATGCGTCCGTAGAGATTGAGGATACGGCTGAGTTCGATGCGGTTGAAGCTGACGACGGGAGCCGGCGCCGGGCCCGTCGTCCCGCGATTCGAAGTGGGGTCATTATCTCCCGAAATCACATGCATCGGCGCCTCCTGTCATATCACCTACATGATTGCGCCGTCGGCCCCACGCCGCAAGGCCGGATTCCCGGTGCTGGATAGAAGAAATCTTTCGTCACGGGAACGTTAGGCGAATCTTATTGCCGCCCAATTTCGGCCCATCGAATGCCCTTGTGGCTTGCGACAAGAAGATACTGCGTCGGGTCCGGTTCTTCCGGTCTCGGATTCCTCAGCCCCCAGCCCCCCGCGGTCGTTGGGATCGGACCCTGCGCAGTGAGTATAATAATCCCCACTGGGCCAACGTTAGTTGGTCCTTTTCTTTTTGGGGGGGCCCAAAGGCGAAGACGCAGATTCCGCGGCGAGCCCGGCCAATAAGCTTCTGTTAAGATAGTTACCGCAGCGACGTATACGCTGCACCGCGCATCAGGCCGGGCCTGTCGCGCGAGCCGTCCTGCACATAGACCACGGCGGCATCGACGCCATCGCGCGACACGTTTTCCAGCGGCACGGACCAGTTGGCCGCGCTGCCGTTCCAGTCACCGACCTTCAGCCAGTTGCGCACGACGTTGTAATAGGTGAGCTCGCGACCGCGATTCTCGCCACGGCCGACGGTGATCGGCACCGATTTCGATACCGAGCAGATCCACACTTCACCGTGATTGTTGCTCGACGCCTCCGTGGATGCGGCGACGGAGACGTTCACATGCTTGCCCGACACGGAGACCGACACCGGCACCGACATCACCGATGCCGCGCCCTTCCGGGTGTTGTCGATCTCGGTCTTGATCTTTGTCGCGTCGCTGCCGATCACCTGCGTCGCGCCGTTGACGACGGCCTGCGGCGTATAGATGTCGCGATCGCCGCGCATCTGCGAATAGGCTTTCTGGCGGGCGCTGAAGCGCGAATCGGCCAGCGTGTCCTTCCAGCCGAGATAGTCCCAGTAATCGACCGGCATGCTCAGCGCGATCACAGACGGATCCTTGGCGAGATCGCCGATGATCTGATCGGCCGGCGGACAGGACGAGCAGCCCTGCGAGGTGAACAATTCCACGACGGCACGGGGCTGTGTCTGCGTGCTTGTGGCGGACGCCGTGTGACTGAACGCGACGACGAGGCAGGCGCCGAGCGCACCAGTCCATCGCGACATATCACAGGAGAATTTCATCAAGACGTGCCGCGCTCGGAGTTGGGTCAACCAGATCTGGGCAAACCAATCTGGCGCCGCTCGATGGGGTCATCAAAAAACAGACGTCTTCTCAAGAAGAAGGCGGCCCTTCATAGGCCGCCTTCCAATCACTAGCCACTCACTTCGAGGTGAGGCACGACGTCACAGCAACCGGGCTCACGCGGCCAGCTGACGCAGCACGTAATGCAGGATACCGCCGTTACGGTAGTATTCCAGCTCGTCCAGCGTATCGATGCGGCAGAGCAGCGTCTCGTTGTGGACCTTGCCGTCCGCCATTGTGATTTCCGCCACCATCTTCTGGCGCGGCTTGATCTCGCCGGCGAGGCCGCGAATCGTCACCTGCTCGCTGCCCGTGAGGCCGAGCTTCTTCCATGACGAACCATTCTCGAAGGTCAGCGGCAGCACGCCCATGCCCACGAGGTTGGAGCGGTGAATACGCTCGAAGCTTTCGGTGATCACGGCGCGCACACCGAGCAGGCGCGTGCCTTTAGCGGCCCAGTCGCGCGACGAGCCGTTGCCATATTCGGCGCCGCCAAAGATCACCAGCGGGACCTGCTCGGCCTGATACTTCATCGCGGCGTCGAAGATCGACATCGCCTCGCCATCGGGCCAGTGCTTGGTCATGCCGCCTTCCGGCACATTGCCGTCGGCGCCCTGCATCATGAAGTTCTTGATGCGGATATTGGCGAAAGTGCCGCGCATCATCACTTCATGATTGCCGCGGCGCGTGCCGTATTGATTGAAGTCAGCCGGGCGCACCTGATGCTCCGACAGATATCTGCCGGCGGGCGAGGTGAGCTTGATCGAACCGGCCGGCGAGATGTGGTCGGTGGTGATCTTGTCGCCGAACAAAGCCAGGATGCGCGCGCCGACGATATCGGTGGTCGGCTCCGGCACCTTCGTCATGCCTTCGAAATAGGGCGGGTTCTGCACGTAAGTGGAGCTCATGTTCCACTTGTAGGTCTCGCTCTCCACCGTCTTGATCTTCTGCCAGTTCTTGTCGCCGTCGAACACGTTGGCATACTTCTTCTTGAAGATCGTCGAGGTGACGTATTTCTTGATGATGGCGTTCACTTCCTGCGTGGTCGGCCAGATGTCCTTCAGGAACACCGGTTGGCCATCCTTGCCTTCACCGATTGGCTCGACCGCGAGATTCTTGGTCACGGTACCGGCAAGCGCATGGGCGACGACCAGCGGCGGCGAGGCGAGATAGTTCGCCTGCACGTCCGGCGAGACACGGCCTTCGAAATTGCGGTTGCCCGACAACACGGCAGCCGCGACGATGCCGTTCTCGTTGATCGTCTTTGAGATCTCTTCCGGCAGCGGGCCGGAATTGCCGATACAGGTGGTGCAGCCGAAGCCGACCAGGTTGAAGCCGACCTTGTCGAGATCGAGCTGCAGGCCTGAATTGGCGAGATATTCGGCGACAACCTGCGAACCCGGTGCCAGCGACGTCTTCACCCACGGCTTTGCTTTCAGGCCCTTGGCGACGGCGTTGCGCGCCAGCAGGCCGGCGGCCACGAGCACGCTCGGATTCGAGGTGTTGGTGCAGGAGGTGATGGCGGCGATGACCACGTCGCCATGGCCGAGATCGAAATTCCTGCCGCCGACCGGGAAACGCTCGCTGGCGTTGGGCTTCTTGTACTCGTTGGCAAGCGCATTGGCGAAGCCGTCGGCGATGGCGGGCAGAGCGACGCGGCCTTCCGGACGCTTCGGGCCGGCCATCGACGGCACGACATCTCCGAGATCGAGCTTCAGCGTTTCGGTGAAGACCGGGTCAGGTGACTTGGCCGTGCGATACAGGCCCTGCGCCTTGGAATAGGCTTCGACCAGCGCGACGCGCGCCGCCTTGCGGCCCGACGTCTTCAGATAATCGAGGGCGGCGGCATCGACCGGGAAGAAGCCGCAGGTCGCACCATATTCCGGCGCCATGTTGCCAATCGTCGCCTTGTCGGCCACCGACATGGCGTCGAGACCGGGGCCGTAGAATTCCACGAACTTGCCGACCACGCCCTGCTTGCGCAGCATCTGCGTGACGGTGAGCACGAGGTCGGTGGCGGTGACGCCTTCCTTGAGCGCGCCCGACAACTTGAAGCCGACCACGTCGGGCATCAGCATCGACTGCGGCTGGCCGAGCATCGCGGCTTCCGCCTCGATGCCGCCGACGCCCCAGCCGAGCACGGCGAGGCCGTTGACCATGGTGGTGTGCGAATCGGTGCCCACCAGCGTGTCGGGATAAGCGACTTCAAAGGTGCCGGTGGTGCGGCCGACCTTCATCTTCTGCTTCTTGGTCCAGACGGTCTGGGCGAGATATTCGAGATTGACCTGATGGCAGATGCCGGTGCCGGGCGGCACCACGGAGAAGTTCGAGAAGGCGCTCTGGCCCCATTTCAGGAATTCGTAGCGTTCCTTGTTCTGCTTGTACTCTTCGGCGACGTTCTTGCCGAACGCCTTGTTGTCACCAAAGAAGTTGACGATCACCGAATGGTCGATGACGAGATCGACCGGGACCAGCGGGTTGATCTTCTTCGGATCGCCCTTCAGCGCCTGCATCGCATTGCGCATGGCCGCGAGGTCCACCACCGCAGGGACGCCCGTAAAATCCTGCATCAGCACGCGGGCAGGGCGGAACGCGATTTCATGCTCTAGCTTGCGCTTCTTCGCCCATTTCGCGAAAGCCTCGATATCGGCTTTCTTGACGGTGCGGTCGTCCTCGTTGCGCAGCAGGTTCTCGAGCAGGATCTTCATCGAATAGGGCAGCTTCGAGATGCCGGTGAGGCCGTTCTTCTCGGCCTGAGGCAGGCTGTAATAGACGTAAGTCTTCGTGCCCACCTTGAGGGTCTTGCGGCATTTGAAACTGTCGAGTGAGGTCATGTGAAGCGTCCCATTTCAAGCGAGAGACACCCCGGGGCGGGGCGTCGAACACCATCGGCGGACATGGCCAGTTCGCTTGCAGGCCGATTGTGTGCTGCATCAATGCACAGCGTATATAGAATGTTTCTAACACGTCTGCCACTGCGGCAATCCGTTTGCAGCCCTGCGAAATGATGCAACAACGCGTGACGTCTGAACCAGATCAACAGGCGATGGACATAGTGACGATGCGGCTCGCGGGCCAGGGATTGCGATGCATACGCGCTGGTCGCGAGGTGTTTGCGGGACTCGATTTCGAGGCGAGCGCGGGCGAGGCCGTGGCTGTGGTCGGCGCCAATGGCGCCGGCAAGACGTCGCTGCTGCGGCTGATCGCCGGGCTGATCGCACCGGCGGGTGGCACAATTGCGCTCGACGGCGGTGATGCCGAACTGAGCGTGGCGGAGCAGGCCCATTATCTCGGCCATCGCGATGCCCTGAAGCCGGCGCTGACCGTGACGGAAAACCTTGGTTTCTGGGCGGAATTCCTCGGCGGCGTGGCGAGCGAGCCGGCCGCGGCGCTGGAGGCCGTGGGGCTGGGCCATGCCGCCCAGCTGCCGGCGGGCTTTCTCTCTGCAGGCCAGCGCCGCCGGCTGTCGATCGCCCGGCTGCTGACAGTGAAGCGTCCGATCTGGCTGCTCGATGAGCCCACCTCGGCGCTCGATGCCGGCAGCCAGAAGGTGTTTGCGGGGCTGATGACGGCGCATCTCGCCGGTGGCGGCCTGATCATGGCGGCGACACACACGCCGCTGGGGATAGAGACGCGGGAGCTGCGGATCGGGGGCATGGCGTGAGTGTGATGCAAGTGCCTCAGCCGCAATGCTCTGTCGGTCGTGCTCCCTCTCCCCTTGCGGGGGAGGGCCGGGGTGGGGGGTGGCCGCGGGCGACAGCATCTCGGCGATCATCCGGCGAGGCAGGGATTCTTAGCCGTCGCGAGCGACGGCGCTTGGGGCTCCCCCCCACCCTAACCCTCCCCCACAAGGGGGGAGGGAATCGACAGCGCTTGCGGCACCGGGAGTGCCTCCCATGACCGCACTCCTCTCCCTCATCCGCCGCGACATCCGCATCGCGCTGCGCGTTGGCGGCGGCGCGCTGATCGGCGTGCTGTTCTTCCTCACCGTCGTGGTGCTGATGCCCTTTGCCATCGGCCCCGATCTCAACCTCTTGGCCCGGCTCGGTCCCGCCATCCTCTGGCTCGGCGCCCTGCTGGCCAGCCTCCTGACCCTCGATCGCCTGTTCATGGCCGATCACGATGACGGCTCGCTCGACCTCATCCTGATGAGCCGCACACCGCTGGAATTCACCTGCGCCGCCAAGGCGCTCGCCCATTGGCTGGCCGCCGGGATGCCGCTGGTGGTGGCGACGCCGGTGCTCGGCCTGCTGCTCAATCTCGATGCCTCCGCGACCGCTGCCGTGGCGCTGACCCTGCTGGTCGGCACGCCGGCATTGACCTTCACCGGCATGATCGGTGCCGCGCTGGCAGTCACGCTGCAGCGTGGCGGGCTGCTGCTCGCCGTTCTGGTGCTGCCGCTGTCGATCCCGGTGCTGATCTTTGGCGTTGCGGCCTCCAATGCGGCCATTGTCGAGCAGGGCACGATGTCGTTCTCGACGCCATTCTCGATTCTCTGCGCGATTTCGCTGGCCAGCCTGGTGATCGGACCATTCGCCGCGGCAGCGAGCTTGCGTCACGGCATGGATTGACCTGCGTCAATCCGTGGCAACAAAAAATGAATGAGAATAAGTTGCATTGATCGCGGACAGGGCCGCGGCTAGTGGAAATGACATGACGCTGACCGAACTTGCCAATCCGACCCGGTTCCTGTCCCTCGCCACCCGCATCCTGCCATGGCTGGCCATGCTCACCGGCCTGCTGCTCGTCATCGGCCTGTATCAGGCTGCGCTGGCGCCCGATGACTATCAGCAGGGCGCGACGGTCAAGATCATGTTCATCCATGTGCCGAATGCCTGGCTGGCCATGTTCGTCTGGGGTGTCATGAGCGTGGCCTCGCTGGGCACGCTGGTCTGGCGCCATCCGCTCGCCGATGTCGCCGCCAAGGCCGCCGCGCCGATCGGGGCGGCGTTCACCTTCCTCGCCCTCGTCACCGGCTCGCTGTGGGGCCGTCCGATGTGGGGGACGTACTGGGAATGGGACGCCCGGCTCACCTCGGTGCTGATCCTGTTCCTGATGTATCTCGGCCTGATCGCGCTGTGGCGCGCCGTGGAGGATCCGTCGCGTGCCGCCCGCGCTGCGGCGGTTCTGACACTGGTCGGCGCCATCAATATCCCGATCATCAAGTTCTCGGTCGACTGGTGGAATACGCTGCATCAGCCGGCCTCGGTGATCCGCATGGGCGGCTCTGCCCTCGACAAGTCGTTCCTGTATCCGCTGCTGATCATGGCGGTGGCGTTCTCGCTGCTGTTCGTCACGCTGCATCTCGCAGCGATGCGCAACGAAATCCTGCGCCGCCGCCTGCGGTCGCTGCAGATGCTGCAAGCCTCGAAGCCGGTGGCGCTGCCATGATGTCGCTCGGTCCCTACGCCTCCTTCATCATCACCTCCTATGTGCTGGTCGCAGCCGTCGTGTTGCTGCTCATCATCTGGATCGCCATCGATCACCGCCGCGTTCGCGCGCGCCTGCATGCGCTGGAACAGGCCGGCATGGGCCGCCGCTCCGGCCGCGGCACCACGGATCTGAAATGAGCGAGGTGACGACCACAGCCCCGAAACGCCGCTGGGTGCTCGCCTTGCCGCTGGTGATCTTCGCCGCGTTGGCCGCCCTGTTCTGGTTTCGCCTCGGCGCCGATCCGCAGCGCCTGCCATCGGCCTTGATCGGGAGGCAGGCGCCGCAGACGGTCTTGCCGGCGCTGCAAGGGCTGAATGAAAAAGGCGTGGCGATTCCTGGCCTCGATCCTGCGGCCTTCATCGGCAAGGTCAGCGTTGTCAATGTCTGGGCATCGTGGTGCGTGCCGTGTCACGACGAGGCGCCGATCCTCACCGAACTCGGCAAGGACACGCGGCTGCAACTGGTCGGCATCAACTACAAGGACAATGCCGACAACGCCCGTCGCTTCCTTGGCCGCTATGGCAATCCGTTCGGCATTGTCGGCGTCGACGGCAATGGCCGCGCCTCGATCGAATGGGGCGTCTATGGCGTGCCCGAGACTTTCGTCGTCGGACGTGATGGGAAGATCGCCTACAAGCTGGTGGGTGGTATCAATCAGGACAATCTCGGCAAGGTGCTGATGCCCGAGATCGAGAAGGCGCTGAAGGCCGGAAGTTAGAGCGCCGTCGCACCAACACACTCCGTCATGCCCGGGCTTGACCCGGGCATCTATCTTCCTCGCTCTGTTGCAAAGGTGGATGGCCGGGTCAGGCCCGGCCATGACGCGTGGTGAAAGCCGCAACTCAACTATCAAAAATAAATTTCAGCTTTTATCTGCGGTTCATTTTGGCGCCGCGAGTCCGCCATGAATGCGCATCTCAATCGGTTTGTTACTTAACTGTCCTGGAGGGACAAACCGATGCGCACCTTCAAGTTTGCTACTCTCACCGCCGCCGCTCTCTCGCTTGCCGTGCTCGCCGCCGCGCCATCGATGGCGCAGACGGTGCAGCCGGCGACACCTGCCAGCAAGATGGCGCCCGTCGCCGCACCGAAGGCCGCAGCGCCCGCTGCAACCACCGGAGCCGCATCGGCGAAGACCGATCTCGTCGATATCAACACGGCGACGCCCGAAGCGCTGGAAGCATTGCCGGGCATCGGCAAGGCCTATTCGGCGGCCATCGTGAAAGGCCGTCCGTACAAGGGCAAGGACGAGCTGGTGCAGAAGAAGATCGTGCCGGAAAAGACCTATGACGGCATCAAGGACAAGGTGATCGCGAAGCAGAAGAGCTAAGCGTTCACTTTCAGTCGCCATTGCGAGGAGCTCTGCGACTCGCAATGGCGGCTCCAAGACCTTCACCCGTCGAGCACGCAATCCTTCACCGCATCACCAAGCGCCGCGAAATCCGCCTTGCGCGGCGAGGTCCTGCGAAAGGCGAGGCCGATGGTGCGGCCGGGCTGCGGATTTTCGAGCCGCAGGAATTTCACGCGGGTGTCGCGCTGCTCGACATCCGCGGCGATCTGCGGAATCAGCGTCACGCCATAGCCGCTCGCCACCATCTGGATCACCGTGGACAGCGACGACGCAGCAAAGGCCGTGCCTGCGGCCGTGATGCCGCCGCGCGCGGTGGCGCAGAAGGCAAGGGCCTGGTCGCGCAGGCAGTGGCCGTCTTCCAACAGGATCAGCCGGCTCTGGTCGATCTCCGACGCCTTGATGCGCAGGTCGATGGGCCGTGTATCATTCGCCGGCACCGCGAGCAGGAACGTGTCGTCGAACAGTTTGAGCGTCTCGATCTCGGTCTCCGCGAGCGGCAGAGCCAGCATCGCCGCATCCAGCGTGCCGCTCTTCACATCGTCGATCAGCTGTCGCGTCTGCGTCTCGCGCAGCTCCAGCCGCAGTTCAGGAAACTGCTTTTGCAACGCCGGCAAAATCCGCGGCAGCAGATACGGCGCGAGCGAGGGAATGACCCCCAGCGTCAGCCGTCCTGTCAGCACGCCGCCGCGATGGCGCGCGAAATCCACGAGATCGCGCGAAGCCGCCAGCACGTCCTCGCCGCGCCGCGCCACTTCGCGGCCGACATCGGTGAGGATCACTTCGCCCGGCCGCCGTTCCACCACCTGCACGCCCAGCGTCCGTTCGAGATCGCGGATCTGCATCGACAGCGCCGGCTGGGTCACGGCGCAGGCCTCCGCGGCGCGGCCGAAATGGCCGTGCCGGGCGAGGGCGGAGAGATAGCGGAGCTGGCGAAGGGTGATCATGCGCCGCCCCCCGTCATCCCGGCGAAAGCCGGGATCCATAGCCACGGTCGAACTGGTGAAAGCTCTGTCGTCACGTTCGGGTCGTCCTCACGACGTCGGAGGTTATGGGTCCCGGCTCAAGGCCGGGACGACAGTCTTCATCAGATAAACTGATCGATGGCCTAAGACAATTCGACTGGACCTGATCTAAGAAAGCTTCCAATCTGTCGTCACGAATTTCCGCCATGGTGGGCGCTCGCCTGCCGCCGAAATTCGTCAGGCAATTGAAAAGATAAAGCTTTTGGAAAAATGAGCGGTTTTGACGCGGCGATCGGGATCGCTGCGGGCCGCTCTCAGCCTCCAACGGCCGAAGGAGAATGTGATGAACGATAAGAGCAATGGCACCGGCAAGTGCCCGGTGGTTCACGGAAGCAAGGGCCAGAACAATCGCGGCTGGTGGCCGGAGCATCTCGATGTCGGCATTCTCCACACCAACCATCCCTCGGCCGATCCGATGGGCGACGCCTTCGATTACGCCAAGGAATTCGAAAAGCTCGATCTCGACGCCGTCATCAAGGACCTGACCGCGCTGATGACCGATTCGCAGGACTGGTGGCCGGCGGATTTCGGTCACTACGGCGGCCTGTTCATCCGCATGGCCTGGCACTCGGCCGGCACCTATCGCATCACCGACGGCCGCGGTGGCGCCGGCCAGGGCCAGCAGCGTTTCGCGCCGCTGAATTCGTGGCCCGACAACGTCAATCTCGACAAGGCCCGTCGCCTGCTGTGGCCGATCAAGCAGAAATACGGCAACAAGATCTCCTGGGCCGACCTGATGATCCTCACCGGCAACGTCGCGCTGGAGTCGATGGGCTTCAAGACTTTCGGCTTCGCCGGCGGCCGTGCTGATACCTGGGAGCCGGAAGAGCTCTATTGGGGTCCGGAGGGCACCTGGCTCGGCGACGAGCGTTACAGCGGCGAGCGCGAACTGTCGGAGCCGCTTGGCGCCGTGCAGATGGGCCTCATCTATGTGAACCCGGAAGGTCCGAACGCCAATCCGGATCCGAAGGCCTCGGCGCGCGACATTCGCGAGACCTTCTTCCGGATGGCGATGAATGACGAAGAGACCGTGGCGCTGATCGCCGGCGGCCACACTTTCGGCAAGACCCATGGTGCCGGCGATCCGTCGCTGGTCGGTGTCGATCCGGAAGGCGAGCAGCTGGAAGCGCAGGGTCTCGGCTGGAAGAGCAAGTTCGGCACCGGCATCGGTGGCGACGCCATCGGCAGCGGCCTCGAAGTCACCTGGACGCAGAAGCCGACCGAGTGGAGCAATCTCTTCTTTGACAACCTGTTCAAGTACGAGTGGGAACTGACCAAGAGCCCGGGCGGCGCCCAGCAGTGGGTGGCGAAGAATGCGGAAGCCAATATCCCGCATGCGCACGATCCGTCGAAGAAGCTGCTGCCGACCATGCTGACGTCGGATCTCGCGCTGCGCTTCGATCCGATCTACGAAAAGATCTCGCGCCGCTTCTACGAGAATCCCGATCAGTTCGCCGATGCCTTCGCCCGCGCCTGGTTCAAGCTGACCCATCGCGACATGGGCCCGTTCGTGCGCTATCGCGGCAAGCTGGTGCCGAAGGAAGAGCTGATCTGGCAGGATCGCGTGCCGGCCAATGACAAGCCGGCCCTCGGTGACAAGGACATCGCCGATCTCAAGGCGAAGATCCTCGCCTCCGGCCTGTCGGCCTCCGAACTCATCAGCACGGCCTGGGCTTCGGCCTCGACCTTCCGCGGTTCGGACAAGCGCGGCGGTGCCAACGGCGCGCGCATCCGTCTCGCTCCGCAGAAGGATTGGGACGTGAACCAGCCGGCGCAGCTCGGCAAGGTGCTGGGCAAGCTCGAAGCGATCCAGAAGGAGAGCGGCAAGGTCTCGCTCGCCGACCTGATCGTGCTCGCCGGCTCGGCAGCCGTCGAGAAGGCTGCGAAGGACGCCGGCGTCACGGTCACCGTGCCGTTCCTGCCGGGCCGCGGCGACGCGACCCAGGACCAGACCGACGTGCAGTCGTTTGCTCCGCTCGAGCCGCGCGCCGACGGCTTCCGCAACTACGTCAACGGCAAGAAGACGCAGTTCATGAAGCTGGAAGAAGCGCTGGTCGATCGTGCGCAGCTGCTCACGCTCACCGCGCCGGAAATGACGGTGTTGCTCGGTGGCCTGCGCGTCCTCGGCGCCAATGCCGGCGACAGCAAGCACGGCGTGTTCACGTCCAAGCCGGGCACGCTGACCAACGACTTCTTCGTCAACCTGCTCGACATGGGCACGGTGTGGGCGCCGAATGGCGAGAACACCTATGAGGGCCGCGACCGCAAGACCAATGCGGTGAAGTGGACCGCCACCCGCGTCGACCTGATCTTCGGCTCGCATGCGCAGCTGCGTGCCATCGCCGAAGTGTATGGCTCGGGCGACGCCAAGGAGAAGTTCGTGAAGGACTTCGTCAAGGCCTGGACCAAGGTGATGAACGCGGATCGCTTCGATCTCGCCGACAAGCCGAAGCTGCTGCAGGCGGCGGAATAAGCGGCGACTGCCGGACGAACATGGAGCCCTCGCGACCATGTCGCGGGGGCTTTTTCTGTCATCCCGGCGAAGGCCGGGATCCATAGGCTCCGACGTCGGTAGATGAAACGATGTCCGCTGCTATCCAGTTTTACTAAATACGCCAGCGTGTATGGGTCCCGGCATTCGCCGGGACGACAACGCCGCCTTGCACCCGTCATCGAATCCTCGCAGAACTATCTCCTCCAAAACGGGAGGTCTCCGATGATGAAGCTCTACTGGTCGCCGCGTTCGCGATCGTTCACTGCTCTGTGGCTGATGGAAGAGACCGGCGTTCCCTATGAGCGCGTACTGATCGACATCCAGAAGGGCTCGCAGCGCACGCTGGAATTCCTCGAAGTCAATCCGATGGGCAAGGTGCCGGCGCTGCAGGACGGCGAAGCCACCATGGCGGAAGCGGCCGCGATCTGCGCCTATGTGGCCGAGCGTTATCCGGAAGCCAAGCTGGCGCCTGATCTCGGCGACTCCCATCGCGCCAAGTTTCTCTACTGGCTGTTCTTCGCGCCGAGCTGCATCGAGCCGGCCATCGCGCAGATCGCCACCAAGATGGAAATGAGCACGATGGCTGCCGGCTGGGGCGATGCGCAGCGCGTGTTCGACGTGCTCGAAGCCGCGCTGGAAGAAGGGCCGTGGATCCTCGGCGAGCAGTTCTCGGCCGCTGACATCGCCATCGGCTCCAGCCTGAACTTTGCCATCCGCCTGTTCAAGATGGTGCCGCCGCGCCCGGCCTTCGACCGCTATCTCGATCGCTGCGCCGCGCGACCGGCTTTCAAGATCGCCGAGGCGTATGCATCGGGCGAGAAGCTGGATTGAACGCGTAGGGTGGGCAAAGCGAAGCGTGCCCACCTTCCCCGTCCGTGCACTTGATGGTGGGCACGCTTCGCTTTGCCCACCCTACAACACGTGCATTTACGCCACCGACGCAAACAGCGCCGGGTCGAACGTCCCCTCATATTCGAAACTCGCGCCGCCGGTCATGAGCACGTGGTCGTCGCTCTCGCGCCAGTCGATCACGAGTTCGCCGCCGGGCAGGGTCATGTGCACCTTGCGCTCGGTGCGGCGCAGGCGGGCTGCCGAGACAGCCGTCGCGCAGGCTGCGGTGCCGCAGGCCTTGGTGAGGCCGGCGCCGCGTTCCCAGGTCCGCATCACGATATGCTCGCGGTCCACGATATGGGCGAGGGTGATATTGGCGCGTTCCGGGAAGATCGGGTGATTTTCCAGGAGCGGCCCGAAGCGTTCGAGATCGTAGGCATGGATGTCATCGACCCAGAAGATCGCATGCGGATTGCCCATGCTGGCCACCGATGGCGTGTGCAGGATCGGCGCGTCGATCGGGCCGATCTGCAGCTCGATGCCGCGGGTGTCGCGAAATTCCTCGGCGAGCGGGATGTCCTGCCAGCCGAACTTCGGGATGCCCATGTCGACCGTGAAAGTCTCGCCATCGGTCCCGCGCCAGCAATTGATCAGGCCCGCCCGGGTCTCGAAAGTGAGCCCGGTCTTGTCGCTGCCGGCAAAGGTCTGCCGCGCCACGCAGCGCATGCCGTTGCCGCAGGCGCCGGCTTCCGAGCCGTCATTGTTGTAGATCGACACGAAGGCCTCGGTGCCGGGCAGGCGGGGCTTTTGCAGCACCATCAGCTGATCATAGGCAATGCCCGCGGGGCCGGCCACGGCGCGCGCATCGGCCGGTGTGATCGGCGCGGGGGTGTCCCGCATGTCGATCACGACGATCTCGTTACCGATACCGTTCATCTTGGCGAAGGAATGGTTGGCCAGCGCGCTCATGTCTTGTCCTGATGTTGCCCGCTTTATATGGCGAGACGGGCATCAATGGCCAGTGCGGCCATGGGCGACGCATGGTACCATCGGGATCTGTTCGCCGTGCCGGCTGCCATTTGGAGACGTTCTGCATGTTCCGCTCTTTGTCCCGTTTCGCCACCGCCGCCGCGCTGACCTCGGCTGCCGCGCTGTCGCTGAACACGGCAGCCTGGGCACAGTCGCCACCCGCCACCCCGCCGGCCGAGACAAAACCCGCCGAAACCACGCCGACGCCATCCGCTCCGGCGCCGACCCCGGCTGCTCCCGCAACGCCGGCCGCACCCGCTGCGCCTGCGACCCCGGCCACGCCACCCGCTGCCGCCGAGGCGCCGGCGACACCTGCCGCGCCAGCAACCCCCGCGACGCCAGCTCCCCCGGCTACGGCGGCCACACCGGCCCCGGTCCAGACTGCCGATCCGTTCGGCGAGGAGAACACGCTGACGCCGAAGCAGGTGCTGATGTTCACCGGCAAGGCGAACTGGGATTCCGCCTTCGACACGCTGATGGATGCGTTCAAGCAGCTGACCACCTTCCTGGACAAGCAGAAGGTCAAGTCATCCGGCAATCCGCTGATCGTCTACACCTCCACCGATGACACCGGCTTCACCTTCTTCGCCGAGATGCCGGTCGATCAGGAGCTGAAGAACCTTCCGAAGAACATGAGCATGGGCAAGTCACCGGAGGGGCGCGCGCTGAAATTCGTCCATCGCGGCTCCTACGACAATATGGACAACACCTATGAGGCGATCACCAATCACCTCGACGACAAGAAGCTGGAAGCGAAAGACACGTTCATCGAGGAATACATGACCGATCCGCTGAAGACCGCGGAAGACAAGCTGGTCATCAATGTCTTCGTGCCGCTGAAATAGTCCGGCCATAAAGAAGCCGCGGACGGTTCCGACAAGTCCAGCATGAAAAATCATCTGACACTTGCCGCTCTCGGCATTGCGCTCATCGCCACGCCTGCTTTTGCCCAGGCGCCGACCCCCCCCATGATCACCGTGTCCGGTGAGGGCACCGTCTCGGTGCCGCCAGATCTTGCGCTGGTCGATGGCGGCGTCACCTCGGAAGCCAAGACGGCGCGCGAGGCCTCCGAAGCCAACAATGCCGCCATGGCCAAGGTGCTGGCGGCGCTGAAAAGCGCCGGCATCGACGACAAGGATCTGCAGACCTCCCGGCTGTCGCTGATGCCGCAATACGCACAGCAGAACCGGCAGAATGGCGGCCCCAATGTCATCACCGGCTATCGTGCCAGCAACCGCGTGACCGTCCGCGTCCGCGACGTGAAGAAGGTCGCAGGCACCATCGACACGCTGGTGACCTCCGGTGCGAATGAAGTCGGCGGCATCAATTTCGTTGTCACCAAGGCGTCCGAGTTGCTCGATGACGCCCGCAATCAGGCCGTTGCCGATGCACGTCGCAAGGCCGAGCTTTATGCGAAGGCCGCTGGTGTGACACTGGGCGCGCCGATCAGCATTTCCGAGGAGGGCGCCAATGCACCGCCGGCTCCGATGATGCTGCGCAAGGCCGCCGCCGACTTCGCCTCGGCGCCGGTGGCGCAGGGCGAGGAGACGTTGCGCGTGAATGTGAGCGTGAGCTGGGAGATCAAGGCGAAGCAGTAAGATCGTAAGGGGCACCTTCGCTCGCGACTGTCATCCCCGGGCCTGACCCGGGGATCCATCTCTCTGGACGTAAGCAATTGAAGATGGATGGCCGGGTCAAGCCCGGCCACGACGTGGAGAGGTTCGGCTCAAATCTCGAACACCTGTCCCGGCTTCAGCGCCACGAACCTGTCCTTCGGCATCTCCGCCGCTGCCAGCGCGTCTGCCAGCCCGTTCACCGGCCCGTCGATCGCCTCATCGGTGAGCTGGAACGTCGAATGATGGCTCGCCAGCGCCTGCTGCGCGCCGCAATCCTTCAGCGCCTTCACCGCATCTTCCGGGTTCATGTGCTGATCCTTCATGAACCAGCGCGGCTCATAGGCGCCGATCGGCAGGATCGCGAGCCTGAGGTCGCCATGCGCCTCCCGCACGCGGCGAAAGTGCCCGCCGTCGCCATAGCCGCTGTCGCCGACGATGTAGAGTTTGCCGGCCGGCGTCTCCAGCACGAAGCTCGCCCACAGGCACCGGTTGCGGTCGAACAGTCCGCGTGCCGTCCAGTGCCTTGTCGGTACCAGCGTCACGGCAAGGCCATTGCCGACTTCGACGCGATCCTTCCAGTCATAGGCTTCGGCCTTGATGGCGCTGTCGCCGCTTGTCATGGTGACGTCATTGCCGAGCGGCGTGATCACCCGCGGCCCGAATGTCGCCTGCAGCTTTGACAATGTGGGAATGTCGAGATGGTCGTAATGCCCGTGCGAGACCAGCACGACATCGATCTTCGGCAGCTTCTCGAAAGCGATGCCGGGTGCATTGTGGCGGTGCGGCCCGGCAAAGGAGAAGGGCGAGACGCGGTCCGACCACACCGGGTCGAACAGGATGTTGAGCCCGGCCGTCTGTATCAGCCAGGAGGCATGGCCGACATAGGACAGCCGCACCCCGGTCTCGACCCTGGCCGGCGGCGTATCCGCGAATTCGTTCTCCACCCAGTCCGGCCACACCGCCCGCTTGCGCCCGCCGCCGAACTGCCAGCGCAGCACCTCGCCGAGCGATTTCGGTGGCGTGCCGTCGGGATCAAAGAACAGCTTGCCGTCGAAGTGATCGGAGACGGGGCCGGTGTAATTGGGCATGCGGGAAATCCAGAAGGCGGAAACGCCGGCTGTGGCGGCGACGGCGCCGATGGAGGCGAGGAGCTTGCGGCGGGAAATGGTCATGGCGTGGCGTGTATCACGCGGCAATCAGTGCCACACCTTCGGCCGAAGCGGCACGCACCAAAGCGTGATCGAGGGTGGCGAGCGGAAGGCTCTCCCGCTGGGCGAGTTCGAGATAGGCGGCGTCGTAGAAAGAGAGCTGATGGCGGCGGGCGAGGGCCAAGATCGCATCTGCGTCCAGATTTTCGACAATTGCAATTGGCAACGCGCGGAGAAAAAGCAGAAATTGCTCGGTCTGCAGCTGTGTTGCGCGTCTGCGTCTTTCGCCTTTCAGCAACATCTGGCGGATCTCGAACCACCAGATGCCCGGCACACGGACAGAACGGGTTTGCCTTTCGAGCGAGTCGAGCAGCGAATGGCTCTCGGCACGATATTCATCGGGAAAATGCCAACTCGCCATGACCGACACGTCGATGACGATGAGCATCGCTATTCGCGCCCCTCGTTCTTCCAGGCAATAATTTCTTCAACTGAGACGGGCTTGGTTTGTTTGCGCAATTCCTTAATGCCTTCGATGGCCCAGCGGATTCGGGCCGCGCGCTGCTCTTCTGTCTCCGACGCAGCGTCTGGCTGAATTGTTACCGCTTCGCCGCTCTCAACCGTCCGGAGCACGTCCTCGATATTGGCTCTCGCCTCAGTCAAACTGATGTTCTTCATGGCGTTTTCACCCAGTGATACACGCATTATAACACCTCCCGGCCCCGTTTACACCTTCCGGTTCCCCTCCCGGTCATTGACTTCCCGGCCATTCCCCGTCATTAAGCCCGCCAAATTCTCGGAAAGTGTTCTTTTCGACCCGCCGACCGGTCCATGAGGCCGGAGGTCAACGCCCGACAGCGCGATGCGCCCTCGGGCGCGAAAGTGTTTTGTTCATCGCCATTCTCTCGGGAATGGCATTGGGAAGCGGTACGCGATGTTCGACAATCTGTCGGAACGGCTTGGCGGAATTCTCGATAAGCTCACCGGGCGTGGTGCGCTGTCGGAGGCCGATGTCGATTCCGCCATGCGCGAAGTGCGCCGGGCGCTGCTCGAAGCCGACGTCGCCCTCGAAGTGGTTCGCTCCTTCACCGACCGCGTCCGTGAACAGGCCGTCGGCGCCACCATCGTCAAATCGGTCAAGCCTGGCCAGATGGTCGTCAAGATCGTCCATGACGAGCTGGTCGCTACGCTGGGCGGCGAAGGCGAGGGCGGTCTCGATTTCAATGCCGTGCCGCCCGTCGCCATCATGATGGTCGGTCTGCAGGGCTCCGGTAAGACCACCACCACCGCAAAGCTCGCCCGCCGCCTCACCCAGCGCGACAAGCGCAAGGTGCTGATGGCCTCGCTCGACGTCTATCGTCCGGCCGCTATGGAGCAGCTCGCGGTGCTCGGCCGCGATCTCGACGTGCCGACCCTGCCGATCGTCGCTGGCCAGCAGCCCGCGCAGATCGCCAAGCGCGCCATCGAGGCGGCGAAGCTCGGCGGCTACGACATCGTGCTGCTCGACACCGCCGGCCGCACCACGCTCGACGAAGACATGATGCAGGAAGCGGCGACCATCAAGTCGACCGCCAATCCGCATGAAGTGCTGCTGGTCGCGGACTCGTTGACCGGTCAGGACGCCGTCAATCTCGCGCGCTCCTTCAACGAGCGCGTCGGCCTCACCGGCATCGTTCTCACCCGCGTGGACGGCGATGGCCGCGGCGGCGCTGCGCTGTCGATGCGCGCCGTCACCGGCAAGCCGATCAAGCTGATCGGCACCGGCGAAAAGACCGACGCGCTCGAAGATTTTCATCCGAGCCGCATCGCCGGCCGCATTCTCGGCATGGGCGACGTCGTCTCGCTGGTCGAGAAGGCCGCCGCCTCGATCGATGCGGAGAAAGCAGCTCGTACCGCCGAGCGCATGCGAAAAGGTCAGTTCGACCTGAACGACATGCGCGAACAGCTGATCCAGATGACCAATATGGGCGGTCTGTCCGGCCTGATGGGCATGATGCCCGGAATCGCCAAGATGAAGAACCAGATCGCTGCCGCCGGTCTCGACGACAAGATCGTCAAGCGCCAGATCGCCGTCATCGATTCGATGACCCGTCAGGAGCGCAAGTCGCCCGACATCCTCAAGGCCAGCCGCAAGAAGCGCATCGCCGCCGGCGCCGGCCTCAAGGTCGAGGAAGTCAACAAGGTGCTGAAGATGCACCGGAACATGGCCGACATGATGAAGGCCATGGGCTCCGGCAAGCGCGGCCCGATGGCCGGCCTCGCTCAGGCCATGGGCTTTGGTGGCGGCGCCATGCCGTCGCCCGAGCAGGTCAAGGCGATGGCCGAGAAGATGCCGCAGGGACCGGGCGCTTTGCCTGAACTGCCGAAGAATTTCCCGGGCCTGTCAGGTCTGGGCAAACCAACGCTGCCGGGTCTCGGCGGCTTTCCCGGTTTCGGGAAAAAGAAATAACGAACTTCACATCACATTCGAACGAATACTCAGGAGCTACCCATGTCCGTCGTTATCCGCCTTGCCCGCGCAGGCACCAAGAAGCGTCCCGTCTATCACGTCGTCGTCGCCGACTCGCGCTTCCCGCGCGATGGCCGCTTCATCGAGCGTCTCGGCTACTTCAACCCGCTGCTCGCCAAGGACAATGAGCTGCGCCTGAAGCTCGACATGGAGAAGGTGAAGTCCTGGCTCGCCAAGGGCGCCCAGCCGTCGGACCGCGTGTCCCGCTTCCTCGATGCCGCCGGCGTCAAGAAGCGCGAGCCGCGCAACAATCCGGAGAAGGCCGTGCCGCGCAAGGAGCGCAAGGCCGCCGAAGCCGGCAAGTAAGACGTGACCTCCGCGCAAATCTGCGTCGCGCGCATCGGCGCGCCGCATGGGGTGCGCGGGCAGGTCCGGCTATGGACCTTTACGGAAGATCCGTATGCCGTGCTCGATTACGGCCCGCTTGCCACCAAGGACGGCAAGCGGACCATCGAGGTCGACAATGTGCGTGAGGCCAAGGGCCATCTGGTGGCGACGCTGAAAGGCGTCACCGACCGCGATGCCGCCGCTCGCCTCAATGGCGTCGAGCTCTTCGTGGCGCGCGATGCGCTGCCCGACACCGAAGACGGTGAATACTACCACGCCGACCTGATCGGACTCGCCGCGGTGAATGCTGTGGGCGAGGCGATCGGCCGTGTCGTCGCCATGCATGACTTTGGCGCCGGCGACATCATCGAGATCGCGCCGCCATCGGGCCCGACGCTGCTGCTGCCGTTCACGGATGCGGTGGTGCCGACAGTCGATATCGCGGCAGGCAAGGTGATCATCGAGATGCCCGGCGAGATCGTTGGTGACGATCCCGCCGCAGCTGACGACTAGGCTTTCAGAGCTTCCGCAATCGTATCGGCGAATGGCGTGGTCGGTCGCCCGATCAGCTTGCTGAGCGCGTGCCCGTCATCGAACAGCGCACCATCCGCTGCGGCCGTGTTGGACGTTGCGATCAGCTCCGCCAGTTCTTCCGGCAATCCCGCATTGAGCATGATCGCCTTGAACTCCGCTTCCGACAGCCGGACGTAAGGGATTGCCTTGCCGGATTGCTTGCTGATCTCCGCTGCGAAATCATCCAATGTAAAGGCCGTGTCGCCTGCCAGTTCATAGACCTTGCCTGCGTGGCCCTCGCCCGCAAGTACGGTCGCTGCCGCAGCGGCGTAATCCTCACGCGAGGCCGATGCGATACGGCCATCCCTGGCGCTGCTCACCAGCGCATGATGCGCCAGCGCAGCCGGGATCGAGGCCGTGTAGTTTTCCGTGTACCAGCCATTGCGCAGCAGGACGAAGGGCACGCCGGATGCGCGGATCAGCTCTTCCGTCGGCAGGTGCTCCTGCGCCACGGATAGTTTCGACGTGTCCGCACGCAGCACGCTCGTATAGGCGAGCAGTTTCACGCCGGCGCGTTTCGCCGCGTCGATCACATTGCGATGCTGTGCCACGCGCTGGCCGAGTTCGTTCGACGAGATCAGCAGCACGCGGTCGATGCCTTCGAAGGCGGCGTCTAGCGTGCCCGGCTTGCTGTAGTCGGCCGCGACGACGGTGATGCCCTTTGAGGCGAGATCGGCCCCCTTGGCCGGATCGCGCAAGCCGGCGACGATCCGGCTGGCCGGAACCAGCTTCAGCAGCGCATCGATGGTGAGGCGGCCGAGCTGGCCGCCGGCGGCGGTGACGAGAATACGGTGGTTCGGCATGCGGGATCCCTGTATGGTCTCTGATGGACAGTAGGTCTTGAATAGAGACCGTATCCCGCTTTTGTAAGGAGGCAGGTTTTTCTCGCCAGGTTATCTGAAAGTAACCCCACCGGCCCGAAGGAGCCCCCGATGCCGAATGATGCGCCCCTGGCTACCCGTTTCGACGAATGGCAGGCGCAGGGTTTTGACGCCGAGGCCTGCCCGGTCCGCAACGTGCTGGATCGCATCGGCGACAAATGGACCTCGCTGCTGCTGGTGGCACTGGCCGCAAAACCGCGCCGCTTCAGCGAGCTGCACCGCGCGGTCCCGGATATTTCCAAGCGGATGCTCACCCAGTCGCTCCGCGACCTGCAGCGCGACGGGCTGATCACCCGCCATGTCTTCCCGACCAAGCCGCCCTCGGTCGAATATCGCCTGTCGCCGCTCGGCCAGTCAGCGATGTTGCCGCTGGCGAGCCTGATCGACTGGGCCGAGCGCAGTTTTGCGGAAATCAAAGCTGCGCGTGCTGCCTTCGATGCTGCTGACACCAGCGAATACATTTCGGCGGCGTGATCGTTTGACGCCCCGCGCGCGTTGCGCGATGGAGAGCCATGACTGCTTTACCAACACCATGGCGCGCGACTGTTCTGACGCTGTTTCCCGAGATGTTTCCGGGGCCGCTCGGCGTGAGCCTTGCCGGCCGCGCGCTGGCGTCCGGCCTGTGGTCGCTCGAAGCGCGCGACATCCGCGCCTCGGCCACCGACAAGCACCGCAGCGTCGATGACACGCCGGCCGGCGGCGGGCCGGGCATGGTGCTGCGCGCCGACGTGTTGGCCGCTGCCATCGATGCCGTCGATGCCGCAAACGAACGCCCGAAGCTGATGATGAGCCCGCGCGGTCGGCCACTGACCCAGGCGCGGGTGGCGGAACTCGCCGCCGGGCCGGGGCCGCTGATCGTCTGTGGCCGTTTCGAGGGCATCGACCAGCGGGTGATCGACGGGCGTGCGCTCGAAGAGGTCTCGATCGGGGACTACATCCTGTCCGGCGGCGAAATCGCCGCCATGACCCTGATCGATGCCTGCGTGCGCCTGCTGCCGGGCGTGATGGGCAAGCTCGAGTCCGGCTCGGACGAGAGTTTCTCGCACGGACTACTTGAATACCCGCAATATACCCGTCCGCAGCTGTTCGAAGGCCAGCCGATCCCGGACATTCTGTTGTCCGGCGACCACGCTAGGGTCGCGGCCTGGCGGCTGGCCGAGGCTGAAGCGCTGACCGAAAAACGGCGGCCCGATCTGTGGGCAGCGCGGCCGAAAGCCCCGGAATCAGGCAGGAAGCGAAAATCGCCAAAATTCACGACGGACGGGTGACAACCGCTTCGCTTTGCTGTAGAGACGCGCCACATCCGTGCAATGGCAGGGTAAGAGTTTCGCGCGCAGCCCGCGCCGACGTCTGGGCGCGCCGCCGATGGAGATTTCGATGAACCTCATTCAGACGCTCGAAAAAGAGCAGTTCGACCGCCTTTCCGCAACCAAGTCGATTCCGGAATTCGGTCCGGGCGACACCGTCATCGTCAACGTGAAGGTTGTCGAAGGCGAGCGCACCCGCGTGCAGGCCTATGAAGGCGTCTGCATCGGCCGCAACGGCGGTGGCATCAATGAGAGCTTTACCGTTCGCAAGATTTCGTATGGCGAGGGTGTCGAGCGCGTGTTCCCGCTGCTCTCCCCGATGATCGACTCGATCAAGGTCGTGCGTCGCGGCAAGGTGCGTCGCGCCAAGCTGTATTACCTGCGCGACCTGCGCGGCAAGTCGGCCCGCATCACCGAAAAGAAGACCGAGCGTCCGGCCAAGGCCAAGGTCGCGGCTGCCGCCGAGTAATCTCGCGCCCTCCGCGCGGATTTGTGATTTCGGAAAAGCGCGGCGCAAGCCGCGCTTTTTTGTTGTGCTGCATTTGCGGCCCGTGCGGCATACATCCGTCGCATTGGCGTTGCGTTCCCTCGATGCTATATGACTGGAATGTTTCTAGACCTGCACCAGCACGCCTTGCGCATCGTCATCGACGATCACAGCCGCTTGCCCGGTCGCTTCTTCGGTCGCTTCACGACCTCGATCGTGGGTGCGCTTAGAAGCGCGTGAGCAATCTCACGCGTTAAGGCTTCTTCTCGTTGCGCGCCTTCGCCGCCGATGCGGCAAACCCAGCAGCAACAGGTCCGAAAATTTCAAGTCAGGCCCAAGCAAAATGACAACATCCAAGCCGACCACCCTGTACGACAAGATCTGGAACGACCACGTCGTCGAAGAAGCCGACGACGGCACCTGCCTGCTCTATATCGATCGCCATCTGGTGCATGAAGTGACCTCGCCGCAGGCCTTCGAAGGTCTGCGCGCCGCCGGCCGCAAGGTGCATGCGCCGTCGAAGACGCTCGCGGTCGTCGATCACAACGTGCCGACCACCGATCGCTCGCTGCCCAATCCCGATCCGGAAAGCGCCGAGCAGATCAGGACGCTGGAAGAGAACGTCCGCGAATTCGGCATCGAATATTACAACGAGTTCGACAAGCGCCAGGGCATCGTCCATGTCATCGGCCCCGAGCAGGGCTTTACGCTGCCCGGCACCACGGTGGTTTGCGGCGACAGCCACACCTCCACGCATGGTGCGTTCGGCGCGCTCGCGCATGGCATCGGCACGTCGGAAGTCGAGCATGTGCTCGCCACGCAGACGCTGATCCAGAAGAAGGCGAAGAACATGCGTGCCATCGTCGATGGCAAGCTGCCCGACGGCGTCACCGCCAAGGACATCATCCTGGCCATCATCGGCGAGATCGGCACCGCCGGCGGCACCGGCTATGTGCTGGAATATGCCGGCGAGGCGATCCGTTCGCTGTCCATGGAAGGCCGCATGACGGTCTGCAACATGTCCATCGAAGGCGGCGCCCGCGCCGGCCTGATCGCGCCGGATGAGGTTGCGTACGAATTCCTGAAGGGTCGCCCGATGTCGCCGAAGGGCGAGCTGTGGGACAAGGCCGTGGCCTATTGGAACACGCTGCGCACCGACGAGGGCGCGCATTTCGATCACGAGATCCGTCTCGACGCCGCAAAACTGCCGCCGATCGTCACCTGGGGCACCAGCCCTGAGGACGTCATCTCGATCGCCGGCAAGGTGCCGAACCCGGCCGATATCGCGGACGAAGCCAAGCGTCTCTCCAAGGAGCGCGCGCTGGCCTATATGGGCCTCACCGCCGGCACCAGGATCACGGACATCAAGATCGACCGTGTCTTCATCGGCTCCTGCACCAATGGCCGCATCGAGGACATGCGCGCTGCGGCCAAGATGGTCGATGGCAAGACCATCAACGGCAATGTGTCGGGCATGATCGTGCCGGGCTCTGGCCTGGTGAAGGAACAGGCGGAAGCCGAAGGTCTGGACAAGATCTTCATCAAGGCCGGTTTCGAATGGCGTGAGCCCGGCTGTTCCATGTGCCTGGCCATGAACCCGGACAAGCTGAAGCCGGAAGAGCGCTGCGCCGCCACCTCGAACCGCAACTTCGAAGGCCGTCAGGGCCACAAGGGCCGCACCCATCTGGTGTCGCCGGCGATGGCCGCGGCCGCCGCGATCGCAGGCCACTTCGTCGATATCCGCGAGTGGCACTGACCCCTGTCGCGTCGATAACCCATCAAACGGCCCGCATCTGCGGGCCGTTTTCGTTGGTGGTCCCCGATGCAGATGCCGCGGCGTGCAACCTGCGCGCTGCAAGTTTTTGCAGCTAGCCCGCAGCTTGCGTTCTGCGTGTGATCTTCTACAATCCCCGCATATTCGATTTGGCGGCTCTGACTTTGCCGATTGCGGCTCACAGCCCCCTCGCCCAAGACTTCGCTGAGATTGAATAGTCCTGCACGGAGGTCGTGCGGGACAACTGCAGCCGCGTTATCGCATCAAGTTGGATGCACGATTCGCGACAGAGGCTGCCTCTTGGAGAAGTAAGATGGCGACAGGTACCGTTAAGTGGTTCAACAGTGAAAAGGGCTACGGCTTCATTCAGCCGAACGATGGCAGCAAGGATGTGTTCGTGCACATCAGCGCCGTCGAGCGCGCTGGTCTGACCAGCCTCAATGATGGTCAGCAGGTCAATTTCGAACTGAAGACCGACAAGATGCGCGGCAAGGTCAGCGCCGAGAACCTCTCGCTGGCATAAGCCGAAGCGAGTGTTTGAAAACGCCCCGCTGGAAACGGCGGGGCGCTTTTTTATGCCTGACGGGCGTCCGTTTGCGCGAAATCGTTGCCTTTGAATAGGATGGCAGCGCCGTGCGACGCTGCGCAAGCATAGCTCAGGCAATCGCCGAAATTGAGCTTGGCGGGATGGCCGCGTCCTTTGCCGTAGCGCTCGAATGCGGCCACGGCCAGATGAGCGATGTCTTCCGAGATGGGAACGATATCGACTTGTGCTTCACGCAAGAGGTGCGTCACGATTTCGTCGGCGGTCGCAGGCGATAGACCAAGCAGAGAGGAGAGCCGCATGGTCGCTTCGAGAAGCACATGAGCACCGGTGATCTTCGAGGCAGTCGTTGTTTCAAGCTTAGAACTAAAAGTATCTGCGTCCGGCTCCGACGCTATCATGGCGACGATGGCTGACGTATCGACAAACACTATTCGTGACCCCAAAGTTCATCGATTTCCTCTTTGGTCACTTGACGTCGCTTCGTCTTGTCGCCCCGGCGCTGCGCTTCTGCTGCTATCTCGCGAATCCGCTCCCCTAGCGGGCGGTTGTCCTGCGCCAAAGCGGCCTCCAACGCATGCACGATGGCTTCGGTCAAGCTAACGCCTTTTCGTTCTGCCAATAGGCGCGCGAGTTCGGCGGCTCGGTCGTCGCGTATATGCAATGTCATCCCATCCTCGCTGATCAGTCGGTTGATGGAAGCGAAGGTAGCATACACCCGAATCTTCAATGGACAAGGTCGCCTAGACGTGACGCCGACCATTTGATTATGTCATCCTACCTGCCTCATGCCACGCGCCCCCGCCAAGCCCGTCGCCATCTCCACATCTGCCGCCCGTCGCATCTGGCTGCGCGCCCAGCGGCTGGATGAACGCGCGCCGTTCGGCGATGGCGCCGATGCGGTGGCGCGGGCTGTGGCGCATCTCGGCTATGTGCAGATCGATACGATCCATGTGATCGAGCGCAGCCATCATCACATCCTGTTTTCGCGGCTGCCGAACTATAAGCGAAGCGATCTCAAGCAGGCGCAGAGCTTCGACAAGAGCGTGTTCGAATACTGGACCCATGCGCTCGCTTATGTGCCGGCGCCGGATCTCCACTTCTTCGTGCCGGACATGAAACACTATCGCCGCGAAGGCCATGGCTGGTTCAGGGCCGTGACTCCGGCGGACAAGCGCAAGGTGATGCGGCTGGCGAAAGCCGGGCCGCTGTCGATCCGCGATATCGAGGACGACGTGCTGCGCGAGAAGGATCACGAATGGGCCAGCCGCAAGCCGTCGAAGCGGGCGCTGCAGCTGGCATTCTTCGAGGGGTATCTCACCGTCTCCGAGCGCACGGGGATGCTGAAGACCTATGACCTGCTGCTCCGGCACTTCGGCTGGGACAAGTTGCCGAAGCCGGCCACCGCCAACGAGACATTCGCCTATCTGCTCGACCGCGCGCTGCGCGCCCAGGGCTTTGTCAACCTCGATTCGATCTGCCATCTCGATGCACCGTCAAAGGCCGGCGTGCGAAAACTGATCGAGGCGCGGATGCGGCGCGGGGAGCTGCTGCCGGTGGCGATCGAGGGCGCCGGCAAGGTCGCGCATTGGGCCACGCCGGAGATCATCGAGGCGACCGAGAACGAGCCGCATGGGCTCGTGCATATCCTGTCGCCATTCGATCCCCTGATCATCCAGCGCAAGCGCACACATCTCGTCTTCGGCCACGATCACCGCTTCGAGGCCTATGTGCCGAAGGAAAAGCGCAAGCTCGGCTATTTCGCGCTGCCGGTGCTGGTGGATGACAGGTTGCGGCGATCGATCTCAAGACCGACCGGCAGAACCGCAAGCTGCTGATGCAGCAATGGAGCTGGATCGGAGATGGCGCAGACAGGAAGGCGCCGCGCAAGGAATGGAAGCGGCGCATCGAAGAGGAGCTGCACCGCTTCGAGGCATTTCAGCTCGGAGAGTAGCTGGGGCGTAGGGTGGGCGAAGGCGCGAAGCGCCGTGCCCGCCCCACAGCTCACCAATAGACGTTGAAATGGCGCCGATAGTGCCAGTGGCGATGATGCCATGGGCGATAGCGGCAGATTTTTCGCGGGCCGTAATAGGTCATCACGATGCGGCAGAAGCGGCGGGGACCATAATAGTAGCTCGGTCCGTAATAGCGGGGACCGTAATAGCCGTAATAGCGCGGCCCAAAGTAGCGGTGACGGTAGAAGTGCCGGCGGTGGCCGTAATAGGCCGGCGCATAGAAGCCGCGCCGCGCGAAGGCCGGCCCGCCATAGCGGATGCCGCCGCCGTGAAAACCAGGTCCGCGCCTGAACCCGCCGCCTGCGAAGGCGGGGCGATGAAAGCCGCCTCCACGGAAGGCCGGCGCAGCGGCCCGAAATCCTCCGCCGCGAAAACCTCCGCCGTGGAAGCCACCGCCGCCGCGGAATCCGCCACCGCCCCGAAAGCCACCGCCGCCGCGATGCTGAACCTGCGTGGTGAGCGCATCACGCGCCTGCTTGGCTGCCGGCGCCGTGGCGGGATTGCTCAGCGACAGCGCCTGCGCGGCGGGTGTGAGCGAGAAGATTGCAGTCGCCGTCGCAGCGATGCCGACCATGCGTGTCATCGCGCGCCGGATCGCAGAAGCTCGATGGATTTTCATTGAACCACCTCCCTCACGCGACCGACATCGCTGCCGCAAATCACGATCGATCTGCGCGCGGTGGCCGTGCGTGAATTGTGCGCCCTTGAAGCAAAGGCTAGGAGCGGTGATCTGAACGCGCCATGAATGGACGCGTCAAAATGAAACGGGCGCCGTGAAGGCGCCCGTGATGTTCGTTTTGCGATGTGTTGCTCTTACCAGCGGCCGAACGAGAAGCCGACGCTGAGTGGGCCGCCGCCGAAGCCGACACGCGGTCCGTAGCCATAGGCACCATAGGGCCGATAGCCGTAGGGACGATACCCGTAGCCGCCGCCGTAATAGGCCGGGCCATAATAGGAGCGGTAGACCGGCCGATAGCCGTAGCCATAACGCGGTCCGTAATAGGGGCGGTAGCCATAGTGGCGGTGCCCCCAATGACGATGATGGCCCCAGTGGCGATGGCCGTGGAAGTGATGGCGATGACCGAAGTGGCGATGATGCCGGTGGCCGTGATGACGATGCTGCGAGCTGAAGTCAGTCACGCGCGCCTTGTCCTGCACGGCAGCCTTCGCAGGCGATGCAGCCAGCGCAGGCGCGGCTGCGAATGCGCCACCGAGTGAAACAGTTGCAGCCATCAGAGCTGCGCCAACCCATGTTCTCATGATTGTCCTCGTTGAAATCTGTTTGTCGCCTTGATCAGTCAACGCGTTCGATCGATCCAATTTCCCGCGACAAGGAGACGCGGTGAAATGCACTCTCCGGTGCCCTGCGTGACAGCGCGATTCACATCGGCTGTCACGTCAGGGCGATTCCGTTAGCGCCAGTGGTGGTGGCGACGGTGATGGTGGAAGTGCGGGCGGTGCCAGCCGTGGTGGCGGCGCACGTAATGCGGACGATGCCAGTGATGGTGGCGACGCATGTGATGGTGACGATAGCCGCGGTGATGATGATGACGACGATACTGCACGTCGGTCTTCAGGCCTTCACCTGCGCCTTGCACGGTTGCGGCAACGCCGGGATTGTTGAGCGAGACCGCGTTCGCCTGCTGCGTCGGCGCAGCCACGAACATCAGGCCTGCAATGGCGGCGAGGCCGAAAAGCTTTTTCAAGTTCACTGTTCTCTCCTGATTCCGCGGGCATCTGAACATGCACGCTGCATGGGGTTCATTGCCCATGTGAGGAGGCTAGGTTTCGTGAGGTGAACGCGAAATGAATAGGCGGCGTGCGATATGTCGCACGGTTTTTGGTCGCAGCGATGGAACGAAGACATCGATGTCGATGCGTGACGCGCGTGGTTGTGGTGCGATATCCGTGCGACGTCAGGCGGCGTGACTGTTCAGCCGCGGCGCCAGTAGCAGTTCATGCGCGGCACGATCACGGTGCCGCTCGGGCGATATTCCTGCACGAGATTCGCCGTGCAGTCGCGCACCGCATTGGGGCCCGGATTGTAGCGCGGATAGACGCCGCGGGTGTCGTCGTCGCGATAGATGCGCACGCGCGGACGGCCGCTGCTCTGGGCGGAGATGTCGGTCGAGTGCTTGGCGGAAGGCGCGGTCTGCGCGATGGCGCTGTCCACGGACAGGCTGCCGAGGGCAAGTGTCGAAACCATTAGTGTCGCCACTGCCAGTGTCGCTGTCATGATCCGCATGTTACGCCCCAAACCACCGTCGTTTTCTCGCCGCAAAGTCTCCGATTGAGGCGGTCGCGTCAACCGCCGTGGACGCCTTGCCAACAAAGCGGGATCGTCTAGACAGGAACCCAACCGGACTGAATGTGATGTGGCATCAGGCAAAAGCTCCCGACCTCGCAGACATGGAAGCCATGGCGCATGAGATGCTTGCGCTGCTGCCCGAGGGCTTTCGCAAGCTCTGCGAGGGCGTGATCATCCGGGTCGACGACTTCCCCACCAATGAGGTGCTGGAGGAGATGCAGGCCGAGACCGAATTCGACCTGCTGGGCCTGTTTCAGGGCGTCGGCCTGCCGTTCCAGTCGGGCGAGGTGTCCGGCCAGATGCCCAACATGATCTGGCTGTATCGCCGCCCGATCCTGGATTACTGGGCCGAGCATGACGAAACCCTCGGCCATATCGTTCGCCACGTCCTGGTCCACGAGATCGGCCACCATTTCGGCCTGTCGGACGACGACATGGAGGCGATAGAGGCGCAGGTGAAGGATTGAACACCGTCCCTCATGGTGAGGAGGCGCGAAGCGCCGTCTCGAACCATGAGTTGGCCGGGCTAAACCGATCCCTGCACTGCAGAAATGTCCCTTGGACCCTTCGCCCTCCCGCGCTAAAAAGCGCGCTCAATTGCCGAGGACTCGCCATGGACAAGTTCACCACGCTGGAAGGCGTCGCAGCTCCGATGAAGGTGATCAATGTCGACACCGACATGATCATCCCGAAGCAGTATCTGAAGACCATCAAGCGCACCGGCCTTGGCAAGGGTCTCTTCGCGGATGCCCGCTACAATGACGATGGCAGCGAGAATCCGGATTTCGTGCTCAACAAGCCGGCCTATCGCCAGGCGAAAATCATGGTCGCCGGCGACAATTTCGGCTGCGGCTCGTCGCGCGAGCACGCGCCCTGGGCGCTGCTGGATTTCGGCATCCGCTGCGTGATCTCGACCTCGTTCGGCGACATTTTCTACAACAACTGCTTCAAGAACGGCGTGCTGCCGATCCGCGTCTCGCAGAAGGATCTCGACGCGCTGTTCGACGATGCCGAGCGCGGCGCCAATGCCACCGTCACCATCGATCTGCCGAACCAGGAGATTCGTGGCCCCGATGGCGGCACCGTGAAATTCGAGATCGATCCGTTCCGCAAGCACTGCCTGATCAACGGTCTCGACGATATCGGCCTGACCATGGAGAAGAAGACCTCCATCGACAGCTATGAAGACAAGCTGAAGGCCGAACGCGCCTGGGCGTGATGAAGCGTAGCTGGTAGCTGGTAGGATGGGTTGAGCGAAGCGATACCCATCACAGCCGGGCGCTTGCGGTGATGGGTATCGCTCCGCTCAACCCATCCTACGGCCTGGCGATTGTTCCTATTTTGTTCTTGACAAAATTCCCATCGTCGCCATTATCCCTCCCGTCTTGTTCGCGAGGGGCGCTCTCATGAGGCGTCTTTGAGCGGAGCAGGATGCGGCGCCTGCGGGTGGGGGAGGACGTATCCCTCGCACTCGGGTGGTCGGGGGTCACCGTCCGGGCCCACTACGGGGCTCTGCCGCTATTGCGCGGCTGGACGTGGTGCGGGCGAAGGCAGGGAAACCTGCCGGATGAATCCCTCCAGGGTTCGCGAGCGAACCCAAGGAGGGATTGCCCAGTACCCGGAAGAACGGTCCTTCGACTGGAAAAACGTCGCGGTGGCGCGCCGTAAGGCGTTGCGCTGTTTGGGCTCGCTGGCGATCCAGCGTTGAACGGACAGCGTCAAGTCCACTCAAGTGCGCCTTGCGGCGTGCCACCTCCCCTCATGTCTGGAGGGGAGGAATGCTCACACCTCGGACGCGCAAGCGCCGCGAGATCATAAAAACTCGACCGTAGACCGTAGGGCGGATGAGGCGAAGCCGTAATCCGCCGGCCGAGTTTGTATGGCGAAGAATGGCGGATAACGCTTCGCTCATCCGCCCTACGATACAGCTTCTCAGGCCATCGCCGCAATCGCGTCCGCGATCGCAATAGTCCGCTTCGCCATTTCCGCATGCAGGCGCTCGACCATCTTGCCATCCATCTGGATCGCGCCGCGGCTTGCATTCTCCGGTTGCTCGAAGGCCGCGATGATGCGGCGGGCCTGCGCGACTTCCTCGGCTGGCGGCGTGAACACCTTGTTGCTGGCTTCGATCTGCGCGGGATGGATCAGCGTCTTGCCGTCGAAGCCGATGTCGCGGCCCTGTTCGGCCTCGGCAATGAAGCCGTCATTGTCGTTGAAATTGCTGTAGGGCCCGTCGAGGATATCGAGGCCATACATGCGTGCCGCCAGCACGCAGTGGGTGATCATGCCGAGCATCGATGCGCGGCCCGGCGTCATGCGGATGCGCGTCTCGCGGGCGATGTCGTTCGGTCCCCAGACGAAACCGGCCAGTCGGATCTCCGCATCCTTCGCACAGGCGGCGAGTTCTTCCGCATGCAGGATCGCGCGCGAGGTCTCGATCATCGCCCAGACCTTGATCGATACGTCGGCATTGAGATCGGCGAGGCGATCGGCCACCGCATTGAGGTCCTCGACGCTGGAGATTTTCGGCACCAGAATGCCATCGGGCTTCGCCTTGGCGGCCATGGCGACGTCGTCGATCCACCACGGCGAATCCAGCGCGTTGATGCGGATCAGCATTTCGCGCTTGCCGAAGCCGCCTTTGCCGAGCGTCTCGGCGATGGCGTCGCGCGCGGTGCCCTTGGAATCCGGCGCCACGGCGTCTTCGAGATCGAGGATGATACCGTCGGCAGCCACCGTGCGCGCCTTTTCCAGCGCACGCGGATTGGAGCCGGGCATGAACAGATGGCTGCGGCGCGGACGGGTGGTCATGGCGTCATTTCCTCGGGGTAGGTGTCTGCTTGTGGGTTCCATGCCGCGATAGCATCTTGCTCAGGCGCCCGGAAGGCTTGTCGGCGCTGGCGAGCTATGGTTATCCGTGAGGACCCAAGAGGCAAACATCATGACCGCAACATTTCCGCAGCAACTCATCACCGGCTACCAGACGTTTTCGTCCGATCGCTTGCCGACCGAGCAGGCGCGCTTTCGCGAGCTGTCGGAAAAGGGCCAGTTCCCCGAAGTGATGGTGATCGGCTGCTGCGACTCGCGCGTGTCGCCGGAGGTCATCTTCGACGCATCGCCGGGCGAATTGTTCGTGGTGCGCAACATCGCCAATCTGGTGCCGCCCTATCAGCCCGATGGCAACGCACACGGCGTCTCTGCCGCGCTGGAATATGCGGTGCAGGTGCTGAAGGTGAAGCACATCGTCATTCTCGGCCACGCGCAATGCGGCGGCATCCGCGCTTTCGTCGACAAGGCCGCGCCGCTGTCGCCTGGTGATTTCATCGGCCGCTGGATGTCGATGTTCACCAAGCCCGGCGAGACCGTCGAGATCCGCGACCACGAGACCATGCAGGATTTCGTCACCCGCATCGAGAAGGCGGCGGTGTTCCGCAGCCTCGAGAACCTGATGACCTTCCCCTTCGTGAAGAAGCGCGTCGATGCCGGCGATCTGCTGCTGCACGGCGCCTATTTCGGCGTGGCGGTGGGATCGCTGTCGGTGCTGGACAAGGTGGAGAAGGTGTTCAAGCCGGTCGGGCAGGCGAAGTCGGCGGATTGAGCTCACTCCGCTGTCGTCACCCGACTTGATCGGGTGACCCCGTAGACACCGCATTTACTGAGTTTACTGGATCGCCCGATCCTAGCGCGCAATTGCGCGCACGGTCGGGCGATGACAGGTGAGTTCTAATGCTTCTTGTTATCCGCCTTGCCGTCGTGATCGTCCGTATTCCAACGGTCGGACAGCGCCAGCAGTAGCGCTGACACCACGAACAGCAGATGAATCCCCGCGAGCCAGCCGAGTTTCTGCGGCTCGAACACGCCATCCAGATTCATGAAGGCCTTCAGCACCTGGATCGCCGAGATGGCGACGATGGAGGCCAGCAGCTTCTGCTTCAGTCCGGCGAAGTCGACCTTGGTCATCCATTCCGGCCAGTCCGGATGGTTGCGCGGATCGATGCGCGAGACGAAATTCTCGTAGCCGGAAAACACCACGATGAGGATCAGGTTGCCGGTGAGTGACAGGTCGATCAGGCTTAGTACGCCGAGGATCGTGTCGGTCTCTTTGGCGGTCGGGGTGTAGATGATGAATTCGACGAGCGTGACGCCGAATTTGTAGAGTAATGCGACGAGCGCGATGACGAGGCCGAGATAGAACGGCGCCATCAGCCAGCGGCTGTTGAACAGCACATGCTCGATGATCAGCTCGACACCCTTCAGGATCGGGTGCGGGCGACGCGGAGCCGGTTCAGTCTCGTTGTGATCCGGCTCCGACATCAGTCTCTTAGGCCGCCTTCTTCTTGGCGGTGATCAGCTTGCGGTTGATCAGGCATTCCGCGATCTGCACGGCATTGAGGGCCGCGCCCTTGCGCAGATTGTCCGACACGCACCAGAAGGCGAGACCGTTCTCCACCGTCGCATCCTCGCGGATGCGGCTGATATAGGTCGCGTCTTCGCCGGCTGCTTCATATGGCGTGACGTAGCCACCGGGTTCGCGCTTGTCGATCACCAGGCAACCCGGCGCATTGCGCAGGATGTCGCGGGCTTCGTCGGCCGAGATCGGATTCTCGAATTCGACATTGACCGCTTCCGAGTGGCTGACAAACACCGGAATGCGCACGGCCGTCGCGGAAAGTTTGATCTTGGGATCAAGAATCTTCTTGGTCTCCGCCATCATCTTCCACTCTTCCTTCGTGTAGCCATCCTCCATGAAGACATCGATATGGGGGATCGCGTTGAAGGCGATGCGCTTCGGGAACTTGGTGTTGACGATCTCGCTGTTGGTGTAGACGGCCTTGGTCTGCGAGAACAATTCGTCCATCGCATCCTTGCCGGCGCCCGACACCGACTGATAGGTCGCCACGACGACGCGCTTGATGGTCGCCTTGTCATGCAGCGGCTTCAGCGCCACCACGAGCTGCGCCGTGGAGCAGTTCGGGTTTGCGATGATCATCTTCTTGGTGAAGCCATCGACCGCAGCCGCGTTCACTTCCGGCACGACCAGCGGCACGTCCGGATCCATGCGCCAGGTCGACGAATTGTCGATGACCACGGCACCGGCTGCGCCGATCTTCGGCGACCATTCCTTGGACACGGCCCCGCCGGCCGACATCAGGCAGATATCGACGTCGCTGAAGTCGTAGGTCTCGAGGTCTTTGCATTTCAGGGTTTTGTCGCCGAAGGAAACCTCAACGCCCATGCTGCGGCGGGACGCAAGCGCCACGACCTCGTCAGCGGGGAATTTACGTTCGTCCAGAATGCTGAGCATTTCACGCCCGACATTGCCGGTCGCTCCGACCAGCGCGACTTTGTAACCCATCGTTCACTCTCCGAAGAAAAATGCCTTCGATCCGCCGTCCGCGGAAACCGAAGCGCGAGCGCTTCTATGCGAGAAACGCCGCAAACACAACGTCATAAGCGTTTTCCGTACTTTGATGCGTTCAAGACCTGCACCCTACAACCGCGAGCGGGAATTCGATTTCCGCCCGGCGGTGTACAGCTTCGCCGACGAATGCACGGCCGTGGCAGGGCGCATGCTTGCCTATATGGGCTGTCTGGCCCTGCTTGCCATGGCAGCGGTCGCGGCGTTCAACCATCTGGAACTCGACTGGACGCCGGCTGTGCCGTCGAAGCCTGGCTGGACGGTGGCCGATCGCTCCTATCCCGCCTTCGCCGTGAGGCAGCCGGATACGGCTGGAATTACAGCGGCTTATGAAATTCAGCGACATCCCGCAGGTGGCCGCAAGGACGTTTTGCGCTGGCTGCCGGCGGAAGGTCGTCCGGTGGCCGAGCTCGAACTGTATCGGCTCGGCGGCGAAGCGCTCGAAGGCGCCGCTGTTGCCGACATTGCCCTGAGGATGGACCCGAGCGGTTCGCGCGAGATGGTCGGCGAGGGCATCATCGACAGCAAGTTCGGCCCGGTGGCGCTGTTCGGCTTTGCGGATCGTCGTCAGGACACCAGGCGCTGCCTCGGCTTCACCCGCAATCTGGATGCGGCAAATCTGCGCATTTCCGGCTTTTCGTGCCAGGGCGACGGTCTGCCGGCGCGCCGCGCAGCGGTTGCCTGCATGCTCGACCGTCTCCTGCTTTTGACCGCCGGCGGCGAGCCCAGGCTTGCAGAACTGTTCGCCCATGCCGAATTGAAGCGGACCGGCTGTGCAGGCGGCCCGGCACTGTCGGCGGCCGGTTCGGACTGGGTCACCGGCGCCCAGAACCCGTCCTTGCGGGGCAGCCTGTGACGCTCCGACGACCAAGACCTTGGAATGCATGCAACATTCGGCCACACCGCGCATTATTCTCCGAAGGTGTGACCGGTTTGACCTTGTAGGGCTGCCACCCGGCCAGCTAAATTGCCGGGAACTCGGAATTTGCGATTCTTGCAACAAGAATCAGACTGCCATGAGGACTCGATGACCTTGAAATTCTCCGCCGCCAAACTGACCGGTGCACTGCTCGCGGCGGCTGCCGTCATCACCATCGGCGTCGCCACCCCGGCTGAAGCCCAGCAGACCAAGCGCAAGCAGGTCACTGCCGACAACGGCCGCTTCAATTACGGTGCCCGTGGCCCGAACGTGTCCTATCAGCAGGGTCCGCGTACCCGCGTCTACATCTCGCGTCGCTCGTGGCTCGATGCCGGCACCGAAGTGCTGCCTGGCGACCGCAAGTTCACCGATTACGCCTATCCGCCCGGCCAGTCGTTCAGCCGCGAAAACCTGAACCGCCCGATCGATCGCCAGCCGCTGTACAGCGACTGGGATCTCGGCGGTTACCCGAACCGCATTCCGCTGCCGCCCTATTCGTATTACTGAGACCGGCGCGTCAGCGACAGATACGAAAATGCCCGGCGATGAGCCGGGCATTTTGTTTGCCTGTAGCCCGGATGGAGCGAAGCGCAATCCGGGATTTGGAGCCTCAGCAATCTCGCCGGTCCCGGATTTCGCTGCGCTTCATCCGGGCTACGATAACGTCACTTGTGCAGCGCCTGCAGTTCGGCCAGCACCGCTTCGCCCATCTGCGCCGTCGAGATGATCGTTGCACCTTCCGACTTCAGGTCAGCCGTACGCAAACCCTTCGCCAAAACCGCAGCAATCGCCTGATCGACCTTGTCGGCGAGATCGCCGAGATCCAGCGAGTAGCGCAGCGCCATGCCGAAGGAGGCGATCATCGCCAGCGGATTGGCCTTGCCTTGTCCTGCGATATCCGGCGCCGAACCATGCACCGGCTCATACATCGCCTTGCGCTTGCCGGTCTTGGCATCCACTTCGCCGAGCGAGGCCGAGGGCAGCATGCCGAGCGAACCGGTGAGCATCGCCGCGATATCCGACAGCATGTCGCCGAACAGGTTGTCGGTGACGATGACGTCGAACTGCTTCGGCCACTTCACCAGATTCATGCCGCCGGAATCGGCGAGCTGGTGATCCAGCGTCACGTCCTTGTATTCGCGGCCATGCACCTGGGTGACGACCTCGTTCCAGAGCACGCCCGACTTCATGACGTTGCGCTTCTCCATCGACGTTACCTTGTTCTGGCGCTTGCGAGCCAGATCGAAGGCGACGCGGGCAATGCGCTCGATCTCATAGGTGTCGTAGACCTGGGTATCGATGGCGCGCTTCTGGCCGTTGCCGAGATCGGTGATGGTCTTCGGCTCGCCGAAATAGACGCCGCCGGTCAGCTCGCGCACGATCATGATGTCGAGGCCCTCGACCACCTCGCGCTTTAGACTCGAGGAATCCGCCAGCGCGGGATAGCAGACCGCCGGGCGCAGATTGGCGAACAGGCCGAGATCCTTGCGCAGGCGCAGCAGGCCGGCTTCCGGACGGTTCTCGTAAGCCACGCCATCCCACTTCGGTCCGCCGATGGCGCCGAAAATGATGGCGTCGGCGGCATCGGCCTTGGCCATGGTGGCGTCGGTGATCGGCACGCCGTCGGCATCGATGGAGGCGCCGCCGACAAGGCCGGTCTCGGTGTCGAACTTGGCGATGCCAGCCGCGTCGATCCAGTCGATCAGGCGCGTCACCTCCGCCATCACTTCCGGGCCGATACCGTCGCCGGGGAGAACCAGCAGTTTATGCGCCGCCATGATCGTTTCCTTCTCTGAAAGCCGAATTTCGGCCGAGTGCTAAGCCGTCATTGCTGTATTGGCAAGACAGCCCTGCTGCACGTGTCGATTGCATGCGCTGCGAAAGCTGCGACAGTGCAGGCGGGAGACGCCTGACCTTGCCTGACACTTCGCTGATGCGCCGCAATCCGGCGTTGCTCATCCTCATTTTGTCGCTCGCGCCGGCGATCGGGCTTGGCATCGGCCGCTTCGCCTATTCGCTGGTGCTGCCGGACATGCGCGACAGCCTGCAATGGTCCTATTCGTCCGCAGGCTTCATGAATACCGTCAATGCCGCTGGCTACCTGCTCGGCGCGCTGGCTGCGTCCAGCCTCGGCAAGCGCTATGGCCTGTTTGCGGTGATCCAGATCGGCACGGTAGCCTGCATCGCCTCGCTGCTCCTCTGCGGTGTCACGACGGATTTCACGCTGCTCAGCATCGCCCGCTTCGTCACCGGTTTCGGCGCCGCGATCTCTTTTGTGGCGGGCGGCGCGCTCGCGGCCAGTATTGGCCTCACGCATCCCGAACGCTCCGCCTATCTGCTCAGCCTGTTCTATGCGGGCCCAGGCATGGGCATCCTGCTGTCGGGCCTGATCGCGCCCTTTGTGCTGCAGGGCTTTGGTCCGGGCTCGTGGTGGATCGTCTGGCTGGTGCTGGGTGCGGTCTCGGTGGTGATGGGCCTGCCGCTGTTGCGGCGTCTGATCGATGCCTCGGATCACACATCGAATGCGCCGGTGCCGTCGATCGCGATTGGGCCGATGGCCGTCTTTCTGGTTGCCTATTTCATGTTTGGCGCCGGCTACATCGCCTATATGACCTTCATGATCGCCTATGTGCGCGATGGCGGCGGCAGCGCGATCGCGCAAAGCGCATTCTGGTGCGTGATCGGTGTCAGCTCCTTCGCCTCGCCCTGGGCATGGCGCGGCGTGCTGGCGCGCGGGCAGACCGGCCGCGCGATGGCGATCATTCTCGGCACCAATGCGGTGGGCGCGGCTATGCCGCTGCTTGGCCATTCGCCGATCATTCTCGGCATATCGGCCGCGGTGTTCGGCGTCGCCTTCTTCGCGGTGGTCGCGGCCACGACCGCCTTCGTGCGGTTCAACTATCCGAAGGAAGCCTGGCCGAAGGCGATCGCCGTGGTGACCATCGTGTTCGGCATCGGCCAGACCATGGGACCGATCGCGGTGGGGGCGATATCAGATGCGACGGGAAGTTTGACGTCGGCGCTGGTGGTGTCAGCCGCGACGCTGGGTGTTGGTGCGGTGTTATCAGCGTTTCAGAAGGAGCTCCGAGCGTAGGATGGGTTGAGCGAAGCGATACCCATCACGGCCGGGCGCGTGTGGTGATGGGTATCGCTCCGCTCAACCCATCCTACGGCTGCGAGCCTAGCTCCCGCTGAAATCATTATAGCCCTGATCTTCCCAGTAGCCGCCTTTGTAGTCGTTCGTGATTTCCAGCGACGTCACATATTTCGGGTTCTTGAAGCCGAGCTTGGTCGGCACCCGGATCTTCATCGGGAAACCATAGGCCTGTGGCAGGATCTGGTTGTCGAACTTGAACGTCATCTGCGTCTGCGCATGCAGCGCGGTCGGCATGTCGAGCGATGAGGAATAATCCTCGGCGCAGCGGAAATACACCCATTTCGCATTCGTGTCGGCGCCAACCAGCTTGAGGAAATCGCGCAGCGGCGTGCCCTGCCATGAGCCGATGGCGCTCCAGCCCTCGACGCAGATATGGCGCGTGATCTGCGACACCTCAGGCAGCTTGTGCAGTTCCTCCAGCGTCCAGGACTTCTTGTTGTCGACGAGGCCGGACACTTCCAGCTTCCATTCCTTGCCGTCGATGACCGGCGCTTCGTCTTCCGAGTAGAAGCCGTTGAACGGGAACGGGCGCTTGATGTCCTTTTCCGAATAGGTCGGCGCCAAGACGTTCGGATTAAAGATCTTCGCCTGCACCATGTCGTTGAATTTGGAGATCTGCGTGAGCAGGCTCTCGGCAGAGACGCTGTCCGACACGTTGCAGCCGGTCAGAAGCGTCAGCGCGCCAAAACTTGCGCCCGACGCGATGAAACGGCGGCGCGACAGATCGGGCATCAGCTTGACGGCGTCCTTCACCAGCAACTGCTTGTCGACACCGGGAATGATGAGCGAGCGCATTTTCTTCAGCATGACGTGCTCCTCAGCGACCGATGATCATCGCGCGCAGGCTCTTCGGTACGAGCAGCGCCAGCGCGACATGGATGACGAGGAAGCCGACAATGGATGCCATCATCACGAAATGAACATAGCGCGCCGTGTCGTAGCCGCCGAAGATGGCGGTGAGATACTGGAACTGGACCGGCTTCCAGATCGCAAGGCCGGACAGCACGATGAGCACGCCGACAATGAGGATGCCGGCATAAAGCAGCTTCTGCACCTGGTTATAGGTGGAGAGATCCGCATGCGAGAGCTTGCCGGTAAGCGCGGCCTTGGTGTCGCCGATCACGCCCGATGCGGAGATCGGCAGCAGCTTTCTGCGAAAGCGTCCGGTGATGAAGCCGAGCGTGACATAGAGCAGGCCATTGATCACCAGCAGCCACATGCCGGCGAGATGCCACATGATGCCGCCGCCGAGCCAGCCGCCAAGCGTGACGCTGGGCGGGAACACGAAGCCGAACAGCGGCGAGGCGTTGTAGATCTGCCAGCCGGACATGATCATGATCACCATGGCGACGGCATTGATCCAGTGCAGCACGCGCACCCAGGCGGGCTGGATGACTTTGCTCTTGCTGGCGGTGCGTTGCGTGTCGCTCATGGAAACGCTGGTCATGGCATGATCCGTGGTCTGGCCCTTATCAGCCTTACGGGCGGAACGGGCAATCGTTACGTTGTTCAGATAAACCACCGGGTATCTGCATTTATCCCTGCGATCACGAAAAAGCGAGCCGGGTTGCCCCGGCTCGCTCTCGTCACGCGCATCCCGAAGGGGAGAGCGGGATGCGGCGCTTTGGCGCTATCCGGCCGCCTTAGGCCTTCGGCATCACGACGGTGTCGATGACGTGAATGACGCCGTTCGACTGGTTCACGTCGGGGATCGTGATGGTGGACGAACCGCCCTTGGCATCGACGATCATCGCCTTGCCGCCGGACTTCTTCACCGTCAGCTGCTCGCCTTCCACTGTGGTCAGCTTCTGGCCATCCTTCAGGTCAGCGGCGTTCAGTTTGCCCGGCACCACGTGATAGGTGAGGATCTTGGTGAGGGTCGCCTTGTTCTCCGGCTTCACCAGGTTGTCGACGGTGCCCTTCGGCAGCTTGCCGAAGGCGGCATTGGTTGGCGCGAAGACGGTGAACGGGCCGGGGCCGGCGAGCGTATCGACGAGGCCGGCGGCCTTCACGGCAGCGACGAGCGTGGTGTGATCCTTCGAATTGACGGCATTCTCGACGATGTTCTTCGAGGGATACATCGCGGCGCCGCCGACCATCACGGTCTTCTCGCCGGACATTTCCGACTTCATCATCTTGTCCTTGGCATAGGCCGGGACGAGTGCCGTCGAGGTGAGGGCGAAAGCGCCGATAGCGGCAGCGGACAGAAGGGCAAGTCGCTTGGACATGGATCGTCTCCCGAGTTCATTGATGGCCGGTGCATCTGCACCGGTGCGCTGAAAGGCTCTCGACGCCGTCGCCTGCATGGCTGCGTCCGTCGTCGATGGCCGAGCTACGTGAGGTTTCGGGGGCAGTTTCAGCCTATATTTTTCGCCAATCCTGAAACTTTCCGGCATGCGCCGCGTTCGTGCGCGCGTTGCCTTGGGTAGCGGGTTCTTGCTAAAGACAGCAGACAATTTGACGCAATCGCGCAGGCGCTATCGGTGCGATTGTCTGGCTCCTCCAATCACTGTGTGAATGCCATGAATCTGTTTTCCCGCCTGTTCGACAAGCTTGAAGATCCGTCGCGCCTCGCCATCGAGACGCCGGAAGGCAAGCACATCAGCTATGGTGATCTGGTCGGCCTGGCGGGGCAGATGGCGAATGTGCTGGTGGCGCGCGGCGTCAAGCCGGGCGACCGCGTTGCAGCACAAACCGAGAAGTCGGTGCCGGGCCTCGTTCTGTATCTTGCCACCGTGCGCGCTGGTGCGGTCTATCTGCCGCTGAACACGGCCTATACGCTCAACGAGCTCGATTACTTCATCACCGATGCCGAACCGTCGCTGATCGTTTGCGATCCGTCGAAGAAGGACGGCATCGAAGCGATCGCCGCCAAGGTCGGCGCGAAGGTCGAGACGCTCGGCGCCGATGGCAAGGGCTCGCTCACGGATGCGGCCGAAAAGGAGAAGGCGGACTTCGCGACCGTCGTGCGCGGCAATGACGATCTCGCTGCGATCCTCTACACGTCGGGCACGACCGGCCGCTCCAAGGGCGCGATGCTGAGCCACGACAATCTCGCATCGAATTCGCTGAGCCTCGTCGACTACTGGCGCTTCAGCAAGGACGACGTGCTGATCCACGCGCTGCCGATCTATCACACGCACGGTCTGTTCGTGGCGAGCAATGTCACGCTGTTCTCGCGCGCGGCGATGATCTTCCTGCCGAAGCTCGATCCCGAGCGCATCATTCAGTTGATGGCGCGTTCGACCGTGCTGATGGGCGTGCCGACCTTCTACACGCGCCTCTTGCAGTCGCCGAACCTGTCGAAGGACACCTGCAGCCATATGCGGCTGTTCATCTCCGGTTCGGCACCGCTGCTTGCCGACACGCATCGCGAATGGTTCGCGCGCACCGGCCATGCGGTGCTCGAGCGCTACGGCATGACCGAAACCAACATGAACACCTCGAATCCCTATGATGGCGAGCGCGTGCCCGGCGCAGTGGGCTTTCCGCTGCCCGGCGTCTCCGTGCGCGTCACCGATCCGGAGACCGGCGCGGCGTTCGACAAGGACACCATCGGCATGATCGAGGTGAAGGGCCCGAACGTGTTCAAGGGCTATTGGCGGATGCCGGAGAAGACAAAATCGGAGTTCCGCGACGACGGTTTCTTCATCACCGGCGATCTCGGCAAGATCGACGCCAAGGGCTATGTCCACATCCTCGGCCGCGGCAAGGATCTGGTGATCTCCGGCGGCTTCAATGTCTATCCGAAGGAGATCGAGAGCGAGATCGATGCCATGCCGGGCGTGGTGGAAAGCGCCGTGATCGGCGTGCCGCATGCAGATTTCGGCGAAGGCGTCACGGCGGTGGTGGTGTCCGACAAGAAGACGGCGATCGACGAAGCTGCGGTGATCAAGGCACTCGATGGCCAGATCGCAAAGTTCAAGATGCCGAAGCGCGTGATCTTCGTGGATGACCTGCCGCGCAATACGATGGGCAAGGTGCAGAAGAACGTGCTGCGCGAGACGTATAAGGATATTTACGCGAAATAAGATCTCGCTGCATGCGGCTTCCGATCTCTTGTCGTCCCGGCGAACGCCGGGACCCATAGCCTCCGAGCGCGTGGCGACGCGAAAGTCTCTCGACCTGTCCGCCCCTTAATTCCGGTGTCTATGGATCCCGGCGTTCGCCGGGATGACAGGGAGATCAATGCGCCGTCGCGAGCGCACACGCCACATTCGGATCGGTCTCGATCTGGATCGTCGCGTGCTCGATGCCGAAATCCCGTTTCAGTCGCGCGCAGATATCCATCAGATAGGCATCGCCGGGCGCGCCTGACGGAATGACGAGATGGCAGGTCAGCGCCACCTCCGTCGTGCTCATCGGCCAGATGTGCAGGTCATGCACGTCGGCGACGCCCGGGAATTTCTCCAGACAAGCCCGCACGGCAGCCGGATCGATGCCACGCGGAACCGCGGCGAGGGACATGGCGGTGGAGTCGCGCAACAGGCTCCAGGTGCCCCAGACGATCAGTACGCAGATCACGAGACTGGTGACCGCATCGATCCATAGCCAGCCGGTGAACATGATAACGATCGCCGCGATGACGACGCCGACGGAGACGGCGGCATCCGCAACCATGTGCAGATAGGCGCCGCGGATATTGAGATCGCTGTTGCGGCCGGAGGCGAACAGCCAGGCAGTGATGCCATTGATGAGGATCCCGATGGTAGCGACCACGATGACCGTGATTTCGGTCACCGGCTCCGGATTGAACAGCCGGTGCACGGCTTCCCAGGCGATGGCGCCGACGGCGACCAGCAGGAAGACGGCGTTGAACAGGGCTGCAAGGATCGACGAGCCCTTGAGGCCGTAAGTATAGCGCGGCGTGGCGGCGCGCTTGGTCAGCACCGCGGCAACCCATGCGGCGATCAGGCCGAGGACGTCGGAGAGATTGTGACCGGCATCCGCGACCAGCGCCATCGAGCCGGCCGCATAGCCATAAACCGCTTCGACCACGACGAAGACGGTGTTGAGCGTGATGCCGATGGCAAAGGCCTTGCCGAAATCGGCGGGCGCATGGACGTGTCCGCCCGGGCCATGAGCGTGTCCGGCGTGGTCGTCGTGATCATGCGCATGATCGTGGTGATGAGCGTGAGCCATCTGTGATCCATAGCAAGCCTGCGTCTGGATACTATTACGGATAGTATTACGCGGGCCTGTAGCCCGGATGGAGCAGAGCGCAATCCGGGGACTGGCGTTTCAACTCGCTCTCCTGTTCCCGGATTGCGCTGCGCTCCATCCGGGCTGCGCAACTACAACAGCGCCACCACGAACCTGCTTCCCACGATGAACAGATAGGCCCCGAATGCGATTTCCAGCGTGCGCTTCGACATCGCATGCGCCGCCCTCACGCCGAGCGGCGCGGTGAGCAAACTCGTCGGCATCACCAGCAGCGCGCCGATCAGCGAGACGTAACCGAGCGCGAACGGCAGCTGCAGTGGCGCGACGTCGGGATAGGTCGCGGCCGCCGGCCATCCGGCATAGATGTAGCCGAGCGCGCCGGGGATGGAGATCAGCACCGCCAGCGCCGATGACGTCGCCACCGCCTGATGGATCGGGCGGCCATAGAAGGTCATCAGGAGATTCGAAAACAGCCCGCCGCCGATGCCCATCAGGGTCGAGAGCAGGCCGACAAAGAAGCCATAGAGCTTCATCAGGGGGCCGTCGGGAAGATCATTCCCCAGTTTCCACCCCTCACGGGCGAATAGCAGCCGTGCAGCAGCGGACCAGGCCACCAGCACGAATACGATCTTGAACAGCCGTTCGGGGGCAAAACGGGCGGTCACGCTGCCAACGATCACGCCGATCAGGATCGGCAGCCACCACTTGCGCAGGATCTCCATATCCACCGCACCGCGAGCCAGGTGGGCGCGGAACGAGCGCAGCGACGTCGGGATGATAATGGCCAGCGAAGTGCCGATGCAGAGCGGCATCCGCACCTCCAGCGGCACGCCGGCAATCCGAAAACACTCGTAAAATACGGGCACTAGGATGGCGCCGCCGCCGATCCCGAACACGCCCGCAAGGAAACCGCTCAGTCCACCCACCGCCACCAGGAGGACTGCCAGCTCGACAACCTCGGTGATATCCAGCCCCGCCATTCCCGCCCCGATCAGTATTTGCTATTGCGCCATAAAGTTTGCCTGAATCGCGCTTCATCGGCTGTGCGCCGTGGCATGCCAACAGTCAATCCCGCCGCGCGCAATGCTGGTTTCAAGTTTTGAATACGAATTCCGTTTATGTCATTTCGCGATTGCACTCGTCGTATCGACTTCGTAAATAGAATTGCTCTACGCGATCCCATATCGGGCAGAGATTGCCCATTAACCTGTCAAAGTTGTTGAATGGCCGCCAGGATCGAACGCCCCCTTTCGCCGCATTTGCAAGTCTATCGCTGGACGTTGACGATGGCGCTGTCCATCGTGCATCGCGCTACCGGCATTGCCTTGTATTTTGGCACACTCCTCCTCGTCTGGTGGCTGATCGCCGCCGCTTCGGGCCCCGCGGCCTATGCCCACGTGCAGGCCTTTTCCGGCAGCATCATCGGGCGCCTGATCGCGTTCGGCTACACCTGGGCACTGGTTCATCACGCGCTCAGCGGTGTCCGCTACCTGGTCTGGGACCTCGGCTACGGCTTCAAGCCGTCCGAGCGTGAATGGCTGACCTGGGCCGCCTTGATCGGTGGCATCGTCATCACCATCGTCCTCTGGATCATCGCTTATGCGATCGGAGGTGGCCGATGAGCCTGTCCCCGAAATCCATGCGCACGCCGCTCGGCCGCGTCCGCAATCACGGTTCGTCCCATTCGGGTACCTCGGATCACTGGCGTCAGCGCATCACTGCGGTGGCGATGCTGCTGCTGATGATTCCGGTTATCTTCGTCGTGATGTCGGTGATGGGCCGCAATCAGGCCGGCGCCGCGCAGATCCTCGGCTCGCCGCTGGTCGCCATCGTCATGCTGCTCTTCATCGTTGCCAGCACGGTGCATATGAAGATCGGGGTGCAGATCGCTATCGAAGACTATGTGCATGACGAGAAACTGAAGCTGCTCGCCGTCATCGGCAACAACTTCTTCTCGGTCTCCGTGGCGCTTGCCGCGATCTACGCCATTTTCAAACTTTCATCTGGAGTGTAGCGCATGGCCGTGAACGGCAATGGCGCGAACGGCGTTGGCGGCCCCGCCACCAACGGCTACGCCTATCCCATCGAAGATCACACCTATGACGTCGTTGTCGTGGGCGCCGGCGGCGCCGGCCTGCGCGCGACCGTCGGCTGCGGCGAAGCCGGTCTGCGCACCGCCTGCATCACAAAAGTGTTCCCGACGCGCTCGCACACGGTTGCGGCGCAGGGCGGCATCTCGGCCTCGCTCGGTAACATGCACGAGGACAACTGGCGCTGGCACATGTACGACACCGTGAAGGGGTCGGACTGGCTGGGCGATCAGGACTCCATCGAATACATGGTGCGCAACGCGCCCGACGCCGTTTACGAGCTCGAACACTGGGGCGTGCCGTTCTCGCGCACCGAAGACGGCAAGATCTATCAGCGTCCGTTCGGTGGCATGACCATGGACTACGGCAAGGGCCAGGCGCAGCGCACCTGCGCCGCAGCCGACCGTACCGGTCACGCCATGCTGCACACGATGTATGGCCAGGCGCTGCGTCACGCCGCCGAGTTCTTCATCGAATATTTCGCCATCGACCTGATCATGGACGATCAGGGCGTCTGCCGCGGCGTCATCGCGCTGAAGATGGACGACGGCACGCTGCACCGCTTCAAGGCGCAGACCGTCATTCTCGCCACCGGCGGCTATGGCCGTGCCTACGCCTCCTGTACCTCGGCCCATACCTGCACCGGCGACGGTGGCGGCATGGCGCTGCGCGCAGGCCTGCCGCTGCAGGACATGGAGTTCGTCCAGTTCCACCCGACCGGCATCTATGGTTCGGGCTGTCTGGTGACCGAAGGTGCCCGCGGTGAAGGCGGCTACCTCGTCAATTCCGAAGGCGAGCGTTTCATGGAGCGCTACGCGCCGTCGGCGAAGGATCTTGCCTCGCGTGACGTCGTCTCGCGCGCGATGACCATCGAAATCCGCGAAGGCCGCGGCGTCGGCAAGAAGAAGGATCACATCTTCCTGCATCTGGATCACCTCGATCCGGCGATCCTGCATGAACGTCTACCGGGCATCTCGGAATCGGCACGTATTTTCGCCGGTGTCGACGTGACCCGCGAACCGATCCCGATGATCCCGACCGTGCACTACAACATGGGCGGCATTCCCACGAACTATCACGGCGAAGTCGTCACCAAGAAGGACGGCGACGACAATGCAGTGGTGCCGGGCCTGATGGCTGTCGGCGAAGCCGCCTGCGTGTCGGTGCATGGTGCCAACCGTCTCGGCTCCAACTCGCTGATCGACCTTGTCGTGTTCGGCCGCGCCGCTGCGCTGCGTCTCGCCGACAAGCTGACTGCAAACGCCAAGCAGCCGGACCTGCCGTCGAATTCAGCGGACATGGCGCTCGGCCGTCTCGATCATTTCCGCAACGCCAAGGGCGGCACGCCCACGGCGAAGATGCGCGAGAGCATGCAGCAGGTCATGCAGACCAACTGCGCCGTGTTCCGCACCGGCGACGTGCTCAATGAAGGCAAGGAACTGATCCACAAGGTCTATGACGGCATCGACGATATCGGCGTGTCCGATCGTTCGCTGGTGTGGAATTCGGACCTGATGGAGACCCTGGAATACGACAACCTGATCGGTCAGGCGCTCGTCACCATGGACTCCGCCGCCAACCGCACCGAAAGCCGCGGCGCCCATGCCCGCGAGGACTTTGCGGATCGTGACGACAAGAACTGGATGAAGCACACGCTGGCGTGGGTCGAGAAGGGTGGCAAGACCACGATCGATTATCGCCCGGTGCACGACTACACGATGACGAATGACGTGCAGTACATCCCGCCCAAAGCGCGCGTGTACTGAGAAAGCGAAGGCTCGAGAATATGGCTGAGTTCGCACTCCCGAAGAATTCCAAGATCACCGGCGGCAAGGAATGGCCGAAGCCCGCCGGCGCGACCCAGACGCGCGAATTCCGCGTCTATCGCTGGAATCCGGATGACGGCAAGAACCCGTCGGTCGACACCTATCACGTCGATCTCAATGACTGCGGTCCGATGATTCTGGATGGTCTGATCTGGATCAAGAACAACATCGATCCGACCCTGACCTTCCGCCGCTCCTGCCGTGAAGGCGTGTGCGGGTCCTGCGCCATGAATATCGATGGCCAGAACACGCTCGCCTGCACCCGTGCGATGGACGAAGTCGCCGACGGCGCCATCAAGGTCAATCCGCTGCCGCATCAGCCGGTGGTGAAGGACCTGGTGCCGGATCTGACCAACTTCTACGCCCAGTATGCGTCGATCGAGCCGTGGCTGAAGACCACCACGGCCACGCCGCAGAAGGAATGGCGCCAGAGCCATGAGGATCGCGAGAAGCTCAACGGCCTCTACGAGTGCATCCTGTGCGCCTGCTGCTCGACCTCGTGCCCGAGCTACTGGTGGAACAGCGACCGCTTCCTCGGTCCGGCCGCGCTTCTGCAGGCGACCCGCTGGGTCAAGGATTCCCGCGACGAAGCCACTGGCGAGCGTCTCGACAATCTCGAGGATCCGTTCCGCCTGTATCGCTGCCACACCATCATGAACTGCGCCAAGGCGTGCCCGAAGGGTCTCAACCCGTCGGAAGCGATTGCCGAGCTCAAGATGAAGATGGTCGAACGTCAGGTCTGAACTTCAGCATCGATTGCGAAATATCAATGCCGGTCTGCTCACGCAGGCCGGCGTTTTTCGTTTGCAGATACCGGTGCTGCGCCATGCCGCACCCGTTTCGCGCTATCGTGAATGCCATGCCCTAGCTTCGTTTGGGTCCGCCCGGCATTGCTCCCTCGTCGCGCGAAAATGCCGGCAGATGTGAGGGTCTGATGCAAACACCCAAGGATATCGTCGTCTATCTCGACGCCGCTGACAGCGACGCGCACCCGTCGCGACTGCAATATGCCGCTATGCTCGCAAAAGCCTGGGAAGCGCATCTCGTCGTTGCGCTGGTCCCACAGGATGCAAGTTACAATCAGCACTCGTCCTTCGCGCGCGGTGATGCGGTGGCGGCCATGTATGAGCTCTATGAGGAGCGCAAGCGCGCCAGCGTGGCATCGGTGCAGGCGATGTTGGCGGAGATCGCGCGCGTCCATGCGATCGACTGCGAGTTTCGGGATTGCGATGGTGAAGCCGGCGAAGCACTGATGCTGCATGCGCGGCATTCCGGCATGGCGATCCTCGGAACATCGCGCCAGCCGGGCCGCTTTGCGAGCGCACTGACCTTGTCCGAAGACGTCATCTTCGCATCGGGTGTTCCCTCGATCCTCGTGCCACCCGGCTGGAGCGCCGAGCCACCGGCGCGAAAGATCGTCATCGGTTGGAACGCCAGTCGCGAGGCGACGCGCGCCGTTTCCGATGCACTTCCGCTACTGGTCGCGGCCGAGGAAGTTCACGTGGTCGTGGTGACGGAAGCCAAGGTCAATCGCCTGCTGGGCGCCGATCCCGGCGCCGACATCTCCCGGCATCTGGCCCGGTATGGCGTCAGCGTCACACTGGACAATCTCAAGGGGAACGATGCGGGCGCGCTGATCCTGTCGAAGGCGGCCGAGATCAATGCCGACCTCATCGTCATGGGCGCATTCGGGCAATCCAAGATTACCGAATTCGTGTTCGGCTCCGTAACGGGAACGCTGCTCCGGGACGCGACGATTCCGATCCTGCTGTCACGCTGATCCGGGCCGGCGCATGTTCCGCGCCAAGATTCCTGCCCAAGCCCTGTGCAAATCGGACCATTGAGGGCCGATCCTGCGGATATTGCTGTGCCCCCGGCAAAACCCCCTCGCCATGTCAGGCGCTGCCTGTGCTAGTTTGTGTCCGACATTTGGTGGTGAGGGTTTGGTCGATGTTTCAGAAGCTGGGTTTGGGCGTGGCCGCCGGTGCGGTCCTGATGGCATCGATCGTATCGGCAAATGCCCAGACCGCCATGAAATTCGCCCTCGACTGGAAATTCGAGGGCACCTCGGCGCCGTATTTCGTCGCGCTCGACAAGGGCTACTACAAGGCCGAGGGGCTCGACGTCACCATCGATAGCGGTCCGGGCTCGGTCGCGGGCATCGCGCGTGTCGCCGCCGGCACCTATCCGATCGGTTTCTTCGACATCAACTCGCTGGCCCGCTTCCGCGACCAGAATCCGGACAAGGACGTGAAGTCGGTGATGATGGTCTATGACCGTCCCGCCTTCGCGATCGTCAGCACGGCGAAATCGAACATCAACACCCCGAAGGATCTCGAAGGCAAGGTGCTGGGTGCGCCGGCTGCGGACGGCGCCTTCGCGCAGTGGAAGATCTTCGTCAAGGAAAACAAGATCGACGACAGCAAGGTGAAGATCGAAAATGTCGGCTTCCCCGTGCGCGAGCCGATGCTCGCGGATGGCAAGGTCGATGCGATCACCGGCTTCGCCTATTCGTCCTATTTCAACATGCTGTCGCGGGGCCTTGCCGAGAAGGACATCAAGGTGATGCTGATGTCCGACCATGGCATCGTGCTCTACGGTAATGCATTGATGGTCAATCCGGACTTCGCCAAGGCCAACCCGAAGGCTGTTGCCGGTTTCGTTCGTGCGACCATCAAGGGCATTGCCGACAGCTACAAGGACCCGGAGGCAGCGATCAAATCGGTCATGAAGCGCAACGAGACCGCCGACGAGAAAGTCGAGCTGGCTCGCCTGAAAATGTCGTTGAAGGACAATTTCGTGACGCCGTGGGTGAAGGAAAACGGCATTGGCGACATCGACACCAAGCGCATGTCGGACGCCATCGACCAGATCGCCATCACCTATGAATTCAAGAACGCCAAGCCAAAGCCCGCTGACCTGTTCACTACCGACTATCTGCCGCCGCTCGACCAGCGCAAGTTCTAAGCGATCGCCGGCTGATGGACTCTTTCGTCGACATCGATGACGTGACGCTGAACTATCGCGGCGCGTCGGGCGACATCACCGCGCTTCGGGGCACCACGCTGAAGGTGAAGCGCGGCGAATTCGCTGCCGTGGTCGGGCCATCCGGCTGCGGCAAGTCCACTCTGATGCGGCTCGTCACCGGCCTGCACAAGCCGTCGGCCGGCACGATCCGGATCGACGGCAATGAGGTCAGGGGGCCGGTCAAGATGGCCGGCATGGCCTTCCAGCACGCTAATCTGCTGCCGTGGCGCAAGGTCATCGACAATGTCCTGCTGCCGCTGGAAATCGTCGAGCCGTATCGTTCGCAATTCCGGTCGAAGAAGGCTGAGTTTCGCGCCAAGGCCGAGCAGCTGCTGGCCACCGTCGGGCTCGCCGGCTTCGGCGATCGCTATCCGTGGGAGCTCTCCGGCGGCATGCAGCAGCGCGTGTCGCTGTGCCGCTCGTTGATCCATGAGCCGGCGCTGCTCATGCTCGACGAGCCCTTCGCGGCATTGGATGCGTTCACACGCGAGGAGCTATGGTGCGTGCTGCGCGATCTGTGGCAGCGGCTCGGCTTCACGGTGATCCTCGTCACCCATGATCTGCGCGAGGCCGCGTTCCTCGCCGACAATATCTATGTCATGAGCGCGCGCCCCGGCCGTATCGTGCAGGTCAAGCCGGTGGATTTCGCCCGCCCGCGCGATCTCGAAGTCACCTATGACAAGGAATTCGGCGACATCGTGCATGAGCTGCGCCTGAAGATCGCGGAGGTGCGCAAGTCATGAACGCGCGTCTTGTCGAAAAGCTCTCGCCCTGGATCTTCACCGTCGCGATCTTCCTGATCTGGGAGGGCGCCTGCGCCGTCTTCAAGATCAACACCTCGGTCCTGCAGCCTCCATCCGCGGCCTTTGCGGCGATGTTCAAGCTGTGGAAGGTGTTTCTGTATCATTCCTGGGCTACGCTCTGGGTCACCATGGTGGGCTTCGCGCTGGCCGTGGTGTTCGGCGTCATGCTCGGCCTCGTGGTCGGATGGTCGCGCACGATCTATCGCGGGCTCTATCCCGTGATGATCGGCTTCAACACGATTCCCAAAGTCGCCATCGTGCCGCTGCTGATCCTGTGGTTCGGCATCGGCGAAGTGCCGGCCATCGTCACGGCGTTCCTGATCTCGTTCTTCCCCATCGTCGTCAATATCGCCACGGGTCTTGCGACCACCGAGCCCGAACTCGAAGAAGTGCTGCGTGCGCTCGGCGCTGGTAAGCTCGACATCATGCTGAAGGTCGGCATTCCGCGTGCGCTGCCATATTTCTTCGGCTCGCTGAAAGTCGCGATCACGCTCGCTTTCGTGGGTACCGTTGTCTCCGAAACCCTCGGTGCCAATGCGGGTCTCGGTTTCCTGATCGCGCAGGAAGGCGCCAGCTTCCGCATGGCAAATGTCTATGCAGCCTTGCTGTTGCTCGCCTTCGAAGGCGTGCTGATGTACGCGATGTTTGCCTGGATCGAGCAGCGCTCGACCCGCTGGGCCTTCCGCTCGCAGATGAGTGCCGGCTAGCGCGCATTCCACGTCCCCGAATTCGGCCAACCTCGAAGGGTTGGTCGATTCCGCTGCATGCGCTACACTCGCGCAAGGCGGGCAGGGACTGTGAAGACAGAACAGCACAATTCTCTGAAGATGCTGCAGTGGATGATGGCCGCATCCCTGGCCCTTCCTGTTGCGCTGTTCTCATTTGCCGCGGCGAATTCCTGGATTTCCACCAAGGACATTGCCGATCGCGAGATCGAGCGCTCGCTGGATGTTGCGCATGAACACGCATTGAAGGTGTTCGAGACCATCGATCGCAGCCTGTCGGAGCTGAACGAGATCGTCCGCGATCGCACGGATGACGAATTGCGCATGAAGAGCGATGCGATGTCTGCGCGGCTCAAGCAACTCACCGATGCGCTGCCGCAGCTGAAATCGGCATGGGTGTTCGACGACAAGGGCCGCGCGCTGGTCAACAGCCTCAATCTCGCGCTGCCGCATATCGATTTCTCCGACCGCGATTACTACAAGGCGCATATGGCCGGTGATGTCGGCACCTTCATCGGCGCCAATCTGATGCCGCGGCCGCCTTATCAGGGCGCGCCGTTCTTCGGCGTCAGCCGTCGTCGTGCCAGCGAAGACGGGAGCTTTGCGGGCGTCGTGCAGGCCTCGGTGTTTCCCGAATATTTCGAGAAATTCTATACGCGCATCGGCCATGTGCCGGGCAGTTTCTTCGCGCTCGGGCTGATCGATGGATCGATCCTTGCGCGCTATCCGACTCTCGCCGAGGCTGCGCGTCTCGATCCCAAGGGTCCGGTCGGGCGCGCCCTCTCGATCAATCCCGACGGCAATCTGGTCGTGATTCGTGCGCCCGGCGACAATATCGAGCGCCGCATCGGCTATCGGCGACTGGCGAACTATCCGATCTATGTTGCCGCGGGGCTCGAAACCTCTGCCATTCGCGATCGCTGGCTGAAAGCCATCAGCTATCATCTGATCTTCGGCATTCCCGCCACCGCGCTGGTGTTCGGGTTGCTGCTGTTTGCGCTCCGCCGCACCCGTCGCATGAACTTCGAGGCGATGAAGCGACGCGAGGCCGAGGAAGCGCTGAAGCATGGCCAGCGTCTTGAGACCCTGGGGCAGCTCACAGGTGGCGTCGCGCACGACTTCAACAACCTGCTCACGGTGATCCGCTCCTCGGTCGACCTGCTGCAACGGCCCGATCTCGCTCCCGAGCGTCGCGCCCGCTATATCGCTGCGATCTCCGATACGGTGAACCGCGCCGCCAAGCTCACCGCCCAGCTGCTTGCTTTTGCACGGCGGCAGACTCTCAAGCCGGAGGTGTTCGATGTCGGCCAATGCGTCAGCGGGGTCTCCGACATCATCGGCACGCTGACCGGTGCCTCCATCGAGATTGTCACGCATCTGCCGGACAAGCCTGTCTATGTGGACGCCGATCTCGGTCAGTTCGAGACGGCGCTGATCAATATCGCCGTCAATGCGCGCGACGCGATGAAGGGCGAGGGCCGGCTCGTCATCACCGTTACGGCCAGCGCGCGACTGCCATCGGCAACGATGCCGCGCAAGGATGGCTATGTCGCCGTGGCCATCGCGGATTCCGGCAGCGGCATTCCTGCCGATCAGTTCGAGCGCATCTTCGAGCCGTTCTTCACCACCAAGGAAGTCGGGCAGGGCACCGGTCTCGGCCTGTCGCAGGTGTTCGGCTTCGCCAAGCAGTCCGGCGGCGAGGTCGCGGTCGAGAGCGAAGTCGGCAAAGGCAGCGTCTTCACGCTCTACCTCCCGCGGGTCGTCGACGGTGTGTCGCCGGCGCTGGCGGCCATCGAGGCGCCGGTGGTCGACGGCAACGGACTGTCGGTGCTGATCGTCGAGGACAATCGCGATGTCGGCACATTCACCACCGATGCGCTGCGCGAACTCGGCTATGCGACCGAACTCCGGCACAGCGCCGATGAGGCACTGGACGAGCTTGCGCACCATGCCGGTCGCTACGACGTCGTGTTTTCCGATGTGGTGATGCCCGGCAGAAGCGGCATCGAGCTGGCCCAGGACATTCGAAAACTCTATCCGGATCTGCCGGTCGTGCTCACATCCGGCTACAGCCACGTGCTGGCGCAGAACGGGACATTCGGCTTCGAGCTGTTGCAGAAGCCCTATTCCATCGAACAGCTCTCGCGTGTGCTGGCCAAGGCCGGAAACTGGCGCAAGGCCCAGCGCGAGACGGTGTGAGAGAGGTCCGGCCTAACCTCTCTCCGCTCTCTACGGGGAGAGGTTAAGGAAGGCGCGCAATCGCGAACTAGACGAAATTGATCTGCAGCATCGGCAGCGCGAAGATCGCGACATTGGTGAAGAAGCCGCCGGCATAGGCCAGCGAGCGCGGCGTCGATTTGTCGGCGATGTAAAGCAGTGCATGGGCGATGCGGAAGGCGAGATACACTGCCGCCAGCACGCCGACCGTCTTGGCCGATGCGCCGAAGCTCAGCGCGCCCAGCACCGCGGCTGCATAGAACGGGAAGCTCTCGAAGGCATTCTGATGCGCCGCATAGGCGCGGCGCTTGGCACCGGTGAGGTTCTCGGCGCTGTCACGCGGCGTGTTATTGTCGCGGGATCCGGATTTGGCGTAGCCGGCGATGATCAGCGGCAGCAGCGCGGCAATCAGAATGCTCCAATAGGCAAACGGCATCGAATCCCCCAAGGCGTTATGATGGCGTGTTGATGGGCGGTTCCCGATCGGCTGTCAAATCGGCGCGTGCGTCGGGACCGTCCCGGAACATCGCCTGCTTGCGCCCGTTACTCCTGCAAAGGGAGAACTCACATGGCCAATGACAATACCCGCGATACCGACCGCGCCTGGGAACTGATGAAGAAGATCGGCTTCGCGATGCTGGTCACGCAGGATGGCTCGAAGCTGCGGGCGCGGCCGATGTCCGCCTACGTCGATCGCGAAGCGGGCGCGGTCTATTTCCTGTCCGATGCGCGCCAGCACAAGGATGACGAGATTCGGCAGAACCCGAACGTCAACCTCTCCTTCGCCGATGCAGGCGACCAGAAATACGTGTCAGTCAGCGGCACGGCGTCGGTCTCAAATGATCGCGCCAAGATCAAGGAGCTGTTCACCACCACGGCCAAGGCATGGTGGGACAATGCGGATGATCCGAATATCCGCGTGCTGAAGTTTTCGCCCGATGAGGCTGAGTATTGGGACTCGCCGGGTACTGTCATCAGCTACGTGAAAATGGCGACAGCGGCTGTGACGGGATCGCGTCCTGACATCGGCACCAATCGCAAGGTGGCGATCTGATGATCCGCGCCGCACCAGGCAGTCCGCCGGTAGAGGAGCCCCCGATTACGCCGGGCAAGCCTTCCGAGCCGCCACAGGAAAGTCCGCCGGGAAGCCCGCGGCCCGAAGTGCCGCCGCCGGTTCATGATCCTGACAAGCCAACGCGGCCTGATGAGCTACCTGGTGATTTGCCGCCCGATATACCAATGCCGAATCCGGATGAGGCTCCGGGCCAGCGGCCGCCGGTGATGTAGTACTGACGCTACTAAACAAACGGTCTGAACGTGCCATGAACAATGCACGCGCAGACCGTTATCCTGCGTGAAATAAATACGACTGTGGCTTTGCGGGCCGCCACATTCCGGCCCCATGCTTATTCGTTCATCAGCGTGCCGATTTGTTCGGCCGACATTTTTTGTTGAAGTCTTCTTAGCGAGGGGCCCAAGCTCATCATGACAAAACTTCGTCTCGTCCTGCTGGCGACGACTGCATTCGGTGTGACGCAGATCGCGACGACAGCATCCTACGCATCCTCATCCGATGCGCCGATCCTGCTCGCGCAGGCCGCCCCGCCTGCTGCGGAAGGCGAGCCGAAGGGTGCTCCGAAGGGACCGCCGCCTGCTGCTGCGCCACGGCCCGCGCCGCCGGCAGCTGCGCCCCCTGCTGCCGCGCCGCGCGAGGCTCCACCAGCGGCGCGCCCGACACCGCCTGCACCGCCAGCCGCTGCTCCGGCCCCTCGCGCCGAGCCGCCGGCTGCGCCACGTCCGACGCCACCTGCGCCGCCCGCGGCTGCACCATCGCGTCCAGCACCTGAGGCTGCTCCGCCGGCTCGTCCGACGCCTCCAGCTGCTGCTCCTGCCCCTCGCGCCGAACCGCCAAAGGCGCCGACGCCACCTGCTGCTGCTCGCCCCGAACGCCGCGAGGCGCCGGCCGGCACGGAGCGCCGCGAGCGCCCGGATGGTGAGCGCCGCGAGCCCGGTGCGCGTCCGACGCCGCCGGCCACGCCACCTGCTGCGCAAACCCCGGCACAGCCTGCAACGCCGCCGGCTGCTCGTCAGGCTCCTGCGACGGCTCCAACCCCAGCAACACCTCCTGCGGCCACGCCGCCGGCAGCCTCTACTCCGCCTGCCGCAGCTCCTGCTCCGTTGGCGACCCCGCCGGCCGGCACGCCGCCATCCGGCCGCCCCGGTGGTCCGGAAGGCCGTGAAGGCGGTCGTCGTGGCGAAGGCCGGCCGGGTGCGCCCGGCGCGACCGCGCCCGGTGCGCCTGCCGCTCCTGGCACGCCGCCCGCTGCAGCCGCTCCCGGCGCTGCGCCGGCGACGCCGCCCACCGCGGCAGCCCCCGTGGCTCCGCCTCCGACACCGAGTGCAGCACCCGTCGTGGTCGCGCCCGGCGGTGGTAACATCAAGGTCGTGCAGCCGCCGGCACCGCAGGTGACCGCGCCGATCCCGCCTGCTCCGCCGCCTGCCGCGGCGACGCTGACGCCGATCGCACCCGGCGCCGCTCCGCAGGGGCCGCGTCGTCTCGATGACTTCCGCAGCGAGCGCCGCGAACGTCAGGAGGGTGGTCGCACCATCATCACCGAGCCCGGTCGCGTCATCGTGCAGGATCCGAGCGGCCAGTCCTTCATCCGCCACAACGAGGTCGATCGCTTCCGTTATGGCGCACGGGACATCCGCACCCAGCGCGTCGGCAACGAGGACCGCACCATCGTCGTGCGGCCGGACGGCTCGCAGATCATCACGGTGGTCGGCAATGACGGTCAGCTGATGCGTCGTATCCGCAGGGATCGTGATGGTCGCGAGATCATCATCATCGACAATTCGTTCGATGGTCCCCGCGGTGGCCCGCGTGGTCCGCGCGGCTTCTATGTGGACCTGCCGCCTCCGATGATTCGCATCCCGCAGAACCGCTACATCGTCGATTACGATCAGGCCTCGCCCGATCTCGTCTACGATACGCTGATCGCACCGCCGGTGGATCGCATCGAGCGTCGCTATACGCTGGATGAAATCCGCTACAGCCCGATGGTGCGCCAGCGCATGCCGTCGATCGATCTCGACTCGATCAATTTCGAAACGGGATCGTGGGACATCTCCCCCGACCAGGCCTCGAAGCTGCAGGTGATCGCGGATGGTCTCAATCGTGCCATCTCGCGCAATCCGCGTGCGGTGTTCCTGATCGAGGGTCATACCGACGCGGTCGGCTCCGATGTCGACAATCTGTCGCTGTCGGATCGTCGCGCGCAGTCGGCTGCGGAATTGCTGACCCAGCAATTCCAGGTGCCGGCGGAAAACCTGACGTCGCAGGGTTATGGCGAGCAGTATCTGAAGATCCAGACCGATGGTCCGGAGCGGCAGAACCGTCGCGTGACCGTGCGCAACATCACGCCGCTGCTCAATGGCGGTCAGGCCTCGCTGCCGCCACCGCCTCCGGGCACGGCACCGCCGCCGCGCCGCTAAGCGGAGCCAGTAAATACCAACGGCCGGGAGCGATCCCGGCCGTTGCGTTTAGAGCTTTGCCAACTCGCTGCGACGTGATGAATTCTGGTCTGCCGCGTCACATTGCCCGCATATGAAACTGGCATTGAAACCAAACGTAATTGCCAAAGCCGCCCGCGGCGGCACAGCAAAATTTTCAGGAGAAGCACCATGTCATTGATGTCCCGACGCCACTTGATGTTCGCTGCGACCGGCATGGCTGCCGCCATTGCCGCGCCGCGCTTCGCTTTCGCCCAGGCCGCCGCGCCTGCTGCGACGCCGGCTGCAGGCAATGCACCCTTCATCCTGCCGCCGCTGACCTATCCGGTGAATGCGCTGGAGCCGCATATCGATGCGAAGACCATGGAGATCCATCACGGCAAGCATCACTCCACCTATGTCGCCAACATGAACACCTTCGCCAAGGACACGCCGATGCTCGGCGAGAAACCGCTGGTGGAAGTGCTCGGCAATCTCAACAGCGTGCCGGAGGCGATCCGCACCGGCGTGCGCAACAATCTCGGCGGCCACGCCAATCACACCATGTTCTGGCAGATCATGGGCCCGAATGGCGGCAAGCCGGATGGTGAAGTGCTTGCCGCGATCGATCGCGACCTCGGCGGCATGGAGAAATTCCAGACCGATTTCAATGCCGCCGGCGGCCGTCAGTTCGGCTCGGGCTGGGTGTTCGTGGTGGTCGACAAGACCGGCAAGCTGTCGATCGAAACGCGTCCGAACCAGGACAATCCGATCATGGACGGCAAGCGCGCGCTGATGGGCAATGACGTCTGGGAGCACGCCTATTACCTGACCTATCAGAATCGCCGGCCGGACTATTTGAAGGCGTGGTGGAATACGGTGAACTGGACCAAGATCGGCGAACGCTATGCCGCCGCCAAGGCCGGCACGCTGGCGGTGTAATTCTCTTTGTAGGGTGGGCAAGCGACTTGTCCGCCATAGCGCGAAGCGCGACGGCGGAAGCGCTCCCACCATCACTTGCTCAGCACTTGAAGGTGGGCACGGCGCAAGTGCGCCTTTGCCCACCCTACAGAATCACTTCGTCACGTCGCCCGCATCGCGCTCGCTTTCGGCGAGCGTGGCCGGCTCGATGCTGTAGCGCTTGATCAGCGGCATCTGGGCGACGGCAAATGCCATGGTCAACGGGATCACGCCGAACGCCTTGAAGGTCACCCAGAAATCGGTGCTCTGGGTGCGCCAGATCACTTCGTTGATCACGGCCATGGCCGCAAAGAAGAGCGTCCAGCGCAGCGTCAGCGCGCGCCACCCTTCCGGCGTCAGGTTGAAGACCTGATCGAACATGATGGCGATGAAGGAGCGACCGAACAGCAGGCCGCCGCCCAACACCACCGCGAACAGGCCGTAGATGATGGTCGGCTTGACCTTGATGAAGGTCTCGTCATGCAGCCACAGCGTCAATCCGCCGAACACCAGCACCACGAAAGCCGTCACGATCGCCATGATCGGCACATGCTTGACCACCACATAGGACGCGATCATCGCGATGACGATCGCCACCATGAAAGCGCCGGTGGCCGCGAACAGGCCGAACTTCGAATTGGCCACGAAGAAGATGATCAGCGGCCCGAGCTCGGTGGCGAGCTTGAACAGCGGATGCGGCTGCTTCTTGTCGATGACGTCGCTGCTCATGGTCTTCAGCTTTCGATTCCTGCTACGGCCTTGGCGAAATCGCTGGCCGTGAACGGCGCGAGATCGTCGATGCCTTCGCCGACGCCGATGAAATGCACCGGCAGTTTGTATTTCTCCGACAGCGCCACCAGGATGCCGCCGCGGGCGGTGCCGTCGAGCTTGGTCATCACCAGGCCGGTGACCCCAGCCGTACGATGAAACGCCTCGACCTGCGACAGCGCGTTTTGTCCCACCGTGGCGTCAAGCACCAGCAGCACCGCATGCGGCGCTGATGCGTCCACCTTCTTGATGACGCGAACCACCTTTTCGAGCTCGTTCATCAGCTCGGCCTTGTTCTGCAGCCGGCCGGCGGTGTCGATCAGCAGCACGTCGCGATTGTCGTCGCGGGCGGCGGTGACGGCGGAGAAAGCGAGGCTTGCGGAGTCAGAGCCCTGCGTGCCGGCAATGACCGGCACCTTGTTGCGCTCGCCCCAGACCTTGAGCTGTTCGATGGCTGCGGCGCGAAACGTGTCGCCGGCGGCGAGCATGACCTTGCGGCCTTCCGCGGTGAGTTTCGAGGCCAGCTTGCCGATGGTGGTGGTCTTGCCGGAGCCATTGACGCCGACCACGAGGAGAACGAACGGTTTGTGGGCGGTGTCGATCTCGAGCGGCTTGGCGACGGGCGCCAGCACTTTCTCGACCTCGGCGGCGACCACGGCCTTCACCTCATCGGCGGAGATGGCCTTGTCGAACCGGCCCTGGCCGACCGCCTTGGCGATCCGGGCAGCCACGTCGGAGCCGAGATCGGCGCGCAGCAGCACGTCCTCGATATCCTCGAGCATCGCGCGGTCGAGCTTGCGCTTGGTCACGAGGTCGGCGACCGCCGAGCCGATCGAGCTCGAGGTGCGCTTCAGGCCGTCGGAGAGCCGTCGCCACCAGCTCTGTTTTGGCGTTTGGGGAGTGTCGCTCATGTCGGGGGTGTGTTAGCCGTTTCGCGCCATGAATCAAAGCAATGCCAGTGAAAGTGACGTCGACGCCCTGCCGGTTGCGGTCGTCGAGCCCGCCCTTGTCGGCGATCTGACCGAAGCCGACATTCTGTCGCGGGTGCTGCACCGGGATGGCCTGATGCTGGTGATCGACAAGCCGGCCGGTTTGCCGGTGCATCGTGGCCCCAAAGGTGGGCCGAATTTGGAGAACTCGTTCAGGTTCCTGCAATATGGCCTGCCACGCGCACCCGTGCTGGCGCATCGGCTGGATCGGGACACGTCGGGCTGCCTGGTGCTGGGCCGCCATCGCAAGGCGACCGCCTCGCTCGGCCTGCTGTTCAAGCACAGCCGCATTTCCAAGACCTATTGGGCGGTGGTCGAAGGTGGGCCAGAGGCCGACGAGGGCGTGATCGACATGCCGCTCGGGCGGCTTAATGCCGAGCGCGGCTGGTGGATGAAGCCGGACCCGGAAGGGCTGCCGTCGGTGTCGAATTTCAAGGTGCTCGGCCGCGGTGGCGGCATGAGCTGGCTGGCGCTGGAGCCGGTCACCGGGCGTACGCATCAGCTGCGCGTGCATACATCGGCTTCGGGGTATCCGATCGTTGGCGACAATATCTATGGCAATGGGCCACGCTTCGGCGAGCCAACGCTGCATCTGCATGCGCGGGAGATCGTGATTCCGATCTCGAAGAACAAGGACCCGGTGCGGGTGACAGCGCCGGTGCCGAAGCATCTGCAGGAGCGGATGCGGGCGTGTGAGTGGAATGGGGAGTGACTCTCCCTGTCGTCACCCGGCTTGACCGGGTGACCTAGCAAACTCAATTGTTGGTACTTGATCGGCGAGGCCGGTGTCTACTGGATACCCGCATTCGCGGGGATGACAGTATGAGTGTTCAGGCCATCGGTTACGCATCAAGCCGCTTGAACACCAGCGTCGCGTTCGTGCCACCAAAGCCGAACGAGTTCGACAACACGGCGCCAAGCTTGGCATTGTCGATGCGCTTGCGCACGATCGGCATGTCGGCAAACACCGGATCGAGTTCGGTGATGTTGGCGCTCTCGCAGACAAAACCGTTCTGCATCATCAGCAGCGAATAGATGGCTTCCTGCACGCCGGTGGCGCCGAGCGAATGGCCGGTGAGCGCCTTGGTCGCCGAGATCGGCGGGCACTTGTCGCCGACGCCGAACACGTTGCGGATCGCCTGCATTTCCGGCGGATCGCCGGCCGGGGTCGAGGTCGCATGCGGGTTGATGTAGTCGATCTTGATGCCGCCGGTGGTGGCCAGCGCCATCTTCATGCAGCGCTCGGCGCCTTCGCCCGACGGGGCGACCATGTCGTAGCCATCCGAGGTCGCGCCATAGCCGACGATCTCGCCATAGATCTTGGCGCCGCGCGCTTTGGCGTGTTCGAGTTCTTCGATCACCAGCACGCCAGCGCCGCCGGCGATGACAAAACCGTCGCGATTGACGTCATAGGGACGCGAAGCGGTGGCGGGCGTGTCGTTGTATTTCGACGACATGGCGCCCATGGCGTCGAACAGCACCGACAGCGACCAGTCGAGTTCTTCGCAGCCGCCGGCAAATACGACGTCCTGCTTGCCCCACTGGATCATCTCATAGGCATTGCCGATGCAGTGATTCGAGGTCGCGCAGGCGGACGAGATCGAGTAGTTCACGCCCTTGATCTTGAACCAGGTCGCGAGCGTCGCGGAAGCAGTCGACGACATCGCCTTCGGCACCGCGAACGGGCCGACGCGCTTCGGGCCCTTGCTGCGGGTGATATCGGCGCTGTCGACAATGGTGCGGGCCGACGGGCCGCCGGAGCCCATGATGATGCCGGTGCGCTCGTTGGAAACTTCTTCGGGCGACAGGCCGGAGTCCTGGATCGCCTGCTCCATGGCAATGTGATTCCACGCAGCGCCTTCACCGAGGAAGCGCATGGCGCGACGATCGACCACGTCGGCAGGATTGATGGTCGGCGCGCCCTGCACCTGCGAACGGAAACCCAGCTCTGCATGTTTCTCGGCGCGCGTAATGCCGGACTTGGCCTCGTGGAGGCTCGCAAGCACTTCCTGCGTGTTGTTTCCGATGGATGAAACAATGCCCATCCCGGTGACGACAACCCGTCTCATGATCGTCTCGCCCTTTGAATTACGTGTTGTGGACTCGGCGGTCGCCCCCTCGGAAACCGCCGTCGAGATACAGTGGCTGCTACGCTGCCGACTGTGTTGCGGTGGCATCCTGCTTGAACAGGCCGACCTTCAGGTCCTTTGCCCGATAGATAATCTCGCCATCGGCAGAAAGCGAGCCATCGGCAATGCCGAGCCACAGTTTGGAGCGCATCACGCGCTTGACGTCGATGGTGTAGACGACCTTTTTGACATTCGTCAGTACCTGGCCGGAGAATTTCAGATCGCCGAGGCCGAGCGCGCGGCCCGGACCAATACCGCCGGACCAGCCAAGGAAAAAGCCGACCATCTGCCACATGGCGTCGAGGCCGAGGCAGCCCGGCATCACCGGATCGTTCTTGAAGTGGCAGGCGAAGAACCAGAGGTCCGGATTGACGTCGAGTTCGGCCTGGATGAAGCCCTTGCCGAATTCGCCACCGTCTTCGGTAATGGTGGTGATGCGGTCGAACATCAGCATCGGAGGCAGCGGTAGCTGGGCATTGCCTGGTCCGAACAGCTCGCCGCGGCCACAAGCCAGCAGGTCTTCGTAAGTATAGCTGTTCTTTTTGTCCTGAAGCATACCGGGCTTTCTGGGTCCACTGCTGTCCAAGGGCTGACTTTGACCAAGAAAGCCCATATAGAATTGTTCCAAATGTCGCGGGAACCTGTCCCGGTTCGGGGCTCTCTATCATACGCTCATAAGGCGGCAAAGCGGCGTATCACCCGCTTTTAACGGCATAATTGGGTTTGGCCCTCGTGCTGCAATGCACGGTTCCCCGGGGCAGATCGTCTAGTTGCGAAAATCTTGCATCTGGAGCCCTTCCTTTTTATATTATTGGGGAATTTCCGAGTAGAATTGCGTGGAAGTGACAGGATTACTGACGTGGATATGAGCGACAGCATTTCGACGATGGACGACGCAACCGCGGTTGCCGAAATCAATCATGGCCGCCAGCCGGCCCTGACTGGTTGCCCGTGGCATGACGTCAACGAGATGCTGCAATCGGTCGGCCTGCGTCCCACCCGTCAGCGCATGGCGCTGGGCTGGCTGCTGTTCGGCAAGGGCGCACGCCACCTGACCGCGGAAATGCTCTATGAGGAAGCCACCCTGGCCAAGGTGCCGGTGTCGCTGGCGACCGTCTACAACACGCTGAATCAGCTCACCGACTCGGGCCTGCTCCGTCAGGTCAGTGTCGATGGTACGAAGACCTATTTCGATACCAATGTGACGACGCACCACCACTACTACTTCGAGAACAATCACGAGCTGGTCGATATCCCGAACCAGAATCTCGTCCTGACCAAGATGCCGGACGTGCCGGAAGGCTTCGAGATCAGCCGCATCGACATGGTCGTTCGCCTGCGTAAGAAGCGTTAAGGCTGCACGGGCGCGCTGCGCCCGGCCTTGCTCAAGGAAGCGGATTATTTCCTGCGCTGGCGTTTCGCCGGCGCAGTTTCATTTTGGGGCTCCGGCATCGCCGCCACGATCGCCCGCGCCAGCGCACGGCCCACACAGGCATAGCCGTCGGCCGAACTGTGCAGTCCGTCCCAGCTCGTCAGCGCGGTCATCGGCAGCCCGCCTTCGACGGCGCGGCGCATCAGGTCGAAGCGCGAGAACAGCGACACGTTCTCCTGCCTCGCGGCCTCTGCGATGCTCGCCTGCATCTTGCTGTGGTTCGAGGCGAGGATGACCGGCGCGTATTGCTGATCCATCAGCACCACATCGGCGCCCCTGGCCTTCAGTTGACGGATGCCCTCGACGATCCTGCTGGCAAGGCTGTCGCCGCTCTGTAGCCAGGTGACGTCGTTGGTGCCGATCTGCCAGATCACCAGATCGGGCCGGTGCGCGAAGACGTCGCGTTCGAAGCGCGCGACATTGCCGGGGATGGTATCGGCATTGCGTCCGCTATTGGTGATCGCGACCTGCAGGCCCGGCTTCAGCAGCTCCAGCTCGGATTTCAGCATGCCGGGATAAGTCAGCGCCGGGTCGGATTGCCACAGGCCGCGCGTCGACGACGAGCCGATCGCGACGATGCGCAACGGCTCATTGGCCCGGAGCCGCGCGGCGGTGCGTGCGAGTGGTGCGGCCTCGGTCAGCGGCTGTCCAATGGCGAGGCAGGTCTCGATGGCGGATTGCGCGAGGGCAAGTTGCGGCAAAAGCGCAAGTGCCAAGGCCAGGAGGCCGGGGCGCATTCCGTCAATTCACCTTTTCGTCGAAATACACACCCCACAGGCGCTGTTGCTCGATCCAGCCGTCGAAGCCGGTGCCGACGACGCGGCACCAGCCGTCGCGGCAGCGCCGCACCTGTGCGACCACACCGGCCTGCAAGCGCGCGGCGACGGCGCTTTGCGGGTTCGGATCGTCATAGATCGCGGCCAGCTCGTCCTTCTGCTTCATGGTCACGACCGCGGTGCGGCGGCCGGACAGCAGCGAGTGGTAGACCCAGCCCTCGGAGCCCTCGGAATCGCGGACCCGGCGCCAGTTCTCGTATTCGGCCGTGATCTCAACGGGCAAGCCGGCCTTGGTATAGACCCAGGCGACATCGTTATCCTTGGTGGGACCGGCGCGGACATTCACATGGTCGGATTTCAGGCTGACATAGCGCGGCACCGGCAGGCCGCTGGCGCCGAGCGGAACGTTACTGGCGGCGAGAACCGGATCGATCGCTGCGACCAAGAGTGCCGCCACCAAACCCGCATACGCAAAACGCCCCGCCGTCATTAACCCAACCTCGTCCCAATCCATCATTGTCGCATTGCACGCTTGCCTTGAGGTTCTTGTTTCGGCCCTGTTCTCTGATAGAGAGGACCGAAGGCCCAAGACACTGACCACGACACCCGGTTAAGTGTCGGGGAACCCGAGGAAACGGTGCATTTGCGCGGCTGCCGGAGTTTCGATCAACCGGGTTAATGCGGACTGAACGAACAAGGGGCGAGTGAGCAGGATATGACGATCAAGAAGAAGCCCCTCGTTGTCGTCACCCGCCGTCTGCCGGATTCCATCGAGACGCGGATGCGCGAATTGTTCGACGCCCGTCTCAATGTCGACGATGTGCCGATGACGCAGGAGCAGCTCGCCGAGGCGATCCGCACCGCCGACGTGCTGGTTCCCACCGTTACCGACGAAATCACCAAGGACTTGCTCGATCAGCCCGACTGCAAGGTGAAGCTGATCGCCAATTTCGGCAATGGCGTCGACAACATCGATGTCGCTGCGGCCCAGGCCAAGGGCATCACCGTCACCAACACGCCAAAAGTACTGACCGAGGATACGGCCGACATGACCATGTCGCTGATCCTCGCGGTGCCGCGCCGCCTCATCGAGGGCGCCGCGATCCTCACCGAGGGGCGTGAGGACTGGCAGGGCTGGTCGCCGACCTGGATGCTCGGCAAGCGACTCGGCGGCAAGCGCCTCGGCATCATCGGCATGGGCCGCATTGGCCAGGCGGTGGCGCGTCGCGCCAAGGCGTTCGGGCTGCAGATCCACTATCACAACCGCAAGCCGGTCGCCCCCGTAATCGCCGACGAACTCGGCGCCACGTACTGGGACTCACTCGACCAGATGCTGGCGCGCATGGACATCATCTCGGTGAATTGTCCGCACACGCCGGCGACATTCCATCTGCTGTCGGCGCGTCGTCTCAAGCTGATGCGCAAGGATGCCTATATCGTCAACACCGCGCGCGGCGAGGTGATCGACGAGGAGACGCTGACCAAGCTGATCGAGACCGGTGACATCGCTGGCGCCGCGCTCGACGTGTTTGAGCACGAGCCTGCGGTGAATCCGAAACTGGTGCGTCTCGCCAAGGCCGGCAAGGTGCTGCTGCTGCCGCATATGGGATCGGCAACGGTGGAAGGCCGCGTCGAAATGGGCGAGAAGGTGATCATCAACATCCGCACCTTCCTCGATGCGCACAAGCCGCCGGATCGCGTGCTGCCGAACATGCTGTGAGCGGGGCATCGCTGCTCTGATTGTCATCACCGGCGAAAGCGGGTGATCCATTAACCGGCGTCAACAAAGCGTAGGCGCCGGTGTCTACTGGATCGCCCGATCGAGTCGGGCGATGACAAGTGAGGCACGATCTTACTTCAACCGAAACATCAGATAGCTCGCCTTGCGCCCTTCGCGCGTCGCCTTCCGGCCGTAGCGCGTCATGGTGTAGTTCGGCCATGGCAGGCGCCAGTCGTCGGCGCGCTCGGCCAGCCAGGTGAAAGCCGGTGAGCGCGTGACGTGCCACAGCGTCCACGCCACATAGCTCTCGATATCACAGACGAAACGAAACTCGCCTGCCGGCACCAGCACGCGGGACATGGTCGCCAGTGTGGCGTCCTGCACGAAGCGCCGCTTCCAGTGTTTCTTCTTCGGCCAGGGATCGGGATGGATCAGGTCGATGCGCTTCAGCGATTGTGCCGGTGCCCAGTTCAGCAGTTCCGCGGCATCGCCGGCGACGAGGCGAATATTGCGTATCCCCTGCGCCTCGATCTGCACGAGGATCTTGGCCATGCCGTTGATATAGGGTTCGCAGCCGATGAAGCCGATATGCGGATGCGCGAGCGCTTCGGCGACCAGATGCTCGCCGCCGCCGAAACCGATCTCGAGGCGCACGGCTTCGACATCGCCGTCGAACAACTGACGCAGATCCGCAGGCGCAGGCTGCGTGATGTCCACGGTGAGGGCGGGCAGAAGCGTGGCCATCAGATCGGCCTGATGGTCGCGCAATTTGTGGCCTTTGCGGCGCCCGAAGAAGGAGCCGGTATAGCGCTTGGATTCGTCGGTGTTGTCGTCAGTCATCATGGCGCGGTGATAGCGCCGAAACGCGCATTCCGCCATCGGCGCGATGACGAATACCGGCCTAAAATCGCGAGGGACTGTCGTATCGAGGATGGGCAAGACGCCGCGCGTCTTTGCCCACCCAACAAACGAGCGCGTTAGTTCGCTTCCGTCGCTTCGCGGGCGGCGATCTGTTCGACGAGGTCGACGATGCTGCGGCGAAGCTTGCTATCGGAGATGCGCGTGAACGCGCGCGTCAGTGCGAGACCTTCGGACGTCGCGAGAAAGTCCGACACGTAGGTGGGTGAGGCTGCTTCGCCAAAACCATTGCTGGTTTCGATAGCACCGAGGCCGCCCTCGAACAGGAAGGAGACGGGCACCTGGAGGATTTCCGAAATCTGCTGCAGGCGACTGGCGCCGACGCGGTTGGTGCCCTTCTCGTATTTCTGTACTTGCTGAAATGTGAGGCCGAGCGCTTCGCCCAATTTTTCCTGACTCATGCCCAGCATTATCCGGCGCATGCGCACACGGCTGCCGACATATTTGTCAACAGGATTGGGCGCTTTCGTCGACATCTCGATCACTCCTGGTACACAAAATGGGGAGACGGAGCAGAGAAGACGCCCGTCGCAGATCGGCATCAGTGGCGAGCCGACGGTATCCTAATAGACTATATAGCAGCGGCGTAAATCTTCCTAAGTAGAAAAATTGAGCCTCTGATGCATTATTTTCTCAAATAGCGAGAACTAAAGCTAACAAAGCTAGCTTAGAAAGCCTTCATCAGTAGATGTCGTGCGAATTATCAATCCCGGATGTGGTCCGTCGTAACTATCTAAAATAGTTGAGTTACTATCAACCGCGGGACTTTGCCCGGCGGCGAACGACCAAAACGATAGCCAGCGCAATACCAATCGCCGCGGGAAGATCGCCGGCTTTCGCGTAAAAAGTGGGCTGAATCGCCGCAGGCAGGCGGGAGTCGAGCACGCCTTCGATACCAAGGCCGAGCTGCGCGACGATGCGACCGACCGGGTCAACAACGACGGAGATCCCGGTGTTCGCCGCGCGAACCAGCGGCAGCCCCTCTTCGATAGCGCGGATCCGGCTCTGCTGCAGATGCTGATAGGGACCGGTGGAGATACCGAACCAGCCGTCATTGGTGAGGTTGACGATCCAGCCCGGCCTATCATTCTGGATCACGATGTCGTCGGGGAAGACGGCTTCGTAGCAGACCAGCGGCAGCATCGGCGGGGCGCCCGGCACGTCCATCGGCTTGCGCCGCGTGCCCGGAATGAAGCCGCCATGAACCTTGGTGAGCTGCTGCAGGCCAATCTTTTCGAGCAGGTTCTGGAACGGCAGATACTCACCGAACGGAACGAGATGCAGCTTGTCATAGACGGACAGGAAGGTGCCGTCGTGATCGATGACGAAGATCGAATTATAGGCGCGGGTGACGCGCGTGCCTGGCGGCTGATCCGGCGGCCGCACGGCGCCGGTGATCAGCACGGTGCCTTTCGGGAGCAGATCCGCGATCTGCGCCATCGCATCGGCCTCGCGCGACAGGAAGAACGGGAAGGCGGATTCCGGCCAGATCAGCACATTGGCCGAGCCGACACCGCTATTCTCCGGCCCGGTCGAGCGATCCGACAGCGCCAGATACTTGCTCATCACGTCCGCCTTGGCGGAGTAGTTGAAGCGTTTGTCCTGCGAGATATTGGGCTGCATGATGCGCAGCTTCACATTGGCCACATACTCCGTTGGCATGCGCGCCAGGCGGACGGTGCCATAGATACCCATCACGACCAGCAGGGACGCCGCAAGCGCTGGCGCAAGCCATGGTCGCTGCGTGCGCGAGCGGCTGTCGATCAGCGCGGCAGGTGACGCAAAGATCGCGACGGCGAGGAATGTCATGCCCCACAGGCCGATCAGCGACATGGTCTGTGCGAGAGCGAGCGGCTCGGTCAGCGCATAGCCGAACGCATTCCACGGGAAGCCGGTGAGCATATGCCCGCGCAGCCATTCGCCGATCGTGAGGCTCGCCGCAAGCGCCAGTACGCGCGACGCATCCCTGGTCCAGAGCAGCCGCGCCAGCGCAAAGCCGAGCGCAGTGTAGAGCGCGAGATAGGCGGGCAGGCCGCAGATCGCGGCCGGTAGCAGCCAGGCGAATGTGTCGGCATCGACCAGGAAGGCGTAGCCGATCCAGTACAGACCCGGCACGAAGTAGCCGAAGCCGAACCACCAGCCGGCCATGGCCGCGGCGGGGATGCCGCGCATCTTGCCGGCGGCCGCACCGTCGATCAGCCAGACGACGACGGGAAACGTGATGAAGAGGATCGGCCAGGCATTGAACGGCGCCATCGCCAGCGACGAGAAGGCGCCGGCAAAGAAGGCAATGGCGGCACGCCGCCAGCCCCAGGCAAGGATGATGCTGAGTGCGACATCGCGCAATGGCTTTGGAATCATGGCTTGGGGATCACGGCGTTCCCGCACTGTCTCCGGAGGGGGGCGGATTCGCAGTGTCAGTCGGTTGCGAACTGGCGGTGTCGGTGGGCGCGCCACGCTTGCGTGCTTCGCGGACGCGCGGAGCAGGGCGCTCCTTGCGCGGGCCGATGCGCAGCCGCTTGACGCGGCGCGGATCGGCATCGAGCACTTCGATCTCGAACTCGCCGGGGCCTGCGATGACTTCGCCGCGCACGGGCAGGCGGCCCACATGGGTGACGATATAGCCGCCCAGCGTTTCCACGTCCTCGCCGTCCTCGCCGGTCTCGAAATCCTGGCCGATCAGCTTTCGCGCTTCTTCGAGACTGGTGCGCGCATCGGCGATGAAATAGTCGCCCTGCTTGACGATCGACGGAGGTTCTTCGCTGTCATGCTCGTCGTCGATCTCGCCGACGATCTGTTCGACGATGTCCTCGATGGAAACCAGGCCGTCGGTCCCGCCATATTCGTCGACCACGAGGGCGAGATGCAGGCGCGCCGCCTGCATCTGAGCGAGGAGGTCGATGGCGCGCATTGACGGCGGCACATAGAGCAGCTTGCGGATGATGCCGGTCTCCACAAGGGTCTGTGCGAGATCGACGGTGCGCATATCGAGACCGGCGGGCAGCGGCTTCTTGCGTTTCGCCGTGGCCGGCTTCGGCTCGCTGCGCGCCTTGATCGTCATATAGCCGAGCAGGTCGCGGATATGGACGATGCCGACGGGGTCATCGAGTGTCTCGTTATAGACAACGAGGCGCGAATGGCCGGCGCTCTCGAACAGGCTCATCAACTCGGCGAGCGAAATGTCCTGTTTGACCGCGACGATGTCGGAACGATGCACCATCACATCGGCGATGCGGCGCTCGTTGAGGCCGAGGATATTGCGCAGCATGGTGCGCTCGATGGTGGTGAAGCCGGTCTCTTCCGGCTCCGAGGCATCGAGGACCACCTGCAGATCGGCACGCACCGATCCGGTCTTCCATCCGAACAGCGAGCGGATGGCGCGCGTCAGCCAGTTCTCGGCGGCGGGGCGGATGACCTCGCCGTCATGAACCACTGCGGGCAGGTTGTTCGCCGTATTGTTACTATCGCCCTCCGGCATGTCAGGTCACCTCGCCCTGATTTGCTCGCGGATCACTGTCCGCATAAGGGTCGGGAATGCCGAGCGTCGCGAGGATCTCGCGTTCGAGCTGCTCCATCTCCTCGGCCTGCTCGTTGTCCTCATGGTCATAACCGACGAGATGCAGGAAGCCGTGGACAGCGAGATGACTGAGATGGTTGGCGAACGGCTTCTCTTCGTCGTCCGCCTCTCGGCGTGTCGTCTCATAGGCGATGGCGATGTCGCCCAGCATCATCGGCATGTCGTCCGGCACCTCGGCGCCTTCCGGCGGCTGCAAGGCCGGGAAGGAGAGCACATTGGTCGCCTTGTCCATGCCGCGCCAGTTGTTGTTCAGCGTGCGGATGCCGACGTCGTCGGTGAGCATGATCGCGAGTTCGGCATCGGCGGTGTCGTCCTCGACCATGCTCGATGCTGCCTCGATGGCGCGATGGATGATCGCGTCGGCCTCGGGCTCGGCGGACCAGCAGTCGGCGACGACGAGAACTTCGGTCGCAGGTGGGATATGGGTCGTCATGTTTGAATAGTTTTTCTCATCGACGGAGCTCGGTGCAGCTCCGTCGTTCGTCCTGGTGATTTGCATTAGTCCCTGGTGGCCGCTGCCTTCGTCGAAGCTTCCTTGATCGAAGGTTTTGGCGCTGCTCCCTCATAGGCGGCAACGATGCGTGCCACCAGCTCATGGCGAACCACGTCTTCGCCCTTGAAATGCACCTGCGCGATGCCCTGTACGCCATCGAGAAGGCGCACGGCTTCGGACAGGCCGGAGACCTGGCCATTCGGCAAGTCCACCTGCGACGGGTCGCCGGTAATGATCATGCGGCTGTTCTCGCCGAGACGCGTGAGGAACATCTTCATCTGCATCGATGTCGTGTTCTGTGCTTCGTCGAGAATGATGGCCGCATTGGTCAGCGTACGGCCGCGCATGAAGGCGAGCGGCGCGATTTCGATCTCGTTGGCGGCCAGCGCACGCTCGACCACGCGCGCATCCATCAGGTCATAGAGCGCGTCATAGATCGGGCGCAGATAGGGATCGACCTTCTCCTTGAGGTCGCCGGGCAGGAAGCCGAGGCGTTCGCCGGCTTCCACCGCGGGGCGCGACAGGATGATGCGATCGACTTCCTTGCGCTCGAACAGCATGCAGGCATGCGCCACCGCGAGCCAGGTCTTGCCGGTGCCGGCCGGGCCGACGCCGAACACGAGTTCGTTGCTCTTGAGCGCGCGGATATAGGAGTCCTGCGCGGCTGTGCGCGCACGCACCGGGCGCTTGCGCAGATTGATCGCCTCGAAATTCGAGATCGGCTTCGACGGATGTTTCGGATCGAACGGAAACAGCGAACCTTGCGCCAGCGTGGCACGGATCGCACCTTCCACATCGCCTTGCGCCAGTTCGATGCCCTGTGCGGCCTGCGTATAGAGCATTTCGAGCACGCGGCGACCGGCGTCGCAGGCGTCGCGGGTGCCGGTGAGCGTGATGTGATTGCCGCGGCTGTCGACGACGACATTCAATCGTCGTTCCACCAGCGCGAGGTTCTGGCCATAGGGGCCGACCAATGCGGAGGCCGCGCGGTTATCGTCAAAGTCGATGACGACCTGCGTCTCGGCTGATGCGGTAAAGTCGGGTTTGCGAGCAGCGAGCGTAGACGAATCCGATGCACTCTTTGCCAAGAATTCAGGCTCCCGTGGCGGTGAGAACAGGCTGCGATAACTCAGGCGATGAAAGATTAGGGCGCGAAGCTGACGCCAGCGTGCCGATCAGGCTGTAGCGCTCGAGGCTGTCGATCCGGACCGGCAGGATCTGGCCGATGATGTCCTCGGAGGCCATCACATGGGCCGGCTGCAGGAAGGCCGTGCGGCCGACGATCTGGCCGGGATTGCGGGCGGCGCGCTCGAACAGCACATCGACAGTCTTTCCGACGGCAGCCTTGTTGAAGGCCGCTTGCTGGCTGTCGATCAAAGTCTGTAGCCGCGTCAGTCGCTCGTCCATGTCGGCCTGTGACACCGTCTCCTGCAACTCCGCAGCCGGCGTACCCGGTCGCGGCGAATACTTGAACGAATACGCGCCAGCGTAACCGATTTGTGTGACGAGCGCGAGTGTGTCGGCAAAGTCCTGTTCCGTCTCGCCGGGGAAGCCGACGATGAAATCCGACGTAAAAGCAATGTCTTGGCGTGCAGACTGAAAACGCTCGATGACCCGGCGATAATCCGCTGCCGTATGTTTTCTGTTCATGGCCGCCAGAATTCGGTCCGAGCCGGACTGCACGGGCAGATGCACGAAGGGCATCAGCTGCGGCAGGTCGCGATGCGCCGCGATCAGCGTATCCTCGACATCGCGGGGATGGCTGGTGGAATAGCGGATGCGGGCGATGCCGGGGATCTCGGCCAGACGGAAGATCAGCGTGCCGAGCGCCCACGGGCGGCCGTCCGGGCCCTCGCCGTGATAGCCGTTGACGTTCTGGCCGATCAGCGTGATCTCGCGCACGCCATTGTCGGCAAGGCGCTTGGTGTCCTCGACGATCTGGCTGACCGGGCGCGAAACTTCGGCGCCGCGCGTATAGGGCACCACGCAAAACGTGCAGAACTTGTCGCAGCCTTCCTGCACCGTCACGAAAGCCGAGACGCCGCGAGCGCGAATCGCCGCCGGTTTAGGTGCCGGCAGGAAGCCGAACTTGTCCTCGACCGGAAAATCCGTATCCAGCGCGCGCTCTCCGCCGCGGGCCTTGGCCAGCAGCTGCGGCAGGTTGTGATAGCTCTGCGGTCCGACCACGACGTCGACCACGGGCGCACGGCGGATGATCTCGTCGCCCTCGGCCTGGGCGACGCAGCCGGCGACCACGACATTCATCTGCTTGCCCTGCTGCGCGGCTTCCGCCTTGGCGAGGCGCAGCTTGCCGAGCTCGGAATAGACCTTCTCGGAAGCCTTTTCGCGGATGTGGCAGGTATTAAGGATCACCAGATCCGCATCGTCGGCATTGGCTGTCTCGATGAATCCCTCAGGCGCCAGGGTGTCCACCATGCGCTGGGCATCGTAGACGTTCATCTGGCAGCCGAAGGATTTGATGTGCAGCTTGCGCGGCGCGGTCATGGAACCTGAAATCTTGGAGAAAGCGCATTCTGTGCGCGGGGTTCAATTATAGGCTCACGCCCGATAAATCCAGCGCTAGCGGCAAAATATAATCGTTACAACGGGTTAGGTCGGGTCGAAGGCCCGCTCGCCGGGGATGCCGGCAGCGATCAGGGTCGGCAGCTGCCGCATGTCGTCGAACACCAGATGGGCTCCGGTGGCCTGCAGGGCCCCGGCGGTGGCCGGGCTGCAATGGGCGCCGCCATGGAAGCCGAACACCGTCATGCCCGCCGCAACGGCTCCTGTGACCCCGTGGATGCTGTCCTCGATGACCACGCAGCGGGCGGGTTCGATGCCCATCTGGGCGGCGGCGAACAGGAACAGGTCCGGCGCCGGCTTGCCGCGCTCGACCTGCAGGGCCGAATAGAGATGCTCGCCGAAATGATGGATCAGTTTCGTGGTGGTGAGGCTCGAGCGGATGCGCGTCGGCGTGCCGGAGGAGGCGACGCATTTCTTCTGCGTGAGGCCGGCCAGCACATCGTCGATTCCCGCCACCGGCTGCAACTGCTCGCCGAATACCCGATCGATCGTGGATCGCAGCGAGTCCGTGTAGTCGTCCGGCAATATGCGGCCCATTTCAGCTTCGACTTCCGCGCGCGCCTCGCGCGCCGAGCGGCCGAGAAAGCGCTCATGCACCTGCGCCGAGGTGATCGGATAGCCATAGGCCGTCAGCACATCGGCATGCACCACGCAGGCCAGTGCCTCGCTATCGACGAGCACGCCGTCGCAATCAAAAATGACGAGATCGAAGCTCACTGCTTGGATTTGTCCTCGTCGAGCGGCACGCAATACAGCTCGAGCCGATGGTCGACGAGCTTGTAGCCGAGCTTGGCGGCGACTTCAGCCTGCAATTTCTCGATGGCTTCAGAGGTGAATTCGATCACGGTGCCGTCGCGCAGATTGATCAGGTGATCGTGATGCGTATCGCGCATGGTCTCGTAGCGCGCGCGGCCCTCGCGAAAATCATGGCGCTCGATGATGCCGGCATCCTCGAACAGCTTCACGGTGCGATAAACCGTCGAGATCGAGATCTTGTCGTCGATGGCGACGCAGCGGCGATAGAGCTCTTCCACATCCGGATGATCGTCAGCTTCCGCCAAGACGCGCGCGATCACGCGGCGCTGTTCGGTCATGCGCATGCCTGTCGCAGCGCAGCGCGCCTCGATGCCGCTCACTTTGGAAGATGTTGATTTCAATGCCGTCATGGTTCTTATCCTGATGGGCTTCTTTTGCCACCGGGGCGTCGTCAGGACAAGTCGCGGCGCATGATCAGGGCGTTCAATTCGGCACCGTTGGCCTCTTTGTAATAGCGCTCGCGCTGGCCCACCACCGCAAAGCCGGTACGGTCATAGAGCCGTCTCGCCGGCATGTTGTTTTCCTCCACTTCGAGGAACACCGTGCGCACGCCGCGACCGGCAAGATGACCGAGATGGGTCATGAACAATTCGCGCGACAGCCCGCGGCCGCGTTGCTCCGGCGATACCGCGATGGATAGGATTTCGGCTTCATCCGCCGCGAGTCGCGATGCGGCAAACCCGATGATGTTGCGGCCCTGGCGCAGCCGGTGGATCAGCGTGTTCTGCTCGCGCAGCATCTGGTCGAATTCGCCGTCACCCCAGCCGCGATGGAACGACGCGGCGTGCAGTCGCGCCAATGCCCCCGCATCTTTTGGTGTCGCGGCTTCGACCACCGCTGGCGCAGTGCGGAAAAATGGGAACCAGGATGGCAGCGTCATGGTGCCGGCTGGGCCTGGTCGAGACTGCCCATCAGGCTCGCTTGCGGCTTGGCGTCCGGCGCGCGCAGATAGAACGGTCGCGCCAGCGCTGTCTGCGGATCGACGGCGGCGCCGAGCCAGGCAACCCACGCGATGTCCGGCGCGGCCTGTTCGTCGATGGCGACCGGTTGCGGCGCGTCGATCGGCCATCGCGCGGCCAGCAGGTTCGCGGCATTGCCGACCAGATACGGCGCCCCGAACCGGGCGGCTTCGATGGCTTCCTCGATCGGCACGACGCAAGGGCGCTGCAGTGACGTGCCGTTGCCGCTCACCGCCTGGAAATACACATGGTCATGCCGCGCATCGATGGCGGCGATGATCGGCGCTTCACCACTGCGGGTCACCACCGGCGCCGCATAGGCCGCCAGCGTGGTCACGCCCACCACAGGCTTGCCGGCAGCCAGGCCGATGCCGCGCCCGGCGGAAAGGCCCACCCGCAGGCCAGTGAAGCTGCCCGGTCCGGTGGTCACCACGATCCGGTCGAGCGCGGAAAAGGCGATGCCGGATTGGGCCATCACGCGCGCCAGCAGCGGCATCAGCGCCTCTGCATGGCCGCGCTTCATCGGCAGGGACTCGTGCGCGACCAGCTGCCCGGTACCCGTATCGAGAATACCGGCGGCGCAGGCGTCGAGAGCAGTGTCGATGGCGAGAAGCAGCATGTCGGTTTGCAGTTCGATCAAGGCGAAAAGAGTGTCGGATTTCGTACTTATAATATTCGATTGCGAGCAGCGCCATGCCCCATTCTCCTGCCGCGAGCAGTTGATGGATGCAGAACTCGCTCAACTATCACATTTATCTTTATCAGAAAGGCACGGCGAAGTGTTTGAGAGACGGGATTATTCGGTTCAGGGCCGTGCGTAAGCCAAAGGAAAGCGGCGCAATCTAGTTTTCCACTTAATGAATTTTTCGGAGATCGATGAGAGGATCATACCAGCTAGCGCTGTCGTGTCCGACTCACCTGCGCGAGCCAGTCTGGTTTTTTTGACGATACGATTTTCCGGGAATCCATAACAAGAAAGTCTTTCAATGTTGCAGTGGTTGACGACTACAGCTGCGCGGAACGCGCTTGCTCAGGCGACGGCGATCAACAAGTCGCAGGCGCTGATCGAATTCAATCTCGACGGCACGATCATCACCGCAAACGAAAACTTCCTGGCGACCATGGGCTACACGCTCGCTGAGATTCAGGGCAAGCATCACAGCCTGTTCGTCATGCCCGAGTCGCGCGACAGCGATGCTTATCGTGATTTCTGGGCGGTGCTGGCGCGCGGCGTGCATCAGACCGGCGAGTTCAAGCGCCTTGGCAAAGGTGGCCGCGAGGTCTGGATTCACGGCTCCTACAATCCGATCATGGACGATGCTGGCAAGCCGGTGCGGATCGTCAAGTTCTGCAGCGATATCACCGCACAGAAGATGCGCGGCCTCGAGGATAGCGGCAAGGTCGCCGCCATCGAGCGTTCGCAGGCGATGATCGAATTCGATCTCGACGGGACCATCGTATCGGCCAACCAGATTTTCCTCGATGCCATGGGCTATACGCTGGACGAGGTCCGCGGCAAGCATCACAGCATGTTCGTGATGCCGGCTGATCGCGAGAGCGCAGCCTATCGTGCATTCTGGGCGAGCCTGAACCGCGGCGAATATCAGGCGGCCGAATACAAGCGGGTCGGCAAGGGTGGCAAGGAGGTCTGGATACTGGCCACCTATAACCCGATTCTCGACGAGCGCGGTGTGCCGATCAAGATCATCAAATTCGCGTCGGATGTCACTGACCAGAAGTTGCGCACGGCAAACTTCTCCGGACAGATCGAGGCGATCGGCAAGTCACAGGCCGTGATCGAATTCAATCTCGATGGTATCGTGCTCAATGCCAATGAGAACTTCCTGTCTGTGATGGGTTATGCTCTGTCGGAGATCCAGGGCAAGCATCACAGCATGTTCGTCACCGTCGACGAACGCAGTGGCGATGCCTATCAGGCGTTCTGGACAAGTCTGCGCCGCGGCGACTATCAGACCGCCGAATATCAGCGTATCGGCAAGAACGGAAAGCAGGTCTGGATCCAGGCTTCCTACAATCCGATTCTCGATCTCAACGGCGCGCCCTACAAGGTCGTGAAATATGCCTCCGACGTCACCGCGCAGGTGATCGCTCGCATGAAGAGCGAGCGTGTCCGTGGCATGATGGAATCGGTGGCGGCCGGCGCCGAGGAACTGAACGCATCGGTTCGCGAGATCTCGGACGCGATGACCAAGTCGCGCGATACGGCGATGTCGGCGGTCGGGAAGGTCGAACTCGCCGATGGTCAGGCGCAGCGCCTGTCGGCTGCGGCCCAGGCGATGAGCGGGATCGTCGAGCTGATCGGCAATATCACCGGCCAGATCAATCTGCTGGCGCTCAATGCGACGATCGAATCGGCGCGCGCGGGCGAGGCCGGTCGTGGTTTTGCCGTGGTGGCGTCCGAAGTGAAGAATCTCGCGACCCAGGCACGTCAGGCCACCGACCGCATCTCCGACGAGATCGGCAGCCTGAACGGGATTTCGGGCGACGTGGTCGATGCGCTGAATGCGATCAAGAGCGAGATCCAGAATGTCAGCGAATATGTCACCGCCACGGCGGCGGCGGTCGAGCAGCAGAGCGTGGTGACCAGCGAGATGTCATCGAGCATGCAGCGCGCCGCGGAAGAAGCGGCGAGCATCGGGCGATAAGCGGACGGAACGGCTGGATGGAGCGCATCGGGCGTGCCGCCCGCTGGCTCCATCCGCGCCAAACTAATCGTATCAAGCCGCCATCGCCGGCGCGGCCAGCGCCTGCCAGTTATTGGCCAGCTGCAGCTTCGGCTCGGTGAGCTCCTGCAGTTTCTCCAGCGTCATGCCCTCGACCATCTCGCGCACGAACAGGCCCTGTTCGGTGACATCGATGACCGCCAGATTCGTATAGATGCGCTTGACGCAGCCCGGTGCCGTCAGCGGCAGGCGGCACTTGTTCAGAATGCGCGGCTGACCCGACTTGTCGGTGTGATCCATGATCACCCGGATTTCCTTGGCACCGACCGCAAGATCCATCGCGCCGCCGACGCCGGGCGGGAAGCTCGGATCTTCCGTGGTCCAGTTGGCGAGATCGCCCGCCTCGGAGACTTCAAACGCACCGAGCAGGCTGACATCGAGATGCTTGCCGCGGATCATCAGGAAGGCGTCGGCGTGATGCATGAACACGCCGCCCTTGATCAGCGTCGTGTAGTTCTTGCCGGCATCGATCAGGTTCTCGTCTTCGGTGCCAGGCTCTGGCTTTGGGCCAAGTCCGAGAATGCCGTTCTCACTGTGGAAGATCACCTCGCGGCCATCCGGCACATAGCTTGCGGCCCGGGTCGGCATGCCGATGCCGAGATTGACATAGGCGCCTTCCTGCAGGTCCTGCGCGGCGCGCCACGCCATCTGGTCACGGTTGAGCGGCTTGTAAGTCGTCATGCTTTTGCTCCCAAATTCTTGGCTCCGACGACCACGATGCGATCGATGAAAATGCTCGGCGTCACCACCGCTTCCGGATCCATGCTGCCGAGTTCGACCATCTCATCCACCTGGACGATGCTGAGATCGGCGGCCATGGCCATGATCGGATTGAAGTTACGCGCCGACTGATTGTAGACGAGATTGCCCCAGCGATCCGCCTTCATGGCGCGCAGCAGGGCGACATCGCCCTTCAGCGGCTTCTCGAACACATGCAGCACGCCGTCGATCTCGCGGGTTTCCTTGCCCTCGGCGAGCTTGGTATGCGCGGTCACCGGCGAGAAGAAACCGCCGAGGCCGGCGGCATGGGCATGCATGCGCTCGCTGATGATGCCCTGCGGCACCAGTTCGAGTTCCAGCGTCTTGTCGCGATAGGCTTTCAGGAACGCGCTGTAGTCGCCCGAGCGCGGATAGGAGCAGATCACCTTGCTGACCCGGCCGGAATTGATCAGGCGGGCGAGGCCGACATCGCCGTTGCCGGCATTGTTATGAACGATGGTGAGATTGGTCGCGCCCTGTTCGTGCAGCGCCTCCAGCAGATCATCCGCGATCCCGACAGTACCGAATCCGGCCACCAGAACGGTCGCCCCGTCCTTCACCCCAGCTACGGCCTCGGCCAGGCTGGCTACGCGCTTGTCGATCACTCCCGAAAACTCCCTGATACGGAATTGTTATGGCCGCCAATAGCTTGCGGCATATTGCGGGCAGAATAGAGCATCGCGGACAGCGAAGTTGAAGAGACAAATTTGCACTCCCCTCTTCCGCAAGCGGGAGAGGGGAAGAACCACCCCACCAATTTCCCAGTTGCAAACTCCCCACCCCGCGCTTCTAATTAGACCAATTAAAAATCATCGGGAGGTCTGCACGTGTCCACAGTGAAACTGACGGTCAACGGCAAAGCCGTTTCCGTCCAGGTCGAAGACCGGACGCTTCTCGTCCATTTGCTTCGCGAAAACCTCAACCTCACCGGCACCCATGTGGGCTGCGACACGTCGCAATGCGGCGCTTGCATCGTCCATATCGACGGCAAGGCGGTGAAATCCTGCACCACGCTGGCCGGCCAGGCGGATGGCTGCAGCGTCACCACCATCGAAGGCATCTCGAAGGGTGACCAGTTGCATCCCATGCAGGCCGCTTTCCGCGACAATCATGGTTTGCAGTGCGGCTATTGCACGCCGGGCATGATCATGTCGGCCATCGACATTGTGCATCGCCACAATGGCGACCTCGATGAGCAGACGGTCCGCCACGAGCTCGAAGGCAATATCTGCCGCTGCACTGGCTACCACAACATCGTCAAATCGGTGCTCGACGCCGCCGGACGCATGAAGGTTGCGCAAGCGGCTGAATGAGCCCCTGCGAAACCAGCTGAGCTAAAGCCGACCGCGCGTTTTGGTGAAAACCGCGGAATTTCATATCTCCGGCAGGGAGGGCCCCACAGATGGGCGTTGAAGGCATCGGCGCACGCGTTGCGCGCAAGGAAGACAAGCGATTCATTACCGGCCGCGGCCGCTATGTCGACGACGTCAAGGTTGTCGGCCTCACCCACGCCCATTTCATTCGCAGTCCGCACGCCCACGCCAGGGTGAAGAGCATCGACGCGTCTGCGGCGAAGGACATGCCGGGGGTCGTGGACATTCTTACCGGCCAGCAACTCGTCGACGACAAGATCGGCAATCTGATCTGCGGCTGGGCCATCACCTCGAAGGATGGCTCGCCCATGAAGATGGGCGCATGGCCGGCGATGGCGCCGGACACCGTGCGCTTTGTCGGACAGGCCGTCGCCGTGGTCATCGCCGAGACCAAGAACCAGGCGAAAGACGCGGCAGAAGCTGTCGTCGTCGAATATGAAGAACTTCCGGCCGTCAGCAACATGAAGGCGGCCATCGCGCAGGGCGCGCCGCAGCTGCATCCGGAAGCCCCGGGCAATGTGGTCTATGACTGGTCGATCGGCGACGAGAAGGCGACCAATGAAGCCTTCGCGAAGGCCGCGAATGTGGTTTCGCTCGAGCTGACCAACAATCGACTCGTGCCGAATGCGATGGAGCCGCGCGCGGCCGTCGCCGAATATGACGAGGCCGAGGAACATTTCACGCTCTACACCACGTCGCAGAACCCGCATGTGGCGCGGCTCGTGCTCTCCGCCTTCTACAATGTCGCGCAGGAGCACAAGCTGCGCGTGATCGCGCCCGATGTCGGTGGCGGCTTCGGCTCGAAGATCTTCATCTATCCCGAGGAGATGGTGGCGCTCTGGGCTTCGAAGAAGACCGGTCGCCCGGTGAAGTGGACCGGCGATCGCTCGGAGGCATTCCTCACCGACGCCCATGGCCGCGATCACATGTCGCATGCCGAGATGGCGTTCGACGCCAACAACAAGATCCTTGGCCTGCGGGTGAAGACCCATGCCAATTTCGGCGCCTATATGTCGCTGTTCTCGTCCTCGGTGCCGACCTATCTCTATGCCACGCTGCTGTCGGGCCAATATAACATCCCGACCATCTATGCGGAGGTGATGGGCGTCTACACCAACACCACGCCGGTGGATGCCTATCGCGGCGCGGGGCGGCCCGAAGCGAGCTATCTGCTCGAACGCCTGATGGAAACATCGGCGCGTCAGTTGAAGGTCGATCCGGCCGAGCTGCGGCGAACCAACTTCATCACCCAGTTTCCGCATCAGACGCCCGTGATCATGGCCTATGACATCGGCGACTTCGGTGCCGCGCTGGACAAGGCGCTGGAAGCCATCGACTACAAGGGCTTCCCCGCCCGCAAGGCCAAGTCCAAAGCCGCCGGCAAGCTGCGCGGCCTCGGCTTCTCTTGCTACATCGAAGCTTGCGGCATTGCGCCATCGAAAGCCGTGGGCTCGCTCGGCGCGGGCGTCGGCCTGTGGGAATCCGCGGAAGTCCGCGTCAATCCCGTCGGCACCATCGAGATCCTCACCGGCTCACACAGCCACGGCCAGGGCCATGAGACGACCTTCGCGCAGCTGGTCGCGGATCGCCTCGGCATTTCCATCGATCAGGTCTCCATTGTCCATGGTGACACCGACAAGGTGCAGTTCGGCATGGGCACCTATGGTTCGCGCTCGGGCGCCGTCGGCATGAGCGCGATCCTGAAAGCCATGGAGAAGATGGAAGCCAAGGCGAAGAAGATCGCCGCGCATCAGCTGGAAGCCGCGGAAGGCGACATCGTCATCGAGAATGGCGAGTTCAAGGTGACAGGCACCGACAAGTCCATCGCGCTGCCGATGGTCGCCCTTGCGGCCTATACCGCGCATAACCTGCCGGATGGCATGGAGCCGGGCTTGAAGGAGAGCGCCTTCTACGATCCCACCAACTTCACCTTCCCCGCAGGCACCTATATCTGCGAGGTCGAGATCGATCCCGGTACCGGCAAGACCGACATCATCGACTTCGTTGCCGTCGATGACTTCGGCCGCCTCATCAATCCGATGATCGTCGAAGGGCAGGTGCATGGTGGCATCGCCCAGGGTATCGGGCAGGCCATGCTGGAAGCCGCCGTCTATGACGACAACGGCCAGCCGGTGACGGCATCCTTCATGGACTACGCCATGCCGCGCGCCGACGACGTGCCGTCCTTCAAGATCTCGCATTCGAGCACGCTGTGTCCGGGCAATCCGCTTGGCATCAAGGGCTGCGGCGAGGCCGGTGCCATCGGTTCGTCGCCCGCGGTGATCAATGCGATCACCGATGCGCTTGGCCACAACAGGATGGAAATGCCGGCGACGCCCGGCCGTGTCTGGGAAGCGCTGCAATTGCAGCAGGCAGCAGAGTAAGGGAGGCGATCATGTACGAGACCACCTATCACCGCGCTGCCAGTGTCGATGAAGCTGCTGCACTGCTCGCCAAGAATCCGGACGCAAAGTTTCTCGCCGGCGGCCACACGCTGCTGCCGGTGATGAAGCAGCGTCTTGCCGGGCCGAGTGATGTCATCGATATCGCAAGGATCAAGGATCTGATCGGCATCGAAGTCACGTCCGATGCCTTGATCATCAAGGCGGCGACGACCTATTACGACATCACGCAGAGCGCCGCGGCCAGGAAAGCGATCCCGGCCATCGTGCATCTGACCGAAGTGCTCGGCGATCCCGCCGTGCGTTATCGCGGCACCATCGGCGGTTCGCTGGCCAATAATGATCCGGCCGCCGACTATCCCGCTGCCGTTCTCGCATTGAATGCGACGGTGAAGACCAACAAGCGCGATATCGCCGCAGCGGATTTCTTCCAGGGGCTGTTCTCGACGGCGCTCGAAGATGACGAGATCATTACTGCTGTCTCGTTCCCGATCCCTGCCAAGGCCGGCTATGCCAAGATGCGCCATCCCGCGTCGCGCTTCGCGATGACCGGCGTGTTCGTGGCGCAGATGAAGGACGGGGAGGTCCGTGTCGCTGCGACCGGTGCCGCGCAGGATGGTGTCATGCGCGTGCCGGCGATCGAGGCTGCGCTGAAACCAAACTGGTCCACAGCTGCGATCGACGGCGTGTCGATTTCTGCCGACGGATTGATGGGCGACATCCATGGCTCCGCCGCCTATCGCGCCAATCTCATCAAGGTGATGGCACAGCGCGCCGTGGAGGCTGCGGGCTGACATTCCGCGCAACGCACAATGCGCGTCACGACGCGCATTGTGCAGCGCCGCAGCATGGGCGCATGCAGGATTGCGCCCAAAAGCGTCTTGCTCTCGTCAGCGACGGCGTTCACAGTTTTTCCCAAAGCGAACGATCTCGATCGGGATCGCATCAACATGGGAAACGCCAGTGACCACCACCAAACTCTCCGGCCCGCTGAAGGGCACCCGCATCGTCGAATTCGCCGGCATCGGCCCTGGCCCCTTCGCCTGCATGCTGCTCGCCGATATGGGCGCCGAAGTCATCACGCTGGTGCGCCCGAAGCAGATGCCAAAAGGCGCGGCCGCGCGTGGCCGCAAGGTTGTCGAGGTCGATCTCAAGGACAAGGCCAGCATCGCGCAAGTGCTGTCGCTGCTCGATAGCGCCGATGCGCTGGTGGAAGGCTATCGCCCCGGCGTGATGGAGCGCCTCGGCCTCGGACCGGATGTCGTACTCGGCCGCAACAAGAAACTCGTCTATGGCCGCATGACCGGCTGGGGCCAGGACGGTCCGCTGGCGCAGGCCGCCGGCCATGACATCAACTATATTTCCATCACCGGCGCGCTCGCTGCCATCGGCGGCGCCGACAAGCCGGTGCCGCCACTCAACCTTGTCGGCGATTTCGGTGGTGGCTCCATGTATCTCGTCATGGGCATGCTTGCCGCGATGCTGGAAGCGAGCAAATCCGGCCAGGGCCAGGTGGTGGACGCCGCCATGTGCGACGGGGCGGCCTCGCTGATCACCATGTTCTTCGACATGACGGCGGCCGGCCGCTGGAAGGAAGAGCGCGAAGCCAACATGCTGGACGGCGGCGCGCATTTCTACGGCGTCTATGAATGCAGCTGCAGCAACTTCATCTCGATCGGCTCGATCGAGCCGCAGTTCTACGCGCAGCTGCGCGAGCTCGCGGGGCTCGACGAGAGCTGCTTCGACGCGCAGATGGATCAGAAGCAGTGGGCGGCGCTGAAGGACAAGCTCGTCGCGGTGTTCAAGACCAAGAGCCGCGATGAGTGGTGCAAGATCATGGAAGGCACGGACGTGTGTTTTGCGCCGGTGCTGACGATGACGGAGGCGACCAGGCATCCGCATATGGTGGCGCGAAACGTCTTCATCCAGCAGGACGGCGCGACGCAACCGGGCCCGGCACCGAGATTCTCACGCACGCCGTCAGCGGCGCGGGCGCCGGTGAAGGCGGAGTTGGGTGAGGCTGTGAAAGGCTGGGCGAGTTAGAAGCGAAGGCGCTCCGCTTATCCCTCCCCGGAGCGAAGCGACTGGGGAGGGTGGATCGAAGCGAGCGTTCAGCGAGCATCGAGACGGGTGGGGTGTCTCCCCACACTCCGACGCCACGTGGGGAAGACCCCACCCCCGCCTATCGGCGGACCCTCCCCACTGCGCTTCGCTTGGGGAAGGGAGACCATTGGCTTCGGTGTTAGTATTAGACCGGCAAGCCGTTCTTCTTCGCCAGCTCCTTCAGCGACACCTGCGGACGGGCGCCGATGTGCTGGATCACTTCCGCTGCGGCCATCGCGCCGAGCTTGCCGGCATTTTCATAGCCGGCATTGCGCACCAGACCGAACAGGAAGCCCGCGGCGAACAAGTCGCCGGCGCCGGTGGTGTCGACCAGTTTCTCGATCTTGTGCGCCGGCACCGCGACGACGCCCTCGCTCGAGGCGACGACGCAGCCCTTTTCGCTGCGGGTAACGACGCCGAGACGGATGTCCTTGCGCAGCTCACCGAGCGCGGCATCGAAGTCCTCGGTCTCGTAGAGCGAGCTCAGCTCGGACTCGTTGGCGAAGATGATATCGACGGTGCCATTGCGCATCAGGTCGAGGAACTCGCTGCGATAGCGGCCGACGCAGAACGCATCCGACAGCGTCAGCGCCACCTTGCGGCCGGCATCATGGGCGATCTTCGAGGCCTTGATGAAGGCTTCCTTGGCGCTGGCGGGGTCCCATAGATAGCCTTCGAGATAGACATAATGCGATGCCGCGATCGCGGCCGGATCGATGTCTTCCGGCGTCAGGTCCTGTGCCGCGCCGAGATAGGTGTTCATGGTGCGCTCGCCATCCGGCGTCACCAGGATGTAGGAGCAACCGGTGGCAGGGCCGGCTGCAGCGGGCTTGGTCTCGTAGCTCACGCCGGCCGCGCGGATGTCGTGGGTGTAGAGCGTGCCGATCTGGTCATCCTTGACCTTGCCCACATAAGCGACGCTGGCGCCGAGGCTGGCGAGACCGACAATGGTGTTGGCGGCCGAGCCGCCGGACATTTCCGTGGCCGGGCCCATCGCGTCATAGATCGCCTTGGCGCGGGCTTCGTCGATCAGCGCCATGCCGCCCTTGTTCATCTGATGGGTGGCCAGGAACGCGTCGTCGGTCTGCACCAGCACGTCGAAGATCGCATTGCCGATCGCAAGCACGTCGTATTTCGCTGAAGTCATTAAGATTATCCCGTTGCGGCGATTGCGGGGGCGGGGCGAATGGTCTTCAACTCATCCCGCTGCGGCCTGAAGGCTGCGACTATCACACCCCGCCCGGCGCCAGCAAGGATGCCTCCCCCGTGACGGTTCCATGATCCGCTCGATTTTGATGGTTTCCACGGGCACGCTGGCCTCGCGCCTGCTCGGCTTTGCGCGCGACGCCATGGTCGCGGCGCTGCTCGGGGCTGGTGCGGTGGCGGATGCATTCCTGGTGGCGTTTCAGCTCGTCAATGTGATCCGGCGCCTGCTCACGGAAGGTGCGCTGAATGCGGCGCTGATCCCGACATGGGTACGTATCAATGCGACGGAGGGACCGGAAGCTGCCGCAGCCTTTGCGGGGCGCGTGCTGTGTACGATCGGTGCGGCCGTTGTCATTGCGGCAGTCTTGATCGGACTTGCGATGCCATCCGTGATCGCGCTGGTCGCGCCGGGATTCATCGGCGAGCCAACGTTGCAGATCGCCGTCGATAACGCGCGGCTGATGCTGCCCTATCTCGCTTTTGCAGGACCGGTCACGGTGATGATGGGGCTCTACAACGCGCAGGGGCGCTTTGCGCTGACCGCGTTTTCGCCATTGCTGTTCAATGGCGCGCTGATCGCGGTGATGACGCTATTGCTGGTGTTTCCGCAAGGAGCGACCACTGCCGCTATGGTGATGGCAGCGACGGTTGGAATTGCCGGCTTTCTGCAGTTGTCACTGCTTTTCTTGCGGCAACACAGCGGCAGGCTTGCGGCGCCCTTGCGGCTGTCGCTCGATGGCCAGATGCGTGGATTTTTGCGCAGGGCGCTGCCCGGAATGGTGGCCAGTTCGGGGCCGCAGCTCCTCATTGTCGGCGCGGCCATCATCGCGTCGTCGATGCCGTCGGCAGTGTCGTGGCTCTACTTCGCCAATCGCCTGATCGAACTGCCGCTCGGCATCGTTGGCACCGCGATGGGTACGGTGCTGATCCCCGAACTGACACGTGCGGCGCGTGAGAATGATCATGCGCTGATGACCCATGCGCAATCGCGCGGGATCGAGCTGGCGATCGGGCTCACACTGCCGGCGACATTGGGATTGATCGTCTTGAGCACACCCATCGTGCGGCTGCTGTTCGAGCATGGCGCTTTCACGGCGCGCGATACGGCAGCCACGGCGCAGGCGATGGTGTGGCTCGCGCTCGCGTTGCCGGCGCATGTGCTGATCAAGGCACTGTCACCGGCATTTTTTGCGCGTGAGAATACGCATGCGCCGCTACTGGCGACGGTGATCGGGTTGGTGGTTGCGATCGTCGCGGCTTACGGGCTCGGCTCATCATTCGGTGCGGGTGGCATCGCGATGGCGATTGCGCTGGCGGCATGGAGCAGTGCGATTGTGCTGATGATCCAGGGTGGCCGCTCATTTGGTTGGGCGATCGATGCCAATGCGCAGCGAAGGCTGCCGATCATCGTATTGGCCGCAGCTGCGATGGGCGTGTTGCTATGGTTGCTGACGCGAACCATGCCGAGTGCCGATCACAAGCTCGCGCAGGCGGCCTTGGTGGCGCTGCAAATTGCCTGCGGCTTGGCCATCTACGCCGTGCCACTTCTGCTTACCGGCGCCTTGCGCTGGCGGGATTTCCGCGCCGCGCTGAGGAAACCCGCGGCCTGACTTCACGACATTGGTCATGGACGCCGCGCGGTGCCTGTGGCATGGGACGCGCCGGCCCGCATTCCACCCGCGGGCGCAGAAGGAACTAGGCTATGTCATCTGCTCCAACGGCATCCACCCCGCCCGCATTCACCCAGCGTGTCTTTTCCGGCGTCCAGCCGACCGGCAACCTGCATCTCGGCAATTATCTCGGCGCCATCGTCAACTTCGTCAAATTGCAGGAGCAGTATAGCTGTCTGTATTGCGTCGTGGATCTGCACGCCGTCACCGTGGCGCCATCAGTCTGGGGTGGTCCGGAAGAACTCCGCCGTTGCACGCGGGAAGTCACCGCCGCCTTCATCGCCTCGGGCATCGATCCGAAGAAGCAGATCATCTTCAACCAGAGCCAGGTCGCCGGTCACGCCGAACTCGCCTGGGTGTTCAATTGCGTCGCCCGCCTCGGCTGGTTGAACCGCATGACCCAGTTCAAGGAGAAGGCCGGCAAGGATCGCGAGAACGCGTCGGTCGGTCTCTATGACTATCCTGTGCTGATGGCTGCCGACATTCTTCTCTATCGCGCCACCCATGTGCCGGTGGGCGAGGACCAGAAGCAGCATCTCGAACTCGCGCGCGACATCGCGCAGAAGTTCAACAACGACTTCGCCGAATCCATCGCCAAGCAGGGCCACGCCGGCCCCTTCTTCCCGCAGCCCGAGCCTGTGATCACGGGACCGGCGACGCGCGTGATGAGCCTGCGCGACGGCACCAAGAAGATGTCGAAATCCGATCCGTCGGATTACTCGCGCATCAATCTCACCGATGACGCGGATGCGATCGCGCAGAAGATCCGCAAGGCGAAGACTGATCCGGAGCCGTTGCCGTCCGAAGAGAAGGGCCTCGAGCCGCGGCCGGAGGCCGACAATCTCGTCGGCATCTATGCGGCGCTGTCGGGCCGCGCCAAGGCCGATATTCTCAGCGAATTCGGCGGCGCGCAGTTCTCGGGCTTCAAGGCGAATCTCGTCGATCTCGCCGTGGAGAAGCTGTCGCCGATCGCCAACGAGATGAAGAAGCTGTCGGCCGATCACGCCTATGTCGATGCGGTGCTCGCCGATGGCAGCGACCGCGCACGCGCGATTGCCGATGAGACCATGACGTCCGTCAAGGACATCATGGGCTTTGTACGCAAACGGTAATTCAAACTCCTCTCCATGTCTTCGCCACAATTGGCGCGATGCAGGCTCATGCTTGCGTCGCGCTTGTCGAACGCGCATGCGCCGTGGCAGCATGGAGATAAGGACTTATTTGTCTGAGCATGATCTGATCCGAAAACCGGCACCCACTTTTCGGGATCATGCTCTCACATCGGGACATGCATGAGCACGCAACGCCGAAGTTATGAAAGCGGCCACAAGCCGAAATGCCTCGTGGTCGTCGATGACAGCGAGGAATGGGATCGCGCAGTGTATTATGCCGCGCGCTGGGCGGTGCGTGTCGGCGGCGGCGTGGTGATGCTGCGCGTGATCGAGACCGAGGACCGCAATCAGCAATGGCTCGGCGTCGCCGAAGTGATGCGCGCGGAAGCCGAGGAGGGCGCCAATGCCGCGCTCGACCGCGCCTCGGGCCGCGCCAATGGTCTCGCTGCGATCACGCCCGAGCGCGTGATCCGCGAGGGCGAGCCGACCGAACAGATCCTCGATGTGATCGACAAGGACGTGGACATTTCCATGCTGGTGCTGGCGGCGTCGGCCGGGGCGGAAGGGCCGGGGCCGATCGTGACCATGATCTCGAAAATGGTCGGCACCTTCCCGGTGCCGGTGGTGGTGGTGCCGGGCAGCCTGACGGATCTGGATATCGACGGGCTGTCGTAAAACACGTCATTCCGGGTTCGCATGCGGCTGACGCCGCCAGCGCCCCGGAATGACAGCTCAAACTCCCTTGATTCGTGCCTTTTTCATCGCCATCTGCTACGGACACCCCACGCGCCGGCCTTGAACCGGCGACGCAGGAGAGACCGATGTTCATCCAGACCGAAGCCACCCCCAATCCCGCCACGCTGAAATTCATCCCGGGCCGGGATGTGCTGACCAGCGGCACCATGGAATTTACCTCCGCCGAGGCGGCCTCGCGCTCGCCGCTGGCGGAGAAGCTGTTCGCCGTGCAGGGCGTCACCGGCGTGTTCTACGGCGCCGATTTCGTCACCGTCACCAAGGACGACAGCGACTGGCAGCACCTCAAGCCGGCCATCCTCGGCGCCATCATGGAACACTACATGTCGGGCGCGCCGCTGCTCGCCGATGGCAGTGCGCCCGAGGGCGACGTTTCGGACGAGGACGAGTTCTTCGACGATGACGACGCCGAGACCGTGGATACGATCAAGGACCTGATCGAGACCCGCGTCCGCCCGGCCGTGGCCAATGACGGCGGCGACATCACCTTCCGCGGCTTCAAGGACGGCATCGTCTATCTCGCCATGAAGGGCGCCTGCTCGGGCTGTCCGTCATCCACGGCCACGCTGCAGCACGGCATCCAGAACCTGCTGAAGCACTTCGTGCCCGAAGTGCAGGAAGTCCGGCCGATCTGAGCCTGCTCCCGGGAAGCACCGGTCGCGGCGGGCTCGCCGCCTGAATTCGGTGCTTGCCACCCTGTTCGCCTGCCGCAACCTTGAGAGGGACAGGTAACCGTTTACTCGCTCTTAGCTTCTCTGCCGTAGGTTTGGGCACTCGCTTCAGGTGCGGGCTGCGCCTGGAGATGAGGTATCGGGAGCGAGAAACGGGGGGCCCAAAGTGGCAACGACGACGCCTGTCCGGACGAAGCCGGCTTTCATCAAATTTCCTGCTCTCAGGTTCCGCGCCAAGGTGACGCTGGGCTTCGCCGCAGTGCTGCTTATCTCGGCCATCAGCATGGGCATGGCCTATCTGGGCTTCGAGCGCATCGCCGAAGGCGTCGTCTCCTATCGCACCACCGTCGCGGAATCGGGCCTCGCCCGTAACATCGACCGCGAACTGACCTCCTATCAGGCTCTGGCCCGTTATTACGTGCTGACCAGCTCCGAGGCCGACGCCAAGGCGGCGAAGGCAGCGGAAGCGGCGCTCAAGGATGCCATCGACCAGTCGATGAAGGCCGCGACGGATTCGGCGCGCCTCGACAAGGTCACCCGCCTGTCGCGTGAATTCACCACCTTCACCAAGATCTTCGCCGAGATCCTCGCGGTGAAGAGCGAGAACGACCAGATCGCGGCGAACCAGCTCTCGCGCACCAGCCTGATGCTGCGCAACAAGATCGATGATCTCGGCGACACCGCGATCATGGCCGGCCTGGCGTCGGTGCAGGATCAGGTGAAGGAAATCACCACGCAGTTCATCACCGCGACCTCGCTGGTGAACACCTATATCGGCAAGGCCGAGGACAAGACGTCCAACGCCGCGACTGCGCGCATCAAGTTCCTGCAGAACCAGTTCGCGACCGTCTATTCCAATGACGACAAGATCAACGGCAAGGTGAAGGAGATCGTGGCCGACACCAAGCTCTATGCCGACGCCTTCACCAAGTTCGTCGAGAACACCAAGAAGGTCGATGGTCTCGCCAAGGAGATGTCGGAGAGCGCTGCGGCGATCACCAAGCTCTCGTCGGAAATGAAGGCCGACATGCTGTCCGAGCAGCATCGGATGGAGACCGAATCCGACAAGACCGTCACCGACACCAAGCAGCTGATCATGATCCTCGGCTTCGGCGGCTTCGTGATCGGCGCCATTCTCGCCATGCTGCTCGGCCGCGGTATTGCTAAGCCGATGACCGAAATGTGCGCGGCGATGCGCAAGCTCGCGGCCGGCGATTTCGACGTGGTGCTGCCGGGTCTCGGCCGCCGCGACGAACTCGGCGACATGGCGGGCGCCGTGGAAGAGTTCAAGGTGCAGGCGGTGGCCAAGGCCGAACGCGATGCAGCTGCACAGGAAGAATCGAACCGTGCGGCAGATCAGCTGCGCCGCGGCGAGCTGATCCGCTTCGCCGACCAGTTCGAATCCGCCGTCGGCTCTATCGTGTCGAGCGTGTCGGTGTCGTCCGGCGAACTCGAGACCGCCGCCAACACGCTGACCCGCACCGCCGAGACCACCGAGCAGCTGTCCGGCCAGGCCGCAGCGACCTCGGATGAAGCCTCGTCCAACATGCAGTCGGTGGCGACGGCGACGGAAGAACTGTCGTTGTCGGTCAACGAGATCGGCCGCCAGGTGCAGAATTCCAGCCGGATCGCCGACAGTGCGGTGGAGCAGGCGCGCCTCACCGACGCCCGGATCGGCGAATTGTCGCGCGCTGCCCAGCGCATCGGCGATGTCGTCGATCTGATCACCGCGATTGCCGAACAGACCAACCTGCTGGCGCTGAATGCGACCATCGAGGCGGCGCGTGCCGGCGATGCCGGTCGCGGTTTCGCCGTCGTGGCTTCGGAAGTGAAGTCGCTGGCCAGCCAGACCGCGAAGGCGACCGAGGAAATCTCGACGCAGATCGCGGGCATGCAGAGCGCAACGCAGGATTCGGTGGCGGCGATCAAGCAGATCGGCAACACGATCGGCGAAATTTCGGGCATCGCCTCGGAGATCGCCAGCGCCGTCGAGCAGCAGGGCGCAGCCACGCGGGAAATCGCGCAGAACGTCCAGCGCGTCGCCCATGGCACGCAGCAGGTCGCCGGCAACATCACCGAGGTCAATCGCGGTGCGACGGAGACCGGTGCAGCGTCAGGTCAGGTGCTGAATTCGGCGCAGACGCTGTCGGCGGAAAGCACGCGCCTGCGCGCGGAGCTCGATCGCTTCATGGAAAATATCCGGGCGGCGTAAGGCTCTCGTCCGTAGCCCTGATGGAGCGTAGCGCAATCCGGGATTCAGACGATCATACGGATTACGGCGGAGTTTTAATCGCTCCGCCGGTCCCCGGATTACGCTGGGCTCCATCCGGGCTACGGCGTCTTCAATCCCAACCCGCGCCGGCAATCCCCGGATTCGCATAGACGATGCCGCCATCCACGGTGAGCGTGGTGCCGACCACATAATCTCCCGCACGCGAGGCGAGATAGATCGCGGCGCCCGCCATGTCTTCGTCAGTGCCGATGCGGCCCGCGGGCACCTTCGTCGCCACTTCATCCGCATTGTCGCGCGCGGCCTTGTTCATGTCGGACTGGAACGGGCCGGGTGCGATGGCTGACACCACCACATGGTCCCTGATCAGCTTCGCAGCCATGCGCCGCGTCAGGTGGATCAGGCCGGATTTGCTGGCGGCATAGGAATAGGTCTCCAGCGGATTGACGAAGATGCCGTCGATGGAGGCGATATTGATCACCTTGGCGGGCTGTCTTGCCGAGCCTGCGGCGCGCAGCGGTGCAGCCAGCGCCTTGGTGAGGAAGAACGGCGCCTTGACGTTCAGTGTCATCACCTTGTCCCAGCCGCTCTCGGGAAATTCGTCGAATTCAGCGCCCCAGGCGGCGCCGGCATTGTTGACGAGGATGTCGAGCTTCGGCTCGCGCTTCGTGATCTCGGCGGCGAGCATGTCGATGCCGGTCATGGTGGAGATGTCGATCGGCAAGGCGATGCATTCGCCGGCATAGGCATCGCTCAGTTCCTTCGCCGTCGCCTCGCAGGCGGCTGCCTTGCGTGCGGTGATGTAGACCTTCGCCGCGCCCTGGCTGAGAAAGCCCGCGGCGATCATCCTGCCGATGCCGCGCGAGCCGCCTGTCACCAATGCGACGCGGCCCTTGAGCGAAAACAGATCCGTGAACATGACGCCTCCCGTTTGTTGTGTTTGTGATGATCGTAGCGTGGATGGCGCGAAGCGCAAATCGATGCATCTTCGTAGGATGGGTTGAGCGGAGGCGCGATAGCGCCGGAGCGATACCCATCACGGCTGGGTGCGTGTGGTGATAGGTATCGCTGCGTTCAACCCATCCTACGGCTGTGCTCCCGATTGCTCCAAATCAAAGCCGGGCCGCCCCATCGGCGTAGGCTCCTCCTGCCGGATCGATCCGGCGGTCCGTTCGCCCGAAGGAGGCAGCCATGAAGGCCCATCAGATCATGACCCGCAACGTCGTCACCATCGCGCCGGATGCGTCGATCCATGACGCGGCGAAGCTGATGATCGATCATCATGTCAGCGGGCTGCCCGTGGTCGACGAGAACGGCAAGCTGATCGGCATCGTCACCGAGCGCGACTTCCTGCGCCGTCAGGAGCTCGGCACCGAGATCAAGCGCCCGCGCTGGCTCGAATTCTTGCGCGGGCCCGGCCGGCAGGCTGTCGACTTCGTGCGCGAAGCCGGGCGAAAAGTGCATGAGATCATGACGCCGACGGTCTATTCGGTGATCCCCGACTCCGAACTGGCGGATATCGTCGAGATCATGGAACGGCATCGCATCAAGCGCGTGCCGGTGGTGCAGGGCGATCGCCTGGTCGGCATTGTCAGCCGGCATAATTTCGTCGCCGCCATTGCCGATGTCACGCGCAACACGGCGGAGATCGGCACCAGCGACGCGCTGGTCCGCCGCCGTGTGCTGGCGGTGCTGCGATCCCGCGAATGGGTGCCGGCCGGGCTCGATGTGCGCGTGAAGGATGGCGTGGTCGACATCATCGGCTTCATCACCGACGAGAATGTGCGGCAGGCTATCGTGGTGGCGACGGAGAACGTCGCCGGCGTCTCCCGCGTGCGCGAGCATCTATGCTGGGTCGATCCGATGTCGGGGACGTATTTTCCGCCGACGGATACCAAGCATGTGATGACGGGTGTTTGATGGGGGCGCCGCCGGCGGCGGTGATGTACTCAGTGTCGTTCCGGCGAACGCCGGGACCCATACACACCGTCCGCAGTGTTATGACTCGAAGGCCGCGGCTTTCTTTGTCTGTTGATGAGACAGAGGCTATGGATCCCGGCGTTCGCCGGGATGACAGTGTTAGCCTTGCCCCACGCGCTGAAAACCGTTCCACATGGCGGTGGCGGCGCCGGAGGTCAGCACCGGCAGATAGCGCGTGTCCTGATAATTGCCGTTCAGCGATACGCGGGGCAGCGCGGTGAACTGCGTCGCATTTTCCGCCACGATCACGCCGGGCCTTGTGGTCACGGCAGTCTGGAAGCCCGCGGCCTGTGCCAGCGCGAATTCGCGGCTGCCGGCGGCGGCGCGGTCGCCATAGGGGTAGGCGAGATGCAACGCGGGCTTCTGCAGGGCCTGTTCGATATTGGCGCGGCTGGTGGCCAGTTCATGGGCGGCCACGGCCTCGCTCTGCTGGGCGAGATTGCAATGGCTCAGCGTATGCGCGCCGATGGTCACCAGCGGATCGGCAGCGAAAGGCTTCAGTTCGTCCCATGACAGGCAGAGTTCGCGGCTGATCGCTTCCTCGTCGATGCCGGCCTGTATGCACAGCGCGCTCATCGCGCGGCGCAGGTCGTCCTCGCCGAGGCCGCGCAGCCAGCCATGCAGGCGGTCGAAGGCCACGTCCTTTTCGGGCAGCGAGCCGGTGGCAAGGCGAACCATGGTGCCGTCGATGGGGGCGTCGAGTTTCTCGACCTTCGCGATCACGCGCTCGAGGGCGATCCACCACAGCCGGCCGGTGCCGGAGGCGAAATCGCTAGTGACGAAGACGGTGAACGGCGCGTCGAAGTCCTGCATCGCCGGCAGCATGTGGTCGCGATTGTCGCGATAGCCGTCATCGCAGGTGAAGCAGGCGAAGCGGCGCGAAAAATCCTGCTCCTTGAGGCGGCGGCGCATCTCGTCCAGCGTCACGATATCGACATCGGTGGCGCGCAGATAGGCCAGGGTTGCACGCAGGAAGTCGGGGGTAATTTCGAGGTGGCGGTTCGGCTGGAACAGGCCGGCATGGGCGGGGCGGACGTGGTGCAACATGAAAATGGTGCCGACGCCGCCGAAAAAGGGTCGCAACACGCGATGCGCACCGCTGAAATAAAGTGCATCCAGGCCGGCACGAATGATCGTGTTACGAATCTGCTTCATCTTGTGACCCAGCACTTTGACGCGACCCACGGACATGATCAGAAACGGTTGAACAAAGCGTTATTCCAATACCAAAGGTGATGCCAGAGGCATGGCTCGGGCTTGGCCTTGATTTCAGTTTGACAGTCCCGCAAGGGTTTGTTTTCTCTCTGCTTCCATTCCGCGGGACATCGAATGCACGGTTTTTACAGGTGGAGCGCCAAATGGTGGCCTGGGCTTATTCCACTCGCCATTCTCTGGGTCGTTGCCGCCTGGTTTAGCACGCTCCCCCTTGAGGCAGAGTTGACGGCGCGAAGCACAGAGGCGCTGAAAAGCACTGTTCTTGATAAAACGCAGATCGCCACCGCCGGTCGTGACGTGCGCTTTGCCGCGGAGGCGTTCTCGGAAGAGGGGCGGCGCAGCGCGGTCGGCTCCGTCGAGGCCGTGCCGGGCGTGCGTCTGGTCAACGACGCGACGCGCCTAGTCGCCGAAGCCAAGCCCTTCGTCTGGGTCGCCGAGCGCGACAATGTGCGCGTGACCCTGTGGGGCACCACGCCGCTGCCGGCGAGCAAGGCGCGCATCGCCGAAGCCGCCAAGGCCGCGCTGGCGGGAACCGAAGTCTCCGACCGTACCGGCCTCAAGCGCGGCGCGCCGCCCCGTTTCGATGGCGCCGCTGTGCTGCTGCTCGATCAGGTTGCCAAGCTGAAAGAGGGCAAGGCGACCATCATGGACGCCACAGTGAGCATCACAGGCCAGGCGCGCGATCTCGGCGGCCGCGAAGCGATCGCAGCAGCGCTGAAGAACCTGCCGGAAGGTTTTACGGTGACCGCCAATGAGGTGAAGGCGCCGCCTTACGTCTTCCAGGCGAACAAGGATCCGGTGGCGAACACGCTGACCCTGAGCGGTTATGTGCCGGACAACAATGTCCATGCGGCACTGGTCGCCGCGGCCCAGCGCAAATTCACCAATGACAAGATCGTCGATAACCTGAAGGCCAGCATCGGCGCGCCCGGCAATTTCGCGCCGGCGGTGACATCGGCGCTGGGGGCGCTGTCGCGGCTGTCGACGGGATCGCTGGTGATCAATGATCGCGAAGTGAGACTGTCCGGCGATGCGCTTTATGATGCGGCTGCCGAACAGATCCGCGGCGGCCTCGCCAAGGAGTTGCCGCAGGGCTGGACGACCAAGGCGGAAGTGTCGGTGAAGCCGGCTGCGGCGCCGGTGGATGCCAGCGTGTGCCAGCAGCTGTTCAAGCAGAACCTGACCAAGGGCCGTATCCGTTTCGAGACGGCGAGCGCCAGCATCAATGCGGATTCGGCCGGGCTGCTCGACCGGCTGGTTGAAATCGCCATGCGCTGCCCGACGACCAAGTTCGACATCGTCGGCCATACGGATGGAGATGGCGATCCGGCGTTCAACCAGACCCTGTCGGAAAAGCGCGCGGCGGCGGTCGAGGACTATCTGATCAAGGCTGGTCTGTCCGGCGATCGTTTCGAAGCCATTGGCTACGGCGCCACGCTGCCGCTGGCCGCCAATGACACCGAAGACGGCAAGCTGCAGAATCGCCGGATTGAATTCGTGGTGAGGCCGAACCCATGACCACTATCGCGACGCTTCTCTGGGGCTGGCTGCTCGGTGCCTTCGTGATCGGCTTCTGCATGGGCTGGATTGCCGTGGTCTATCGCGGCCCGTCGGTGCCGCGGGTCTGGATCCAGCGGCTGTCCGTGCTCGCCGTGATCATCGTCGGCATTGCCGCGGCAAAACTGGTGCCCGGCCGTTTCGGCTATTGGCTCGATCTCGGCCTCGCGCTGCTCGGCTTCTATCTGGTCGGTTGCGCCATCGGCTCGTGGCTGCGCGACATCGTCGTGACGCGGCAGCAGGCGCGGTTTCGCTGACCATGGCGGATGTCGGCAAAGCGACGCTCGATCACTACCGGGCGTTTGGACGCTACAACCGCTGGGCCAATGGCCGGCTCTATGAGGCGGCAGCCGCACTCGATGATGCCGATTACCGTGCCGACCGCGGCGTCTTCTTCAAGTCGCTGCATGGCACGCTCAACCACCTGCTGGTCACCGACCGCATCTGGCTGCAGCGTTTCACCGGCAGTGGCGATGCGCCAGGCCAGCTCGACGCCATCCTGCATGATGATTTCGCCGGCCTGCGCGTCGCGCGCGAAGCGGAGGATGACCGCATCGTCGGTTTCGTCGACGGCCTCGACGAAGACAGGCTTGCCGGCACCATCAAATATCGCCGGGTTTCGACGCCCGAGGAATTCGAGGAACCGCTGATGCCGATGCTGGCGCACTGGTTCAACCATCAGACCCATCATCGCGGTCAGGCCCACGCGATTTTGACCGGGATCACCGGCAAAGCGCCGGAATTGGATCTTCTGTTCTATCAGCGCCTTGCTGCCAAATCGGCGGTCTAGGGTCACGAAAACCTCACGGTGATATGTGAGACTTTCGCCGGACCGGCATTTTGACGCAGCGCTGCCGGGCCGCGTGGATGGTTTGTTAGGTCTCGCTTAATAGACTGAGCAGGCTCGCTTTTGTTCACGCATCCGGTTTCCGTTTCGCACCAAAACGCGCTACGAGGGTTGTGCTGGAAACGGCGTGGCGAACGTGATGAGGTAGCGGTTCCGCCGTGTTGCTTTGACAAGCGCGGGTTTGACGAAACTGGCCGACGTCCCAAGAACTGGGATCGCATTCGAGGTTGAGATGCTGGAAGCAATACGCAGGACGTCGACGTTTCTGCGCGAGAAGCAAATCCTGCACAAACTCGGTGTCCTCGCCAGTATCGCGGTGATCGCCGTCGCCTGTTACATGCTCTACCACAAGCTCCGTAACGTCGACACGGCGCGGGTTCTGAAGTTCATCGCCGAGACCGACCCGAAGCTCGTCGTGCTGTCGGCGCTGTCGGTGACCGCGGCTTATTTCACGCTTACCTTCTATGACTGGTTCGCGGTCCGCACCATCGGCCGCAAGGATGTGCCCTACCGCATCAATGCGCTGGCGGCCTTCACCAGCTACTCCATCGGCCACAATGTCGGTGCGAGCGTCTTCACCGGCGGCGCGGTGCGCTACCGCATCTATTCGGCCTGGAATCTCTCGGCGGTCGATGTCGCCAAGATCGTGTTTCTCGCCGGCCTCACATTCTGGCTCGGCAATCTCGCAGTGCTCGGCATGGGCATCGCCTATCATCCGGAAGCCGCAAGCGCGATCAACCAGGTGCCGCCAGCGGTCAACCGCGTCCTCGCTTACGTCGTGCTCGCGGGCCTGGTCGGCTATGTGATCTGGGTGTGGATGAAGCCGCGCAGCGTGGGGCGTGGACCTTGGTCGGTGGTGCTGCCGGGCGGGCCGCTGACGCTCCTGCAGATCGTCATCGGCATCGTCGATCTCGGCTTCTGCGCGCTGGCGATGTATCTGCTGGTGCCGAACACTCCCGGGGTGGATTTCGTCACCGTCGCGGTGGTGTTCGTGGCGGCCACGCTGCTCGGCTTTGCCAGCCATTCGCCGGGCGGTCTCGGCGTGTTCGACGCGGCGATGCTTGTCGGCCTGGAGATGATGGACCAGGAGCAGCTGCTGGCCGGCATGCTGCTGTTCCGGGTGTTGTATTACCTTACGCCGTTCTTTATTTCAGTCATGTTACTGACGTTTCGCGAGCTTATTGTCAGCGCGCGATCAAAAAAAATGCAACCGGTCGCGAATGAAGCTTCGTCCAGTGTTGGACGGACGTTGAACGATCACGGCGGTCCAGCCGCCTAATCAACAGGCGCCCGTAGCGCATTGAAACGCTGCCGGAAAGAGACCTTGCCGAAAGAGAAATCGCCCGATGGCTATCGAAGCTTCCCCTCCGTCGATGTTCTCTCCCTGGCCGGATCGTCTGCGACATGCCGCGATCATCCTGCTCGTCGCCGCGCTGGCGCTGGCCACCCTGGTGTTCTTCGGTGAATTGACGCCGTTGCGTGCGGTCATCGTGTTCGCCTGTATCGCCGGCGCTGCGCTGGTGCCCTGGCGCCTGCATGACAGTGACGCCGCGCGCGACGAGGCGCTGGTCAATCCGGTCGAGCAGCCGGCGGTGCGCGCCGTGGTCGGCGGAATTCCGGATCCGGCGGTGTTGCTCGATCGCGCTGGCCGCGTGATTCATCTGAACGCTGCCGCAGAGCAGCTGGCGCCGGCGCTGCGCAAGGGCGAACTGGCGCAATTCGCGCTGCGTTCGCCGGAGATCATCAGCGCCTTGCGCGAGGCCATCGCCAATACCGAACCGCGTCGCACCTCCTATGTCGATCATGTGCCGGTCGATCGCTGGATGGATCTGATGATCACGCCGGTGTCCGTGCCGACCGCCTTCGGCGGCACCGACACATGCATGCTGATGACGTTTCACGATCAGACGCCGATCCGCCGGGTCGAGGAAATGCGCGCGGATTTTATCGCCAATGCCAGCCATGAGCTGCGTACGCCGCTGGCAACCTTGTCCGGCTTCATCGACACGCTGCAAGGACCGGCGAAGGACGACGCCAAGGCTCGGGAGCGCTTTCTCGGCATCATGCATACCCAGGCAAGCCGCATGGCGCGCCTGATCGACGATCTACTGTCGCTGTCGCGGGTGGAATTGTCGGCGCATGTGCGGGCCGAAGCCTTGATCGATATTCTCCCGATCATCCGCCAAGTCGGCGACAGTCTCGAACTGCTGGCCACCGAGCGCGGCGTCAAGATCGAGATGCACCTGCCGGACGGCCCCGTGTTCGTTGCCGGCGATCGCGAGGAGCTGCTGCGGCTGTTCGAGAACCTGATCGAGAACGCGCTGAAATATGGCGCGTCGGGTGGGCGGGTCGAGGTGACCCTGGCGCCCGCATCCACCACCGATGGGGCTTCGGAAATCCGTGTCTCCGTGCGCGATTTCGGCCCCGGCATCGCGCCGGAACATCTGCCGCGGCTCACCGAGCGCTTTTACCGGGTGGATGTCGGTGACAGCCGGGCCCAGGGCGGAACCGGCCTTGGCCTGTCGCTGGTCAAGCACATCCTGAACCGTCACCGAGGTCGGCTGCTGATCGAGAGCGTGCCCAAGAACGGCGCGACCTTCACGGCGGCATTTCCGCAGGCCAAGGTGGCTGGGAAAAGCGCGTAAGCGCGTTCTCCCTCCCCGGAGCGAAGCGAATGGGGAGGGTGGCGCGTAGCGCCGGGTGGGGTGCTTCCCCAAACTCCGTCCTTCCGTGGGGATAGACCCCACCCCCGCCTAACGGCGGACCCTCCCCACTGCGCCGCTGCGCGGCTTGGGGGAGGGACGCCAAAGGCCTCGGCGCGTTTCGTCAGCCGCCAAAAACTCAAAAAATGTCCCCCTGCGACATGGCGTCACCACGCTGTTTTCGCGCTCCGGTGGCAGAAGGCCGAATGATGGCAAAAAGCCGGATTCCTCTCGTGGAAACATATTGTTAACCGCTGGAACCTGCTTTCCCGCGCTGCACAAGTTTTGTCATGAAAGCCCGCCGAAACGCCGATTTCGCTGCGGATATCGGTATGTAAATCCGATAAATGGTAACGTTATCAATGACTTGTCGTAGTCATCCAACTGTCATCTGACTATCATAAAAGCTCAACCGACCGCACCTACATGGGCGGGGTGAGCGCTATCGGGCGCACAAGCGCATCGCTCACGACAAATTGGAGATACCCATGAAATTCCTCAAAGCGATCGTCGCTGCGGGCCTCGTGGCCGCGTCGACCTCGGCCTTCGCTGCCGACATCACCGGTGCCGGCGCGACCTTCCCGTTCCCGGTCTACTCGAAGTGGGCCGACGCCTATAAGAAGGAAACCGGCAACGGTCTGAACTACCAGTCGATCGGTTCGGGCGCCGGCATCAAGCAGATCCAGGCCAAGACCGTGACCTTCGGTGCCACCGACGCGCCGCTCAAGGCCGAGCAGCTCGAAAAAGACGGCCTGGTTCAGTGGCCGATGGTGATGGGCGCGATCGTTCCGGTCGTGAACCTCGAAGGCATCAAGTCGGGCGAACTCGTCCTCTCGGGCGAACTGCTGGCCGACATCTATCTCGGCAAGGTCAACAAGTGGGACGACGCCGCGATCGCCAAGCTGAACCCGAAGCTGAAGCTGCCGTCGGCTGCCATCACCGTCGTTCGTCGTTCGGACGGTTCGGGCACCACTTTCAACTTCACCGACTATCTCTCCAAGGCTTCGGCTGACTGGAAGTCCAAGGTCGGCACCGGTACCGCCGTCGAGTGGCCGGTTGGCGTTGGCGCCAAGGGCAACGAAGGCGTCGCCGGCAATGTCGGTCAGACCAAGAATGCCATCGGTTACGTCGAATACGCCTATGCCAAGCAGAACAAGCTGACCTATGCCGGCATGATCAACAAGGCCGGCAAGCCGGTGCAGCCGACCATCGCTGCCTTCCAGGCCGCTGCTGCCAACGCCGACTGGGCCAAGGCTCCGGGTTACTACGTGATCCTGACCGACCAGCCGGGCGAAGCCTCGTGGCCGATCACTGCCGCGACCTTCATCCTCATGCACAAGACCCCGACCGACAAGGCGGCGTCGGCTGAAGCGATCAAGTTCTTCAAGTGGTCGTTCGAGAAGGGCGGCAAGGCTGCTGAAGAGCTCGACTACATCCCGATGCCGGACTCGGTCGTCAAGCTGATCGAGAAGACCTGGTCTTCGGACATCAAGAGCTAAGCTTCAGCTCTTGCGCGGAGGAGAGGGGCATCTCTCCTCCGCTTCTTTCTGATTGATTTTTCTTTTCTTTTTGAACTTCGCGCCCTGGCAGGCCCATTCAGGGTGTCGTGTTTCGGGTATCAGGTAACAACACAGGGGACTGGGCGTGGCAGATATGGCCGTACAGAGCTCTTCGATGGACGCCGCTGGACCGTATGACCGCGCCAAGGCGCTCAACGCATTCAAGACCGGCGACCAGGTTTTCTACTGGCTGACGCGCATCTCGGCGCTGTCGGTGCTCTTCATTCTCGGCGGCATCATCCTGTCGCTGATCGCCGGTGCGTGGCCGGCGCTGAAGGAGTTCGGCTTCTCCTTCCTGTTCACGCAGCGTTGGGCGCCGTCGGCTGAACCGCCGGTGCTCGGTGCGCTCGGCCCGATCTACGGCACGCTCGTCACCTCGCTGATCGCCATGTCGATCGCCATTCCGGTCGGTATCGGCATCGCGATCTTCCTCACCGAACTGTGCCCGAACTGGCTGCGCCGCCCGATTGGCATGGCGGTGGAGCTGCTCGCCGGCATCCCCTCGATCATCTACGGCATGTGGGGCTTCTTCGTGCTCGGCCCGTTCCTGGCCAACCACTTCCAGCCGTTCCTGATTGCGACCTTTGAAGGCGTGCCGGTGCTCGGCACCATCTTCGCCGGTCCGCCGTCCTATCTGTCGCTGTTCAACGCCTCGCTGATCCTCGCGATCATGGTGCTGCCCTTCATCACGGCGATCTCGGTCGACGTGTTCAAGACGGTGCCCCCGGTGCTGAAGGAAGCGGCTTACGGCGTCGGCTGCACCACCTGGGAAGTCGTTCGCAACGTCGTCATCCCCTACACCCGCGTCGGTGTGATCGGTGGCGTCATGCTGGCCCTCGGCCGCGCGCTCGGCGAAACGATGGCCGTGACCTTCATCATCGGCAACTCGTTCCGCATCACCGGCTCGATCTTCGGTCCGGGCACCACGATCTCGGCGGCGATCGCATCGGAATTCGCTGAATCCGACGGCCTGCATCAGTCCGGCCTGATCCTGCTCGGCCTGCTGCTGTTCGTGCTCACCTTCCTGGTGCTGTCGGCTGCCCGCCTGATGCTGCTGCGCCTCGAAAAGAAGGCAGGGAAGTAAGTCATGACAACGATGAACCCGATTTACGTCTCGCGCCGCCGCAACGACAAGATCGTTCGTGGCCTCTGCATGGGTGCCGCGATCTTCGGCGTCACCTGGCTCGCGCTGATCCTGTTCACGCTGTTCTACAACGGTCTCGCCGGCCTCAGCGTGCAGATCTTCACCCAGAACACGCCGCCGCCCGGCTCCACCGAAGGCGGTCTGCTCAATGCCATCGTCGGTTCGGTCATCATGACCGTGATCGGCGTCGGCATCGGTGCGCCGCTCGGCCTGCTCGCCGGCACCTACCTGGCGGAATACGGCAAGCACGACAAGCTCACCTCGGTGATCCGCTTCATCAACGACGTGCTGCTGTCGGCGCCCTCGATCATCATCGGCCTGTTCGTTTACGGCGCGGTGGTTGTTCCGATGGGTGGCTTCTCGGCCTTCGCCGGTTCGCTGGCGCTCGCCGTGATCGTCATCCCGGTGGTCGTCCGCACCACGGAAGACATGCTCGGCCTGGTGCCGAACCCGCTGCGTGAAGCGGCTTCGGCGCTCGGTCTGCCGCGCTCGCTGGTGATCAAGCGGATCGCCTATCGTGCGGCGCGTGCCGGTCTCATCACCGGCGTGCTGCTGGCGACCGCCCGTGTCGCCGGTGAAACCGCGCCGCTGCTGTTCACCGCACTGAGCAATCAGTTCTTCAGCCTGGATCTCGGTAAGACAATGGCCAACCTCCCGGTCACCATCAACAACTTCGTCCAGAGCCCCTACGAATACTGGAAGCAGCTCGCCTGGAGCGGCGCGCTGATCATCACCCTGACCGTCCTTGCCCTGAACATTGGCGCGCGCATTCTCGGCGCCGAGAGGAAAGCAAAATGAGTGATCTCTCTGTGTCCGCCGCCAATCCCAGCGTCTCGATGCCGCCGTCCATGGTGCAGGGCGATGCCCGTCCCAAGGTCAGCGTCCGCGATCTGAACTTCTACTACGGCGAACACCACGCCCTGAAGAAGATCAACCTGAACCTCGCCACCAACCGCGTGACCGCCTTCATCGGTCCGTCGGGCTGCGGCAAGTCCACGCTGCTGCGCATCTTCAACCGCATGTATGACCTGTATCCGGGTCAGCGCGCGGAAGGTCAGGTCATGCTCGACAGCCAGAACATTCTGGACCCGAAGCTGGACCTCAACCTGCTGCGTGCCCGTATCGGCATGGTGTTCCAGAAGCCGACCCCGTTCCCGATGACGATCTATGAAAACATCGCCTTCGGCATCCGCCTCTACGAGAAGATCTCCAAGGCGGAGATGGACGTCCGCGTCGAGAAGGCGCTGCGTGGCGGTGCGCTGTGGAACGAGGTCAAGGACAAGCTCAACGCTTCGGGCCTGTCGCTGTCAGGCGGCCAGCAGCAGCGTCTGTGCATCGCGCGCACCATCGCCGTGCGTCCGGAAGTGATCCTGTTCGACGAGCCCTGCTCGGCGCTCGATCCGATCTCGACTGCCAAGGTCGAGGAGCTGATCGACGAATTGAAGGATCAGTACACGATCGCCATCGTGACCCATAACATGCAGCAGGCCGCGCGTGTCTCCGACACCACCGCCTTCATGTATCTCGGCGAGCTGGTCGAATTCGACCAGACGAACAAGATTTTCACCTCGCCGAGCGACCGCCGCACCCAGGATTACATCACCGGCCGTTTCGGCTGACGCGACATATTCGCGAGAGGATTGACCTATGGCTTTTGAACACACGACCAAGGCCTTCGACGACGATCTTCAGGAACTCACCCGTCTCGTCGCCGAGATGGGCGGCCTGGCCGAGCGCCAGATCGCAGAGTCCGTCGACGCCCTGATCCGCCGCGACGTCGCCCTCGGCGCCCGCGTGGTGGCCGCCGACGCTGAAATCGACAACCTGCAGCGGTTGATCGAAGAACGCGCCGTCCTCACCATCGCCAAGCGCCAGCCGATGGCTGTCGACCTGCGCGAGATCGTCGGCGCACTCCGCGTCGCCACCGATCTCGAGCGGATCGGCGATCTCTCCAAGAACATCGGCAAGCGCGTCAATGCGCTGGACAGCGACTTCCACCCGCTGAAGCTGATCCGCGGCCTCGAACACATGACCGATCTGGTGAACACCCAGGTCAAGGCCGTGCTCGACGCCTATGCCGCGCATGACCTGCCGGCGGCGATGAATGTGTGGAAGAGCGACGAGGAAATCGACTCGATCTGCACCTCGCTGTTCCGCGAACTCCTCACCTATATGATGGAAGATCCGCGCAACATCTCGTTCTGTATCCATCTGATGTTCTGCGCCAAGAACATCGAACGGATCGGCGATCACGCGACCAATATCGCCGAGACCGTGTTCTACATGATCGAAGGTCAGCAGATGGTCGACAAGCGCCCGAAGGGCGACATGACCAACTTCGCGACTCCGGTGAGCTGAGGCTCGTAGTTACGAGCCGAGCTCGCCCGCGGCGAGCCACGCTCGCCGCGATGTCCTTGAACGACAGATAGGAAGCTAGCCATATGAACGCGCGCATTCTGGTAGTGGAAGACGAGGAAGCTCTGACCACGCTGCTGCGCTACAATCTCGACGCCGAAGGTTACGACGTCGAGACGGTTGCCCGCGGCGACGATGCCGACACCCGCCTGAAAGAGCGCGTGCCGGACCTCGTGGTCCTCGACTGGATGTTGCCCGGCCTGTCCGGCATCGAACTGTGCCGTCGCCTCCGTGCACGGCCGGAGACCAAGGCGCTGCCGATCATCATGCTCACCGCCCGCGGTGAGGAGAGTGAGCGCGTGCGTGGCCTTGCCACCGGTGCCGACGATTACATCGTCAAGCCGTTCTCGGTGCCGGAACTGCTGGCCCGCGTGAAGGGCCTCTTGCGCCGTGCGGCGCCGGAGCGTCTCGCAACCGTGCTGGCTTTCGGTGACATCGAGCTCGATCGCGACAAGCGCCGCGTGGTGCGCGCCGCCCGCCCGATCGATCTCGGCCCGACCGAATATCGCCTGCTCGAATTCTTCCTCGAGCATCCCGGTCGCGTGTTCAGCCGCGAGCAGCTGCTCGACAGCGTCTGGGGCCGCGACATCTATATCGACGAGCGTACGGTTGACGTTCACATCGGCCGTCTGCGCAAGCTGCTGAACCCGGCGGGCGAACCCGACCCGATCCGCACCGTCCGCGGCGCGGGTTATGCGCTGGATGATCGGTTCGATAAGGCGGCGGAGTAATACTCCGCAACCAACTTGTCGTCCCGGCGAACGCCGGGACCCATAGCCTCTGTCATCTCGACTGAAGCTCGCTATTTGCCAATGCTCGCCCTGATCACATCTTCGGTGGTTATGGATCCCGGCTTTCGCCGGGATGACAGGAAACAAAAAATGCCCGGCTCATCGCCGGGCATTTTCTGTTTGTGCTGTTCGCTGCGATCAGCGGATCGGCTTCGGCGCCGCGCGGCGGCGGTCGCTGGCGGGCTGATAGGCGATGCGCGAGTGGTGGGCGCAATAAGGCGCGCCGGCCACGGCCTTGCCGCCGCAGAAATAGAAGTCGGCGCTGGCCGGATCACCCACCGGCCAGTGGCAGGTGGCGTCGTTGAGCTCGACCAGCTGCAGGCGCTGGCTGATCGGGATCACATTGTCGACCGCGATCGGATCCGGCTCCATCTCGACCTGGAAGTCATGGGCGAGGGCGGTATTGCCACGGGCCACCGGGCGCGGCATGCGCACCATCTGCTGGGCCGGACGCGGCTTGCGCGGGCGCGGTGCAGCAGATGACGGGCTCTTCGCGCGGCCGGACAGACCGAGCCGGTGAACCTTGCCGATCACGGCGTTACGGGTCACGTTGCCGAGTTCCGCGGCGATCTGGCTCGCGGACAGGCCGCCTTCCCAGAGTTTCTTGAGCTGTTCGACGCGATCGTCGGTCCAAGTGATTACCGTCATCGCCAAAATCCCTTCGTATGCGCCGGCCGGCCTCGGCCCGCGCTGCGACTTGAAATCGTCAAAAAACCTCGTTGTCAGAATCCCTTAGCGCTCACCGGATGCATGACTGCTTCCGGCCTTACGCCGTACCGATAGTGTACAAGGGTCTACTGCCGCACGAGATGTCGTATCCGACAGGCCAAAAACTACATGAAGCCGCGACTCACGCGCAAGAGTCGGCCGAGTCACATCCACATGCTTTCTGTCAACCAAACAGAAAAATCGGCTTTTTGTTCGATCAGGTGTGACATGGAGGCCGCTATGCGCGGTTGACACCCTGTATGGCCCCCATAGAATAATGCGCGCGTGCCGCCCGAGAAGGGCGGCACGTTTCGTTTTGAGGGTCCGCCGTCGCTTGTCGTACGCATGTCATTGACGATGCCGACATCGGTAAGGACCACAGACTGATTGATCGGAACCGTTATGACCAGCAACGCACCATCCTCGCAAATCTCTCAGGCTCATCTGCTGCCTGTCTTCGCGCGCGCGGATGTTGCCTTCGAGCGCGGTGAAGGTGCCTGGCTGATCTCGACCACCGGCGAGCGCTATCTCGATTTCACCAGCGGCGTGGCGGTGAACTCGCTCGGCCATGCGCACCCGCACATGGTCCAGGCGCTGCAGGAACAGGCCACCAAGCTGTGGCACATGTCGAACCTGTTCAAGAGCCCCGACGGCGAGCGCCTCGCTGCGCGCCTGTGCGAGAACTCGTTCGCCGATTTCGTGTTCTTCGCCAATTCCGGCGCCGAGGCGATGGAATGCGCGCTGAAGGTCACGCGTCATTATCACTTCGCCAAGGGTAATCCGGAACGCACGCGCATCATCACCTTTGAGGGCGCGTTCCATGGTCGTACCCTCGGCACACTGGCTGCTACCGGCGCCGCAAAATATCTCGAAGGTTACGGCAAGCCGCTCGAAGGCTTCGACCAGGTGCCGCTCGGCGATCTCGATGCGGTCAAGGCTGCGATCGGTCCGGAAACCGCGGGCATCGTCATCGAGCCGCTGCAGGGCGAGGGCGGCGTGCGCGCGGCCTCGAACACCTTCTTCAAGGCGCTGCGCGAGCTGTGCGACAAGAACGGCATCCTTCTGATCTTCGACGAAGTGCAGACCGGCATGGGCCGCACCGGCACGCTGTTCGCCTATGAACGCCTCGGCGTTCAGCCGGACGTGATGTCGCTCGCCAAGGCACTCGGCGGCGGCTTCCCGATCGGCGCCTGCCTCGTCACCGCTGCTGCGGCGGAAGGCATGGCGCCGGGCTCGCATGGCTCGACCTTCGGCGGCAATCCGCTGGCGGTGGCGGCTGCGAATTCCGTGCTCGACGTGATGCTGAAGCCCGGCTTCTTCGATCAGGTCAACAAGATGACCCTGCTGCTGAAGCAGAAGCTGGCCGGCGTGGTCGATCGCTATCCCACCGTGCTGTCGGAAGTGCGTGGCGAAGGCATGCTGATCGGCCTCAAGGCCGTGGTGCCGGCGCCCGATCTGGTCGGCGCGCTGCGCGATGCAAAACTGCTGACGGTGGGGGCGGGCGACAATGTCGTGCGTTTCCTGCCGCCGCTGATCGTGACCGAGTCGGACATCGAGGAAGCCGTGCAGCGCCTCGAGAAAGCGTGCGATGTGCTGGCAAAGGGAGCCGTGTGATGAGCACGACTCCAAGACACTTCCTCGACCTCACGGCGGTCTCTGCCAGTGAGCTGCGCAAGATTCTCGATGCAGCCAGCGCCATCAAGGCGAAGCTGAAGAGCCAGAAGGACAGCAACGCCGATCCCGATCGCCCGCTGAAGAACAAGACGCTGGCGATGATCTTTGAAAAGCCCTCGACGCGCACCCGCGTGTCGTTCGAGGTCGGCATGCGTCAGCTCGGCGGCGAAGTCGTCATGCTCACCGGCGCCGAAATGCAGCTCGGCCGCGGCGAGACGATTGCCGATACGGCGCGCGTGCTGTCGCGCTTCGTCGACATCATCATGATCCGCATCCTCAATCATGACTCGCTGATGGAGCTGGCGAACAACGCCACCGTGCCCGTCATCAACGGCCTGACGCGCTTCTCGCATCCGTGCCAGGTGATGGCGGACGTGATGACCTATGAGGAGCATCGCGGCGACATCAAGGGCCGCACCGTGGCCTGGGTCGGCGACGACAACAATGTGCTGATGTCCTGGGCCCATGCGGCCGAGCGTTTCAAGTTCAAGCTCAACATCGCGACCCCGCCGCAGCTGTCGCCGAAGAAGGCGTTCAAGGACTGGGCCAAGGCGTCCGGTGCGGACATCACCTTCTCGCACGATGCCGATGCCGTGACCAAGGGCGTCGATTGCGTGGTCACCGACACCTGGGTGTCCATGGGCGACAAGGAAGGCGAGACGCGCCACAATCTGCTGCGCCCGTATCAGGTCAATGAGCGCCTGATGGGCCTGGCGAACAAGGACGCGCTGTTCATGCACTGTTTGCCAGCGCATCGCGGCGAGGAGGTCACCGACGAGGTGATCGACGGCCCGCAATCGGTGGTGTTCGACGAAGCCGAGAACCGTCTGCACGCGCAGAAGGGGATTTTGGCTTGGTGTCTGGGCGCGGTGAAGTAAAAACTCTCACTGTCATCGCCCGGCTCGACCGGGCGATCCAGTAAACGCCGGAATCAGCGTTTTATCTACAAACATGAGTGTCTACTGGATCCCCCGCTTTCGCGGGGGATGACAGTATGAGTGTGAGCGAACTCAGGCCGCCACCTTCTTCGGCGCAAAACGCCCGTAGAACGTCTCGCCCTTCGCAGCCATCTCTTCCAGCAGCTTCGGCGGCGTGAAGCGGGAGCCGTATTTCTTCTCCAGCTTGTGGCAGAGCTCGACGAACTTCTTGGTGCCCATGAAGTCGATATAGCTCAGCGTGCCGCCGGTGAACGGGGCGAAGCCGAAGCCGAGGATCGAGCCGACATCTGCCTCGCGCGGATCGACGATCACATTGTCCTCGACCGTGCGCGCAGCTTCCACCGCCTGCACCACCAGGAAGCGCTGTTTCAGCTCTTCCACATCGAGTGTGTCGGGATCGACGGGCTTCGGCAGCAGCGGAGCAATGCCCTTCCAGAGCGCCTTCGAGCCCTTGCCCTTCGGCGGATATTCGTAGAAGCCCTTGCCGTTCTTGCGGCCAAAACGCTCCTGCTTCTCCACCATCTCGACGATGAGCTTCTTCTGCGCCTGATCGACCGCCTGCGAACCAAGATCGGCTTCGGTGGCCTTCATGATCTTGAGCACGAGATCGAGCGCGATTTCGTCCGACAGCGAGAGCGGGCCGACCGGCATGCCGGCCATCTTGGCGGTGTTCTCGATCATCGCCGGCGGCACGCCTTCGAGCAGCATTTCGAGGCCTTCGGCCGTGAAGCGCAGCACGCAGCGGTTGGCGAAGAAACCGCGGCTATCATTCACGACGATCGGCGTCTTGCCGATGACGCGGATGTAATCGAGTGCGGTGGCGAGCGCGACATCGCCGGTGTTCTTGCCGACAATCGTTTCCACCAGCATCATCTTCTCGACCGGCGAGAAGAAGTGGATGCCGATGAATTTCGACTGGTCGGTGAATTCCTCGGCCAGCGAGTTGATCGGCAGCGTCGAGGTGTTGGAGGCGATGATGGCGCCTTCCTTCAGCAGCGGCTGCACCTTCTTGTAGATCTCGGCCTTGACGGCGCGATCCTCGAATACGGCCTCGATGACGAGGTCGCATTCCTTGATCACGTTGAAGTCGGCAGTGGCCGTGATCTTCGACATCAGCGCGTCGCGATCGGCCTCCTTGGCGCGGCCCTTGGCGATCAGCCCATCGATCACCGACTGGCAATGCGCGCGGCCCTTGTCGGCGGATGCCTGATCGCGGTCGATCAGCACCACATCGATGCCGCCCTTGGCTGAGACATAACCGACCGACGCGCCCATGAAGCCGGCACCGATGATGGCGAGCTTCTTGACCTTTGTCGGCGGCACGTTGGTGGGACGGCGCGCGCCCTTGTTGAGTTCCTGCATGGAGAGGAACAGGCTGCGGATCATCGCAGCGGCTTCCTTGGTCTGCAGGACATGGGCGAAGTAGCGCGACTCCACGCGGAGCGCGGCATCCATCGGCAACTGCAGGCCTTCATAGACGCACTGCATGATGGCGCGCGCGGCCGGATAGTTGTCGAAGGTCTCGCGGCGATAGATGGCGTTGCCCGCGGGGAACATCATCATGCCCTGCTTGGAATAGACGGGGCCGCCGGGCAGCTTGAAGCCCTTCTCGTCCCACGGGGCGATGGGCTTGCCGCCGGCCTTGATCCATTCCTTCGCGGTCTTGATGAGATCGGCCGCCGGCACCACGGCGCCGACGATGTTCATCGCCTTGGCCTTGGCCAGATTGACCTGATCGCCTTTCAGCAGCATCTGCATCGTGTCCTGCGGCTGCAGCATGCGCGCGAGACGCTGGGTGCCCCCGCCGCCCGGGAACAGGCCGACCTTGATCTCGGGCAGGCCGAGCTTTGTTTTCGGATTCTCCGCCGCCACGCGATAATGGCAGGCGAGGGTGAGTTCGAAGGCGCCGCCGAGGGCGAGGCCGTTGATGGCGGCGACCCATGGCTTGCCCGCGGTCTCGATCTTGCGCAGCGTCAGGGACAGTTTGCGGCTCTCGTCGAACAGCATCTGCTGGGCGGCTTCCTCGCCCTTGGCTTTCTTGGTCTCGGCGAAGATCTTGTTCATGCCTTCCAGCATGGACAGGTCGGCGCCTGCGGAGAATGCGTCCTTGCCGGAAGTGACGACGACGCCCTTCACCGCGGCATCCGCCGTGGTCTGGTCGACGATAGCGCCGAGTTCCTCAATGGTGGTGGTGTCGAGCACGTTCATCGAACGGCCGGGAATGTCCCAGGTAACGAGGGCAATGCCGTCGGCGTCGGTCTCAACCTTGAAATTCTTGAAGGTCATGTTGGCCGCTCCTTACACGCGTTCGATGATGGTGGCGGTGCCCATGCCGCCGCCGATGCAGAGAGTGACGAGGGCCGTCGACTTGCCGGTGCGCTCGAGTTCGTCGAGCACGGTGCCGAGGATCATGGCGCCGGTGGCGCCGAGCGGATGGCCCATGGCAATGGCACCGCCGCAGACATTGATCTTCTCATTGTCGATGTCGAAGGCCTGGATGAAGCGCAGCACGACCGAGGCGAAGGCCTCGTTGAGCTCGAACAGGTCGATGTCCGAGAGCTTCATGCCGGAACGCTCAAGCACCTTCTTGGTCACGTCCACCGGACCGGTGAGCATCATCGCCGGCTCGGAGCCGATATTGGCGAAGGCGCGGATCTTTGCACGCGGCTTCAGGCCGTTCTTCTTGCCGGCTTCGGCGCTGCCGAGCAGCACGGCGGCGGCGCCATCCACGATGCCCGACGAATTGCCGGCGTGATGGACGTAGTTCACCGCCTCGATTTCCGGATGCGACTGGATTGCAACGCCATCGAAGCCGCCCATCTGCGCCACGGTGGCGAAGGAGGGCTGCAATGCGGCCAGCGACTGCATTGTGGTGGATGGGCGCATATGCTCGTCCTTGGCCAGGATGGTCAGGCCATTGATGTCCTTGACCGGGACGATTGAGTTCTTGAAGCGGCCTTCTTCCCAGGATTTGGCAGCGCGCTGCTGACTCTGCACCGAGTAAGCATCGACGTCATCGCGGGAGAAACCGTATTTTGTCGCGATCAGATCGGCGGAAACGCCCTGCGGCATAAAATAAGCGGGAACGGCGATGGACGGATCGACCGGCCATGCACCGCCGGACGCGCCGATGCCGACGCGGCTCATGCTTTCCGCGCCGCCGCCGATGGTGAGTTCGTGCTGGCCGGCCATGACCTGCGCGGCTGCAAAGTTCACGGCGTCGAGGCCGGAGGCGCAGAAGCGGTTGATCTGGATGCCGGGGACGTCGTTGCCATAGCCGGCCGAGAGTGCCGCCATGCGGGCGATGTCGCCGCCGGCTTCGCCGACGGGATCGACGACGCCAAGGACGACGTCATCGATGCTGCCCGGCTTGAGATTGTTGCGCTCTTTCAGAGCCTTCAGCGGCGCGGTGGCGAGCGCGAGCGCCGTCACCTCATGCAGCGAGCCATCGGACTTGCCGCGGCCGCGCGGCGTGCGAACGTGATCGTAGATATAGGCCTCGGGCATGGTGTCTCCCTTCGGATTTGATCCGGTTATCCAATTGTCGTCGCCCGGCTTGACCGGGCGATCCAGTAAACGCGGTCGTCTGAGTTTGATCTGTGAATTCTGTGTCTACTGGATCCCCGCCCCGCGCGCACCTTCGGTGCGCTAGGCGGGGATGACAGTTGAGTGTGTATTGGCCGGAGCGATCAAAACGCTTCCGCCGGAAGCTCCATGGTCGTGGCTGCACCGGTCTGGATCCGCGCCAGATGCACGGTGGTTTCCGGCAGCATCCGCTCCATGAAGAAACGGCCGGTGACGAGTTTGGTGGTGAGATACGGCGTCGCGCCCGAAGCCGCGATCTTGTCCTGCGCGACCTTGGCCATCTTCGCCCACATGTAAGCGAAGGCGGTGAGGCCGAACAGCTGCATGTAATCGGTGGCGCCGGCGCCGGCATTGTCCGGCTTGGCCATGGCGTTGTTCATCAGCCACATCGTCGCCTGCTGCAGGTGGCCGAGCGCATTGGACAGCGGATCGATATAGGGCTTCATGGCTTCGTCGCCGCCATGCTCCTTCGCAAAAGCCGCGACCTCGCCGAAGAAGGCCATGGCCGCCCGGCCGCCATCGCGCGGCAGCTTGCGGCCGACTAGATCGAGCGCCTGGATGCCGTTGGCGCCTTCATAGATCATGGCGATGCGGGCATCGCGCACGAACTGCTCCATGCCCCATTCGGCGATATAGCCGTGGCCGCCGAACATCTGCTGCGCCGACACCGCATTGGCAAAACCGCCATCGGTGAGTACGCCCTTCAGTACAGGGGTCATCAGGCCCATGTGATCATCGGCGACCTGGCGCTCCTTCGGATCTTCCGAGCGGTGGGCGACGTCGCTCTTCAGCGCGGTCCACACCACCATGGCACGGGCGGCTTCGTTGAAGGCGCGGATGGTGAGCAAAGTACGGCGCACGTCGGGGTGTACCATGATCGAATCCGCCGGCTTGTCCGGCGACTTCGGCCCGGTGAGCGAGCGGCCCTGGATGCGGTCTTTCGCGTAAGCCACGGCGTTCTGGTAAGCGACTTCCGACTGCGCGAGGCCCTGCACGGCAACGCCGAGACGGGCTTCGTTCATCATCACGAACATGCCCTGCATGCCCTTGTTTTCTTCGCCGATCAGCCAGCCGGTGGCGTTGTCGTAGTTCATCACACAGGTGGAATTGCCGTGGATGCCCATCTTGTGCTCGATGGAGCCGCAGACGACGCCGTTGCGGTCGCCGAGCGAGCCATCGTCATTCACCATCACTTTCGGCACCACGAAGAGCGAGACGCCCTTGATGCCGGCCGGCGCACCTTCGATGCGCGCCAGCACGAGATGGATGATGTTGTCGGCCATGTCGTGTTCGCCGGCCGAGATGAAGATCTTGGTGCCGGAGATCTTGTAGCTGCCGTCGCCCTGCGGCACCGCCTTGGTGCGGAGAAGGCCGAGATCCGTGCCGCAATGCGGCTCGGTGAGGTTCATGGTGCCGGTCCATTCGCCGGCGATCATCTTCGGCAGATACTTGCTCTTCTGCTGATCATTGCCATGCACGATCAGCGCGGCGGTCGCGCCCATGGTGAGGCCGCCATACATGGAGAAGGCCATGTTCGCCGAGATCTGGAATTCGGCGACGGTCTGCGACAGCGTCACCGGCAGGCCCTGGCCACCATATTCCACCGGGGCGGAGAGGCCGAGCCAGCCGCCTTCGGTCACCTGCTTGAAGGCGTCCTTGAAACCCTTTGGCGTGGTGACGCTGCCGTCGTCGTTGCGCTTGCAGCCTTCGAGATCGCCGACGCGATTCAGCGGTTGTAGCACTTCCTCGCTGAGCTTCGCGGCTTCGCCGAGGATCGCTTCGCGCACATCCGCCGAGGCATCGCTGAAGCCGGGGAGATTGTTGTAGCGGTCGAACTGGAACACGTCGTTGAGCAGAAAGCCGACGTCTTCGAGCGGCGCTTTGTAACTGGGCATGGAATCCTCCCCGGTTGGAATTCGTTGTTCAGTTGCGGCGACCTGCAGTCAGTCTACAGCATCGCCATGTGATGGTGATTTGAATCTGCAGGCGCCTTATTGCCGCGCCAGCATTTCACCCATGAGACGGTGTAAGAGATTGATGGCCTTGAGCGGTCTCACCATCACCTTGAAATGCGTGATGCGGCCCTCGGCATCGAAAGTGATCATGTCGATGCCGTTGATCCTGATGCCCTCGATCTCGTTCTCGAATTCGAGCACGGCCGAGGTCTCGTTGCGCCATTCGCCGATATAGGTGAAGCCGGGGCCGCCCAGCACCTGCTCGGCAGCGGCAAGATATTTGAACACGATGTCACGGCCGCGCTGTGGCGAATGCACCACCGGGCTCTCGAACACCGCATCGGGATGCAGCAGCTCACGGAGCGCCGCATGGTCGTGGGACTTCATGAAGCCGTACCACTTGTCGAGGCCCGGCATTTGTTTGCCTTGCAATGCCATCGGCGGTTCTCCGCGTTTCCATACACCCTTGCATGGAAACTAACGCCAAGGCATGGATTTCGTCAATACACTTGTGTATGGTTAGGCCATGGACGAGCAAGTGACCAAGGACCGGCTGACCCGCACGGCGTGGCTCGATCACGGCCTCCGTATCCTGGCGCGGCAGGGCGCGGGCGCGCTCAAGGTCGGTGATCTCGCTGCCGGGCTGGATGTCTCGCGCGGCAGTTTCTACTGGCATTTCAAGGATATCGGCGAGTTCCGCCTGCAGCTTCTGGCGCGCTGGCAGGAGCGGACGACCGATCAGGTGCTGGAGCAGACCGATGCTTCGACCACCGGCGCTGCGCGCCTGACCCATCTGATGAAACTGGCCTTCAACGAGGATCGCAGCCTCGATCGTTCGATCCGGGCGATGGCTTCCACCGACAAGGCCGTCGCCAAGATGGTGGCTTCGGTCGATGCCCGGCGCATCGCCTATATGGCGAATGTGCTCACCGAGGCCGGTGTCGAAAGTCGTCGCGCATTGTCGCGCGCCGAGTTTCTGTACTGGGCCTATATCGGTCAGTCCGCGGTGATGGATCCGCGCCACGACTCAATGACCGAACGCGACATCGACGATCTCAGCGCGCTGTTCACGCACTAGGCGCGCCGTTCACACGCTGAAACATCTGCGCCCGAAAACGTCCCATCCTACCTATGAATCCGCGCAAGTGTATCGTCTGATTAACATTTAAGGCGCGGACGGGTGCATCCTTAACCCGTTATTTACCCTAACCCTGAAAAGTCCGGATTGAGGCAGGCCACTCTGCTCCCGTTTTGAATGTCTTCATCTTGGGATGCATGGCGGAGGCTGCAGGCGCTGGTTGGCGTCAGGCTCGTAACCGGACCGAAGCATGAATTCGCGCGTATCGTGGAGTATTGAGGGGATGGACCCGGCAGTTCGCGAGCGAGCCGAAGCCGCTGCGCGCCGCGCCGGCATGTCCCTCGCGGATTGGCTGAATTCGACCATCGGCGAATCTCCCGTCGCGCCTCCGATGCATGGCTATGCCGATCATGCGTCGCCTCACGAAGCTCCGCAGCCCCGTTACCAGGCACGTCCGAGCCACGCGCAGCGCTCAGCGCCGCCGCAGCGTCCGGCCATGCCGCAGCGCGAAGCCGCCGAAGTCGCCGATATCCACCAGCGCCTCGATGCGATCGCACGCCAGATCGAGGAATTCTCGCGCCCGAACCAGCGCAGCAGCAATGAGCCGGCCGTTGCGCGCCAACTCAATGAGGCGATCTCGCGCCTCGATGCACGGCTGTCGCAGATCAGCGAACAGCCGCAGCACCACGCCCCGCACGCACCATATTACGACCCGCGCCCGAATCCCGATCTGGTCGAGCGTGCCGCCAATCAGGTCTATAGCTCGGCGCCGCAGGCCGACCCGTTCTCGCTCGATTTCGCCATTGCCGAGATTTCCGCGCGTCAGGACGAACTCGACAGCCCGCCGCGCATGGCGCAGCGTCATGCACCGCCGATCGCGCCGCATGTGACACCGCCGCCTCCGATGCCGGATATGTCGGGGCTCGAGCGCCAGCTGTCGCAGATCACCAGCAAGATCGATGCACTGCAGCGGCCGGATTCCAGCGTCGAGAAGTCGATCGCGACATTCCGCAGCGAACTCGCCGACATCCGCAATGCAGTAACCGATGCGCTGCCGCGTCGTGCGATCGAGTCCATCGAGAACGAAATCCGTGCGCTCGCGCGCCGCATCGATGATACCAAGCAGAGCGGCATCGATGCCGATGTGCTGTCCAATCTCGAAACGGCTCTCGGCGACATCCACAAGACGCTGAAGACGCTGACGCCGGCCGAGCAACTGGCCGGCTTCGATGAAGCGATCCGCAATCTCGGCAGCAAGATCGACCAGATCGTGCGGTCGAGCGACAATCCGGGCACGCTGGAGCAGCTCGAAGGCGCTGTTACCGCGCTGCGCGCCATCGTCTCGAATGTCGCATCGAACGAGGTGGTCAGCCGTCTCAGTGATGACGTGCAGCGGCTGTCGTCCAAGGTCGATCAGCTCGCGGAGAGCAGCGACAACAGCATGTTTGCCGCGCTCGAAGAGCGCATCATGACGCTGACCACGACGCTGGAAAATCGCGATCGTCCGCAGGCGGCCAATTCGGACAATCTGGAAAGCGCGCTGGCAGCGCTGGCGCAGCGGCTCGATCATCTGCCGGTCGGCAACGACCAGTCATCGGCCTTCACGCATCTCGAACAGCGCGTGTCCTATCTGCTGGAGCGGATGGAGACCATCAGCGATCCGCGCGCCAATTTCGGCCGCGTCGAGGATGGCCTGCAGGACATCCTGCGCCATCTCGAACGCCAGCAGACGATGTTTGCCGCAGCATTGAGCGACAGCCGCGCCGATGCCGGTGCGGTCGATGCCTTCAAGCGCGAACTGTCCGACATGCGCTTCAGCCAGTCGGAAACCGATCGCCATATGCAGGATTCGTTGGAGGTCGTGCATTCGACCCTCGGCCACGTGGTCGATCGCCTGGCCAAGATTGAAGGCGACCTGCGCACCGCGAGCGCGCATCCTGTTGCGCAGCCCACGCCCGCCGCAGCGCCGATGCCGCAGGCGCCACAGCCTGCTCCAATGCCGCAGGCGTCGATGCAGCCTGCAATGGCTGCGCCGCCGCGTCCGCAATTACCGAATCCGGTCAAGCCGCAGGCCGCTGCGCCCTCGCAGGTCGAGGTGCGTCCGCCGCAGGCCCATTTCGATGCCGCGCCGCGTGACTTCGCAGCGACCGCGATTTCCAGCGAGCCCGCACCTGCCTTCCAGGTGCCGAAGGCCATCAGCGAGATTCTCGATCCGAAGCCGGCACCAAAGCCCGCTGCGCCACCGGTCACCGTCGAGCGTCCGTCGTCGCCGCGTCCGATGGTCGATCCGCAATTGCCGCCGGATCATCCGCTCGAGCCCGGCACCCGCCCGCAGGGTCGTGGCGCTTCGCCGTCGGAACGCATCGCCGCGTCGGAAGATGCGATCAGCGAGATCGCCGGAGCTGCGCCGGAGCCGGCCAGCGCATCGAGCTTCATCGCTGCTGCGCGCCGTGCGGCCCAGGCAGCCGCCTCAACGGGCGACAAGCCGAAGGGCGCCAAGCCCGCGCCGCAGGCCGAAGGTGACAAGGGGCCCTCGACATTCGGCTCGAAGATCCGTTCGCTGCTGGTCGGCGCAAGCGTGGTCGTGATCGTGCTCGGTTCGTTCAAGATGGCGATGACGCTGCTGGACGAGAGCGGTTCGCAGCCGATGGCCGCGAACAGCCATTCGCAGCCGCTCTATCTCGATACGCCGAAGGCAGACGACGTGCCGCCGGCACCTGCGCCGTCGATCGGCAAGCAGTCGGTGGTCGCGCCGCAGCCGGCGCCGGTGCAAACCGCTCCGCAGCCGGCAGCAGTGCCGCAGGCGGCGCCCGTTCCCTATATCTCGCCCGATGTGACCGGCAGCATTGGCGCCCCGCAGCCGAGCATGCCGGCCGCTCCGCCGTTGCTGCCGCCGAGCGGCCAGAAGCTCGGCACGGTCACGATTCCGGCCGGCGAGAAATTGCCCGATGGCATCGGTGGCGCAGCCTTGCGCAATGCTGCGCTCAAGGGCGACGCCACCGCCGCCTTCGAGGTCGGTGTCCGCTACGCCGAAGGCCGCGGCGTGGCGCAGAGCTATGAAGAAGCCGCCAAGTGGTATGACCGCGCGGCGCAGGCCGGCGTCGTGCCCGGCATGTTCCGTCTGGGCACGCTGTACGAAAAGGGCCTCGGCTTGAAGAAGGACTGGGAAGTCGCACGCCGCTACTACATGCAGGCGGCGGAGCGCGGCAATGCCAAGGCGATGCACAATCTCGCCGTGCTCGATGCCGATGGCGGCACCCGCGGCGCCAATTACAAGAGCGCCTCGCTCTGGTTCCGCAAGGCTGCCGATCGCGGTGTGGCCGACAGCCAGTTCAACCTCGGCATCCTCTATGCCCGTGGCATCGGCGTCGACCAGAACCTCGCCGAGAGCTTCAAGTGGTTCAGCCTCGCCGCCGCCCAGGGCGACGTCGACGCCGGAAAGAAGCGCGACGATGTGGCCAAGCGCCTCGATCCGCAGTCGCTGGCCGCAGCCAAGCTCGCGATCCAGACCTTCGTGCCGGAAGGCCAGCCCGAAGATGCGGTCAATGTGGCCGCGCCCGCCGGCGGCTGGGATTCCGCGCCGGCGCAAGCCGCCAAAGCCGCGAACAGCAAGCGTGCTGCACGCTGAAGCAATTTATTCGGCCGCGGGCTCGAACCCGCGGTCTTATTTCCTCAACAAAGCTTCATCAGACTTGGCGTGCAGCCGCGCGCCAGGAGGGAACATTCCTGATGCACATTCGCGTCGGGGATGCTGAAGCGTGAGGAATTCGATTTGTCTTTGCATGGTGACGACCCGCAGTCGCGGTCATCTGCCCCGTCCGCCGGCCCCTGGAGCATCCCCCGTGTTCCGCCGCCGCAGCATCAGCAACCAAGGTCACAGCCGCGTTCGCCACAGCCTGAGCCTGCGGAGCGCTGGCGGCCGAGCCTGATGACCATCGCATTTGCGGTGCTGTTGTTCGGCGGTCTCGGTATCCGGGCCTATAAGGACCTCTCGACGCCGGAGTCCTGGTCCTACTGGAAGGATCTCTATGTCTCGCCGAGCATGAGCGCCGAGGTGATCGACAATCTCGATCCCGATAAATCCGGCCGTGGCCGCAAGGCACTGGCCATCACCGGCAAGATCGGTGCTGCCAGCGCCACCTGGTTTCGCGAGCAGCTCGACCTGGCCAAACTGCAGCCCGGCGACATCGTGCTGATGTCCTCGCCGGGCGGCAATCTCAGCCAGTCCATGATCATGGGCGAAGTGATCCGTGCCCGCGGGCTGTCCACCGCGGTGGGCACCGCCGATGCCGATGGCCGGATCAAGCCGGGTTACTGCGCCAGCGCCTGCGTCACGGCCTATGCCGGCGGCAAGGTCCGTATCGGGATTGAGGGCTCGCGGCTCGGCGTGCATCGCTTCACCTCGTCGCGGCAAGGCGAGGATCCGGTCGCCTCCACGCAGCGCACGATGGGCTTCGTGCTCAGCTACATGACCAAGATGGGCGTGTCGTCGCAGGTGGTCGAGGCGATGTCGGGCACCGAGAAGATCCGCTGGCTCACGGGCAGCGAGGCATCGGGCATGAACCTGGTCACCGATCCCGTGCAAAGGAGTTGAGACCAAGCTTTGCCCGCAAGGTATTCAATATGAGCCATTTACCACAGCAGCGAAAGCTGCTCCGATCCGGCGGAAAACGCGGCCATCGCCGGATTCTTTGATCCCATCGCCCGAGGATATCGTCTAAGACGAATTGCGGCCCCCATCCGCGCCGCCTCAAGAACAATGCCGTGAGTGGTTTCGGCCAGATCGCGGCGCCAATCTCGAAGCGAACGCGCGTGCAGCTGTACCTCCCGATCGCCGACCTTCCCGTGAACGTGTTGCTCATCCTGGCGATGGGCGCCGCGGTGGGGTTCGTCTCGGGCATGTTCGGCGTCGGCGGCGGCTTCCTGATGACGCCGCTGCTGATCTTTGTCGGCATCTCGCCGGCGGTGTCGGTGGCCTCGGTGGCCAGCCATATCGCCGCGTCGTCCTTTTCCGGCGCGCTCTCCTATTGGCGGCGCCGCGCCATCGATCCTGCGCTCGCCGCCGTGTTGCTGACCGGCGGCATCGCCGGCACGGCGCTGGGCGTCTGGGTCTTCACCGTGCTGCGCAATCTCGGCCAGCTCGACCTCACCATCGCGTTGTCCTACGTGATCCTGCTCACCGGCGTGGGCGGGGCGATGTTCTGGGAAGGGCTGCGCGCTTTCGTGCGGCTGCGGCGCGGCACGCCGGTCACCTTCCGGCGGCCGGGCAGCCACAGCTGGGTCCACGGCCTGCCGTTGAAGATGCGCTTCAAGCGCTCGAAGATCTATCTGTCGGTCATCCCCGTGGTGGCCGTCGGCCTGCTGATCGGATTCATCGGTGCCGTGATGGGCATCGGCGGCAGCTTCATCCTGATCCCGATCCTGATCTACTGGCTGCGCATACCGACCTCGACGGTGATCGGCACCTCCATGGTGCTGACGCTGGTCACCATGGTGATCGCCACCTTGCTGCATGCGGTGACCAATCACCTCGTCGACGCCGTGCTGGCGCTGATCCTGATGATCGGCGGCGTCACCGGCGCGCAGTTCGGCGCCCGTGCCGGACAGAAGATCCGCGGCGAGCATCTTCGCCTGCTGCTCGGCCTGCTCATCCTCGCCGTCGGCATCCGCTTCGCTGCGCAGCTGGTGATCCAGCCGGATGACCTGTTCACGGTCCGCGATCTCACCGGAGGCGGTGGATCATGATGTGGCCGTGGCTGATCGCGATCCTTGCTCTGCTGCTCAGCGCCGTCGCGCCTGCGCGGGCAGAACGGCTGATCGTCTCGGTCTCGAACCACCGCGTCACGGTGACGCCGAATTATGCCGGCGAGGAGCTGGTGCTGTTCGGCTCCGTCGAAAAGGACGACAAGACGCCGCCGGCGCGCAGCAATTACAATCTCGTCGTCACGGTGTCGGGTCCGCGCACCGATCTCGTCACCTGGCGCAAGCAGCGCCGGTTCGGCATCTGGGTCAATGCGGAATCGCGCGAGTTCCTGCAGGTGCCGTCCTATCTCGCCGTGTTTTCGAATCGCCCGATCGACGCCATCGCTCCGGTGGAGGTGCAGCGTCGCCAGCAGCTGGGGATCAACAATGTGCTGCTGACCCAGCGCATCGGCACCGATTTCGCGGACGTCGTGCCCACCGATCCGTTTCGCAGCTCCTTCGTGCGATTGCGCAAGGAGCATGGGCTCTATCGCGAGGAAACCTCAGCGGTGACATTCCTCACGCCGACCCTGTTCCGCACCACCATCCCGCTGCCGGCGGAAGTGCCGATCGGCACCTATGATGTCGAGATCGAACTGTTCGCCGATGGTGCGTTCGTCACCAAGACTGAAACCGCCTTCGACATCGTGAAGGTCGGCTTCGAGCAGTTCGTCGCCAATGCCGCGCGCAATCACGGCTTTGTCTATGGCGTGATGACCGCCATCATGGCGCTGTTGTCAGGCTGGGCTGCGTCGATCGTGTTCCGTCGCGATTAGCAACAGCGCGAAGCGGCGATGGCATGCATGCGGTGGTCGCCGAGCACATGGGCGACGAAACCGAGCGTCTGGAAGATCTTTGCAAAGGCCGCGTCGCGGATGCTGAGACCGCCGGTATAGGCGCCGAAGGCCGGCATCACGGCGCGCTGCCCATCACTGGCGAAGCACCGACGCTCCATCGCGCGGCCGCGCGCGCTGATCCGCGCCTTTGGATGCAGATGGCCGGCGATCTCGCCTGCGGCACCGGTGGGCTCATGACGGAACGTGATCGGACCGATGGCGAGTTCATCCGCGACCGTGCCGCCGAGATCGGATGGCAGGTCGGGATCGTGATTGCCGGAAATCCAGATCCAGTCGCGGCGCGCCTGCAGCGCTAACAGTACGTCGCGATTGGCGGGCGACAGGCGTTGATGCGCGTCGCGATCGTGAAAACTGTCGCCGAGGGCGACCACCGTCTTCGGATCATGCCGCGCGATCACGGCGCCGAGGCGGCCGAGGGTGGCGATGGTGTCATAGGGCGGCAGCAGCACGCCGCGCATGGCGTAGCTCGAACCCTTTTCCAGATGCAGGTCGGAGACGATCAGCAACCGCTGCTCTTCCCAATAAAGCGCGCCCGACAGATCCGCCGCCAGCGTAACGCCGGCGATGGTAACGGAACTCGTGTCGGTGGGGAGCGACTCGGTGAGCATGTCTTCTTGTAGCCCGGATGGAGCGCAGCGCAATCCGGGAACCAGCGCTTCAGCATATCCGCCGTCCCCGGATTACGCTGCGCTCCATCCGGGCTACGGCTCCATCGCTTCCTTCACAAGTTCCTCCGCCGCTTCCGCCAGCAGCGCATCCGAGGCTTCGCCGAAGATCTGCTCGCGGCCGATCTCCAGCATCACGGGCACCGCCAGTGGCGACACGCGATCGAGTTCCCGATGCACGATGCGGCCCTGAATGCGTGTCAGCATGTCGCTGAGACGTCGCAGGTCGAGCAGGCCGGTCGCCGCATCCGCACGCGCGGCGCGCAGCAGCAGGTGATCGGGCTGGTGCTTTCGCAGCACGTCGTAGATCAGGTCGGTTGAGAACAGCACCTGCCGGCGTGATTTTTCCGCATCGGTGAAGCGCGTGTGGATCAGGCCGGAAATGACCGCGCAGGTACGAAAGGTCCGCTTCATCAGCGCGGATTCCGCTAGCCATGCTTCGAGATCGTCGCCCAGCATATCGGGATCGAACAGCGCGGCGAGATCGAGCCGGCCCTGCCGGATCATATGCGAGACATCGCCGAGTCCCCACACCGCCAGCGCATATTCATTGGCGACGAAGCCCAGCGGCCGCGCCCGCGCGCGCTCCAGCCGGCGTGTCAGCAGCATGCCGAGGGTCTGATGCGCGAGGCGGCCTTCGAAAGGATAGCAGACGAGGTAAAATTTGTTGGCGCGCGGAAATGTCTCGACCACCAGTTCGCGCACGCCCGGCACATGCGAGACATGCGCCTGCAACGACAGCCATTCGCGCACCTGATCGGGCAGCAGTTTCCATGCCCGCTCATTGTCGAGCAGTTTCCGCACGCGTTCGGCGAGATAGGTGGAGAGCGGGAACTTGCCGCCCATATAGGACGGCACTTTCGGGTCCGAGTCATTGGAGCGCGAGACATAGACCTGGTCCTCGACCAGCGCCTCGTAGCGCACGACCTCGCCGCCGAACACGAAAGTGTCGCCGAGCACGAGATTTTCGACGAAGTACTCCTCGATCTGGCCGAGCATCCGTCCGCCGCGCGCGATAGCGCCGGTCGATCCCTTGCCGCCGCCGCGCGCACGCACCAGCCGCACCTTCAGCATGGTCTCCTCGACAATGGTGCCGACATTCATCCGATACATCTGGCGCACCTTTGCATTGGTGACGCGCCACTTGCCCGACTTGTCCTGCTTGATGCGCGCGAAGCGCTCATAGGTCTTCAGCGCATAGCCGCCGGAGGCGACGAAATCGACGGTGTCGTCGAAGTCGATGCGTGAGAGCTCGGAGTAGGGTGCCGCGGATCGAATCTCGTCATAAAGCTCGTCGGCGAGAAACGGCGCGCCACAGGCGCAGCCGAGCACGTGTTGCGCGAGGACATCGAGCGCGCCGATGCGCAGCGGCGGCGTGTCTTGCGCATTCTCCGCGACCGCATCGATGGCGGCGCGGCATTCCAGCACTTCAAAGCGATTGGCGGGCACCAGCACCGCGCGCGAGGCGGCATCGAGACGATGATTGGCGCGGCCGATCCGCTGCATCAGCCGCGACGAGCCTTTGGGCGCGCCGACATTGACCACGAGATCGACATCGCCCCAGTCGATGCCGAGATCGAGCGAGGAGGTGCAAACCACGCCGCGCAGCTTGCCCGCAGTCATCGCATCCTCGACCCTGCGGCGCTGGCCGACATCGAGCGAGCCGTGATGAAGTGCGATGGCGAGGTTGTCGTCATTCACGCGCCAGAGATCCTGGAACAGCATCTCGGCCTGGCTGCGGGTGTTGACGAAGACGAGGGTGGTCTTGTTCGCCTTGATGAGATCGTAGATTTCGCCGAGTGCATGCCGCGCGGAGTGGCCGGCCCAGGGCAGGCGCTCCTTGCTATCTAGCATCTCGACCACCGGCTCCGCCGCGCCACCGGCTGTGACGATATCGGCGGCGACGCTGACGTCGACCGGCTGCGGTACGAGGAAACGTGCGAGGGATTCCGGTTCCGCCACAGTGGCGGAGAGGCCGATGGCGCGCATTTGAGGCGCGAGCTTCCACAGCCGCGCGAGGCCAAGTGAAAGAAGATCGCCGCGCTTTGACGTCACCAGTGCATGCAGCTCATCCAGCACCACGCGCTTGAGCGACGAGAACAGGAACGGCGCATCGTCCGATGACAGCAACAGCGCGAGTTGCTCCGGCGTCGTCAGCAGAATGTCCGGCGGATATTTCCGCTGGCGTGTCCGCCGCGAGGTCGGCGTGTCGCCGGTGCGGGTCTCGACCTTGATTGGGAGCTGCATCTCCGCAATCGGCGCCTCGAGATTGCGCGCGATGTCGACAGCGAGGGCTTTCAGCGGCGAGATGTAGAGCGTGTGCAGGCCGCCGGTCCGCTGCAGGTCGCGGCCGGTGGAACTGACCGCTGCGGGCTTGTCACTCAGCTCCACCAGTGTTGGCAGAAATCCCGCCAGTGTCTTGCCGGCGCCGGTCGGTGCAATCAGCAGCGCGGAACGATCGGCGCGCGCCTTTGTCAGTAAGGCCAGCTGATGCGCGCGCGGCGACCAGCCCCGCTGGGCGAACCAGCGGGTGAAGATATTGGGCAAAAGATCGGGTTTCGAGGCGGATTTACGCGGCGGCACCGGCTCAATCTAGGTGCTCACGGCCCTCATTGCGAGATTGAGGATGAGCAAACTCTCCAACCGTCATACGCGGGCTTGACCGCGTATCCATTTTTTACGCCATCGCCGCAAAGGTGGATGGCCGGGCCAAGCCCGGCCATGACATGGGAGACCAGAGCGCCGTTACTCCGTCATCGGTTTCTCGGAAATATCCCAGTCCTTGCCGTTGAAGATGGAGATATAGAGCGTCTTCATCGGCGTGTAATTGTCCGGCGTGTAGCTGTAGGTGACGCCGTCCAGCATATAGGGCGAGTGGAAGCCGGTGAGGTTCTGCGCCTGCTTCAGCACATTGGCGCGGGTGAGATCGTCGCCGCAGCGGCGCAGGATTTCACCCATGGCCACGGCCTGGCCGTAGCCGGCATAGGCAATGGTGTTGTCGGGGTCGACATTGGGCAGGTACTTCTTGCGCAGTTCCTCGAAGGCCAGCACTTCCGGATCCTTCTCGAATTGCGGCGTGCCGACTTCCTTCGAGTAGCGGATCGCAACGATGCCTTTCGCATTCTCGATGCCGGCGGCGTTGAGAATCGAGCGGCCGGTCGAGCCCGCCGACAGGAGGTGCAGCGGCTTCCAGCCGAGTTCGGCGACCTTGCGGATCGACTGCGACGTCGCCTTGCCGGTGGTGATGTTATAGAAAACATCCGCGCCGGATTTGGCGAGATTGATCAGCTGCGAATCGATGGTCGGATCGGTGAGGTCGTAGGTGACTTCCGCGATCACCTTTGCGGTGCCGCCGGCCTTCGCCAGTTCCTCCTTGAAGGGCCCGAGGAAGTCGCGGCCAAAGTCGTCGTTCTGGTAGAGAATGCCAACCTTGGCATTGGGCTTCACGCTGATGACATGCTTGGCGAGGATGCGCGCTTCGGTGGGATAGAGCGGCAGGCCCGCCATGGTCCATTTGAAATTCTTCGGGTCGTTCCATTTCGACGCGCCGGTGTTGAGCAGCAGCTGCGGCACGCCCTTGGAATTGAGATATTTGTGCACGGCGGTCTGCGGCGCGGTGCCGAGCGAGCCATACAGCGCGAGCACCTCTTCCTGCTCGACGAGGCGGCGTGTCGCTTCGACAGCCTTCGGCGCGCTATAGGCATCGTCGAGGGAGAGGAACTTGACCTTGCGGCCATTGATGCCGCCCTTTTCGTTCAGCATCTGGAAATAAGCTTCGCCAACCCGGCCGAGTACGCCGTAAAGCGAACCCGGTCCGCTATGCGGCACGGTCTGGCCGATCTTGATCTCGGTGTCGCTGGCGCCCGGATCGTATTTCTTCTGCGCGAAGGCCGCTTCTGTGAATGGCAGGATGGTAACGGCCGCAATCAACGCGGACGCAAATGTCCCCTTGGTCATGACGTTCTCCCTGGAATTGTTGCTTCGGCTCTTTGTGAGTCCGATTTAGGCCGTCCGCTCCCCGGCGTGTCCGCCGGGGAGTCATCTTCGAAACGTTTACTGGCTCACCGGCTTGTCCGAGAGATCCCAGTCATTGCCGTTGAAGGTGCCGACATAGAGCGCCTTGATGGTGGTGTAGTCGGTCGGCGTGAAGCCGTAGGTGATGCCCGGCAGGAACACCGGCGCGCGATAGCCGTCGAGATTGGTGGCGTGCTTCAGCACGTTTTCGCGCGTCAGCTCGTCGCCGCAGCGGCGCAGGATCTCCGCCATGGTCACCGCCTGGGAATAGCCCTGGAAGGCGATGGTGTTGTCGGGATCGATATTGGGCAGATACTTCTTGCGCAGCTCCTGGAAGGCGATGACATCGGCGTCGTCCTTCCACTTCTCGCTGCCGACTTCCTTGGTGTAGCTCATCGCCACAATGCCCTTGGCATTGTCCGCGCCGGCGGCATTGAGGATGGAGCGACCGCTGGAGGTGGACACCAGAAGATGCAGCGGCTTCCAGCCGAGTTCGGCCACCTTGCGGATCGATTGCGAGGTCGCCTTGCCGGTGGAGATGTTGAAGAAGGTGTCGGCGCCGGATTTCGACAGGTTGATCAGCTGGCTATCGATGGTCGGGTCGGTGAGGTCATAGGAGGCCTCCGCCACCACCTTCGCCCTGCCACCGGCCTCGACCAGGATCTCCTTGAACGAATTCATGAAATCCTTTCCGAACTCGTCGTTCTGGTAAAGGATTGCGACCTTGGCCTCGGGCCTGGTCTGGGTCAGGTAGCGCGCGATGATGCGGCCTTCCGTCGAATAGATCGGCAGGCCCGGCGTGGTCCACTTGAACTCCTTCGGGTTGTTCCAGCGGGATGCGCCGGTGTTCAGCAGCAGTTGCGGCACCTTTTTGGTGTTGAGATATTTCTGCACGGCCGATTGGGGCGCGGTGCCGAGCGAGCCGAACAGCGCCAGCACCTCGTCCTGCTCGACAAGGCGGCGGGTGGCTTCCACCGCCTTGGGGGCGCTGTAGGCGTCATCGAGCGACTGGAAGTTGATCTTGCGGCCATTGATGCCGCCCTTTTCGTTCAGCATCTGGAAATAGGCGGCCTGGGTGCGGCCGATCACCCCGTAAAGCGAGCCTGCGCCGCTATGGGGGATGGTTTGTCCGAGCTTGATTTCCGTGTCGCTGGCGCCCGGATCGTATTTCTTGTCCGCCCCGAGGGCCGCCGTCGTGACGGCCGAAAGCATCGCGGCCCCGGCCGCGAGCGTGAGGACGGAATGGTGGCGTGACGGCATTTCGCAGTTTCTCCCCTGATGCCCGCCTCTTGCGGGCGTTCTTGAGCCGCTGCCGCGTTGTTCGCGGTCTGCTGGCCGGAATGCATCCTGTGCGGGCGCGGGGAGCTTGGCAATCCCTTCACGGTTGCGGCATCTTCACGGCGGCAGGGAGTGTGAAGGGGCGTGCCGTAACGCGCACTATCCGCTAAACGTCACTAAACACTTATTTAACTGCGCTTTTTGCGCCGTCGGCGACTTGCCGCAATATGGTCAGGTGTGGCTGTCCGGATACAGCCAGATGGACCCGACTCCCGTATCTTCCCAGAACAATTCAAATGGGGTCGACCATGAAACGTATTCTTCTCGCCAGCGCCGCGCTGATCGGAACCGCCGTCAGCGCCCAGGCAGCTGACCTTGCCGTGAAGGCCCCTTACTACAAGGCTCCGGTCGTCGCCGTTTACAACTGGTCCGGCTTCTATTTCGGCGTGAACGCGGGTGTCGGCATCGGCCGCGACCGCATCCTGCACAGCTACACCAACAACGATTCGATCTACCGTTCGCCCCAGGGCGCCTTCGGTGGCGCGCAGATCGGCTGGAACTGGCAGACCGATTCGCTGCTCGGGCCGATCGTTTACGGTCTCGAAGCCGACTTCCAGGGTAGCGGCCTGACCGGCGGCGGCGCCAATGTCGCCGGACCGGCTGGCCTGAACACCGTGCAGTACAGCAACAGCATGGATTGGTTCGGCACCGTGCGCGGTCGCGTCGGTCTCGCCACCGGCCCGGTTCTCAGCTACTTCACGGGCGGTTTCGCCTATGCCAACGTCAAGAGCACGATCACCGAAGCTGGTGTCGGCACCTTCACCCAGGATCGTACGGCCACGGGCTGGACCATCGGCAGCGGCGTCGAAGCTGCGCTGGGCGGCAACTGGACCGGCAAGATCGAATATCTCTACCTGAATCTCGGCAACCGCTACGGTGAAGCCATCGGCGCCACCGGCCAGTTGGCCAATACCGAGCTGCGTGACAACCTGTTCCGCGTCGGCCTGAACTACCGCATCGGCGGCAACAGCGTTTACACGCCGGTTGCTGCGGCGAACTGGACCGGCTGGTACATCGGCGGCAATGTCGGCTCCGGCACTGGCCGTGATCGCACCTATCTCGGTCCGGTCGGTGGCGCTGGCGAGCAGTTCAGCCTGAATCCTGATGGGATCAATGGCGGTGGCCAGATCGGCTACAACTGGCAGGCAGCCAACTGGGTCTACGGTCTCGAAGCCGACATTCAGGCTTCCAGCCAGCGTGACCAGAAGACCGTCGTTGGCGTCGGTACCGTCGCCTACGATCACAAGCTGCCCTGGTTCGGCACCGTTCGCGGTCGCCTCGGCTACTCGGTCGGCTCGACCCTGTTCTATGCCACCGGCGGTTACGCCTATGGCGGCGTGAAGACCGCGCTGACCGACCTGACCACCGGCGGATCGGTGAGCTTCTCGAACACCCAGAGCGGCTGGACCGCTGGCGCGGGCATCGAAACCCCGTTCAAGCTGCTTGGCCTGTTCGGACCGAACTGGACCTCGAAGACCGAATATCTCTACGTCGATCTCGGTCGCAAGACCGACGTCCTCCCGAGCGGCAACATCACCAGCACGGGTGTCACCGAACACATCTTCCGCACCGGCCTGAACTATCACTTCAACACCCCGGTCGTTGCGAAGTACTGATCACGATAACAAAAGCGTCAAACGGCAAAACCCCGGTCGAAAGGCCGGGGTTTTTGTTTGATCGCCCGTCTCAGCGTCATGGTGTCGCGGCAAATGTACCTGCCGCGCTACAGCATTTTTGCAGTCTCCGGCTATAACCGTCCGCATTGATCCGATTGCGGGGGCCATCTTGAAGTATCTTGTTACGACTGCTGCACTGCTCGGTACGACCCTCGCAACACAGGCCGCTGACATGGCGGCGAAAGCTCCCTATCTCAAGGCCCCTGTCGCTTCGGTCTATGACTGGACCGGCTTCTATATCGGCGCCAATGCCGGCATCGGGCTCGGCCGCAACAAGACCGAACTGGTCAGCTTCGGCGGCGCGACACCTTCCTTCAACACCACGCATCTCGCGCCGCATGGCGCTATCGGTGGTGGCCAGGTCGGCTACAACTGGCAGACGGGCTCGGTGTTCGGACCGCTGGTGTTGGGCATAGAGGCCGACATCCAGGGCGCGGCCATGCGGGATGATTTCAGCAACCTGCGCATCGGAGAGACGACCGCCTATGACCAGCGACTTGACTGGTTCGGCACCGTGCGAGGCCGCATCGGCCGCGCGGACGGGCCGGTCTTCAGCTATGCCACCGCGGGCTACGCCTATGGCAGTGTGCGCACCACGCTGAACCAGACCTCTATCGGCGTTACCGATTTCGGCAACCGCTTTCACCATGGCTGGACCTATGGCGGTGGCGTCGAGGCCGCGCTCGGCGGCAACTGGAGCGCCAAGGTCGAGGCGCTTTACGTCAATCTCGGCAACAAGAGCGACGTGTTCGAAGCCGGTGCCCAGACGCTCAATACCGACATCCGACAACGCATCTATCGCGTCGGCCTGAACTACCGCATCGGCGGCAATGGCGTTTACACGCCGGCACCTGCAGCGAACTGGGCCGGGCTCTATCTCGGCGGCAATGCGGGCGGCGCCTCGTCGCGCAATCGCAGCTCCTTCATCGGCTCGGGCGCCAGCGAGTTCTTCAACCTCTCCCCGGATGGTTTCATCGGCGGCGGCCAGATCGGCTACAACTGGCAGGCGGCCAACTGGGTGGCCGGCATCGAGGCCGACATTCAGGGCTCCCTGCAGCGTGATGACGACGCCTGTATCGCCCGCTGCCTCGTCGCCCAGAACGCATCATTCGATGCCAAGCTGCCCTGGCTCGGTACCGTACGCGGTCGCCTCGGTTATTCGCTCGGCTCCACCTTGCTCTACGGCACCGCCGGTTACGCCTATGGCGGCGTGAAGACGCGCGTTACCGCCGTTGGCAACGGCCCTGGCATCGACACCACGCTCTCCGGCAGCCGCAGTGGCTGGACCGTCGGCGGCGGCATCGAGCGGCCGTTCAAGTTCTTCGGCATGTTCGGGCCGAACTGGACCAGCAAGAGCGAATATCTCTATGTCGATCTCGGCTCGGCCTCGGACACGCTTGTCGCAGGCAACAACGCCTTTGCCGTGACCAGCAACGTCAAGCAGCACATCTTCCGCACCGGCGTGAACTATCACTTCAACAGCCCGGTCGTTGCGAAGTACTGATCGCTTTAACAGCGTCAGACAGCAAAGCCCTGGCCGAAAGGTCGGGGCTTTTGTCCGATCAGGCCTTTGACGCCACCATCACAAGGCTCGGCACCGGAACGTCGCGTTCGCTGCGGATCGAGGCGTTGTCGATGCGATCGATGCTGAAGCCTGCCTGTTCGAGCAGTTCGCGCAGATGCGCCTCGCCTTGCGCAAAACGAAGACCGGCGCCGAGCATCACACCTTCGCCCTCGTGAGTCTCAGCCGTGAAGGCGAACAATCCGCCGGGCTTCAGCACGCGGGCGGCTTCGACGAACAGCGGCGCGAGGTCGTGAATGTAGATCATCATATCGGCAGCGAGGATGAGATCGGCGCTTGCATCGGATTGATCGCGCAGCCCTTCGACTGCATCCGTGGTCGCCAGTGCTTTGTAGAGGCCCGTCGCCCGCGCGCGCTTGATCATCTCGGCGGAGAGATCGATGCCGATGAATTCTTCAACACTGTCCTTGAACGCCTGTGCGGCAAGGCCGGTGCCACAGCCGAGATCGATAGCGCGGTGAAAACGCACGGGCTTCGCAGCTACCGCGCATACCGCTGACACGGCATCGAACAGCAGTGCGGGGCCGCGATAGCCGAGGTCGCCGACCAGGGATTTTTCGAACTTTGCGGCGTACTGATCGTACAGCGTGGTGACATATTGCGGCGACATCGCCGCAAGTTTGCCGCTGGTCAGTCGCAACAGCCGCAAGTCCGCCCCAAGAAAATCAGCGCCATTTGCCGCCTTTGCGCGCGAAAATGCGTCGATTGCACCGGTTCTGTCGCCTTGCCGTTCGCGCACATCGCCGAGCGCGAACCAGGCCGATGCGAAATCCGGCGCCAGCTCGATCGCCTGCATGAACAGGTCGGCTGCGCCGGCGAGGTCGCCGCGGAGCTCCAGATCACGTCCATAATCGAAACGACGGTCGGCGATCATTTCGCCGGATGACATGAACACATGCGCCATAAGGGAACCGGGCAGGGTGAGGGGCGTTCGCCAGAGGACTCCAATCGGCCCCGAGCGGGCCTATATCATGAACATGCGCCCGCAAGACATCCTGATCCCCGAGCCCGCCGGTCTTCTCTGCAAACCCGGTGGATTCCACATCGATCCGGTCAGGCCCGTCGATCGCGCGGTCATCACCCACGGCCATTCCGACCATGCCCGCCCCGGCCACGGCGCCGTGCTGGCGACGCGGGAAACGCTGGACATGATGCGGCTCCGCTATGGGGAGAATTTCGCGGGCAGCACGCAGGAGATTTCTTATGGTGAAACCCTGAAGCTCGGCGACGTCACCATCTCCTGCCATCCGGCCGGGCATGTGCTCGGCTCCGCGCAGATCGCTGTGACCTGCAAGGGCACCTGCATCGTGGCGTCCGGCGATTACAAGGACGCGCATGATCCCACCTGCACGCCGTTCGAAGTGGTGCCGTGCGATGTGTTCATCACCGAAGCGACGTTCGGCCTGCCGGTGTTTCGCCACGGCGATGCGGGTGATGAGGTGCGCAAGTTGCTCGCATCCGTCGCGCTGTTTCCGGAACGGGCGCATCTGGTCGGGGCCTACTCGCTCGGCAAGGCGCAGCGGGTGATCAAGCTCATTCGTGAAGCCGGCTATGACGCGCCGATCTATCTGCATGGCGCGATGGAGAAGATCACTTACTACTATCAGCAGCGCGGCATCGATCTCGGCGAGCTGCGTCCGGCGAAGGGCGTGAAGAAGGCCGATCTCGCCGGCACCATCACGCTGGCGCCGCCGTCGGCGACATCGGATCTCTGGACGCGGCGCTTTCCCGATCCGGTCACCGCCTTTGCCTCCGGCTGGATGCGCGTGCGGGCGCGGGCACGGCAGCGCGGCATCGAACTGCCCTTGATCGTTTCCGATCATGCGGATTGGGACGGGCTGTGCGCCACGATTGGCGCGACGGGCGCCGGCGAGATCTGGGTCACGCATGGGCAGGAGGATGCGCTGGTGCATTGGTGCCAGAGCAAGGGCCTGATCGCGCGACCGCTGGCGCTGGTGGGCTATGGCGACGAAGAGGAAGAAGAAACGCTTCCGGCTGGCGAGGGTGCGGACGCATGAACCGCTTCGCCGAATTGCTCGATCGTCTCGCCTACGAGCCCGGCCGCAACAACAAGCTGCGGCTCCTGGTCGGCTATTTTCGCGAGGTGCCGGATCCCGATCGCGGCTATGCGCTGGCGGCGCTGACGGGAGCGCTATCGTTCAAACATGCGAAAGCCGGGCTCATCCGTGATCTCATCGCGTCACGCACCGATCCGGTGTTGTTCGAACTGTCCTATGACTATGTCGGCGATCTCTCGGAGACAGTGGCGCTGATGTGGCCGAAGGGCGAAGAGGTCGCCCACAACAATCCGCCGCCGCCCACGCTCACCGAAGTCGTCACGACATTACGAACGCTCGGCAAATCCGAGCTTCCCGCGCAGCTCATGCGCTGGCTCGATGAACTCGACGAGACCGGCCGCTGGGCGCTGCTCAAGCTCGTGACCGGCGCGCTGCGCATCGGTATTTCCGCGCGGCTCGCCAAGACGGCTGCCGCGATGCTCGGCGACAAGGACCCGCATGATGTCGAGCTGATCTGGCCCGGCCTCGCGCCGCCTTATGGCGAGCTGTTTGCCTGGCTCGAAGGGCGCGCCGACAAGCCGGTCAACCTCGATCCCGCGCCGTTCCGGCCGGTGATGCTGGCGCATGCGGTGGAGGATGGCGACCTCGCCAGCCTCAATGCCAGCGATTTCACGGCGGAATGGAAATGGGACGGCATCCGCGTCCAGGCCAATAGCGGCATGGGCGAGGACGGCAAGCTCGTCACGCGGCTCTATTCGCGATCGGGCGAGGACATCACCGCAAGCTTTCCGGATCTCGTGCCGTCGCTGCGTCTGCCCGGCGCCATCGATGGTGAGCTGCTTGTACTGCGTGAGAAGCGCGTGCAGTCGTTCAACGTGTTGCAGCAGCGGCTCAACCGCAAGAGCGTGACGCCGAAGCTGATGAAGGATTTTCCGATCCATCTGCGCGCCTATGATCTGCTCAGCGATGGCGAGAACGACCTGCGCGAATTGCCGTTCGAGGAGCGGCGCAAGAAGCTGGAATCCTTCATCGCCGAGCTCGATGATGATCGCATCGATCTGTCCGAGCAGATCACCTTTGCCGATTGGGATGCGCTCACCGCCGCGCGTGCCGATCCCGCCGGCGCGGGCGCCGGCGAGGATGCCGAGGCCGTCGAAGGTGTGATGTTGAAGCGGCGTGACAGCGCCTATATGCCGGGGCGGCCGAAGGGCCAGTGGTGGAAGTGGAAGCGCGATCCGCACATCATCGACGCCGTGCTGATGTATGCCCAGCGCGGCCATGGCAAGCGCTCGTCCTATTATTCCGATTACACGTTTGGCGTCTGGACTGAGGGCGACGACGGCGACCGGCTGGTGCCGGTCGGCAAGGCCTATTTCGGTTTCACCGATGAAGAGCTGTTGCAGATCGATCGCTTCGTCCGCCGTAACACGACGGAGAAATTCGGACCGGTGCGTCATGTCACGCATGAGCCGGACAAGGGGCTGGTGCTGGAAGTTGCTTTCGAGGGGCTGGCGCGATCGCCGCGGCACAAGTCGGGCGTCGCGATGCGCTTCCCGCGCATCAGTCGCCTGCGCTGGGACAAGCCGCCGCGCGAGGCAGACCGGCTGGAGACGCTGGAGCGGATGTTGAAGGCGGAGGTGGCCGTGTAACTCCGTCCCTCATAGCGGGTGTGTAGGATGGGTTGAGCGCAGGCGCAAAGCGCCGGAGCGATACCCATCACCCCATGCGCCTGACGTGATGGGTATCGCTGCGCTCAACCCATCCTACGCTCCTGCGCCTTGATCGTGCCGCACGGGTTCCCCATGTCCGGTGAACCCACTATGATGTCAGCGCCATTTCGCGCAGGAGACCATGATGCAGCCCAACGAGACCCGCGACGCTTCGGGACGCAGCTTGCCGGCACAGAATGATGGCCTGTCACGCTTCCTCGGCGGATCGCCGCTCGCGGTGCTCGGTCGCCTGGTGCTGCTGTCGGTGCTGGTGGGCGTGGTGCTCGCGGCCATCGGCTTCGATCCATGGAATATCGTCTACAGCATCCGCCGCCTGTTCCAGTGGATCTATGATTTCGGTTATGACGCCATCAGCGGGCTGTGGCGCTACTTCCTGCTCGGCGCCGTGATCGTGGTGCCGATCTGGTTGATCTCGCGGCTGTTCTCGTCGCGGCGATGAGAACCACTAGCTGTCGTTACCCGCGAAAGCGGGTAACCCAGTAAACGCAGGCGCCAGCGTTCTATCACTCCCGTCGCTGTTTACTGGGTTGCCCGGTCGAGCCGGGCAACGACAGAAACCGTACGATGACGACGACCTCATCCTCTCCCACATTTCAGCCCGCCACCACCCGCGATGTGTTCTCCATCGCGGGGCCGGCGATGCTTGCCAATCTGACGACGCCGATGCTCGGCATCGTCGCCACCATGGCGATCGGCCGGCTTGGCGATGCGACGCTGCTCGGCGGCGTGGCGATGGCGTCGGTGCTGTTCGATTGCACATTCTGGCTGTTTGGCTTCCTGCGCATGAGCACGGTGGCCTTCACGGCGCAGGCGCTGGGCGCTGACGACCGGCAGGAAATGCGCGCGCTGTTGCCGCGTGGCTTCATCATTTCCGGCGCGATCGGCGCACTGCTGATCCTGCTGCAGGTGCCGCTCGCTTATGTGCTGCTCACCGCCATGGGTGGTAGCGAGGGGGTCACCGAGGCTGCGCATCGCTATTTCACCGTGCGCATCTGGTCGGCGCCGCTGGTGCTGTCGAATTTCGTCGTGGTCGGCTGGCTGGTCGGCCAGGCGCGGGCGTCGCTGGCGCTGGGCGTGCAGATCGTCATCAATGCCGTCAACATGGTGGCGACGCTGCTGTTCGTGCTGATCCTCGACATGAGCATCATTGGCGCAGCGCTGGCTTCCGTGGTCGCCGAGGGCACCGGTCTCCTGCTCGGCGTCATCATCGCGTGGCGGATCACCGGCGGCAGGCTCACCGCGCCATGGGCGGTGCTGCTGGAGCGCGACAAGCTCAAACATACGATGGCGGTCAATCGCGATATCCTGATCCGCACGGCGGCGCTGATCACTGTGTTTCTGTTCTTCACCGCGCAAGGCGCGCGCTCCGGCGACCTGCTTCTCGCGGCCAATTCCGTGCTGACCAATTTCCTCCTGATCAGCGCGTTCTTCCTCGATGGTCTCGCCACGGCGGCCGAACAGCTTTGCGGCCGCGCTTACGGCGCCCGCAACCGCGTCGGTTTCACCAGCGCGGTGCGGCTGGTGATCGTCTGGGGCTTTGGCTTCGCGATCGCGCTGAGTGTGATCTACGCGCTTGGCGGCGGTGTGCTGATCGATGCGATGACCGCGAGTGCGGATGTGCGCGTGCTGGCGCGCGAGTTTCTCTGGCTGGTGGCGCTGGCGCCGGTGCTTGGCGTATTCGCCTTTGCCTATGATGGCGTGTTCATCGGCGCGACCTGGGCGCGCGACATGCGCAATCTGATGGTGCTGTCGCTCGTGTGTTTCTTCGCCGGATGGCTCTTGCTGCGGCCGTGGGGCAATGCCGGGCTATGGGGCGCGCTGCTGGTGCACTACATCGCGCGTGGCGGATTGCAGGCGATGAGGTATCCGGCGTTGTTGAGGAAGACGTTTGGGTAATTCTCCCTGTCATTGCCCGGCTCGACCGGGCGATCCAGTAGACGCCGGCCGTAGTATTAATCACGGGGGCGGTGTTTACTGGGTCACCCGGTCAAGCCGGGTGACGACAAAGCATGAGTGATGGAGATCAAACCGGCCAATCCTCTGCCGTAATCGTCGCGGCGTCGGCGCCGACGATCTCCGACAGTGAATCGCGTCCGGTGCGCAGCAGCGTCGAAGTGAGGTCGGCCTTGATCGCATCCACCAGCCCGAGCCCCTTATAGACCAGCGACGAATACACCTGGATCAGGCTCGCGCCGGCGCGGATCTTGGTCAGCGCGGCGCCGCCCGAATCGATGCCGCCGGCGCCGATCAGCGGGAACGCGCCTTCCACGCGCACGAAGGTCTCCGCGACCATGCGGGTCGAGAGCCGGAACAGCGGGCGGCCGGACAGGCCGCCGGTCTCCTTCGCCGTCGCCTGGTCGCGCAAGGTCGGCGGGCGGCCAATCGTGGTGTTGGCGACGATCATGCCATCGATGCCGCGCGAGCGGGCCACATGGACGACATCGTCGAGATCGGCGAGGCCGAGATCGGGCGCGATCTTCAGGAGCACCGGCGAATCGCCGGCGGTCTTGCGGACGCGGTCGCGCGCTTCGATGACGCGGGCGAGGAGCTCGTCGAGCTCGGACGCCTGCTGCAGGTTGCGCAGGCCGGGCGTGTTCGGCGAGGACACATTGACGGTGAAATAGCTCGCCAACGGCGCAAAGGTCTCGATCAGCGTCACATAGTCCTGGGTGCGATCGGTGGAGTCCTTGTTGGCACCCACATTGACGCCGACGATGCCGCCGCGTTGGGCGCGCGCCGCGAGGCGCTTCAGCACGGGGGCGGCGCCTTCGCTGTTGAAACCGAAACGGTTGATGACCGCCTCGTCGCGCTCGAGGCGAAACAGACGCGGGCGCGGATTGCCGGGCTGTGGCAGCGGCGTCACCGTGCCGATCTCGGCAAAGCCGAAGCCGAGACGCAGCAATGCGTCGGGTGCTTCGGCATGCTTGTCGAAGCCGGCGGCGATGCCGACAGGGTTTGGGAAATTCAGGCCGAAGGCGCGCACCGCGAGCTTCGGGTCATCCGGGCGGGGCTTGGCGTAAGGCAGCAGCTTCAGCCCGCGGATGGCGAGGCGGTGGGCATCTTCCGCATCCAGCAAGCGCAGTATCGGCAGGGAAAAGGCATCGAAGGCACGGATCACTTACAACAACTCCGGAATAACATGGCTGCCGTCGGCGCGCAGGCGCAGGTCCATGACGGCGGTGACGGTGCCGAGATCGAGCTCGCCATAGAGATGCGGAAACAGGTCGCCGCCGCGGGAGGGCTCCCAGCGCAATTCGTCGCCTAGTGCGTCTCTGTCCACTGCGATTAGAAAGAGGCCACTCTGGCCGGCATAATGTTTCGCAAGCGTGCCTTCGAGCTGGGCGGCGGTGGAGAAATGGATGAAGCCGTCCCGGAGGTCGTCGGCGCTGCCGCGATAGATGCCCTGGCGCTCGGCTTCACGCCATTGCGGCGCCGGACAGATTTTATAGATGCTGCGCAATCGCCGGGCTTTCAGGTTGTCGGGCTTTCCCGGTTGATCTTGATGGCGTGCGGACAACCCTCGATAGGTCTTGTCAGACGGGAGTCAGCGGCCGACCGTATCGGCGGCACGGGTGCAACTCAAGGCCGCACATTTTTTTCAGATGCCAGTTGCGTAAATCGCGGAACGGCGGCAATAATTCCTAGTTGCTGCCACGATTCCGCGCGCCGGCCGACAGCCGCAAGGCCGCGCCAAGGGACGAAGAGGGACGAGATCATGCTGACCCATGCCCAGATCTGGAATGCGCTCGACCTGCTCGCCGAACGCAACGGTTTGACCGCCTCCGCCCTCGCCAAGAAAGCGGGGCTGGATGCGACCACGTTCAATAAATCCAAGCGCATCACCAATGAGGGACGTGAGCGCTGGCCATCCACCGAGTCGGTGTCGAAGGCGCTGCAGGCGACCAATGTGCCGATCGACAGTTTCGTGTCGTTGATCGAGGGCACGCGGAAGATCGTGCAGTCGGTACCGCTGCTCGGCTTTGCACAAGCAGGGCAGGGCGGCTTCTTCGACGATGCGGGCTTCCCCGTGGGGAGCAAGGGCTGGGACGAAGTCGGCCTGCCCTCGGTGAATGACGAGCACGCCTATGCGCTCACCATCTCGGGTGATTCGATGAAGCCGGCCTATCGCGACGGCGACATCATCGTGGTGTCGCCGAGCGCGCAGATCCGCAAGGGCGACCGTGTGGTGGTGAAAACCAAGGACGGCGAGGTGATGGCCAAGGAGCTGAAGCGGCGCACCACCAAGCTGCTGGAGCTGCAGTCGCTCAATGCGACCCACGCCGATCGCAGTTTTGCAGTGCAAGACATCGAGTGGATTGCGCGGATCGTGTGGGCCAGTCAGTAAAACTTCAGAACTTCTACTCGAACGGGTAACGATATCATTTGAGAACGTTAGGGTGCCGCTATCTTTGCGGTAACTGATCACCTAGTGCTGCCTCGTTGTCAAAGTTCCACACGAGGAAAGCATCATGAGCCATCTGTCGAAAATCACTGCATGTGCTGGTGCGCTGGCGCTCTCCATGCAGATCGTCCCCGTTACCGCGAAGTCGATGACCTGTACCACGGTCTCCGAAAAGCAGATCGAAGCCCTGTTCGATCGCTGGAATGCGTCGCTGCAGACGCTCGATCCGGCCAAGGTCACCGACAATTATGCCGCCGACGCGGTGTTGCTGCCGACCGTTTCCAACACCCCGCGCACCAACCGCGCCAGCATCCAGGCCTATTTCGTCGAATTCCTGCAGAAGCGTCCAAAGGGTGCCATCAACACGCGTACGGTGCGCATCGGCTGCAACTCGGCGAGTGATGTCGGCACCTACACCTTCACCCTGGCCGGCAAGGCGCCCGGCGAAACCGTGCAGGTGCAGGCGCGCTACAGCTACAACTACGTCTATCGCGACGGGAAATGGCTGATCGCGCATCATCATTCCTCGGCCATGCCCGAGTCGATCACGCCGGCGACGGCTTCGGCTGCGCCGAAGTAAGAAGGCACGGCGTCAAGAAGTGTTGCAGTCGCCCGGCTTGACCGGGCGATCCAGCAGGCACTTTCGGTTGTGCTGTTATCGGCAGCAGTGGGTACGGGGTCACCCGGTCAAGCCGGGTGACGACAGCCCGACCTACGCGCTCCGCGCCAGCGCGCCATCGATCATGCTGATCGCATTCTGCACGCCATAGACGGCCACGAAGGAGCCGAAGCGCGGGCCTTTCTCCTGGCCGAGCAGCACCTGATACAGCATGTTGAACCAGTCCAGCGAGACGCCCGGGCGGCCGTCCTTGGCGGGCTTCTTGTGATCGAGGAACGGTTCGCGGCGGCCAATTTCATAGACGGTGTTCTGGATATCCTCGGCGCTTGCGTCCTGAGGCAGGCGTGACAGCGCATCGCGGAGATCCTGCAGGGCCACGCGCTCGATCTCGGTGGGCTCGCGGAACGTCTTCGTCGGCGCGACGAAGTCGCGATAGTAATTGATCGCGTAGCCGACCATCGCATCCAGCTTCGGATGCGTCGCGGCACTCACGCCCGGACGATAGCGGCCGATGAAGCCCCACAGCGTGTCGGCATTCTCTGCGTTCGACGACGACACCAGCGTCAGCAGGAGTTGGAACGTGACCGGCATGTCGATGGTCGGCGGGGTGCCGGCATGCAGATGCCAGACCGGATTGGACAGGCGCTGCTTGGCGTCCTGGCGGTTATAGCCGTCGAGGAACTGCTGATACTCGTCGACATTGCGCGGGATCACGTCGAAGAACAGCCGCTTCGCCGCCTTCGGCTCGCGATACATGAACAGCGACAGCGATTCCGGCGAGGCATAGCGCAGCCATTCATCGATGGTCAGGCCGTTGCCCTTGGACTTCGAGATCTTGCCGCCGTTCTCGTCGAGGAAGAGTTCGTAGTTGAAACCTTCCGGCGGCGTGCCGCCGAGGGCCGCGCAGATCTTGCCGGACAGCTTGACGCTATCGATCAGGTCCTTGCCGGCCATTTCATAGTCGACGCCGAGCGCGGCCCAGCGCAGCGCCCAGTCGGCCTTCCACTGGCACTTCACGGCGCCGCCGGTGACGGGAGTCGTGACCTCTTCATTCGTATCGGGATCGATATAGGTGATCGTGCCGGCCTTCACGTCGCGGCGGATCATCGGCACCTGCAGCACCACGCCGGTGGTCTTGCTCACCGGCAGGAACGGCGAATAGGTGGCGCGGCGATCGGGGCCGAGGGTCGGCAGGATGATGTCCATCACCTTGTCGTAGACTTCCAGCATGCGCAGCAGCGTCGCGTCGAAGCGGCCTGATGCGTAGTAGTCAGTCGACGAGGCGAATTCGTAGTCGAAGCCGAAATGATCGAGGAAGGCGCGCAGGCGGGCGTTGTTCGCGGCGCCGAACGAGACGCCTTCTTCGATCGGATCCGGCACTGATGTCAGCGGCTTGCCGAGATGCTGTGCCAGCATCTCCTTGTTCGGGACATTGTCCGGCACCTTGCGGAAGCCGTCCATATCGTCGGAGAAGGCGAGCAGGCGGGTCTTGATCTTGTCCTCGGTGAGCACGCGGAAGGCGTGGCGCACCATGGTGGTGCGCGCGACCTCGCCGAAGGTGCCGATATGCGGCAGGCCCGAGGGGCCATAGCCGGTCTCGAACAGCACCTCGTCCTTCGGGCTTTTCTTCAGACGCGCCACCAGCGCCTTCGCCTGCTCGAACGGCCAGGCGTTGGAATTCTCGGCGAGTGCACGCAGCTCGCTCGGGCTCATGGTGGTTTCAGACGACATATTCAACGGGCCTCATGTGGTCGTCATTGCGAAGAGCACTTGCGATGAAGCAATCCAGTCTTTCTTCGTGGTGCGTTGGATTGCTTCGCTTCGCTCGCAATGAGGGCTTTTAATGTTGCTCTAGCGGCTCCGCACCGAAATGCCAAACCGCCGGGATGTGAATTCAGAACGGGCTGACGGAAAAGTATTTCAGCCACAGATCGGTGTAGCGGCCCTTTTCCCAGGTGCGGAACAGGGCCCAGTTCAGCGCCTGGCGCAGCGTGTCGTTGCCCTTGCGGACGCCGATGCCGATGCCTTCGCCGAAGAAGCGGCTTTCGATGAAGGGGCCGCCCGAGAAGGCGCAGCAGTCGCCGGAATCGCTGCCATTGACCCAGAAGGCCAGCGAGATGGCGTCGCCAAAGATGACATCGACCTCGCTCTTGCGTACTGCCTGACGCAGCATGTCCTCGTTTGGGAAGGTCAGCAGCGTCGCATCGGTGAACATCGCCTTCAGGAACGCCTCATGGGCGGTGCCGGCGATGACACCGATCTTCTTGCCCTCGAGATATTCCGGCCTGATCTCCTTCATCACCGTATCCTTCCGCGCCACGAAACGGCCCGGCGCGCGGTAATAGGGATCGGTGAAATCGACACGGGCGCGGATCGCCGGGGTCACCGCCATGGAGGCGATGATGGCGTCGCCGCGATTGCTGGCGATGGCGTCCAGCAGCGTCTCGAAGCGACGCATCTGGATGGTGCAGGTGACCTTGATCTCCTCGCAGAGCTGGCGCGCGAGATCGACATTGAAGCCGGCCGGATTGCCGTCGGGGCCGGTGTAATTGAAGGGCGGATAATCGGTTTCGGTGAGGAAGCGGATCACCGTGAGGCGCGACAGGTCCGGGCGCTCCGGGCGGCGGCGCGGATCCCAGAAGCCGGGCACCGCCTGGGCGCCGGGCTGGCTGCCGGTCTGCAGCGACAGGTTCGGCGCCAGCGGCGGCACGGGAGGCTGACCAGGTGCCTGACTCTGGGCGTGCACGGTCCATGGCAGCAATGCACCCAGCACGCAAAGTACACGCAAGGTTGCCTGTTTAGCATTCTGCGGTAATTTGTTGCTGCAAAGGGGCATCTGTGGTTGCATCTGGGGCGTGTCCGGACGCGGTCTTATAGACCATCCCGCCGGAGACGCGAGGGGGCGTTTCTAACCACATCATTGGGTAGGGGGCGTGCATGGCCCTGTCGGACCATGACGGGGAGCCGGAGCCTTTCGTCAACGCGCATGTCCTGGCGCCAGAGCGCCGGCGACGTTCGCTTGATCCTGAGTCGCGCCGGCCGGAACCCGGCGCCCAGATCGTGCTGGAGCTCGATTGCCTGCGCGGCCATATCGCATCGCTGACACTGCAGGCGGCAACCTATCGGAGCCGCCGGCTTGGGATCGGGGCGGACCGGGTGCTGATCGAATGGGGGGCCATCGACGAGGCAACCTATCTCCGACGACTGGCGGCACATCTTGGCATCGATTTCACGGAGCTGGATGAGAGCGACCGTGGTCGCTGTCTGTTGTCGCCGGCTCAATATGCGCAGGCTGCGACGACGGGCATTTTCCCGATCCAGCGCAAGGACGGGGTGCGCTTCGTCGTCGCCTCACGTTATCTGTCGGCCCGCATGCTGAACGAGCTGGCCGTCGCGCGGCCCGAGCTGATCGCGGGCTTTGAGCTCGCCACCACCCATGACTTCAACCGTTTCCTGACCGAACGGGCAGGCAGCATCCTGGCACGACGGGCCGCCAACGGGCTCACCCGTCGCTGGCCGGAACTGTCGGCGGCTTCGCATGCGCAGGCAGGGTGGCAACGGCTCTCGCGTGCGTCGATCATCGCCGGCCTTGCCGGCGCGATCGCCACTGCATCGCTGCTGGATGAAGCGATCTCGACCGCTATCCTGGCGACCGCATTCCTTGCATTTGCAGGCTTTCGCCTGTTCGGAAGTTTTGTGCCGCGCATGGCTGCACCGAAGCGACGATATCTGCCGGACGTGCAGCTGCCGATCTATACGGTGATGATCGCGCTGTATCGCGAGGCGATGTCGGTGGCGCCACTGCTGCAGGCGATCGACGATCTCGACTATCCCCGCGAAAAGCTCGATGTCATTCTGATCACCGAGCTCAATGACGACAGCACCCGGCAGGCGATTGCGCGGCTGCAGCCGATGCCGCATGTGCACGTGCTCACCGTGCCGGCCATCGGCCCGCAGACCAAGCCGAAGGCGCTTAACTTTGCGCTGCCATTCGCGCGCGGGAGTTATGTTGCGGTGTTCGATGCGGAAGATCGGCCCGAGCCCGCGCAACTGCGCGCGGCACTCGATGCGTTTGATCATCATGGGCCCGATGTCGCCTGTGTGCAGGCCAGCCTGTGCATCGACAACGCGTCGGAAAGCCTGCTGTCGCGGATGTTTGCGGCCGAATATGCCGGGCAGTTCGATGTGTTGCTGCCTGGTCTGGCGGCGCTGGATCTGCCGCTGCCGCTCGGCGGATCATCGAACCATTTTCGTACCGATGTGCTGCGCGATGTCGGCGGTTGGGATGCCTGGAACGTCACCGAGGATGCGGATCTCGGCATTCGCCTGGCGCGGTTCGGTCATCGCTGCGTGACATTCGCGTCAACGACCTATGAGGAAGCGCCGGTGCATATCAGTGCCTGGCTGCGGCAACGGTCGCGCTGGATGAAGGGCTGGATGCAGACGGCCGGCGTGCATCTGCGCAGGCCGTTTTGCTTGTGGCGCGAGGTCGGCACGGCGAAATCCGTGGGGGTGGCGCTGATTGCCGGCGGCAATGTGCTGACGGCGCTGGCCTATCCGCTGCTACTGGTCGAGATCGCACTGTTTGCCGCTTATGCGAGCGTAACGGGCAGTCCATCAGGCTTTCTGGTCGATCAGCTGATGCCGCTGCATCTGGCGGCGATCTCGGCAGGCTACATCGCCACCATCGTCATCGGGCTGATGGGGCTCTGGCGGCGCAGGCAGATGCGCCATGCATGGATACTGCTGCTGGCGCCGCTCTATTGGGGATTGCTGTCGATCGCTGCGTGGCGCGCGTTATGGCAATTGATGCGCGAGCCGCATCGCTGGGAGAAGACCGAGCATGCCATGTCGCGGCGGAGCAAGGCGATGCGCGGCGCTCAGAGATAGCGCTTCAGATCCTTCGCCGCGTCCTCCGGCGTCCGCTTCAGGTTGAACGGCGCGACGAAATTGCCGTCCTTGTCCATCAGATAGATCAGGGCGGTATGATCCATCGTGTAGTCGCCGTCCTTGGTCGGGACCTTCTTGGCATAGACACGATAACCGGTGATCACTTTCGCGACTTCCACCGGCGTGCCGGTCAGTCCCTTCAGATGCGGATCGAAGGAGGACAGATAGTCCTTCATGATCGGTGCCGTGTCGCGCTCGGGGTCGACCGAGACGAAATAGGTGTTCAGCTTGCCGGCATCCGGGCCCAGCGTGCGCAGCACTTCGGACATCTCGAACAGCGCGGTCGGGCAGATATCCGGGCAGTGGGTGAAGCCGAAGAAGATCAGCGACGGCTTGCCCTTCAGGCTCTGCTCGGTGACCTTCTGGCCGGATTGATCGGTGAGCTGGAACGGGCCGCCGATGGCCGCCGGCGCCGCAACGCCTTTGAAGCCGCTGAAACCGCCGGAAAGCCACAGCACCAGCAGCAGCCCTGCGGCGAGGCTGCCGGCGAAGGCCGCGATGATGACCAGCGGGCGGGTGGAGCTACTCATGGGGTTGTTCCTGAAAACTCACATGCAGGCGGCGATGCCGATCTTCACCATCTCGAAGAAGACGGTCGTGCCGTACCAGGCCCACAGGGCGATGGCACCGACAATGAGCAAGCCTGCAAAGCCTGCCGCCGCACCGACGATCAGCGTCGCCGCCCGCGAGGGCTGTGCTGCCACATTGTCAGGGGCGGATGCCGGCTGCATTGACGAACCTCAACTGGCAGACATCCGCACGGGATGGCCGCATTCAGGTTCCAGATAGGCCGAGTTGCCGGGCTGAGCAAGAGTCGGCAGGGTCGCAGCGATCAAGTGATGGAGAGCGTTTTGCTTTCAAACGTCCCGAAAACTGCTAGTCTGTTGCAATGACGGCTTTGCTTGACCAAGCGATCGCATCGGTGCGTGATCTTCCTGACGATGCGCAGGACGCGGTCGCGCGCATGCTTTTGGACCTTGTGGCGGAAGATCCAGTCGAACTGACAGCCGAAGAAGCCGCATCTTTCGAGGAGTCGCTGGCTCAGGCCGAGCGGGGTGAATTTGCCTCGGACGAAGCGGTGCGCGCGATCTGGGCCAAGCACGGTCTATGAGACTTCGCTATACAACTCGCGCAACCGCGGAGTTGGATGAAGTTCTGGCATTTATTGATCATGAATCTCCGAAGGGCGCGCGTCGCGTCAAGGCGCGCATGTTGGAGGTGATCGATCGTCTGGTTCTATATCCTGAAAGCGGGCGGTTGACGACCAATAGCCGCCTGCGGCGAGCCGTGGTCTACCCCTATCCATATCTCATCTATTACAAGGCGTCGGCGACAGAGGTCGTCATTCACGGCATCCGCCACAGCGCGCGCCGCCCTCGTTCATCGCGCTAGCGAACAGGGCCCTACTTCGACAATCACCGTGCCGAGGCGCGGGCGTCCATGTAGCAGGGCTTGTACATGCTCGCGAGCTGCGGGCCGCGGAGGAACACCATCTGCGGCTTGAGACCGCCGCGCTTGGCGATCCAGCGGCGGATATTCGATGGATACATCGAATACAGCATCTTGGTCGCTTCGCGATTGGTGATGGCGCGGCCGTTATTGCCCATGTCCCAGGCGGCATGGAAACCGAGCGTGGCATTTGGCGTCACGCAGATGCGGTCGTGCGGGACGGCACCGAGCACGATGGTGCAGGCCGAAGCGCACAGGCCATCGATGACGACGGTTTCGCCGGACGAGCGCAGGCCCTGATATTTGTCGACATAGGTTCCGATGCGGCCACCGCGATCGTCAGCGATGCGGACCACGGCATGGCTCGCGCCGACGCCTGCAACCAACAGAATCGCCGCCAACAAACCCGTCACGAACTTCATGCTCTGCCCCAAAAACCGATGATGCCGAATCTGTTCATCCTGGTGATGCAGGACCATGTCAGCGTGTTGGCGAAACGTGTTTTTGTCTAGCCGGACCTTGCGACGGCGCGACGATTCGAAACGAGTGTTGCGCGCGGGATGCAGTGTGTGAAACCGCGGAACAACGGAATGCAAATTCCGTATTTCCTTGACCAAAGTTCCCGCAACTCATTCAATCTCCCTTAACGAAATGATGGGGAGCGAAACGATGACCAATGATGTCGCTGATGTCATCGTGGTGGGTGGCGGTCTTGCCGGGCTGGTGGCTGCGACCGAGGTGGCCGATGCCGGCAAGCGCGTGATCGTGGTCGATCAGGAGGGCGAGCAGAATCTCGGCGGCCAGGCGTTCTGGTCGTTCGGCGGACTGTTCTTCATCGACTCCCCGGAACAGCGCCGGCTCGGCATCAAGGACAGTTTTGACCTCGCGCATCAGGACTGGATGGGCTCCGCGGGTTTCGACCGCGAGGAAGATCACTGGCCACGCCGCTGGGCCGAGGCCTATCTTGCTTTTGCCGCCGGCGAGAAGCGCGACTGGCTGCGTGCGATGGGGCATCGCGTGTTTCCCATCGTCGGCTGGGCTGAGCGCGGCGGCTATGACGCGATGGGTCATGGCAATTCGGTGCCACGTTTTCACGTCACCTGGGGCACGGGGCCGGGCATCGTCGAGCCATTTGAACGCCGTGCGCGCGAGGCCGTGGCCAAAGGGCTTTTGACGTTCAGGTTCCGTCACCGTGTCGATGCGCTCAGCATGACCAATGGAACGGTCGATGGCGTCAGCGGCGCGGTGCTCGAGCCGGCGAACACCGAGCGCGGCGAAAGTTCAACACGCCATGTGGTCGGCGAATTTTCGCTGCGCGCGCCGGCGGTCATCGTCGCGTCGGGCGGCATCGGCGGCAATCATGATCTGGTGCGGCAGAACTGGCCGCAACGCCTCGGTACGCCGCCGCAGCGGATGATCTCCGGCGTGCCCGCGCATGTGGATGGTCGCATGATCGGCATCACGGAGGCGGCAGGCGCGCGGCTGATCAATCGCGATCGCATGTGGCACTATGTAGAGGGGATCGAGAACTGGAATCCGATCTGGCCGAGGCACGGCATCCGTATTCTGCCCGGCCCGTCGTCGATGTGGTTCGATGCGACCGGTGAACGTCTGCCGGCGCCGCTGTTTCCGGGCTCGGACACGCTCGGGCAGCTGCAATACATTCAGTCCACGGGCTTCGACTATTCCTGGTTCATCCTGACACAGGCGATCATCAAGAAGGAATTTGCGCTGTCCGGCTCGGAGCAGAATCCGGATCTCACCGGCAAGAGCTGGCTGATGACCGCGCGCCGCGCCACGAACAAGGGCGCACCAGCGCCGGTGGAGGCGTTCAAGGATCACGGCGCGGATTTCATCGTGCGCGACAATCTCGGCGATCTCGTCAAGGCGATGAATGAACTCGTCGGCAATGATCTCCTGAAGTTCGATCGCATCAGGGAGCAGATCGAGGCGCGCGATCGCGCCATCGCCAATCCGTTCGTGAAGGATGCGCAGGTGATGAACCTGCACAATGCGCGCAAATATATCGGCGACAAACTGATCCGCACCGCCAAGCCGCACCGCATTCTCGATCCTGAGAAGGGGCCTTTGATCGCCGTGCGGCTGAATATCCTCACCCGAAAGACCTTGGGCGGTTTCGAGACCGATCTCGATGCCCGCGTGTTCGGTGCAGGCCACCAGATCATCCCCGGGCTCTATGCCGTCGGCGAAGCGGCCGGCTTCGGCGGCGGCGGCATGCACGGCTATCGCTCGCTGGAGGGGACGTTTCTCGGCGGGTGCCTGTTCTCGGGAAGGACGGCGGGAAGAGCGGCGGCGAAAGCCGTGTAGCAAAAAGCCGTCCGGGCGTTACGCCGGACGGCCCTTCGATGCGACTGCCGGTCCCCAAGTCGTCCGGTTCCGTCGCACGTCCAGAGGCTGGACCTGCATGGTTAACCGCTGGTTAACAATCGCATCACGGCCAGGCGGCGTAGGACGGCCCGTGGCGTCCCGGGTTCTGTCTTGCGCGGCGCCGATATGTCCCCGGCGACTCGTTCTGATACTTGCGGAAGAAGCGGTTGAAATAGCCGGGATCATGGAAGCCGAGGCCGTAGGCGATCTGCTCCACCGGCAGATCGAGCTGGCGCAACCGCGTGCAGGCCTCGTGGATCAGGCGCTGATGCACCACGGCGCGCGGGCTGATGCCGCGCTCGCGCTTGCAATGGGCGTGCAGCCGGTCGTCGGTGACGCCGAGTGCCGCGGCATAGCGGGCGATCGGCCAGCCGTCGCGATAATGCAGCTCGACCATCTGCAGGAAATTGCCCACCAGCCGCGGGCCGTCGCCACGGCGGGAGACATCGTCGATGGGCTCTTCGGCGATCAGCGCGCGCCACAGATGCAGGCAGAGCAGCAGCAGATGCGCGGATAGCAGCGTGGCGCTGCCGCGGCCCGGCGTCGCCAGCTCAAAGGTGAGCATGGCGCAGGATGCTGACATGGCTGCGAAGCCCTGCGAGGCCTTGGCGTCTTCCAGCAGCACCAGCCGATCCACGGTGCGGCGCAGATGCAGCGCTTCGGCAGAACCTGCGATCGTTTGCGTCAGGAGGTCGTCGGTGACGGTGAGGAGATAGCCCTGGCCGCCGGCTTCGACCTGCAGCGTGCCTTCGTAGCCGCTGGGCAGCCAGAGCAGCGATGGCGCGCCGAATTCGATGGTGGAATCGCGCATGGTCGCGGTGCCGCGGCGGCTTTCCATCACCAGGAGATGCGCGTGCCGATGTCGCGTCGGGCGAAGCGACCAGCTGCGCGGCGCGAGTCCCGAGGTGAAGCGCTCGACATACAGCGCGGAGGATTTTCCGGCGAGATCGATGGCGTCAGCGAACATTGGGGTGGTCTCTTGATGGGACAATCCGTCGCGCGGATTAGATAGCGTCGCACGGCCCCGTGCAATCTTTCCCCGGATGCGTCCAATTCACGCGCCCCGGTGCTCAACTAGTGTTCCGCCATCGAGCGCCGCCAAGGCGCCGTCACAACTCACAGGGGAGGACGACATGGTGACAGCAACCAAACAGCGTGCAGTGGGACTGGCCGCCGGTCTGGCCATGATGGCGGGCGCAGCCACGCTCGGCTGGGGCGAGGCTCAGGCGCAGACGTCGGTCAAGATCGGCTACACGATCTCGCGCACGGGTCCGGCCGCGGGCGGCGCGGCGGTGACGTCGATCCCGAACTACGAGCTCTGGGTCAAGGAAGTGAATGCCGCCGGCGGCCTCAAGCTCGGCGACAAGCGCGTCCCCATCGAGGTCGTGCAATACGACGACCGTTCGAGCGCCGAAGAAGCGGCGAAGGCGCTGGAGCGCCTGATCAACCAGGACAAGGTGGACTTCATCCTGCCGCCCTGGGGCACCGGCCTGAACCTCGCGGTCGGCCCGATCCTCAACAAGGCCGGCTATCCGCATCTCGCCTCCACCGCCGTGACCGACCGCGCGCCCGAACTGGCAAAACGCTGGCCGAACAGTTTCTGGCTGCTCGGCACCAGCGCCGATGCATCGAAGACGCTGGTGGAGCTGCTGGTGAAGCTGCGCGGCGAAGGCAAGATCGGCGATACCGTCGCCATGGTCAGCATCGCCGACGGCTTTGGCATCGATCTCTCGGCTGCAGCTCGTCCCGCGTTGGCGGCGGCAAAATTCAAGCTCGCTTATGACAAGACCTATCCGGTCGGCACGCAGGATCTCGGCCCGATCGTGAATGAAGTGAAGGCGCTCAATCCCGACACCTTCATCGCCTTCAGCTATCCGCCGGACACGATCGCCATCACCGAGCAGGCGCGCATCTCAGGCTTCAATCCAAAGGTCTATTACACCGGCGTCGGCACCGCCTTTCCTCTGTTCAAGCAGAAGTTCGGCGCCAATGCGGAAGGCGTGATGGGCATCGGCGGCTGGAGCGGCGACAGCCCGGCCATCAAGGACTATCTCGCTCGCCACAAAGCCTCCGCGGCCAACGGCGCCGAGCCGGATCGCTGGGCAAGCGCCGTGACCTTTGCCAGCCTGCAGATGTTGCAGCAGGCGATCGAGCGGGTCGGCAAGGTCGATCGCGCCGCGGTCATCAAGGATCTGCAGACCGGCAGCTTCGATACGGTGATCGGCAAGGTGAAGTTCGAGAACAACATGCCAACGAACTACTGGTGGGTCGGCCAGTGGCAGGACGGCGAGTTCTATGGCGTCGCGCCGTCGGGCAATGCAGGCGCGCGCCAGCCGATCCTGCCGAAGCCGGCCTGGAAGACGCAGTAATCGCGGCACGCTTGATCAGCGCATGATTCCTGCGGGGATCATGCGCCAGCAATCCGGAATGATGGAATGACGAACGCGTTGCTCACCGGCCTCGTGCTGGGCGGAATGTATGCGCTCATCGCCATGGGGCTGACGCTCCAATATGGCGTGGCGCGGATCATGAATCTCGCTTACGGCGAATTCTTGATCGGCTCGGCCTTTGCGTCCTATCTGCTGTTCACCGGCTGGGCGGTGAACCCGCTGGTCGGGCTGGCGGTGGTCGTGCCCGTCAGTTTTATCGCGAGCTTGCTGCTCTACAAGATTTTCCTGACGCCTCTGGTGCGCCGCGCCCGCACGCGTGACGCGCTGGAGGTGGACAGCATTCTCGCCACCTTCGGCCTGATGTTCATCGTGCAGGGCATCTTGCTCACGATGTTCGGCGGCGCCTATTTCAGCTACTCGTTCCTCGCCATTCCGGTGACCGTGGTCGGCGAAGTGCTGGCGATGAATCGCCTCGTCGCCTTCACTTTGGCCGTCGTGCTCGGCACCGTGCTGTATCTGCTGCTGACGCGCACGCGCATCGGCACCTCGATCCGCGCAGTCGCCGTCGATCCCAATGTTGCGCCGCTGGTGGCGATCAATGTGCCGCAGCTATCGGCGCTGGCCTTTGCCGTGGGCGGCGCACTGGTCGCAGCTGCGGGCGTGCTGATCAGCATGTTCCTCACTTTCAGCGCTACGTCGGGCGTGGTGTTCACGATGAAGGCGCTGATCGTTGTCGTCATGGGCGGCATCGGCAATCTGATGGGCTGCCTCGTCGCCGGCGTGTTGCTTGGCCTCAGCGAGGCGCTGGTCGCCACCTATGTCGACCCTGGCCTGACCATCGCCGTCAATTTCGCGCTGTTTCTCGGTGTTTTGCTCGTGAAGCCCGCCGGCATTTTCGGAAGGGCGCGCCAGTGACCGCATCACAGCTCCTCATCGGCAGCGTCGGGCTCGCAGCCATTGCCGGCCTCGCTGTCCTGCCGTCGCTGGTCGATGCCTATTATCTCGCGCTCGGCATCACGCTCCTGCAGTTCACGATCCTCGCCACTGCCTGGGGCATGTTCTCCGGCCCGACGCGTTATGTCTCGCTGGCGACCACTGCCTTCTTCGGCGTCGGCGCCTACACGGTCGCGGTGCTCGGCGAGCAGTTGGCCTGGCCGCTGGTGCTGGCGGTGGCGGTCGTGATCGGGGCTGTGACATCGGCCATTGTCGGCCTCTCGACATTGCGCCTGAGCGGCGTGCATTTCGTCATTTTCACCTTCGGCCTGGCCGAGCTGGTGAAGCAGCTCGTGGTGTGGTTCGAGGTCAACAAGAGCCGCGTGCTCGGCCGCTACATCTTCCTCGATATCAGCCAGCAGGATATCTACTGGCAGCTCCTGGCCCTCGCGGTGATCGTGTTCGCCACCGGCTGGCTGATCGCCCGCTCAAAGCTCGGCTTTGCGCTGCGGATCATCGGCGAGGACGAGACGGTGGCCCGGCATTGCGGCATCAACGTCACCTTTGCCAAGGTCGCTTTGTTCGTGATCTCGGCGGTGTTCATGACGCTGGTCGGCGCGATCATGGCGCCGCGTTGGACCTATATCGAGCCGTCCATCGCCTTCAATGCCACGATCTCGTTCGAGGTGGTGATCATGGCGCTGCTCGGCGGCGCGCATCGCTTCTGGGGCCCGGCGCTGGGCGCGATCCCGCTGACGCTGCTGTTCGAGTTTCTCTCTGCACGGTTCCCCAGCACATCGACATTGATCATGGGCGTCGTGTTCCTGCTCATCGTCTATGCCCTGCCGTCCGGTGTGGTCGGTCTGATCGATCGGCTCAAGCCGTTGCGGCGTTGTTCCGCCGTGAAGGAGGGCCGCGCATGATTTCCTCAGACACACCCGTCCTGAAAGTCGAGGGCCTCACGCGCCGTTTTGGCGGTCTCGTTGCCGTCAATGAAATGGGTTTCACCGTCCATGCCGGCGAAATCGTCGGCCTGCTCGGGCCGAACGGATCGGGCAAGACCACAGCCATCAATCTGATCTCCGGCGTGCTGCGGCCCGATGCCGGCAGCATCATGCTCGGCGATACGGATATCGCGGGATGGCCTACGTTCAAAATTGCAAGGCTGGGTGTCGCGCGTACGTTCCAGTTGGTGCGCGTGTTGGATGGCATGAGCTGCGGCGACAATGTGCGTGCGGGGCTGGCGTTCAATCATCGCGGGCGCAACGAGGATGGTGCTGCAGTTGAAGACCTGCTCGCCCGCGTCGGCCTCGCCGGTCACAGCACGCGGCCGGCTTCCGAACTTACTTATATCGACCGCAAGCGACTCGAACTCGCGCGCGCGCTGGCGCTGCGTCCGCGCGTGTTGCTGCTGGACGAATGGCTCGCCGGGCTCAATCCATCGGAACTGTTGATCGGCATCGCGCTGATCCGCTCATTGAAAGACGAGGGCCTTTCTATCCTGATGGTTGAGCATGTGATGGATGCGATCCGCTCGCTCTGCAGTCGCTGCGTGGTCATGAGCAGCGGGCGACGCATCGCGGATGGCCCGACCGATGCGGTGCTGAACGATCCCGCGGTCATTGAAGCCTATCTCGGAGCGCCGCACCATGCTTGAGGTCTCCAGGATCAATGTCAGTTTCGGCCAGCATCGCGCGCTCAGCGATGCGGCGCTGACCGTGAAGCGCGGCGAGATCGTCGTGATCCTCGGCGCCAATGGCGCCGGCAAGTCGTCGCTGCTGAAGGCGATCGCGGGTCTCGTCAAATGCGGGCCGGGCAAGCAGGTGAAGCTGGACGGGCGTGATCTGTCCGCGCTTCCCGCGCATCTGATCGTCGAAAGCGGATTGGCGCTGGTGCCGGAGGGCCGCGGTGTGTTCGGCGAATTGACTGTCGCGGAAAACCTTCTACTGGGCGCCAATCCGAAACGGGCGCGCTCCATCGAGACGGCGCAGCGCGACAAGGTGCTGGCGCTGTTTCCACGCCTGGGTGAGCGCATGAAACAGGTGGTGCGCACCATGAGCGGCGGCGAGCAGCAGATGGTCGCCATCGGCCGTGCGCTGATGTCGAATCCGGAAATGCTGTTGCTCGATGAGCCGTCGCTCGGCCTGTCGCCGCTGCTGGTGAAGGAGCTGTTCGCCGCGATCAGCCGCATTCGGGAGACCGGCATGGGGCTCCTGATGGTCGAGCAGAATGCGCGGGAGAGCCTGCTGATCGCCGACCGCGGCTATGTCATCGAGAACGGCAAGGTGTCCGGCAGCGGCTCCGCGGCCGAGCTGCAATCCGACGATTCCGTCCGCCGCGCCTATCTCGGCGGGCTCACCTGACACGCTGCATTCCTTCATTCACCCATCAACCGAGGAGATCGCCATGAATATCATCAACCTCCTGATCGAGAACGAAGACGCCGAAGCCAGCGGTGGCGCGACATTCGATCGCCTCAATCCGATCACCGGCGATGTGGCCTCGCGCGCCGCGGCGGCGACGATTGCCGATGCCAGGCGAGCTGCGGATGCGGCCGCGGCGGCGTTCCCGGCATGGTCGGCGACAGGGCCGGCCGCGCGGCGGACCATCCTGCTCAAGGCTGCCGATATCCTCGCCAGCCGGGCTCCTGAATTCATCGCGCTGATGGCCGCCGAAACCGGAGCCACGGCCGCATGGGCCGGCTTCAACGTGCATCTCGCCTCGGGCATGCTGCGCGAGGCGGCGGCGATGACGACGCAGATTTCGGGCGAGGTGATTCCGTCCGATAAGCCCGGCTGCATTTCCATGGCGGTGCGCCAGCCCGCGGGTGTCGTGCTGAGCATCGCGCCGTGGAACGCGCCGGTCATTCTCGGCGCCCGCGCCGTGGCGCTGCCGTTGGCCTGCGGCAACACCGTGATCCTGAAGGCGTCCGAAATCTGTCCCGGCACGCATCGTCTGATCGGTGAATGTTTGCGCGATGCTGGCCTGCCGCCCGGCGTGATGAATGTGATCACCAATGCGCCGGAAGATGCGCCGGCGCTGATCGAGGCCCTGATCGCGCATCCGGCGGTGCGGCGGATCAATTTCACCGGTTCGACGCGCGTCGGCCGGCTGATCGCGCAGACGGCGGCGACGCATCTCAAGCCGGTGCTGCTTGAACTCGGCGGCAAGGCGCCGCTGGTCGTGCTGGAGGATGCCGATCTCGATGCCGCCGTGGCCGCCTCGGCCTTCGGCGCTTTCATGAATCAGGGGCAGATCTGCATGTCCACCGAACGCCTCGTGGTCGATCGCACTGTGGCGGACGCCTTTGTGTCCAAGCTCGCCGTCAAGGCCGAGCAATTGGTGGCGGGTGATCCACGCCAGGGCAATGCGCCGCTGGGATCGCTGATCGATGCCAGCGCCGCCGATCGCATGCAGGCACTGATCAAGGACGCGGTCGGGAAGGGTGCGCGCGTCGTTGCCGGCGGACGCGTGGAGGGAACGCTGATGTCGGCGACGGTCTTGGACCACGTGACATCATCGATGCGCATCTATGGCGAGGAATCGTTTGGTCCGATCGTCACCGTGGTGCGGGTCGATGGCGTCGACGAGGCGGTGCGGGTTGCCAATGACACCGAATATGGCCTCTCGGCCGCGGTGTTCGGGCGCGACATCGCCCGCGCGCTGACGGTGGCGAAGCGCATCGAATCCGGCATCTGCCACGTCAACGGCGCCACGGTACATGACGAGGCGCAGATGCCGTTCGGCGGAACCAAGTCGTCGGGTTACGGGCGCTTCGGCGGCAAGGCTGGGATCGCGGAATTCACGGAACTGCGCTGGATCACCATCGAGACCGGTCCGCAGCACTATCCGATCTGAAGCGGCGGCGCATCAGGGGGCTGGAGCGGGCGAAGGGAATCGAACCCTCGTATGCAGCTTGGGAAGCTGCCGTTCTACCATTGAACTACGCCCGCACGCCCTCTGATCTAGCCGAGGATCGGTGATCCGCCAAGCGATCTCTGGCTGGCGTCGTAGGATGGGTTGAGCGAAGGCGCGAAGCGCCGAGGCGATACCCATCACGGCCGGGCGCCTGTGGTGATGGGTATCGCTGCGCTCAACCCATCCTACAGCTGCGTCGAATGAGAGAGTATCTGCACACCTGCAATTTCCGGTTGGCGAAAACTGTTTGCCTGCTAACATCTGAGTCGGGATGGCTGGGCTGGGATATACGACCTTCGATACGGCGGTCGGGCGTTGCGGAATCGCATGGAGCGAGGCCGGGATCGCTCGCGTCCAGCTGCCGGAAGCGCGGGAGCTGGAGACGCGGCGGCGGTTGCTGCAGCAATATCCCGAAGCGCGCGAGTGGCGTCCGCCGGCCGATGTGCAAATGGCCATCGACGGCATCGTGGCAGCGCTGAACGGCAAGGCGGTCGACCTCTCCGACATTGCGCTCGACACCTGTGACATTCCCGAATTCAACTGCCGGGTCTATGAGGCGATCCGCCGGATCCCGCGCGGTGAAACACGCACCTATGCGGATATTGCGATCCATCTCTATGTCAGCGGCGCGATCAATGCGGTGTCCAATGCGGTGGCGCGCAATCCGTTCGCGATCATCGTGCCATGCCATCGCGCGCTGGTGACGATCGGGCAGACCTCGGGTTTTGCCGGCAATGCCGGGATCGTGACGAAATCGCGGCTGCTGTCGATCGAGGGAGCGCTGTCGGGGCGGGCGACCAATCTGTTCGATGCGCTTCTGTCCGTTGCCCCGCCGCGTCCGCAGGGTTAGCTTTCGCCCATGCAGGCGAGGACGCTTTTCCAGGGCAGCGGCATCACCGTGACGGATTATCGCTGCACGGCGGGTCCGGACGATGCGCCATTTGTCGAGCGACATGCGAGCCACTCCATTTCCTATGTGCGCAAGGGCAGTTTTGGTTGCCGTTGCCGCGGGCGGTCGCATGAGCTTGTCGCCGGCGCGGTGCTGATCGGCGCGCCCGGCGAGGAATATGTCTGCCATCACGAACATCATGCGGGCGGCGATGAGTGCCTGTCCTTCGCCTTTGTGCCGGAGGTGATCGCTTTGATCGGCGACGATCTCTCGGTGTGGCAGCAGGGCAGCGCCGCGCCGCTGGCGGAGCTGATGACGCTGGGCGAACTGGCGCAGGCGGTGGCCGGCGCGCAGAGCGATCTGGGCCTTGACGAGATCGGGCAGGTCTTTGCGGCGCGGCTGGTCGACATCGTTTCGGGCAGGGCGCGCAGGCCCGCGGTGATCAGCGCCCGCGATCGCCGCCGTGCGGTGGAAACCGCGATGTGGATCGCGGCGCATTCGGCGGACGACATCGATCTCGACGTTGCGGCGAAACAGGCCGGTGTCAGCCCGTTTCATTTCCTGCGCATGTTCCGCGATGCGCTTGGCGTGACACCGCATCAATATCTGGTGCGCTCGCGGCTGCGCCACGCAGCGCGGCTGCTGGCGGAAAATGAAAACCCCATCACCGATATCGCTTTCGATGTCGGCTTCGGTGATCTCTCGAATTTCGTGCGCAGCTTTCATCGCGCGGCCGGCGTGTCGCCGCGCGCGTTCCGGCAGGCTTCGAAGGGGAGCCGCAAGATTTTCCAAGAACGTCTGGCGCTGCATTGATATTTCCCGTCCGGCTCTTTTGCGGAGACGGACATGGCATCCATTCACAAGACGGTTTCACTCGATGCGTCGGCTGGCGAGGTCTGGGCGGCGGTGGCGGATTTCGGCGCGCTGCACACGCGGCTGGTGCCGGGCTTCGTCACGGACACCAGGGTCGAAGGCGACGACCGGGTCGTCACTTTCGGCAATGGCACGGTGGTGCGGGAACGCTTCGTCGATTGCGACCATGTGCGGCGGCGCTTCGTCTATGCTGCCATCAGCGAGCGCATCACGCAGCATAATGGCGTGGTGCAGGTCGTGGCGGATGGGCCGGATCGATGCCGCCTCGATTGGTCGGCGGATCTATTGCCGAATGACATCGCGGGTTATGTGAGCACGCAGATGGACATCGGCATCGCTGCGATGGCGAATCATTTCCGCAATGGCGGGAGTGGAAGGCGGTCTTTCCGTGATGTGTTGCTGGCTGAAGGGCCTGCGCCGGATCGCGGCAGCAACATGGATCTCTATGGCTGGCTGATCGGCGCCTGGGATCTCGACGTCGTCAGATACATGCCCGATGGCAAGGAGCGCCGGCGGCAGGGCGAATGGCATTTCGACTGGGTGCTTGAAGGGCGCGCGATCCAGGATGTCTGGATTGTGCCGAAGCGGGGCGCAGAGCGCGAAGGCGATGCGGCAGTCAATGCGTTCTCCTACGGGACCACTCTGCGCATTTACGATCCGCGCATCGATGCGTGGCAGATCCAGTGGAGCGATCCGGTGATCTCCAATTTCCTCACCATGGTCGGCCGCAATGAGGGCGATGACATTGTCCAGCTCGGCCGCGACAAGGACGGGCGGCCTGTCCGCTGGAGCTTCTCGCACATCACGCCGCAATCCTTCCTGTGGCGCGGCGAAACCTCGCACGATGACGGCAGGACGTGGCGATTGGATGTGGAATTCGCCGCACGGCGGATGTGATCAGGAGAGCGCGGGCCTGATCTCGGGCACCGGTCCCGCTTTCGGCCCCCAGCGCGTGAGCATCACGCTGAGCACGGAGAGCACGCCGAGCAGGACCATGGACGCCGCGGCGAGCCAGAAGAAGCTGGTGGCCGGCGCGTCGATCGACAGCAGATACCAGCCGCCGACGCAGACAAAACCGAGACGGACGGTTTGCGCCAGCACGGGGCCGAGCACTTTCGCGGCGCCTTGCGAGGAGAAGTAGCTCACCGTGGCGAGGCCGAGAAAGGCATACATCGGCGCGCAGGTGGCGAGATAGGTGCGGCTCGCTTCGCGTACGCCGGGGTCGTTGGTGAAGAGGTTGACCCAGACATGCGGGAAGATCGCAATCAGCGTGCCCAGCAGGCCGACCACGCCGAAGGCGATGGCGCAGCCAGTCCAGGCGACACGCCGCGCGCGTTTGACCCGGCCGGCGCCTATCGCCATGCCGACGATGGGCACCGAGGCGATGCCGACGGCGAAGGCCAGCGTGGTCAGCATGAATTCGAGCCGCGCGCCGATGCCGTAGCCGGCCAGCACCTCGGTGCCGTAATGCGCCAGCATATGGGTGAAGATCAGCAGGGTCAGCACGCCCTGTAGCGGATTGAAACAGGCGATGGCGCCGACTTTCAGGATGTCGAAGAACATGCCGCGCTGGATGCGAAAACCATTCAGTGTCGGCCGCACCCGGGCGCGGCCAGAGAACATGTACCAGCCCATCACGCCGGCGCCGATGGTGAAGGCCGTCAGCGTGCCGGCAGCGACGCCGGGCATGCCGAATTGCGGGATCGGGCCGAGGCCGAGGCCGAGCGTGCCGCCGAGTACGATCTGCAATCCGGCCGATGAGGTCTGCATCGCGGAGGGGATTTTCATATTGCCGGTGCCGCGCAGGATCGCGGCAAAGGTGTTCATCAGCCAGGGGATGACGCCGCCGGCAAAGAAGATGGTGATGTAGCCGAGTGCCTGGCTCAGCACATTGCCGCGGCCGCCGAGCAGCTGCAGCAGTGTCGAGCCGAAGGTCAGCATGCCGACGGTGAAGGTGAGGCCGAAACAGGCGCCGATCAGCAGTGCGTGGCCGGCCAGCGTGTTGGCACGCTCGCGGTCGCCAGCGCCGAGCGCTCGGGCGATGGCGGAAGAGACGCCGCCACCCATGGCGCCCCCCGACATGGTCATGGTCAGCATCACGAACGGAAACACCAGCGCCATGGCGGCCAGCGCCTCGGTGCCGAGCCGGCCGATATAGGTGGTCTCGAAAATCACGACCATGGTGCCGGCGGAGAGCGCCACGACGTTCGGCCAGGCAAGGCGCAGCAGGGTCGGCAGGATGGCGTGATCGAGCAGCGGATTCCTGGCCGGCGCGTTCAGCTCGGGAAGCGGCTGTTTGTCGCCATCCACCACGGGGCGTTCGGCGAGCGCGACCTCGGACATGCAGTCTCCCTGACGGTCCGGTCTCACATGCCGGACACCACCTTTCCTAGCACCGTTCCAGGCGGGCGCCATACGCGCCCGTTGCATGGGCGCTGGTCGATTTGCACTGCAGTACGGGAGCGCTTACCCGATTGTCCAGGTGAACGGCCGCGCACCATTCCGCTCTGCGGTCATGGTGACGGGAATGTTGCGGCCGCAGCCGGCGGCGAGGCCTTCGACGAGGCCGCGCAGAAGCTCGGCGCAGGCGGGATGTGCGTCGACAACGCCGTCCATCAGCTTCCAGCTGGTCTGCCGGACCGCAATCGCACCGGCGGATTTGTCGATAGTGAATTCGTCGTCCTGTGCGCCGAGCAAGGCGGCGAAGAAGTCCGTGAAGGTCGTTGCATCCCCGCGCGCCATGCCGAAGCTTTTGGCGACCTCGTCGTAATACTGCATGCCGATCAGCTTGCCGGTGAGTCGCAGCAGATGGCCGGCGTCATCGGGACCGAACAATTGCACGGCGACGGGCGCGGCCGTGCGCACATATTCCATCGCGTAATGGCGATAGGCCTTTTCCAGCCGAGGCTTTGGCCAGCTGTCGACGGGCAGTGCCGGAGCTTTGGCGGGATCGAAAGGCGGGGCTTCGAGGTGGCGCGCAAAGACCAGGCGCTGGTCGATGTCCAGATCGTGGTCGTATTCGCAGTAGTAACCCTCGAGCCCGTCCTGGCCATCGACGCTCTGTTTCGTGCAGACGAAACCGAGGCGGAGATTGCCGAGTGCGACGCCATTGTTCGCGTGCCATCCGCGCAGCATCGCGCGCGAGACGTCGCCGGGAATGCCGCAGATGGCGGTGCCGCGCCAGATCCAGCGCGGCGGCGGATAGCGGATCCACGCCTTGCGGTCGTTCTCGATCATGTATTCGACCGAGACGCCGCCGATCCAGTTGGAAAGATAGTGATACTGCGCCGCTGCGACCGCGGGTGGCAGATGCGACAGGCCGAGCTTGTCGAGGCCCGCGAGGAAGCGCTCCTGCTGCTGACGACGGAAGATGCGAAACACGAATTCCGCTGCATCGGGCGTGCCGCGGCGTGTCACGACGGTGAGGATGAGGCCTGTGAAAACAGCGTGATAGAGATCGGCCACGCTGCGCCAGCGCTTCCACGTGGTCTGGTCATTCGCTGCGGTCATCGCTTCCGTCCCTTCTCGATTGGTGGCGATGACCATAGCGGTGGCGTGGCGCCGCTTCACATGAAATTCATGCAGGGAGATCGAACGCTTCTGCATTGCGTGCATTGAATTCCGTCACCACGAGGAAATTCCATGCGCCAAAAATTCTTGCTCTCGACTGCCCTTCTGATCGTGGCGCTGCCACTCGCTGGCTGTAACGAGAAGTCGACAATCGCCTCGGGCGAGGATTACGGGCCGACGCCGAAACTGGTCGAACCGAACAAGACGTGGCTGCCCACGGTGAATGTCTCGAAGGCCATCGGCTGGCAGGATGGCGCCAAGCCGAAAGCGGCCGAAGGCATGACCGTCACCGCCTTCGCCAGCGGTCTCGATCATCCGCGCACGGTCTACACGCTGCCGAATGGCGACGTGCTCGTGGCCGAGAGCAACGCGCCGCCGAAGCCGGACAGCGGCTTCAGCATCCGCGGTTTCGTCATGAACAAGGTGATGGGCTACGCCGGCGCACGCGCACCATCCGCCAATCGTATCACGCTGCTGCGCGATGCTGATGGTGACGGTGTTGCGGAGATGAAGGCGCCGTTCATCGAGGGGTTGCATTCACCTTTCGGCATGGTGCTGGTAGGTGATCGCTTCTATGTCGCCAATGCCGATGCGGTGGTGGTCTTCCCGTATCAGGAAGGCGACACGCGGATCACGGCGGCCGCGACCAAGGTGGTTGATCTGCCGGCGGGCCTCAATCATCACTGGACCAAGGATCTCACCGCCAGCGCTGACGGCAGCAAGCTCTATGCGACCGTGGGCTCCAACAGCAATGTCGGCGAGAACGGCATGGACATCGAGAAGAACCGCGCAGCGATCCTCGAAATCGATCGTGTCAACGGCACGTCGCGTCTCTTCGCATCGGGGCTGCGCAATCCCAACGGCCCGGCGTGGAATCCGCAGAGCGGTGCGTTGTGGGTCGTCGTCAATGAACGCGACGAAATCGGCAGTGACCTCGTGCCGGATTACATGACGTCGGTGAAGGATGGCGGGTTCTATGGCTGGCCTTACAGCTATTACGGCCAGCATGTGGATGTACGCGTCGAACCGCAGAAGCCGGACCTGGTGGCCAAGGCGATTGCGCCGGATTATGCGCTCGGCGCGCATACGGCATCGCTGGGTCTTGCCTTCAACACCGGCGATCTGTTTCCGGAAAACATGAAGAACGGCGCGTTCATCGGCCAGCATGGCTCGTGGAATCGCAAGCCGCAGAGTGGCTACAAGGTGATCTTCGTGCCGTTCACCGATGGCAAGCCCTCGGGCAAGCCGCAGGATGTGCTGACGGGCTTCCTCAACGAAAAGGGCGAGGCGCAAGGCCGGCCGGTGGGCGTGCGGCTCGACAACAAAGGTGCGCTGCTGGTGGCGGATGACGTCGGCAACGTGATCTGGCGCGTGGCGCCGTCAGGCGCGAAGGCGGCGGCGTTGTGATGTGCGCTGCCGTAGGGCGGATGAGCGAAGCGTAATCCGCCGGCCGAGTTCAAAACGAAAACTCCGCGGCGGATTACGGCTACGCCTAATCCGCCCTACGGCCGCGCCGCGTGTGACTCACGTCACCGGCGCAGGGTTGAACAATACCAGATCATTGTGCAGGCCCCATTTGTCCGCCCAGACCTGCTTGCGGCCGCTGGCGACATCGAGGATGAGCTGGAACAGCTCCCAACCCGCTTCCTCAATGGTCATCTCGCCCGACGCGATGCGGCCGGCGTCGAAGTCTATGAGATCGGACCAGCGCTTGGCCAGTTCGGTACGGGTGGACACCTTGATCACCGGGGCCTGTGCGAGGCCGTAAGGCGTGCCGCGGCCGGTGGTGAAGATCTGCATCTGCATGCCGGCGGCAAGCTGCAGCGTGCCGCAGATGAAATCACTGGCAGGTGTTGCTGCGAACAGCAGGCCTTTGGTGGTTGCGCGTTCGCCGGGACCGATCACCCCGGTGATGGCCGACGAGCCCGACTTCACGATCGAGCCGAGCGACTTCTCGACGATATTGGCGAGGCCGCCTTTCTTGTTGCCCGGCGTGGTGTTGGCGCTGCGATCGGCGCCGCCGCGGGCGAGATAGGCATCGTACCAGTCCATCTCGCGCACCAGCGCGCGGCCCACATCCTCGCTTGCTGCACGGCGTGTCAGCAATTCGATGGCGTCGCGGACCTCGGTGACTTCGGAGAACATGACTGTGGCGCCGGCGCGCACGAGAAGATCACTGGCAAAGCCGAGCGCCGGATTTGCGGTGACGCCGGAGAATGCATCGCTGCCGCCGCATTGCAGGCCGATCACCAGTTCGGATGCGGGCACCGTTTCACGCTTGCGCTGGTTCAGCACTTTCAGGCGCGCATCAGCCATGGTGACAATCGTGTCCACCATGTCGCCGAAGCTCTGATTGCCCTCGTCCTGCAGGCGCATCATGCTGGCGGGATCATTGGTCGGCAGCAGCCGTTCCGGCGCGAGTTTCTCGCAGCCGAGGCCGACCACCATCACCTCGCCGCCGAAATTCGGGTTCTTCGCGATGTTCTGCAGCGTGCGGATCGGGATGTAAGCGTCGGGCGCATTGATCGCGACACCGCAGCCATAGCCATGGGTGACGGCGACAACGTCATCGACATTGGCGTAACGGGGCAGCAGTTCCGCCTTGATCTTCTTGATCGCGAATTCGAGCGTGCCGGCGACGCATTGCACCGATGTGCTGATGGCGAGAATGTTCTTGATGCCGACGGAGCCGTCGGGATTGCGAAAGCCCTCGAATGTGTAACCGGTCAGCGGCTCCTGTGGAGCAGGGATCGCGGTCGCGATGTCGAGGCGATCGAGTTCCGGCGCATCGGGCATGTGGATGCGCGCTTCCTCAACCCAGTCGCCAATGGCGATCGTATCGATCGCGTAACCGATAATCTCGCCGTAGCGGATGATCGGCTGGTCTTTTGCGATCTCGGCGAGCGCGAGCTTATGACCCTGCGGAACAAACTGGCGCAGCGTGATGCCATCGGCGAGTCGGGTTCCCGCTGGCAGTCCGAAATCATTCACCACGATCGCGACATTGTCGCGCGCATTCAGCTTGATGGTACGCGGCGCATATGCGTCAGCTGCCCTTGGGGTGGCCATCGCCTCGTTCATTTCCTCGGATCCTTGTTGGCGGTCTCTGTTTTTCCGCTGCAACGACAGTAGCACATCGCGGCTGCGTGTTGCGCAGGTTGAGATTTACCCACGGTTATGCACGTTTCGTAACACATCCAAGGGCTTCGATGCACGAATGAGGCGAGTATGTGTCAGAAGCGCGACGTGTTTGGAAAACCCGCCACACTCGTTTGAAGCGCTGTTGCACGTCTGTGACAGCAATCTCTGCGCAATCGTCTAGGTTCGCCGCAATCCAGTTTGGGATTGAGAGGATTATCTATGAAGAAGTATCTGCTTTCGACCGCAGCCGTTGCCCTGGTCGCGCTGGCTGCACCCGCGTCTGCAGCCGATCTGGCAGCTCGTCCGTACACCAAGGCGCCGGCTTACGCCGCTCCCGCCGCTCCGATCTACAACTGGACCGGCTTCTACATCGGTGGTCACATCGGTGGTGGCTTCCCGGGCGAAGACAATGTCGTCCTCGGCAACCGCGATGGCACGTTCCTCGGCGGTGTGCAGGGCGGTTGGGACACGCAGTTCGCGCCGAACTGGGTGTTCGGTCTCGAAGCCAACTACAGCTTCAAGGACACCAGCAGCAGCTTCGATAACCGCGGCCTCGGTTCGGTCACCGGCCGTCTCGGCTACACCTGGGGTCCGACCCTGCTGTACGCCAAGGGCGGTTACGCCTGGGCTGACTCGCGCTTCACCAATGGCTTCGGTGGCGACGGCGGCCGCGATGGCTACACCGTCGGCGGCGGTCTCGAATACCTGTTCACCCAGAACTGGTCGGGCAAGATCGAATACCAGTACTACGACTTCGGCAACGTGACCGCTTTCGGTCCGGGCATCGGTACCGTCGTCGGCTTCAAGAACGACGAGCACACCGTCAAGGCTGGTCTGAACTACCGCTTCAACCTCGGCAATCTGGGCGGCGGTTTCGTTCAGTAAGCTTGCGACAAGCGACGCCGGTTAAGACTGGCGTCGCTTCTTCTGTGTTATCGATTCTGAATCCAGAAAACCTGGCCCGCACGCCTGTGCGGGCCTTTTTTGTTATTGCAAACTACTGTCTGTCGTCGCCCGGCTTGACCGGGCGATCCAGTAGACACCGATGCCAGCATTCGATCGCAGAGCGCCTGCGTTTACTGGATCACCCGCTTTCGCGGGGGAGACAATTGGCGAGACTCAAACCTTGAAATGCTTCGACAGCTTCAGGTTCTGGCCCTGATAATTCGAGCCGATGCGCTGGCCGTAGAGTGAATCCGGGCGATCCAGCATGCGTTCATAAACAAGGCGGCCGACGATCTGGCCGTGTTCGAGGATGAACGGCACTTCGCGCGAGCGAACCTCCAGCACCGCGCGAGAACCCTTGCCGCCGGCGCCGTCATGGCCGAAGCCTGGGTCGAAGAAGCCGGCATAATGCACGCGGAATTCGCCGACCAGCGGATCGAACGGCACCATTTCGGCGGCGTAGTCCGGCGGCACCTGCACGGCTTCCTTGGAAGCGAGGATGTAGAACTCGCCGGGATCGAGGATCAGCGTGCGGTCGGGGCGCGCATGGATCGGCTCCCAGAAATCCTCCACGGCATAGCCACCACGGCGATCAACATCGACCACGCCGGTGTGCCGCTTGGCGCGGTAGCCGACGAAACCGGAGGCGTTCTCGCCGGACAGATCGACGGAAACCGCGAGACCGTTGGTCAGGTCAGCATCATCGATATCGACCAGCGGATCCTGTGCGTGCAGTTCTTCCAGCGCCTCGGTATCGAGCACGGCATCGCCGACCCGGAAGCGCACCTGCGACAGGCGCGAGCCCTCACGCAGCAGCACCGGGAAGGTTTTCGGGCTGATCTCGGCATAAAGCGGGCCGTGATAGCCGGCACCGATCACGTCGAACCGACGGGTGCCATCAGCAATCACGCGGGTGAAGACGTCGAGGCGGCCGGTGGAGCTCTTCGGATTGGCGGCGGCAAAAATGTTCGGCGGCAGTGCGAGGCTTTCCAGCAGCGGCACGATATAGACGCAGTTGGTTTCCAGCACGGCGCCGTCGGAGAGGTCGATCTCGTGCAGCTTCAATTCGTCGATGCGTTCGGCGACGGTGACGTTCGGCCCGGGCAAGAAGCTGGCACGGACGCGATAGGCGACGGGGCCGAGACGCAGGTCGAGGCTGGCCGGCTGGATCTGGCTCTCGACGAAATCATATTCGGGCAGGATCAGGCCGGCCTCGGCCATCGCCTCGATCATGCTGTCGGGCAGAATTCCATCGGCATCGGGGGCGAGGGTGAACGTCACTGGTCTGGTCCTTGGTCGTCTTTCCGGGACAATACCCTGAAAAACCGCGACTTTACCGGCTATCTCAAGCGCGCCTTGACGGCAAGCGCAAGCGGGAATAGGAAAAGTCCTATCCCGTGGTGATTTGAGCCGGCCGGCTTGCAGCCACGTAAAATAAGTCGCTAAACAGGCCGGGGGCACATGTCCTTCCAGCATGCGATCCCGGCCTGAGGACGTCCGTCCAGGCCGGTTTTTTTGTGCCCGCGACACGCGGTCACGTTGGAGGTCACATGTCTGCGAAGTCCTATCGTCCCGAAACCCGCCTCGTTCATTCCAGCGCGCTGCGCTCGCAATTCAACGAGACGTCCGAAGCCCTCTTCCTGACCCAGGGCTTCATCTACGAGACCGCCGAAGCCTGCGAGGCGCGGTTCAAGGGCGAAGATCCCGGCTTCATCTATTCCCGCTTCTCGAACCCGAACACTTCCATGTTCGAGAATCGCATGATCGACCTCGAAGGCGCCGAAGCCGCGCGCTCGACCGCCACCGGCATGGCCGCCGTGACCACCGCGATCCTGGCACCGCTGCGTCAGGGCGATCATGTCGTCGCGGCGAAAGCGCTGTTCGGCTCGTGTCGCTACGTGATTGAGGAATTGCTGCCGCGTTACGGCATCGAATTCACGCTGGTCGATGGCCTCGATCTCGACCAGTGGCAGAAGGCGATGAAGCCGAACACCAAGTCGCTGTTCCTGGAAAGCCCGACCAATCCGACGCTGGATGTACTCGATATCGGCGCCATTGCCGAGATCGCCCATGCGGGCGGTGCGCGGCTGATCGTCGATAACGTGTTCGCAACGCCGATCTGGCAGAGCCCGCTGGCGCTCGGCGCTGATGTGGTCGTCTATTCGGCGACCAAGCATATCGATGGCCAGGGCCGCTGCCTCGGTGGCATCATCCTGTCGTCGAAGGATTTCATCGACGAGCACATTCACAACTATCTGCGGCAGACGGGTCCCTCGATCTCGCCCTTCAATGCGTGGACGCTCGTGAAAGGCCTGGAAACGCTGGCTGTGCGTGTCGAGCGACAGACGCAGACGGCGGCGGCGATCGCCGATGTGCTGGCGCAGCACTCGAAAGTATCACGGCTGATCTATCCCGGCCGCGAGGATCATCCGCAGGCGGCGACGGTGAAGAAGCAGATGCGCGCGGGTTCGACGTTGATCGGCTTCGAGGTCAAGGGCGGCAAGGAAGCGGCATTCCGTGTGCTCAACGAGCTCAAGGTCGCGCGTATCTCGAACAATCTCGGCGATGCGAAGAGCCTCGTCACCCATCCGGCGACGACGACGCATCAGCGTCTGCCGCTGGAGGCACGCCTCGAACTCGGGATCAGCGAAGGCTTCATCCGCTTCTCGGCGGGATTGGAGCATCGCGATGATCTGATCGAGGATCTCGAGGCGGCGCTGGCAAAGGCGTGACGTTGTCATCCCGGCGAACGCCGGGATCCATACACGCCGATTTGTCGGTTTGAATGATGGCGGCGATGTCCTTCGCTGCCACCAATTCGGAGGTTATGGGTCCCGGATCGGCGTTCGCTGCGCTCACTTGTCCGGGACGACAGACCTTACAGCGGTCGCTGCTGCGCCTGCTGCTGTGCCGGCTCATTGGTGCCCATCTTGATGGCACCCACCGACTTGATGATGTTGTCGCCGAGCAGCTGGGCGAAGCAGGCATAGCCCCAGTCATTCATGTGCAGGCCGTCGGCGATCACGAAGGAGCTGAACGCCATCTGCTGGCCTTCGTGCCACTCCTTCATCACCTCGAAGCGCGGGAAGATGCCGACCTTATGCAGGGCGGCCACCTTGTGCATCAGCGCCAGCATCTTGCTGGTGCCTTCCGGCTTTTCCACGGTGGCCGGCGAATATTGCGGGTCCACCAGCACCACATCGGAGCCCGCGGCCTGGATGCGGCCGACGCCGTCCTCGATCATCTTGCCGGTTTCGGTGGGGTCGAGATTGCGCAGCACCGCATTGGTGCCGAGCTGCCAGATCACGAGGTCGGGCTTCGAATTGATCACCTCGGCCTGCAGCCGCGCCATCATCTCCGGCGCGTCTTCGCCGCCCTTTCCGCGATTGAGCACGGTGATGTCGGCGCCTGGATAGGCGCGGCGCAATTGCGCGGCGAGGCGGTTGGGATAGTTGAATTCCGGCGAGGTCGAGCCATGGCCCTGGGTCGATGACGAGCCGAATGCGACGATCACCACCGGCTGATGGGCCGCGAGCTTGCTGGCGACATGCGGCAGCGTGCCCATTGCCTTCATCCCGCCCTTGGGCGTGCGGCATGGGACGCGGCTCAGAATGTCTGTGGCCGTCTTGGCGGCTTCCTTGACGCGGTCGATGGCTTTCCCCGCGACGCCGCGTTGTGCGGGGTCGCTCTGTCCTTGCGCGCCAGACTGCGAGTCCTCGGCATGGGCCGACATCGAAGTGAATGCGGGAGTCGAGACGGCAAGGGCAGCGGCAACGGCCAGGCGGGGCAAAAGACCTACGAAACTCATTTTAACGCTGAATCCTCAAATCCGCTGTCTTGATATGCGCTGTCTCGATCACGAAGGCCGATAGCGCGAGACCGAGACAGTCGTGCACCCGCTTCGCCAGCTCCATGCCGGGGGCGGGGCTGAACAAGTCGAAATCACCATTTTCATTCCACTGCCGCATGATGGCGAAACGGTCGAACAGCGGAACGTCATGCTGCTGCGCCACCACACGCATATTATCTAGGTAGGCCGAGCCCGAAATCATGGTCTCGGTGCGCGGGCTATATTGCAGGTTCATTAAAATCACGTCAGTTCCGGCCTTTTGCATGGCAGCAACGCCGTCGTCCAATGCATTGCGGAAGTCGTCGCCATCCACCTGGCGCATGGCATCGACGGTTCCCGTCTGCCAAATCACGAGGTCCGGCTTGCGCTCTTCGACCAATTTACCGAGCGTGGGTGCCATTTCCTCGGCGGTCTTTTTGACCTGAAGTTCCAGTGCCACCTCGACGGTGACGCCCGGCAGTCGGTCGCCGAGATAGGCCTGCAGGCGGCTGGGATAGGCCGCGGAGTGGTCGGATAGGCCAATGACCGAGGAGCGGCTGCCGATAACCAGGACATTGAGCTTGCCGCCGGGCTTAACGGCTGCCTGCACTTTCGGCAGCGAGCTTTCGCTGGTGAGAAGATAGGCGGGGACCTCACAGAAGTGCTTGGCTGGATCGGCCCTAGTCGGCCCCGCCATAAGCACGCCAATGATCAGCACAGGGCGCCACCAAGCGCAGCGCGACAGGGCCTTCATGCTCCTCCTCCTGCGAGATCGGCGGCCGGCTTCCTGTTGCCCGGCCCGCCTTTCGCGGTCACGCGCTTGTACCACGAAAACACCCATGCGGCGGTGGACATGATGACGATCCCCGCGATGCAGACCAGCGCATGGATGGCGGCGCCGCCGGCAATCTCCGCCAGAAAGAACTGTCCGGCGAAGGACAGGAATACGCCGATACAGAAAATCTCGAGCGAATGCTGGCCGCACAGGATCATCGGCCGGAGCCAGATGGATTTCAGGCCCGGCCAGTCCTTCGGCAGGAACCGGACGGTGAGCGCCGCAAGAGCCAGGAAATGGGCAAACCGCAGCACGTCCAGATCGGGCTTGTTGATGGGATACATCCACTGCTCCAGTAATTTGGGCAGCAGATGATGGATTTGCGGGATGTGCCAGGTCAGGGTCACCCAGAATGACCCCAGCAGATAGGCGACACAGATCCAGAGCATGGCTGTCGAGTTGAGGATTCGCGCCATGCGCCTGGCGCCTCCCAGCGCGCACCAGGCGCCGAATACGAACAGCAATTGCCAGGCGAACGGATTGAAGGCCCACGCCCCGCTCGGATAGGCGGTGAGATGCAGGTCAAATTCCCAGGTCAGCGCATAGAGCAGCACCGACAGGCCCAGCGTCAGATCGGGACGGCGCCGCATCAACCACAGGATCAGCGGCAGGAACAGCATCAGCACGATATAGAGCGGCAGCACGTCCATATTGACCGGGCGGAAGCGCAGCAGCAGCGCCTGAACGATGGTGACGTCAGGCTCCTTGAGGAAGTCGAGGATGCCCATTTCTTCCGAGTAAAGCGGATTCTGGAAGCGGGTGGCGACGTAGGAGATTTCCGCGAGGAAGATCGTGAACAGGAAGACATGGGCGACATAGATCTGCCAGACGCGCTTGAAGATGCGTGCGCTGGCAACCAGCGTGCCCTGTTCCTGCATCGCGCGGGCATAGACGAATGCGGCCGTATAGCCGGAGATGAAAATGAACATCTCCGTGGCGTCGCTGAAGCCGTAATTGCGCAGGGTGACCCAGGTCGCAAGGTTCGACGGCAGATGGTTGATGAAGATGTGCCAGAGCGCGAGACCGCGGAACAGATCGAGCCGCAACTCGCGCTCGTTCACGGCCGTGACGGTCGGCGGAGGCTCTGCGCGCGAAGTGGCGCGAGCCGCAGCTCTGGGCGCATCGGCATGTGCAGGTCCGGCAATCGGATCGGCAACAGAGGTCATTCAACACCGCACAACGAATATCGACCAGGCAGAAAGAACCGCTTCGCCACGGTATCGCAAGTCAATTCATGGCGAGACGATTTCGTGAGGCGATCCGTCGCGGATCGTAACAACGGGGAACGCGATAGGCACGAACTGTGTTCAAACGGGGATGACGATTTCGCGCGGCAACGGTATTTGGCCGCTTCGTTTTTTCCGCTATGTTGCTGAACTCGTCTCTTGCATCGATGACATCCCATGTACCGCGCCATCACCCGTCAGATCGAAGTTACCGTCGAACCCAATTTCATGCCCGACCGTTCGTCGGCAGAAAAACAGCAGTTCTTCTGGTCCTATACGATCGTCATCACCAATGCGGGCAAGGAGACCGTGCAGCTGAAGACGCGGCACTGGATCATCACCGACGCCTCGGGAAAGATGCAGGAAGTGCGCGGCGAGGGCGTGGTCGGCGAGCAGCCGGTGCTCGGCCCGGGCGAGCGCTTCGAATACACGTCGGGCGTCCCGTTGCCAACGCCGTCGGGCTTCATGGAAGGCACCTATCAGATGGTGACCGACCAGGGCGAGCCGTTCGAGATCGACGTGCCGCTGTTTTCGCTGGATGGGCCGAACAGGCGGGTATTGAACTAAAACCCGCCTGTCAGGGCGTTACTCGACGCCGGCTTCTTCCGGCGTGAATTCATAGACCGACGAGCAGAACTCGCAGGTCACCACGACCTTGCCGTTCTCGACCATGTCCGCGCGATCCTGCGGGTCAAAGCCCTTCAGCATGCCGGACACGGCCTCGCGCGAGCAGGAGCACTTGGCCTGCAACGGCGTCGGCGCGAAGACGCGGACGCCGCGCTCGTGGAAGAGGCGGAACAGCAGCCTTTCACCAGACAGATCGGGATCGATCAGTTCGACATCCTCGACCGTCGAAATCAGCGATTGCCCTTCGACCCAGGCGTCATCCTCCGGCACGACATCGACATTGGCGCCTTCCGGCACGTCGCCGGCATGGAGATCGCGTTGCGCGCGGTCCGAGGCCTTGGGGAGGAATTGCAGCAGCATCCCGCCGCCGCGCCAGCCGTGGGTCGGGCCGCCGTCGCCACCACGCCACTCCTCGCCCACGGCGAGGCGCACCTTGGTCGGAATCTGCTCCGAGCGCAGGAAATATTCATGGGCGGCATCTTCCAGTGTGCCGCCGTCGAGCGCGACCATGCCCTGATAGCGGCTCATGTCGGGGCCCTGATCGACAGTCATCGCGAGATGACCCTTGCCGAGCAGTTCGGCAGACGACAGCCCGTCCTTCAGGCGCTCGGCATCAAAGCGCGCATAGGCACGCATGCGATCGGGGGCGCGAAAGTCGACGATCATCAGCGACACCGGACCATCGGTCTGGGTCTGCAGGATAAAGCGGCCGTCGAATTTCAGCGCCGAGCCGAGCAGCGTGGTCAGCACGATGGCTTCGCCGAGCAGTTTTGCGACCGGCGTCGGGTAATCGTGCTTGGAAAGGAGTTCGTCGAGCGCAGGCCCAAGCCGTGTCAGCCGCCCGCGCAGATCGAGCGGCGCCACGTCGAACGGCAGCACGGCGTCATCGACCGGAACGGAAGACGGCGCGCGCATCGGGGTGTCGGGCTGGGTGCTGAAATCGGGGGATGAGGTCATGGGGCCTATGTGGGGGCAAAGAGCGCAAAGTGAAAGGGCCTTCGGGAACCCGTGCGTTGCGGGGATAGCCGAACAAAAAGGGCCGGCGCGTTGCCGGCCCTTTCCAAATCGTTCGCCGGCGCTGCTTAGGCGGCCTTCAACAGGCCTTCCTTCTCCAGCGCTTCCTGCACCTTCGGGCGCGCGGCGACGCGGTCCTTATAGGCCATCAGGTTCTTGAACGCGGAGAGGTCGAGCTTGTGGGCGTCGGCCCAGCGCAGCATCGTAAAGAGATAGCCATCAGCGACGGTGAATTGACCACCCATCAGGTAGTCGTGGTCCGCGAGGCGGCCATCGAGATACTTGAACTTGCCGGTAAGGCGGTCGCGGAAGAAGCCCTTCACCTCGTCCGAGAAGGTCGGGTTGAACAGCGGCGAGAAGTTCTTGTGCAGCTCGCTGGTCAGGAAATTCAGGGTCTCAAGAAACGCGTAACGTTCCTCGCTATCGCGGGCCGGCGCGAGATTCTTGGCAGCCACCTTGTCGGCGATCACCTGAACGATGATCGGGCCTTCGGTTACCACCTTGCCGTTGTCGAGACCCAGTGCGGGCACCTGGCCCTTCGGGTTGACGGCGAGAAAATCGTCGCCGTTTTCCAGCTTCTTGGCTCGGAGGTCGACCTTGACGAGATCATAGGGCAGGCCGGCTTCGAGAAGTGCGATATGCGGCGACAGCGAGCAGGCGCCGGGCGAATAATACAGCTTCATCGAAATTTCTCCTTAAGGACGTTGGGGTAACGCCGGGGCGTGACTAAATGCAACGGCATGGAATAGTCAAGATTGATGCAGATGCATCAAGTGGCTAGGATAAGCCACCATTTGGACTGTGTGATGAAACGTAAACCTTCCACCGAGGCCTCCGCGGCCTGGATCCGCCTGATGCGGGTGCAGAGCCGGGTGCTGGATTGTGTCGAGCAGGATCTGAAGCGCGCCGGCTTTCCGCCGCTCGCCTGGTTCGATGCGCTGATGGAGCTGTCGCGCGCGCCGAATGGCGAGCTGCGCCCCGTTGAGCTCGAAAAGCAGATGCTGATACCACAATATTCGACCTCGCGGCTGATCGACCGGCTGGTTGACGAGGGCCTGGCCGCGCGCCGCGAATGCGAGATGGACAAGCGGGGCCTGTTCGTGGAGATCACCGCCGCCGGGCGCGAGCTGCACAAGAAGATGGGCAGCGCCTATGCGGTGGCCATCGAGAAGCATGTCGGCTCCAAGCTGACTGACGCAGATGCAGCAAAGCTGTGCGGCCTGCTGGACCGGCTCGGTTGCGCATGCCATGACACGCCGGCAGGTTCTGCGCCGGTCGCCAAAGACGCCATTCCGGCGCGATGATGTTTCAGATTTTCCCTGCGCTGGTGTCCGGATCGGAATGCCAGCGTTCCCGACACTGCGCGCATCGGATTGCAGCGCCTTTCAACTGGACTTCCCATGGCGCGTGACCAACTCGATATGACGCCGCTGCAGTCGCGCGACGAACTCGTGGCGTGGCTGGAAGCGGGCGTGAAGCCGGCGGATGAATTCCGCATCGGCACCGAGCACGAGAAGACACCCTTCACCCTCGAAGGCCATCAGCCCGTGCCTTACGAAGGCTCGCACGGCATCGAAGCATTGCTCAATGGCATGAAGCATCTGCTCGGCTGGGAGCCGATCATGGAAGGCCGCAACATCATCGGCCTCTATGATGTCACCGGCGGTGGTGCGATCTCGCTGGAGCCGGGCGGGCAGTTTGAATTGTCGGGCGCGCCGGTGGAGACGGTTCACCAGACCCAGGCCGAGCTGATGGCGCATCTGGCCCAGGTGCGCGAAGTGGCGACGCCGCTCGGCATTGGATTCCTCGGTCTCGGCCTCACGCCATCCTGGTCGCGGGCACAGATCCCGGTGATGCCGAAGGGCCGCTACAAGATCATGACCAACTACATGCCGAAGGTCGGCAAGTATGGTCTGGATATGATGTACCGGACCTGCACGGTGCAGACCAATCTCGATTTCTCCTCCGAAGCCGACATGGTGAAGAAGCTGCGTGTCTCGCTGGCGCTGCAGCCGGTGGCGACCGCATTGTTCGCCAATTCGCCCTTCACCGAAGGCAAGCCGAACGGCTTCCTGTCGTTCCGCTCGGAGATCTGGCGCGACACCGACAACAATCGTTCGGGCATGCTGCCCTGGGCTTTCGAGGCCGGCATGGGCTTCGAGCGCTGGGTCGACTATGCGCTCGACGTTCCCATGTATTTCGTCAAGCGCGGCGACACTTACATCGACGTCTCCGGCTCCTCGTTCCGCGCGTTCTTCGAAGGCAAGAACGACAAGATGCCGGGCGAAAAGCCCACGCTGTCCGATTGGGCCAATCACCTCTCGACGATCTTCCCGGAAGTCCGCCTCAAGCGTTATCTGGAAATGCGCGGCGCCGATGGCGTGACGTCGGACCGCCTGCCGGCGCTGTCCGCCTTCTGGGTCGGTCTGCTCTATGACGATGCAGCTCTCGATGCGGCCTGGGATATCGCGAGGCACTGGACCGCTCCGGAACGTCAGGCGCTGCGCGACGACGTGCCACGCTTCGGCTTCAAGGCCCGGATCAAGGACCGCTATTTGTTCGAGATCGCCAAGGAATGCCTGGCCATCGCCCATGCCGGCCTGCGCCGCCGCGCCAGGCTCGATGCCAATGGCCGGGATGAGACCCGCCACCTCGCGCCGCTCGACCGCATCATCGACAGCGGCAAGACCCCGGCCGAGGAAATGCTCGCCAAGTTCAATGGCGCCTGGGGTGGCTCGGTGACCCCGGCCTACAAGGAATATTGCTTCTAGCTCAAGCGCTTGTGAGTTGGGCGGGCGAATTCTGTCAATCTGTTCATCGGGCGTACAGGTGTTGCGCGTTCCAATGGGGCTCGTCGATCGCCCTGTGACAACCAGCCGGAAGCCCGTTTGCATGTTGAGGAGCCGCCTGTTCGGAGCGTGTTGGGGCGCATTGGCCATGCTGGTGCTGGCGATGACCGCCCCTGCGCAGGCGCAGACCAATTTCGACAGGCCGGGTGGCGACTATCAGCGTTCGGTGTCGATGTCCGGCGATCCCGCCGAATGCGCGCTGATCTGCGAGCGCGACCGGAAGTGCCGGGCCTGGAGCTTCAATTATCCCAGCGATAACTCCGAAAACGCCGTGTGCTGGCTGAAGGACAAGGTCCCGCCACGCATCCAGAGCTATTGCTGCGTGTCCGGCGTGCGCGGTGCCGGCGTCATCGAGCCGCGCAGCGGGCCGGTGGAGATCTCGACCGATCGCTGGGGCGGCGACTATCGCTCCTTCGAGGTGAAGAATGACGACAAGGCCGAGCGTGGCGATGTCTGCCGCGATGCCTGCCAGGGCGACAACAAATGCCGCGCCTGGACTTTTGCCCGGCCGGGCTATGCAGGCAAGAGTGCCCGCTGCTTCCTGAAAAACGACATCAAGCCGCCGCGGCGCAAACCGGGATTTGTTTCAGGCGTTGTAAGGTGAGGCCCGACGACAATCGCCAGCAATGGAGCTGACAGATGACGCATATTCTCCGCACTGCCATCGGTGGCACAGCCTTGATGGCTCTCACCACGGTGGCGGTCGTCGCGCATCATGGCTGGGGCAGTTATGACGCCGCCAAGCCGGTCACCGTGACCGGGCCGATCGAGAGCCTGAAATTCGAGAATCCGCATGCCACCGTCGTCATCAAGGGCAGCGACAAGGCCTGGACCGTGACACTGGCGCCGACCTCGCGCATGACCTCGCGCGGCGCGTCCGCTGATGTCGTCGCTGTCGGCAAGACGGCGTCCGCCTATGGCTATCCGTCCACGATGGAGAAAGACGAGATGCGCGCCGAGCGCATCACGGTGGACGGCAAGACCTACGAACTGCGCTAGCGGCATCGCCGATGACGGAAGCTGCTCCCGCACTATTTGTCGCCATGGAAGCGTCTGGCATTGGCGCGGCGATCCGGCAGTCGCGCTGGCTGTATATGCTCGCCAATGTCGGTCACATCGTCGCGCTGGTGTTCTTTGCCGGGGCCATTGCGGTGATGGACACGCGTCTCGCCGGTGGCCTCTCCGCGACGGCGCCCGGCCCTTTGCTGCGCAAGGCACGGCAGTTCGCGGTCGCAGCCTTTGCCGGCCTGATCATCACCGGCCTCGTGCTGTTCACGGCCGAAGCCAGCCATGTGGTGCTGAACCGCGTGTTCCAGATCAAGGTCGGGCTGATCGTGCTGGGCTTGCTCAATATCGTCTGGGTCGAGCGGGCCATTATGCCCAAGGTCGCTGCCTTGCCGCCGCTTGCGCCGATGCCGGCCGGCGCCAAGCAAGGTGCTCTGGCGTCGCTGGCGATCTGGCTCAGCGTCGCGATCTGCGGTCGCGCGATCGCTTATTTCTGACGACCTTTCGTAAGGTGGGCACGCTACGCTTTGCCCACCCTACGGTCAGTGCTTCAATGCACGCCCGTGAAGAACCGCGCAAAACGCAGGCCGGACCACCAGTTGGTCACCGGCTGGCTGCGGACGCCGAGGTCCCATGAACCGACAATGGCATCGACGCGGCCGACGAGATTGTCCATCGGCAGCAGGCCGACACCGCCCTGACGCACAGGCACACGGCTGTCCGCGGAATTATCGCGGTTGTCGCCCATCACGAACAGGTGGCCGGGTGGCACGGTCACATCCGGTGTGTTGTCGAGCCGGCCGTTGTTGCGCAGCTTGAAGATCGGATGTGCGACCCCGCCAGGCAGTGTTTCAACATAGCGCTGGGCGGGCTCCGAGCTGCCGCTGTCGTCTTCGGCCGCACCGATGCCGTCGGCCTGCACGGCGGCAGCCTTGCCATTGATCCAGACTTGGCCGCCGCGCAGCTCCACATGATCGCCGGGCAGGCCGATCACGCGCTTGACCCAGACCTGCGAGCGATCACCGGGCCAGCGGAAGACAACGACATCGCCGCGCTTCGGCGTCGAGGCGAAGACGCGGCTCGTTTCCGGAAACGCGACATGGATCGGCAGCGAGGCGGTGGAGTAGCCATAGGGGAATTTCGTCGCCAGCAGCGCGTCGCCGATCAGCAGCGTCGGCTCCATGGAGGCGGAGGGGACGTAGAATGGTTCGGCCAGCGCGCCCTTGCCGAGAAACACGATGCCGACAATGGCGGCGATCTGCGCAATCTGGCTGCCCCAGCGCTTGGCGGTGCTGCCCGCCGAATCCGTCGTGGTTTCCGTGCTCACGAGCCCGTTCCTCCGATCGTCACCTTGTCCATGCGCAGCGTCGGCTGGCCGACGCCCACCGGCACGCCCTGGCCGTGCTTGCCGCAGGTGCCGATGCCGTCATCGAGGGCGAGGTCGTTGCCGATCATGCTGATCCGGTGCAGGTCGGTGGGACCATTGCCGATCATCATCGCGCCCTTCAGCGGCGCGCCGATCTTGCCGTTCTCGATCTTGTAGGCCTCGGTGCACTGGAAAACGTATTTGCCGGAGGTGATGTCGACCTGGCCGCCGCCGAAATTCACGGCATAGATGCCGTTCTTCACCGAGGCGAGGATTTCCGCGGGATCGCGCTGGCCGGCCAGCATGTAGGTGTTGGTCATGCGCGGCATCGGCACATGGGCATAGCCTTGGCGGCGGCCATTGCCGGTGGGCTTCATGCCCATCAGGCGCGCGTTCTGGCGGTCCTGCATGTAGCCGACCAGGATGCCGTCCTCGATCAAGGTGGTGCGGTTCGTTGGCGTGCCTTCGTCATCGATGGAGAGCGAGCCGCGGCGCGACGAGATGGTGCCGTCATCCACCACGGTGACGCCCTTGGCGGCGACCTGCTGGCCGAGCAGGCCTGCGAAAGCCGAGGTCTTCTTGCGGTTGAAATCGCCTTCGAGCCCGTGGCCGACGGCTTCATGCAGCATCACGCCGGGCCACCCCGGGCCGAGCACTACATCCATTTCGCCGGCAGGGGCGGGAATCGAGTCGAGATTCACGACGGCCTCGCGCAGCGCGCCATCGGCGGCGGCGCGCCAGTTGGCGCTTTCGATGAAGCGGGCATAGCCCTCGCGGCCGCCATAGCCCTTGCTGCCGCTTTCCTGCCGGTCACCCTGGCCGGCAACCACGGTGATATTCACGCGCACCAATGGGCGGATGTCGAGATAGCTCTCGCCATCCGGCCGGATGATTTCCACCACCTGCCAGCTCGCGCCGAGCGAGACCGAGACCTGGCGCACGCGCGGGTCCTTGTCGCGCACATAGGCGTCGATCTCGGCCAACAGCTTCACCTTGGCCTCGAAGCCCGGGGCATCGAGCGGATTGTCGTCGTTGTAGAGCTTCACATTGGTGTGAGAGGGAGCCGTGGCGAAGGTGCCGTTGTAGCCGCCGCGCACCGCATTCACGGCGTCCGCCGCGCGGATCAGCGCCGGGATCGAGACGTCCGAGGAATGCGCATAGCCGACCGCGTCGTCCTTCACGGCGCGGAGGCCAAAGCCCTGCGCGGTGTCATAGGTCGCCTGTTTCAACCGGCCATTGTCGAAGCCGAGCGCCTCGCTCTGGCTGTATTCGAGAAACAACTCGCCATCGTCTGCTCCCTGCAGCCCCCTGAGCAGTTCGCGGCGGACTTCGTCGCGGTCGAGATTGGCACGGTCGAGCAGGGAGGTGGTGACGAGGCTGGTCATGCAGGCTCCAAAACGGCAGGCATTGCTGCGCCGGAAGGCGGTTTCACCTTGTAGCGGCAACCCGGGATCGGGTCGCCTTACATTGGCGTAATCTCGGACGATACAGGTGTTCGCCGGGGAAGATAGGTACGGAGGTACAAAATGGGAGGGGCCTTCCAGCGGAGCTCGGGTTCCAGTTTGGAGCGATTAAAAACTGCCGCGGTGGTTCGCCCTGTGGCGGTGCGGTAAGCGTAGGTCAATGCCGCAGCGGGTGCTGAGACCCGACGCAGTTCGTCCTCCAGCTCCGCATCACCGCTGCTCATGGCCTCCCCGATCAAATCCGCTTTCCTTCAGGTTCACTCCATCATCGGCCTCGCGATTGCGCTGGTGGTCGGTCTGATGGGCCTCACCGGTGCGATGCTGTCCTTCGAGGACGAGATCGTGGCCGCGCTCAATCGCGATGTGGCGAAGGTCGAGTTGCGCTCGGCCCCGGTGCTGACGCCGGATCAGATCGTGGCGAAGCTGCAAGGCCAGCCCGGTGCCGGCAAGGTCCAGTTGATGTTGCTGTCGAGCGAGCCGGGCGTTGCGGTGCGCGCGCGCTTTGCGCGCAACGAGGCCGGTGAGCGATCGTCGGTTTTTGTCGATCCCTATGACGGGCGGATCCTCGCGCCTGTGAGCGGCGAGGGGTTCTTCGCCACGCTGCGCAACCTGCATCGCTTCCTGCTGCTGCCGGGCAACGGCAATGGTTATGGCCGCCTGATCACTGGTGTATCGGCGATCGGCCTGCTGGTGCTGCTCATTTCCGGCATGGTGCTGCGCTGGCCGCGCCGTGTGCGCAGCATCAGGATGTGGCTGAAGCCGAATCTCGCGATGCCGGGTCGCGCCTTTCACTGGTCGCTGCATAGCGTGGTCGGCACCTGGGTGCTGCCGGTCTATGTGGTGATCATTCTGACTGGCCTCTGGTGGTCGTTCGACTGGTACCGCACCAGTGCCACCTGGCTGCTGTCGAGCAAGCCGCCGGTTGCCGCGAAGGCGCCTGCGAAAGCCAAGGGTGGCGCCAGGCCTGCGAGTGCGGACGAGGCCGCGGCGACGCCATCGCTGGATCGCGCATGGGCGACATTCCTCGCCGATCAGGGCAATCACTACGCCAATGTCTATCTCGCGGTGCCGAATGGCCCGGGCCCCGTGCGCTTGCGCTCGCTGGCCAAGGACGCGCCGCATGATGTGGCCCGCGACGATTTCCGCATCGATGGCGCCACCGGCCGCGTCATTGCCGTCGAGCGTTACGCGGACAAATCCGTCGGCGACAGCATTTTGCAGCGGGTCCTGCAGATTCACACCGGCGCGGCGTTCGGGCTGGTCGGCCGCATCCTGTTCATGATCGCGGCCGCGCTGATGCCGCTGTTCACGGTCACCGGCTTCATCCTGTATCTCTCGCGCCGGCGGTTGAAGGCGCAGTCGAGGCCCAGCCGTAATCACCGCCGTGCGGCGGGCCTGGTCGCTGGCGAATAGCCGGTAGCCCGGATGGAGCGCGGCGCAATCCGGGGACCGGTGTTTCCGTTGCTTCTACAGATCCCGGATTACGCTGCGCTCCATCCGGGCTACGGCTGCGCGCTTACGGCAGCTTGTCGTAGCCATCCCCGAGCCCATTCAGGCTCAGCGGAAAACCGATGCCTTCCTCAGGCGTCTCGAAGATGATGAAGGTCGCGGTCTTCGCCGTGCGCAACTGGCCGAGTAGCTTGTCGTCCATCACAACTTCCGCGACGCAGCCATTGGGCAGGCAGCGCACGAAGCCGGCGCGGCCGACATCCTGATTGTCGAGCTTGAGGCCGAGGCCGGAGGGCAGCAGCACGCCGAGCGGTGCCACGACACGCATCAGCTTGCTCTTCTGGTCGGCGGTCTTGAGCACGATCACCGTGAGGCCGGCATTGGAGCGGTCTTCCGCCACCACGCTCTGGATCAGCGCGCATTGCTCGGCCTGTGCGCCAGGCGGGGTGTCGCAACGGATCTGCCAATCACCATGCGTCGACTTCACGGCGCCCTGGGCGCTGGCGGCGACGGGCGCGGCGAGCAAGGCCGCAAATGTCAGAAAACCGAGCGTGAGGCGGCGCCAGCTTGTGGTCTCCTGCTGCTGCGATGTCGAAAGCCTCATCCGGATCGATCCTTCGGGGTCGTGTGTGGTGCAGGATTCTTCAGGGCTCATGGGTCAGTGGTCTCTGCAATGGGTTTGGCAGCACTGTGAACGCTGTTCGATCTGAAGAATTCCAGAGCGCGGAATGATACTGCAATGACGGCGCCTTGAAGGCGGCCACGACAGCTGCTTGCGCGCCGATTGTGGCGAATCAGTTACCCGATCATCGCATATTTCGTGCCTAAAGCGGGCATCGTCGGTGTCAAGCACCATCATAGGTGACTGACATTTGTCACTGAATCGCTGCGGCGAATACGACCTTGGTGCAATACCGGCGAATGCAGTCCCGGATACCGCACTCCTGCATTGCGACAGGTCAAGAATTATGGTTTGAGAAGCTGGATTTCGACGCATTCTAACGAGCGGGCTTATGGGGCCTTGGTCGATTGCCTTGGGCAATTTGTCCGTTTGTTCGTGAGGGGGTCGGGCCGCATACTCGGGCAATACCGGGATGCGTAAGATTTTACATGGGAGCGCACGCGGCATGAGGATGCTGAGGGGCCAGTTTGGCCACCGGTTGCTGGGGTTAGCGGTTGTTGGGGCCGGTCTCGCTGTTAGCGGCGCTGCCTTTGCTCAGGTGACGGGTCAGCCCGCGCCGTGGGAGTACAAGCTTCAGGAAGCGGCCACGCCGGTGATGGAGAACATCACCTGGTTTCACAATTTCCTGCTCTGGCTGATCACTGCCATTACGCTGTTCGTGCTGGCGCTGCTCATCGTCGTGGTGGTCAAGTTCAATTCCAAGGCCAATCCGGTCCCGTCCAAGACGACCCACAACACGTTGATCGAAGTGGCGTGGACGATCATTCCGGTGCTGATCCTGGTTGCGGTCGCGGTGCCGTCGTTCCGGTTGCTGTTCCTGCAGCTCGACATTCCGAAAGCCGACCTGACCATCAAGGCCACCGGCAAGCAGTGGTTCTGGACCTACTCCTATCCGGACAATGGCCCGTTCGAATTCGACTCGCTGATGGCCCAGGACAAGCAGCCGCGCCTGCTTGCCGTCGATAACGAAGTGGTGGTGCCGGTGAACAAGGTGGTCCGCGTGCAGACCACGGCCGCCGACGTGATCCACTCCTTCGCGGTGCCGTCCTTCGGCATCAAGATCGACGCAATCCCGGGCCGCCTCAACGAGACCTGGTTCAAGGCCACCAAGACCGGTTGGTTCTACGGCCAGTGCTCGGAACTGTGCGGCAAGGACCACGCCTATATGCCGATCGCGATCCGCGTCGTTACCGAGCAGGAATTCGCGGCCTGGATCGAGGCGGCGAAGAAGAAGTTCGCCAGCAACCCGTCGAGCACGTTTGCATCGGCCGGGACGGTGCAGGCGCAGTGAGGCGCGCGGGGCCGGAAGGCCCCGAGCCGATCTGATTTGAGGAATTGGGCGAGGGGACCGCGAGGTCCGAAAAGACTGCCAAGACGACGAAGCAGGATTTGAAAATGGCAACGACCGCGGCAACACCGGCTCATACTGATCACGCTCACGACGATCATGCGCATGCGCATCCGACCGGGTGGCGTCGTTACGTCTATTCGACGAACCACAAGGACATCGGCACGATGTACCTTATCTTCGCGATCTGCGCCGGCGTGATCGGCGGCCTGATGTCGATCCTGATCCGCATCGAGCTGATGTATCCGGGCGTGCAGATCTTCCACGAGGCGCACACCTACAACGTCTTCGTCACCTCGCACGGCCTGATCATGATCTTCTTCATGGTGATGCCCGCGATGATCGGCGGCTTCGGCAACTGGATGGTGCCGCTGATGATCGGCGCGCCGGACATGGCCTTCCCGCGCATGAACAACGTGTCGTTCTGGCTGCTGCCGGCCGCGTTCGCGCTGCTGATCATCTCCACCTTCGTGGAAGGCGAGCCCGGCGCCAATGGCGTCGGTGCCGGCTGGACCATGTATGCGCCGCTCTCGACCTCGGGCCATCCGGGCCCGGCCGTCGATTTCGCGATCCTGTCGCTGCACATCGCCGGCGCGTCGTCGATCCTCGGCGCCATCAACTTCATCACCACCATCTTCAACATGCGCGCGCCGGGCATGACCCTGCACAAGATGCCGCTGTTCGTGTGGTCGATCCTGGTCACCGTGTTCCTGCTGCTGCTGTCGCTGCCCGTTCTGGCAGGCGCCATCACCATGCTGCTGACGGACCGTAACTTCGGCACGACGTTCTTCGCGGCCGAAGGCGGCGGCGATCCGGTGCTGTTCCAGCATCTGTTCTGGTTCTTCGGTCACCCCGAAGTGTACATCCTGATCCTGCCCGGCTTCGGCATGATCTCGCAGATCATCTCCACCTTCTCGAAGAAGCCCGTGTTCGGATATCTCGGCATGGCCTACGCCATGGTCGCCATCGGCGGCATCGGCTTCGTGGTCTGGGCGCACCACATGTATACCGTGGGCATGTCGTCGGCGACGCAGGCCTACTTCGTCGCGGCCACGATGGTCATCGCCGTCCCGACGGGTGTGAAGATCTTCTCGTGGATCGCGACCATGTGGGGCGGTTCCATCGAGTTCAAGGCGCCGATGGTCTGGGCCGTGGGCTTCGTGTTCCTGTTCACCCTCGGCGGCGTCACCGGCGTCGTGCTGGCCAATGCCGGCGTCGATCGCGTGCTGCAGGATACCTATTACGTCGTGGCGCACTTCCATTACGTGCTGTCGCTCGGCGCCGTGTTCGCCATCTTCGCGGGCTGGTATTACTGGTTCCCGAAGATGTTCGGCTACATGTATTCGGACTTCATCGCCAAGCTGCATTTCTGGGTCACCTTCATCGGCGTCAACCTGGTGTTCTTCCCGCAGCACTTCCTCGGCCTGTCCGGCATGCCGCGCCGTTACATCGACTACCCGGATGCCTTCGCTGGCTGGAACCTGGTGTCGTCGGTCGGCTCCTATATCTCAGGTTTCGCAGTTCTGATTTTCATCTACGGCGTGATTGATGCCTTCGTCCGCAAGGAAAAGGCCGCGAACAATCCGTGGGGCGCCGGCGCCACCACGCTGGAATGGACCCTGACCTCGCCGCCGCCCTTCCATCAGTTTGAAGTGCTGCCGCGTATCAAGTAAGTGTGCTGCGGCGCACAATAGTGCGCCGCATGAAATTGCCTCCGTCGCGTCCCTCGGGAACCGGCGGAGCGCCAGTGACACGAAATGAGACCGATCTTGTCCGTCCTCGACCAAAACGCCATCGACCTGTCCGGCCCCCGCATTTCCGAAGCGGGCGTGAAGGATTATCTCGCGCTGCTGAAGCCGCGGGTGATGTCGCTGGTCGTGTTCACGGCCATGGTCGGCTATTTCCTGGCGCCGGGCGATCATCACCCGGTGCTGGCCATTACCTCGATCCTCTGCATCGCCATCGGCGGCGGCGCCTCGGGCGCGCTGAACATGTGGTATGAGGGCGATATCGACGCGCTGATGACGCGCACCGCCAATCGCCCGATCCCACGCGGCCGCATCACCCGCCCGGAAGCCTTCACCTTCGGCATCGTGCTCGCCTTCTTCTCGGTGATGACGCTGGGCATTTTGGTGAACTGGCTGGCCGGCGCGCTGCTCGCTTTCACCATCTTCTTCTATGTCGTGATCTACACCATCGGCCTGAAGCGCTGGACGGCGCAGAACATCGTCATCGGCGGTGCTGCCGGTGCACTGCCGCCGGTCGTGGCCTGGGCCGCAGCCTCGGGATCGCTCTCGATGGAGCCGATCCTGCTGTTCCTGATCATCTTCTTCTGGACTCCACCGCATTTCTGGGCGCTGGCCCTGTTCCGCAACGATGACTACACCCGCGCCGGCGTACCAATGCTGCCGGTGGTCGCCGGTCCCGATGCGACCCGCCTGCAGATACTGCTCTACACCGTCGTGCTGGTGGCCACCGCCGTTGCCCCGTGGCCGCTGGGCTACTTCTCCGCCATCTATGGCGTCGCCTCGCTGATCCTCGGCGCCGGCATGATGTTCCTTGCCGTGCAGGTCTATCGCCTGCGCGAGGGCAAGCCGGCCACCACGGCGACCCGTCGTCTGTTCGCTTTCTCGATCCTCTATCTGTTTGCCTTGTTCGCCATTCTGTTGCTCGAGGTGGTCGTGAAGGCCGCCCTGCCGCTGTTCTGGTAAGAGGGCGCATGATCCGATGGACACCGAGCGCAAGTCTGATCAGCCCGAACCTGCCAAGCAGGACGGCATCGTTCTCACCGAGGCCCAGAAGAAGAGCCAGCGTGAGCGCTCGATCGCCATCGCCTGGACGCTCGGCATTCTCGTCGTGCTGTTCTTCGCCGTCACCCTGGTCAAGGGGCCGGCAGTTCTCGTCCGGCCGCTCTGAGTGAGGTGACATGACCGAACCGCAGTCCCATCAGCCAGCCACCAAGCCGCGCCTCAAGCGCGATACGGTCGTTGCCTCGATCTGCGGTCTGGTCGTCGCCTTCATGGTCGGCGCGTCCTATGCGGCCGTGCCTTTCTACAACTGGTTCTGCCGCGTCACCGGCTTCAACGGCACCACCATGGTGGCGTCCGGTGCGCCGGAAGCCGGCCCTATCGGCCGCAAGATCTCGGTGCGCTTCGACGCCAATGTCGCGCCTGGCCTGCCATGGAAATTCGTGCCGGAGCAGAGCGAGGTCGAGGTTCGCATCGGCGAAGTCCTCACGGTTTTCTACACCGTGACGAACCAGTCCGCCCGCACCACCCATGCCCAGGCTGCCTATAATGTGGCGCCGCTCACGGTCGGCGCGTATTTCCAGAAGATCAACTGCTTCTGCTTCACCGACCAGACGCTTGGCCCCGGCGAGAAGCGCGAGATGCCGGTCGTGTTCTATGTCGATCCGAAGCTTGCGACCGACGCCGAGAATGACGGCCTGAACTCGATCACACTGTCCTACACCTTCTATCCCCAGCGCGATCCCACGCCGAAGCCTGTAGCGGCGACGGAAACGGGGCCGCGCAAGGGTAATCTGTAAGCATGATCCCGAAAAGTGGCCTTCCGGTTTTCGGATCAGATCATGCTCAACTAAGATTATAACTGCGAAATAACTCGCGCCGGCTTCAACGGGCGCAACTGACGGAGAGAGACACATGGCGACGGCAGAGGCGGGCACCGCGCACGCCAAGCATCACGACTATCATCTCGTCGATCCCTCGCCGTGGCCGGCGGTGGGCTCGCTGTTCGCCTTCATCATGGCGGTGGGCGCGGTCAGCTGGATGCACAAGATGTATGCCGCTGCGCCCCTCGTCTTCGGCGTCGGCACCATCGGCGTGCTCTACACGTTCGCGGCCTGGTGGACCGATGTGATCAAGGAAGCCCAGCGCGGCGATCACACCCGGGTCGTGCAGCTGCACCACCGCTACGGCATGATCCTGTTCATTGCCTCGGAAGTGATGTTCTTCGTCGCCTGGTTCTGGGCCTATTTCAACGCAGCGCTGTTCCCGGCCGATCCCGTGCATGCGACGCGTGAGGCGCTGTTCGGTGGCGTGTGGCCGCCGAAGGACATCCAGACCTTCGATCCGTGGCACTTGCCGCTGTTCAACACGCTGATCCTGCTGACCTCGGGCACCACGGTGACCTGGGCGCATCACGCGCTGCTGGAAGGCGATCGCAAGGGCCTGAAATACGGCCTCATCGTCACCGTCATTCTCGGCGTGCTGTTCTCCTTCGTGCAGGCTTACGAATACAGCCACGCGGCCTTTGCCTTTAAGGGCCATGTCTATGGCGCGACCTTCTTCATGGCGACCGGCTTCCACGGTTTCCATGTTCTCGTCGGCACCATTTTCCTGCTGGTGTGCCTGTTCCGTGTCTATGCCGGCCATTTCACGCCGAAGCAGCATCTCGGTTTCGAGTTTGCCGCCTGGTACTGGCATTTCGTGGACGTGGTCTGGCTGTTCCTGTTTGTCACGATCTATGTCTGGGGCTATGGCGGCATCGTCGCCGGCGCCGCTGCGCATTGATCGGGCGCTGATGCTACAAGGGGCGGCCGAGAGGCCGCCCTTTTCCGTTGTGCGATGGAATGAAAGACATTGATTTGAAGCCTGAACCGATCCCGGTCCAAGCGACGCTCGCCCAAACCATCGCGCGCGGCGTGTCCTGCAAGTGCCCGCGCTGCGGTGAGGGCAAGCTGTATGGCGGCTTCATCACCCTGCGCCCGACCTGCGAGCGCTGTGCGCTCGACTACAGCTTCATCGACACCGGCGATGGCCCGGCCATCTTCATCATCATGATCGCCGGCGCCATCGTGGTCGGCGCGGCGCTGATCGTCGAAGTGAAATACCAGCCGTCATTCTGGCTGCACGCCGCGCTCTGGCTGCCGCTGATTCTCGTGACCACACTGCTGCCGCTGCGCTCCATGAAGTCGCTGCTGATCGCCCTGCAATTCCACCACAAGGCCTCCGAAGGCCAGTTGATCGCACGCAAGCCCAAATGAATGACGTCACCGCGCGCCGGCGCAGCATCACCGGTTTCGGCATTGCCACGCTGGTCATCGTCGCGACGCTGCTGAGCCTCGGCTTCTGGCAGCTGCAGCGCCGAACCGAGAAGCACGCGCTGATCGCCGCCCTCGATCTCAGGCTCGCGGAGGCACCGGTCGCATTGCCGTCCTCGGATCGGTGGAGCGCGATGAGTGCCGCAACCGACGAATTCCGCCGTGTGACCTTCACGGCCACCTACAAGCCGCAGCCGGATGCCATGGTCTACAGCTCTGGCTCCGGCGTGCGCCCGGACGTTCCCGGAGCGGTCACCTGGGCCTTCCTGCCTGCAACGCTCCCCAACGGCGCGACGGTCGTGATCAATACCGGCTTCGTTCAGAACACGATGCAGGATCGCGCCCAGCAGGACCGTGTGGTCAAAACGCTTATCACCGGCGCTCCGGTGACAATGACCGGCTATCTCCGCTATCCCGAAACGGCGGGCACGCTGACCCCGCATGACGATGTCTCAAAACGCCTCTGGTTCAACCGCGACCAGCGCGCCATGGCTAGCGCGCTTGGTTGGGGCGACGTTGCGCCCTTCTATGTCGATCTTGAAAGCCCGGTGCCGGCGAACGGCATTCCGAAGCCCGGCCCGCTGGAGGTCCGTCTGAAGGACAACCACATGCAATACGCCATCACCTGGTTCAGCCTGGCCGCGGCGGTGGTGATTGCCTTCGGAGTGTGGGTGAGGGGGCAGCGGCGCGCTGCATAGTTCCCCTCATGAGATTGCGGGGATCGCTTTGCGAATGGCCTTCATCGGAATGATCATGCGCGGAGCGTGTCCAGCCAGATCGACAAAGCCGAGTTCGCGATAGAGTTTGGCCGCGCGCTCGTTCAACGCATCCAGCACTAGAAAATGTGCGCCGACGACATCTGCAACCTGTACGCAGCGTCCAAAGGCGTCTCCCATCAAAAATCCGCCGCCGCCTTTGCCTTGATGATCGATATGAAAGCCGATGATTGAAAGATAGATCGCGGCAATTGTTGAATAGTTTGGCAGCTTTTTCGCCATGGCCTGCGGCAGCGAGGATGTCTCAATTGCGTGGGCGTTGAGTGCGTAATATCCGACGACGGTGTTGGTCTGATCGAGACAGGCAACGTAGACGCGAGTCAGGTCGGCGTCCTGCTGGCGAGTTGCAGTGCTGGCCAGGAAGTTATCGACGCGGTCGACGCCGCAACGAAAGCTTGTCCTCTCGTGCCTGCTCCGGTCGAGCGGCTCGATCCGCAAACGCGCGAGGAAGGCGCTGTCGATCATTTCAACTTCATCACATCCGCGTGCATCTGCATAAGCTCTTTGAGCTTTGCTGTCGGCTCAGTTGCGTCGAGTGCCTGCATGAAGGCGGCGTGCGACGCTGGCGTGAGCACTGTGCGCTCCTGGCTTGCCACCGTCTCACGCGCCGCGCGCACAGCGGCGGCGATCATGAACTCGGATGGATTGATGCCGAGCAGGGTGGCGGCCTGCTCGATCAGCTCTTTGGTTTGGGGGGTCGTGCGCTGTTCCATGCGCGCGGTCTTGGCGCCCTTGGCAACAGCGTCTCTATGATGTGGCAACATGGCTGCCTCCTAACGGCTTTATGTACGGCAATCTCCGTACATGATCAAGATGAACGACCGGTGATGCCATTTCCCCTCGCGCCCGAAACCCATTATGGTGCGCCTTCGTTTCCATCCGACCGAAGTGTTAACCTCTTTCAGATCAAAGGCTTGGCGGGTAGCCCGCCCCTTTGGAGGACGCCTTGACGACCTATATCTCGACGCGGGGTGAGGCCCCGAAACTCGGCTTCTGCGATGTCATGCTGACCGGCCTTGCCCGGGATGGCGGTCTCTACATTCCCGAGGTCTGGCCGCAGCTCTCTGCTGACACCATCGCGTCGCTGTTCGGCCGGCCCTATTGGGAAGTCGCGGTCGAGGTGATCCGCCCCTTCGTGGCCGGCGAGATTTCCGACGAGGATCTCGGCCGCATGGCCAATGAGGCCTATGCCACGTTCCGCCATCCCGCCGTGGTGCCGCTCGACCAGAGCGCGCCGAACCAGTTCGTGCTCGAGCTCTTCCATGGCCCGACGCTGGCGTTCAAGGACGTGGCGATGCAGCTCATTGCGCGGCTGATGGATCATGTCCTCGCCAAGCGTAATCAGCGCACCACGATTGTCGTTGCGACGTCGGGTGACACCGGCGGCGCGGCCGTCGATGCCTTTGCCGGCCGCGACAATGTCGATCTCATTGTGCTTTTCCCGAACGGCCGCATCTCCGATGTGCAGCGCCGGATGATGACCACGACCGGCGCATCGAATGTCCATGCGCTCGCCGTCGAAGGCCATTTCGACGATTGCCAGGCCATCGTGAAAGGCCTGTTCAATCACCACTCGTTCCGCGATGCCGTCTCGCTGTCGGGCGTGAACTCCATCAACTGGGCCCGTATCGTGGCGCAGGTCGTCTATTACTTCACCTCGGCCGTCGCCGTCGGTGCGCCCGGCCGTGCCGTGGATTTCACCGTGCCGACCGGCAATTTTGGCGACATCTTTGCGGGCTATGTGGCCAAGCGCATGGGCCTGCCGGTGCGCAAGCTGCGCGTGGCTGCCAATATCAACGACATCCTGGATCGGACGCTGAAGACCGGCATCTATGAAGTGCGCGAAGTCCACGCCTCGTCGTCGCCGTCCATGGACATTCAGGTATCGTCGAACTTTGAACGCCTGCTGTTCGAGGCTTCCGGCCGCGATTCCGCGCTTGTGCGCGGGCTCATGGACTCGCTCAAGCAGTCCGGTCGCTTCGTGCTGCCGGAGAAACTCCTGACCGCGATCCGCGCTGATTTCGAATCCGGTCGCGCCGATGAAGAAGAGACCGCTGCAACCATCCGCACCGCTTGGCGTGAGAGCAATGATCTGATCGACCCGCATACCGCGGTGGCACTCGCCGTCGCCGATCGCGACACCACCGAACTGCACGTGCCGAATATCGTGCTCTCCACCGCGCATGCGGCGAAATTCCCCGATGCGGTAGAAGCCGCCTGCGGCAAGCGCCCGGATCTTCCAGCCTATCTCGGCGACCTGATGACGAAGACCGAAGCAATCAAGGTGATGAAAAACGATCAGAGCGAGATCGAGCAGTTCGTGCTGTCCGTCAGCCGCGCCGCAAAGCAGGGAGCTGCCTGATGGGTGTCGAAGTTACAAAACTGCCGTCGGGCCTCACCGTCGTCACTGATTCGATGCCGCATCTGGAAACGGCCGCGCTTGGCGTGTGGGCCGGCGTCGGCGGCCGCGACGAGAAGCCGAATGAGCATGGCATCTCGCATCTGCTCGAACATATGGCCTTCAAGGGCACCAAGACGCGCTCGTCGCGGCAGATCGTCGAGGAGATCGAGGCTGTCGGCGGTGATCTCAATGCGGCCACCTCCACCGAGACCACGGCCTTCTACGCCCGCGTGCTGAAAGCCGATGTGCCGCTCGGCCTCGAAGTACTGAGCGACATCCTTGCCAATCCGACTTTCGAGCCGGAAGAGCTGGAGCGCGAGAAGAGCGTCATTGTGCAGGAGATCGGTGCGGCGCAGGATACGCCGGACGATGTCGTGTTCGAGCATCTCAACGAGCTCTGCTATCCCGATCAGCCGATGGGCCGGTCGCTGCTTGGCACCGCGAAGACCCTCAAGGGATTCGATCGCGACATGCTGCAGAACTATCTGACCACGCATTATCGCGGGCCGGACATGGTGGTGGCGGCGACCGGTGCGGTGAACCATCGCCAGGTGGTGCATGAGGTTTCAAATCGCTTTGCCAGCTTTGAAGGGCCGGCCGCGCCGAAGCCGCAGCCGGCATCATTCGGCAAAGGCGGCTCCAAGGTCGTGCATCGCGATCTTGAACAGGCTCATCTGACGCTGGCGCTGGAAGGCCTGCCGCAGGCGCATCCGGAGCTGTTCAGCCTGCAGGTCTTCACCAATGTGCTCGGCGGCGGGATGTCGTCGCGGCTGTTCCAGGAAGTTCGCGAGAAGCGCGGCCTGTGCTATTCGATCTATTCCTTCCATGCGCCCTATAGCGACACGGGTTTCTTCGGCCTCTATACGGGCACCGATCCGAATGATGCACCGGAGATGATGGAAGTCATCGTCGACATCATCCGTGAATCCGTGGAGACGCTGACGGACGCCGAGATCGCCCGCGCCAAGGCGCAGATGAAGGCTGGTCTCCTGATGGCGCTGGAAAGCTGCAGCTCGCGCGCCGAGCAGCTGGCGCGGCACATGCTGGCCTATGGTCGTCCGCTTACGGCGGAAGAGCTGATCCAGCGTATCGATGCCGTCAGTGTGGAGTCCGCCCGCGATGCCGCGCGTGGCCTGCTCACCCGCAGCCGTCCGGCCGTGGCAGCGCTCGGTGGCGGCCGGGGGCTGGACACAGCGGTGGCTTTTGCGGAAGGATTGACCGGCGTGCGGGACAAGACGCTGCTACACTAAGCGTGTCCCGCAGCTCCACGTCGGAGAGTGACCTGATGGCTCTGTTTCGACTGCCCATGAGTGCGCCGGCTGCGCTGGCGCCGCGCGGCTATGGGTTGTCGTTGCGGGCGCCTGTAATGGGCGACTTTCCGCAATGGGCCGATCTGCGCGAACGCAGCCGGGCTTATCTCACGCCGTGGGAGCCGATCTGGCCATCCGACGATCTCACCCGGTCGGGCTTTCGCCGGAGGCTGCGGCGCTATGCCGAGGATATTTCCGCGGATCGGGCCTATCCCTTTCTGGTGTTTAGGGAATCCGACGACGCTTTGGTCGGCGGAATCACGCTTGCGAATGTCCGCCGCGGCATCGTGCAGGCGGGGACGATCGGCTATTGGGTCGGCCAGCAGTTCACCGGGCAGGGCATGATGACCACGGCCTTGCGGGTGTTGTTGCCGACCTTGTTCGGCGAGCTCAGCCTGCATCGCATTGAAGCGGCTTGCATTCCCACCAATACGCCGTCGGTGCGGGTGCTTGAGAAATGCGGTTTTACCCGCGAAGGGCTGGCGCGGCGGTATCTGTGCATCAACGGGGTCTGGCAGGATCACCTGTTGTTCGGGATGCTTCACGAAGACTTCCGGGGTTAGTTTCCGCAAGAATTGCGCTGTGATGCCGCCCTGCGGCCTCAACGGCCTTTGGATTGCCGCAAGGACGCTGCTATAACGCGCTCGCACGGCCTTGGGGGTGAGGCGGCGCTAACTATCTGACGATCCGGGGATATTCTCATCATGCCACAATTCGGTCGCAAGCCTGCGCGTGATTTTCGCGCGCTGAAAAGCGTGCTTTTTGTCACCGTTTCCAGCGTTTTTCTCGCCAGTTGCGGCGGCGGTGCGCTGTTCAGTGGCAGCTCGTCCGGCGGCAGCAGCCCGTCCTTCGGCGACCGCTTCAGCCAGCTGTTCGGCGGCAAGTCGAGCGAAGTCGGCAGCCCGCAGGCGGCCCAGGCGACGACGGCGGGCGGCGCGGATAGCGAACTGACATGTCCGGTCGTCAGCATCCGTCCGGGCGCCGGCACCTATGCGGTCGGCGCGGGCGGCAAGCCCGGCGTCGGCAATGATCTCGCCTATCAGGCGACCATCACGCGCACCGCACGCTCCTGCGATCTCGTCAATGGCCAGGTGTCGATCAAGATCGGCATCCAGGGCCGTGTCATCGTCGGGCCGGCCGGGGCGCCGGAGACGGTGGAGGTGCCGCTGCGCGTCGCCGTGGTGCAGGAAGGCGTCAATCCGAAGCCGATCGCCACCAAGGTGTTCACGACGTCGGTGTCGATGGGCGGGCAGACCAATGTGGAATACAGCCTGGTCGGCGAGGACTTCAGCTATCCGGCACCGTCAGCGGCGGCGAATGATTCGTATGTCTTCTATATCGGCTTCGATCCGCAGGCGTTGAAGCCGCAGCCGACGCGCAAGCGGCGGTGAGACCCGCACACTCCTGACGTCATCACCCGCGAAAGCGGGTGATCCAGGAGACACTGGCGGTCGTGCTCAAGCTGTATCGACGTCGTTTACTGGATCGCCCGGTCAAGCCGGGCGACGACAGTGAGAGAGTGGTGACAAAACAAAAAAAAAAGCCGGCGCGAGATCATCGCGCCGGCTTTTGCTTTCGTAAATCGCTTCGCTCAGTTCAGCTTCGCGCGGACTTCGCCGATGCCTTTTTCGATCAGGCTGTCGGCGACACCGCCCTTCACCGACTGCGACAACACCTGCGTGGCTGCGGTGACAGCAGCTTCGGCAGCGGCGGCGCGGACGTCGGCGAGAGCCTGGGCTTCCGCCATCGCGATCTTCGCTTCCGCAGACTTGGTGCGACGGGCGACGAAGTCTTCCATCTTCACCTTGGCTTCGGCAGCGATGCGCTCGGCATCTTCCTTGGCAGAGGTGATGATGTCCTGCGCTTCGCGTTCCGCCGAAGCATGACGCTTCTTGTAGTCCGCGAGCAGGGCAGCGGCCTCATCACGCAGGCGACGGGCATCGTCGAGATCCTGCTTGATGCGGTCACGGCGATGATCGAGCGCGGTCAGGATGGTGCGGTGAACGCCCATGTAACCGAACAGCGCGAGCAGCAGGAAGAACGCTACGGCAACCCAGAATTCAGCTTGCAAACCGAACATCGTTTATCCTTTCAGCGACGCGTCGAGCGCGGCGTTGACGGCGCCTGCATCCGGCGTGATGCCGGTGAGACGTTCAACGATGGCAGAAGCCGTATCCGAAGCGATGCCGCGAACATTGCTCATGGCCGTCGCGCGGGTCGAAGCGATGGTCTGCTCCGCCGCTGCTAGCTTGGCATTCAGGCTCTCTTCGAGCTTGGCCTTGGCTGCATCCTGTTCCGCAGTGAGCTTCTCACGGACTTCGCTGGCCATCGCCTGCGCCTTGGCGCGGGCATTGGCGAGTTCGGTCTCGTAAGCCTTCAGAGCGGCGTCGGAATCGGCCTTCAGCTTGGCAGCTTCAGCCAGGTCGGTGTCGAGAACCTGCTTGCGGGCGGCGAGAATGCCGCCGACGCGTGGCAGCGCCAGACGCGAGACGATCAGATAGAGCAGGCCGAAAGCGATCGCGAGCGACACCAGCTGTGAAGCGAAGGTGCTGCTCTCGAAGGGCGGGAACGAAGCCTTGTGCCCGCCATCGGCCTGGGTATGGGATGTGCTCTGACCTTGCGCCACAGCAGTCTCCTTCTCGATCGACGACGCGCCTCCGGGATTGGAGAGCGCGCCGCCAGATCAGGTGTCAGCTTAGACGGCGAACAGCAGCAGCAGAGCGATCAGCAGCGAGAAGATGCCGAGCGCTTCGGTCACGGCGAAGCCGAAGATCAGGTTGGCGAACTGGCCCTGGGAGGCCGACGGATTGCGCAGCGCGCCGTTCAGGAACTGCGAGAAGATCATGCCGACGCCGATGCCTGCGCCGCCCATGCCGAGGCAAGCGATACCGGCACCGATGTACTTAGCTGCAACTGGATCCATGGTAGAACTCCTTCTTGGATAGGTAGATTTGAGAAAGTCGGTTGAGGGTGGATTTCGCGCCCGGCCTTAGTGGCCGGGGTGAAGGGCGTCGTTGAGATAAATGCAGGTCAGGATCGTGAAGACGTAGGCCTGCAGGAAGGCAACGAGCAGTTCGAGGCCGGTCAGCGCCGTGGTCATGGCCAGCGGCAGCAGCGCACCGGCGGCGCCGACGGCACCGAGCGCGCTGAGCGAGGTCACGAAGCCCGCGAACACCTTCAGGGTGATGTGGCCGGCCAGCATGTTGGCGAACAGACGCACCGAATGCGAAACCGGACGGGAAAGGAAGGAGATGACTTCGATCACCATGATCAGCGGCAGGATGTAGATCGGAATGCCGTGCGGGACGAAGAGTTTGAAGAACTTCAGGCCGTTCTTGTAGATGCCGTAGATGAACACCGTGAGGAACACCAGCAGCGCCAGGGCGACCGTGACGATCAAGTGGCTGGTGGTGGTGAAGGTGTAGGGAATGATGCCGATCATGTTCGCGGTAAGGATGAACATGAAGAGCGAGAACACGAGCGGGAAGAAGCGCATGCCTTCTTCTCCGATGCTGCTTTTCAACGTATTGGCCACAAACTCGTAGGAGAGTTCCGCCATCGACTGGAAGCGCGTCGGGATCAGGTGACGGCCGGCGCTGCCGCCAAGCATCAGGAGCGAGATGACGGCGACGGCGCCGAACATGTAGGCCGAGGAATTGGTGAAGGCGATTTCCTGGTTGCCGATATGGCCCAGGGTGAAGATCTTCTGGATCTCAAATTGGTGGATCGGATCGGCCATCCAGCTCGGTCTTTCATCTCAGCCGGACAAACCGGCGTTTCCCCGCCGGGGAGCCCGGCAATCGAAGCTGCGCCGGATGGCGCACGAAATTCAAATTCTGCGCCGAGGGCGCAGGCAGATTCTTAGGGCTTCTTCCCGACGCCGGCCGACCGCATCACATTCATCACGCCGGCAACGAAGCCGAGCAGCATGAAGACGATGAGCCCCCAAGGCGATGTCGACAGCAGACGATCAAAGAGCCAGCCCAGAATCGTCCCGACGACGACACCCGCGACCAGTTCCGAAGAGAGGCGGAGCCCCACGGCCATGGCGGACGCCCGGGCCTGCGGATTTCCGCTTCCACTGTCAGACTGATCAGCCTGCAACTTGCGATCGCCCAAGGTCTTGGACAGTCGGTCATTGAGGCTTCCGAGTCGTGCGGAAAGCGCAGCCTCATCGGGGTCGGGTTGGCTGCCATTGCCGTGATTGCTGCCGTGTCTTCCTGTGCCGTCACTCATATTCCGACACCCGAAAAATGCTGCAATTCCCGGAAAATAACGCCCCGTCGCCCTCTAAAGCCGCGCGGACCATACTTAGCGTGTTCTGCCAAGTCAAGATTCGCTGATCGCAGTTTAGAGCTTTGATTCATTTGATTTTATTGACGAAATTGGATTCGCGCTGCGCGCGGGTGACGCAGCACGGAAGCGACTTTCAACATGATCTAGAACGAGGGTCGAAGCAGATCGTAGCCTGGATGGAGCGCAGCGAAATCCAGGGACAGACGAGACAGTCGAAACGCCGATCCCCGGATTGCGCTTCGCTCCATCCGGGCTACGCTCACGGCGTTGTTTGACCCGCCGGAGCCTTCATGTCCCAGTCCATCGATTACTATTTCTCGCTGCCGTCGCCATGGGCCTATATCGGTCATAAGCCCTTCATGGAGCTCGTGAAAACCTACGGCCTCACGGTCAATTACAAGCCGGTGTTCTTGGGTGAGCTGTTCGCCGAGACCGGCGGCCTGCCGCTCGGCAAGCGACATCCGGTGCGGCAGCGCTATCGGATGCTCGAATTGCAACGCTGGCGCGAGAAGCGCGGACTCGATTTCAAGCTGCAGCCGAAGAACTGGCCGTTCGATGGCCGGCTTGCAGATGGCACGGTGATCGCCGCATTGGAAGCCGGGCATGATCCCGATGCCTTCCTGCGCAAGGCCTATGCGGCGGTGTGGGAGAAAGAAGAGAACCTCGCCGATCCCGCTGTGCTCGCGCGTCTTGCCGACGAGGCTGGGCTTCCCGGCAAGCAACTCGTCGAGCGTTCGCCCTCGGCGGAGATTTCCGCGAAATACGCGCAGAACCAGCAGGACGCGCAGGCGGGCGATGTGTTCGGCTCGCCGGGCTACGTGCTGAATGGCGAAGTGTTCTGGGGGCAGGACCGGATCGAGTTGCTGGGTGATGCGTTGAAGTCAGGACGCGCACCGTTCAAGCAGCCATAAGCTCGAATGTAGGGCGGATGAGCGCAAGCGTAATCCGCCGCGGAGTTCCAGCTATGAGCCCGGCCGGCGGATTACGCTCCGCTAATCCGCCCTACGGCCCCGCGATACAATGGAGCACTCCAATGCAAACTACACATTCAGTGCCTCTCTTGTGTGTGATCTCCCTGCTCGGCATCGCCAGCGCTTCCGCGCAATCGCTGCCCGATGGTGAGAACGGCCGCTACACATTGTCTCCCGTGAAGGATGGCGTGGTGCGTCTCGATACGCGCACCGGCACCGTCTCAACCTGTGCCGACGCCGGCAACGGCTGGACCTGCCGTGTGGTACCGGATGAGCGCGCCGCGCTCGATACGGAAATCGGGCGGCTACAGAAAGAGAATGAGTCGCTGAAGACGCAGCTCGCTGCGAAGAGCGACGTGGCGCCGAAGCTCAAGGAGAGCGAACGCAAGATCGAGATCCCGCTGCCCAGCGATCGCGACATGGATCGCATGATGAGCACTGTCGAGAATGCGTGGCGGCGACTGGTGGAAATGGCCGGACGGCTGCAGCGCGATTATGGCGGGAAGATTTAGGCCGTTCAGAAGCGGCGGCGCCTCTAACCTCTCCCCGCGCAGGGCGGGAAGAGATTAGAGGAGCGGTAGAAACGCGTCGCTACGGTGAACGGTAATTCGGTCCACCGTTCCCTCAACAAGGGCACAAAAACTTCGGAACGTGTGATCCTGCGCAATGTTTTCCCCACAGACATCACGACAAATGAAGTGAGGAACCCATGAAGAAGACAATCATCGCCAGCACGCTCGCTCTCGCCCTCTCGACGTCGTTCGCTGCAGCGCAATCGACCACGCCGACGCAGCCGGGATCGCCGACGCCATCGGCCCAGCACAACAACATGGCTCCAAAGGATATGAACCGTGACGGCAAGTCGGACCGCAGCGGGATGACCACGGGCTCGTCCGCGACGCGCACCGCCCCGAATGCAGGCGCGGCAGGAGCCGGTAACAACGGTAACTCGATGGGTGGATCGAACAGCTCGGTCAATCCGAGCAACTCCGCCGGCAGCGGGTCGGGCTCAGCGGGCATGCGCTGATCGCATTCAGGTGGGAAGCCCCGGTTCACGCCGGGGCTTTTTACTTGGGGTCTCAGGAAATTACTTGGGGTCTCAGGAAAGGAAGGGCAGATGCCGAAATTTTTCTTCGACCTGGTGGACGGCAAGAATGTGCGAGACGAGATCGGCCAGGAATTGCGGGACGTGGGCGCGGCCAAACGCGTGGCCGAAAAACTCGCGCGCGATATCTACAAGATCAGGCCGGAATTGCGCGGCGATCATTTTGCAATCCAGGTGCGCGACGCCGACGATCAGGAAGTGCATCGCGCGGGGCTGACCTCGGACATACTGCAATAGGGATTATCTGAGGGGACGCGTCGCGCCTCTCAACCTCGCCTCCGCCGTAGTCTACTTCTTCCGTTCCAAGCCGATGTCGCCGCCATCGCCATGCACGCGATCGCGGTCGGCCTGCTCGGTCTTGTCGGCATCCTTGATCACGGCTTCTTCCTGCTCGCGTGCTTTATCCTTGCGCGGTTCGTCAGGCAGGTCTCGCGAACTCTTGGCCATCAGGCGTCCTCCGTTGCGTTGACGATGGAACGCGGTGCATGCGACTTGGTTCATCGCTGTAAAACGATCCACCGAAAGACCCGCTCATGCCATCTGCCAGATCCATCACCCGCACTGCGCCCGTCATGGTGTCGGCTGATACCGTGGCGTCGTCGATGCTCTCCGTGCAGACATCCGGCGCGGGCTTTGTCGATCTGACGCGCGAGGTCGCAAAATTCCTCACCGGGATCGATGCGCGCGAGGGCGCGCTGACGGTGTTCATCCGCCATACGTCGGCGTCGCTGACGATTCAGGAAAATGCCGATCCATCGGTGCTGGTCGACCTGCTGACGGTGCTCGACCGGCTGGCGCCACAGTCATTCGGCTGGACCCATGACACCGAGGGGCCCGACGACATGCCGGCCCATGTGCGCACCATGCTGACGGCGACGTCGCTGCATGTGCCGGTGATGGCGGGGCGGATGGCGCTGGGGACGTGGCAGGCGGTGTATCTGATCGAGCATCGCGCACGGCCGCATGCGCGGGAGGTGGTGGTGCAGTTCGTGGGGAAGGCGGGGTGACGGGCGGTGGTCCAAACACTCTGCCCTCATCCTGAGGAGCCGCAAGGCGGCGTCTCGAAGGATGGCCACGCGCGCGGAGCCAGGCCATCTCATGGTTCGAGACGCGCGCAAGTGGCGCGCTCCTCACCATAAGGTGCGGAGAGAAAACAAATAAGGCCGCGGATCGCTCCGCGGCCTTTTTTGTTCGCGTGACCCCGCTTAGCGCGAGATGTCGACGTCCTTGGTCTCCGGCAGGAAGAAGATGCCGATGACCACGGTGATCGCCGCGAAGATGATCGGATACCAGAGGCCGGCATAGATATCGCCTGTGGAAGCCACGATGGCGAAGGAGGTTGCCGGGAGCAGGCCGCCGAACCAGCCATTGCCGATGTGATAGGGCAGCGACATGGAGGTGTAGCGGATCTTGGTCGGGAACAGTTCGACCAGCATGGCCGCGATCGGGCCGTAGACCATGGTGACGAACAGCACCAGGACGAACAGCAGGCCGATCACCGCCGCCACCTGCGAACGGAAGATGTCGAACGGATGCGCCATCTTGATGATCTGCGCGTCGTTCGCCTTCGGATAGCCTGCCGCCTGAACCGCCGCGAGAACCTGCGGGTTGGAGGTCTTGGCGTCGGTGTAAGGCACGTCGGTGCCATTCACCGTCACCTTGACCGGCGAGCCGGCCGGGGCCGAGGTGGTCGAATACTTCACCGAGGACTGGGCGAGATAGGCGCGGGCCGTATCGCAAGGCTTGGTGAAGACGCGGGTGCCGACCGGGTTGAACAGATCGCCGCACTGGGCGGGATCGGCGACGACCTCGACCTTGACGGTCTCGATCGCCTTTTCCAGCGTCGGGTTGGCGTTGGTGGTGATCATGCGGAAGATCGGGAAGAAGGTCAGCGCCGCGATGAGGCAGCCTGCCAGGATGATCGGCTTGCGGCCGATCTTGTCGGACAGGGCGCCCCAGAAGATGAAGAAGCCGGTGCCGAGCAGCAGCGACCATGCGATCAGCAGGTTGGCGGTGTAGCCGTCGACCTTGAGGATCGATTGCATGAAGAACAGCGCGTAGAACTGACCGGTGTACCAGACCACGCCCTGGCCCATCACGCCGCCGAGCAGGGCGATGAGGACGAGCTTGGCGTTGCTCCAGTTGCCGAAGGCTTCGGTGAGCGGCGCCTTCGAGGTCTTGCCCTCGTCCTTCATTTTCTGGAAGACCGGCGACTCGTTCAGGCGCAGACGGATCCAGACCGAGATGCCGAGCAGCACCACCGAGACCAGGAACGGAATGCGCCAGCCCCATTTGGCGAAGTCGGCCTCGCCGAGAATGGTGCGGGTGAACAGGATCACCAGCAGCGAGAGGAACAGGCCGAGCGTCGCTGTCGTCTGAATGAAGGACGTGTAGTAGCCGCGCTTGCCGGGTGGCGAATGCTCCGCCACGTAAGTCGCTGCACCACCATACTCACCGCCGAGCGCGAGGCCCTGGGCGAGACGCAGGATGATCAGGATGATCGGGGCGGCGATGCCGATGGTGGCGGCATTGGGCAGGATGCCGACGATGAAGGTCGACAGGCCCATGATCAGGATGGTGACGAGGAAGGTGTATTTGCGGCCGACGATGTCGCCGACACGGCCGAACACGATGGCGCCGAACGGGCGGACGATGAAGCCGGCGGCGAAAGCGAGCAGCGCGAAAATGTCGCGGGTCGCCTGGTTGAACATCGGCTGGCCGGTGGCGGGATCGATGACGCCGAAGAACTGCGCTCCGATGACGCCGGCGAGGGAGCCGAACAGGTAGAAGTCATACCATTCGAAAACGGTGCCGAGGGAGGAAGCGAAGATGACGAAACGTTCGTCCTTCGTCATTCCCGCGGACTTCGCGGATGTTGCTGCCATCGTGGACATGTGCGGTTCGCTCCCCAAATACGTTGCTGCAAGTTGTTTGCTGCGGGTCAGTTCTTGACCGTCTCGCTCGCTGCGCCGAACTACGCCAGCCACTGCAGGGAGCGTCGGGGTGCACGCTAACATTGCGTCGAAATGCGACCCAATAAGACTTTAGGCATTCGACTTTCGGAGTTCCCGTCCGGTAGCGTGCAGTCGGACGGGGGGATTTTGCGCCGCAAAAGCGGTATTCACCATTTTACCGCGTGGCAGCATTGCGTGCTTGCATGGGATGTGCGACCGGGCGACATTGCAACCCCAGTGCGCTTTTGGCGTGCTTGCTCAACATGGTGGCCCGAGGCGGTAGCCTCCGAGGCGACCGCTGCAGTGACGGAACTTGATGACGGTACTTGCTCCCACGCGTCTGATCATTGCCGATGACCATCCGCTGTTCCGCGGTGCATTGCGGCAAGGGGTGAGCAGTGTGCTCCCGACCACGGCCATCGATGAGACCGGCACCTTCGACGATCTGACCAAGATGCTGGAGGAGGACTCCGACGTCGATCTGGTGCTGCTCGATCTGTCGATGCCGGGCATTTCCGGTTTCTCCGGCCTGATCTATCTGCGCGCGCAATATCCGGCGATCCCGGTGGTGATCGTGTCGGCGAGCGACGATGTCGGCACCATCCGCCAGTCGCTCGATTTCGGCGCGTCGGGTTTCATTCCGAAGCGTTTCGGCGTCGATACGCTGCGCGATGCGATCATGAAGGTGCTGGACGGCGATGTCTGGGTTCCACCGGATATCGACATGACGGCCGCCGCCGATCCGGAGATGAGCAAGCTGCGTGACCGGCTGGTAACACTGACGCCGCAGCAGGTGCGCGTGCTGATGATGCTGTCGGAAGGTTTGCTCAACAAGCAGATCGCCTACGAGCTCGGCGTGTCCGAAGCGACCATCAAGGCGCATGTGTCGGCGATTTTGCAGAAGCTCGGCGTGGAAAGCCGCACCCAGGCGGTGATCGCCGCGGCGAAGATCGCCGGTGGTCCGTGGAAGCAGGACGCGGCGTCGTAGGACTTTGCTCGCTCGTCGTCACCCGGCTTGACCGGGTGACCTAGTACACGGCGGCTTCTCGGCTCATCACGAGCAACAGTGTTTACTGGATCGCCCGCTTTCGCGGGCGATGACAATGGTGTTTGTCGCTGGCTTACTCCGCCGCCACCATCTGCTGGCTCCGCCACTGTCCCAACAGCGCCCGCAGGCTCGCCGGCTTCACCGGCTTGTTCTGCACGGCAATCCTGTCCTGCCGGGCAGCCGAGCGGACATGCGGGCTGCGATCTGCCGTGATCAGGATCGCCGGGATGTCCTTGCCGAACCGGCCGCGGATGGCGCGGATGGCGGCGATGCCGTTGCCGCGGTCGAGGTGGTAGTCGACCAGAATGCCGGTGAGGCGGCGGCCCGACGCCTGGATCTCGGCAATCGCTTCCATGCCGGCTTCCGGATCGGGCACCGCGATGACATCCGATCCCCAGGCCTGCAGCAGCGTCTTCATGCCGTCGAGAATCGCGGGGTCGTTCTCGATGCAGACGATCAGCGTGCCGGACATCGGCGCCTTCGCCAGCGGTGTCGAACTCGTCACCACGGCGGTGTGGTTGATCGCCTGCGCCACCGGCACCGTCACCGAGAAGAAAGAGCCGCCGCCGCGATTGGAGTCCAGCGCGATGCCGTGATTGAGCACATGGGCAAGGCGCTTGACGATGGAGAGGCCGAGCCCGAGGCCGCGCGCGATGCGGGCGCCCTGTTCGAGCCGGTGGAATTCCTTGAAGATCTCGCCGCGCTTGAGGATGGGGATGCCGACGCCGGTATCGTAGATGCCGATCCGCAATGCCGTGCCGCGGCGATGGCAGCCCACCAGCACACGGCCCTTCGGCGTGTATTTGATGGCATTGGAGATCAGGTTCTGCAGCAGGCGACGCAGCAAGAGGCGATCGGATTCCACCGGCAGCGAGCACGGCACGAATTTGAGTTCGATGCCCTTGGCCTGTGCGATCGGCGCATATTCGATTTCCAGCGAGCGCATGAGATCGCCGATGCGGAAGGATGAGATCGCCGGCGTCATGGCGCCGGCATCGAGGCGCGAGATATCGAGCAGCGCGCCGAGGATTTCCTCGATGGCCTCGAGCGACTCGTCGATGTTCTCGACCAGTCGCGCATCCTCGCCGCCGCCCTTGCGCTCGACCAGGCTGGTGACATAGAGGCGCGCCGCATTCAGCGGCTGCAGGATGTCGTGGCCGGCGGCGGCCAGGAAGCGCGTCTTGGAAATGTTGGCGTCTTCGGCGGTGCTCTTGGCGCGCGCCAGTTCGCTGTTCAGGCGCGTCAATTCCTCGGTGCGCTCGCGCACGCGCTTCTCCAGCGTGGCATTGGCGCGCTCCAGCGCTTCGGCGGCCTCGAAGCTTGGGGTCACGTCGGTGAAGGTCAGCACCAGCCCGCCATCGGGCATCCTGTTGGCGCGGACCTCGATGACGAGGTGACGATCCTTCAACCGTTCGAGATAGGGCGTGCCGATGGTGGTGTAGGCTTTCAACCGTGTCTTCAGGCGCGCGTCGTAGTCGCCGGACGGCGGCACGCTGTGAATGTCAATGAATTCGAGGATTTCCCGCAGCGGGATGCCGATCTGCACGATCTGCGGCGGCAGGCCGAGCAATTCGCCGAAATGCTGGTTGGAGACAATCAGCTGCAGGTCGGGATTGAAGACGACGATACCCTGGCGCACGTGATTGAGCGCGGTCTGCAGGACTTCGCGGTTGAAATGCAGCGCCGCGTGGGAGTCGTCCAGCAGTTTGAGCGCCGCCTTGGCCGACACCGTGCGCTTGCGCAGCAGCAGCGACATCACCACGCGCGACGATGCGGCGCCGATGGAGGATGCGATCAGATATTCGGCATGTTTCAGCAGTTCGAAATCGGCCGGCGCGTTCGGGTCGAGATCGACGCGGCGGCGCATGGCGAAGGCATCGAAACTCTCGCGGGCGCGCGCCTCGCCGATATACTGCGTCACCGTGTTGAGGATGTCCTGCACGGTCACCGTGGTGCGCCAGCGCCGGAATGACGGTGTGATCGGCGTCAGCGTGTTGGGCACGAAGGTGTCGGCCTGCAGGCGCTCGATGGACGACGGCGCGCGCATCAGCGAGAGCACGATGTAAGTGAGGATGTTGAGCGACAGGCTCCACAGCGTCCCGTGCAGCAGCGGCGGCAGGTCGGAGCCGAACAGGTCCTGCGGGCGCAGCGCATCGATGCCGAACGGGCCATGCTGCAGGAACAACACGCCGGCCGTCGTCGTATCGAGGAAGCTCGGGATGAACAGCGTATAGGCCCAGACGATGAAGCCGACCACCATGCCGCCCATGGCGCCGCGGGCGGTGGCGCGGCGCCAGATCAGGCCGCCGAAAAAGGCCGGTGCAAATTGCGCGATGGCCGCGAAGGACAACAGGCCGATGGCGGCGAGTTGGGTGTTGCCGAGAGCGCGGAAATAGAAATAGGCCATCACCATGATGGCGAAGATCGCGAAACGGCGGGCCCGCAACAGGAAATTGCCGTAGTCGGTCTCGTCATTCGGCGAGGTGATGCGGCTGCGCAGCGCCAGGGGCAGCAGGATGTCGTTGGACACCATGATGGCCAGCGCCACGCATTCGACGATCACCATGGCGGTCGCTGCAGAGAGGCCGCCGATGAAGACCGCAAGGCTGAGCCAGTGCGACCCCGCAGAGATCGGCAGTGCCAGCACGAACATGTCGCTGTCGACCGCGCCGAACGGGAAGGTGACGAGGCCGGCCAGTGCGATCGGGATCACGAACAGGTTGATGGCGATCAGATAGGCCGGAAACATCCAGCGCGCGCGTTTGACCCCGGCATCGCCGGCATTCTCCACCACGCTGACATGGAACTGGCGCGGCAGCAGCATGATGGCGCAGAAGGACAGCAGCACCATGGTGAGGAAATTGCCGATGGACGGCGAATAGTCGATGGCGCGCAGCGCTTCCGGCGTCTTCATCGCGCGCTCATAGAGCTCTTGCGGCGAGAACATCACGAAGGTGACGAAGGCGCCGGCGACGATGAACACGACCAGCTTGATGATGGATTCGGTGGCGACCGCGAGCATCAGGCCGTGCTGGTGCTCGGTGGCATTGGCCTGGCGGGTGCCGAACAGCACCGCGAACACCGCCATGGCGAGCGTGACCACCAGCGCCATGTCGCCGACGATGGGCACGCCGGCGATAGCCTTGTCGTCGCCCAGGATGGTTTCCAGCGAGGAGGCGACGGCTTTCAGCTGCAGGGCGATGTAGGGGACCGAACCGATGAGGGCGATCACGGCCACGGTGGCGGCAACGGCCTGGCTCTTGCCGTAACGCGCAGCGATGAAGTCGGCGATGGAGGTGATGTTCTGCGATTTGGCGAGATGAATCACGCGCCGTAGCAGGGGGGCGCCGAACACGAACAGCAGGATCGGGCCGATATAGATGGCGAGGAAGTCGATGCTGGTACGGCTGGCGACGCCGACCGAGCCGAAGAATGTCCATGAGGTGCAGTAGATCGCCAGGGACAGCGGATAGATCAGCTTGCCGCCGAGGCCGCGCTGGAACAGGCCGAGCCGGTCGCCATAGGAGGCGACGCAGAACAGGAACCCGATATAGAGAAGGGCGGCGACGATCACGCCCCAGTCGTGCAGCATGGCTGGCTCCGGACGGCGGGCGATGGCCCGCGTGAGGGCGCGAAACTAGCGCGTTGCGTGCAGCGGAGCGACAGGGATTTGGCGGAAGGGTTTATGGGGCGCTTGCTTCACCTCTCCCCTCCGGGGAGAGGTGCCCGTGCGTCATTGCGATTACTGGTCCCATTTCTCGCAGAACGCCTCGATATCGGCGTTCTGGAAGTCACCCAGCCTTTCGATGATCGTCTCGAACGGCCAATCCCACCATGCGATGCGGGCGAGGCGGGTGGCGATCTCCGCCGGGAAGCGCGGGCGGATGAGCTTTGCCGGGACGCCGCCGACGATGCTGTAGGGGGCGACGTCGCGGCTCACCACGGCGCCGGCCGCGAGGACAGCTCCATCACCCACGCTCACGCCCGGAAGGACGATGACGCCATGTCCGATCCAGACGTCGTTGCCGATGGTGACGACGTCATCGCGCCGGTTGGCGAAGAAGCCGGCATCGCGCGTGGCGTCGGCGCTGTAATATTCTGGGCAATAGGTGAAGCGGTGCAGGGACGGCCGGTCCATCGGATGATTGGGCGCGCCGATGCGCACCGAGGCGGCGATGGCGCAGAACTTTCCGATCCGCGCATCGGCCACCGTGCAGTTGGGGCCGAGATAGCTGTAGTCGCCGAGCGAGGTGTATTCGACATGGGTATTGTCGAGGATCTCGCAGCAGGCGCCGATCGTGACCTCGCGTGAGGTGACGGTGGGATGGATGAAGGTTTTTGCGAGCTTGGGGGCCTTGGGCGTGTTTTGGGGCGTGTCGGTCATGGGTCTCGATCCGAAAAGCATCGCGTAGGGCGGTTGGATGACAGTTCGATGACGGCTGAAACGGCGCACAGTCGTAGGGCGGATGAGCGAAGCGTAATCCGCCGGCCGAGGTGACAGCTGAAACGCCGCGGCGGATTACGCCTTCGGCTCATCCGCCCTACGGCAGCGCATAAAAGCTGATCATGATCACTATCAGCCACGCTGCGATGCCGGCCGCAATCGCGAGACGGTAATCGATCGATCCGATGGTCAGGTAGCAGACGCCGAGAAAGGCGAGATAGGCCGGAATGGTCTTGGCGCCGGCGAGGCAGGCCTCGCGAAAACCGGAGGCCTCGCCCTTGGCGCCGACGATGGCCAGCGCGATGATCGCGAAGGTTGGGAACAGCGGCAGGATACCCGGCAGCGTATTGCCGCGCTTGGACAGGAAAGCGATCAGCGCTGTGAGCAGGCCGCCGAGAATGCCTTTCCAGATGATGTCCAAGGGGAGTGCTCCAGTCGGCGAGCGTTGAAACTTAAACTCGTCATGGCCGGGCTTGACCCGGCCATCCAGCTTTGCACGAAGCTCCGAAAGATGGGTGCCCGGGTCAAGCCCGGGCATGACGGTGTTTCAACCGATAGTGTGGAGACTCACTCCGCCGCCAGTGCCTTGGCGCGCAGCGGCATGCCGAGCTGGTCCCACACCTGCAGCAGTGCTTCGGCGAGATGATCGATCAGCACGTCGTCATGATAGGGCGACGGCGTGATGCGGAGGCGCTCCTCGCCCTTGGCGACGGTGGGATAGTTGATCGGCTGGATATAGATGCCGTGATCTTCCAACAGCAGATCGCTAGCCTTCTTGCACAGCTCGGCATCGCCGACGAAGACCGGCACGATATGGGTGTCGGTGGACATGACCGGAATGCCGGCCGACGTGAGCACAGCCTTCAGACGCGCAGCGCGATCCTGGTGGCGTTCGCGCTCCCAGGTCGAGGTCTTCAGATGCTTGATCGCAGCAGTCGCGGCGGAGCAGATCGCCGGCGGCAATGCGGTGGTGAAGATGAAGCCCGGCGCATAGGAACGCACGGCATCGACGATATCCTTGCTGGCGGCGATGTAGCCGCCGAGGCAGCCATAGGCTTTGGCCAGTGTGCCTTCGAGCACGTCGATGCGATGCATGACGCCATCGCGCTCGGCAATGCCGCCGCCGCGCGGGCCATACATGCCGACGGCGTGGACTTCGTCCACATAGGTCATGGCATCGTAGCGCTCGGCGAGATCGCAGATCGCGGCCAACGGCGCGACGTCGCCATCCATCGAATACAGGCTCTCGCAGGCGATCAGTTTCGGCCGGGCAGGGTCGGCCGCCTGCAGCAGTTCTTCGAGATGGGCGATGTCATTGTGGCGGAACACGACGCGTTCGCAGCCGGACTGGCGGATGCCTTCGATCATAGAATTATGATTGAGGGCGTCCGAAATGATCAGGCAGTTCGGCATCAGCTTTGCGAGCGTCGAGATGCCGGTCTGGTTGGAGACATAACCCGAGGTGAAGAGCAGCGACGCTTCCTTGCCATGGAGGTCGGCGAGTTCTTCCTCGAGCTGCACTAGAGGATGATGGGTGCCGGCGATATTGCGGGTGCCGCCGGCACCGGTGCCGACGCGGGTCGCGGTCTCGACCATGGCGCCGACCACTTTCGGGTGCTGACCCATGCCGAGATAATCGTTGGAACACCAGATGACGACGTTGCGCGGGCCTTTCGGCGTGTGCCAGACCGCATGCGGGAACCGGCCGGCGATGCGTTCGAGGTCGGCGAAGACACGGTAGCGGCGCTCATCATGAAGACGGGAGAGCGCGTCGCTGAAGAACTTGCTGTAATCCATCGGAAAAACACCCAAAACGGAACCCGAAACCCAGCTCGGTCTGCGTTTTAGAGCCTTTCCAGTCTGGCTGTCGAGGCGCAATTGGGCAAATTGCCCAACGCGCCGGCAGCCGGATCAGGTGGCCGTGAAACGCAGCTTGCCGTCGCTGCACAGTTCCTGGCTCAGCCGGCCTTCGGCCAGCATGTAGTTGACATGGGCGATCAGTTCGCCGGCGGCGAAGCCGGTCTGGTGAGCGTCCAGCTTGTGCTTGTGAAACACGACCGGCACGAGTTGCGCTGACGTCTTGGCCTCGGTGCGACAGGCATCCGCGATCATCTGACAGCGTTCCTCGTGATGGTCGGCGAGCTGCCTGATCCGGATCTGGAGGCCGTAGAACGGCACGCCATGTCCAGGCAGCACCAGCGTATCCTCGGGCAATGCGGCGGCGATCGCATTGAGCGATGTCAAATAGGCGCCGAGGGAGTTCTCGTCGGGCTCATGCGCCCAGACGCTGACATTGGGCGAGATCTTGCTCAGCACTTGATCGGCGGAGAGATAGATCTTGTCGGCGGGCGAGTAGAGCGTCACCTGATCGGGCGAATGGCCGGCACCGGTGATGATCTGGAAATTGCGCACGCCGATGGTGATGGTGTCGCCATGGCGCAGGCGGCGATAGGCGGCCGGCAGCGGCACCGTGCGCTTCAGATAGTCCTGGCCGCGGCCGAGCAGTTGTTCGGTGATGTCTTCGTCCATGCCGTGGCGCAGGAAGAACTGGCGCATATTGATCAGGCGCTCTTCGGTGCGGCGGTTCTGGTGATAGACGCCCTGCAGATATTCCACCTGCGACATGTAGAAGGGGCACCCGAAGCGCTGCACGATCCAGCCGGCTTGGCCGACATGATCGGGATGCGCATGGGTGATGATCACCTTGCTGATGGCGATGCCCTTCAGCGGGCCGTCGAACAGTTTTGTCCAGGCGGCGATGGTGGCGTCATTGCCGAAACCGGTGTCGACCATGGCCCAGCCGTCGCCATCGGCGAGCAGGTAGATGTTCACATGGTTGAGGCGGAACGGGAGATCGAGCCGCAACCATTTGATGCCCGGGGCGATGTCCACCACCTGATCGGGGCCGGGGTGGCTCTCGATGGGATATTTGAGGGGATCTGCTGGCTTGGCGCTGGCGTCTGTCATCGTGTTCTTGTCCTTTGCATCCGGCTTAGCGGGCCAAGGACCCCTGCGCCAGCCCTTTTCGGGCCGGCACAGGGCATAGGGTTAGGCGCTGGCGCGCATGGCCGGGGCGGCTTCCGTGGCGGGGAGGCCGGAGGTCATGCCGAGGCGGCCGAGCAGGTCGCTGTCGCGGTCGGTCTGCGGGTTCTTCGTGGTCAGCAGCACATCGCCGATGAAGATGGAATTGGCGCCGGCGAGGAAGCACAACGCCTGCAGCTCGTCGGTCATGTATTGCCGGCCCGCGGAAAGTCGCACGACGCTCTTCGGCATCATGATACGCGCGACCGCAATCATGCGAGCCAGCGAAATCGGATCGGGTCGCTCCGCGGTGTCGTTCACCGGCACGCCCTTCACCTCGTTCCACATATTGATCGGCACCGAGTCCGGATGATGCGGCATGTTGGCGAGCAGCAGCAGCATGCCGAGGCGATCCTCGACCTGTTCGCCCATGCCGATGATGCCGCCGCAGCAGGTTTTCAGCCCGGCCTCATGGGCGCGCGACAGCGTGTCGATGCGGTCCTGCATCGTGCGGGTGGTGATGATCTTGCCGTAGAATTCCGGCGAGGTGTCCACATTGTGATTATAGAAATCGAGGCCGGCAGCATGCAGGCGTTTCGCCTGATCATCGGTGAGCATGCCGAGCGTGGCACACGTCTCCATGCCAAGCTCCTTCACCGCGCTCACCATGTCGCAGACGCGATCGAGGTCCTTGTCCTTCGGGTTGCGCCATGCGGCCGCCATGCAGAAGCGGCTCGCGCCGGCCTCCTTGGCGCGCTGGGCGGTGGCGACGACGGCATCCTGGTCCATCAGCTTGGTGGCCTTGAGGCCCGTATCGTAATGAGCGCTTTGCGAACAGTAGCCGCAGTCTTCCGCGCAGCCGCCGGTCTTGATCGAGAGCAGGCTCGCGGTCTCGATATGGTTGGGATCGAAATTGCTGCGATGGACGTTCTGCGCCTGGAAGATCAGGTCGGAGAACGGCAACGCATAGAGCGCGTCGGCCTCAGCGCGCTGCCAGTCGTGACGCGGCTGATGGATCAATGTGACGGATGATGTCGGCATAAAGCAGTCCTCGCAACTTGCGCAGCTCAAATCGCGGGCTGCGTGACGAGCAGTCCACGATTTCGGCGGTGAGTGCAATGACGCGCAGTGCGCGCAGCCATGCGCTGCGCATCACACAAATGTTATGCGGCAATCATTCGTCAGGCTGCGCGGATGCTGGTGAGGAATTCGTTGATTTCGCCACGCAGGATATCCGCTTCGCGCCGAAGCTCGCCGGAGGCGCCGAGCACGTCGGTGGCTGCAACGCCGGCCTGCGACGACGCATCGCTGACGCCGACGATGTTGCTCGACACTTCGCTGGTGCCGCCTGCCGCATGCTGGATGTTGCGCGCGATCTCGCGCGTCGCTGCACCCTGCTGTTCGACCGCGGTGGCGATGGCCGTGCTCACTTCGTTGATCTCGGTGATGGTCTGTCCGATATTTCTAATCGCGCCGACCGCAGTAGACGTGACCTGCTGCATGGCGACAATCTGCGTGCGGATTTCATCCGTCGCCTTCGCGGTCTGATCGGCGAGGCTCTTCACTTCGGATGCCACCACCGCGAAGCCGCGGCCGGCATCGCCGGCACGTGCCGCTTCGATCGTCGCATTGAGTGCGAGGAGATTGGTCTGCGAGGCGATGGTCTGGATCAGATCGATGACCACGCTGATGCGGTTGGCGCTTTCCGCCAGGCCCTGCATGGTCGCATCGGTCTCGCCGGCTTCGCTCACCGCCTTGGCGGCGATCTGCGACGACGTTACGACCTGACGGCTGATCTCGGCGATCGACGATGTCAGTTCTTCCGTGCCGGCCGAAACCGTCTGCACATTCACTGACGTCTCTTCCGCCGCAGCCGCGACGGCGCTGACCAGTGCGCTGGAGCGGTCGGCGGTGGATGACATGTCCTGCGCCGTGGTCTGCATGGAATCGGCTGCGGTCTGCAGCTTCTCCAGCGCGCTCCGCACCTTGCCTTCGAAGTCGTGGATGCGGGTTTCGACCCGTGCTGCGCGTTCGTTCTTGGCGATACGGTCGCGATCCTGTTCGGCTGTCATGTTGCGCGCATTGATCATGTTCTCGCGGAACACTTCCAGCGAGTCAGCCATGACGGTGATTTCGTCCTGCTGCTTGCTGCGTGCCATCTGGGTTTCAAGGTCGCCACTGGACAGCAGCTGCATCGCTTTCTGCAGCTGCGCGATGCGGCGCAGGATGCTGCGGCCGACATAGAGCCAGACGAACAGCGCCGAGCCGATCAGTGTCAGTGCGCCCAAGGCGAGCATGATCTGAGTGGATAAGGTGATGGTGTTCTGCGCGTTCGCCGTTGCCGCGTCGGTTTCAGCGCGTACCTTGTCGACGAGTTGCTTCACGCTCATGCCGAGGCCGACATTGAGCTTGCGGGTCTCGTCCAGAATCAACTCGCCATATTCCAGCGTGTCGATTTCCTTCTGGCGGACCTTGAACACGCCATTCTTGCCGTCGCCCAGCGCGAGCAGCTGCTCGGCGGCCTTGCGCAGCTCGGGAATGCTGCTGATGGCGCCGTCGAGGGCGGTAAGATTCGTCTTCACGCGCGTCTGCGCGGTCTTGAAACTATGCTCGATGGGCGACAGCGCATCGCCGGTGCCGGCAGACAGCGCGGCCATCAGGTCCGAGGAGATCAGATTGGTGTCGGCGACGACATTGCCGATCTGGACGATGATGCGCGAGGCTTCGCCGGAATCTTCAGCGGAGAACACCACGGCGCGCAGGGTGGCATCCATGCCGGTCTGGGCATCGGCAATCGCCGGGGCTGCCTTCTTCACGAAGTTGTCGGCGGCGGCGCGCACGTCGTTATAGAGCTTCTCATGCTGGACCGCGGCGTCGATCTTTTCCTGCGTCGCCGCGCCAAGGCTGCGGATCGTGTCCTCGATATTCTTCACGCTGTCGCCGAGCGAGGCCAGGATGGCCTTGTCGGCGCCGAGCTTGGTGATGCTTTCGAGCTTGTCCGTCGCCACCTTGTGGGTGTCGCGCATGCGTTGAGAGCGTTCCTTGAGGATGTCGGCGGTGGATGACGCCAGCAGCATCGGGCCCTGGCTGGCCAGGTTTTCGCTGGCGGTGGCCAGTTCGAGGCTGGCGGTCAGTTTCGGAATGTCGCGGCCGTTGAGATCGGTCATCATCTGGCCGAGCTGGCCCAGAATGGCGCCCGCACCCGCGCTGATCAGGATCGCCATGCCGGCAATCACCGCGAAGGCGGCGAACAGGCTGCCACGAATACCGAACCGTGGACGCGCGATGCGGATGCGCCCGAATTTCCCGAATGCCGACTTCACTTTGACCACTCCCCCACGCCCGCGGTGATGCCGAGCGGGTCGCCGTCAGAGTATGTCGGTACCGGGTTAACATTCGGGTAAATGCGCAATCCGAGGCTGTCGCATGGCTTGCGCGGTTAGCAAAGCGTAGAGGCCAGGGCGCGAACAGCGCGCCTCCGGACAAACAAAAAGGCCGGCGTTTCCGCCGGCCTTTCCGCAAGTCAGAGCCTGAAGATCAGGCGCGAAACTTAGTACTTCGCGACAACCGGGCCACCCCAGTTGAAGCGGTAGTTCAGGCCAGCCTTGACGACGTGCTGGTCGTTCTTGGACGACACGCCAACCAGCGGACCCGGAGCGGTGAAGGTGGTGTTGCCGAAGTCGTAGTACTGGTACTCGATCTTGCCCGACCAGTTCTGGGTGAACAGGTATTCGAGGCCAGCGCCGACGGTGTAGCCGTTCGACTTGGTGGTGGTGCCGAAGGTTGCGTCCACGGCCGGAGCGGAGACGAACAGGGTCTCGGTGGCGTCCTGATAAGCCCAACCGCCCTTCACGTAGAGCAGTGCCGGACCCCAGGTGTAACCGAGACGGCCGGTGACCGAGGCCAGACCCTTCTGGTTCAGGTTGTAGGCGTAACCTGCGCCAGCGCCGCCGAACACGACAGTGGTGTTGTTCGAGCCAACCCAGCTGTACTGACCTTCAACACCGATCACCCAGTTCGGAGCGAACTGGTAGTCAGCGCCGGCCTGCACGCCGCCCAGGAAACGACCATCGGAGTTGTCCGAGGTGCCGCCGAAGCCGTTGTTGCCGTTGAACGAACCACCGACGTGACCGCCGATGTAGAAGCCGGTCCAGTTGTAGATCGGGGCTGCGACGTAAGCCGGAGCCTTGGTGTAGGGACGAGCGGCGAGGTCAGCGGCCGAAGCCGAGGCGCCCATCGCGAGAAGGGCAGCGGTGCCCAGCAGGAACTTCTTCATTTTTTCTTCTCCAGAAAACCGTTTTAGACCGGGGCACGCTTGGGCTCCGTCCTATGCCGTCGAGATAGACAGGTTTTGCGCAAATTGCTGTCACCCATTCGCCACAGCTGCCTACAACCCGCCCAGATGAGACGGGCCGCAAAAATATCCTTAGCGACAAATTAATTAAAACTGAAAGAGGTTTTAATTTTCAGTGGTTTACGTGCCATCGAGGCGTTGATGCCGCAACCCGTAAGGATTTGGTTTCCCTCTAGATAGATTTCTTGTGATCGACGCAGATCGTGCAGGGACTTGCCAATCGGTTTGGCAGGTCGCGGCTTTGGTTTTCAGGTACCGTCGCGTGGGCAACGAGTCGGTCCGCGGCGACGCGAAACAAACCGCGATGGTCTTCATTACCTCCTGCGTGGCGCCATCCGCGCCTCTGCAGATGAAAGCGCATGGAATGCAGGTCGAGCGGATTCTGAGGGAGTACGGTCAGTTTCTCCGGCCTATGAGCGAGGCCCCCCGCGATGGTCAACGAATCCTCGGCCGTGCCGCGCGAGACGGACGCCTGGTGTCCTGTTACTGGGAGCTGAAGCCCGCGGGCCTAATTGGTCCCAACTGGATCGAGGAGCGGGGCAGCCCGAGCGGCTATGTGGACCGGTTCTTCGACGGCTGGATCAGTCCGGCGGATTTCCGCCTGCTGGATGCCAATGCGATCAACCGCCTGCTGGTCGCCTATATCGACGATGCCAGGGCCAAAGATGATCGGGAGGCCCTGAGCGTGCTGGAAATGACAGGCGATCGCCGCAGGCTGGAAGCCGGATAAACGTTCAGACCGCTGCCGGCTCCAGTGATGGATGGGGCAATCCGCCCGTGCGGGATTTTGCCATTCGCAGGAAGGCGGTCAGCGCGCTGGACACAAAGGCGTCATGGCGGCGAACGAACAGCGTATCGACATGGCCTTCGTCATGCGGAAGTTCGTGGACGGCGATGCGCCCTTCCTGCCAGGCCGGGCCGACGATCCCCTTGGGGAGCAATGTGATGCCGATGCCTGCGGAAACGCAGCTGATGATGGCTTCGAGCGAGCCGAATTCCAGCGGTCTGGCTGTAACCGCCCCCATGTCGGCAAGAAGGCTGTCGAGCCGCTGGCGATAGGAGCAGCCGGCCTGAAAGACGATGGTCTTGAGGTCGGCAATGTCTTTCAGGGCGCCGAGGCCACGGATCTGGCGCGATGTGACGAGCACGAGCTCCTCCGTGAACACCGTCTCCTGATGCAGGTCGGGATGGTTGACCGGCCCGGCGACAAAGGCGCCTTCGACCCGGCAGTTGATCACGTCGTCGAGCAGTCTGCGGGTGGTGCCGGTGGTGACGGCCAGTCGCACCTCCGGATAGGTCTTGGCGAATTGCGTCAGGAGCGGGGACAGGCGCAGGGCTGTCGTCGTTTCCAAGCTGCCGAGATGCAGGCTTCCATGGGGTGCGCCATCGTCCCTGGCTGCCGTCCGCACATCCGCGAGCAGTTTTGTGAGCCGGGCGACGAGGGGCAGGATCCGCTGGCCCGACGGGGTCGTCGAAACGCCCCGCGCATGCCGTTGAAACAGGCTGACGCCGAGCTCGCCTTCCAGCGCCCGAATCCGTGCGGTGACATTGGACTGCACGGTGTTCAGCTCGGACGCAGCCCGGTTCATGCTGCCGTGCCGGGACACGGCCTCAAAAATCACGAGATCGGACACGTCCATCGCATCTTCCTTTTCGAGATAGGTTGGAGCCTGGATCAGCTTCAGTCGTGATCGGAGAGATCCTGCCAGAGTGTTGGTCGGCGCGCCCCAATCTACCTGATTATCCCTTATATCACTGAAATATCGTCGACTTTCAGTATCTCGAAATCAGATACCCTTATCTATTCTAATCGCTTTTTACGATATGTATCGAGCTATATGATCTCCATAGCTTATAAGTCAGGAGATCGCATCATGTCCGGTGCTCGAAGCGAGGTGCGCAAGTCATCAGCCCTTGGTCGCTCTGATATGGCGTGGCGCCCGGTGCTGTCGGCGTTCTGCGCCAGCCTGATCGGTGTCGGTCTGGCCCGCTTCGCCTATACGCCTCTGCTGCCGGCCATCGTCAGCGCCCATTGGTTCGATGCCTCGACAGCCGCCTATCTCGGCGCCGCGAATCTGGCGGGGTATCTGGCCGGCGCCCTGCTGGGGCGCCGCCTTGCTGTCCGCTGGTCGGTGGTCACCATCCTGCGCGCGATGATGCTGCTCGCGACGGCGGCCTTCTTCGCCTGTGCCGAGCCGGTGTCATTCGCGTGGTATTTCGGCTGGCGGTTTGCCGCCGGGCTGGCCGGTGGGGCGCTGATGGTTCTGGCAGCGCCGAGCGTGCTGGCCCATGTGCCGGTGGCGCGGCGCGGTCTTGCGGGTGGCGTCATTTTCATGGGCGTCGGTGCCGGTGTTGCGGCATCGGGCACGCTTGTCCCCCTGCTGCTGCAGGGCGGCGTCACCCAGACCTGGATCGGTCTCGGCCTGCTGTCTGCATTGCTGACGGCGCTGGCCTGGGCCGGCTGGCCGCATGAGCAGCCCGACGCGCCGGCGCCCACCCATTCCGAGCCGGCGGCGACAAGTCGCTCGCGCGCGATCACGCTGCGCGCGCTCTATGGCGAATATGCCCTGAACGCCGCCGGCTGGGTGCCGCATATGATCTTCCTCGTCGACTATGTCGCGCGCGGCCTGCATCAGGGCGTCGCGGTCGGCGCCGAGTTCTGGGTGCTTTTCGGAATCGGCGCGACGCTGGGGCCGGTGCTGGCGGGCCATCTTGCCGATCGGGCCGGCTTCGGCGCCGCATTGCGCCTGTCCTTCTTCATCGAGGCCGTTGCCGTCGCGCTGCCAGTGTTCGATCTCGGGCGCGCCGGCCTGATCGTCTCGAGTGTCGTGGTCGGTGCATTCGTCACCGGCACCGTGCCGCTGGTGCTTGGCCGGATCGGCGAATTGCTGCCGCATCAGCCCGCACGGCAGAAGGCGGCCTGGAGCACGGCCACCGTGGCCTTCGCGATCTTCCAGGCCATGGCCGCCTATGGGCTGTCATTCGTGTTCGAACACAGCGGCGGCGACTACCGGATGCTTTTCATCATCGGCTCATCATCGGCGCCTGTTCAATCACGGCGGCGCTGGCCCTCGACCTCGTGACGGCGGTGGTCGCATCGCGGTCCGCACGGTGACCTTGTCCTGACGCATTCAAAAGGAGTTTTCCATGACGGCATCCTCGACCAGCAGGGCCCTGCTGGATCTCCTGAAGATCGATCATCCGGTGATCCAGGCGCCGATGGCCGGCACGTCGAATCCGGTGATGGCTGCCGCCGTCGCCAATGCAGGCGGGTTGGGATCGATCGGTGTCGGCGCCATGACGGCAAGCGCGGCCGACGAGGCGATCCGGGCATTCAAGGACCGCTCGAACCGCTCGCTCAATGTCAATGTGTTCTGCCATCAGCCGGCAAAGGCGGATGCCGTCGTCGAGCGCGCGTGGTTGTCGTCCCTCGCTGCTGAATTTCGCAAATTCGGGGCGGAGCCGCCGGCGCAGCTGACGGAGATCTACAAGAGCTATCGCGAAGACGACGCCATGCATCGCGTGCTGCTGGCGGCGAAGCCGCGCGTCGTCAGCTTTCATTTCGGTGCGCCGACCGCAGCTCAGGCGCGCGAGCTGCGCGAGGCCGGCATCACGCTGATCGCAGCCGCGACGAATCTCGCCGAGGGCCGGGCGCTGGTCGCGAGCGGCATGCATGCCGTCATCGCGCAGGGCTATGAAGCCGGTGGTCACCGCGGCCGGTTCGCGACGGATGGTCATGACGACAGGCTCGGGACCTTCACCCTGACGCGGATGCTGGCGCGCGATCTCTCCGTGCCGGTGATTGCCGCGGGCGGGATCATGGATGGCCATGGCGTGGCCGCCGCATTGAAGCTTGGTGCCGCCGCGGCCCAGCTCGGCACCGCTTTCGTGGCGGCCAGCGAGTCCAGCGCCGACGATGCCTATCGCCAGGCGCTGGCGAGCAGTGCCGCTCACCACACGACAATGACGCGCGGGATTTCCGGCCGACATGCGCGCTGCCTCGCCAACAGTTTCACCGCGCTGTCGGAGCGCCTCGGCGGCGAGGATGCTGCGCCGGCCTATCCGATCGCCTATGACGCCGGCAAGGCGCTGAACGCCGCTGCGCGACAAGCCGGCGACGGCAGCTACGGCGCGCAATGGGCCGGTCAGGGCGCACCACTGGCCCGGCCGATGGCGGCGGGTGATCTGGTGCGTGTGATCGTGGAGGAGGCGCTTCGATAGACGCAGCGCGATGCAGCTTGCGATCACGTAGGATCAGTGGCGCGCCGGCTGTCCCGCGTGTCGAGGAACTTTAGCCGGCCCCTCGGTTTAGCTCACCAGTTCGGTCGATTAACGGGGTGAGCTGTGGAAGACGAAATCGAGGCGAGGAAAACGCAGGCTCTCGTTGTCATGGCTCTGGGCCTTGCAACCTTATGCGCCTGTTTCGGCACGGTCCTGGCCGTGATGATCTAGGTTCGGGTCCTTGGCGTGACACCGGGGCAACCCGCCTCAGGCCATCCACCCGATGCAAGCCCCTGTCGGTTGCCCGGCAGGGGTTTTGCGTTTGCCCAATCCCATATGCGTGATAACGCTGAGCCAGCTTCAAAAGGAAATTTGAAATGGCTATCGGCAAAGTTAAGTGGTTCAACAGCACCAAGGGCTTCGGTTTCATCGAGCCGGAAGGTGGCGGGCCCGATGTTTTCGTGCACATCAGCGCAGTTGAGCGTGCTGGTCTCGGCACTCTGAGCGAAAACCAGAAGATCAGCTACGAAATCGTCGCTGACCGTCGTTCAGGCAAGTCGTCTGCCGACAACCTGCGCGCGGAGTAAGCGGCGAAAGCCACGACGCGTTTTAAACGGCTGCACCGTTACGGAAGCCCGCCCTCACCGGCGGGTTTTCTGTTTTTGGCATGCCGCTGGCAGCGCAAGGATGTGCCTCTCCCGTTCATCGGGAGTGGTGTGTATCAGTATGATCTTGATTTTCCAGTGAAAAATGGTGCTGCCAGACAGGATTGAACTGTCGACCTCTCCATTACCAATGGAGACACTTTCCGATTCATCCGGTTTTCGGATGTGCAGGATGTACAGGATGACTGAAAATAAAAGGCTTTTCGCTTTCCGCTCTCATAGGCATCCTCCACATTCATAGCCCTCTGTGTGGGGCGTCTGTGTGGGAAAGACTATGGCCACCCCTTCGAATCAACCGAAGCCGCCCGGAACGGCGCAGGCTCCGCAAATCGACACGCCGGCAAAGCGCGCAAAGCTCCAGCCGCGCAAGAACCCTTATTGGGTGGGCGTCAGCGGCGGGCGCGGCGGCGTATCGCTCGGTTATCGGAAAGGCAAAGGCCTCTCCGCCTGGGTCGTCAAAGTGGTCATCGATGGCGACCGGATCGAAGAACGGCTCGGATCAGTGGCGGACGGCGATGCTGATGCTGGCGAATCGTTGTCCTACACGGCGGCGGTCTCGGCGGCGCTCACATGGGGACGCCAGCAAGCCTCTATTATTGAGGCAAGCAGGGAGGCCGATCGCGCAGCAGCCGTCCCGACGGTCCGATCTGTCGTTGAGGCCTATGAAGTGCAGCGCCGCAAGGCCGCCGGCGGAAAGGACACATCGGCGTCCGCCTTGCTGGCGCATCTGCCCCCTGACAGCAAATTCGCCAAAATGCGCCTGGCACAAGTGACCGACAAAGCGATCGAGGAATGGGTCGGCCAGCTCAAACGTATGCCCCCGAACAGGCAGTCGAAGAAGACGGCAAAGCCACGTAAACCGAAGGTCGCGCTGGCCATCGAGCTGGCACCGCTGAAACCGTCTTCGCGCAATCGCATGGTCGGCGATCTCCGCGCTGCGCTCAACGCTGCCGCCACCCGTCACAGAAAAGAGATCCCTGGTCACATCTCAATCGAGATAAAGGCCGGAACGCGCAACGAACCAATTGAAGACGAAGCGCGCATGCAGTTGCTCAACGACGTGCAAGTTCGCGCGATCGTCGCGGCTTCGTTCGAGGTCGATGAAGATCTCGGCTACGTCGTGTTCATCGCCGCCGTCACCGGAGCTCGCTTCTCGCAGATCGCCCGCTTGACCGTCGCGGACGTTCAAGTAGCGAAGGGGCGCATCATGATGCCCAGCTCGAGGAAAGGCCGGAAGCGGAAGCCGCACCCGCCCGCGGCGATCCCGATTGACGCCGGCGCCATGGCCCGGCTCGCGCCCCTGGTCGCCCGCCGCGCTGGGAGCGAGCGCCTGCTTATCCGCTGGGTCTACAAGCGCGTAGGCAGTCCGCCGCGCTGGATCCAGGACACGCGGCGCCCCTGGGGCGCTTCGTCAGAGACCTCGAAGCGTTGGGACAAAGCAGTCGCCCTGTCGGGATTGCCCGCCGACACAATCATGTACGCTCTGCGGCACAGCTCGATCGTTCGCGGCCTGATCGCAGGCCTTCCGGTCCGCTTGGTCGCCGCGCTGCACGACACCAGCGTTGTCATGATCGAGAAGCACTATTCGGCGTTCATCACCGATATGACGGACGAACTGGCCCGGAAACACGCTCTTTCCGTGGATGAGCAGCCGCTTGACCAGGCCGCGGAGTAAAATTTCGGTCTTGCTAACGGCAAGGCTAGGGTTGGTCGAGCTCGCAATGATGAGCTTGACCGATGCCGACCTCGCAGAACGATGAGCACTGCCCGCCCGAGCCGCGCCACAGCGCCGGCATAGGAATTACCGAGACACGTTGGCAGGACCGCCCGATGCTGTCCATGCAGCTCGCCAGCGAGCTTTCCGCGCTGTCGGTGGCGTCTTTGTATCGGGCTTCCGACGACAAACGCCTGGTGCTTCGCAAGCTTTACGGCAGAATGCTGGTCGTGACGTCGAGCCTGATTGACCTTTTAAATAGCGCGGAGCCTTGGACACCGTCATCGCGAGGGGAGGAGGCCCGTGCAAAGCGTTCTGCTACCAAAGCAATTCGCATCTAAACGTATGCCGCACGTATTCAAACGTATGTCATTGATATTGTTGATTTTTTATCCTTGACTGTCATGGCTGATCAGTTCATCCTGCTCTGACGCTGCGCTTTCACGTCAAAAAGCTTTTCCTCGTCGCCAAGTTTTCCTGAGCAGCACTCCCAGCATTCCTTTTCAGGAGGGCGGCCCCTTGGCACGCACTGACCACCCACGTCCAATTGCATCGCCATCCACTGCGCTCGCAGGCTCTACGCCATGGCGAGAGCGCGCGTTTCTCAGTCTGAAGATTGCAGCAGAGGTCTCCGGCGTCTCGATCACGACGCTTTATCGCTTCTCGGATGCAGGACGGCTCAAGCTGAGAGACTTCGGCGGCCGCACGCTCGTCGACACGCAAAGCCTGATCGTGCTGATCAACTCCGCCAAAGACTGGACGCCTCGCGACCGCGGCAGCGAGGCGCGAGCGAAGCGCAAAGAGGTCGCTGCCGCGGGATTGCGATCGTGAGCGTTTCAAAACTTCGACGATCTCGCAGTTTGGCGCGCCAATTCTCAGGAAGGACCGCATCTGCCGTTGTCGGTCCATGCCTTGCCGCCCTACGTCAGGCCTGCGCACCCCACCGAGACGACATGGCCGGGTTGGCCCCGATCTTCGATCGCATCGGCCGACATTTGGACTGCGCGCTTTCGCAGCCGATCCCGGATGACGTTCTCTACGGGCGAGGGGGACGCTTAATTATCGTCGTAAGCGACAAAATTTGGCGCAGCGCCATGTCAACGAGTTTCAGCGAATGCGACATCCATCGGCTCGTTAGTCACGCTGCAGCATGTCTAGCTGAGGGGCGGGTCGGAGCCGCAACTGCCATGAGAGTTTCAGCGAGATTTTGGGAGCTGTGGAGCCAACATGCTGTCGATAGCTTTCGAAGCGGTGACATCGCTTGGAACGGCACCGCGGGTGCTGCCTTGGGCGTTCTTCTTTCAGATATGCCAGCTGCGCTGCATGAGATGCGCTCGGCCTTGGCGGATGGCAAGACGCCGGTCCTCGCCATTGCCCTGAACACTGGCGGCGTCAAGCGCAGAATACGCGCAGTCGTTTTCACGATGCCTAGCTGGGCGCGTGCGTTCGGCGTCGTGGCCGGTCGTGCGTGAGGGCGGAATGAACCAATTTAGACGACTTTGGGACATGGGTTATCGCAACTTGGTACCGATAATCCCGCCAACTGCCGAGATTAGCGAGCGGTCTTCTCTGTTCAGCCGTGTCGGCACGAAGCAAGACGGCCGTGGCAAAACGCCAGGCATCCGCGGCCGAGATGGCAAGTGGTTATCTGGCGATTGGTTGAAATGGTCCGTCGAAGAGAACGATTTAGATCGCTGGCACCTGATGGGTGCTGGTACGGGCATAAAAACAGGTGAGCTTCTTCTCGCGATCGATGCCGACACGATGGACAAGACGTTCGCCGGCTTGATCATGATGGCCGTCGTCAAGCATTTCAACGTAGCGCCGTGCCGCGTCGGCAATTTTCCGAAGGCGCTATACCTGATACGCCTATCGGCGCCGATGCCGTATAAATGCGTCATGTTCGGCGACGGCGAGCGCGTCGAGTGCCTTTCCGACGGCCGTCAGTTCGTCGCGCATGGCGTGCATCCGAAGACGAAAGCCCCTTACACGTGGACGACGCCGCTGGTGGCGTTCGAGCAGCTGTCGATTTTCAGCCCGCAGCAGGTGATCGACTTCCTGAATGAGCTGCGCACGATCCTCCCGGCCGCGAAGCCGATCATCACTGAGGGCGCGACGAACGATATCGATCAATCCCTGCTGCGCGGGCCAATTGATATGGTGCGCAAAGCGGTCAAGGCTACCGCGAACACGACTGAGGCGTTCCCGACGCGCGAGACTTGGCGGGATTACGGCTACGCCATCAAGGCCTCGTTGCCAGACCATCCGGAAGCGGCGCGCGAAATCTTTGCCGAGTGGTCTGAGCGCTGGATCGAGAACGGCCAGCCGGCGGTGCCGGGTAACAACCCGGATTATCTCGAAGCCGAGTGGCGGCGGTTCAAGCCACCTTTCAAGCGCGGCGCGTCGTGGCTCTACGAGCTCGCAGAGCGAAGCAATCCAGCCGAATTTAGAAAGGTCGATCTTTTCTTCGACGTGATCGCCGACGAAGAACCTCTATTTGCGACTACGCCCACGGCGCCCGAGACGAAGACGGACACGTATCCGATCTTGCGCATCGGCGACATCGTCAATAGGCCGCCGCCGACCTATCTTATCAAGCGGCATTTTCCCGAGGTCAGCGTCGGGTTTCTCTATGCAGCCCCTGGCGCTGGCAAGACCTTCCTCGCACTCGATGCGGCGCTTCACATCGCCTATGCGCTGCCCGAGTGGCACGGCGACGCCATTGTCGCCGAGCCTGATACTGTCGTGGTTTACATTGCTGCAGAAGGCTCATTCGGCTTCCGCAACCGCATCATGGCATGGCTGAAGAAGCGAAATCTCGCCGCGCACAGCGATCGGTTCGTGATGATCGAGCGGACCATCGATTTTATGGAAGCGGACGACATCGACCGGCTGCTGCGGACTGTGTCGGCGGTCATCGGCTCGCGCCCCGTGCTGATCGTGGTCGATACGGTGTCGCAGGCGATCCCAGGGGCCGACGAAAACTTGCAGAAAGAGATGACGCTCTTCGTTCGCGCATGCAATCGGCTCAAGGAGACGTTCCGTTGCGCTGTGCTCGGCATCCATCACGCCGGCAAGAACGGCGATATGCGAGGCTCGACAGTGCTGCGCGGAGCCGGCGACTTCGTCTTCAGGCTCGATCGCAAGGAAGGCGCCAGCGTCGGCCGTTTGTGGTGCGAGAAGCAGAAGGACGGTCCGGACGGTTGGTCTGAGCCGTACCGCTTCGATCTGGTCGGCCTTGAAGATGGCCATAGTTCATGGGTGCCGGAGCGGTGCGAGCAGTCGATCGGCCCAGACAAGGCGCTCACGCCGGTGGTAGCGGCTGAGGTGCTGGAAGCCATGTCGTCTGCCTGGTCGGCGGGCGAACCGTGGGGACGAACGTACAGGTCGGGCGAGCTCATGGCTGCGCGGCGCATGGTGCAAGACTTCGATTTCAGTATGGAGAAGGCCGCCGAGATGATCGAGTTCTGGATCGCCTCCGGCGACATTATTGAGGCCGTGCATTCGGCGAAGACGAAGCGGAAGGGCTTTCAAGTCGTGCGCCGCCTTGATGTTGCGGCTGCTCATGCTGGCAGACTGTTTGATTGAAGCGGAGGGCATTCGCGTGACGGATCAGAAGCAAATAGATGGGTCGAAATCGTCGAATATCCGCCGGAGCCCCTCAGTTTTCGTATGTCAGATGTATGGGCGGAGCAGCGGCGGAGCAGGCCGGAGCTGCGGCTGTAAGCCTTTGATATCATTAGGCGGAGCTAGAAGGCGGAGCAGCTGGCGGAGCAAGGGCGGAGCAGCGGAGCTGGCAGCGCAAGAATTTGAAAAGACTCAACTATTGAGGGCGGAGCTAGAATGGCGGAGCGGCGGAGCTAGACCCTATAAGAGAGGCGGCTTGCTCCGCTGCCTGCCCGCTTCGCCGCTCTCTTTTGAAGATAGCAAGAAATCGTCGGCATCCGTTGTATGTCTGATCGAGGGCCGTCGTTTAGGCATACGTTTTGGCGGTAAGCGCTCGATGCCTGACGGCGCGTATCGGTCGACCGTCTCCAGATTACCTCACCAGCGCGTATCAGTGAGGGTGCCATGAGGGCGCCACGCTCGAGAAATTTGCGCCGTGACGCATGGCGGACAGGGGCCACCTTCCGGCAGATTGCTCGCGCGTCCGCGCGCGCCAATCTCGCAACTTTCGCCAAGGCGCCTCGCTGCGGTGCTGCCCGGAAGCGAGACGGCGAGCCGTGCGTAAATCCCGCAATGGCGAACGGCCGCTGCGCAATCCATGGCGGGAAGACACCTGGCGGCGATCAGTGGCATGTCGTGCAGCCTGTCGATTGCTCGACACCAAAGGGGCTGGCGAAATTCAACGCGAAGCTTCGCCGTCAAGAAACGTATGCCAAAGAGCGGGCTGTCCGCCTCGCGGCCATGACGCCCGAGCAGCGTGCCCGCCATGAGGCGTGGCACCGGACGCACAGGCCAGGCTCGGGGCTCGCCAGGAGCGCCGAGGGCATCCGGGCGCGGAATGACGCGGAGATCCGGCTTTTGCTCTCTGGCGAGGCTCCCTGCCGACCTGACAGCCCGGAAAAGACCAAGCTCCTGGCCGAGCGCGCGGCGGTGCTCGCCGAGTTGGCTCGATTGGACGCGCTGACCGCCAAACCTGAAAACGATGATGAAGGGATTTTCGCATGATCGATCGCGACGACGATGACGGCCTCGACGATGTGGCGGATTTCGACCTGAAGGACGAGCTGTCGCACAAGATGCGCACGACTGGCGCCGTTATCGCCTATCGAACGGCGGTCGCGATCTGCAAGGACCCGAAGGCCACGGCGGCAGCGAAGGCGTCGGCGGTGAATTCGTTGTTTCGGGCCGGCGGCTTTTTCGCCGCGCAGGATCCTGGCGGCGGCGCGGGCAAAGAGCTGCATGAGATGACTGCTGACGAATTGCGGGCCGCATCGCGTAAGGCGCAAGCTGATCTCGCGGCATTGCGCCGGCGTGGCGATCCGGACGCTGACAGCGCGGAAGGCAGTCTATTCGACTGAGTGAAACACACCCCTTGCTATGTTACACGTGCTGTGTGTAACATGGCGACGTTCGTTGGTGTGTTTCAAATCGAGGTCGGCCATGAAAAACGCGATCGCTTATACCCGCGTCTCGACGGCACAGCAGGGTAAGTCCGGCCTCGGGCTCGAAGCACAACAATCCGCTCTCGCGCGGTTCGCCGAGGCTGAAGGTTATGACCTGATCCAGACGTTTGAAGAGGTGGAGACGGGAAAGGGCGCCGACGCGCTCGATCGCCGCCCCCAGCTCGCCGCGGCGCTAAAAGCTGCCAGGCAGCACAAGGCGCCTATCATCGTCGCGAAGCTTGATCGGCTTAGCCGCGACGTCCATTTCATCAGCGGGCTGATGTCGCATCGCACGCCTTTCATCGTGGCCGAGCTCGGTGCCGATGCGGACCCTTTCATGCTGCATCTCTACGCCGCCTTGGCTGAAAAAGAGCGCAACATGATCTCGCGCCGGACGAAAGACGCGTTGGCGGCTAAAAAGGCGCAGGGCGTGAAGCTCGGCGGCCTCAATGCCAAGGGCATCGAGAACCGCGACGCCGCCGCTGCGCGGGCCGTTGAGCTTCGTCCGATCTTCGAGGAACTGGCTGGAATGTCAGCCCGGAAGATCGCCGCCACGCTCAACGAGCGAAAGATTGCCACGCCGAATGGCGGGCCTTGGCATGCGGTGACAGTCATCCGGGTGCAGAAGCGGCTCGGCAGTTAGCCGATGTCGCGAACCGCCCCGCAGCATAAGCCACGGGGCGGCCAGGCATTACTCGCGGTGATAACGCAGCGGCGCCTTGCGGTCGATCCCGTGCGCTTCAATCAGCAGAGACGCCTTCCGGCGCAGCGCGGCGCTTTTGAAATAACGTTCATGGCAGATCAGTTCGGAACCGTAGAAAGTTACGTCGTCTTCGTGCATCTGGCGCTGCACTTTAGAAAGCCGCGGCATCCGCAAGGCGTTTTGAGCCTTGATTAGCTCAACCTCCGTATCGCGCAGGTAATCGGCCTCAAACGCGGCTTCCGCTTTCTTCCGATCAGCCCTCATAGCCGGCGGCGTAGGATCAATGCCATGGCTTCGAATGACCGCTTCGTAGACGTAGTGCATCGACGGGTGCTTGGCGTGCTCTGGGGAGGTCGCGAGCGCATAGTAGTCCGACGCGAGCTTTGCCGTGAGATTCCGCTTTGCAGTTTTTGTCAGATCGTCAGCGCCGAGTTCTCCGACCGTCTCGATGAAGGCTTCAGACAGCCCGTCGTAGTGCAGCTCTTCAGGTGTCCGTTCGATCGAAGCGTCGGCATCGATGGCGTCAAATAGCTTTGTCATCATAGCTTCCTCTATCGTTGCAATGACGAACGGAGGGCAGCTAAGTCTGTGTATTGCAATGCTTTTTTCGAGATACGTTTTTGTATCTCAGCAGATACAGAATAGCTGATGATAGTCCGATGCTTAGCTAGAAGGGTATCGTGCCCGCATCATACACGCGAGATACAACAGACACGGCCACCCCATCGAAATCGCGCAAATCACTTGCCGGCTGGGGCCCGGACCTACCCCCTGGGTACGGTTTGACGGCATAATCCGAAGCCACGTCGAGTGCTGCTACAAAAATTTTCCAGCGCGGTATATCGGGGATTGCAGACATGCGCGCGCCTCACGAATTTCCCACCACTCAGGCTGAAATCGTCGTACCATCCAGCTCTAAACTGAGGGGAGCGGGAGAATGGGGCAGCTTTCGGAGCATTTAGTTTCTGCGGAGACGAGGCTGCGCGTGCTGAAAGCGTCGCCGAGCAGGGGCGTCGTTTTGAACTGCACGGACGACGTTCTGTTTACGCTCTTCTATGCCGATGATTCTACGCCTTTCGCGAACCCTAACGACGCCATTGAAAGCGCGATCGGTTTTTACTGGGACGCTTTAGAGCGCGCGTCTCGCTTGTTCGAACCTCATGAGTGGCAAGCACTGGCCGGCGCTCATTCGCCATTCTGCGATGATCGATACTCAAATATGCCGGCGCGGTTAGCAGCAGACGGGGTTGCGAAAGCGCTAGACGGCGATCAGTGGAACGACGAAGTGTTGGCCGTCAAATCGCTGTTGCCAAAAATTGCCGCTCTTTCAGACACCGATTTCTCGGCGGTGGCGAGAATTCTAAGCCTAATCCGCGCCAGTTCGACTGAAAATCCAATCGGCGCGGTTGCGGTTCGACTGCCTGCGCTAAAATCTGCAAGATAGCGGATTAGCCGTTTCAAATCGTCGAACACCGAGCTAAAGTTCTATACCCGCCAAGCGTGGCCCTCGGGCAGCCACACTCCGTGATGTGCCCGTATGATGCGAGGCACGTCAGTCTGATCAATCTCGCAGCCGCAAGGATGCGCAATTCGACGGAACGGCGCTTGGCTATGGCTAAATCAAAAAAGTATCGACGCGACTACAGTTTCACCGGCTTCCAGAATAATGCGCCGAGTACGCCGCTCCCCGCAACAAAGCTTGACGCTGAGCTAGACAATGTGGCGGCGGCAATCGACACGCTTGTCGCCGCCGATAGCAGCATTCGAAGAGAAGACGGTCAGCTGCAGAACGGTCTTGTCACTTTTGAGAGCCTGACGCTTGCGCTACAACTGATGCTCGATCCGACGAACGCTGATTTTGTCGCGAACGCGGTAGCTGCCGCACAAGCCGCAGCAGCGTCCGCTACGGCGGACAAGAACGCGGCTGCGGGGTCGGCCGCTTCAGCACACACCGACGCTTTGGCTGCCGCGGCATCGGCCGCAACGGTCAATCTGTCGCTCTATCTGGCAAAGGCGAATAATCTCGAAGGCCTCGGCAGCGTCGATACATCGCTGACGAACCTTAATGCGGCCAAGTGGGACGGCACGAATATGCAGGGCCGTCTCGCGGAGGCCGCCGGCGTCGAACTAGTCACGAACTGGAACGATGTCACTAAATCTGGCTGGTATGCTGGCAACAGCGCTGCGAATTTGCCTGTTTACGCGGGCAACGGGTTTTGGGTCGGTGAAGTGATTGCCTACAGCCCGGAATACGTGACGCAGACGCTTTACCCATTCGCGCAATCCGTCAACGGAACAGCCGCGGTTGTGCCGCACAGGCGGCACAGCTTTCCGAATGGCATTGGAGGGGTGGCTTGGTCGTCCTGGCAGGGGGTGAGCCCCATTCCGGTCGGCACGACGATCTACGTAACAGGCAACGTCGCGCCGCCCGGCTTTCTGAAAGAGAATGGCGCCTTGATACCTCGCTCGGGCTTCCCAGCGCTGACGGAGTACGCGCTCGGGTCTGGCAACATCGTCGATGAGGCCACATGGAATTCCGGGCAGAGCGGTAGCTTTTCATTCGGCGATCTGGCGACCACGATCCGCATACCAGACAGCCGGGGTGAGTTTATCCGAAGCTTGGACGAAGGGCGCGGCGTCGATCTCTTGCGCGGCATTGGTAGTGTTCAATCGGATCTGTTCAGGTCGCACACACACCCCGTCGCGGGTCTTGTGGGCCAGACCCAGACGAGTGTCGAGCCGGCTGGTGTCGTGCCGGCGGGCGTGAACGTTACTACGACTGTTGCCGCGGCAGTAGGCGGCGCCGAAACGCGACCGCGCAATATCGCGAAGCTCGCATGCATCAAATACTGAGGCGCAGGCATGCAAGTCTTCAATTATCACCGTATCACCGGCGAGTTTCTTTCAGCGGAGGAGGCTGACCCGAGCCCTATGGAGCCAGGTGTATGGCTCATCCCAGCGTATGCGACCACGGAGAGGCCACCATTTATCCCGAACGGATGTGTGGCGCTATTCAATGGGGGCGGGCGAGCGGTTGGTGAATGGCGAATCGAATTGTCACCGTCCGGCGCAGATACGTCAGAGCCAACGATCTTCAATTAAATGCTGCTAGACTAGCTTTTTCGATCGCCGACGAAAGCGCTTGTAGAAGGACGGCGACGCCGGTCGCGGCCGCAGCCCACTTATTGATCCGGGATGACTTAAGCAAGGTCGCGTAGAGATCCACATCGCCGATCATCAGCCCGCGGTTTCGAGCTTCTGGGTCGCCCTGTCGCACAGTCGCGGTTGAAGCTCGATACCAGAGCCAAGCCGACACGAAGCCCGAGATAATCGATAGATAGGCGAAAGCCGACACAAAAGTCGTCTTGGTCACGATGGCTCCATGATGAGGCGAGACATTGAGCAGCAAACCAGTTCCCGCGCGGCGGACGGCGATATTAACTGATCAGCCAGTCCACAGCGGCTTGCGCAACGACGTGCGTATTCTGCATTTGCCAACTCTGAACGGCGCCGGCCGCATTCTGAAAAAGAATGTCGTGTGTGCCGTCGTGGTTGACGTCGGAGATCCCGGCGAAGCTAAAGCCGGCAGGGGCAGTGCCGAGGCCGAGTTCGGTGGTGACACGGCCGTTGTTGATCACCCATTCAGCGACAAAGCCCGAAGCGTTCTGGAACAAGACGTCTGTTGTTCCGTCGTGATTGAAATCGCCCGATGCCAGGAATTTGAAACCACTCGGCGCTGTGCCCAATCCGGCCTCGACAGCGACATGTCGATCAGCGATCTGCCACAGCGCCATCGAGCCTGTCGCGGTATTTTGAAAGAGAACGTCGGACGTCCCGTCGCCGTTGAAGTCGCCAGTCGCGGCAAATTTGAAATTGTCGGGCGCAAAACCGACACCGGCCTCGATCGCAACCTTCCCATTGTTCATTTGCCAGAGTGCGATCAGCCCGTTCGAAGGGTTCTGAAATAGAACATCGCTGGTGCCGTCATGATTGAAATCACCTATGCCGGCTACGGTCGAACCACCAGGCTTGTATCCGACCCCTGTTTCCACGCGCACGTGGCCATTGCTCATGATCCACTCGGCGAAGAAACCTCCTGAGTTGCTTTCGAAGAGCACGTCAGTCGTGCCGTCGTGATCGAAATCGCCCGTGCCTGCAATCTTATATCCGGAAGGGATCGTCCCGATGACGTGGCCCGGGCTATCTTCAAGATATGACACTGCCCCAGTTGTCGTGTTCTGAAGCAAGGTGTCGGAGATGCCGTTGTGATCGAAGTCACCCGTGCCTGCGAACTTTAATTGCGGTGCAGCTACCGGCGTCGGCGCGGCACCGTAGAGCGCCGTGATGCCATGGATGTCCGACGCCGTGAGGGATCGAAGGTTGTTCGGTAGGTTGCTGTTCATGATAGCCACCGAACCATTGTAATGGTCTAAACCGATAGCGTGGCCAATCTCGTGCAGAGCCAGAGCTTCGAAGTAAGCACTGCCGAAGGCAACGAGCCCATTAGCGCCCGAGGTCCACGGCTCGGCGGAATCGAAGGTCACATCGGCGTGCTGGATGGTCGAGCCAGAATAGGTGAAACTTGCGTTGCCTAGCACATTGGCTACGCCATCAATCGCGGCCATTCCGATCGCAATCTGCGCGGATGCCGCATTTGCGACGTACGCAAACGTAATATTCGCAACTGCTGACCATGCCGCAAAGGCAGCTACGATTTCGTTTTGAAATGCGGCTGTGAAAGCCGTCGAGTAACTCCATGTGACGGTGCCGCCGGGGGTGCCGAGGCCGGCCGATCCCCATTTTGGGCCTTCCAATGCATAATCTGCCGCCACGGCCATGTCCTTCTGATCCCGATCCGAGGACGCTGACAGCGCTTCGTTAATAACTCTTTCATTTTCCTTCGTAACCGAGGTGTTCCGTGCACGGAACCATCCTGTGCGCGGTCGGGCAACGCCGAGCACGTCCGGCACGACACAGGGCATCTCGAACGTCCTGACGCCTGAGACGATCCAGAGCCGCTTCTACGCCTACAAGCGCGCACAGACGTCGCTTGGCTTCATGCTGACCGCCCTCGGCTCCGTGGCGGCCCGCCGCGCCGTGCGCGGGGCGCAGGGGGAGGCCATCGAAAAACTTCTCGACAAGGCGCTGCTCGACCCCGATCTCGCCGCCGAGCTGTTGAAGAATGGCAATCCGGCGAACCGGGCGGCGCTGGCGCGCACCGCCAAGGCCTGGCTGCCCAATGAGGCGTCGCACCTGGCCGAGCTGCTGGCCGGCGAGCCGGAAGACCCGGTGAAGAGCGCCATCATGCGGAAAGACGGCGGCGGTGGCCGATGATGGCATGCTGAGGAGCTCGGTTCTTATCCACCGTCGATAAACTCGAAGCCGGTTAGCTCAGCATGCTTCGCCTCAGATGCCGTTTTTAGCTTGAGTAGCTTATATCGGCCGGACGTTAGCATCTGGATTACAATCGGCAGAGCGTCGTGGCGCATCCATAATAAAGCTCCAGGAACGCTCTCTGCAGCGACAAAGGCGCCTACTCTCGAAATCGTATCGGACGTAGTGAGCATAGTGATTTCCTAAACTGCCTCTTTTGCGCCCGGATCAGTAGCGCCGAACAGCATCAGGGTATCCGTACGGGGCTGTGGTATCTTCTCGTCAGCCTCGGTTCGATCGAACCTGTAATCGAAAGACCAGCTACGGATATGAAAGTCGATATCCACGGTGGGCGGACCGGGTCTAATTCGCTTTTTGCGAGCCGTCTTCGCAACAATCTGCTTGGCAGGCGGCTGCTTGCGGATCCCCGCCATTTAGACCTCCGATTTCGTGTTGAGCTTTTTCATGTCGGCCACCGTACATCGGCACTCGTCGTGACGTGGCGTAGCAGGATCACGCGCACATCCGCCGAAGGCAAGCGTCGAGCGGCCAGCCGATACAGCGCTATCTGACGTCGGCGGGCGTGGCCGCCAGATGCGGTCGAGATGCTGCCGCGGTGTTTCACCCGCTTTGAGCTTCCAAGCTGCCTGGTGACCTTCGCTGCCGACAAGTCGGCGATGTTGCGCCGCTGAAAGGCCTGCGAGAACTCCGTGATCGGTAGAAGGGCAATCATCGAGGTTGCGAATCGAGAGAATCTTCGAAAGCTACGACGAAGAGAGATCGCGGAGCGCGGTCAGAAACTCGAAGTCAGTTAAGCGGCTGAAGCCGAAACAGGTAGTCATATGCCGAAGGGGATAGCTCTTAAAGGCGACCAGCCACTTCAAAAAGTCGCTGATGATGAGTTCGGGCTGCAGGAAAGCGTTGCGCGAATTGCCGATACGGTGGCGCATCGCGTAAAACGAGACGGGTACACTCTCGGCATTGAAGGCGCCTGGGGCAGCGGGAAGTCTACCTTCGCGAATTTCATTGCCGATGAGCTCACATCGATTGACGAGCAGCGTGTCATTCGATTTGAGCCTTGGCTTATCGGAGATAGGTCCGGGTTATTGGCGGCCTTCTTTGCTAAATTTGCGGCAACGATCGACGAGATCGAGAACACAGAGGTATTCGGATCGTCATTTACTCCGTGGAAGCGAAAGCGCGCCTCACAGCAGCTATCGAAGAACCTGCGCAAGTACGGGGAATACCTCACGGCACTGTCGCTTCCAGCGACAGCGCTGGCCAGCGTAGATCCAACAATGATAGCGGCGGCGACCGCTGTCGGCTTAAAGACCGCCGGGAAAGTATCTAGCTTTTTTGGCGCGCCGATTTCGTTGGACGAACTCCGGTCACAGATATTTTCCGGCTTGAAAGAGCTAGGAGTTCGGCATCCCCGCCTGCACTTTACTGTCATCATAGACGATATCGATCGCTTGGAGCCGGCCGAAGCCGTAGAAATCCTGCGAATGGTTCAGAAGGCTGCCGACTTCCCTCTTACAACGTACTTAATCTGTTTCGATGGCAACGTGCTTGCAAATCAGGTTCAGCGCATACTTCACGTTCCAGACGGCCGATTGTTCTTTGAGAAGATCTTTCAGGATGTGTTTCACTTACCGCCACAAGAGCCTTTCGCTTTGCGTCGGTCGTTAAAAAGACGGTTAGTGGAGACATTCCCACAACAGATGAAGGATGCGCAAGAAGGGCACAGCTCTGCTCTCCGACTTCACTTCTTTCTCGACGTGTGGGTGGGGTCGCTTGTCGAAACTCCGCGTGACGTGGCTCGATTGTTCGACGCGATCGCGTTCTGTTGGCCATCGCTCGATAAGAACATCGATTTCGTCGATTTCTTATGGCTTCAACTGATAAAGCTGAAGCATGCGAAGCTATTTACGTGGGTACGCAATTATCTCCAGAATGTCGGAGCGTATCGTGACGGCGGAAGAGCAGGCGACGTTGAGCCGAAGCGGGCTGCCAAAAAGCTCAAGAAGATTATGACAGGTCTCGGATGGGGAGATCGAGCGTATGTATCAGGGATCGGAGAGTTTTTACCGGGCGTGGGTACATTCGCTCTGTCCGATGAAAACAAAGCTGTCTACGCGTTCGACGCGGATGACCTCGCGCAATTCGAAAATGATCGCAGGCTTGGAAGCCCGAGTCATTGGCGAATGTACTTTGCGTTCGATATGCCATCATATGCACTGCTTGATAGCGACGTTTCGTCATTTCGGAGCGCTGCTGAAGCGGGAGGCACGAAGTGCGCGATTGTCCTGAACGCCTTGTTCGATAGAGCGCATGATAGATCCGGGCACTTTGTTGATTTGCTGATAGACAGACTCTTGGATTTTCCGGATGGAGCATTTTCCCAAAAGGAGGCGAACGGTATTGCTGCAAGTTTCGCAAGTACGATGGACACTTTTTCGAAAAAGACGGATGAGAGGAAAAAATCCGGCACCTCCGAGCTGTGGCGGAGAACGTGCCTGCTGCTTCAAAAGGCAAAGCCCGATAACCTCTTAAATCTCGTTGCAGAAGGCAAAAGCATGAACTGGCTCGCCTATGTTGTGCGAGACCAGGGGTTTGCATATGGCCTTCCCGAGGGGCACCGCACGTACCCCGAAAGCCAATGGATCGGCCGTGAAAACCTGGACGCGATGATCGCGACGATTGTTGCTCGTTTCGAACACGTCGGCATGAGGGCTTTGTTCAAAATGCCTTTTCCGCTCGATGCGTTGTTCTGTTGGCAGCAGCTAGGCAGTGCCGATGCCGTCCAAGCTGCTTTTCTAGAAGCTACGAAGGAAGACCTCGCCTTCCTTCAAGGTATGGAAGCGTTGCGCGGGTGGTCCAATAGCTCATCGACCGGGATAAGTTATCCGCTCAGGACTAGCTATTTGAAACTATTCATTGATCCCGATCACGCGCAGGCGCGATTGAAGGAGATGAAAAGCAAGAAAGCGTTTAAGAAAAAGGCATCAGAACTGCTGAAAGACTGGGAGTGAAGACTCCCATGAACGTCAGGCCGCTGAGAAGTCGACGACCTTGCACTTCGTGTCAGCAACTTCGCCTCTGATGAAGCCCATATTCATCTTCGAAATTTGCCCGAAGGAACGAGGTCCGATTACGTCGTAGACAGTGCAGGTATTCGTATCGATCGTGGTGTCGCTGAAGCCTGACGACGAACAGGTGATCTTCACGTCCTTCACGGGAACGGTGTTGTCGTTGTGAATGGTGAAACTCGCGATCATGATGGTGCCGAAGCCATCCTTCTCCCATGACAACGCCCTGATCCGAAACTGGCCGATCATGTCCGATTTGGTCAGCTTACGTGGAGCGGGAACGACCGCTGCAGTCTGAACGGGTTGAGCGACGGGATTGGTAACAGTTGCGGCCGCTGGTCCTTTGATCGCGGCAGCCACTATGCACATGGCGAACACGGCGAACGATCCGCCTGCGATCAGCTTACCGGATTGCCGCTTTGATTTCGGGATGCACATGATCAGCCCAACCACGAGGCCGATCATCGATACGAAAACGACAAAACCCATCCAAGCCTGCATCTCATACCCCTATAGTTTTTATGATTTTGATCGGCAATGCGGTCAGCGGCGCTTGCCGAAGCCGCCGGACACGGGTGCTGCGGCTGCAGGTGTGCGGTTCTTCTGGGCAATCATTTCGGCAATGCGGTCGTCTGCGCGTGAAAAGTCTGCCGGGGCGTAAGACTGGAAGGCGCCACCGCTTCCGGAAGCCGAGCGTTCTTCAATTATGACGGTGTTGCCGCGCGTCAGCAGAACGAAGATGCCGAGGATAATTACCCCAAAGAGCCAGAGGGCGCCGACGGCGCTCAAGCCCAGGGCGGTGCCGATACCGGCGCCAATCTGTTCAGCTTGCGAGTGGGTTTGCATTTTCGAGACTGCGGACAATCCGCTGACAATCCATACGATCATGAAAATGTTGAAACCAAGCAATTGCTTGTCTGGCTTGCAAAACAAACGGTGATGTCGGTCAAGCAAGCTCACGAAATCCGTACAGCAAGGTAAGGCGTAAGTCTCGATCCATCACAGCTCAAGATCTAAATCGTAGGCGTCTGGTTCTCTCTCGGGCGTCCTGAACGATCTATATGTAGGTCGTTCTTCAGTATTGTAGCTGATTGCTCGAACGTGACTTGTTGTTATCTCATCAATCAAAAGTCTAAGTGTTGGTGATCCGTCTTCCTGCGTGTCAGCGGGCTCAGATGGTGATTGTTGGGAGACTATGTGGTCGAGTCCGTATTCGTCATCTTCGTCTTGCTGCGACGAAAAAATGCTTATCGAAGTGTCCGAAGATTCTTGCTCATACCCTTCGGTATCTATGGCGTGGGGAAATAGGACGATGTTATTAGCAGCTTCCGATAACTGAGATGATCCGTAGATTAGTCCATCCAGACGAGGTGTGACCTGCGTCCATAAATATTCGCACACAAACTGAGTAGGCAGATACTCTAAAGTCTCACGGCCTGGAATCACCGGCCGTTTAATTTCCGAGTGAAACCCCCTGATGAATTTCATGTATGCGTGCTTCTCGACAAAGTCGGGATCGAAATAGGACAATAGAGTTGTCGCCGTGTCCAATACAGTTAGATCTAAAACCCGAACGGTTCTGCAAAGCTCAAATTTTCCTATAATGGCCCTGCCGCCAACAGGAGTACGCAACTCCGCCGCACAAGTTGTCCTGTCAAAGCTGCCATAGAAGGCGCCCGTGCCAGCTGCATTCATTCGACCTGCGACGTTGAGATGTTGAGGCGGCGCTGATAGTTGGCGGATCGGAGATTGATAGATAGCGAGACGAGTAGCGTCATCGTTTGCTTGGCGACCACGATAGATAAAGCGATCCGGATCAGTTGGGCCTATCTCTCTGATTGCAGAAACGTTCTGCGACCAAGCTCCGGATAGAATCGGCTCTAGAATAGTAGAGAGTAAACGTGCGGCGCCTTCATTGAAAAACCGTCTTGTGTGCTTGATTGACTGTCTAAAAGATTGCCATGTGTTCGCAATCTCACCGTCCTGAGGGATTACTATCTTGTATATTTCGGACGACCCGTCGTACCTAGGCGAAGCGCCTTCTCTCACAACGTCAAATTGTTCGTCTTCAGATAGAATGCTGACGATATCATCCGCGATCTGAAGGTCGTCGCACTCAATCATTTCTCGAATGAGCTCTGACGGAGAGTCGCCTTCATTCACCCAGATCGCATTGTCTGAGTCGGGTGAGGCCGTTGGATATTCCTCTCCTTCCCGAACAAATTCCGAGTAGACCGCATGCACTCGCGCAGCAAGGCTCTCGATGGACACGGAAGAACGGCGATTTCCGCAATAGGCGCAAATACGGCGTCGATTTACCTGTCGAATCTCGCGCTGAAGATAGGCGTCGCCGACACATTGAATGCATATGTGTCGGTTCGTCGGTGAGGGTGCTGCATCCATTAAAGCGTCCGCGTGTCCTGTCCTCGACAGTGCGACTGGTGAGCCGCAGCGATCTGTTGTTGTGAGATATCATAGCCGACGCCCTTCAGAGTAGGCATCACGCTTCAACCGTGATTTCGGCGGCCTTGGCATCTACTTGGATTTGAATCTCAGCACTCAAATCGACATTCTGTCCAGGGGCGGTGATTGAGATTAGAAGCGCATATCGACCGCGGTCTGACATGCGCTTTTGGCCGACGTGGGATTTCCACCAGCCTCCTACCGGATAAACAGCGATCGCATCGTGCTTTGCGAGATCGATAGCATATCCCCGCCAAACGTCGCAGTGCAGAGAACCTGATTGCACCGCCTTAGATCCTACAAGCCAATAGCTTGTTTCGCTTTCGGAACGAGGATCATCTTTCTTCTGACTTCCACTGATCCTCTTTTCAAAAGTTGCTTGCGGTTCGCCTCGCCGCTTCATTTCAAATCTCAGCCCGAACGACCGATAGGTGTCAGGGCGAGTTGCCGCACGTCCGTTGAGGTTCGGTTCGACAAAGTAGGAGAGCGTTACCTTCATCTCAACGATGGCGTTTTCCATCGTTTCAAGCGTCGTCGTGGGCCAAGGTAAATCGTATAGGTGCAGCTCGTTATAGACACCGGATCGTCCATCAGCGCTGGTTGCGAAGGGTTGAATCTCGGCTTGTGCGATCATCGTGAGGTCGTTTTTGGCTGACAAAATGGCCCGCTCTAAATTCGGCACGCCATAACCGACCTCACGCAAAATTTTCTGGCGCAGCTCCATGCTCGACTTCCAGTGAGCACCACGCCCGACAAGGCGGGATCGGATAGGTACAGGCCATTCGGCCGATTGCACCGCTAATGCTCGATAAGTTTCCGGCCAATAGCCGGGAAGCGCGGCGGTTAGACGCCCGAAGAAATGGCCGGCCATGCCCACCGCAGCGCTAGTTGCCCAAAACGGAACAAGCGGCTTATGATCGACATCGGAGCCTGCCGCTAAGAGCGAGAGGGCCGGATGCCATTCGCAATAATCCGCAGCGTCCTGCGCCATATTTCCGGCTTCGAACAGAACTTCAGGCTTAATTGGCGTCAGGTCATCAGGAAGCGAGGTGCTGTCTCGGCTAAAAGGACTCCGATGGTTGGCTGCGACCAGCGGCGTTCCGTCACCGATGGGGAGCACTTCTTTCGCAGTGTAGCCACCAATCGAAATCGCATTCCAACTCTGCGCCGGGTCTTCCACAGGACACGCTGTCAGCACTTCGGCAAGCCGTCCGCCGGCAATGTTTCCAGCGGCGACCATGATCAACCTTTTCGGCGTATCAGCTGCAGAATCGTCGTCGGTCCGATCTCCCGGCATTGAGCCGGCACTGATCTGGTCGAGTGCGCCGCTCCAAGTTGAGGGCATCGCCGATGAGAATTCATCTGTTGAGCATGCGATACAGTAAGATCTATTTACATTGGCTTGGCTGGCTTCGACTTTTGCAACAGCTCCCTGAGTAATGATGCCGTAGCTCTGCGGATGATTCGGCGGGAACCCCGGTGGAGGAAGCATCTTCATAGATTGAACGACATGTTTGAGTTCGATCTGTCGTTGATCGTTCATCGGCATCTCTAGGTCGCCGTAAAGGGAAAGCCCGATCACTCCCGTTCCGTGGCCGCCGTCAGATTGATGATCGGTAGTGAGCCACGCGTCGTCGTATGCCCATGCACCGTCGAGACCGATGGCGATTAATGGGTGGTGCGAGGCGACGCCGGTATCGAGGACGCAAACCGCCGGAGCATCTCCGAATGGCGCCGATATGCGCCCCGCGAGATCGTGAACGAAATCGTGCGGTCCGACGCCAGCAGCTCTACGCTCAATAAAAGGTTCGATCGTTCCAAGTGCCTTGCGAATTTCCGTAATCGCCCCGCTCGCTCGTCGAGCAAACAGTAAGATCTGATTGGCCTGGGCATGGATGAACACGACGACTGTGTCCGGAAATTCCATTTGCTCCGGCCGTACATCGAATCCTAGCCGTTGTGCTGCGGCAAGCACGGCTTCGACGCGGCCATCAGCCTTTCGAACCCAGACTTCCCACCACCGTGGGCTTCGGTCAGAAAAATCAACCTTGCCCACAAACAGAGCTTCGACGGGCGTATTTATGACGGTTTCTATGCTCTCGAAGCGTTCAATATCTGGCCGTTTCTCATTGCCTTTGTGGTCGCCGTAAGAAGCAATTCTCTGCTTTAGAAAGTCGCGGGCTTCATTCGGCACAAAGACAACGGCGCTTTCTGTGCGATCCGAATTTCGTGATGTTTTCAGCACCACGACGTCTTGAGAAGGAAAATCGAACGTTGCCGGCACTTTGACAGCTTTGACCCGCTGTTCGTCAGCGGGGGCTACAGTGGTCAAAGTGAACAACGTTCCGGGCTTTAAGCCCGGGATCGTCTCATTCGGTGAAGTGGCGTCGATAGCCGCCTCGAGCTGGCGCAACAACTCATGAGCGTGCTCCGAGTATTGCGCGCGAAGCGGTTTCCGATCCTGCTTTCGCTGTGGGTAAGAATAGGCGGCGGGCTGTCGCCACGCATCGACAGAGATGTGGGGAAATTGTCGCCGGCTAAATTCATTATCAGCCATGATGGATTGGGCGCCCTCAACGCGAATCTCTAAAGAGGGCCAATCATGGGTGGTCCGCAGTTATCGCTCAAGGGGCCGTCGGAACTTTTGCTTGAATGTCTGCCGTTCTCTCAATGCGTCCTCTAACGCGGTCGCAGTAACCGTCTTGGCGCCAGCCAAAATTGCATCTTTGGCCACGACGTCCGAGGCGCGCACAATCTCGCCCTGACTCAGGCCTGCCATCGCCGGCTCGACAGCAGACCAAGTTTTCGCCGATATCTTAAACTTCGAAAGGCGTCGCTCAATTATCGTGCGTGCTGATAGCAGATCCGGGAAGGCGTACTCGATAACGTCGTCGAACCTGCGAGCAAGGGCGTCATCTAGTATTTCGACGTGGTTCGTAGCGCAGATCACTAAGCTGTCAGTTGAATTCGGTTCTTCCATAAATGACAGAACAGAATTTAAGACGCGACGCACTTCGCCTACATCGTTTTGGTCGCCACGGCGGGCGCCGATGGCGTCAAACTCATCCAGCAGATAAACGGCCCGCACCCGCGCTATCTGGTCGAACAGAAGCCTCAGCTTGGCGGCGGTCTCGCCCAGAAATCTGCTGAAAAGCGATTCGAGCTTTACGGTGAACAGCGGCAGATGAAGCTCGCCGGCCATAGCGGCGGCGGTCATCGTTTTGCCTGTGCCAGGCGGCCCCACAAGGAGTAGGTGTGTCGATGGCACCTGGCTATGTTCGCGGAGAATGGTCCTGTGGCGTTGTTGGTTGGCTATCCGAGCCAGACGGTCATGAAGGGGAGCCGACAGGACCATGCTCGATAGTGAATTCTTCGGGTAGGTGCTTTCGACCAGTCCCTGCAGGTCGCCGCGGGGGCGAGCGAGAGGAACCGGTGTCTGGCCGGCGGAAGGACGGCTTTCTCGATTTCGATCGCGGGCTTTCTGAACCAGCCCTTTCAATGTGTCTGCCTGATCTTGCCGCCCGTCACGGGCTTGCTGTGCGGCGACTTGCAACGCGATCGAAAGAAATTGTTCTTCGTCACCCTCAATGTGAGAATTGAGGAGTGCAATGAGCTGTTTTGCGTGCATGCGGACCTCCTCCTTTCTAAATGCAATTTCGCTGGGCGGCGGTTAACGACAAGTTCGCGCCTACGAAAAACATTAACGCACGTGCCGACGACGAGCACGGCTACGGCGTGTGAAACCGTCAAATTTAATCTAGGCGAATCTCAAAAGGCACACTCGGCGGCCGACCGATTGCAAAAACGTGAGCCCGGCTTGCTCGCGGCTGTGTGGGACGCAACTGTGGGAAAAACGGTCAAGTGTCGAAAAACACTGGAAAAATGGTGCTGCCAGACAGGATTGAACTGTCGACCTCTCCATTACCAATGGAGTGCTCTACCACTGAGCTACGGCAGCATGCTGGTTGCGGGAATCGGCTCCGGGAGCGGCCCACCAAGCGAGGCGTTCTCTGCCACACCCGAACCGAGGGTGCAAGCGCGGTGGACGCTTCTGCAGCATCATTGTGAAGGATTTATACGAAGGCGGCGAGGTTCACGCCAGTTCCGGTGACGGTTTCTGCTGCAGGGTGCCTGCGAAGGTCTCTCGTTTGGCTGCGGTGCCGGTGCTAGAACGACAATCGAACACCTCAACGCTTCCCAGCGGTTCCCATGGCCGATCGTCCCCCGACCCTCAATGAACGCGACCAGGCCCGCCAGGCGCGCCTCCGGCAGGCGCTGCGCGACAATCTGAAGAAGCGCAAATCCCAGCTGCGCGGCCGCGCCGATCTGGCCGCCGCAGAGGCCGGGGTGTCATCGGAACCTGATCGCGGAGCGGACAGCCGTTCAGAACAGAACGAACCCGACCGGGAATAGTCGGCCCATTCAGCGCGCAGGCGAGACATCCATGGATCCCAACAACATCCCCGAACACAAGAAGGCGGCGATGCTGACGCCGCGCTATGACCAGACCTTTCCGTCGCTCACCGCGGCCGAGATCGAGCGAATGCGCCGGTTCGGCGAGATCGCCCGCTACAAGGACGGCGACATGCTGTTCGAGACCGGCAAGCCCGGTCCCGGCATGTTTGTGGTGCTGTCCGGCCATGTCTGCGTCACCCAGCGCGACGGCTTTGGCCATGTGTCGCCGGTGGCGGATCAATGCGCCGGGCAGTTTCTGGCCGAGATCGGCCAGCTCTCCGGCCGCATGGCGCTGGTGGATGGCCGCGCCGAGGGCGATGTGGAGACGCTGCTGATCCCGCCGGAACGGCTACGCGCGCTGCTGGTGGCCGAGGCTGATCTCGGCGAGCGCATTATGCGTGCGCTGATCCTGCGGCGCGTGAACCTGTTGCAGGGTGGCGTCGGCGGCCCCGCACTGATCGGTTCATCCGTGGCCAGCGACATGGTGCGGCTGCAGGGCTTCCTGACCCGCAACGGCTATCCCTATCATCTGCTCGATCCCGCCGTGGACAAGGACGCCGGCGACGTGGTGGCGCGTTATGCCCCGTCGCCGCAGGAATTGCCGCTGGTGGTGGTGCCCGATGGCTCGGTGCTGAAGAACCCGACCTTGTCGGAGCTCGCCCATGCCATGGGCATGATCGGCCATATCGAGAAGGGCAAGGTCTATGACGTCGCCATTGTCGGCAGCGGGCCGGCGGGGCTTTCGACGGCGGTGTATGGCGCGTCCGAAGGGCTGTCCATTGCGGTCTGCGACTCCCGTGCCTTTGGCGGACAGGCGGGCGCCAGTGCCCGGATCGAAAACTATCTCGGCTTCCCCACCGGCATTTCCGGCCATGCGCTGACGGCGCGGGCGTTCAATCAGGCGCAGAAATTCGGCGCCGATGTCATGATCCCCGTGACGGTGGATCAGCTCGACTGTTCGCGGCAGGACGGCTTGTTCGGCCTCGCGCTGGATGACGGCCAGATGCTGAAGGCGCGGTCCATCGTGATCGCATCGGGTGCGCGCTATCGGCGGCCGGAGATCGCGCGCCTGGCTGATTTCGAGGGCCGCGGTGTCTGGTACTGGGCCTCGCCGATCGAAGGCCGGCTGTGCAAGGAGCAGGAGGTCATCCTGGTCGGCGGCGGCAATTCGGCCGGGCAGGCGGCGGTGTTCCTGGCGTCTCAGGCGGTCAAGGTGCGGATGGTCATCCGTGGCGGCGGGTTGGCTGCGTCGATGTCGCGCTATCTGATCGACCGGATCGAATCGACGGCGAATATCGAACTCGTCTTCAATACGGAGGTCGTCGCCCTGGACGGCGATGCGGAAGCGGGCCTGTCTCGCGTGACGATCCGTAGCCGCCTGTCCGGCGAGGATGACACCTTGGACATCCGCAATCTCTTCCTGTTCGTCGGCGCCGATCCCGCCACCGACTGGCTGGCCGATTGCGGCGTGACGCTGGATCGCGGTGGCTTCGTGGTCACCGGCGTGCCGGCCAATGGCCAGGCGGTGCAGGCGCTGGAGACCTCGGTGCCCGGCGTCTATGCGGTGGGCGATGTGCGCTCCGGCTCGGTCAAGCGCGTCGGCGGCGCCATCGGTGAAGGCGCACAGGTGGTGGCGGCATTGCACGGCTTTCTCGGCGATGCGTCGCGGCCGACCCTTTAGGAGAAGCGAGCGATGACGGTCCGTTGCACCCATGTCCCAGATATTCGCGATGTGACGCCGAGTGCGCGCGGCTGCGAGGAATGCCTCAAGATCGGCAGCCCGTGGCTGCATCTGCGCATCTGCCGGACCTGCGGCCATGTCGGATGCTGCGACCAGTCGCCGAACCAGCACGCCACGAAGCATTTCCATGCGACAAGGCATCCGATCATCGAAGGCTATGATCCGCCGGAGGGCTGGGGCTGGTGTTATGTCGATGAGGTGATGTTCGACCTGTCGGATCGCATGACGCCACATGACGGGCCGATCCCGCGCTACGACTGAGGGCGATGGCACGAATGGCCGCAAATTCGTGCAATCGCCATTCGCTTCACCGTTGCCAAATGTCAATTCTGCATCCTAGATTTGAGGCGTTCTAAAGCAGGGGTGCATCATGACTTTGGGATTGAGCGTCGCCGCGATCACACTGACCCACGTCATCATCAGTCTGATTGGAATTGTCACCGGCCTCGTTGCGATGGTCGGTTTGCTGAAGTCACGGCCGATGCCGGGCTGGACCGGCGCGTTTCTGCTGACCACCATTCTCACCAGCGCCACCGGCTTCATGTTTCCGGTCGACAAGCTGCTGCCGTCCCATGTCATCGGCATCATCTCGCTGGTGCTGCTGGCGATCGCCTGCCTGGCGCTGTACGGCCGCGAGCTCGCAGGGCACTGGCGATGGATCTATGTGATCACGGCTATGACCTCGCTCTATCTCAACATCTTCGTGCTGGTGATCCAGAGCTTCCTGAAAGTGCCGGTGCTGCACGCGCTGGCGCCGAGCGTCCCGCCGTCGGAGCCGCCGTTCGCCATCGTGCAGGGCATCGTGCTGGTGCTGTTCGTGGTGCTGACCTTGCTGGCGGTGCGGAGATTCCGGCCGCTGGGTGGTGGGCTGGCCTGACGCCGCTTCGCGGTCTCGGGATGAAAACGGAGGGACGATGGGACCGATCCGGCCCTTTCTCTTCGCCTGGTTCCCATCGAAAAGCCGCAAATGCGAAGCTTTTGCGCAATGGCTCTGTCAGATACAGGGCCATTGGCTCTATAAGGGGCGCTCAGCATTCAGCGGGAATCAGTATGGATCGCATTCGCATCGTCGGCGGCAATAAACTCAATGGCACGATCCCGATCTCGGGGGCGAAGAACGCCGCGCTGCCACTGATGATTGCAGCCCTGCTGACCGACGAGACCCTGATCCTCGACAATGTCCCGCGCCTGGCCGACGTCGCGCAGCTGCAGCGCATCCTCGGCAATCACGGCGTGGACATCATGGCCGCCGGCAAGCGCCCGGGCGACCACGAATATCAGGGCCAGACCCTGCATATCTCGGCCAAGAACATCATCGATACGACCGCGCCCTATGAGCTGGTGTCGAAGATGCGCGCCTCTTTCTGGGTAATCGCTCCGCTGGTCGCGCGCATGCGCGAAGCCCGGGTGTCGATGCCGGGCGGCTGCGCCATCGGGACCCGCCCGGTGGATCTGCTCAACATGGCGCTGGAAAAGCTCGGCGCCGAACTCACCATCGACGGCGGCTATGTGGTCGTGCGGGCCCCCGACGGCCTCAAGGGCGGCGAGATCGATTTCCCCAAGGTCACCGTGTCCGGCACCCATGTGGCGCTGATGGCCGCGACCTTGGCCAAAGGCACGACGGTGATCACCAATGCGGCCTGCGAGCCGGAGATCGTCGACGTCGCCGACTGCCTGAACAAGATGGGCGCGAAGATCACCGGTGCCGGCACCACGCGCATCGTGATCGAGGGCGTCGCAAAACTGCATGGCGCCCGCCATACCGTGCTGCCGGATCGCATCGAGACCGGCACCTATGCGATGGCGGTGGCGATGACCGGTGGCGACGTGCAGCTCTCGGGCGCGCGGCCGGAATTGTTGCAGTCGGCGCTCGACGTGCTGGTGGAGGCCGGTGCGACCGTGACGCCGAACAATGACGGCATCCGCATTGCCCGCAACGGTGCCGGCATCAAGTCGGTGAATGTCGAGACCGCGCCGTTCCCCGGTTTTCCGACCGACTTGCAGGCGCAGCTGATGGCCTTGATGACCATGGCCAAGGGCTCCTCGCACATCACCGAGACCATCTTCGAAAACCGCTTCATGCATGTGCAGGAGCTGGCCCGTTTTGGCGCGCGCATCCACTTGGATGGCGAGACCGCGACGATCGATGGCATCAGCAAGCTGCGTGGTGCGCCTGTGATGGCGACGGACCTGCGCGCCTCGGTGTCGCTGGTGATCGCCGCGCTGGCCGCCGAAGGCGAGACCATGGTCAACCGCATCTATCATCTCGATCGCGGCTTTGAGCGGCTCGAGGAAAAGCTGTCGGCCTGCGGCGCGCAGATCGAGCGCATCAGCGGATAATCTTTAGAAGGGAACATCGTGACGGGGCGACGCAAACTCATAGCCATGGATGCGGACGACCTCGCGGTGATCTCCGCGCATGTGCAGGATGCCGAGGTCCGCGTCGCCGACATCGTCTGGCGGCCCGGCGAGAAGCGCCTGGTGATCGGCATGAACCGGGTCGACTGCGAACAGACGCTTGCCGGCGAGGTCGCGCCGCGCCGGCTCGTCTCGGCGCTGCGTTTCGACCGCGTGCTGGCCTGCAAATCCCGCGACATCGATCTCGAACAGGGCGATGTCGCGTTGAAGCTGCTGGGCATCGAGTTCAACGAACGCGAAGCGCCGGGCGGCAACGCCCTGCTGCTGTTCGACGGCCGTGGTGCGTTGCGGCTCGATGTCGAGTGTCTCGAATGCGAGTTGGCGGATCTGGGGCCGGATGAGCTGGGCGGGGAAGAGGATGTGGCGTCGGATTTGAGCGCGTAGCGCTTCTTTTCCCTCCCCCAAGCGGCGAAGCCGCGCAGTGGGGAGGGTGGCGCGAGCCTGACGAAGCGAAGCTTCGTTATGGCGAGTGACGGGTGGGGGGCCTCCACAAACTCTACGTCACGTGGGGCACCCCCACCCCGGCCTGCGGCCGACCCTCCCCGCAAGGGGGAGGGTAAGAAAGCCCAGCCTTGACGCCATCCACCACCCGCGCCATTGAGCAGGGGAGCCCGCTGTCGGGCTCCGCCGGGATATCAAAATGCCACTTCGCCTTGATGCCGCCAGCGCTGATTTTCCTCAGCGTTTCAAAGCCTTCCTCGCCATGAAGCGCGAGGTCGCCGCCGATATCGAGGCCGCGACCCGGGCCATCGTGGACGACGTGGCCGCGCGCGGCGACGAGGCGCTGCTGGATGCCACCCGCAAGTTTGACAAGCTCGATCTGCAGGCGTCCGGCCTGCGTGTCACCCCCGCCGAAATCGAGGCCGCCGTTGCCGCGTGCGACAGCGAGACCGTGGATGCGCTGCGTTTCGCGCGCGACCGGATCGAGCTGTTCCACAAGCGCCAGATGCCCAAGGACGAGCGCTTCACCGATGCCGCCGGCGTCGAGCTCGGCTGGCGCTGGAGCGCCATCGAGGCCGTCGGGCTCTATGTGCCCGGTGGCACGGCGGCCTATCCGTCCTCGGTGCTGATGAATGCGGTCCCGGCCAAGGTTGCCGGCGTTGATCGCGTCGTCATGGTGGTGCCGTCGCCGGGTGGGAAGCTGAATCCGCTGGTGCTGGCGGCCGCGCAGCTTGGCGGTGTGTCCGAAATCTACCGCGTCGGCGGCGCACAGGCCGTGGCCGCGCTCGCCTATGGCACCGACACCATCGCCCCGGTGGCGAAGATTGTCGGCCCCGGCAACGCCTATGTGGCCGCTGCCAAGCGGCAGGTGTTCGGCCGCGTCGGCATCGACATGATCGCCGGTCCCTCGGAAGTGCTGGTCGTCGCCGATGATACCGCCAATGCCGACTGGATCGCCGCCGATCTGCTGGCGCAGGCGGAACACGACACCAATGCGCAGTCGATCCTGATCACCGACAGCAAGCGCCTGGCCGACGATGTCACGCTGGCGGTCGAAGCGCAGCTCACCACGCTGCCGCGCGCGGACATCGCTCGCGCCTCGTGGGAGGAGTTTGGCGCCATCATTCTGGTTGACCAGCTTGATGCGGCGGTGCCGCTGGCCAATGCCATCGCCGCGGAACATCTCGAAGTGATGACCGCCGATCCGGATGCGTTTGCGGCCAAAATCCGCAATGCGGGCGCGATCTTCCTCGGCGGCCATACGCCGGAGGCGATCGGCGATTATGTCGGTGGCTCCAACCACGTCCTGCCCACGGCGCGCTCGGCCCGGTTCTCTTCCGGCCTCGGCGTGCTTGACTTCATGAAGCGAACGTCGATCCTGAAGTGCGGGCCGGATCAGCTGCGAGCGCTGGGACCGGCTGCGATGACGCTGGGCAAGGCCGAAGGTCTGGATGCCCACGCACGGTCCGTCGGGTTACGTCTCAATTTGCAATGACTGATTCCCCCTCAGCCGAGAACGACACCAACAATCGCATCGTGGCGGTGACGCTCGATGAGGAGTCGATCGGCCGTTCCGGGCCGGATATCGAGCATGAGCGGGCCATCGCGATCTACGACCTGATCGAGGAAAACCTGTTCGCGCCGGAAGGCGCGGTGGCGGGGCCGTACACCCTGCATCTCGGCATCACCGGCAGCCGGCTGATGTTCGATATCCGCAAGGAAGACGGCACGCCCGTGGTGGCGCATCTCTTGTCGCTGACGCCGTTTCGCCGGATCGTGAAGGACTATTTCATGATCTGCGACAGCTATTATCAGGCCATCCGCACCGCGACGCCGGACAAGATCGAAGCCATCGATATGGGCCGCCGCGGCATCCATGACGAAGGCTCGCGCACGCTGCAGGAGCGGCTTGCGGGCAAGGTCCGGGTCGATTTCGAGACCTCGCGGCGGCTGTTTACGCTGATCTCCGTCCTGCACTGGAAGGGTTAAAGCTTGTCGGCGCCGCCTGTCGTGCGAACGCCGCAATCCGTGCTGTTCGCCTGCGGGCAGAACAGCGTCCGCTCGCCAATGGCCGCGAGCCTGTTGCAGCAGATGTTTCCGCAGAAACTTTATGTCCGCTCCGCCGGCGTGAAGAAGGGCGAGCTCGATCCCTTTGTCGTCGCTGTCATGGCCGAGATGGGGCAGGACCTGTCGAAGCACCGACCCATGACCTTCGAGGAACTCGAAGACTGGGAGGGGATGAATTTCGACCTCATCATCACGCTGTCGCCGGAGGCGCATCACAAGGCGCTGGACCTGACGCGGACCATGGCGGCGGATGTGGAATACTGGCCGACGGTGGATCCCACGGACGCCCAGGGCAATCGCGAGCAGAAGCTCGCCGCCTATCGCGAGGTGATGGACGGGCTGATGATGCGGATACGGAAGCGGTTTTCGAAGCCGAAGCCGTAAAGGGCAATTGCGACGTCCGCCGGTTGCCGCCGCGCACCCCATCCGATAGTTTCCGGCCGCAATTTCAGGATCATAGACCCCCGCATGCTCGGCCGTCCCAAATTCGTTCTCGCCTCCGGTTCGCCCCGCCGTGTCAGCCTGCTCAACCAGGCCGGTATCGAGCCCGATGCGCTGCGTCCGGCCGATGTGGACGAGACCCCGAAGCGCGGCGAGCTGCCGCGCGCCTGCGCAAACCGGCTGGCCCGCGCCAAGGCCGAGGCGGCGCTGAAATCGGTCCAGCTCGACGACGAACTGCGCGGCGCCTTCATCCTGGCCGCCGATACGGTGGTCGCCGTCGGCCGCCGCATCATGCCCAAGGCGGAGCTGGTGGACGAGGCCTCGCAATGCCTGCGGCTGCTGTCGGGCCGCAACCATCGCGTCTACACCTCGATCTGCCTGGTAACGCCCAAGGAAGGCTTCCGCCAGCGCCTGGTCGAGACCCGCGTCCGCTTCAAGCGGCTCAGCGAGGACGATATCTCCACCTATATCGGCTCCGGCGAATGGCGCGGCAAAGCCGGTGGCTATGCGATCCAGGGCATTGCCGGGTCTTTCGTGGTCAAGCTGGTGGGCTCCTATACCAGCGTGGTCGGCCTCCCGCTCTATGAGACCACCGCGCTTCTGGGCGGTGAGGGTTTCCCGATCCGTTTCGGCTGGTTGAATGCAAGCTAAGCCCGAAAATACGACGCGGCCGGTCAGGCCGTGCCCGATCTGCGGCGAGCCGTCGGTCGAGGCCTCGAAGCCGTTCTGCTCGGAGCGCTGCCGCGACGTCGATCTCAATCGCTGGCTGTCCGGCAATTACGCGATTCCCGGCCGACCGACCGATGACGAGGACGGCGAATAGGCCTGTCGTTCCAGGCGCGGTCTTTCGCATTGTTTTGACGGCAAAATTCTCCTCGTAAAATAGCTGTCATGCGGGTGGACAGCGCCGATTTGCCTGACTATAAACCGGCCGCTCACCCGGCCTTGCCGGGTCGGCGCCCAGGTAGCTCAGTTGGTAGAGCATGCGACTGAAAATCGCAGTGTCGGTGGTTCGATCCCGCCCCTGGGCACCATCGGCTCGCCAAGCCGGTGTCGTCCTCGATGCATCCCAACGATCCATCCCTCCGCTCCTTCCTCGCGATTGACCCGGCATCGGATTTTCCGATCCAGAACCTGCCTTATGGCGTGTTTTCGACCGTCGGGACGCAGCCACGGGTCGGCATTGCCATCGGCGCCTGCGTGCTCGATCTGGCGCTGCTCGAAACGGAAGGGTTGATCGATCTCGGAGGTGCAAAGGACGTCTTCGCGCAGCCCTCCATCAATGCCTTCATGGCGCTCGGGCCGGAGCTTTGGACCACGACGCGAACGCGGATCAGCCAGCTGCTGCGCCATGATCATCCGGAGTTGCGCGACAATGCCGGGCTACGGCAGCGCGCGCTGCTGCCGCTGGCCGATGTGACGCTGCATCTGCCGCTGGAAGTCGCCGGCTTCACCGATTTCTATTCGTCCAAGGAACACGCCAGCAATGTGGGTGTGATGTTCCGCGGCAAGGACAATGCGCTGCAGCCGAACTGGCTGCATATGCCGATCGGCTACAACGGCCGCGCTTCCACGGTGGTGGTCAGCGGCACCGACGTGCATCGCCCGCGTGGCCAGCTGAAGCCGCCGGATGCAGCCGCGCCCACGTTCGGGCCCTGCAAGCGGCTGGATTTCGAGCTGGAAATGGGTGTCGTTGTCGGCCAGCCCTCGGCCATGGGCGGCATGCTCACCGAGGCGCAGGCCGAGGCGATGATCTTCGGTTTCGTCCTGCTCAATGACTGGAGCGCGCGCGACATCCAGCAATGGGAGTATGTGCCGCTCGGGCCGTTCCTCGCCAAGGCTTTTGCCACATCCATCAGCCCGTGGATCGTGACGCGCGAGGCGCTGGAGCCCTTTCGCCTGCACGGGCCGGCGCAGGAGCCGCTACCGCTGCCGCACCTGCAGCAGCAGGGCGCGAACAATTACGACCTGCGGCTCGATGTCGATCTGCGCGCCCCGGGGGCGTCGGAGCCCGCGGCGCTCTGCAGCACCAATTTCAAGTACATGTACTGGTCGTCGGTGCAGCAATTGATGCACCACGCTTCCAGCGGTTGCGCGATGACGATCGGCGATCTCTTGGGATCGGGCACGATTAGCGGACCCGAGAAGGACCAACGCGGCAGCCTGCTCGAAATCTCGTGGAACGGCGCGGAGCCGTTCGACCTGCCCAGCGGCGGCCAACGCACATTCCTCGACGACGGCGATACGCTGACCATTCGCGGCTGGTGCCAGGGCGACGGCTATCGCGTCGGTTTTGGCGCGGTGGCCGGGACGATCGTTCCGCCCCGATAACCGGCACGGTTCACGCGCGCGGAAACAGCTTGTCGCGGATGTAGCGTGAGGTGGGTGTCAGCCGCATGCCGCTGCGTGGCTTGCGCCACACCGCGCGGTCAATCTCCTTCTTGTCGCCGATATCGAGATGGCCGGTGGCCTTGTCGGCAATGAAAATGGAGTCGCTCATCTTGCGGCCGGAATGCCGGTTGGTCGACTTGACTTCTTTCCAGAGCGTCAGGCGGCCGAGCTTCAGCTTCGGCAGTTCTTCCTTGATTTCACGACGCAGGCAGACCTTGTCGTTCTCGCGCGGCAGCTTGCGTCCGCCGGGAAACATCCACAGACCATCCTTGCAGCGCCGGACCAGAAGAATTTTCCCGCGCTTGGTCGCAACCAGCTTCGATGACTTCGCCATTTCCTCAATGCATTTTCTTGAAATTCAGTGAGTCTCGCTAACGAGGCTTGATGAAAGGAATGTGAAATACAGCGAAGAGGTAGTGTTGTCGTGTGTTTTAAAGCGGCAGCTGCTGCCAAAGAAAAGGCCACCGGAACGGTGGCCTTGGGAGGTGCATGAAGCCCACTGTGGAACTTCGATCTCGAAATCACGTCACCTAGTGAGCCAGTTCCTCCGGCAGCTTGAGCTCTCTCACGCGATCCTGTTTGGCACTCTTGCGAAGTTCGCGCTCAGCGCTTTCGAACTTGGCGAGTTCGTCCTTGACGATCTGCATGAATTGCTCGCGCGAGGGGGAGGCATTCTTGGTGTGTAGGGTCATAACTCACTCTACGGTTGGTCTCGTTGCGCGAAGGTATTCTAGCAGACCGATCGTCTAACCCGCAACGGCATGAATGATTTTTGAATAGTTCATGTTACCTATCGTCATGGATCTGTCACAGATGCAGCTGGACATTCGATCAAGGCGACATAGATCAACGTCATGATTGAAAAGGGAATTCTCGAAGACTTTGTTGCGCGTCACCAGCGCCTGTTCGTGCTGACCGGCGCGGGCTGCAGCACGCATTCGGGCATTCCCGACTATCGTGACAGCGATGGCAACTGGAAGCGCACGCCGCCCGTTACATATGACAGTTTCATGACGCGTGACGCGACGCGCAAGCGTTACTGGGCGCGCAGCATGATCGGCTGGCGCAGCTTCGGGCAGGCACAGCCGAACGATGCGCATCATGCGCTGGCGCGCCTTGAAGCTGCAGGCCGCAGCGAGATCCTGCTCACGCAGAATGTCGACCGCCTGCATCAGAGCGCGGGCAGTGAGCGTGTCATCGATCTGCATGGTCGTCTCGATCAGGTGCGCTGCATGAGTTGCGAGCGAAAGATGCCGCGCAGCGATTTTCAGCATGAGCTCGGTCATCGCAATGCTGCGTGGCTCGCGCTTGATGCACCGGATGCCCCCGATGGCGATGCCGATCTCGAGCGCGATGATTTCGCAGCCTTCGATGTGCCGTCCTGCATCGTCTGCGGCGGTGTGCTGAAGCCCGACGTGGTGTTCTTCGGCGAGACGGTGCCGCGCGACGTGGTGGATGAGGCGCGCGACCGACTGGAGAGCTCGGATGCGATGCTGGTGGTCGGTTCGTCGCTGATGGTCTATTCCGGCTTTCGCTTCGTGCAGATGGCGGCGAAGAAGGGCATCCCCATCGCCGCCGTGAATCTCGGCCGTACCCGTGCCGACGATCTGCTCACTCTCAAGGTCGAGGACCGCTGCGAGGCGGCGCTGGCGTTTTTGCTCTGAACCGGACGAAGCCCGCCAAATCTGGCGGGCACGCATGCCATCGCTGCGCCTTGACTTCGCCCCCCGCTTGGCCAATCTCGGCTCCAGAAAAACACTGTAAAATCTGGAGGAAGACTTATGGCCGACGCTTATATCATCGACGCAGTCCGCACCCCGCGCGGGATCGGCAAGGTCGGCAAGGGCGCGCTCGCCGAACATCATCCGCAGCATCTCGCCGCCACCGTGCTCAAGGCCATTGCCGAGCGCAACAAGCTCAATACCGCCGAAGTCGATGACATCATCTGGTCGACCTCGACCCAGCGCGGCAAGCAGGGCGGCGATCTCGGCCGCATGGCGGCACTCGATGCGGGCTACGACATCAAGGCCTCGGGCACCACGCTCGACCGCTTCTGCGGCGGCGGCATCACTGCGGTGAATTTTGCGGCAGCGCAGATCATGTCGGGCATGGAAGATGTGGTCATCGCCGGCGGCACCGAGATGATGTCGCTCACCGGCGCGATGGCCGCCGAGGACATGGCGGCCGGCAAGCGCCCGCTCGGCATGGGCTCGGGCAATGAGCGCCTCGCAAAGGTCCATCCGCAGTCGCATCAGGGCATCTGCGGCGACGCCATTGCCTCCATGGAAGGCTTTACCCGCGAGGAACTCGATGCGCTCGGCCTCGAAAGCCAGCGCCGCGCGGCCATCGCCATGAAGGAAGGCCGGTTCGACAAGAGCCTGGTGCCGGTGAAGGACGAGCAGGGCAATGTCGTGCTCGCCAGGGACGAGTATCCGCGCCCGGAAACCACGGCGGAAGGTCTTGCCGGCCTGAAGCCGGCCTTCACCGCGATGGCCGACTATCCGCTCGACGACAAGGGCAACACCTATCGCAAGCAGATCAACCAGAAATATCCGGATCTGGAGATCAAGCATTTCCATCACGCCGGCAATTCCTCGGGCGTGGTCGACGGCGCTGCGGCGCTGCTGCTGACCTCGAAGGCTTATGCCGACAAGCACGGCCTGAAGCCGCGTGCGAAAATCGTGGCCATGGCCAATATCGGCGACGATCCGACGCTGATGCTGAATGCCCCGGTGCCGGCGGCGAAGAAGGTGCTGGAAAAGGCCGGTCTCACCAAGGACGACATCGACCTCTGGGAGATCAACGAGGCTTTCGCCGTCGTGGCGGCCAAGTTCATCCGCGACCTCGAGCTCGACACCAGCAAGGTCAACGTCAATGGCGGCTCGATTGCCCTCGGCCATCCAATCGGTGCCACCGGCGCGATCCTGGTCGGTACCATCCTGGATGAACTGGAGCGTCGCAACCTGAAGCGCGGCCTCGTCACCATGTGCGCCGCCGGCGGCATGGCGCCGGCGATCATTATCGAACGCGTGTAAGCGCGCCGCGACCATTCCCGGTCCTGTTCAAGAGCATGGGTGCGCCGCATCCATGCTCTTTTTGCGTCTGGCGGCATGGGCAGCGCGGTCGTATCGTCCTGCCGCAAATGACCTGAACTGGATACCGCGACCATGCAATTCCGACATGATGGCCTCTATGCCTCCCGCCGCTCGCCGGTGATGGCGCGCAATGTGGTGGCGGCCTCGCAGCCTTTGGCGACCCAGGCGGGCTTGCGCATGCTGGAGCGCGGCGGCAATGCGCTGGATGCGGCACTGGCGGCGGCCATCGCGCTCACCGTGGTGGAGCCGACCGGCAACGGCATCGGCTCCGACGCCTATTGCATCCTGTGGGATGGCAAGGAACTGCACGGGCTCAATGCCTCCGGCCGCTCGCCGGCAGCGTGGACGCCGGAGCGCTTTGCGGGCCGCAAGACGTTTCCGCATCGCGGCTGGGAGAGCGTCACGGTGCCGGGCGCCGTGTCGGCCTGGGTCGATCTGTCGAAGCGGTTCGGCAAGCTGCCTTTCGCTGACCTGTTCGAGCCGGCGATCTCCTATGCGGAGAATGGCTTTCACGTTTCGCCGGTCATCGCCGAACTCTGGCGTCGCGGCGCCGAGGAATTGAAGAACCAGCCGGGCTTCGCCGAGTGCTTCATGCCGAACGGCCGCGCGCCGGTGGCAGGCGAATTGTTTCGCATGCCGGGCCATGCGCATTCGCTGAAGCTGATCGCGGCGACCAAGGGCGAGGCGTTTTATCGCGGCGAGCTTGCCAGGCGCATCGCCGATTTTGGGCGCGCGCACGCTGCCGCGCTCGACGAGGCCGATCTTGCCGCGCATCGCAACGACTGGTGCGGCACCATCAGCCAGGCATTTGGCGACACGGCATTGCATGAGATCCCCCCGAACGGGCAGGGCATCGTGGCGCTGATGGCGCTGGGCATCATCCAGGCGGCGGGGCTGGACGGGCTGACGGTCGATAGTGCCGACGCGCTGCATCTGCAGATCGAGGCCTGCAAGCTCGCTTTCGCCGATGTCTATGCCTATGCGGCCGATCTCGATTACATGCGCGACGTCACCGTCGCGCATCTGCAGAACCCGTCCTATCTTGCCGCGCGCGCAAAGCTGATCGACCGCAGCCGCGCGCAGGACTTTGGCGCCGGTGCGCCGAAGACCGGCGGCACGGTGTGTCTGTCGACCGGCGACGCCGCGGGCATGATGGTGTCCTATATCCAGTCGAACTATTCCGGCTTCGGCTCCGGCGTGGTGGTGCCGGGCACCGGCATCAGCCTGCAGAATCGCGGCTTCGGTTTCGTGCTGGACGAAGGGCATCCCAACCAGGTCGGGCCGCGCAAGCGGCCGTTCCAGACCATCATTCCCGGTTTCGTCATGCAGGGCGATGCGCCGCTGATGGCGTTCGGCCTGATGGGTGGGCCGATGCAGGCCCAGGGCCATCTGCAGATGATGCTGCGCATGCAGCTGTGGGGGCAGGATCCGCAGACCGCCGCCGATGCACCGCGTTGGCGCTATGTGGACGGACTCAAGGTCGCCATCGAGAACGGGATTTCGGATGAGGTTGCGGCGGATCTCAAGGCCCGCGGCCATGTGATCGTCCGCGAGCCGCCGGATTCGGCCTTCGGCTTCGGTGGCGCGCAACTCGTGCGACGGATCGAGGGCGGTTATGTCGCCGGCTCTGATCCAAGGAAGGACGGGCTGGCGGTGGGGTTTTGAGAGCCTGCCGTAGGGCGGATTAGCCGTAGGCGTAATCCGCCGCGGAGTTTCAACCATGAAGTCGGCCGGCGGATTACGCTTCGCCAATCCGCCCTACAGCTCAGCCCAATCCCGCAGCTACCGCGATCTTGTACGTGATCAGGCTTGCCAGATAGGCCAGCGCGAACATGTAGAAGAAAGTGATCAGCATCCACTTCGTGCCGCCGGTCTCGCGGCGGATCACCGCCAGCGTCGAGGCGCATTGCGGGGCGAACACGAACCACGCCAGGAACGACAGCGCGGTGGCAAGGCTCCATTTGCTCGACAGCGCCTGGCCGATGGCCTCGGCCGCCTCCTTGCCGCCTTCGATCGCATAGACGGTGCCGAGCGCACCGACCGCGACTTCACGTGCCGCCATGCCGGGGATCAGCGCCACCACGATCTGCCAGTTGAAGCCGATCGCGGAGAACAGCGGCTCCAGCGTCTTGCCGATCATGGCAGCCAGACTGTAATCGATCGCCGGTTCGGTCGCGCCCGCAGGGGCTTGCGGGAACGTTGCCAGGAACCAGATCAGGATCATCATCGCGAGGATGGTCGTGCCCGCGCGCTGCAGGAACATTTTTGCGCGCGTATAGACACCGATGCCGATGCTCTTCAGGCGCGGCATCTTGTAGTCCGGCAGTTCGAGCATGAACGGCGCCGGCTGGTAGTCGCGCAGCATAAAGAACTTGATCACGAAGGACACCGCCAGCGCGCTGGCGATGCCGATCACGTAGAGGCCGAACATCACCAGGCCCTGCAGATTGATCCAGCCGCCGACATCGGTTGCCGGGATGAAGGCGGCGATGATCAGCGTATAGACCGGGATGCGCGCCGAGCACGTCATCAGCGGCGCGATCAGGATGGTGGTGAGGCGATCGCGGCGATTGTCGATCACGCGTGTCGCCATGATGCCGGGAATGGCGCAGGCAAAACTCGACAGCAGCGGGATGAAGGCGCGGCCATGCAGGCCGGCGCCGCCCATGATGCGGTCCATCAGGAACGCAGCGCGCGCCATATAGCCGAAATCTTCCAGCAGCAGGATGAACAGGAAGATGATGATGATCTGCGGCAGGAACACCAGCACGCTGCCGACGCCGGCAATCAGGCCGTTCTGCAGGAAGCTTTGCAGCAGCCCTTCGGGCACCACCTGCGCCACCAGATTGCCGAGCGCGCCGGCACCATCCGAGAGCAACTCCATCAGCGGAGTCGCCCAGCTGAACACCGCCTGGAACATGACGAACAGGATGGCGGCCAGGATCGCGAGGCCCCAGACCGGATGCAGCACCACGGCATCGACGCGCGCGGTCAGCGTGTCGGGCTTGCTTGGCATCGTCACGGTTTCGCGGATGATGCGGTCAGCCTCGCGCTGATAGGCCTTCATGTCTGCGATGCTGGTCTGCGTCCACTCCGCGGGGGCAACCGGAGCCGGCATCGTGGCGGCGAATTCATCGGTACGTGCGCGCAGCGCGTCGGCGCCGCCCTTCTTCACCGCGACCGAGGTGATGACGGGAACGCCGAGCGCGGCCGACATGGCATCGACATCGATCGTGATGCCGCGGCGCGTGGCGATATCGAACATGTTGAGCACCACCAGCAACGGACGGCCGGTGCGCTTCAATTCGAGGATCAGCCGCAGCGTCAGCCGCAGATTGGTGGCGTCGGCGATGCACAGCACCAGATCCGGTGGCGCCTCGCCGACACGTTTGCCGAGCACGACATCGCGGGTGATGATCTCATCGGGGCTGCGGCCGCGCAGCGAATAGGTGCCGGGCAGATCGAGCAGGGTGACCTGGCGCCCGGCAGGCGTGACAAAGGCCCCCGATTTGCGCTCGACGGTGACGCCGGCGTAGTTCGCAACCTTCTGGCGGCTGCCGGTGAGACTATTGAACAGCGACGTCTTGCCGCTGTTGGGAACACCGACCAGCGCGAGATTGAAACGTTCGCTGGTCACGTCTGAGATCGTCATTTTACGAGAACTGCCATTGCTTCGCGCCGGCGCACGGCGATGGTGATGTTGTCGACACGCACAGCGATCGGGTCCTGCTTGATCGCGCCCTGATGCAGGATCTCGACCCTTGCCCCCTCGGTGAACCCCATTTCCAGCAGATACTGCTCGAGCTCGTGCGAGGTCGGTCCTGCGGCTTTTGGGTTCAGCGCAACGATGGTGCCGACAAAGCCGCGCGGAGCTTCGCCAAGACGCATATGGTGATCCGCTGCTGCGGGTGAAGATGTCATGGGGGTCGTCGTCATGCCGGACCTTGTCGAGCAGCTATCAAGTCAGGTCAAGACATACCGAAGTTTGCGATTAGAACCGTTATAAACAGGGCTCTGCGACAATCCGCCGGCTCACAATGGCGTCATGAAACGCTGGCGTGCTGCTCGCTCGGCGCCTGCTGTTGCCGATGAACCAGCTCCGCATAGAGGCCGCCTCGCGCGATCAGCTCGTCGTTGGAACCTTGCTCCGCAACCACACCTTCTTTCAGTACGACAATGGTATCGGCGTCGCGAATGGTCGAGAGGCGATGTGCGATCATGATCACGGTGCGTCCCTGCATCAGCCGCTTTAGGGCTTCCATCACCAGCACTTCGGATTCGGTATCGAGCGCGGCGGTCGGCTCGTCCAAAATCATGATCGGGCTGTTGCGCACCACGGCCCGGGCAATGCCGATGCGCTGGCGCTGGCCGCCGGACAGCGTGTCGCCGCGCTCGCCAACCATGGAGTCATAGCCATGCGGCATGCGGATGATGAATTCATGCGCGTTGGCAATCTTCGCAGCCTCGACGATCTCGTCTTCGGTCGCGCCCGGCCGGCCATAGGCAATGTTCTCGCGAATGGTGCCGCGGAACAGCACGGTCTCCTGCAGCACATAGCCGATCTGTGAACGCAATGCGGAGAGCTTGTAGTCGGTGACATCGATGCCATCGATTGAAACCCGGCCGGAGCTCGCGTCATAGAAGCGCGGGACGAGGCTGAGCACCGTGGACTTGCCGGAGCCGGTGGGGCCGACAATGCCGACGATCTGGCCGGGCTCGATCCGGAACGAGACGCCGTTCAGGATCGGCGCTTCTTCCTCATAGGCGAAGTGGACATTATCGAAACTGATCTGCCCCTTGGCGCGGCCGGGATCGATGGCGCCGGGCTTCTCGACGATGATGTCGTCGGCCGACAGAATCTTCTGGATGCGCTCAAGCGCCACGGTGGTCTGGGCGATGGAGCTCGTCATCGCGGCGAGGTCCTTCACCGGTTTGAAGAACTGCGCGAGATAGGCGAGATACACGGTGAGCGCGCCTGCGGTCATGGTGCCGGCTGTGATCAGCGAGGTGCCCTTCCACAGCACGATGGCGGTGCAGAACGCCACCACGATTCCCACCACCGGCGACAGCAGCGACTTCACGCGCCGCGCCTGCATGGCCGCATCGACCGTGGCGTGGCTGGCGGCTTCCAGCCGTGCCAGTTCGAGATCCTGCCGGCCGAAGGCGGTGACCGACCGCACCGAGCCAAGGCCCTGCTGGACCACGGCAACGATCTCGCTCTGTCGCTGTCGCACCGTACGGGTGACTTCCTTCACGGCCTTCTTCAGATGCATCACGAACACCAGCAGGAACGGCGTGATGGCCAGCGCGATCAACGTGAAGTCCCAGTCGAGCCAGAACATCAGCCCGATCATGAAGAAGATGGTGATGATATCGACCAGGATATCGAGCGTGGACGACGAGGCGAAGCTCTGCAGTGTCGAAACGTCGGTGGTGATGGTGGAGATCAGCGCACCGCTCTTGGCGTGGTCGTAATAGCGCAACGACAGCCGGTGCAGATGGGCATAGATGCGGATGCGCAGATCATTGGCGACCCACTGGCCGACCGAAGTCGAATAGTAATTGTCGATATAGGTCGCGGCGGCGCCGACCACGGCAATCAGCAGGGTGGCGATGCCGGCAAACAGCGCGACGCCGACGGTGTGGCGGCCGATGCCATAGTCATGCGCCCAGGCGAGCCAGTCAGGCAGATGGTGGGTACCCAGCGCGTCATCCAGCACCAGCTTGAGCGGCCACGGGGCCGCGAGGCTGGCGCCGATTTCAACCAGCATGGCGAGGAAGACGATGGCCAGCCAGCCGCGATAGGGCCGCAGCATCTCGAACACCAGGCGAGTCATGGGAACTGTGCCTCCAAAGCCGATATCCCGGGACCACTGATTGCCCGAGATCAAGCCACCATAGCTGCCTCTAGTTAGCGGACCTTAACTGTAGTCGGATACAGCTCGATTTTGACGTCATTATCCGGATATCCTGCCGCCATACGGGCCGAACATGAAGAGCATGACCATTGCATTCCCGTTCTGGGGCCGGGTGCTGCTGCTCGCCGGCCTGAGCGGGCTCGTGCTTGGCGCGGGCCTGCTGACCTGGCGCTATGTCGACCGGACTACGGTGCTGACCCTCGCGGTGGGCTCACTCGATGGCGAGGCCGGGCGTACGGCCTCGATCATCGCCAGTCATTTCGCCGACAAGAAATCCTCGATCCGCCTGAACATCCAGCGCTTCGACGATGTGGTCGGGTCCGGCAAGGCATTTGCCGAGGGCAAGGCCGACCTCGCGGTGATCCGCGCCGATGTCGGCGATCTTTCGGCTGCGCGAAGCGTGGCCGTGCTCACCAAGGGCGTCGTCATGCTGCTGGCGCCGCCGGGATCGCGGATCACCTCGGTCGAAGGGCTGCATGGGCGAACCGTCGGCGTGGTGGGCGGGGAGGTCAATCGCCGGCTCGTTCAGGTGCTGACGAAGCAGTATGATCTCGGCCGCGCGCAGGTCAGCTTCAAGGATGTCGCCATCGGCGATGTGCGTCGGGCGGTCGAGACCAGGGAAGTCGGCGCGCTGCTGGTCGTCATTCCGCTGACCGAGAAATATCTCACTTACATACGCGGCCTGTTCAAGGGCGCGCCGGTGCTGATTCCGATCGATGCCGCCGGCGCCATCGCCGATGCAGATGGCGCGTATGAGAGTTTCGATATCCCCAAGGGCACGTTGCGCGGCGCGCCGCCGGTGCCCGACGACGACGTGACAACGTTGCGCGTGGGCTACTATCTCGTCGCCAACAAGAAGCTGCATTCCAGCATGGTGGCCAATCTCACGGCCATGCTGATATCCGCGCGCCGTGATCTCGTGGCCTCGCAGCCGCAACTATCGGGCATTGCTGCGGCCAATACGGATCCCGACGCCTTCATTCCCGTGCATCCCGGCGCTGCCGCTTACTACAACGGCACCGAGCAAAGCTTCATGGACAAATATGGCGACGATATCTATCTCGCGCCGATGATCCTGGGCGCCTTGGCCTCGGTTGCCGCGGCGGCGTGGCGCTTTCTCGGCATTCACCCGGCCGATCGTCGCAGCGCCGCGCTGATGTCGGTGGATGCGATCCGGCGCAGGATCAGGGAAGCGACCAGCGAGGCCGAACTCGCCGCGATCGAAAGCGAGATCGACGAACTGCTCAATGCCCATCTCGCCGCCGCGATCGGCGGTGACGACAATGCGCTGGATGCGCCGACCCTGCTTTCGGCAGCGCAGCGCCTCGACAATCTCATCCATCACCGGCGGATGACGCTGGCGAACCACCCCTTCACGCCGAACCCGGTTCAAGGTTAGAAATGCAGCACGGCATCGTCCCATCGCTATCCGTCTGCGCCCGGTTCCTCCTTCTCGCGAGAGCTTGTCCATGTCGCATACGCTGATCGTATTTCCGGATGACACCGCCCAGGCGATTGTCGAGCCGCTGCGGGCAGCCAAACGCAGCATCAATATCCGCATGTTCCTGTTCACCGATCCGACGCTGCTCGATGAGGTGATCGCGGCGAGGAAGCGCGGCGTGTATGTGCGGGTGATGCTCAATCCGGCGCGGCGCAGTGGCGAGAGCGAGAATGACGACACCGCGGCGGCACTGACGGCGGCCGGGGTCGAGGTGCGCGACAGCAATCCCGCCTTTGCATTGACCCACCAGAAGTCGATGGTGATCGACGACGAACTTGGCTTCGTGGAATCGCTCAACTGGGAAACGCGCGATCTCACCGAGACGCGCGACTATGCCGTCACCACCTCCAACAAGCTCGAAATCTCCGAGATGGTGGATTGCTTCGATGCCGACTGGGCCAAGCAGGATTTTACGCCGAATCCCGACTCGCAACTGATCTGGTGCCCGAACAACGGCCGCGAGCGGATCGGCGCCTTCATCGACGCGGCCCGGGACTCGCTGTTTATCCAGAACGAGCGCTATCAGGACACGGATATCATCGAGCGGCTGGTGCGTGCGGTCAATCGCGGTGTCAGCGTCCACATCATGGCGCGACAGCCGCACAAGCTGAAGAAGAACAAGCTGATCGAGGGGATCGGCGGCTTGCGCATCATGCATGATGTCGGCGCCAAGGTGCACCGGCTCAACGATATGAAACTGCATGGCAAGATGCTGCTGGCGGATGAGGAGCGCGCCATCGTTGGCTCGATCAACCTGACGCCAGGCAGCTTCGACGACCGCCGCGAACTGGCGATCGAGACCGATTCACATCATGTGGTGAAGCGGCTGGTTCATACGGCGCAGCATGACTGGAAGAATTCCCGCAAGCTCGACCTGTCCGACGAAGCAGTGAAGGCCGATCTGGAGAAACACGGTATCCGGCAGTAGCCGGATTGATTTAGCCGCGGTTTGGATAGTTCGGCGGCCTGCGCCGCCGGGGCGGTGGAGGCGGCCGTACTTGCGCGCGACGGGCATATTCGGTCGCGAGATTCAGGAGCCGCTCCTTGACGGCGGGGTCATCGACCTCGCGCGCGAGTTTCTCGCAGCGCTCGGCTTGTTCGCGGAAATAGGCGGCCTCGTCAGGCAACTTTGTGATTTTCCTTATGCGGGTCCTTGGCCGCCGAGTGATACATGAACAACTCGGACAGCTGGTTCTTCAGCTCCAATACGCGATTTGAGCTCAGGCCCTGCCGGATGCAGAGCAGGTTCTTGATGGTGGGCAGCTCCGGCAAATAATATTCCTTGGCCCAGACCAGTCCGGTCGGAATCATCCGGCTCGGCATCGCAGTGAGACCGATGCCGGCTTCGACGGCCGATTTCTTGGCGTCATAGTCCTGGCTGCTGAAGGCGATGCGATAGGACAAGCCATGACGGGTCAGCGTGTTGATCATCCAATCGTCATTGGTCCAGGTGACGATCGGGATCGGTGCGCCGGGGCTGAGCACGAAATTCTTCGAACGCACCCAGACGAGCCGGTCTTCGTATTCGTCGACGATCAGGGTGGCTAGATCGGCATCGACGTCGCCGCGCTGATAGAAGCAGCCGATGTCGATATGGCCTTCGACGAGTGCCGCCGAGATATCGCTCGAGGTGCCGGCCTGGATGTGCACATCGCCGAGGCGGCTTGCTTGTTCCTGAACGAACTGGCGGCTGAGCAGTGAACTCAGTCCAAGCCGCAGCCGGCCTGCCGTGGCGTCGGCGCCGCCGAGCGCGAGCACCTGGTCATTGGCTTCGATGATCTTGCGTGCCTGTGCCAGCACGAGCTTGCCGAGATCGGTGGCGCAACTGCCATTCGGCGTTTTGCTGAACAGCGAGCCTCCGACGATTTGCTCGAGGCGTTTGATCTGTGAACTCACCGCAGGCTGACTCAAGCCCAACTGATCAGCCGCCTTGGTGAGACTGCCTGCCTCAGAGATCGCAACAACCGTACGTACGATTTCGATGGGAATGTTGTGATGTCTGCGCTGCATCGAATCCTCGCCTCATCGTTGTTTCAGCTCAGACTGAGTGTTGCAGTGATTCCCGCCTAATCAAATATCCGTAATTAGTATATGTTATATATTTGATCTTTATGGTATTTCTCGGATTTATGAGGTCATCAGAAACGACCTCGAAATTCGTAGAAAGCTAGCGGAACTGAATCGCGATCAACTGCGTTCTCTCGCCCGCGATCAGTGTCAGCGATGGCGTTGATGCGTCAACAATGATCGCATCACGCTCGCCAAGAACCATCGATGGCGTCGGAGCAACGACTTCAAGCGCGCCTTGTTCGATCACCAAAATCGTTTGCGCAGAAATCATAAAATCCTGACGCCCGGTAAGCTTGATGCGCTGCACATCCTGCGTGACCGTTCCGCGACGGCTCATGACATTGAGATCGAGGATGGGCCCGTCAACCAGTGTGGCGGATGTCGGCTGGTCGCCGGGGAAGGAGTGGATCGTGTCGCGATCAATGCGCGTGATCGGCTGGTCCGCGACAGAAAGATCGAGACCGTTGCCTTCGAGCACCAGCAGCGTGCGATCAATTGCCGCAAAGGACGAGAACGGTCCGTCGCTCGCCACCTGGGCCATGCTGACACGCCAGTCGAAGTCGTCGAGCCTTGCATCCGTCGGCGAGATCGCGATTTCCGTGGTGGAGCCCATGCCGTTCTTCCACGGCATGGTCCTGTAGTCCGCGGCGCGGAGAATCTTCACGCGCGGTCAGCCCTTCGATGGCAGCGACGGCAGATTGAGGCCGTGCTCCTTCGCGCAATCGATGGCGATGTCGTAGCCCGCATCGGCATGGCGCATCACGCCAGTGGCCGGATCATTCCACAACACGCGCTCGAGGCGCCTGGCTGCTTCTGGCGTACCGTCGGCGACGATGACCATGCCGGAATGTTGCGAAAAGCCCATGCCGACGCCGCCGCCGTGATGCAGCGACACCCAGGTCGCACCGGAGGCGCAGTTGAGCAGCGCGTTGAGCAGCGGCCAGTCGGAGACGGCGTCGGAGCCATCCTTCATGGCTTCGGTTTCGCGGTTCGGGCTTGCCACCGAGCCGGAATCGAGATGGTCGCGGCCGATCACGATCGGTGCCTTCAACTCGCCAGACGCCACCATCTCGTTGAAAGCGAGGCCGAGGCGGTGGCGATCGCCGAGGCCGACCCAGCAGATGCGCGCCGGCAGGCCCTGGAACTGGATGCGCTCGCGCGCCATGTCGAGCCAGTTCACCAGCGCCTTGTTGTGCCCGAGGATTTCCTTCACCTTGGCGTCGGTCTTGTAGATGTCCTCCGGATCGCCGGAGAGGGCGGCCCAGCGGAACGGGCCGATGCCGCGGCAAAATAGCGGGCGGATGTAGGCGGGTACGAAGCCGGGGAAGTCGAACGCGTTGTCGACGCCCTCTTCCTTGGCCATCTGGCGGATATTGTTGCCATAGTCGACCGTCGGCACGCCCATCTTGTGGAAGTCGAGCATCGCACGGACATGCTCGCTCATCGACTTGCGCGAGGCCTTCTCGACGGCCGCGGGATCACTCGTGCGCTTAGCTTCCCATTCCGCCAGCGTCCAGCCCTTCGGTAGATAGCCGTTCACCGGGTCATGTGCCGACGTCTGGTCGGTGACGATATCCGGCTTGATGCCGCGGCGGACCAGTTCGGGGAAGATGTCGGCGGCATTGCCGAGCACGCCGACGGAGATCGGCTTCTTCTCCTTGTTGGCCTTCTCGATGATGGCGAGTGCGTCGTCGAGATCCTTGGCCTGCACGTCGAGATAACGGCTCTTCAGGCGCATCTCGATGCGGCTCGGCTGGCATTCGACGGCGAGGCAGGATGCGCCGGCCATGGTCGCCGCCAGCGTCTGCGCGCCGCCCATGCCGCCAAGGCCGGCGGTGAGGATCCAGCGGCCGGAAAGATCGCCGTTATAGTGCTGGCGGCCGGCCTCCACGAAGGTCTCGTAGGTGCCCTGAACGATGCCTTGCGAGCCGATATAGATCCACGAGCCGGCGGTCATCTGGCCGTACATCATCAGGCCCTTGCGATCGAGCTCGTTGAAGTGCTCCCAATTGGCCCAGCGCGGCACGAGATTCGAATTGGCGATCAGCACGCGCGGCGCATCCGCATGGGTGCGGAACACGCCGACCGGCTTGCCGGACTGCACCAGCAGCGTCTCGTCATTGTTGAGATTGCGCAGTGAGGCCACGATCTGATCGAAAGCTTCCCAGCTGCGCGCAGCGCGGCCGATGCCGCCATAGACCACGAGCTCGTTGGGGTTCTCAGCCACTTCCGGATCGAGATTGTTCATCAGCATGCGCAGCGGCGCTTCGGTCAGCCAGTCCTTGGCAGAGAGCTCGGTGCCGCGCGGGCTGCGCACGATGCGCGAATTTTTGCTGCGATCCATGATGGCGGTCCTTAGTGGGTGAACGTGGTCCGGCCGTGCCGGACGCGCGCGTGAAGCGGATTGAAGCCGACGCGATAGACGAGTTCGGCCGGTGTCTCGATGTCCCAGATGGCGAGATCGCAGAACTTTCCGGCTTCCAGCGTGCCGATCTCGCTGAGCTTGCCCAGTGCCCGCGCACCCTCGCGCGTCACGCCGATGAGGCATTCATCGACCGTCATGCGGAACAGCGTCGCGCCCATGTTCATGGTGAGCAGCAGCGAGGTCAGCGGCGAGGTGCCGGGATTGCTGTCGGTGGCCAGCGCCAGATGCGTGCCGTGCTTGCGGAACAGCGCGATCGGCGGCGCCTGGGTCTCGCGCAGCGTATAATAGGCGCCGGGCAGCACCACGGCGACGGTGCCGGCTTTGGTCAGCGCGATGACGCCGTCTTCGTCGGTGTGTTCGAGGTGATCGGCCGACAAGGCGCCGTAGTCAGCGGCGAGCCTGGCGCCATGCAGGTTCGAGAGCTGATCGGCATGCAGCTTCACTGGCAGGCCATAGGTCCTGGCGGCATCGAACAGCCGCGCCGTCTGTTCCGGCGAGAACGCAATCCCTTCACAGAAGGCATCCACCGCATCGGCGAGCTTCAATTCTGCAATGGCGGGCAGGGTGTCGCGGATGACGCCGTCGATATAGGCGTCCTTGTCGCCCTTGGCTTCCGGCGGCATCGCGTGGGCGCCGAGGAACGAGGTGACGACCGCGACATCGCGCTCATGGCCGAGCTGGCGTGCCGCCTTCAGGCAGCGGATCTCCGTCTCGTTGTCGAGCCCGTAGCCCGACTTGATCTCGACGGTGGTCACGCCTTCCGCAATCAGATGATCCAGCCGCTTCAGGCCGCTGGCGACGAGCTGCGCTTCGCTGGCCGCGCGCGTCGAGGTCATGCTGGAGGCAATGCCGCCGCCGGCGCGCGAAATCTCCTCATAGGTCGCGCCTTCCAGCCGCATCGCAAATTCATTGGCGCGGTGGCCGCCATAAACGAGATGCGTGTGGCAATCGACCAGACCCGGCGTGATCCAGCGCCCGCCGCAATCGATGCGGTTGACGGCGCCAGAGCCGGCCGGAAGATCGGAAGCGGCGCCAACAAAGGCGATGCGCCCGTCTTTCGCTGCGATGCAACCATTCTCGATGATGCCAAGGCCGGGCTGGCCTTCAGCCATGGTGGCGAGGCGGGCGTTGGTCCAGATCGTATCGAAAGACTGCGTATCGAAGGTCATGAGGCGGTGCCGCTCATTTGGGACGTTCTATGTCTATACATAATCAGCGCCCTCGCTTATTGTCGAGCGTCTTTTGAATGCAACGGACCAAGGCCATGCACGCGTCAAGTGCTGCAAAAAAGCTGTTCTTCACCCATGCGCTGCTTCCTGGCGGCTGGGCGCGCGACGTCACTCTGACGATCGAGGATGGCGTGATCACGGCCGTTGCCGACAATTCGAGCAGTGCTGGCGCGGAAACCGTCAGCGGAGTTGCGCTGCCGGGAATGCCCAATCTGCACAGCCACGCGTTCCAGCGCGGCATGGCCGGGCTGACCGAACTGCGCGGCGAGACGCAGGACAGTTTCTGGACCTGGCGGCAATTGATGTATCGCTTCATCGATACGCTGACGCCGGATGATGTCGAGGCCATCGCCGCCTATGCCTATGCCGAGATGCTGGAAGCCGGTTTCACCTCGGTGGCCGAGTTCCATTACCTGCATCACGACGAGAGCGGCGCGCCCTATGGTGACCTTGCCGAATTGGGCGCGCGGATCGCGGGTGCCTGCGTCGAGACCGGCATCGGCCTCACTTTGCTGCCCGTGTTCTATCATTTCAGCGGTTTCGGTGGTGCGGCGCCGGTCCACGGCCAACGGCGCTTCATCAATGATCCCGCGCGCTTTCTGGCTCTGCTCGAACGCTCGCGGGAGGCGATCAGGCCGGTCGCTGATGCCGCCATCGGCATCGCGCCGCATTCACTCCGCGCGGTGACGCCGGAGACGCTCGGCGAGGTCCTGAAAGCCGTTCCGGTCGGTCCGGTCCATATGCATATCGCGGAGCAGGTGAAGGAGGTCGAGGACTGCCTCGCATGGTCCGGCCAGCGCCCGGTCTCATGGCTGCTCGATCACGTTGATATTGATCAACGCTGGGTCCTGATCCATGCCACGCATCTGACGTCCGAAGAAACGACCGGCATTGCCAAGGCAGGTGCCGTTGTGGGGCTCTGTCCGCTGACGGAAGCCAATCTCGGCGACGGCATTTTCGAAGGCCCGCGCTTCCTTGAGGCAGGGGGTATGTTCGGTGTCGGCACGGATTCCAATATCGAGATCACGGCGCCCGGCGAACTGAAACAGTTCGAATACAGCCAGCGCCTGCATCACCGGATTCGCAATGCGGTCGCCCGTCGAACTGGCGAATCCACTGGTCGCGCGCTCTACGAACATGCGCTCGCAGGCGGTGCGCGGGGATCCGGTCGCGCCATCGGTGCGCTCGCGGTCGGCAAGCGTGCCGATATCGTGATGCTCGATGATACGCATCCCGATCTCTGCGGCGTGACGGGTGATCGCTGGCTCGATGCGACGACCTTCGTTGCCGGCAAGTCTGCGATTTCCAATGTCTATGTGGGCGGCAATCTCGTTGTCGAAGGCGGGCGCCACCTCAAGCGCACTGCGATCACCGAGCGCTATCGCCGCGTCGTCAAGCGTCTGGCGAGTCTCTGATGGCGGCACGCGGAGCGAAAACGCTGAACGGGAAGGCCGCGCCGCGGGCGTTGTATCAGCGTATCCGCGCCGATCTCGAAGACAAGATCCTGTCGGGTCGCTGGCCGCCCGGGCATCGCATGCCGTTCGAGCACGAGCTGGTCGAAACCTATCAATGCTCACGCATGACCGTGAACAAGGTGATGTCCGGTCTCGCTGCGGCCGGCATCATCGAGCGCAAGCGCCGGCTCGGCAGTTTTGTGGCGAAGCCCGTGGTGCAGTCCGCAGTGCTGCATATTCCGGATATCCAGGCCGAAATCGCCAAACGTGGCGAGGCCTATGGTTACGAGCTGCTGGCGCGCAGGCGTCGCAAGGCGACCAAGGATGATCTCGAGCGTCTCGGCAGTGAGCGCAGCTGCGACGTGCTGGTGCTCGGCTGCCGCCACATCGCGAAGGGGCGGCCATTTGCCTATGAGGAACGTCTCATCAATCTCGATGTGGTCGCAGCGGCTGCGGAGATCGATTTCGCCAGTGTGCCGCCGGGCACCTGGCTGCTTGGCCATGTACCGTGGAGCGAGGCCGAGCATCAGATCACCGCATGCCTCGCGGAGGACGACGCGCGGAAGGCGCTGGCACTGAAGAAGCCGGCCGCCTGCCTCGTGGTGGAGCGCCGTACTTGGCGCAAGAACAGGATCATCACCGCAGTACGCGTCACCTATCCGAACGATCTGTACCGGTTGACCGCGCGCTTCACCCCTGCGGGGCGCGTGTGATGGTGATAGCAGGAATCATCTGTCGCAGTGGCGGCGCAGAAATTGCCTCTGGCATTCCAGCATGTTGCCGTGCAGTATTATTTCAAACCAGCTGAGGAGAGTGGGTTATGAAGTTGATTGGAGTATCCGTCGCCGCTGCGCTCGCGGCTCTGGTCGCAACGCCCGTGGTTGTCACGCCCGCCGTTGCGCAGACCAAGGTCACCATCGGCATGTCGGGCTGGACCGGCTTCGCGCCGCTGACCCTTGCCAAGGAGGCCGGCATCTTCGCGAAGAACGGCCTTGACGTCACCATCAAGAAAATCCCGCAGGCCAGCCGCCACCTCGCCATCGCTTCGGGCGACGTGCAATGCGCGGCTACCACCGTTGAGACCTGGGTGGTGTGGAACGCCAATGGCGTCGCCACCACGCAGCTGTTCCAGCTCGACAAGAGCTATGGCGCCGATGGCATGGCCGTGCGTGGCAATGTCGCGTCGATCAAGGATCTGAAGGGCAAGACGGTTGCCGCCTCGGCGCCGGGTACCGCGCCCTATTTCACGCTCGCCTGGTTCCTGAAGAAGAACGGGCTGACCGTGAAGGATGTCTCCGTCGTCAATATGGAGCCGGGTCCGGCAGCGCAGGCATTCATCGCCGGCCAGAACGATGCAGCCATGACCTATGAGCCCTATCTCTCGGCCGTGCGCGACAAGCCGGATGCTGGCAAGATCATCGCCACCACGCTCGATTATCCGATGATCATGGACACGTTCGGCTGCACACCGAAATTCATCGCCGACAACGAAGCTGCGGTGAAGGCACTGGCCAAGAGCTATTTCGAAGCCGTTGCCATGATCAAGGCCGACCAGATCAAGTCCTATGAGATCATGGGCGCCGATGTGAAGCAGACCGGTGAGGCCTTCGGCAAGTCGGCGCAATATCTGCGCTGGCAGGATCAGGAGCAGAACAAGAAGTTCTTCGCCGGTGAACATGCCGCCTTTTCGAAGGAAGCGGCCGACCTGCTGCTGGAAATCGGCGTGATCAAGCAGCTGCCGGACATGACCAAGCTCGCCGATCCGCGCTTCATTCAGTAAGAGATCACATCGCCATCAGCCGTCATTGCGAGCCCTGACGAATTGCGGAGCAATTCGTTTGGGCGAAGCGATCCAGGGAGCCAGAACGACGTCTGGATTGCTTCGTCGCAACGCTCCTCGCAATGACGACCATGGATACTGATTAAACATCATGAAACCACTCGCCCCCATTTCATCGCCCGCGCGAGTCGTGCTCGGCATCTCGTTCTTCGTCCTGTTCGTGGCCGGCTGGTCGTTTGCGACCTTTGGCGGCTTCGTCTCGAAGACCTTCCTCGCCAATCCGATCACCATGATGGAGGACGGCTGGTTCCTGCTGACCAAGCAGAATTTTCTGTTCGATATCGGCATGACGATCTGGCGCGTGGTCGGCGGCTTCGTGCTGGCCGCCCTGGTCGCGGTCCCCATCGGCATCCTGATGGGCGCCTACAAGCCGGTCGAGGCTTTCCTCGAACCCTTCGTTTCCTTTGCGCGCTATCTGCCGGCCTCGGCCTTCATTCCGCTGCTGATCCTGTGGGCCGGCATCGGCGAGATGCAGAAGCTGCTGGTGATCTTCATCGGCTCGGTGTTCCAGCTTATCCTGATGGTCGCCGTGGCTGTCGGCAGCGTCCGCCGCGACCTCGTCGAGGCGTCGTTGACGCTCGGCGCAAAAGACGATGGCGTGCTGCGTCGTGTCCTGATCCCCTCCGCCGCGCCAGAAATCGCCGAGATCCTGCGTCTCGTGCTCGGCTGGGCCTGGACCTATGTCATCGTCGCCGAACTGATCGGCTCGTCTTCGGGCATCGGCCATATGATCATCGACAGCCAGGCGCTGCTCGCCACCGGCCAGATCATCTTCGGCATCATCGTCATCGGCATCATTGGTTTGATCTCGGACTACGTCTTCAAGGCCGCCAACAAGCGCCTGTTCCCGTGGAGCATCATTTGAGCAAGCTCGTCATCGAGAACGTCTCGCGCGTTTTTCCGGCTGTTCGCGGCGGCACGCCCACGCGTGCGCTGGAGCCGACCAACCTCAATGTCGCCGACAACGACTTCGTCACCATTCTCGGCCCCTCCGGCTGCGGCAAGTCCACGCTGCTGCGCATGGTGGCCGGGCTGGATACGCCGACCACCGGCCGCATCCTGCTCGACGGCAAATCCATCACCGGCCCCGGTGCCGATCGCGGCATGGTGTTCCAGTCCTACACGCTGTTTCCGTGGCTCACGGTGGCGGAGAACATCGCCTTCGGCCTGCGCGAGCGCGGTGTCTCGCAGAAGGAACGCAGCAACATCGCGCGCGAATGGCTCGACAAGGTTGGTCTCACCAGCTTTGCCAATCATTTTCCGAAGCAGCTCTCCGGCGGCATGCAGCAACGCACCGCGATCGCGCGTGCGCTCGCCAATGATCCGAAGATCCTGCTGCTCGACGAGCCGTTCGGCGCGCTCGACAACCAGACCCGGGCCTTGATGCAGGAGCTGCTGCTCGGCATCTGGGAGCGCGAGCGCAAGACCGTGATCTTCGTCACGCACGATATCGAGGAAGCGATCTTCCTGGCATCTCGCACGGTGGTGATGTCGGCGCGGCCCGGTCGCATCAAGGCCGACATCCCGGTCGATTTGCCGCACCCGCGACACTACACGATCAAGACCAGCCCGGCCTTCTCTGACCTGAAAGCACGCCTCACCGAAGAAATTCGCGTCGAAGCCGTGCTTGCGGCGGAAGTACACTAACGCCGATCAGCCGTACGCCAGGCGAGCATGCGTGTCTGACTTCACCCAAATGGGTGAAGTCAGAGCTAAATGATCCTCCTCGAGATTGCAGCTCGTTTTTCCGACAATCGAAGGGCGTGGCGTGTTAGCCGGCACTTAATGATATTTCTGCTGTTCAGGCGTCGAGCCGTTCAACGAGTAAATTAGCGACAACTTTCACATATCATCGCACCCATGACGGGCAACCGGCATCTGAGCCATTTTGACTCGCTCAGTTTTTGACCATGCGATTGTTTGTGAGTTGCGCTTATGAATTCCGCCGAGCCCCATCACAGCTATACGACGCGATCCCTGCTGGCCGGCCTCGAACAGGCCATCGATGCCGTGGTGATGATCGACGCACGCAACAATGTCACGCATTTCAACGCGGCCGCCGAACGCATGTGGGGCTACAGCCGCGACGAGGTGCTGGGGCACAATGTCAGCATGCTGGTGCCGGCGCCGTTTCGCCACAACCACGACGAATACGTCAATGCGAACCGTGCCACCGGCGTCAACCGCATCGTCGGGCGCAGCCGCGAGGTGCGGATCACGCGAAAGGACGGCACGGAGATCTGGGGCGCGCTGTCCATGTCGCGCGTCGAGGTCGACGGCGAGATCACCTATATGGGCTTCGTGCGCGATGTCACGGTCGAGGTTCGGCAGCGCGAGGACATCGCGCGCCTGTCGCTGGTCGTGGACAAGACCCGTCGCGCGATCTTCATCGCGGATGGCGACGCGCGCATCAACTATGTCAATGACGCGTTCACCGACCTGTTCGGCTATACGCGCGAGGAAGCGTTCGGCCTCACGCCGGACGAACTGCTGAATGGCGCCTATACGGATCCGCAAGTCATCGAACGGCTGCATCATCTCGTCGGCACCGAGGGGGCTGCCGAAGAGGAGTTCCTGGTCTATGGCAAGGACGGCAACGAGATCTGGGTGTCTGCTGCAGTCAATGCGATCCATGACGAACTGGGCAATCTGAAACACATTGTTGCTCTGCTGACCGACATCACCGAGAGCAAGCAGCTGCAGTCGCTGCAGCATTGCATTCTGGAAGCGCTGGCCGACGAGCGTCCGTTGCTGAACGTGATGGACGGCCTGTGCCGGAAAGTCGAAGAACTGGCTCCGGACGTGATCTGTTCGCTCGCTTATGTCGATGCCGAGGGGCATCTGCATCCGCTCGGCGGTCCGAGCATGCCGCGCAATCACATCCAGGCCGTGAGCGGCCTGCGCATCACGCCCGACGGGACCCCTGCGTGTCGGGCGCTCTTTCATGGCGAGAGCGTCTTCGTGCAGGAAATGGCCTCCGAGGCGAACTGGCAGCGCTACGGCGCCGCTGTGCTGGAAGCCGGCATGAAAGCCTGCTGGGTCACGCCGGTCCGGGCGAAGGATGGGCGCGTCATCGGCACCTTCACGTTCTATTATCGCGAAAGCCGCGCCCCGAGCCGGTGGCATCAGAGCATCGTCGATTCCTGCGTCCATCTCGGTGCACTCGCTCTCGAGCGCGAAGAGGCGCGCAACGAGATATCACGTCTCGCCTATTTCGATGCACTCACCGGCCTGCCCAATCGCACGCATATGCGCCATCTGATGGAGCGCGGCATCGCCGACTGCGCGCTAGGCGGCAGCCTTGCGGTGATGTTTCTCGATCTTGATCACTTCAAGGATGTCAATGACACGCTCGGCCATTCGGCTGGCGACGAGTTGCTGGTACAGGTGACGCATCGATTGCGCAGTCATCTGCGCCCGGGCGACGTGCTCAGCCGCCAGGGAGGCGACGAGTTCATCGTGATGCTGCCGGCCTGCGATGCCGATGAGGCCGCGCGGATCGCCGAGCGGGTCACGGAGGCCCTGTCGGCGCCGCTACAGATTGCAGGCAACAAAGTCGCGATCTCGGTCAGCGCAGGCATCTGCCTCTATCCCGACAACGCCGAGGACCTCGACAGCCTGCTGAAATATGCCGACACGGCCATGTACAATGCCAAGCAGGCCGGTCGTTCCACCTATCGCTTCTTCAGCAACCAGATGGACCGCGCCGCTCAGGAACGCCTGGCGCTCAGCACGGCGCTGCGCACGGCGATCGCAAATGACGGGCTGCATCTGCATTATCAACCGCAGATCCGCACCGTTGATGGCGGGCTCTACGGTGTCGAGGCGCTGGCGCGCTGGGACGATCCCGCACTGGGATCGATTTCTCCGGGCAAGTTCATTCCGCTCGCGGAGGAGTGTGGCCTGATCGATCAGATCGGCATCTGGTCGGTCCGTGAAGCCTGCCGGCAGATCGCCGCTTGGCGAGGCGAGGGCGTCCACGTTCCCTGCGTGTCGGTCAATCTGTCACCAATCTGCTTCGAGAATGCCGATCTTCCGACCTTGATCGTCGATACGATGGCGGAACACGCGCTGTCGCCGAACCGGCTCGTTCTGGAAGTGACGGAAAGCGTGGTGATGAACGAGCGCGCGACGGCCATCGAGACCATGAAGCACATTCGCGCGGCCGGCATCGGGCTGTCGATGGATGACTTCGGCACCGGCTATTCCAGTCTCAGTCGACTGGCGCAGCTTCCGGTGCGGGAACTGAAGATCGATCGCAGTTTCATGCGCGACATCGAAACGAAGGATTGCGCATTGGCGATCGTCACGGCGGTGGTGCGCGTCGGACAGAGTCTGAACATGACGGTGGTCGCGGAAGGTGTGGAAACTCACGGTCAGCACAAGATCCTGTCGGAGCTTGGCTGCGATGTCATCCAGGGCTTCATTCACGCACCCGGCCTGTCGCCATCCGATCTCGAGGCATGGCTCTCTGCACGTCACGCAGAGCGGTGGACGGCGATTGTTTCCGAATGTCGCAAAGCGCGCACTCAGAGTGACGAATACTCACAAAGCATGGGTTCTACAGCCGCTTAACAAACGTTCGATCGCTCCGTCGTGCTTCATGCACCGTTAACCACTTCCGGCGTTGTCGGGTGATTGGCTGATGCGATTCAAACACTTTCCCCATTGGTGCTTGAATACGGTTTTGGATGGTCGAAAGCACCGTCTGGTTAGCGGTGATCCGCGTCGTGTCAATGAGTGAAGGTCGCATCATGCCAGTCAGCCCAATCGAGCAGCCCTTGCTCGGTCAACCCAGTGATGCTGCCCGGGCTCTGTTCTCTGCATTCGAGCACGCCGTCGATGCGGTCGTCGTGACAGGGCTTGATAGCGAGATCCGCTATTTCAATGCGGCTGCCGAACGCTTGTGGGGCTATGGCCGAATGGAAGTCGTGGGTCGTCCGGTCAATATACTGGTGCCGAGCGATGTCCGCGCTGCTCTCGCTGACGTCATCGCGCTGAAGGCGGCGCTGCCGGCCAATGTACTCGTCAAGGGGCGACGAGAGTTTCGCATCAGCCGGAGCGACGGCAGCGAAGCCTGGGGGGCGTTCTCGATCTCGCGCATCGATTATGGCGGTAAGACGCTCTACATCAACTTCGTGCGCGACGTCACAGACGAGGTAAAGTCCCGGGAGAAGAATGCGCTGATGGCGCTTGTCGCCGAAAAGACCGACCGCGTCGTGATGGTGACGGATCGGGATCTGCGCATCAATTACGTCAACAACGCCTTCACCGATCTGTTCGGCTACTCACTGGCGGAAGCCATGGGCCAGCATCCCGAGCATCTGCTGACCGGCGAATACACCGACAGCGAGACGCTCGCCCGTTTCCACGCCGGCATCAATGCCGAGGGGCATGGCCAGGAAGAGCTGCTCACTTATGACAAGGACGGCGAGGAAATCTGGATCTCGGCCACCGTCAATGCGGATCGTGACGAGAATGGCGACGTCAAGAATTTCGTTTCTGTTCTTGTCGATATCACCGAGAGCAAGCAGATCCATTCGCTGCAGCATCTCACACTGGAAAATCTCGCCAATGACATGCCGGTTCTGGACGTCATCGGCGATCTCTGTCGCCGCGTCGAAGCCATCGCGCCGGATGTCATATGCTCGGTCTTGCACGTCGATACCGACGGTCTGCTGCACCCGCTCGGTGGCGATCACCTGCCGCCGGAATTCTCGAAATCGATCGACGGGCTGCTGCTTGGTCCTGATGTCGGTTGCTGTGGTGCCGCCGCATTCAGTGGCGAGCCGGTCCTGTCCATCGACATCGCAACAGACCCCAAATGGTTGCCATACAATGCATTGCCTCTGAAAGCAGGTCTGCGCGCGTGCTGGTCGACGCCGATCAAGGCGAAGGACGGACGCGTCATCGGTGCAATTGGCTTCTACTTTCGCGAGTCACGAACACCGACACGCTGGCACCAGACGATCGTCGATAGCTGCGTCCATCTCTGCGCCCTCGCCATCGAGCGCCACGAGGCGCGCAGCGAGATCGCACGTCTGGCTTATTTCGATCCGCTGACCGGGCTGCCCAATCGTGCGCAACTGCGCCAGTTGATGACCAAGCAGATCGAAGCCGCGAGCGCGGGTGAAAAGATCGCGGTGATGTTTCTCGACCTCGATCATTTCAAGGATATCAACGATTCGCTCGGCCACTCGATCGGGGACGATCTCCTGGTCAGCGTCACCCAGCGCCTGTGCCAGCATATTCGTCCCGGTGATACGCTCAGCCGTCAGGGCGGCGACGAGTTCGTCGTCGTGCTGCCGAATTGCGATGTCGAGGATGCCGCGGCCATCGCCGTCCGCCTGCTGGAATCGCTGCTGCCGCCGGTCAAGCTCAATGCAAGGACGGTGCCGATTTCCGCCAGTATCGGTGTCAGCATCTATCCCGACAATGCCAGCGACATCGATGGCCTGCTCAAGCATGCCGATGCCGCCATGTATCAGGCCAAGCTCGCCGGGCGTTCGACCTATCGCTTCTTCAGCGCCGAGATGAACCGCGTCTCCGAAGAGCGGCTGGCTTTCAGCATCGCCTTGCGCAATGCGATCATCCAGGGCGTGTTGCGCTTGCACTATCAGCCGCAGGTGCGCGTCGATGGCCGCATCTATGGCGTTGAGGCGTTGGCCCGCTGGTACGATCCGGTGCTCGGTGAGGTGCCACCGTCGAAATTCATTCCGCTCGCGGAGGAGTACGGCCTCATCGAAATGGTCGGCATGTGGTCATTGCGCGAGGCATGCCGCCAGTTCGCGGCGTGGCGCCGCGCAGGTCTGGATGTGCCCTGCGTGTCGGTCAATATGTCGCCGATCAATTTCCAGAACGGCGATCTCGCGGAACGGGTCGGCGAGATACTCGCCGAGAATGAACTGACGCCCGACATGCTGATGCTCGAAATCACCGAGGGCGTCGTCATGAGCGATCACGCCATGGCTATCGGTACCATGGAGAAGATCCGCCAGTCGGGGGTGCGGCTCTCCATGGACGACTTCGGGACCGGCTATTCAAGTCTGAGTCGGCTTGCGGATCTGCCGGTGCGAGAACTCAAGATCGATCGCAGTTTCATGCGTGACATCGAAAGCCAAGCCAGCGCGCTTGCGATTACCCGGGCCATTGTTCGTGTCGGCCAAAGCCTCGATATGACTGTGGTTGCGGAGGGCGTGGAGACCGAGGGGCAGCGGCGGCTGCTCACCGAACTCGGTTGCGATGTCACCCAGGGCTTCATCCACGCACCGGCACTGTCCGTCCCGGACTTCGAGCGCTGGCTGGCTCAGTATCAGGCCACGCGCTCCGCGCGGCCTGCGCTGGGCGTCGTTTCGAATCGCGGGGCCTAGCGCTTGTCCAGCATCTCGCGGATCTTTCCGCCCAGCGCGGCCTGAGTCACGGGCTTCTGCAGCAGCGACACGCCGGGATCGAGCCGGCCCTGATGCACGATGGCGTTGCGCGAATAGCCCGTCATATAGAGCACCTTCAGGCCGGGCAGGCGCTTCGTCATTTCGTCGGCGAGAAGCCGCCCGTTCATGCCGGGCATCACGATGTCGGTGAGCAAAAGGTCGAAAGGCTCGGGGTCATCGGCGAGATCGTGAAGCGCGGCGTCAGCATTGGGGGCGGTGCGGACCTGATAGTTCAGGCCCTCCAACGTTTCGACGATATAGGAACGCACATCGGGATCGTCCTCGACCACCATGATGATCTCATCGCCTTTGCTGCCGACGATCTGCTGCTGATCATCGGCCATGTAGTCAGGCTGGCGTGTGTTGCGGGGCAGGTAGATCTTGATCGTCGTGCCTTCATCCACCTCGCTGTAGATCTTTACATGTCCGCCGGATTGCCGGACGAAGCCATAGACCTGGCTGAGGCCGAGCCCCGTGCCCTGTCCCGGTTCCTTCGTTGTGAAGAAAGGATCGAAGGCGCGCTCCTGCACGTCTTTCGGCATGCCTGGCCCGTCGTCTGTGACGGCGATCAGCACATATTGGCCGACAGAGATGTTCGACTGCTGCGCATAGGCTTCGTCGATGAAGGCGTTGCTGGTTTCGATGGTGAGTTTGCCGTGCCCCTGCATCGCGTCACGCGCATTGACGACGAGATTGAGGACCGCGGCTTCCATCTGGCTTGGATCGACCTCGACCTGCCACAGGCCGGCGCCGCCGACGATCTCGAGATGGATGTTTTCGCTCAGGGTGCGCTGGAAGAAATCCGACATGCCTTGCAGCAGCCCGTTCACATTCACAATCTTGGGGTCGAGCGGTTGCCGGCGCGCGAAGGCCAGCAGGCGCTGGGTGAGCACGACGGCACGCTGAGCGCCGCCGGCGGCGCTGTTGATCACCCTTTTGAGCCGATCACGGGATGTTTCGGTCCAGTTGGCGAGGCTCTGTTCGGCGATTTCGAGATTGCCGCTGATGATGGTGAGCAGATTGTTGAAGTCATGCGCGACGCCGCCGGTCAAATGTCCGATCGCTTCCATTTTCTGCGTGTGTCGCAGCAGGTCTTCCGCCTCGCGGCGATAACGGCTTTCCTCGATCAGGGCCAGTTCGGTCTCGCGCAATTGCGACGGGGATGGAATGGCGAGCAGTCTTGGCAGCAGCGGCCACAGCATGGCTGCGGTGATCACAGACGCGATGGCCGTCATCGCCTTGACGATGCCTTCGAGTCCGTAGGCGGGGACCCACAATGTATAGATCGACATTACATGGGTGAGGCCGCATGCCATGATGAAGAGCGCGAAAGCCCAGAACACCCAGCCGAATTCGACATCGCGTCGTTTCGAGACAAAGATCGTGAGCGCGACGGGAATTGAGAAATAGGCCGCGGCGATTAGCGCATCGGCGCCGACATGGAGCCAGATCAGGCCAGGCTCCCAAAGCAGGCAGATGCCGTGCGGCGCGAACATGGAACTGTCGAGAAGACGCTGTAGCGATGCCCACATCGCATGCCCCCACCAGAAGCTGGTATGCCGCAACCAGCGTGGCCGGGCAGTGAGGAAGCGTCAAGCTTCAGCGCGCTGCAGCACGTCTCAGAGGCGGGCGGATGTTGATAGTCCGGCCAGCATGTCGATCAGCTGATGTTGCCGATAGGGCTTGGGAATGAACCGACCGCCATTGGGCAGATCGGTTTCGCTGACCTTGAAATGCCCCGACGTCGCAAAGATGCGCACCGGTGGCCAGCGATTGGCAACAGCATGAGCGAGTGCCAGTCCATCCATCGAGCCCGGCATGTCGATATCGGTAAAAATCAGGCGGATGTCGTTGCGGGTCTCGAGGGTCCGGATCGCTGCGTCGGCATTGGGCGCTTCGATGGCCCGGAATCCTGCTTCCTCGATCATGTCGACCGCGTTCATGCGCAGCAGGGGATCATCCTCGACCACAAGGACCACAGCTTTATCAAAACGCGGCGTATCGGCAGACATCGGCTCTTCCGTCTCATTTCCGGGCGCAAAGCGGGCGTTTGGAGTGGTGTGAGTGGAAAAGGCCATGACGGGAAAGGTGATGCTCAAAATTGATCGCGTAGTCTGCAGGGCGCCACAACTGGCGCGATATCTCTCCTAAGAGCTGACGCGTCTTTTCGTTCCGCAACCGGGAGCGGTATTCTTGCCGCGTCAGCCGGGCTGGCGGCCCCTGTCGGTGCGATCACGCACGATTTTGAACACGCCATGGGCCGTGGCAACGACCTGATTGTCGCCGACGCTCACTTCGGTGGTCATGAAAATCAGGCTCTTGGTGGTGCGCACCGCGCGCGGGCGCGACACGATGAGGTCGCCGATCCGCGCGGCGTCGACGAAATATGTATCCATCTGCACAGTGGCGAGGGCCTCGACACCAGCGGCCAGGCGGGCGCCGATACCGCAGCTGCGATCGGCGAGGGTCATGACGGCGCCGCCTTGCACCACGCCGCGGCGGTTGCGGTGCTTTTCCTGGCCGAGAATCGCGAATTCGTGGATGCCGTCGAGTTCCCGATGCCACATCGGGCCGACGAGCTGAATGAAGCCGTCGTCGTGCATGACGGTCCAGCCAGCGGCTGCGAGGTCGGCGTCGGTCATGCGGAATTCCTGAGCGATATCAAGGCCAAGAAGGTCAAGCCCTGGTGCGGGACGCCAGCGCATCCGCGACGGCGGTGCGGATATCGGCGACGGAAAACGGCTTCGTCACCACGTCATGGACGATGGCATTGAGGCCGGTCGCGCGTTCGCGCTGGTCGGCATAGCCGGTCATCAGCAGGATGGTGAGCTCCGGAAAATCGCGTGCGGCGGCGAGGGCCAAAGCGATGCCGTCCATGATCGGCATCTTGATATCGGTCAGCAGGAGATCGAAGCGGCCTTCCTGTTCGGTAAGGATTTCAAGGGCTTCGGCGCCATCCTCGGCGGTGACGATCTCATGCCCGTCCATGCCGATGGCGCGGCCGACCAGCAGGCGCAGGGGTTCTTCGTCATCCGCGATCAGGATACGCGACATCTTAAATCCTCAAAAACTCACGCGCCGGCGACGTCGCGCTTGTTGAAAAAGCGCACGTCGATGCTGCGGCCTTCCGCTGGCGGCGAGGCCAGGCGGGACTTGAACCATGTCTTATCACCGGGATTGAGGCCGGGCTGCTCCAGCACGGCGCTCCAGGCATAGATTTCGGTGCCCTTCTCGTCGCGGACCACAAACCGTAGACGCGGCATGGCCGTCGGCACGCGGGTTTCGGACACGACATAGCCTTCGATGAGCATCTGCGGCTTGCCGTCGACGGTCTCAGTGGTGACCTTCACTTCCTTGAATGCGAGTCCGCGGACATTCACGTCGAGGCCGAAAACCTCATAGAATGCAGCAGTTTGCGGCATCAGCCGGACGATGTCGATGCGCCAGATCAGCAGCGCCATCGCAAAGGCCGCCATGGCGGCGGTGACGATGGGCAGAATGTGCGATCTGTTGAGGCCGCGTTGCGGCATCCTTGGGGCAAACTTGCGGAGCCGACCGGAGCGTACCGGCCTGTCGTCGGACACCGGTCCGGCGTCATTGCGGGCCGCGATTGTCCAGTCGGTATCCTCGGTGCGCGTCTGGAACCTGGGTTCCGCCGGCAGGTCGGCCGAGATCGAGGGACTCTCGACCACGGGAACATCGGGCTCCCGCGCCTCGTCCTCCGAGACGCCCCAGGCGCTGAGGTCTTCATCCGGCTCGGGCTGGCTCGCGGCCATCACCGGCCTCGGCGGTGGCAGGATTTCCGGCTTGGCCAGCCAGGTTTCCTTGCAGCGCGCGCAACGGACGGTGCGGCCGGCATCGCCGAAGCCGGCCGGATTGACGGCGTAGGACGTCGTGCAATGGGGACAGACGATATGCATGGTGCCGAGTGCCGATGACATGGCGGCAAACTACAAGACGACCGTTAACGAATCGGAAACCATAACGGCCGCACAAGCAAATGACCGTTATCTTGCGCCTGAAGTGAACCCGTCGAACGGAGCTGCACGTGGTCCGGTTCGAAAATGTAGGCCTGCGATACGGGCTTGGTCCGGAAATCCTGCGCGATCTGAATTTCCAGATCCCCGCGCATTCCTTTCAATTCCTGACCGGCCCCTCCGGCGCCGGCAAGACGTCATTGCTGCGCCTGCTGTTCCTGTCGCTGCGGCCGACCCGCGGGCTCGTCAATCTGTTCGGGCAGGACATCTCGCTGCTGGCCAAGGATGAGATCGCAGACCTGCGCAAGCGCATCGGCATCGTGCTGCAGGATTTCCGCCTGCTCGATCACATGACCACCTATGAGAATGTCGCGCTGCCGTTTCGCGTGATGGGCCGCGAGGAGTCCAGCTATCGCCGCGAAGTCATCGATTTGCTGAAATGGGTCGGGCTTGGCGAGCGCATGGATGCGCTGCCGCCGATCCTCTCGGGCGGTGAGAAGCAGCGCGCCGCGATCGCGCGCGCGGTGATCGCGCGGCCGCAACTGCTACTCGCGGACGAGCCGACCGGTAACGTTGATCCGACCCTCGGCCGCCGCTTGCTGCGATTGTTCATCGAACTCAACAAATCCGGTACGGCCGTGATCATCGCGACCCATGACATCACCCTGATGGACCAGTACGACGCGCGTCGCATGGTGCTGCATCAGGGCCGGCTGCATATGTATGAATAGGCAAGACGTGTGAGCAGGATCGGCGACGAGCATGGACCGCTGATGGATCTCGGGCAGGAACGCCCGCAGGTCCCGGCGAAGGCGCGCAATGCGTCGCCCATCGTGCCGAGCGGCCAGATCGCCGGCCGCGCGCTGGTCGCCGTGGTGGCGATCATGACGTTTCTGGCCTCGATCACATCCGGCGCCGTGCTGCTGATCAGCGCCTCAGCCTCCGAATGGCAGTCGGAAGTCGCGAGCGAAATCACGATCCAGGTGAAGCCGGTCGCCGGTCGCAATCTCGAGCGCGATGCGCAGGCGGTGTCGGATGCCGTACGCGGCCAGCCGGGCATTGTCGAAGTGCAGCCTTACACCAAGGAACAATCGGCGCAGTTGCTGGAACCGTGGCTGGGCACCGGCCTGTCGCTCGACGAACTGCCGGTGCCGCGTGTCATTGTCGCGCGCGTCACGCCGGGCACCACGCTCGATATTGTCGGCCTGCGCGCGCGTGTCGCGCAATTCGCGCCGAGCGCGAGCGTGGATGACCACCGCGCCTGGGTGGAGCGCATGCGCTCCATGACCTCGGCGGTGGTGCTGGCCGGCCTCGGCATCCTTGCGCTGGTGATCATCGCCACCATTATATCCGTATCCTTCGCCACCCGCGGCGCCATGGCGGCGAACAAGCCGATCGTCGAGGTGCTGCATTTTGTCGGCGCCGGCGATCGTTACATTGCCAATCGTTTCTTCCGCCACTTCCTGCGGCTTGGCCTGCAGGGCGGCGTGATCGGCGGCGGCGTGGCAATGCTGATGTTCGGTTTCTCGGAGTCCATCGCGGGCTGGTTCTCGGGCACGGCCGTGGGTGATCAGTTCGCGGCGTTGCTCGGCACCTTCTCGCTGCGGCCGTCGGGCTATCTCATCCTGGCCGCGCAGGCGCTGGTGATTGCGGCCATCACTGCCGCCGCCTCGCGCCGTACGCTGTTTGCGACGCTCAATGACATCGACTGACGCCCACGGTCGTTCGGACGGCGCGGGCACACCATCGCCAAGGCGTCGAAATGTGCTTAAATTTGCAGCGGACAAGCTCCGCACCAGAACGATGACGCTATTGGACGACCAGAACCAGTTCGATGAAGCGCCCGAGCGGCCGCTGCCACGGCGGCGGCTGATCCGTGCTGCGCTGGTGGCTGCGGTCGCCATCGGCTTCATGGCTGGTGCAGTCGGATTCGTCGCCTTCCTGTCGCAGTTGCGCAGTGGCGACGTCACGCCGTCCACCAAGGCCGATGGCATCGTTGTGCTCACCGGCGGTTCGTCCCGCGTGGCGGATGCGCTGGACCTGCTCGGCAATGGCTTCGGCAAGCGCCTGCTGATTTCCGGCGTGCATCCCACCAATGGCATCAGCAATATCCAGCGTTCGCTGCCGGACAATAACCAGCGCCTGCTCGCCTGTTGCGTCGATCTCGATCGCTCCGCCACCGATACGCGCAGCAATGCGGTGGAGACGCGGCGCTGGGTCCGCAAGCAGGGCTTCCATTCGCTGATCGTGGTGACGTCGAATTACCATATGCCGCGCGCACTGGTGGAACTGTCCCACGAACTGCCCGATGTGGAGCTGATCCCGTTCTCGGTGATCGGCGAACGCTGGCGCGACGAGGCGTGGTGGACCAGTGGCACCACGCTGCGTTTGCTGTTATCGGAATATGTGAAATACATCGCCGCCGAGGCGCGGGCGCGGCTGGCCAATATCGGCATCGACCTGATGCCCGACACCAACGAACTGCCCGAGCCCGCACCGCGCAAGCCGGTGTCCTGAGCCACCTGATCGAGCGAAGTGTAAGACATGATATTCCTGCGTTCGCTGATCTATCAGGTGCTGTTCTACGCTCTGCTGGTGTTCTGGATTCTGGTTGCAATCCCGACCTTGCCGTTCCCGCCACACGTCTTCATGACCGTCGCCAAGATGTGGGGGACCAGCAGCATCTGGCTGATGCGCGTGGTGTGCAACACGAAGTTCGAGGTCCGCGGCCGCGACCGGATTCCCGATGGTCCGCTGATCGTCGCATCCAAGCATCAGTCGATGTGGGAAACCTTCGCACTGCTGCAGTTCTTCGACTGGCCGCTGTTCATCTACAAGAAGGAGCTCGGCCGCATTCCGTTCTTCGGCTGGTATCTGATCAAGTCGAAGATGATCGAGGTTGATCGCAAGGGCGGCGTGCGCGCGCTGATGGATATGAGCAAGCGCGCTGCGATTGCGATCCAGGGCGGCCGCCAGCTCATCATCTTCCCCGAAGGTACGCGTCGTCCCGTTGGCGCCCCGCCGGACTACAAGAGCGGCGTCGCGCAGATTTATGCGATGAGCAACGAGCCTTGTCTGCCGGTGGCGCTGAATTCCGGCCTGTTCTGGCCGCGGCGGACGTTCCTGCGTTATCCCGGCACGATCGTGGTGGAGTTTTTGGAGCCACTGCCGGCCGGCATGGACCGCAAGGATTTCCTGCCGCTGCTCGCGGAGCGGATCGAGGAGGCGACGGACCGGCTGGTCGCGGAAGGACGCGCGGAGCAGGCCGGGATATTCGGCCGGGTGCCGGATGTGGCGGTGAAGGAGAAGTAGGACGCCTTCTCCCTCCCCCAAGCGGCGAAGCCGCGCAGCGGGGAGGGTGGTGAGAAGCGAGCGTTCAGCGAGCTTCGAGACCGGTGGGGTGCTTCCTCGAACACTGACGTCACGTGGGGAGAGACCCCACCCGACCTTCGCTGCGCTCAGGCCACCCTCCCCGCTGCGCCGCTACGCGGCTTGGGGGAGGGAGAAGATCAGAGCGCCCTCTCACTCATGCAGCATCATCGCCAGCTTGTGCAGCTGCGCATCCCGAAATCCCTGCGCCTCGATCGATTTCACCGTCGAGAGAACATAATCGAGATTGTGGCCCGAGCGACCATGGCCCTGCTTCACCACGCGTACCTGTTCGGCCAGCGACAAGCGCCCCGCATACTGCACGTGGCTGCGATCGGCCACATAGGTGAGTGCACTGACCCGCGAGCGGGCGTCGTCATCGAGCCAGACCGAGCGCATCACCTCGCGATAGACGCCGGTGGTCTGCTCGCGCTCGCGCAGATAGGCGATGGTGGCTTCCTTCCTGTCGGCGGCGACGCGAAAGGCGATGCCGCGGCAGGCGCCGCCGCGGTCGAGGCCAAGCACGAGGCCCGGCTTCTCCGGCGTGCCTCGATGATCGAAGGAATAGACGCAGAGCGCGCGATGCTCGCCTATCAAGCGCGCCGGCGTCTGTTCGACAAAGTCGAATCCCGGCCGCCACATCAGCGAACCATAGCCGAACACCCAGAGATCATGATCGGAAACAGGGGCGGGCGAATTGAGCGGGGTCATGGGGTCGCACTAGCAGAAACCGGCGCATCGTGCGAAGGGGTTTGCAGCCTACCTGCCATCCGCTTCGCTCAAATCGCCACTCTACCGCCGATTTGACAAATTCCCGGGGTCTAGAACCTGACCCATCTTCGATGGATCAGTTTTGAGTCCCTTTCTCTTGAGGGAGCATGATCTTGTCCGAACACCGGTACCCGCTTCTCGGGATCATGCTTTAGGTTTGCCATGTCAGAACTTCTTCAGCCTCGCCGTCGCCGCCTCGGGCTCCTGTTCTTCATGCCTGTGGTGGTCGTCGTCATCTGCCTCGCATGGACCGGCTTCTGGTTCTTCGCCGCCTCCAAGGTCGATGAGAATGTCGAACTGTGGCAGGCGCGGGAGGCCGCTGCCGGCCGCAAATATGACTGCGCCAATCGCTCGGTCGCTGGCTTCCCGTTCCGCCTCGAAGTCCGTTGCGATGGCGTCAGCGTCGCGCTTGAGGCACAGACGGCGACGCAGAGCGTGACGCAGATTCCGGTGACGGCGAAGCTCGGCGAAATCCTCGTCGTGGCGCAGATCTACACGCCGCGGCTGCTGATCGCGGAGTTCAAGGCGCCGGCGGTGATCTCGCAGGCGGGCCAGCCCTGGATGGCGATGGGCTGGAGCAATGCACGCAGCAGCATCACGGGGCTGCCGGGCACGCCCGACAGCGGCGATCTCGTCTTCGACGATCTGACGCTGGATCGTTTCTCGGGCACCGCGCAGGCGCCGGCCGTGCGGGCCAAACGTGTCATCTTGAATGGCCGCACGGCGCCCACCTCGACGCCCGAGAAGCCGGTGATCGAGACGGCGCTGCGCATCACCAGCGGCACCATTGCGGACGTGCATCCGCTGCTGGCGGCGCCGTTCGACACGGATATTCGTGCGCAGGTGTCGGGCCTCACCGATCTGTCACCGAAGCCCTGGCCGGAGCGCTTTCGCGAGATCCAGGCGGCGGGTGGCCGGCTGGAAATCACGCAGTCACGCGTGCAGCAGGGCGATATCATCTCGCTGGCGACGGGCTCGCTGGGCATCACGGCAGCCGGCAATCTCGATGGCGAATTGCAGATGACGGTGACCGGGCTCGACAAGGCGATCAATGCGCTCGGCATCGACAAGCTGCTGGAGATGGGCGTGCCGCAGGAGGCGCTGGACCGCCTGGCGCCGGGGGTGAAGTCGCAGGACGTGAACAACATTCTGGGCGCGCTTGATCGCGCGATCCCGGGGCTCGGGAATCTCGCGCGCAGGAATGCGGGAGCGGGACTGGCTGCGGGGGTGAATTCGATCGGCACGCCGGCCACGCTGGAAGGCAAGCCGGCGCGGGCGTTTCCGCTGAAGTTTGTCGATGGCGCAGTGTTCTTCGGGCCCCTGAAGGTCGCGCAGATTCCGCCGTTGTTTTGATTGTAGATGGGGTATGTAGGGTGGGCAAAGCGAAGCGTGCCCACCTTCACCAGCCGTGCATTTGAAGGTGGGCACGGCGCAAAAGCGCCTTTGCCCACCCTACAGGTTACTTCTTCTTCAACGCCGCATGCTTGCGGCCGAAGTCCGCTGCCGCTTCATCCTGCCCGATACTGACGATCCCGCGTCGGATCGCGCGCGTCCGGGTAAAATGCTCGAACAACGTCTCGCCATCACCACGACGAATGGCACGCGTCAGCTTCGACAGATCCTCCTGAAACGCGCCGAGCATTTCCAGCACCGCGTCCTTGTTAGTCAGGAACACGTCGCGCCACATGGTGGGATCGGACGCGGCGATACGGGTGAAATCGCGGAAGCCACCCGCGGAGAACTTCAGCACTTCCGAACGAGTCACGTCTTCGAGTTCGTCGGCCGTGCCGACGATCGTATAGGCGATGAGATGCGGCAGATGGCTCGTCACCGCCAGCACGAGGTCATGATGCGCAGCGCCCATGATCTCGACATTGGCGCCGAGCGCGGACCAGAGTGCGGAGAGCTTCTCGACGGCCGCCGCATCCACGCCGTCCGGCGGCGTGAGGATGCACCAGCGATTCATGAACAGTTCGGCGAAGCCCGAATCCGGACCCGAATTCTCGGTGCCGGCGACGGGATGCGCGGGAATGAAATGCACATTGTCCGGCAGATGCTCGGACATTGCTGATAACACCGAGGCCTTCACAGACCCGACATCGGAGATGATGGCGCCGGGCTTCAGATGCGGCGCGATGCTCTGCGCGACATCGCCGGCGCGGCCGACGGGGACGCAGGAGATGATCAGGTCGGAATCTTTCACCGCCGACGCATTGTCGTCGGCGATGCGATCCGCGAGCTTGATCTCGGCGGCGCGCGCACGGACCTCCGGCGAGGCATCGGTGGCGACGAGTTCGCCGGCGAGGCCGAGCTGCTGGATGCCGCGCGCCAGCGACGAGCCGATCAGGCCGAGGCCGATCAGCGTGATGCGTGGAAAGAGCGGCGCGTCAGTCATTGCGCTGCATGAATTCGCGCAGGGCGGCGAGCACGAGTTCGTTGGCTTCCTCGGTGCCGATGGTCATGCGCAGCTCTTGATGCAGGCCGTAGCTCGCGACTGCACGCAGCACCAGGCCACGCTTGGTCAGGAACGCGTCGGCTTCGGCCGCGGTGAGGCCAGCGGTGGTCGGGAAGTGGATCAGGATGAAATTGGCGACGCTTGGCGTCACCTTCAGCCCGAGCTTCTCGATCTCGGTGGTGAGGAGATCGCGCCACTTCTCGGTAAAGGCGCGCGACATCTCGACATGGCCGGTGTCCTCGATCGCCGCCACGGCGGCGAGCATCGCCGGGGCCGAGACGTTGAATGGGCCGCGCACGCGATTCATCGCGTCGACGATATGCGCAGGGCCGAACATCCAGCCGATGCGGAGTGCGGCAAGGCCATGCACCTTGGAGAAGGTGAAGCAGGCGACGGTGTTCTCGGTGGTCTTTGCGAGTTCGATGCCGCTCTCATAGTCGGGCTTGCCGACATAGTCGGCATAGGCGGCGTCGAGCACCAGCAGCACATGCTCCGGCAGCGAGGTGCGCAGGCGCTTCACTTCGGTCACGGGCAGATAGCTGCCGGTGGGATTGTTCGGGTTCGCTAGCCAGACGACTTTCGTCTTCGGCGTCACCACCTTCAGGATCTCGTCCACATTGCAGGTGAAGTCGATTTCCTTGGCGACGACATTGGTGGCGCCATTGCCCATGGTGGCGATGGGATAGACCAGGAAGCCATATTGCGTGTGGATCGCCTCGTCGCCGGGGCCGAGATAGACATGGGCGATCAGGTTCAGGATTTCGTCCGAACCAGCGCCGCAGATGATGTTGTCGGGATCGAGCCCGTAACACTTGCCGACGGCATCGCGCAGGACTTTTGACGTGCCTTCCGGATAGTCCTCGAGATGCGTGCCGACGCGGGCAAAGGCCTCCTTGGCGTGCGGCGAGGGGCCGAACGGCGTCTCGTTGGCCGACAGCTTGAACACCTTGCGGCCGGCTTCCGGCACGGGGGTCTTGCCCGGGGTGTAGGGCGCGATATCGAGGATGCCGGCTTTCGGCACGGGGCGGGACATGGGTAGCTCCGGATAGTCTGGAAAATGGTCAGGCGTTCGGCGCGCCGTCTGCGGGCACCGTATAGCGGGTTGCGTGGCTGCCGACGAGGGCGGAAGACCGCACCGAGGCCCCCGCTGCGATCAGGGCAGCCTTGATGCCGTCGAAGGTCTGTGGCGCGCTGATGGAAACGAGCAGCGAGGCACCATCAAAAGCGGTATCCGGCACCACGACCACATCGGCCAGCGGCGCCAGCGCGCGGGCGATCTCGGCGTTCCAGCCGGAGACGCGGACGCTCCAGCATTCCACCTCGGTCACCATGGCGCTGTCGGCGACGCGGGAGACCACGAAGACCGGCAGCGCGGCCGGATGGTCGGCGCGCTCGATGAAGGGCAGGCGGGCGATGATCTTTGGCACGCCCTCGGCTTCCAGCTCGTGCCACCACGGTGTCTGGCCGGAGGTGGCCGACACGAGGGCGAGGTCGCCCTTGGATTTTGCGACGGCCTCGACAGCGGCCACGGCGCTGAAATGCGAGATGTACGGCACCGTGAAGCCGAAATGGAAACGGGCGGAATCGCGCATGGCGCTCTCGCCCAGCGACAGATCCGCATGCAGCGAGAACGGCGCCTGCACATAGGTGAAGGTCGAGATGATCACGCGCCAGATACCCTCGACGGTGTCGATGGGCAGGATGCCGCGATGGCGCTGCACCAGGCGGCGCATCATGTCGGCCTCGCGGGCCGGGCGGAAGGCCGAGCCAACCTCCTGGGTCTGCTTCACCGAGATCAGCCGGTCGATGATGTCGCCGCGCGACATCAGGAGGCGATGCACCTGTTCGTCGATGCTGTCGATCTCCTGGCGAAGTTCATTCAGCGACGGCGGGGCGGGGGGCAGTTTCGACATGAAAACGGACCTTGGCTGATGTGGCCCACCGCGCAGGCGGTGTCCGGGCACGGCCCCTGATTAGGTAAGACAGGGGCCGAAAGCAAAGAAAACATGACAGCTATTCTAAGGGCCGGCTCTTGGGCAAAGCGTCCATGCTCACCCTATATTGACGGTCGGCCGAGGTGGGACTACGATCCCTGCCTACTCCGTGGTCATTTGAGCCGGCCGGCTTGCAGCCACGTTAAACAACTCGCTAAACAGGCCGGGGACGATTGCTCCCGGCCGAACCGTATGTTCAGGCCGGGTTTTTCATGCCCGGTCTCGATGGGAGGACTCCCGTGAGGGAGCCGGATATCGCGATGGTCAGTGTCCAGCCCTTGAAAAGCGTGTCGGTGGATGCCGAAGACCGCCTTCACGAAGCCAATAACCCGACCTCCGAGGTCGCGAAATTCGGCCCAGACCAGCCGTTGCGGCTCGATTGCGGCGTCGATCTCGCGCCGTTCCAGATCGCCTACCAGACCTATGGCGCGCTGAACGCCGACAAGACCAATGCCATCCTGATCTGCCACGCACTCACCGGCGACCAGCACGTGTTCAATAAAAACCCCGTCACCGGCAAGCCGGGCTGGTGGGGCACCATGGTCGGGCCGGGCAAGGCGCTGGATACCGACCGCTACTTCATCATCTGCTCCAACGTGCTCGGCGGCTGCATGGGCTCCACCGGCCCGGCCTCGATCAACCCGGCCACGGGCAAGGTCTGGGGACTCGATTTCCCCGTCATCACCATCCCCGACATGGTGCGCGCCCAGACCATGCTGATCGACCGGCTCGGCATCACCCAGTTGTTCTCGGTGGTCGGCGGTTCCATGGGCGGCATGCAGACGCTGCAATGGACGGCGGCCTATCCGGAGCGCGTGTTCTCCGCGCTCGCGGTCGCCTGCGCGACAAAACATTCGGCGCAGAACATTGCGTTCCATGAGCTCGGCCGTCAGGCCGTGATGGCCGATCCCGACTGGCGCGGCGGGCGTTACTTTGAGGAAGGCACGCATCCGCATCGCGGCCTCGGCGTCGCGCGCATGGCCGCGCATATCACTTATCTCTCGGATGCCGCGCTCCACCGCAAGTTCGGCCGCCGCATGCAGGATCGCGAACTGCCGACCTTCTCGTTCGACGCGGATTTCCAGGTCGAGAGCTATCTGCGCTACCAGGGCTCGTCCTTCGTCGAGCGCTTCGACGCCAATTCCTACCTCTATCTCACCCGCGCGATGGACTATTTCGACATCGCCGCGGACCATAACGGCCATCTGGCTGAGGCTTTTCGCGATACGCAGACACGTTTCTGCCTCATGTCTTTCACCTCGGACTGGCTGTTCCCGACCGCGGAATCACGCGACGTCGTGCATGCGCTGAATGCCGGCGGCGTGCGCGTGTCCTTTGCGGAGATCGAGACTGACAAGGGCCACGATGCCTTTTTGCTCGACGTGCCGGAATTCCTCGACATCGCCGATGCGTTCCTGAATTCGGCGGCGTCGGTGCATGGCCTTCCCGTGTCGGAGGCTGGCAAATGACCGCGCAGCAGCAAGGGCTGCATTTCAGTCTCGCGCGCCCGGCGTCGCCATCGCTCGACAGCTATCGCGGCGACCATCTCCTCGTCGCCGAGATGATACCGGCTGGCGCCAAGGTGCTGGACGTCGGCTGCGGCGATGGTGATCTGCTGCAACTGCTGGAAAGCCGTGGCATCGATGGCCGCGGCATCGAACTGTCGCGCGAGGGCGTGAACCGCTGCGTCGGCAAGGGCCTCGCGGTGGTGCAAGGTGATGCCGACACCGACCTCATCAACTATCCCGACGATGCCTTCGATTATGTGATCCTGTCGCAGACGCTGCAGGCCACACGGCAGCCGCGCGTGGTGCTGGAAAACCTGCTGCGCATCGGCCGCAGCGCCATCGTGTCGTTTCCGAATTTCGGCTTCTGGCGAATGCGGATGCAGCTGCTTGTCGGTGGCCGCATGCCGCGCACCGAGAACCTGCCGGCGACATGGTATGACACGCCGAACATTCACTTCTGCACCATCAAGGATTTCGTGCATCTGTGCGACGAGATCAATGTGAAGATGGAGCGCGCGGTGGCGCTCGATCTCCAAGGCCGCCCGCTGCGCCTCAATGCGCCGTGGTGGTTCTGGAATTTGTTCGGCGAGCAGGGCGTCTTTCTGCTGCAGCGTGCGGGTAAATAGCGCCGGGCCGTAGGGCGGATTAGCGAAGCGCAATCCGCCGGCCGATTGGATGTGGCGAAGAACGGCGGATTACGCCTTCGGCTCATCCGCCCTACGAATGATTGCGCGATCGTGCACGCGCAGATCCGAGCGTTGCAGCTCATGGCTGCAACGGAAAAAGCTAATTCCAAAAGGTAATATGCGAAAGTCTCCCGCTCAGCGGGAGGCTGCCATGTCTATACGTATTAGAATTGTTAAACTTGAAGGCAAAACCGGGTTTCGCGCCCAAAAATGAGCCAAATTCGTGCCGTTCCGGGTCTTGCTTTTGTCACATCCGGACTGTTTTCAAGCAGCCCTCAACAAGTTGGAGCGTGTTTCCGATCGTGGGGATCGGGGGATTTCTATGAGGGTCAACTAAGAATGGTTCGTTTCGTTGCGTATCGTCGTGCACTTCGCCTCGCTGCCTTGGCACTGTGCTCGACATTTCTCTTTGCTTCCATCTCGCCGGCTTCTGCCCGGCCTCAGCACGGCGCCTCGCGCTACAAGACTCATCACGTCAGCAAATATACTCACAGCTCTCGCAAGCATGTCCGGCAGCGTGTGCGCCATGTGTCGCGCCGGCACGCCGCGCGCGCGCAGCAGCAGGCGCCGTCGTTCGGCGACTCCGCAAATTTTGCTAATGCCAATGCCAGCATGAACCAGCCCGGTGGCGGCTTCGGTGGCTCGGGTCTTGTCGAGACCGCACGCAGCTTCATCGGCCGTGGCAATCCGACGGCGCGTGGTCGCCTCTGGTGCGCGGCATTCATGAACCTCGTGCTCAAGCGTTCAGGCCATCAGGGCTCGGGCTCGGACATGGCACGCTCGTTCTCGAGCTACGGCCAGCGCCTGTCGGGTCCGCAGGTCGGCGCCATCGCCGTGATGTCGCGCGGCCGTCGCGGCGGCCATGTGGGCGTCGTTTCTGGCATTGATGCCAAGGGCAATCCGATCATCGTGTCGGGCAATCACGGCAACCGCGTCGCCGAGGCCACTTACTCCAAGGGCCGCGTCTACGCTTATGTGATGCCGTCGAGCTGACCGCGAAGCCGTGGGGCGGATTAGGCGAAGCCGTAATCCGCCGTTCTTCGCAACACGCACTCGGCCGGCGGATTACGCTGCGCTCATCCGCCCTACGCTTCCACCTCGATCCGATCACCGGCCGCAATCCTGCCGCCGGTGATCACTTCGGCATAGACGCCGCAATCCGCGTGGCCATAGCTCTGCTGCAGCGTCTTCGGGATCGTCAGGTCGCGCGCCGCCGTATCCGGATCGACATTGGTCGCGGCGCAGCGGACGATGCGCTTCACCACCTTCAGGCGGACATCGCCGATCTTCAGCGTGCGCTCGAGCAGTTCGAACTCCTGCCAGGCCGCCCAGCCCGACACATGCAGGTTGCCGCGGAAACGCAGCGGGTGCACCGGCTGGCCGATCGTCTTTTCCAGATCGGCGACGCTGGCGAGATTGATGATCGACACCACCTTGCGCGGGACATCCGAAAAGCTGTGGCCCTCGGCGAACAGCACCTTCGGCGGGCCGCGGAGCTCGTCGGCAAAGTTCGCGGCGAAATAGGCCTCGACGGATGCGCGGCCTTCGGCTGACTGCAGGTCGGCCCGGGCGACTTCATTGCCATCCTTCTGGATCGTCAGCGTGTGGCTGGCGTCGTCATACCGGCTGCGCAGCGCCGCCAGGCGCTCATTGCGCATCAGCATGAGAAACTGCGTCTTCGGGAAATATTGCGGCGCTGCCGGATCGAAGCCGATCGGGCCATTTTCGATGGCATAGCGCCGGTCGGCCGGCAGGGCCTGGCCGGGCGTCAGGGCGACGTCGGTCAGCGGCTCGGGCGTCAGGCCCTTGACTGGATAGCGATAGATGCTGGCGAGGCTGGCATAAGGCTGTGCGGTCATGGTTTCAGCCATAGGAGATTTGGGCCCGGGGCGCCATCGCGGGGCCGGCTGGAAATTTATGCGGGCCTCTTCCTTTTTCGGAACTCGGTGCCCACATTTCGGTCAAGCTGGCTTTCGCGCCAGTGACGACCGCGGCCGGTTGACGACCATCAATGCGGACCGCGGAAACCCAATGAAGATGCCGGCGTCGTGCTTTCGAGGCGATGCGGGCAGGCCGAGGGCTACACACGATGAATATTGAGAAATACACCGAACGGGTGCGCGGCTTCATTCAGTCGGCGCAATCACTGGCCGTGCGCGAGGGCCATCAGCAATTCTCGCCGCTGCATATTCTGAAAGTCCTGCTCGACGACAGCGAAGGTCTCGCCGGTGGTCTGATCGACCGCGCCGGTGGCAATTCGCGTGCGATCCTGAAGGCGACCGAGGATCAGCTGAACAAGCTGCCAAAGGTTTCCGGCTCCGGGGCAGGGCAGGTCTATCTCGCCCCCGCCACGGCGCGTGCGCTGGACGCTGCCGAACAGGCCGCAGACAAGGCCGGCGACAGTTTTGTCACTGTCGAGCGCCTGCTGCTGGCGCTGACCCTGGACAAGGACAGCGAAGCCGGACAGCTGCTGAACAAGGGCGGCGTCACCCCGCAAAACCTGAATTCTGCGATCAATGCGTTGCGCAAGGGCCGGACAGCGGATTCCGCCACGGCTGAAAACGCCTATGACGCGCTGAAGAAATATGCCCGCGACCTGACCCAGGCGGCGCGCGACGGCAAGCTCGATCCGGTGATCGGCCGCGACGAGGAAATCCGCCGCACCATCCAGGTGCTGTCGCGGCGGACCAAGAACAATCCCGTCCTGATCGGCGAGCCCGGCGTCGGCAAGACCGCCATCGCCGAAGGCCTCGCGCTGCGCATCCTCAATGGCGACGTGCCGGAGAGCCTCAAGGACAAGAAGCTGCTGTCGCTCGATCTCGGCGCGCTGATTGCGGGCGCAAAATATCGCGGCGAGTTCGAGGAGCGGTTGAAGGCCGTGCTCGGCGAGGTGACCTCGGCCGAGGGCGGCATCATCCTGTTCATCGACGAGATGCACCAGCTGATCGGCGCCGGCAAAGGCGATGGCGCCATGGATGCGTCGAACCTGCTGAAGCCCGCTTTGGCGCGCGGCGAGCTGCATTGCATCGGCGCCACCACGCTGGATGAATATCGCAAGCATGTGGAGAAGGACGCGGCGCTGGCGCGGCGTTTCCAGCCGATCTTCGTGGCCGAGCCGAGTGTCGAGGACACGATCTCGATCTTGCGCGGGTTGAAAGACAAGTACGAGCAGCATCACGGCGTCCGCATTCAGGACTCGGCACTGGTCGCGGCGGTGACACTATCGAACCGCTACATCACTGACCGCTTCCTGCCGGACAAGGCCATCGACCTGATGGACGAAGCCTCGGCGCGGTTGAAGATGCAGGTCGATTCCAAGCCGGAAGAGCTGGATTCGATGGATCGCGAGATCATCCGGCTGAAGATCGAGCAGGAGGCCCTGAAGAAGGAAACCGATGCCGGCTCCAAGACCCGGCTCGAGAACCTTGAGAAAGAGCTTGTCGAGCTCGAGGAGAAGTCGGCGGCGCTGACGCAAAAATGGTCGGCGGAGAAGAACAAGCTGTCGGATGCGCAGAAGCTCAAGAGCGAGCTCGATGGGCTGCGCCTCGAACTCGCCGATGCGCAGCGGCGCGGCGAATATCAGCGCGCCGGTGAGCTGGCCTATGGCCGCATCCCGGACCTCGAAAAGCGGCTTGCCGATATCGAGGCCAGCGAGAACTCCGGCGAGATGATGGAAGAGGCGGTCACCGCCAACCACATCGCGCAGGTGGTGTCGCGCTGGACCGGCGTGCCCGTGGACAAGATGCTGGAAGGCGAGAAGGACAAGCTACTGCGCATGGAGCAGAGCCTCGGCCAACGCGTCGTCGGCCAAAGTGAGGCCGTGCGCGCGGTGTCGACGGCCGTTCGTCGTTCACGCGCGGGCCTGCAGGATCCGAACCGGCCGATCGGCTCGTTCATGTTCTTGGGCCCCACGGGCGTCGGCAAGACCGAGCTCACCAAGGCGCTCGCGGCCTATCTGTTCGACGACGAGACGGCGATGGTCCGGCTCGACATGTCCGAATATATGGAGAAGCACTCAGTCTCGCGGCTGATCGGCGCGCCTCCGGGCTATGTCGGCTATGACGAGGGCGGCGCCCTCACCGAAGCCGTGCGGCGGCGGCCCTATCAGGTCGTGCTGTTCGACGAGGTGGAGAAGGCGCATCCCGACGTGTTCAACGTGCTGCTGCAGGTGCTCGATGACGGCCGCCTGACCGACGGTCAGGGCCGCACCGTGGATTTCCGCAACACGCTGATCATCATGACCTCGAATCTCGGTTCGGAGTTTTTGGTCAACCAGCCCGAAGGCGAGGATACGTCGGCGGTTCGCGATCTGGTGATGGGCACGGTACGCGGGCATTTCCGCCCCGAATTCCTCAACCGCGTCGATGAGATCATCCTGTTCCATCGGCTGCAGAAGAGCGAGATGGGTCGCATCGTCGAGATCCAGTTCGCACGGCTCACGAAGCTGCTGGAGGATCGCAAGATCGTCCTGGAGCTGGATGCGGCGGCGCGTGACTGGCTCGCCGAGAAGGGCTGGGATCCCGCTTACGGCGCCCGCCCGCTCAAGCGGGTGATCCAGCGCAGCGTGCAGGATCCGCTGGCGGAGATGATTTTGGCTGGCGACGTCAAGGATGGCGATCACGTCGAGATCAGCGCGGAAGGGAATGTGCTGACCTTCAACGGCACGCCGGTTGGTGCGACGGAGATCGACGACTTCGATGTGCCGGCCAAGCGGATGCTGAACTGAGCGATGATATAACTTGATCGGAACGGCCTGAACTTTGCGGTTCAGGCCGTTTTCATATGGGGAGATGAGAGATGACGCGCATTCTGGTCGTGGGCGCTTCCGGCCTTGTCGGTGGTCATGTCATCGCAAAGGCTCTGGCCGATGACCGCATCACGCGGGTCGTCGCGCCGACCCGGCGGCCGCTCACGGCACATGCCAAACTCGACAATCCGCTGGTGGATTTCGATCGATTGCCGGCTGATGCGGACTGGTGGGCCGTCGACGGGGTGATCTGCGCGCTCGGGACCACGCGGGCCACGGCCGGTTCGGACGAAGCCTTTCGCAGGGTTGATTACGATTATCCGCTCGCCGTAGCCCGGCTGGCGCATCGCCATGGGGCCACCCGCTTTGCGCTGAATTCGTCGCTGGGCGCCGATGCGGCGTCGCGGCTGCTCTATCCACGCACCAAAGGGGAGATCGAGGCCGCGATCAGGACGATCGGCTTTGCCTCGCTGACCATCGTCAGGCCGGGTCTCATCGGTGGCGATCGGGCTGAGTTTCGGCTGGGCGAGCGGATCGCTGCGGTCGTCCTCGGCGCGCTCGGGCCAGTGCTGCCGCGCCGCTATCGGATCAGCCCTGCGGACAGGATCGCGGATGCGCTGATTGGCGCCGCCGTCGCCGGCGGTCCCGGTGTCCATCTGATCGAGGCGGAGTTGCTCGCTGCCGGTTGATCTCAGCGCGGGGTGATCGACCGCGTCTGCGGCGGCACCACGCCGGTGCTGCCGGTCGCATCCGATACCCGCGCCTGGCCGCGCTGGTTCATCTGCGTATCGATCTGGTCGCGCGCCTTCTCAAATCCCGCGAGCATGGTGCCTTCCAGCGAGCGGCCGCGCGGCAGGCGCACGCGCATCGGATCGACGAAGCGGCCATTGACCAGGATTTCGTAATGCACGTGGGCGCCGGTGGAAAGGCCGGTGGAGCCGACGAAGCCGATCACCTGGCCCTGACGGACGCGCTTGCCGGGCTCCATGCCCTTGGCATAGGCCGACATATGGCCATAGGCGGTCTCGTAGCCGTTGTTGTGCTTCACGCGGATATATTTGCCGTAGCCGCCTTCCCAGCCGACTTTCTCGATCATGCCGTTGCCTGACGCGAAGATCGGCGTGCCATAGGGCGCCGACCAGTCCACGCCGGTATGCATCTTGGTGTAGCCGAGGATCGGATGGCGGCGGCCGCCGAAGCCGGAGCGCATGATGGCGTTGTTGACGGGCTTGCGGACCAGGAACTTCTTCGCGCTCTTGCCGGTCTCGTCATAGAAGTCGACCACGGAATCGTCTTCTGTCTTGAAGCGGTAGTATTTCTTGGTCTCGCCGCCGACGGTGAGCGAGGCATAGAGCACCTCGTTGCGGTCGGGATTGGCAGAGCCTTCGTCTTCGCTGGCGAAATAGACGTCGAACGAGTCGCCGGGCTGCACGCGGCGCTGGAAGTCGACATCGTAGGAGTAGATCTTGATCATGTCCTCGATGACGGTGGCCGGCACCTTGTTGCGCAGTGCCGTCTCGTAAATGCTCTGATAGAGGCGGACGCCGGTGCCGTCGTCCTCTTCCTCGTCCTCATCACTGGGGGCTGCGGCCTGGTTGGCCGTATTCATGCTGGAGACGTCGACGGCGACATATTTGCCGAGATCCGACAGCGCCGCCACGGCTTCGACGGTGGCGTCGCTGGCGACGACGACGCGATAGGGCATCAGCCGCTGGCCGGGGCCGGCAGGCGCCATCAGGATGCGCAGTTTCTGGCCTTCGCGCAGCCCGCCATCGCGGCCCTTGGCGCCGAGCGTCAGTGAAATCTGGCGGGCTTCCTCGGGGGAGGCGCCCTGATCACGCATGATGCTCTGGACGGTCTCGCCCTTCTTGACGATGTGGATGCGCTCGCCGGTGGGATTGCCGCCGGTGATCTGTTCCTTGGTCTTGGCGAGCAGCGTGACGTTTTCCGGCACGATGCGGGTCTCGAAGCCCGCATAGGGATCGGCCACATTGCCTTCAGCGGCATAGGCCATCTTCATTTCGCTGCCGGCGCCGCTGTAATCCTGGGTGCCGCCGATGGAGGCGTAGCGCACGCCGCCCTGGCCGCGCCAGTTCGAGGCGTCGCGCACGCGCATCAGGACTTCCTCGGCGGAAACAGATGCGGCTGCCGCCAGCTTGGCCTTCGGCAGCACCTGCGCCAGATCGCGGGTGACGAAGGAGACCTCGGCATCGGGCTCGGCGGTCTCGGTGGTGTTGCCGGCGTCTTCCGCGGTCGGCTGTGCGCCGCCGACATCGGTGAGCAGGCGCTGCGCATTGAAAGGCGGCACCTTGGCGGAGAGGTCGCTGGTCGCCATCACCAGATTGCCGGAGATCTTTACATAAGGCCGTACGCGCATGACGTCGCGATTGCCGACGCGGGTGACGGTGGACATGCGAAACACCTGGCGCGCGGCGGAGGCTTCGCTCGGCGGCGGCAGGCGATCGGCTTTATGCAGGCTGGCCTGTTTGTCGTTCGAACTGACCGCGCCGCGCAGCGCGCTTTCCACGCGCTCGGGCAGCTTGGCAAATGTCATCTCGCCATCGAGCGATGCGAAAACGGCGCCGCCGATCAGAGCCGCGCCGCACAGACCTGTGAGAATAGTGCCGGAAAACCATTGTACGGAGACGCGACGGCGATCGATCACCGCGGCCTCGGAGCCGTCGACGGACAATGGCGGCTCGTGACCGAGATCGATCATCCCGGTCTCACGATTGATGGCGCCACTGCGTGACAGTCCGTGGTTCAAACCGTAGTCCCCCAAAGTGCCGGCATCCGATGGCGAAGCTCCCCAGCTCAGGCGCACGGATGGTCGAACAGCGCGGGCCAAAATGCTGGCCCAAGGTCCAATCGTCAATGCTGCAAAGAGGCTCTTACCGTCTTGCTATCATGTTCCATGCTGCGCATCCGGCGATCTCTTGCTGGCGACCCATCCACTGATCGTCATCTCGCCGTCGTCACAGCTGCCTCAAGACGGATTTTCGAACCCCGGAACCGAAAAATTTCGCGGTTCCGACAAAGAATCTTCATCCGAGACGACGCCAGAACGCCGGAGCAATGTGGCTTTGATGCGGCGTTAGCGCTGATAAACCTACGCTTTTCGGGCCCAAAAGATTCTTCGGCCCAGCGTGACGATTTTCTGACGAAACGCGTTGACAGGTCCGGTGGTCCCCCCCTATAAGACGGCCACTGAGCGCGGCGGCGCCGGGGCCAACGGCCCGGGCGGTTTGACGCGCTCCGGAAATCAACATCGCGACAGTGATGAAGTAGCCGATAGGTCTCGGCTGCTGAATTCTTGTCGAATGAGGTTGTGAGAGATTTTGACGCCGATGGCGTCGGGCTGTTTGACAAGTTGAGAAGAAGAAAGAGAAACGTGGACGGCGGAGTCCTTGCGGGTCTCGCTCAATAAGAACCTCGGTTTTTATTGTTGTGAGGCCGGACGAAAGACTTCGGCGGCACTACGTTTTTTACAAGGAAACACCATCGCTGTTTTTGCGCTGTGAAGCGCGGACGGCATGTCGGTTAAGGCTTCGGCTTTGATTGACGTAGAATGGTGGGATCCTCGTCAAACGTTGTGATTATGCCGGTTCAAAAGTTTCAAGTCCAACTTGAGAGTTTGATCCTGGCTCAGAGCGAACGCTGGCGGCAGGCTTAACACATGCAAGTCGAACGGGCACTTCGGTGTCAGTGGCAGACGGGTGAGTAACACGTGGGAACGTACCTTTTGGTTCGGAACAACTGAGGGAAACTTCAGCTAATACCGGATAAGCCCTTACGGGGAAAGATTTATCGCCGAAAGATCGGCCCGCGTCTGATTAGCTAGTTGGTAGGGTAATGGCCTACCAAGGCGACGATCAGTAGCTGGTCTGAGAGGATGATCAGCCACATTGGGACTGAGACACGGCCCAAACTCCTACGGGAGGCAGCAGTGGGGAATATTGGACAATGGGGGCAACCCTGATCCAGCCATGCCGCGTGAGTGATGAAGGCCCTAGGGTTGTAAAGCTCTTTTGTGCGGGAAGATAATGACGGTACCGCAAGAATAAGCCCCGGCTAACTTCGTGCCAGCAGCCGCGGTAATACGAAGGGGGCTAGCGTTGCTCGGAATCACTGGGCGTAAAGGGTGCGTAGGCGGGTTTTTAAGTCAGAGGTGAAATCCTGGAGCTCAACTCCAGAACTGCCTTTGATACTGGAAATCTTGAGTATGGGAGAGGTGAGTGGAACTGCGAGTGTAGAGGTGAAATTCGTAGATATTCGCAAGAACACCAGTGGCGAAGGCGGCTCACTGGCCCATAACTGACGCTGAGGCACGAAAGCGTGGGGAGCAAACAGGATTAGATACCCTGGTAGTCCACGCCGTAAACGATGAATGCCAGCCGTTCGTGGGTTTACTCACAAGTGGCGCAGCTAACGCTTTAAGCATTCCGCCTGGGGAGTACGGTCGCAAGATTAAAACTCAAAGGAATTGACGGGGGCCCGCACAAGCGGTGGAGCATGTGGTTTAATTCGACGCAACGCGCAGAACCTTACCAGCCCTTGACATGTCCAGGACCGGCACCAGAGATGGAGCCTTCTCTTCGGAGCCTGGAGCACAGGTGCTGCATGGCTGTCGTCAGCTCGTGTCGTGAGATGTTGGGTTAAGTCCCGCAACGAGCGCAACCCCCGTCTTTAGTTGCTACCATTTAGTTGAGCACTCTAAAGAGACTGCCGGTGATAAGCCGCGAGGAAGGTGGGGATGACGTCAAGTCCTCATGGCCCTTACGGGCTGGGCTACACACGTGCTACAATGGCGGTGACAATGGGATGCTAAGGGGCGACCCCTCGCAAATCTCAAAAAGCCGTCTCAGTTCGGATTGGGCTCTGCAACTCGAGCCCATGAAGTTGGAATCGCTAGTAATCGTGGATCAGCATGCCACGGTGAATACGTTCCCGGGCCTTGTACACACCGCCCGTCACACCATGGGAGTTGGTTCTACCTGAAGGCAGTGCGCTAACCGCAAGGGGGCAGCTGACCACGGTAGGGTCAGCGACTGGGGTGAAGTCGTAACAAGGTAGCCGTAGGGGAACCTGCGGCTGGATCACCTCCTTTCTAAGGATGGGTCTTCAGAGCTTGCTCTATCGACCTGTTTTAAGAAACATCAGTGGCCAGACATTGGATCAATGTTTGAGCTGCATTGGCGGGACACCGCCGTCTTCGCTTCTCTTTCTTCGCGGACGAACACACGCTGGGGCGTGCTTGAACGTGCATCTGGCTAAGGTCGATGCTGCAAGTACTGACCCTAAGTTGTTAGGGCTTGTAGCTCAGTTGGTTAGAGCGCGCGCTTGATAAGCGTGAGGTCGGAAGTTCAAGTCTTCCCAGGCCCACCATATTTGCGCGACTGACCGATTTAGTTGCTGCTTACGTCGACATCTCGTGCGAAAGCATCGCATCTGCAAAACATTGGTTCTCAATGTTGAGCATTCGTCTCTGGAACGGGGGCATAGCTCAGCTGGGAGAGCGCGTGCTTTGCAAGCATGAGGTCGTCGGTTCGATCCCGTCTGCCTCCACCAGAAACGGTTTGAGGCGAGGGACTGACAAACAATCAAACAGAGTGTGTTCTCGATGAGCGCCATACGGGCTGCTCTCGATCACTGTCCGCATACAACTTCGCTTCGATCTCTTCGTGAGATCGATGGCGGGATTTATGACATCGTATAGAGGAAATCGATCCGAACAGGATCCTGGGACGCAAGTCCGGGGATTGCTGTGTAATCTCCCGGATCAGAAACGAACGCTTGCTTGCAAGCTTCCGTTGTCTGGTCCGTTCTGCTGAAGCTTGACCGCCTCGGCATCGGTTCGATTTTGAGAAGCAAATAACTGGTCTTTCTAAATCATATCCAGCTGCTTGAAGTTCGTGATGCTTGACCGCGTCGCGGGCGGATCTGTGCTTCCAACTTGTTGGATGGTGCAGGCAGCTTGCAGCAAACTCTGCCGAGTGTGTGGATATTGATAATGAGAGCAATCAAGTGTCTTAAGGGTATTCGGTGGATGCCTTGGCAATGAGAGGCGATGAAGGACGTGCTACGCTGCGATAAGCTATGGGGAGCCGCGAAGAGGCTTTGATCCATAGATTTCCGAATGGGGAAACCCACCTTCGATAGCCGAAACTCTAAGGTCGCATTGACGCAAGTCGGTGTGAGCTTGGATTTTCGGTTATCAGTTGAAGGTATGAAACTCCTGAATACATAGGGGGTTTTAAGCGAACCCGGGGAACTGAAACATCTAAGTACCCGGAGGAAAGGACATCAACAGAGACTCCGTTAGTAGTGGCGAGCGAACGCGGACCAGGCCAGTGTTACATCAAAGACAATCGGAAGCAGTCAGGAAAGCTGCGCCTCAGAGGGTGATAGCCCCGTACGAGTAATGCGATGATGTAGCCTCGAGTAAGGCGGGACACGTGAAATCCTGTCTGAACGTGGGGGGACCACCCTCCAAGCCTAAGTACTCCTCATTGACCGATAGCGAACTAGTACCGTGAGGGAAAGGTGAAAAGCACCCCGACGAGGGGAGTGAAATAGACCTGAAACCGGATACCTACAAACAGACGGAGCCCAAGATGCGTTCTGGGTGACGTCGTACCTTTTGTATTATGGGCCAGCGACTTAATTTAACGAGCAAGCTTAAGCCGATAGGTGTATGCGCAGCGAAAGCGAGTCTGAATAGGGCGCTAAGTTCGTTGTATTAGACCCGAAACCTAGTGATCTAGCCATGGGCAGGTTGAAGGTGAGGTAACACTCACTGGAGGACCGAACGGGTGCCTGTTGAAAAAGGCTCCGATGACCTGTGGTTAGGGGTGAAAGGCCAATCAAACTGGGAAATAGCTGGTTCTCCGCGAAAGATATTTAGGTATCGCCTCGGATGAATACCGTGGGGGGTAGAGCACTGAATGGGCTAGGGGGACTTACCGTCTTACCAACCCCAATCAAACTCCGAATACCCACGAGTACTATCCGGGAGTCACACAGCGGGTGCTAACGTCCGTTGTGGAGAGGGAAACAACCCGGACCTACAGCTAAGGCCCCTAATTCGTGGCTAAGTGGGAAAGGATGTGGGAATCCCAAAACAACCAGGAGGTTGGCTTAGAAGCAGCCATCCTTTAAAGAAAGCGTAACAGCTCACTGGTCTAAATAAGGGTTCCTGCGCCGAAGATGTAACGGGGCTCAAGCCACGAGCCGAAGCTTAGGGTGTGCACTCTGTGCACGCG
>JAESFO010000035.1_pt1:0-2500 | contig 541258 bp, 517 predicted proteins | sample 9269421 | NCBI WGS metagenome assembly JAESFO01 (sample SAMN14502839, study PRJNA617101) | algae metagenome | isolation source: Nostoc desertorum CM1-VF14 and co-occurring heterotrophs from rocky... | place: USA: Clark Mountains, San Bernardino, California | collected 2000-06-05 | reverse complement strand
GCAATAGCCGCCTCGGTCCCTTCGCGAAGTCCATGGGTGCGCTGTCGCGGGTGTGGACACCGGAAGCGAGCGCGCTCAGCGTTCGGCTCGCTTGCGCGGAGGCGGTGCAGAGCGGGATCACCACGGTCAATAACTGGGCGCACAACATCAAGGCGCGCGACTTCGCCGATGCCGAGGTGGACGCGCAGAAGGCAAGCGGCCTGCGCGGCCGCTTCTCCTATGGCTATCCGCAGCCGATCGGCAAGGCCGTGCTGATGGATCTCGACGGCATCGAGATCATGAAGAACGAGGAATTCACCGAGAAGAAGCGCGGCCTGCTCTCGCTCGGCATCTGCGTGCGCGGTCCCGACCGCTGCGAGCCCGTGGCATGGCGCGGCGAATGGGCGGCGGCGCGTGAGTTCAAGTTGCCGGTCACCAGCCACATTGCGTCAGATCGCGCGGCCGCTGCGATGGGCGGGATCTCGATCCTCCATCGCGAGGGGCTGCTTGGTCCCGACGTGCTGCTGGTCCACGCCACCCATGCGAGCCCGTCCGATCTGCGCCTGCTTGCCGAAACGAAATCGCCGTTGTCGATTAGCCCCTGGACCGAGCTCGAAGTCGGCTATGGCCTGCCGCCGCTGGCGCAGATGATGGGCGCGCGCGTGCCCATGAGCCTGTCGGTCGACAATATGGTGCTGGCCGGCAATGCCGACATGTTCGGCGTGATTCGGGTGACTGCTGATCTCGCCGCCGGCATGATGGAGAAGCAAGGCGCGTTGTCGGATCGCATGGCGTTGCAATGGGCCACCATGGGCGGCGCCGAAGCGCTCGGCATCAGCAAGCTTGTCGGCAGTCTCACCGTCGGCAAGCGCGCAGATGTCATCGCGGTGCGGATGGATGCGCTCAACACCAGCCCTGTGAAGAACGTGGATTTCCTGCTCACCCATGCAGCGCGCCCCAATGACGTCGATTTCGTCATGATCGACGGCGTGGTGCACAAGGAGAATGGCCACCATACCCGCATCGATGTGCCCGCATTGCTCGCGGAATCCGCCGACATGATCCGGCGGCTGCGCGTCCAGGCCGACATCTAGCGCAAGCGAAACGCATTGCGTGCTTCGCAGCCGCGCATCGCGCAGCCGCAGAATATTACCGCGAACGCTGAACCATCCGTTCGATGATGCGACTTACCCAAGGCTTCAATTGGGGGATATTGCATGCAATCGGTCGCTCGTTCATTCGCTGTTTTCGCCCTGACGGCGTGCATCTCCATCGCAAGTTTCGGCGCGGCAGCTCTGGCGGAAACGGCCAGGTCGCAGGCGCCGGCCGCGCAGCAAATGGCGCTGACCGAAAAGCACATCGAATCCGCATCTGCTGCCCACAAGGACATCGACGCGTTCACTGCGAAGACGTCGCCGTCGTCGTCCGCGGCGCAGACCAATGCGAGCATCGTCGCGCAACTGGATGCGCTGGTGAAGAAGCACGGTTTTGCGAACTATCGCGACTACAACATCGTGCTCGACAATATCGGGTTGGTGATGGCCGGGATGGATCCGAAGGCGAAAACCTATGTCGGCCCGGCAGCGGTGACCAAACAGAAGATCGCCGCCATTCAGTCGGACAAGACGATGTCGGCCGAAGACAGGAAGGACGCGCTCGAGGAACTTGAAGCTGCTGCGAAAGCGCCGCTTCCGCCCGTCGAGCACAAGGCCAATATCGATCTCGTCACCAAGCACTACGACAAGCTTGCCGCCATCATGCGCGACGAGTGACGCGTCATTGTGCGCAACGCCTCGTCGATGAAGGCTTTCAGCATCACACGCGATGAAGAAAATCATCGCAGCGCAAAAAAAAGTTTTCGCGCCTGCTCACAAAATACGGCGATTTCCACACAGCGAACATCGCGGAAACCGCTGCGCTGCAAGCGAATCTCGCGAGTCATCGCGCATGAATCTGGTGCGACAAGTTTCTGACGATTCAGCGTTGACAGTTTCGGGAGCCACCGCCTATAAGACGGCCACTGAGCGCGGCGGCGCCGGGGCCAACGGCCCGGGACGCAAACCACTCGGTAAGCTCCTTCACTTCGAAGTGTGCATCAACAATCGATCAGTTGTCGGTTGTTGATTTTGCGTCGAGGTAAGGGTGTGAAGCTTCTAGGAATAGAAGCGTCACGGGCTTCCTTCTTCAGAAGGGTTTGCTGATCGGTCGGATGACAGGTTGGTGAAAAATTCTGAAAAAAGAGGTTGCTTCCTTCCTCGGGAGGGTCTACTGGTTCGCTCCCTTCGGGGCGCTGGCATCCACGAGATGCCGACCTGTTAGGTCTCACTCTTGAGCGATCTTCTGCGGAAGATCAAAGATCGAGATTTTCTCCTCGCCAGAGGAGGTGACGCTTTCGCGTCGGGCTGTTTGACAAGTTGAGAAGAAGAAAGAGAAACGTGGACGGCGGAGTCCTTGCGGGTCTCGCTCAATAAGAACCTCGGTTTTTATTGTTGTGAGGCCGGACGAAAGACTTCGGCGGCAC